>Ga0070741_10000028_pt1 | contig 524942 bp, 456 predicted proteins | sample Coa_R1_4_FD_66440 | JGI IMG/M metagenome (GOLD analysis project Ga0070741, IMG submission 66440) | Surface soil microbial communities from Centralia Pennsylvania, which are recovering from an underground coalmine fire - Coalmine... | ecosystem: Environmental > Terrestrial > Soil >...
GGCCGAAGACCGCGCTGAGTTGGAGAAGCGCACGCGCGCTGCTCTGGCGCGCCGCTATAAGGCTGGCGTTAAGACCGTGTACGCCAGCGACTGCACCGCGCTCACCTCGCTTGATGCGCCCAAGGCGACATACGTGGACGCCAGCGGCTGCACCGCGCTCACCTCGCTTGATGCGCCTCAGGCGACATACGTGGACGCCAGCGGCTGCACCGCGCTCACCTCGCTTGATGTGCCCAAGGCGACATACGTGGGCGCCAGCGGCTGCACCGCGCTCACCTCACTTGATGCGCCTCAGGCGACATACGTGGACGCCAGCGACTGCACCGCGCTCACCTCGCTTGATGCGCCCAAGGCGAAGACCGTGGGCGCCAGCGGCTGCACCGCGCTCACCTCGCTTGATGCGCCTCAGGCGACATACGTGGGCGCCAGCGGCTGCACCGCGCTCACCTCACTTGATGCGCCTGAGGCGACATACGTGTACGCCAGCGGCTGCACCGCGCTCACCTCGCTTGATGCGCCTCAGGCGACATACGTGGACGCCAGCGACTGCACCGCGCTCACCTCACTTGATGCGCCTGAGGCGACGACCGTGTACGCCAGCGGCTGCACCGCGCTCACCTCGCTTGATGCGCCCAAGGCGACATACGTGGACGCCAGCGGCTGCACCGCGCTCACCTCGCTTGATGCGCCTCAGGCGACATACGTGGGCGCCAGCGGCTGCACCGCGCTCAAAAACAGACGGCCGCATTGGATTGGGTGATAACTAGTGCAGTTTTAAGTCAGGTGCAGTTTGTGGTATATTGCTTCTGTCGGACTGATCCCCGACGCCGGTCGCCAGACTGGTACTTGGGCGGGAGGGCAGACTCCCCCTCCCGCCCAGCCCAATCTAGCAGCGGCATCGTAACCTCTTCGGGCGGGGGCTTAGGAGTTTTAGTTGCCAAATTTGTGGTTTCGCCTGTATTCGGAGTTCCGTTCCGATCCAAAGGTTAGAACTATGCCAGAGGGTTTCCAATTGCGCCTGATTTGGCTTCTGACCATGCGATGCGAAGGGCCTACAGAGCTTTTATCTCGGGACGAGTTGTGCTTTGGTTTAAGCTGCGATGAAACATACTTGGAACGTTTACATGAAACGTTTCTGGCTAAGAATTTTATCGGAGAAGATTGGTCTATTAATAACTGGAATAAGCGCCAATATGTATCTGATTTATCTACCGATCGCGTTAGGAAATTCCGCGCCAACAAAGATAAGAAACGGTATGAAACGTTACAGAAACAGGATGAAACGCAAAATGAAACGGACCAGAACAGAGCAGAACAGAGCAGAACAGAGAAAAGACTAGAGCTATCGCTCTTGTCGGTTGCACCGACCCCTAGCCCCTCTCCCGCCCATTTTTTCGACGCCTGGAACCGGCTAGCCGACAACCTGCCCAAGGTTGAAAAGCTCACCGACTCCCGGCGCAAGAAGGTGCTGGCTCGCATGCGGCAGGGAATCAGTCAGGCGCAGTTTGAGGCGGCGGTGACGGCCTGCACGCAGAAGCCGTTTTTGCGTGGCGAAAATGAGCGCGGCTGGACGGCAACCTTTGATTGGCTCGTTGCCAACGATCGCAATATCGAGAAGGCGGTCTGCGAATACAACGGGGGTGGCAAGCAGACGGCAACACAGGAATACAGCACGGAGGGATGGGAATGAAAATCGGCACAAAGTCAGTCCTTTTCGGCGCGCACTGCTTTTTCTTGCATCCGTGGTTCGTTGCGCTGGCATGGTGGAAACTATACGGCTTTCCCTGGGATATACGCTTGTGGTTCGCGTTCTTCTTGCATGACATAGGCTACCTTGGAAAACCAAACATGGATGGCCCTGAAGGAGAGACGCATGTCGAGTTGGGTGCCAGGATCATGGCGTTTTTGTTCGGCAAAGAATGGGGAGATTTTTGCCTTTACCACTCGCGCTATTACGCCAAGGCTAAGAGCGCGAAACCTTCGCGCCTCTGTTTCGCAGACAAGCTCTCGTTTCCCCTCACGCCGCATTGGCTGTATCTACCAGCCGTGACGGTTACGGGCGAGATTCGCGAGTATCTCAAGAACGCCCATACCGCAGACAGCGCGCATTGGACGCCAACAGGCTATGACAAGCGCAAGTGGCATGCGCAGCTCTGCGAGTACATGACCAACTGGGTGGGGCAGCACAAAAGCGGCGCAGAGGATACTTGGACGAGCACAGATCGTCATGCACGCACGGAAAGCGGCGTATGGCAATGACCCCAGACGAAACCAACCGCCTGTATCGGGGCGCCTGCCAATCCAAAGGTCGCGTCCCGAATCAGGAACAAGGCCGTAGCTGGCACCGCACATTACGCAGCTTCGATACCCGCGACGTAGAAGCCGCCCTGGACGCATGGAACGCATCGACGGAGCGCGACAGCAAGGGCGACCTCAAGAGCAAGTGGTTGCCTGCGCCAGGCGAACTGAAGCCCCTTGTGCTCGCAGCGCAGAGCAAGCGCGAGTCAGCCGCACGCGAGCCGGAAGATTTGCTGTGCCTGTCCTGCGAGGGACCTGTGCCGCATCGCTTCACGTCATTCATCCGCCGCAGCGCGGTGCCAGATCTCGACCGCCGCCGGTGCCGCTCATGCGGTGCCAAGCTGAGGGTCGAGAAAAGGGAGGCGGCATGATTCCTCGCATCCTCTGCCCACACTGCGAACTCAAGCAGGCCCCCGCCCAGCAATGCCGCCGCTGCCAGACAGCCTTCACCTATCCCGCCGAGATAGGCGATTCACTGGCAACCCGCCCGCTGCCCACGCTGGCACAAGCCGAGCGCGAGCTGATTCAGGCAGCCATGGCGCTCTACGGGAATGACGCGGGGCGAGCAGCCAAAGCGATCGGCATCGGCAGGACAACGCTGTACAGGAAGATGAAGGGGTATCGATGAAGCCTTATTACGAGCACGCAGGTATCACGATTTACCACGGCGACTGCATAGAGATTCTGCCGCATTTGCCGAAGTGCGACTTACTGCTGACAGATCCTCCTTATGGCATAAATTATGTGCATGGCGGACACGAAGGCGGCCCAAATGCCACAAAGTTTGCCGGGGTCGCCGTTTTCGGAGATGATAGGGAATTTGACCCAACTCAGTTTTTAGAGTTCCCAAGGGTTGTGCTATGGGGTGCTAACCATTATGCGCACCGGTTACCTCGCTCAGCCTCATGGTGGATTTGGGATAAGCGATGTAACACCGTTGTGAACGATCAATCGGATGCCGAATTAGCGTGGTGCAATTTCGGAAATTCAGCTCGCATCTTCTATCACGTGTGGGATGGATTTAGGAGACAGACAGAGAAGAACGTACCGCGTGTTCATCCAACACAGAAGCCTGTAGCGCTGATGCAGTGGTGTATTACGAGGGTGGGGGGGGATATTGACACTATCCTCGACCCCTTCATGGGCAGTGGAACGACGCTGGTAGCCGCCAAGAACCTGGGCCGCAAGGCCATCGGAATTGAGATCGAAGAGAAATATTGCGAGATTGCGGCCAAGCGGCTGAGTCAGGAAGTGTTTGACTTTAAGGCAGAGCCGGGAATTTCACCCTCGTCGCCCTTATTTGCAACATGAAGCAACCCCTCGCTTTCCGCCAGACGGGCCAGCGCCAAGCGAATCACGTTCGTGCGGTCAAGTCCGGTTTTGATGCTGAGCTGTTTGAGGAGCCGCAGATGGGCAGAACTCATGCGAATCTGAATCGTGCGCGAGGAGGGCATAACCGAATGATACGGTGACACTTGTCAGTACAGTCAGGTGCCTTGTACTCACGTTCGACGTAAGTTGTCGCTACAAAAACACCGATTCCGCTACCTCGAAAGTTGCAGTTCACCTCAGTCGTAGCGGGGTACACTTCGTCTCATACATTAAGCACCATCTTGCTCCTCTTCCCCAGATCGATCTCATTCCAAGGGCCAATTATGCTTCCCGAGAAATTCCTCTACAGTCAGCGCGAAGCCGCTGAGTCAGTTGCCTTGAGCAGGCGTTCGATCACCCATTACATCGCCAAAGGCGATCTTGAAACCAGGCGCATCGGCAGGCGTGTCCTCATCACCCGCGAGTCGCTGCGCAAGTTCGCATCCTGCAACCATTTCGAGCCAATCAGGCCGCCGTCAAAAAAACTTCGTAAATTGGAAGAAATCAGTTGATCCCCTAACATTACCTTGGTAAGGTGGTTGGGTGCGTTGCTGTGCGGAGTCAGATGCATTGCGGCGCATCCAACCGCTTTATGAATGAATTGCCAAGAGGAATATGGGAGCGTCCGCGCGGCTCCAGGGTCTACTGGATTCGCTACACGGACACGTCCGGCCGGCGCCGCCGCGAGAAGTGCGGTTCGCTGACCAACGCCAAGCAGCGCCTCGCCATCCGGCACGCCGAGCGGGTGAGCGGCGAAAAGCTGACCCATGAGCCCGTCAAGTCATTTACTCTTTCCGTGCTGATCGACGATGCGATCGCGTTTGCTGAGGCCCAGAATAATCCCTATGCCGTCAAGGATCTGAAATATAAGCTTGAGCGCATCCGCGAAGACTTCGGCCGCCACATCGCCAAAACCATCACGCAGGGCGATATCGTCAAGTGGCTTGAAAAGCAGGCCGTCAAGCATGGATGGAAGCCGGCCAGCCGCAATCGCTACCAGGCGGCTTGGTCTCTCGTCTTCCGCGTCGCCATCCAGAACAAGAAGGCGCGCGAGAATCCGGCCCATGGCCTGCGCCACAAGCGCGAAGACAATCAGCGCATCCGCTACCTGACTCCTGACGAAGAACGCCGCCTTACCGAAGCCATCATGGTGCGCTATCCGGAATACGTGCCCATCTTCCAACTATCGCTCCACTCGGGCATGCGGGCCTCCGAGATGTTCCGGTCGAAGGTGGGCGACCTCGATCCCCGCACCGGCCTGCTGGCCATCCACCAGACCAAGGTGCGTCACGGCGATCCGCGGCGGTACGTGCCTGCCACGCCTATGCTCCGCGCCGCCTACGATGCCCTGGCCGCCGGCAAAGCCCGCGGCGAGCTACTCTGCACCAAGATCGAACCCCGCGGAGGCACCAAAGAGATGAACCGCATCAGCTATTGGTTCAATCCCTGCCTTCAGGATGCCGGCATCGAGGATTTCGTCTGGCACGATCTGCGCCACACCTTTGCCAGCCGGTTAGTCATGGGCGGCATGCCGATTTCAGCCGTCGCGCAGTACATGGGGCATCAAAGCCTGCAGATGACCCAGCGCTACGCTCACCTGAGCCCGGAGACCGATTCCAAGGTACGCGATATCATGATGGGGTACTACACGCGCGTGCTGCCGGGCGGCAAGAAAAAAGTGGCGGCCAGATGAGCACCAAAATGAGCACCAGCGCTATTGTGGCGACAATGACTCGCTGGTAACTTATTGAAAAATAGATGCGGAGAGGTGGCAGAGCCCGGTTGAATGCACCTGACTCGAAATCAGGCATAGTCGTAAGGCTATCGGGGGTTCGAATCCCTCCCTCTCCGCCAGTAAATCCAGCCAAGCGCTACCTCTTTGCGAGGAAACTGGAAAGAGCCAAAAATCATCCTAGGACGGCCTTTTTGCTTGGGGCTGTTCGTTTCAGATGGCGTCGAGTGACTAGAGGGTAGTCATTGCGATTGGAGCGCTGACCAAGCATTCTCGTTGAGGGCTCGGATCGGAGACAACTCACGTCGTGATGGATAAGGAAGAGCAACAGTCCTATCTGCAATTTTTGTGTCGTGATGCAACCAAATTAGAGATGGCGGTATCCAAGCTAACCGTCATAGCAATATCACAGGTAGCGCTGGTCTTCGCGTGACGCGCCTGAAGCCAAAAATGGCTGCATGACACGGTGCCCGACTGCAAATCACTTACTTTCCCCACACGGTATAGAAGGGAACAGTAGTTCCCCGCGCAAGCTATCTGAATAGTGCGCCGAAAAATAGGCGCGGCTGATCTTTTCTGTCCCGGCGATTCTCGCGCAGAAATTGCCCGCTTCGTGGAGCCTCGGCGTTTTTGTAGCAACCTCGATCAATATCAGTTCAACCCGAAGAGGTGTGACGTATGTGGTCCAAAGTTCTGCCGCCTATATCCGTAGCCGGTTTGCTCGCTGCCAACCTGTTTGCACAGACGACGGTTGGTCCGCATCATCCCGGACTTTACGTCCCACCCTCGAACAGCTACATCATTGATCCCGCCGAGACGCCAGTTGTGCTCGAGTTTGGGTCTGCGCGATTGGACGATGTTCAATCCCAGCTCGACGCTGCACGGGCGGCAAACCCGACCTCGCCGATTGTGCTTACATTGACCGGCACGTATTGGGTAAAGAGCTCGCCGCTTACTTTGCCTTCCGAGACATCTCTGGTGCTGTACGGAACAATCGAGGCGGCGCCTGATGCCACGGCGACGAGCCTCATCTCCGTAACCAATCAAAGCAAAGTTGCCATCGCCGGCGGCATTCTCGAAGGGAATTTTGCCAATCTCGCCGGCATCGATGTCGAAGCGTCAGGAAAGGTGAACCTTGATGCGGTAACGATCAGGAATACAGGCAAAGACGGGATCCTTCTGTCCGGAAATGGCAATACGGTTTTTGACAGCGGGTCGGCCATCACCCGGTGTGAAGTATCTGGCGCTCGTGGCAATGGAATTACGGTCGACTCCATTACGCAGGCTCTTGTGCTGGACAATTTTATTCACGACAATGCCGGTGCCGGCATCCAGCTAAGCTCTGCGCACACTTCTGTGGTCAACAACTCAATTGTGCGGAATGATGCCGGCATCATCTCCGATGCCAACAACAACCTGATCTCTGACAATAATCTTCAGCACAACAAAAATGCCGGTGTCCAGTTGACGTCAACGAGTTCGAGTACAGCGCTGTTGCGCAACATCGTCGCTGATAACGAAGGAACCGGAATCGACTTTGACGGCGCCAGCAATCTGGTGTACGACAACACGCTGGCAAACCAGACCAACCTCACAGACCACTCCAGCAGCAATTGGGTGGTTGCGCGCGGCGCACCGATCGCGGCGACGACAAGCCAGTATTTCTATCCGCCCACCATTGACAATCAACACGCAAGCCCAATCATGAACGGCATGGGCAGGACAGACGTGACCGTCAATTCAGGCGATATTGCAGATGTTCAGCAGGCATACAGCACCGCACAACAACAAAATCCGAACAACGTGATCGTGCTCCATTTAAATGGAGACTTCACGCTCGACGGCAGTTCGCCGTTGACTTTAGGCTCGTACACCGCGGTGATTCTCAATGGAACGATTCACGTCACGTCCAAAACGGTGGCGCAGGCAATTACCGCTGCGAACCCATCGTCGTTTATCGCCATTTCAGGTGGAACTATCGATCTAGGTGGGTTGAAGATGGAAGGCATCACATTCCCTTCGACGACGATGGCAGATATCGATCAGGTTACGGTGATCAATGGCGGTGTGCGCGATACGCGTTCTGGCGGAGGGATGATTCATCTGCAACATGGCAGCGGCTACAGTATTCTTTTCCGCAACACGGTAGATGAGAGCGGCGGCCGCTGCATCTGGACACAGGAATCGAGCATGCATTACGTAGTGATGGAAAATCAACTCAGCAATTGCAACATGGACGCAGTTGATTTTGATTCATCGACTTCGAATAGTTTTGCCATCGGCAACATAAGCACGGATAACCTGCGTTATGGCGTCTTTGTGGAACAATCCGATTCATATGACAAGATCTACGGAACGGTAACAACGACTCAGGGAATCGGCGGCACGCAAGGTCATGGCGTCGGCGTGTATAACAATGCGACGAGCAGCGGAACGAGAGGGATCACCAACGGCAACGTTGTGTTCAGCAATTTGAGCAACGACGTGAACAACGGCTTCCGCGTCGGATCGATTGCAACCGCCAGTGGCGGAGTTGCTGAGTCGGCGCATACGTACATGTTCAATAACATCGCGACCAACAATCTGGGAGAGGGAATTCTTTTTGATACCCAATTTCCCGCCAGCATCGACAACTACTTTTCGCAGATGGTGCTCTCGGGAAACAAAGTTGATCTCAAAGATCAATCATCCAATGGCGCGGCTCCGCCTGACTTCTTCAACCCGAAGTCGGCCGTGAATCTAGCCTTGAACGCGCCGGTGATGGCTTCTTCGACCGCTACTGGCTCCAACCCCGCAAACGCGGTGGATGGGCTCGCCTTTACGGATTGGATCTCCGGAGATGACGGGCTCAATTCGTGGCTGACAGTCGATCTTGGATCCAGCGTGAGCTTCCAGCGCGTCATCCTCAAGCGGGGACTGGCAGGTCTGCTTTCACTGTTTTCGCTGCAGGCATCCGATGATGGCGTCAATTTCCACGATATTCACGGCGGTTTTGCGGGATTGGGGCCTTTGCAAACTTTCAGGTTCGCGCCTGTCACAGCGCGCTATCTGCGGGTAAGAATCTTTGGCTTTGGTCCTGCTGACCTGAGAGAGGTTGGCGTCTTTCCCGAGTAAATCGATCGTTGGATGGCGACAATCGACACGGACTTGATGCTCACGTCGTTTATTCGAGGACTCCAAGCTTCTTCGCGATGTCTTCGTTCACCGGAATGAACGTGGGCAATCCGGTATGAAAAACCTGAAGCGGCGCGTGGGATTCATCTTCGGTGACTCCGGCGATGCGCAGCGCGCTTTCAAGCTCGCGCGGGCCTGCAAACTGCCGATCTCGAACGTTGTTGACATCTTCAGCACCCTCGCGGACGGAGCATTTGACCCGGAGCTGCGCAATGTCCTGCTGCGGTTTCGAGATAATGAGAAACACGTTGGCCATACTGTCCTCATGCTGCCTACTTGAGCGACAGTTTCCCTGTGCCGCGGAGGAATCGCGTTGGAGTCGGGATAGAGAACCAAAGCGAATCAGGCGTGCCAGATGGTACAGAGAAAACTTGCTGCTGTCCGTAGGCCTTCCAAGTCGTCACAGGGACGCTCAGAAGTTATCAAAATCTACTTGCACGGATACCGAAGACCTGTTGGTCACCGGCCGGTCTTGCGATTGCGAATGGGAGATGAGCTGCAACAACAAATGCCCGCAACGCGAGGGTCAGCGATCATCGCTGTTGTTGCCACAGCTCAAAATGAACGATGCGCTCTTTGTGAATTTTGGTTGTCTGTGGGCTGATTTAGCGCGGTGGGACGGCCGTTTTGACGACCGCTTGTGCTTGGCCATCAGGAGATGGAGCCAGTTCTTGTGCCGCGGTTGCCGGCGAGCCTAGATGGAAAAAGCCGGAATTCTCCCGGTCTTTATCACTAGCCGGTGGAAGGAAGACAGAGTCTCTTTGCGTTCCCCGCGAGCCGGAACTCGCTTTCATCGCGGATGCTTCAGTGCGCGATGCCCGGTCTCTTGCTGATGTCGCAAAGCATGTCGGAGTGGATGTTGAGACCAATGTTGGTCATGTTGTAGACATGCTCGCTGGCCACCAGCCAGACAATCTCGCAGATTTGGCGCTCGGAGAAGTAGCGGGCCAGGCGGGAAAAAGTATCCGGGTTTATCTTCTTATCCCGGGTAAGCTCGGTTACGTAGTCGAGTGCTGCGCGCTCTGCGTCGGTAAAAAGGGGACTGGTGTGGTACTTGGCCAAGGCGTCGAATTTGGCCTGATTCATGGAGCCTTGGATGGTGAAGTATCGGCCGATATCGACGCAGAAGAGGCAGACGTTGATGTGCGCGACCTGCTCACGGATCAGCATGACGGTCTCGGCCGGCAGAAGAAGCTTTTTATCCAGCGTGCTGATCTTTCCGTAGAACTGGCCGAAGCCAACCGGCATGCGCGCGGCGAAGACCTTGAGAGGCGTAAGCACTTTGCCGAACTGGCGGCGCGTCATGGCATACACCAGTCGCATGATCAGCCCTTTGGGCTTTTCAATGGGCGGAAGGAATGTGCCTTCCGTCTCAGGGCGGAGAAGCTCCGTGCCGTTCACTTGTGTTTGCATGATGATCACCTCCACGCGCGTCTGTGTAGACACGTGCTCTTGCGGGTGCAAGCCCGACGAAGCCGGGCAGTTCGCCCGTCCCAACTATGACGGAGCGGAGGGCTATTGTGTGACGGGAATAGTCCATTTCGCTCGCAAGCTTGAGTGTCGCGCCCTTAGTGGCTGGGCAAGTGAGCGTGCACTTCAGGCGTAAAGGGCTGCGACTTCGTAGTCGATGACGCTTGGGATTGTGAACTCGATTCGGCCGTTTACCCGGCGGAAGGGAGCATCCGCGCCCGATTTCAGCAATTGCACGCGCGAGACGGTTCTTCCCTCGGGAACGGCGAAGCTGACGGTTTGCGCCCCAATGGGATAGAACTCGCGGATCAGGCCGCGGTGCGTGTTCGGGTTGGTGTAGTTCAGCACATGAACGGCAAAGCCCGGCTCAGTCTCGTAAGCGAAGCTTTCGATGAGTCCCCGCCCTTCGATCGTTACCGGTTGCTCGTCGCGCGCAATCCATCGGATGGTGTTCTGTAGGAGCCGGCTTAGATCGACATCGCCTGCAACCCACAGGCTTCGTTCGATATCGCTCGCAATATAGGCCGTGCGGCTGTTGCCTTGTTCGCGCAGTACGGCGGCGGGCACGTTGGTCTGCGGCGTGGGCGGATAGGCAAGCTCGGGCGGATAGGCCGTAAATCCCGGCACGACCGTCAATACCGGCTCGGCGACGGGCGCCAGCGGAATGCGATACTCGGCTCCGGGCAGCCAGTTTGTATTTGTAAAGCCATCGAGGATAGCGTGCTGCCGTTCGATGCGCGCGTAGAAGGCGTTGCCGGTTGTGCCGATCACATCGCCTGTTTTTTGAATGCCGAAGACATCCGCCAGACCGAAGTTCGATCGCACGCGGTTGTTTTCGTCATAGAGGCTGGTCTCAAAGGTGGCGAGAAGCGATCCGCCACGTTTGACGAAGGCGCGAAGCTGATCGCATTGCGCGTCGCTGAGCAGAGCTATGTTGGGCAGGATGAGCGCAGAATATTTCTCCAGATGCGCTGCGTCCATGCGATCTTCATGCACGAAATCGAAGAGAAAACGGCCTTCGAGCAGCGCATAGTACATGCCATGCAGAAACTGCTGCATGGTCGCGTTCGGCTGCGGTTTGTAGAAAAGATGCGTGCGCTGGCCCATCACGACGCCGAGCCTGGCGACGGTCCGCTTGTTCACGAAGTGAGGATCGTGCTGCGCAGTCCACGCGAAGTATTCGCGCGGCACATCGAGCTCGCGGCGATCTTCGCCGAAGCCTTTCTCTGCGCCGACGATGTGGTAATAGGGAACCATGCCGCTAGCGCTGGTTTCGCTGAGCCACATCTGAATCTCATGCGGCGATTTGCCCACATTGCGCCAACGGATCGGCCCTGTCGTCCACGCGCCGGTGACATTGGTGGCCATCTTGCCGTCGAGGATCGCCTGGCAGACGCGTCCCTGCTGCGAACAGAGCCAGACCGGCGCATCTTCTCCGCCGCGGCCTTGATTGTCGCTCTGGAACCACTCACAGATCTCGCCCAGGCGCGAGAGATTCATGCTGCCGCGCACGTTTCCTCCGGAGTTGGGGAAGAAGAATTTCTGCGGAGCTCTCTCCTGCACCAGCGCGTTGTAGTGCTTCCAGAGAAATTCCATGCGGTCATTGAATTTGTCCCAGTAGGCTGGGGTTCCCGATGGAGGCAGGTTGCGGCAGATGTTGCAATAACACACCGGCAAACTGCCGATCGGCGGCCATCCATTGGTGTAAACAGCGTCGACTTCATAGAGGCTGGTCACTTCGCGGATGATGGCCGGAATATAGTCCGTCATGTACTCGGAGAACATGCAGGTGCGATACAGGCCCGGTTGCTCTTTGCTGCCGATGAAGTCACCGTGTGCATCGCGTTCGAACCAGTCGGGGTGGGCTTTTGTGGCGTCTTCCCAGTTGAGGTCGGGGCTCATGCGCGCAATGGTGCGCAAGCCGCGCTTGCGCGCTGCCTGATTGCATTCGCCGAAGAAGTCGCGATCGCCGAGAAACTTGCCCTTGCGATGGAACGGCACTTTAGTCTGGTAGTAAGCCAGGATTCCGGTCACGCTGATGAAGGTTGCGCCCACTTTGAGGCTGGCCCAGTAGTCTGCCCATTCCTCAATGTTCAACGAGACCGGGTCATGCTCGGTCATGTTCAACTGGCCGGCGCGGCGAGAACGACGCTGCCAGGGGACGGATTCCGCCGATGCACTCGGCGGCGCAACATTGCTCGCCAGGTCGTGGGCGACCGCGGGCTCAACCAAACCAGCGGCGCTCGCAATGAGAGGCACCGCGCCAACTCCTGCTTTCAACAGGTCGCGACGATTCAACATGGATGGTAAGACCTCGAGTTCTGATCGGATGAGTGATTGGGAACAGCGCTGCTCATGCATCGCGCCGCGCAAGAAATCGTGATCACATGATGACGGTGTCGGTCTTGCTGGATGGTAAAAATGGACGGTTTGCGTCGAGCGATGTTTTTCTGAACTTCGATCGCGGCGTCTTCTTTGCAGGTTCTTTGGTTGCGAGCAGAGGATGGCGATTCTCCGACAGTTGCTTGAGCCCGATTGTCCAGAACTCAGAGTCAGCCGATTGGATCCGTTCCGCGGCATTGATCATGTGTGTTTTCGCCGCTGCGGCCGCGGCTTCAGGATCGCGGCGCTCGATGGCCCGCGCAATGGCCTGGTGTTCGCCGCGCACCTGTTCGGCAAACTCGCCCACGCGGTCCTCATTGGCGCGAGTGACGCGAACGGCGACGAAGAGAAACTGATTCAGGAAGCGCAGCAACTCAGGAAACAGAGGATTGCCAGTAGCGTGCGCGATCGACAGATGAAAATTCAAGTCTTCCGTGACGGCGTCATGTCCGGCTTTGCTGGCGCGATCGATTTCTGTAAGGGCACGGCGAATGGCGGTCATGTGGCTGCGCGTGCGCCGCTCTGCAGCAAGAAATGCAATCTCGGCGTCGAGGCCCCGGCGCAGTTGAATGATGTGCAGCAGAGAAGTAAGCAGATCGGCCGAGTTGAGATCGATACGAAAGGGCCGATTCAAGCGGTCGGAACGCACAAACGCGCCACGCCCTTGCCGCGTGTCAATCAGTCCTTCGGACTTGAGGCGCGAGACTGCTTCGCGAATCACGGTGCGGCTGACGCCGAATCCTTGAGCCATCGTCTGCTCGGACGGAAGCTGTGAGCCAGTAAACTCGCCGCCAAGAATTTTATTGGTTAACGTCTCGGTGACCTGATCTGCCAACGTCTTATTGCCGGCGATCGGCCGCAGAGAAAAGGCACCGTTCTCTTGGCCTGCGCGACTGCCCGAACGAACTCGTTTGATCATTGCGTCTCCCGATTAGATAAAAAGGACTCCGGTTCACCATACGCCGTCCTGGCAGTTTATGACAATCGATTTAGTAGAGGAAATGTGCGGTTATCGTCTGACAGACTCACCGTACAAATCCGGCATATTGGAGATGTGAGAGCAGCTAAATATGCGCCTTTGAGAGATATGACTTACCAGGTCGCGCCAAAAGATTCGCGCAGCTCGGCGAGGGCCGTCTCAGAGAGTGGTGCGGGCCTGGGCGTAGTCATCAGCCAGAGCCGGGCGGTTTCTTCCAGTTCTTCGAGCGTTGCCATCGCCATCGAAAGTGACTCATGCCACACATTCGGACCGAGCCGATCAAGCATTACGGCGCGGATCGGTTTTCCGGCCGCACGCATCCGCGCAATTGTCTGCGCCACGAGTTCTCCTACAGCCGGATCGCCCGGCCGGTGGTATGGAATGAGCGGCACATGCCCGACCTTCATTACGTAATAGGGCGTGATCGGTGGAAGGATGTCGTCCACGCTCCACACACCTGCCAGCGTGAGGCCAACCAGATGCGTGGAGTGTGTGTGCAGCACGCAGCGGGCGCGATCATCGGCTGCGTAAATTCGCCGGTGCAGCGCGAGCGTTTTGCTGGCACGGTCGCCACTCTGCTGCAGGCCGTCGAGGTCCACCTTCGCGAGCTTCTCCGGTGCGAGAAAACCGAGGCAGGCATCCGTGGGTGTGATCAGATAGCCATCTTCAAGGCGCACGCTGATGTTGCCCGCAGTTGCGTGCACATAACGCCGCTCGAAGAGCGATCGGCCGATGCGGCAAATCTCCTGGCGTAATTGAGTCTCGTCCATCGTGCTCACTGGAGTAGCATAAACGCGCGGGTAAAGAAGTCGGGTCGGCCAAAGTTGCCGGACTTGAGCGCCAGATGCAGATGTTCGCTCTCCGCGATCGTCGATGAAGCATAGCACCACGGAACGCCGGGATCGATTTGCGGACCGATCTGCATCTGTTCTCCGTGGATCCTGCGAATGCACGCGCCGGCGGTCTCTCCGCCAGCCACAATGAGCTGACCCACTCCATCTGCAACGAAAGCGTGGGCGATGCCCGCAAGGGCACTTTCCACCAGCTTGCCGCTGCGTTCGGCGCCGAGCTGCGCCTGGACGGCTTGCACTGAAGCTGGCTCGGCAGTGGAGTACACCAGCACAGGCGCTGTGGGGTTGCGTGTCCAGATCGAGGCGGCCCAGGTGAGCACTTTGCGAGATTGCGCGTCCGTGTCTGCGGCGAGCTCGAATGGGTCGAGGCAGAAGGCCTGGCCTCCGTTCGCGAGAAAGTGCTGCACTTGTGCGCGAGTGGCCGTCGAGCAACTGCCGGCGAGGATCGCTTTGCGGCCGGTAGGGACAGGCAGCCGGGATGAATCGAGTGATGGCTGGAATCCCCACTCTGCGGGAAGAACCATGCCGAGCCCGGAACTAGCGGTGACGAGCGGCTCGTTCATGAGTGCACCGCCGATTCGCCGAAGGTCTGCATTGTTGAGAGTATCAACGATGGCGATCGACATGCCCTCGGTATGGAGCGAATGAATCTGCGCGCGAATTGCCTCGGCCGATTCGGCCACTGCGGTGTGTCCGATCAAACCGACACGACGCTTCCTGGTTGGGTCGAGCTGTGCCTGCAGAAAACGGCCGAGATTGGAATCGGACATCGGCGTAAGCGGATGGTTGCGCATGCTGCTCTCGGAGAGCGGCACGTTATCGACAAACAGATCTCCCTGGCGGACGGTGCGGCCCGCGTCAGGGAAGGCGGGAACGACGGCGCAGAATCCGCATCGCAGCTCATCCATGAGCGATTCGATCACGGGGCCAATGTTGCCGCGCACTGTGGAGTCGAAGGTGGAGCAGATTTTGAAATAGACGTGCTGTGCACCCTGGCTGCGCAGCCAGCGACAGGTCTGCAATGATAGCTCGCATGCTGCCGAAGCAGGAATGGTGCGCGACTGCAGTGCGACGACGAGGGCGTCACACTCGATGTTACCTGGCTGTTGAGGCACATCGACGGTCAGGACCACGCGCATGCCGGCGCGCGCCAGATTGTTGGCCAGATCTGTGGCCCCGGTGAGATCGTCTGCAATGCAACCGAGAATCGGCCTGCTCATTTCGCGCAGCCTCTGCATCTAACATCGCACATGCTGCGGAAGCTGTGTCTGAATTCATCCATGAATTCACGCGACGGGCCTCTGTTGTATGGCTTGCGCTCGCTCCGGATATTCCGGCCGCTGTGATGGCGCAGCAGGGCATCCAGGTGGAATAGAAGCGCGATCAGGCCGCCGACAATGGTGCACCATGCTCTCCGGTGCGCGATGACGGGGGCGGGAATGGCATTCAATGAGAGCAGAAAGACAATGTAAGCTGTCACGCATGTGGTGAAGAGCGCGTAATTGACTGGATTGGTGGCGAAGGCAAGCAGCGCAAAGAGTGTTGTGGCGGCTGCTAGCGTTACTGGGCGCGGCGCGAGATGAGCAATCAGCAGGCTGCAGATCCACGCACCGCCAAGTGTCCCGAGAATACGGGCCGCTGCGCGGGTCAGCGTTTCATAAAAGACCGGCTTCTGTACGAGGAGAGCCGTCATGGGAATCCAGTAGCCCGATTGCATGCCGAGACGCCGATAGACTTCCGTGGCCAGACAGATGGTGAGAACCAGGCGCAGGGAATAAGCCAGCGCTGCGCGATCAGAGCAGCAGGGGAGCGCTTGCGGCAGACGGCGAAGACGCCGAACCAATTCGCGATCGCGATCCTGCACACTATTGAAAATATGCAGGGGGATTGCGAGTAGATCTTTGCGCAGGTTTGGTAAAAGACGCAGACCGGCAGAAGTCAGGATGGTCTGGAGCGCGCCGCCGGCGGCGATCAGGCCGGCGCGCAGGAAGGCGAGCTTTGGCCCGGTTGGAAAAGCGGAGGCGACCAGCAGCGCGATCGATGCCTGCTGCCCCACCCAGGAGAGTCCCGAATTGCGCGTGGTCAACATGCCATAGATGAAGGCGGCCAGGCCTGCGGCTATGACGAGCCAATAATCTTTGTGTCCTGCTAGAGTGCCGACTAGAGTCGCCGATGATATGGCGAGAACTGCGAAGATCATGGGAATCAGCCGCGAGTCGGCAATGCGCTGGTTGGCGCCGAAGGCGACGGTGAAGGCGCCGCCGCCGGCAATCAAGCCTCCGCCCGGATGGCCCGTCAGTACGCCCGTGAAGAGGCAGATCGCCACGGTTGTGGCGCTGACGAGCGGGACCCGAAAACTGAATGCGGACCACTTAAAGCTATAAAGATCGGCCAGGAAATGCGGGGGAGTGACGGTTCGTCTTATGCCCGGATTCGCCAAGATGACCATCATCTCATTTTGAGATGCACATCAGGTTCGATCAGCATCATCCATGGCCTGCCGCAAGGCGGGTTCGAGATCTTTCCCAGGGGGCAGACCGCGAATACAAAGCCGCGCTCGCGGACGGCGCCGATGGTCCACCGAACGACAATGCGATCTGGAACCTGGTTCGTATGCGCAAGCAGCTCGCGGCTCATGCCGCTACTCCGGCCATCTTGCCGATGGAAGATCGGCGCAGTGCGAAACCGCGTGTCGGAGCGCGCTCGAGATGCCAGAGCTGCTTGTAGGCTTCGTCTCCGCGTAGCATGTCGATTGTGGCGACACCCTCGTTGGCGGCATGTTCAATGGCGAGAGCCAGCAACAGTGTGCCGGGCCTCAGGTCCGCATGATGAATCGAATAAGCGGTTAAATAGAAATACTGCGTGCGGGAAGGCCGCGACGGCGGATCGACCAGTGCATAGAGCACGGCGATGATTTCACCTTCGAGGCGAAGTGTACACAGCCGCAGGCAGCCGTTTTGTTCAAGCAAGGGAAGCACCTCACGATGCCAGGCAAGCACGCGCGGATCGGCCAGTACACCGTTCTCACCGTTCTGTCCCCATCGTTCTGTGTGCAGCCGTACCAGTGCGTCAAACGATTCGGCCCAGCTCGATGCATCGGCGACCGTCAGCTCCAACGAGCCTTGCCGCCTGGCGCGATTGCGATAGTACATTGCGTTGCGGCGGATCTTCTGCGGAAGTGCAGCGATAGGAACGGCAGCCATCCGCGAACAGCCTTCCGATGCGAACCTTTCTTCGGGCTCCGCAAGTGACTCGAGGGCCTGCGCAAGCTTTGAATGCAGAGGCAGATCAGACGCATAAAGAGTGTCCCAGCCATCTTCTGCACAGACCATCTCGATGCCTCTGCGGATCTGGCTGACCATGCAGTCCGGAGCGAAGACGCCATTCAGATAATCGGTCGTACCGACTCCAAGCGGAAGGAGCTGACGTTCGCGCGTGCGAGGCTCCTGGTAGAGATAAAACGGCAGGAAGCCAAGCAGCGTTCCATCTTTCGTGATGGTCACGGCGCGCAATTCTGAGCCGTGAAATTGATGCCACCAGGGCAGCAGCCACTCCGGCCGTTGAAACGGAGTGGCATCCTGGTCCTGCTGCCACAGCGCCGTCCACTGCGGCGCAAAGGCGCGCAACGCCTTCGTCGTGCGCAGCAAAGTGTATTGCACGCTGTCAGGCATAGAGCCGCTCTCCGCATTGCTGATGAGTGAGCGCTTCATACAAGGCGAAATACTCGCCCACCATGCGCTGCTTGTTGAAACGCCGCTCCGCTACGCGCCTACAGGCCTGCCGTGAGATCGTATCGACCTTACATATCGCCTCGGCCATCTCTTGCACATTGTGTACGAGAAAACCGGTGACGCCGTCTTCGACGATCTCGGGCAATGCACCCGAGGGATAGGCGATGACCGGCGTGCCGGCGGCCAGCGCTTCCATCGCCACCAGCGAACTTGTCTCCGGCGCGAGCGTGGGGTGCAACAGACAGCGCGCCTGAGCCATCAGCTTCTGCTGTTCAGGTAGGGAAACAGGACCCACAAAGCTGTGCTGAATGCCTCGTGGTGCGCTCTTCAGCAACGGCTCGATCTTTTCGTGCATATAACGTTGGTGGTCACGATAGGTAAACGCCTGCCCCGCCAGCACTACACGGACGCCAGCCTGCGTGGCCGCCTCAAGCGCGGCGTGCGCATTTTTCTCCGGGCAGATGCGGCCCATCATCAGAGCGAAATCCTGCTTCGGTTCGCTCTCCACGGCCGGCGGCAGAGCGACACCGTTCTCGACCACGACGCAATCACGTACCGGAAGCGGAAATGAGCGCCGCTGCGATTGAGAGACACAACAAAACTGGACACGGCCTGCCTGGCTTGTCCAGACTGCCGGCCTGTACCACCCGACCGGAAGATGGAGCGTCATTAGCACCGGAATCGTCTCAGGCAATACATATTCATCAACATCCATGCCGTGCATGTGGATCACATCGACGGGATAAGATTCCAATGCGTGGTCGATCGCGGCCTGGCAATTTCGCACGCAAGTGGTTCGATCGCCCTCGTCGAGCAAGGCGCCTTCCGGCAAAGGCACCGCAAAAAGTTTGCCGGCCGGCCGGGACCCCTCGCATGCCACGACGAGCGACACATCCCCGGCGTTGACCAGCGCTTCATCCAGATAGCTGAGAATCCGTTCCGCCCCGCCTACGGCGCCAGATCCCACCGGCGCAAAAGGGAATGCAATACTGAGCACCGTCAGACGCATGCAACCGTTGACTCCACGTTTTCGAGCGCTTCAGCTGCACGCTGTGCCAGATCACAAAAGTGGGAAGACGTCATTCCCCACGGAAACTGATCATAAAAAACCGGGCCCGGATGCGGCGGTTGAGTGAAGTCGTGTTCGGAAGCGATGCGAAAGCGTTCTGCATCCAGCGTGAAATAACGCAGGGTCGATTGCTGAGAGACGAAGCAGGCAAGCAGCGCCTCTTTGTTCTCACGCTCTCTTTCTGTGAGCGGGCACATGATTTCGTCCAATACGAATGTCTGGGGAAGAAATGTCCCCGTCTCGATGCCGTGCAGCCCGGCGTGATAGAAGGCGCATTCCACGATAAGCGGAACCGGCTCGCACCGTTTTTTCTGCGCTGCAACTGCATGGGCTACGGCAAACGCGCAGGCATCATGATCGGGATGGCCGCCTTCATACGGATGCGTGAACACAACCTCCGGCCGGTGTTTGCGCAGCAGGTAGGTAATGCACTGCGCCAGGCGCACAAGATGCAGGCTCGCCTCCTGATCCTGAATACCGAGGCATTCGCGGCTGACTGTGTCCAGGCCCGCGAGATGCAACGCGTGCTCAAGCTCCTGCGCTCGCGCACTGCGGTAAGCGTCGCGCGAGGCGAAGCCGTGCGACCTCGCCTCTTGCGGATTCTGCGGGGCGCCATCCGTCACATGGACGAGGTGTGCATTTTGAAACCGGTTCAGTCGCGCGCCTAGCGCAATGGTTTCGTCATCTGGATGCGCAAAGATAGCCAGCGCCTTAGGCATCGAAGCCGGGTTGCCTGCCGTAGCCGTTGCTCTTGTAAATATATGGTCGGAGTGCATGGGGCCCGTTCTCCTCGTACTATCGATAGACTTCCGTTCACGTTCTGGGATGCGCGGTGCGCTACTGAAGCTGCCACGGTTTTGGGAACAGCAGAACGATGTGTGATTGTATTTTCACGCGGTGAAGGAGTGATGCTTTTGATGACTCTCTGAAGGAAAGAAGGTACAGCAGCGAGGGGATTCGCTAAAAAGAGAGAGTGACGTCTCAAAGGGCTATGCAAGGCGGATGGGTCAACCGCAAGTTGATTGCGCGCGGTCCCAGTGGTCGCGGGTTGTGCCGCTGGTGTTCACTGGAGGTGCCCCGGGGCCGCTTCACCTTCTGCTCGGAATACTGTGTCCATGAGTGGAAGCTTCGTTCGCAGCCAGCCTACTTGCGCGAGCAGGTATTCCTGCGCGACCGCGGCATCTGCGCTTCCTGTGGAGTGGACACGGTAGCCGCTGCGCGCCGCATTCGCTTCACCCGAGGAGCCAACCGGCAGGCACTGCTGCAACACTGGGGACTCCGGACCCGGTCGCGCAAGAGTTTATGGGATGCGGATCATATTGTGCCTGTCAGCGAAGGTGGAGGCCAATGTGATCTTGCCAACATGCGCACGCTTTGCCTGCGTTGCCATCGTGTGGCGACCGCTGAGCTTAGGGAGCGGATACGCCGGACGAAGATTGCTACCTATATAGAGGCGTGAGTTCTGTAGGAGCTTTCGGAGCGAAGACCAAAACCCTGGTGCGCGCCCGGTTAAGTTGTCAGAAGCGACTCATTGCTGAGGATGCGGTAGAGCGTGGAGCGGCTGATGTTGAGCTGCCGCGCGGCGCGCAGCTTGTTGCCGCGGTTCAGATCAAGCACGTACTGCACATGATGGCGGATTACGGCGTCGAGCGAAAGATTGTCGGGCCGCGAGATGGGCGGCGGATCGTAAGAGGCTGCTATAGCGGTATCGGGCAGCGCGAGATCGCTGGCGCGGATGACGCCATTGGCTGATTCGAGCAGAGCGGTTTCAAGCACGCTGGAGAGTTCCCGCACGTTGCCCGGCCAGCTGTGTTGCAGCAGTCGAGCCAGAACGCCGGGGCCGAAGATCACATGCCTTTGCTGGTAGCGCTGGCAGATGCGCTCAAGGAGCGCTTGCGCCAGAGGGCCGATGTCTTCGCGGCGCTGGCGCAGCGGGGGAATGGCAAACCGGATCGCGGTGAGGCGAAAGGCGAGGTCGGGCATCAGCAATCCCTGCCCGGCCATCTGACGCAGAGGCGTCTCCGAAGATGCGATCACAATTGCGCGGCCGGGAGGGCGATCCTGCAGAGCTTTGATGACTCCGAGCAAAAGCCCTTGGCCCGGAGGGGTGAGTAGATCAACGCGATCAAGGTAGATGAAGCCGTTTAGTGTGGCCGGATCGGCGTCCGTGGCCAGCCACTCACGCGCGTCACGCCGCTGAAAGATCGAGTTCGAGAGCGGAGACCGGCTGAAGAGATAGCGCCCCAGCGTCGTTTTGCCGGAGCCGTGCTCACCTTCAACGGCAGCCAACTGTAGATGAGGTGCGGCCATCTCAGCCTGGATGAGAAGCTTGCGCCAGGCCGAGCTTACTCCCACGAGCTGATTGGTCGTTACGGCCTCGGACTCGAGCAGAGTGGGTCCCGGATGCGAAAGCTGGGCGGTCTGGATCTGAACGGCGGTTTGCATGGCTCTCAACGTGCCTCGCCTCCGTGGCCCTGTGGCGGATAGAGGGCCGACACGTTCCTCATCGGCGGCGTCTGGAAAAACTTGAACCGATGGCAGGCTGTGGATATGCCATAGCCCTGGATCGAGTCCGCCGGTGGCTACTCTGTTCGTTTTTGAGGCAGCAGCTATACTCAAACCATTCAGCCGAGGCATTTTCTCCCGATGGCCCCGACCCTTGATCTCGATTCGAACGAGTCCGATACTGCCTCCGCCGAGGGTCCGCCGGCGGAAGGCAAGGGAACTGCGCTTCGGTTCCGGCGCGTCGGATATGCTTTGTGGCTCGCGGTGATTGCCGGTTTTGCCTTGCTGCACGGCTTGCATCTGCGGGCCGACTTTCCGAACCATTCGCCGTGGTTTATGGATTGGGCGAAATACACGGATGAGGGCTGGTACGGAGACGCGGCGATCCGGGCACATCTCTTTGGGAACTGGTACATGCCCGGCGACTTCAACCCGGCGGTTGCGGTGCCGGTTTGGCCATTTCTTGAGTGGATTTTGTTTTTCTTGACCGGCGTCACGCCGCAAGCCGCGCGTGGGCTCGCAGTTGCCGTCTTCTTTCTGAATCTTTTCTTAAGCTACAAACTGCTCCGGAGAAGTGGTCCGCGCTGGATGGCTCTTCTGGCTGTGACGCTTCTGGTCACAAGCCCGTTTCTTTATTGTTTCGGCCGCCTGGCGATCCTGGAGCCGCTGCTGACAACATTTACCCTCGCTGCATTGAGTGTGGCCGTGCGCCTGCCGCAGATGCGGCGTCCGCTGTGGGGAGCGATCAGTGTGGGCGTGCTCTTTACGCTCGCCATGCTGACCAAGACGACGGCGGTCTTTTTGCTGCCGGCCGTCGCATGGACCATGGTGGTTTCATTATGGCCGGCGCGAAGACAGGCATTGCTTGCGTTGCTGATTGCAGGTGTCACATTCACTGCCGGCTATGGGCTGTGGATAGCGCTGCTCGTCCGGCACGGGCTTCTCACGGACTATAAATACTATTTCGCCGTGAACGACTATGCGCGGCCCAAGCAGTTTGACTGGCCGCTGGTGAGTCTCTGGTGGTCATTTCACGGGGGATTGTGGGTCGACAAGATTCTGATCCCGCTGGCGGGATTGGTCCTGATTGGTGCGCTGATCTGCAGGCGGCAAAAGTGGGCGCGTGGATTGCTGGCGAATCCGGTCTTTGGGGCATCGGTGCTGGCGAGCGCCGGATTTGTCTTCTTCATGACATATCAGGATCATCCGCAACCGCGGTACTTTGCGGTAATCGCGGTCTTTTGCTTCTTTGTAGTGGCATTGGGCGCGGCGGCTTTGATCGAAGGGACGAATGGAGTCTCTGTGCGATGGATCTCGGCGCGCACATCAGGCTGGCTGACAGTTGGGCTCGCCATCCTCGCCATCAGTGCGGGTGGCGTGCAGACGTTGGGTTATGCCCTCCATCCGCAATACACGTTTCTCCACGCCGCTGAGGGGCTCACGCACTATATCGATACGCATCCGAATGGCAAACGGCTGCTGGTGTCGATCAGTGGTGATGAGATTTCTCTTATGACCCACGTGCCTGTGATCTGCGATGACTTCGGCACGACGGATTTGCCGGAGAAACTCGGCATCTACCAGCCAACCTGGTATGCGGCCTGGAATGATCTCGATCCCGGCACCATTGAAGACCTGCATACGCACTATTCCATCGAGCAGGTGGCGGAGTTCCCGGCCTTTGACGATCCGCAGCGCAACCTACTGGTACTGTTCAAGCTGCACCCCCTCCCTGGCGGTGCGGTTCGCGATCCGCAGGAGCAGGATTTGAGAAGCCCCTTGCCGGATGATTCCATCACCATTCCGATGCAATAATTCCTGAATTCAAGACCGAACTTACCTGAATCGGTGCCGGCAGCCGCTGGTGCGCTTGGGCCTGCCTTTCGGCTGATTCACAGACAATGATGTTGTCATATTGTCAGGCCAACATAAGCGCTCTCGCCTCTTGACAGACAATCTCATATTCTGAGAAGCTGATCACGTAATCAAAGCGCGGAATAAAGGACCAACATGCGAGACGCGACGCCGCAAGGTACCTATAAAGTGCAGGCTCTTGACCGGGCTTTTGCCGTACTTGATTTGCTTGGTGAAAGCGACACACCTCTGGGATTGGCCCAGGTTGCTTCTTCGTTGCAGTTGCACAAAAGCACGGCACACCGCTTCCTGATGGTTCTTGAGCGTCACCGCATGGTGGAGCGCACTTCCAACGGCAAATTTCGGTTAGGGCTGAGACTGTTCGATTTCGGCAATCGCGCCATCGAGCAATATGATCTGCGCGACCGCGCCCAGCCGCATCTGCGCCGCCTGGTGGCGGAGACCGAAGAGACGGCTCATCTGTGCATTCTAGAAGCGGCGCGCGTTATCTATCTCGACAAGATTGAGCCGGCTCGTTCCGTGCGGATGATTACGCGCATCGGCGCCAGCAATCCGGTGCACTGCACCTCGGTGGGCAAGGCAATCCTGGCGTTTCTGCCTGCGGAACGCGCGTCGGACGTCGTGCGGCGTATTCGTTTCGAGCGGCTTACACACCGGACGATTGCGACGCCTGAAGCGTTGCGCGCGGAGATGGAGAAGACCCGCCGCCGCGGGTACGCCGTGGATGACGAGGAGTTGGAAGAAGGGCTGCGCTGTATTGCAGTGCCGGTGCTCGATGCGCAGCGCCTGCCGGTGGCGGCTGTCAGCATCTCTGGGCCTTCATTTCGTGTCACCGCGCAGAAGCTCCCTTCGATTGCCAACCATCTGCTGCAATGTGTGCGCGGCATATCAGTGGACATGGGCTATGTATCGAGTAGCCGCATGAATCGCACGCCAGCCTGGACAGCGTAGAGCGATACTGAGTCAACGCTCGGCCAGTTAGACTGTTCGCATGGCAAAGCGAATCGGAGTGCACCTTGGCACTGCAGGCGGCGCATCCAAGGCCGTCGAGCGGGCGCGTGAGATCGGCGCCAATACCTTTCAGATTTTTTCTTCAAGTCCGCGCATGTGGCGTGCACCCAAGCCCGATCCGCAACAGTGCGAGCGGATGCGCACGCTGCGCGCCAATCTCGATGTAGGGCCGCTGGTGATCCACACCAGTTATCTGGTGAATGTGTGCAGCCAATCGACCGAGACGCGCGAAAAGAGCGTGGACGCTTTTCGCGGAGAGATCGAGCGGGCGCTGGCGTTGGGTGCCGAATATCTAGTGCTGCATCCCGGCTCGTGGAAGGGCATGACGCGCGACGAGGGCCTCAAGCTTGCCGCGGAGTCGATCGAGAAGGCGATCGACGGCCTGCCCTGGCAGGGAACACCATTCAGCATTCTGATTGAGAACACGGCGGGCGCTGAGTGTTCGCTGGGCGGCAACTTTGAGCAGGTGGCGGAACTCGTCGAGCGACTGAGGGCTCATGCGCCGGTGGGCGTGTGCCTCGACACGTGTCACACGCACGTTTCGGGCTACGACATCGTGACTGCGGAAGGTTTTGCCGAGACGATGAATCAGGTGGCCGCGACCACGGGCTTCGATGCAGTCCGCGTGTGGCACTGCAACGATGCCAAGGCTGCGCGCGGCACCAAACTCGACCGGCATGAGCACATCGGGCAGGGAAACATCGGCATCGAGCCGTTTCGCTGGCTGCTCAACGATCCACGGTTCGATCACTGCGCCTTCATCGCCGAAACGCCTGTGGACGAGCCCGGCGATGAAGAGCGGAATGTGCGGGTGCTGAAGAGCTTGGTGGCTGAATAGGGGGAGAATGACTGTACCTGACCTCAAACCGATGTCTCTCAGCGACGCACTTCGGATCGTCGACACGCCGGAAGGCCGCGCGAAGCTCAAGGCTTACCTCGATAGCCAACCATTTCCTCATTTCGAAGCTCATCCTACGGTCAAGAGGGCTCTCATTCGAATTGACGAGGATGGAACCAGAACCGCGGGGAGATTCATTGATCGGCAATTCGTTCCGTTGGAGACGGAGAAGCAGGGGCATCAGGCAACAAATAGCAAGTAGGTAAATGGCTGAGATCGGACCTCTCTCCGCCATTTACACTGAAAAGTTATGTCTGACGAGAAAGAACTGCGATACGATCCGGCGGTGATCGAGACCAAATGGCAGCAGCGCTGGGCTGCGGATCCTGCTCTGTACGCGGCCGAATCTACATCAAGTGGCAAGCCCAAGTACTACGTGCTGGAGATGCTGCCGTATCCCAGCGGCCAGCTGCACATGGGCCACGTGCGCAACTACTCCATTGGCGATGCGCTGGCGCGCCATATGTGGATGCGCGGCTACAACGTATTACATCCGATGGGCTGGGATGCCTTCGGGCTCCCGGCCGAAAACGCGGCGCTCAAGAACAATACCCCGCCACGCGAGTGGACGCTTTCGAATATCGCCGCCATGAAGCGGCAGATGCAGCGCATCGGCTTCAGCTATGACTGGGCCACGGAAGTGACCACCTGCCTGCCGGAGTATTACCGCTGGAACCAGTGGTTCTTTCTGCGCATGTACGAGAAGGGCCTGGTTTACCGAAAAAAGAGCAGGGTGAACTGGTGCCCGGAGTGCGCCACCGTGCTTGCGAATGAGCAGGTCATCAATGGTTATTGCTGGCGGCATGAGGATACACTCGTCGAACAGCGCGACCTGGAGCAGTGGTTCTTCCGCATCACGGCCTACGCGCAGGAGCTGCTCGACGGTCTCGATAAGCTGGAGGGCTGGCCTGAAAAAGTGCGCACCATGCAGCGCAACTGGATCGGCCGCAGCGAGGGCACCGAAGTCGATTTCGGCGTCGAGAACCGCAGCGAGAAAATCCGCGTTTTCACCACCCGCGTCGACACTATCTTCGGCGCTACCAGCGTGCAGCTTGCGCCCGAGCATCCGCTGGTAACGGCGCTCGCCGCTGTCGATGCAGGCTTGAAGACACAGGTTTCGACGCTGATCGAGGAACAGAAGAAGGCAAAAGAGTCCGGCGATGTGGGCGCGATTGAAAAGCATGGCGTTCCGACTGGACGCTTCGCGATCAATCCGTACAACGGGGAGCTGGTGCCGATCTGGGTGGCTAACTATGTGCTGATGGATTACGGCACTGGCGCGATCATGAGCGTTCCGGGCCACGACGAACGCGACTTCGAGTTCGCGAAGAAGTATGCGATTCCGATACGGCGTGTGATTGCGTCTGCCGATCCGAATGCAGAAGAAGCAGAGCTGCCGTTTGTGTCGGAGGACGGCGTGCTCGTCAACTCCGGCGAGTACAGTGGGCTGACATGTGTCCAGGCCCAGAAGCACCTCCAAGAAGTAGCTGCCCGCAAGGGTTTCGGCGAGGCGACCGTTACGTTTCGCCTGAAGGACTGGGGCGTGAGCCGGCAGCGCTACTGGGGCACGCCGATTCCGATGATTCATTGCGAGCGGGATGGGCTGGTGCCGGTGCCCGATGATCAATTGCCGGTGATCCTGCCGGACAAGATCGAGATCACGCAGACAGGCGGCTCGCCACTATCGCGCGTTCCTGAGTTCGTGAACGTCACGTGCCCAAAATGCGGCGGCGCGGCGCGGCGCGAGACCGACACAATGGACACCTTCGTCGACTCGAGCTGGTACTTCTACCGCTACACGGATGCGAAGAATTCTTCGGCTCCCTTTGGACGAGAGCGTGCGGGCTACTGGTTTGCGATCGATCAGTACATCGGCGGCGTGGAGCACGCGATTCTGCACCTGATCTACTCGCGTTTCTGGACCAAGGTGATGCGCGATCTGGGCATGATCAAAAACGACGAGCCTGCCCAGCGCCTGTTCACGCAGGGCATGGTCATCAAAGACGGCGCGAAGATGTCGAAGTCAAAGGGCAATGTGGTTTCGCCCGATGATATGGTGGCGCGCTACGGTGCAGACGCCACGCGCATGTACGCGCTTTTTGCTGCACCGCCGGATCGCGATCTCGATTGGCAAGAAGATGGTGTGGCTGGCGTGAGCCGGTTCCTGGCGCGTGTGTGGCGATTGGTGACAAAGCATGCGCCTGCTGCGCGAACGGCCGTCTCCAAACCGCAGGACTCGTCAAAAATGCAGGAGGGCGGAGCCCTGCTCCGCAAGCTGCATCAGACCATCGCCAAGATCACGCAGGACTTCGAAGGCCGATGGCACTTCAATACCTGCGTAGCCGCCATCATGGAGCTCGTGAATGAACTGCAGGCCGCCGATGCACAGCTTGCGTCCGGCGAAGTTCCAGCGCCCATCGTGCGCGAGCTGTTGCGCAATCTGGTGCTGCTGCTGGCGCCGTTCGCGCCCTATCTTGCTGCAGAGCTCTGGGAAGAGTTGGGCGGCGAAGGCGCGATTCTTCGCGCACCGTGGCCGAAGGGCGATCCCGAGCTCGCCAAAGAGGACGAGATTGAGATTCCGGTGCAGGTGAACGGCAAGCTGGTCACAGTGGTGCGCGTTGCCCCCGGAGCAGACAACAAAATCATGGAAGCTGCCGCGCTGGCCGACGATAAGGTGAAAGCGCGCATTGCCGGCAAGAGCGTCACCAAGGTGATCGTTGTACCCGGCAGAGCCGTCAACCTGGTTGTGAAGTGAGGGAGCGTTCCATAGCGCTCCCTTCCCATGCTGCGGCGGCAGGCCGAGGGCATGCACCAGTGCGCGGCACGCAACTGCTTGTTGAGCACATGAGCGTGGTGGCCCGGCGGCCGTCGCTCTTATTGCTTGAGCTCGCGTGGCGCTGGCTCGCCGGGTTGCCTATTCTCGTTCTCTGCTGGAAGCAGACGCAACAGATTCTTGCCGCTTATCCGCTGGCTTCTTCCGGATTCACATCCATCGACACGCAAAACCCGTGGGTCGCCGTCGTGCAGATCGCCAATGTCTGGCTCTACTATCAGCCGCATGTTGTCGCGGTGCTGCAATGGCTGGCGCCCGCTGCGGCGTTGATCTGGATCGTAGTCTCCGGTCTGGGGCGCAATCTGGTGCTGATGCGAATGGAACGCGGCCTCGCATTTCGCCCTTTCGCGATGATCACGTTGCAAGCCGCATGGCTGGCGTTGCTGGCGCTCGTGTTCTGGGGATGGTTCCGCTCGATCGGCTGGGCAGCAACGACGCATATCACGGTATCCGGCGAACCGGACCTGGTGGGCTATGCGATCTGGGCGATCTTTCTCTCGCTCGGTTTCTTTACCGTCTGGGCGCTGATGAGCTGGACGCTTTCGATAACGCCTTTGCTCCTGCTATTGGAAAAGCGCTCCGTGTTCTCCGCGCTGGGCCAGAGTCTTCACCTTGGCAAGCCCTTTACCGCCAAGCTCACGGAGATCAATCTTGTCATGGGCATCGTGAAGATTGCGCTGGTTGTGCTGGCTATGGTTTTTTCGGCTGCGCCGCTGCCGTTCATCGATGAACTCGGGCCGGATTCGATGCACATGGTGTGGGCCGCGTCGGGCGTCTTTTTTCTCGTGGCCAGCGACTATTTCCAGCTAGTGCGGCAGAAGGCTTTTATCGAGTTCTGGCGCATCTTCAGGCAGCAGGCAGCTCTGCCCGATTTGGACGAGCAGGCCTGACGAAGAGCGGAATCAGGAAAAGAAGAACTGATTCCTGATCACGGTAATTCCTCGCAAGAACTCAAAAGAGCTTGAGACGGATGACGAAGTACTTCTTGGGGTCGGCGCGGATGGCCTTTACCAGATCGTTCGTCGACGCCAGCGTCTTGTCGGCGTTGTCATAGAGCGAGCGGTTCTTGAAAAGCTGGCCCATGGTGCCTTGTCCCTCATCGACATTCTTCAGGATGGCGTCAAGATGCGTGACGGTATCGTCCAGCTTCTGCGCAAAGGCTTGATCCCTCGCCAGCTTGCCGAGCGCGCCCTGCCCGCTATTGATTTGACCGACCAGCTCGTTAGTGGTTTTCACCGTCTGGTTCAAGTTGTTATAGAGCGTGTCATCGTGCAGAAACTTGCCCAGTGATCCTTTTCCGTCGTCCAGGTTTGTGACAATCTGACTGAGCTTGTCGACGGCGGAATCGAGGTGAGCATAAAGCGTGTCGTCTGTGATCAGCTTGCCTGCAGAGCCCTTGCCTTCGCTGAGAGCGCGGGTGAGGGAATCAAGGTTAGCGGCGATAGCCGCAAAGTGGTCGGCCATCTCGCGGTCCTGCAACAACCTGCCTACGGTGCCGTGGCCGGAGTTGACGGAGTCGATCACTTTGTCCAGCTTGAGAAGCGTCGCTTGCACCTGCTCAATCGAGGTTTGGCTGCTCTGGATCACATCCTGAATGGTCGGCGCGCCTGCCGCCTTCAGCTCCGCGTTATTGGCAGGCGGAGGCCCCGAGGCGTGCGTGGAGTCGATATCGACGTAGCTGTCTCCGAGAACACCGGCCTGGGCAATGCCCGCCGTAGAGTCTGTGTGCAGACCTTTGAGCCATTCAGGACCGATTTGCATTCTGACTTCAACCGGGGTCGGATTGCGCGCCGTGACCACTCCGATATGGCTGACATTGCCGACCGTGACGCCCTGCAGGGTGACAGGCGCGCCCTCTTTCAGGCCGGCGGCATTCGCAAAGTAGGAGCGAAGCACGAGCTTCTTGGCGAAGAGTCCGCCTGTGGACCGGCCCATGAGAAAGATGAGCCCGATCAGCACGGCCATGCCCACCATGACCAGGACCCCTACCCTCAATTGTGACCACTGAATCTCTTTGCGGGACGGCACGTCGCTCCTCTAGCCAGAAATCAACACCTTAAGGCTGTTTTTTTGATGTTGCACCGTGCTCAAACGCTTCGAACCGCCATCGCCTTGAGGATAGCAGACCAACTACTTAGAGGCTGGCCTCCAGGACGACGCTGGCCATGGCCAGCGCGGCCGTGTGGGTAATGGAAAGAGCTGCCCGCATCACACCGAGGGTGGCGGCAATCTGGGCGGCACGGCCATAGAACCGCACGCTGGGTTTTCCTCCCGGCTCGCGAACCACCTCGATTTCCAGCCAGTTGACGCCGCGGCTGATGCCGGTGCCCAGTGCCTTGGCGGCGGCCTCTTTGGCCGCAAACCGGGCAGCCAGGCTCTGGGCCGAGGAGCGTTTGGCCAGACAGTAACTCTGCTCCGCGTGCGTGTAGACGCGGTTCAGAAAGCGGGCGCCAAAGCGCTCCACCGAGTGTTGGATACGCTCGATCTCTACCAGGTCAATGCCGGAGCCGACAATCATGCTGTATATGAAACTACAACATCCGGCTCAGCTTACGTTTACCTTGCCTCAGCACTTTACGCTTGTTCAACGATCAGCGAGCCGGTCGTTCAATTACCTGCGGAAAGTGGCGCATGACCAATAAGGGCGAGGGACTGTAGCGAAGCCGGACAGTCGGCGTTCGACTCCGGAACAGGAGTCACTTGATGTATTGCTTCTCCGATAAGCTCTAAAGGCTTGCAAATGCAGGAGATCGCAATGAGGGATGACCTGACCGTTCACTGGACGCTGCAACTGCAGGCCGTCTCTGCTGAGGAGCCGGTGCGGCTGGTCCAATTCCTTACCGGAGCCATCCTCGGTTGCGGTGGGTGGGTCCTCAGCCGAGGTGCCAGTGACGAAGGAACGATCAATCTGCTCTTTGAGTTCGAACGCCGGGCCTGCATGGACATCTACAGTGTGCTGATCGCCTCAGGCGTTGAGCTGAGCCAGCTGGGGCACGTCCACTTCACCGAGCTTTGCCAGTGCACGCGCAGCCGGCCGGCGGAGTCGGCAGCAGAGATTGCCAGCGTGGATCTCGAGATCCAGACCTTTCCTGTTGAAATGATCTGCAGTGCGCCTGCTCCAGGCATAGCCTGAGAAACATACTTTCGCCGTACACCAAATACTTCCGTGCCCCATCCTTCGACTTTTTCTGTCGAAAGGATGGGAAACACGTCCCTCAACCCGCTTCGACAAGCCCGTAACGCCGCTGCCAGGCTTCTTTGAGCCGTCCCCACACGCGAGCTCGTTCCGCCTCTGTCACGGCGGCGTTGGGATGATTGGCGAACTGCGCCGCTTCCTGTTTAGCCAGCTCGAGCAATGCGCGGTCGCGCACGATGTTGGCGACTCGAAACTCCGGCAGCCCGGCTTGGCGCGTTCCAAAAAATTCGCCGGGGCCGCGCATCGCGAGGTCGAGTTCCGCCAGCTCAAATCCGTCCTGTGTGCGAACCATCGCATTCAGCCGCTCTTCAGCGAGCGGAGAAACGCGCGCGCCGGTGAGCAGGATGCAATAGCTCCTGGCCGCTCCGCGGCCCACGCGGCCGCGCAGCTGGTGCAGCTGGGCCAGACCGAAGCGCTCGGCATGCTCTACAACCATCACTGAGGCATTCGGCACATCGACGCCCACTTCGATGACGGTGGTCGCTACAAGCACGTCGATCTCGCCGCGCTGGAAGCGGCGCATCACGACTTCCTTGTCATCGGGATCGAGCCGGCCATGCAGCAGGCCGACGCGCAGGCCGGCCAGCGGCCCGGAGCGCAGCTTCTCGTGCATCTCGACTGCCGATTTGAGCCCGGATTTTGCCGATGGGTTTGCCTCCTGCACTGCACCGGGGAACAGCTCTGCCGTCTTTCCTTTGCGCACAGTTTTTGGCCGGGTCTCGGCTGGGGTTTCGCTAGCCGCTTCGGGATCGTGCGAGAAATCCAGCTCGGGCTGGTCGTCTTTACTGCCCTCAATGACGGGATACACAATGTAGGCCTGCCGACCGAGCTTTACCTGCTTGCGCACGAACTCCCAGACCTCATCGGCGCGTTCATCGGGAGCTCTTCGCGTGACGATCGGCGTGCGTCCCGGCGGCAGCTCATCCAGGACGCTGAGATCGAGATCGCCATAGAGCGAGAGCGCCAGCGTGCGCGGAATTGGCGTGGCCGTCATGACCAGCACATCGGGCTCTGCCTGGTTGGGCTTCTTCATCAGCTTGAACCGCTGCAGCACGCCGAACCGATGCTGCTCATCCACGACGACGAGGCCCAACCGGTCGAACTCGACCTTCTCTTCAATCAGTGCGTGCGTACCGATCACCAGTTGCGCCTCACCACGATGGATCAGTCCGCGGTTGGTGCGCTTGCGATCGTCATCCAGTGAGCCGGTGAGCAGCACGACGCGCGGCTTTCGTGACGATCGCTCCAGCAGCTTGCGCGCGGCGAGAAAGTGCTGCGTGGCCAGAATCTCAGTCGGCGCCATCAGCGCAGCCTGGTAGCCGTTCTCCATTGCCACCAGCATGGCCTGCAGCGCCACGATCGTCTTGCCGGAGCCGACGTCACCCTGCAGCAGGCGGCGCATCGGCGTGGGCTCGCGCATGTCGGTGACGATCTCGCCCAATGCGCGCTTCTGGGCCGTCGTGGGATGGAAGGGAAGCACCTCGCGCAGCGCTTCACGTACCTTGTCGGTTGTGGCGAAGGCGATGCCTGCGCGCTGCTTCATGCGGCGCCGCTTCAGCTCGAGGCCCAGCTCCAGAAAGAACAGCTCTTCGAAGATGAGCCGCCGATGCGCCGGCGTCGAGCAAGCCTGCAGTTGCGCAAAGGGTGTGCCTTCAGGCGGAAAGTGCACTTCGCGCAGCGCGGTTTCTCGATCAGGAAAGTCATGCCGCTGCAGCAACTCATGCGGCAGGCATTCGGGTACAGTGCCGCGCACAGTTTCGAGCAGATGGAAGATCACCTTGCGCTGCCAGCGCGAAGCCAGACGGCTGCCGCCCAGCGACTCGTAGACCGGCGTGATGCGGCCTACTTCGAGCATCTGTGTTTCTGCATCGTCGCTCGCGTCGGGAAGGACCTCAAACTGCGGCTGGATCATTTTGAAATTGCTTGAGGAGCGAGAAGGCTCAACCTTGCCGTACACCGCGACCGTCTGCCCAGCCTGGAATTTGTCCTTGAGATACGGCGAGTTGAACCAGATGCATTTGAGCGCGTAACGGCCCTGGCCGAGCGTGAGTTCGAAGAGTGGTGCGCGGCGCGTGTGCAGCAGTGCCGCTCCGCGCACTTCGGCGATCACGCTGGCCACTTCGCCGGGCTTCAACTCGTCGAGGCTACGGGGATTTTGCCGGTCTTCATAACGAAAAGGCAGATGGTAGAGCAGGTCCTCGGCGGTATGAATGCCTTTGGCGGCAAGCATCTCTGCCACACGCGGGCCCACGCCGCGCACGTACATCACTGGAGTTTCAAGGCCAGGCACAGAATGGATGCTAAATGGAGAATGTGCATAGGAACAAACACCAGACTGCGTATGATCGAGAGGATCGGTCTGGGTTGGACTACTGACTAACAGTCTGATCTGGAAACTGCTCAGTCACACTCAACAATCTATGTTCATTCCGCGCATTCTTTCGAACGCCTCGTTCTCTATTGCGAACATTGGAGTCCAAATCTGCGGCGATGAATGGACAGCAACGCCAGAGTACGATGCTCTCGTTGATACCGAATGGAAGAAGATGCTGATCGGAGCAAAGCATCCCATCTGGGATGGAACGTACTACCGCGTCCTCAATGTAGCCGAGATGGAGACGGGAGCAGCTGCGGGAATCATGCAGCTTGGAATCATTCGCTATCGCTACATCGCTACTTTTCCCGCTCTCCATGCTGAACATTCCAGGTGTCATCTCGATCCGCTGTATCATCTCTCGACGATCGCTCTCATTCGCACTCTGGATGGGCACTATTTGTTTGGAAAACGAGCCCGAAATGGACAGGTAGACTGCATCGGCGGCGGCGTTCAGCGCGATGAGATGGTAGTTTCCTGCGGTGCTGATATCGAACGAAACCTCTATAAGGAGATGAACGAAGAGATCGGTATCGGCAACGGCGACGTCGTGGCGATTTTAGGAATCGGAGTGCTTCTTTCCGGAACCTCGAATGTTCTGATCGTTGGGCATGTCCGCATCGGCCTGTCGAAAGCAGACGCCGCTTCGCGATTCGACCGGAGGACGGAGAATGAGATGGCTGAGCTGGTCTTCGTTCCAGCGGATGGGCTTCGGGCGTTTCTACAAAGCATGGATGACTACAGGAACCTCATCCCGAATCTTCTTGAGAATTGCGTGTAGTCCTTTATCGAATGGTTTGTTCATAAACACTGAACGCCGGAATGCACAGTGTATGGTTATATGCGTTGAAAAATTGCTTGGGGAGTCGCGCTCAAATGCAGATCTTGAATCGGAGAAATTTTCTTAGGACGGCAGGTGCCGCATCGGCCAGCGCGATGTTGGCTGGGAAGGTCCATGCACTGGTAGCGCCGCAGGAGGCGGCCGCACCTGTCTCCGCCAATGATCACATCCAGATCGCGCTGATCGGCGCGGGCGGACAGGGCCAGAGCGACACGAAGAATGCTGTACAGGTTCCAGGCGTGAAGCTTGTCGCCGTGGCCGACTGCTACAACGGCCGCCTGGAACACAGCAAAGAGCTTTGGGGAAAAGACGTTTTCACCACGCGCGACTACAACGAGATTCTCGCGCGCAAAGACATCGACGCGGTGATTATCGGCACGCCCGACCATTGGCACAAGCAGGCGAGCGTGGACGCGATGAAGGCGGGCAAGGACGTCTACTGCGAAAAGCCGATGATCCATCTCTACTCGGATGGGCCGGAGATGATCGAGGCGGCGCGGGCAACGAATCGCATTCTTCAGGTGGGCAGCCAGCGCGTGAGTTCGATGATCTACGCGAAGGCGAAAGAGTTGCTTGCCGCGGGCGCTATCGGCGAACTCAACATGGTGACGGCCCGCTGGGACCGCAACTCGGCCATGGGCGCGTGGGATTACACGGTTCCGCTCGATGCTTCGCCGGAGACCTGCGACTGGCCGCGCTTTCTGGGCACGGCGCCGAAGATTCCGTGGAACCCGGAGCACTTCTTCCAGTGGCGCAAATGGAAGGCCTACGGGAGCGGCGTGGCTGGCGATCTGTTCGTGCACCTGTTCAGCGGTACGCACTTCATCACCGGTTCGCATGGGCCCACGCGCGGCATGGCCACGGGCGGACTGCGCTTCTGGAAAGATGGCCGCGATGCGCCGGATGTGATGCTCGGGCTCTTCGACTATCCGGAGGGCTTCAATCTGAGCCTGCGCGTGAATTTTGTGGATGGCGGCGAAGAGAGTGAAGGGCTGATCTTTACCGGATCAGAAGGCACGATGGAGATTGCGGGCAATTCCGTGAGCGTGAACCGTGTGCCGCGCGAGAAGGCGCCCGGCTACATGATCGGCAGCTTCACTGACGCCATGCAGCAGCAGATTCTCGACGCCTATCACAAGAAGTATCCAAGCACGCATCCTGAGGGCCAGCCTGCAACGGGCTATGAGAAGTATCAAGCGCCGGCGGGGTACAGCGACAGCTACGACCACTTCAAGAATTTCTTCGCTTCAGTTCGCAGCCGCAGGCCGGTAGTGGAAGATGCAGTCTTTGGTTTCCGGGCGGCAGGCGCCGCGCTGCTGAGCAACCTCAGCATGGAGCGCGGCACGATTGTGCGGTGGGACCCTGAAGCGATGAAGCTTGTTTAGCTCTTATGCGTTCATCGGGAAGTAAGCTTCGATGGCGCGCCGCAATGCGACATGATCGACGTGCGGCTTTTTGCCTTCGTAGCGAGCTGCCCAGCAGACCTGATTGACAATGTCGCGCGGATAGCAGGATCGGAGCTCCTGACGCATAGAAGTACGGATGAATGCGATCAGATCGGTAGGGATATCGGCGTCGTAGGAAACGGACTTATCTTTCGCAACCCTGCGGAAGATCTCAATGAACTGGTGATCAGAGACCGCGCCAATCTTGATCTTGGTTTGAATGCGGCGCAGAAACGCAGGATCAATGAGCTCGGCCGGGTCGAGGTTTGACGCGAAGACGACAAGCATCTCAAAGGGAATCTCGATCTTCTTTCCACCTACGAGCGTAAGAAAATCGATACGGCGGTCGAGAGGAACGATCCAGCGATTGAGAAGCTCGTCAGGGCGCATGCGCTGGCGGCCAAAGTCATCGATAATGAAGGCTCCGTTGTTGGCCTTCATCTGAACCGGGCTTACATAAAACTTTGAGATGGGATTGAACTGCATGTCGAGCATGTCAATCGTCAGTTCGCCACCGACCAATACGGCAGGGCGGCGACACAACACCCAGCGCGTATCGTAGGTCTCCGGCGCAGAATCGCGCATTTCCTGATGCACAGAAGGGTCGAAGACTGTAATGATCTGTCCGTCGACTTCGATGGCGTGCGGAATCCAGACGTCGTCTTCAGAAAGCACGCGCGAGAGAGCCTCAGCGACTGTGGTCTTGCCGCCGCCGGCAGGACCGTAAAGAAAGATGGAGCTACCTGAGTTCAGTGCGGCGCCGAACTGGTCCAAAGTTGGATCATCGAGCACCAGATGACTGAAGGCGCGCCGGACATCTGCCGGACGCACCTCTACCTTTTGCACGCTCTGACGGCGTGTTTGTTCCACATAGCTTTCCAGCGAAACCGGAGCGCTGCCGGCATAGTGATTTTGCTGCAGCAGTTCGCCGGCGCGTGTTCTGCCCTGCGCGGTAACCGCAATGTGCGGGACGTTCCCGCTCATGCCGGTAACCTGGCAGAGGCTCAGCGAGCGCAGTTTGCAAAAAAGCTCGTCTGTGACCTCGTAACCGAGACGCAGCCGTTCTGAGAGTTCAAATAGAGATAATGTGCCGGCTAGATAGAGAATTTTTAAGATTAGGTCTTCTATGACGGCTGAGCGCACGTCGAGGTCGGCCAGGCACCGGGGCTTGAGAGTGGGGGCCGGCTGCTTGCCGCCAAAATCACACTCGTAGTCTTGCATCGATAGCACAGTCGCCATCTGATTCTCCTGGTGTGTTGATGAATGTAATTCTTCCTCTTGTTTTTTTGTGTCCCCCAATGGTCGTTTTTTGCGTGGCGCTTTAGTCGTATCGAAGGGTAATGTCGCGGAAATCCTCGCTATTACTGGCGATAAATGACCTGATGGTGCGCGAAGAGACATTTCGAAAGTAACGTGACGTGCGGCGACAGGTGTGCGAGAAAGGCGTTACGCAGAGCTTGCCGCGCCGGTAGAGAGACTGCTCCGCTGGAAAATTCCGCCGGAACTCTCTTTGCTAAACTTCTTCAAGATCAGTTTAGGGACTGATTTCGGACCAGTTTCAGGACCGTTTTCTGTCAAGAGAAGCGATTCGCTGAACCCAGCAGGAGAAACGATGCCAGTAGTCGAACTCGCAGGAGTGACCAAGGCCTACGAGGACAAGGTTGCCGTTCATCCGCTGAGTTTATCGATTGAGGCCGGCCAGATGTTTGGGCTGCTCGGCCCGAACGGAGCGGGCAAAACCAGCACGATCCGCATGATGATGGGCATCACAATGCCTGATTCGGGACGCGTCGAGCTGTTTGGCAGGCCATTCGAGCGCGAAAGCTTGGAGCGCGTGGGCTATCTGCCGGAAGAACGCGGCCTCTATAAAAAGATGAAGGTGTTGGATCAACTCGTCTTCTTTGGACGATTGCACGGCGTTGAAAAGCACGAGGCACGTAAACGTGCGATCGCATGGGCGGGGCAGCTCGAGATTGCCGATGCGCTCGACAAAAAGACGGAAGAGCTTTCCAAAGGAATGCAGCAGAAGATCCAGTTCATCGGCGCGATTCTGCACGATCCCGGGCTGATCATCATGGACGAGCCTTTCAGCGGGCTCGACCCCGTAAATGCAGTGCTGCTGGAGCGAACTCTGGTCGAGCTCAAAGATCAAGGCAAGGCTGTGCTGTTTTCGACGCACCGCATGGACCAGGTGGAGAAGCTGTGCGACTCGATTTGCCTCATTAATCACGGGAGGTCCGTGCTGACCGGCACGATGCGCGAGATCAAGAGCCGTTATGAACGCAATCGCGTGATTGTGGAGTTCGAAGGGGATGCGGGATTTTTGAACAGCAGCGAGATTGCAGAGGCCCGCAACTTTTCGGGTCACGCGGAGATCCGCCTCAAGCCGCATGGCGATGCGCAAAAGCTGCTGCGCGAGGCATCGAGCGCGGCCACGATCTACCGCTTCGAACTAGTGGAACCCTCGCTCGAAGAGATCTTCATCCAGACCGTGGGAGGCAATGCACATGCGTAACATGCTGCTGATCGCGCGGCGTGAATATATGGAGCAGATTCGAGGCCGGGCGTTTCGCATGTCTACCATTGGCCTGCCGGCGCTGTTCGCCATCATTCTCGGCGTGGCTTATTTTTCGAGCCGCGGGCTCGGCGCGCACAAACACTTCGCTGTAGTCGCGACGGACCGCGCTCTTGCTAGCGCGATCAGCAATCAGTTGCTGGCGGACACCAAGCGGAAAGCGACGGTGGACGTGGTGACCCCAGTGGGGCCGGAGACGCGCTCAGAGCTTACAGACAAGGTCAAATCCAGATCGATCGACGGGTTCCTCTGGATCGACGATGTGAACGGCGCGGCTCCTACTGCTTCCTATACGTCCCAAGCGGCAGGGGACTTCATGACCGGCGCGCGTCTCAAGGATGCTGTGGACAATGGGCTCGTCACGGAGCATCTGACTGCTGCAGGCATGAATCAAGCCGACTCGAATGCGGTGGTGAAGGGCATCCGGATCACGACCTTTCAGGTGAAGAAAGACGGTTCTGTGGTGAGGACCAACGCACAGGCCTCGTTCTGGAAGGGCTACGTGATGGCTATACTTCTATCGATGACGACGATGATCTACGGCCTCAACGTAGCACGCTCCATCATCCAGGAGAAGACCTCGCGCATCTTTGAAGTAATGCTGGCCACGGCCAAACCAGCCGACCTGCTGGCCGGCAAACTGGTAGGCGTGGGCGCCGTGGGTCTTACGCAGATCGCTATCTGGCTCGTTGCAGGATTGGCGCTCATCGGGTCGCCTATGGCCGCCGCGATTCTCACTGGTCAGTTGTCGATCCATTTTTCGTGGTTGGAAGGAGTTCTTTTCCCGGTGTATTTTCTGCTCGGCTACCTGCTCTACAGTTCACTCTTCGCGGGCCTCGCCGCCACGTGCGAGACCGAGCAGGAACTGCAAATGTACATGCCGCTTGCCGCCGCGCCTACATGGTTGAGCTTTGCAATGATTGTGCTCATCATGAACGACTCGAACTCGGTGTGGTCGGTGTTGGCATCGCTCTTTCCTCCGACTGCGCCGATCGTCATGTTCCTGCGCATGGCCTCTGAAATTCCGCCGGTGTGGCAGTTCATGGTGTCGATCGGCCTGCTGATCCTGAGCATCGGGGCCACGCTGTGGGTTTCCTCGCGTCTGTATCGTATCGGCATCCTGATGTACGGTAAACGCGCTACATTGCCAGAGGTCGTGCGCTGGCTGCGTTATAGCTAAAATCGATTTGTGATCGAAGAAGAGGTTGGCGCGGCGCGAAATCGGGTGCCTCAGGTCCCATCTCTGGGACCTAGGAGAGCGCACTTTTCTCTCAGCCAGCGGTTTCTTTTGGCCGTCGTGCCGCGCGTTGTATGGGCACTGCTTTCGATTGTTGGCCGTACCTGGCGCTTCGAGATCATTGCGGAAGAAGGCGCGACGCCGCTGCCGCATGGTGAAGGCGCGGGCGCGGAAATCTTCTGCTTCTGGCATCAGTGCGTTTTACCGTGTGCTCTCTACTTTCGCCGCACCGGGGCGACCATCCTCATCAGCCGTAGCTTTGATGGTGAGTTGATCACGCGCACGCTGGCGCTCTTCGGTTTTCACGCGGTACGTGGATCGAGCTCGCGCGCAGGGCGTGAAGGCTTGTTGGGACTGAAGGGTGTTCTTGAAAGCGGCAGGCCGGCGATCTTTACCGCCGACGGGCCACGCGGACCGATTTACCAGACGAAGATGGGGCCCATTAAGCTTGCGCAACTCACCGGCGCACGCATCGGAGCTTTTCATCTTGAACCGGAGGGAGCCTGGACGATGCGTTCATGGGACCGCTTTCTTGTGCCTAAGCCTTTCACGCGCATCGTAGTCAGCTGGGTGCGATGGACTTATGTGGCAACGGATCTTGCTGAAGCGGATTTCGAGACGAAGCGCGAAGAGCTGAATGCCGCGATGGAAAGGGCGCGCATCCAGGCGCTCCAATATCTTGGGAAGCCGGTCTCATGAGTGCCGAAGAAAAAAGTGATGGGAATCTCGAAGACCTTCGCGTCACCGACTTCGATTTCGACCTTCCCGAAGAGCTGATCGCACAACAGCCGCCGGCAGAGCGCGGAACGAGCCGCATGCTGGTGCTGAACCGGGCTACGGGCGCCTTTCAAGATTCGCATTTCGCAGCTCTCCCTTCACTGCTCAGGACTGGAGACCTGCTGGTCTTGAATGACAGCCGCGTGATTCCGGCGCGGCTCTATGCGCGGCGCACGCTGGTGCGGGAGCGTGAACGTCCGACGGGCCGCATTGAGGTGATGCTAACGGAGCCGGCTGGCCCAAACCAATGGCGTGCTCTGGTGCGGCCCGGCCGAAAGGTTGCCATTGGCGAGCGGCTCATTTTCCCCGCACCGACGGGCGAGATCTTGCTCGAAGCGGAGGTGCTGGAGCGTGGCCAATTCGGCGAGCGTCTGCTCGAATTCGCGCCTGTGGGGGATTTCTTCGCCGTGCTTGATCGCATCGGCCACATGCCTCTGCCGCCATATATTCATCGCGAGGACGCCGTGTCGGATCGCGAGCGCTACCAGACCGTCTTTTCGCGTGAGCGCGGCTCGGTAGCCGCCCCCACGGCTGGATTGCATTTCACGGATGACATGCTCGAAGCTCTCAGCGCCAAAGGCGTGGAGATTGCGCGAATCACGCTTCACGTCGGACTCGGCACCTTTGCGCCGCTCCGCGTAGGGCGCGTGCAGGAGGTACGGCTTCATCGTGAGCGTTATACGCTGAGTGCGCAAACGGCGGAGGCTCTCAATCGCGCCGTCGCAGAGAGACGCCGCATTGTAGCCGTGGGGACGACGGTTGTGCGCACCCTCGAATCCGTCGCTCTTCGCGCGCAAGGAAGGGAATTGGAGCCGCACTCAGGCGATACGGACATCTTTATTGCGCCGGGCCATTCCTTTCGTCTCGTTAGTGCACTATTAACCAACTTCCATCTGCCGCAATCGAGTCTGCTAATGCTAGTCAGCGCCTTTGCTGGCCGCGAGCATGTTCTTGCTGCGTACAAGCACGCTGTCGAAGCGCGTTATCGATTCTTCAGCTACGGCGACTGTATGTTCATTGCCTGAACTCCGCTCCCATTACCGCCCGCTGTTAAACTTCCTATCGATGCCCGATTCTGCTAAGCCTCCCGTCTTCTTGCTCGATACGATGTCGTTTATCTTTCGCGCGTATCACGCGATGCAGCGCAGCCGTCCTATGTCGACCCGCTCCGGATTGCCTACTGCTGCGACGTATGTGTTTGTGAACATGATCAAAAAACTGCGCGAGGACTTCGATCCCAGATATCTCGCTGCGGTCTTCGATCCCAGCGGAGAGGTCTTTCGCGACGAACGTGCCCGCTCCATGGGGTCGCTGCGCAAATGGAACAGCAAGACGCAGTGCTTTGAAGATGTGAACTACGAAGGCTATAAGGCGAACCGGACCGCGATGCCGGAAGACCTGCGGCGCCAGGTTCCGTATATCCGCCGCTCGCTTGAGGCGCTGCGCATTCCGATTCTTGAGATGGTCGGCTTTGAAGCGGATGATGTGATCGGCACGCTGGCGCGAGAAGCCGCCGAGCGTGGTCACGAGGTTTTTATCGTCTCCGGCGACAAGGACATGATGCAACTGGTCACGTCGCAGGTGAAGATTCTCAATCCGCAAAAAGACAATCTCATCCTCGATCCGGCCAAGGTAACGGAGACGCTGGGCGTGCCTCCGGAGAGGGTCGTCGACGTGATGGCGCTGCGCGGCGACACCGTCGATAACATTCCCGGCGCGCCGGGCATTGGCGATAAGGGCAGCGTCGATCTGATCGTCGAGTTCGGCAGTGTGGAAGCCGTCCTTGACCGCGCTTCGGAAGTCAAGCGCAAGACCTATCGCGAGTCTCTGGAGCAGAATCGGGATGCGGTGCTGCTCTCGAAGGAACTGGTCACGATCGACAGTCACGTGCCGATCGAACTTGATCTGTCGGCGCTCGAAACACAGTTGCCCGATCTCGATGCCTGCCGCACGTTGTTTACCGAGCTCGAATTTACGTCGATGCTGCGCGATCTTGCCCCTTCAGCGACAGCAGTGCAGGCGCAGCTGATCGATGAGCCGAACCAGGAGCAGTGCGCGAAGTTCTATGCGGATGCGCGCGCCAACGGCTTTGCCTTTGCACTCGACGCGGCATCGGCCAACGTACAGATTCCTGAGGAGGATGCGGAGCCTGAGGCGCCCACTACAATGTCGCTGCTCGATGTTGCGGAGGCGGCGGAACAGCGGGCCGGTTCATGTCTTGGCGTGAGCTCTGACTCTGCTCTCGCATTGCGGCTTACGCTTACTCCTGAGCTGCGCGCTCTGCTTGAAGATGCGTCCGTACCCAAGAGCACGCATGATGCGAAACTGGCGCTGCATCTGCTGTCGGCGAGCGGTCTCACATTGCGCGGGGCGATCGACGATACCATGTTGCTTTCGTACGCACTCAATCCGACGCACGCGACGCAGACGCTCGCGGATGTGGCTGCGCGCCATAACCAGACGCCGCCCGCGACGCCTACCGCAAGCGCTGCTGCCATTCAGGGCCTGGTTCCGGTGCTCAGGCAGGAGGTGGAGAAGCTGGAAGTCGAACGCCCCTATCGCGAGATCGATCTTCCGCTCGCACCGGTTTTGTTCAGGATGGAGCAGGCCGGCGTGCGGATCGATCGCGCGGCTCTGGAGAAGCTCTCGCAACGGTTCGGCACTGAGCTCGACCGGGTAGGCGAGCGCATCTTTGAGTTGGCCGGCCAGCGGTTCAATATCAATTCACCCAAGCAGCTTGGCGTTGTTCTCTTTACGCACCTCGGTCTGCAACCGCCGAATGTCCGCGGCAAAGGCAAAACGATCTCGACCGCGCAAGACGTTCTGGAGCAACTCGCTGAAAAGCACGACGTGCCGAAATTAGTGCTTGAGTACCGTCAGCTGGCAAAGCTCAAATCGACCTACATTGACGCGCTGCCGCTGCTCGCCGACTCAGAGTCGCGCGTACACACGACCTTTCAGGCTGCGGCGACGGCTACGGGAAGGCTCTCCTCCGTCAATCCGAATCTGCAGAATATTCCAGTGCGCACGGAACTGGGGCGCGAGATTCGCGCAGCCTTCATTGCGCGGCCCGGCACACAGCTCCTTTCCGCCGACTACTCGCAGATTGAGCTGCGGCTGCTCGCGCATTTCAGTGGCGATCCGCTGCTGATGCGCGCCTATGCCGAAGAGATCGACATCCACACGCTCACGGCTAGTGAGGTCTTCGGCGTCTCGATCGATTCCATGGACAAGCAGACGCGCGATCGCGCCAAGGCCGTGAACTTCGGTATCGTCTATGGCATCTCCGCCTTCGGACTGGCGGCGCAGCTTGGCATTCCGCAATCTGAAGCGAAAGCTTATATCGAGCGCTACTTCGCTCGGTATGAAGGTGTAAAAGCGTTCATCGAAAAGACGCTGGCGCAGACGCGGAAAGATGGCTTTGTACGCACGCTCTTCGGACGGCTGCGACCGATTCCTGACATCGAGAGTCGCAACCCCAACCAGCGCGGCTTTGCCGAGCGTACGGCCGTCAATACGCCTCTGCAGGGCACAGCTGCCGATCTGATTAAGCTGGCGATGATCGCGCTCGATCGCAAGCTGACAGAACGCAATCTCAAGACGCGCATGGTTCTGCAGGTGCATGACGAACTGCTCTTCGAAGTGCCCTTCGACGAGACAGAAGAGATTCGCACGCTGGTGCGTGCGGAGATGGAAGGCGTGATCCAGCTCAATATTCCACTCGTCGCCGATCTTGCCTTCGGGCCCAACTGGCGCGATCTGAAATAGAAGAGTAGAGCTACAATGTTGGCGAGATGAACGAGGAGTTTCCGGAAGCATTCTTCGTGCACCGTCGTGCTTCCGGCGGAAAGAGGCCAGCATGATCTTGGAAATTGCCAGAACGCTCTCCTTTTTCCTGAGCATTCTGTGCCTCTATCCGGTGGTGTTGAGCGCGTTCTTTGTGCCCGGCAGCCGCTGGGAGGATCGGCTGGTGATGGCGCTGGCGAAGGTTGCTCTTGCTGGATGTATCTGCTTCTTCAGCGGAATCCTGTTTTTGCAGCCCTGGCGAGTGGATCTCAAGCCCGGCGCTCACCTTCTCGCGATGTTGCCGGTGCGCATATATCTGTGGACGATTCTCGGCGTGGCGGTCCTCTTTGTGTTGTCTTGGTATCTCGATGACACCCTTGTGCCGTGGCTTTGGAGAAACCAGCCGTAAGCCGCATGGCTGTGCACGGCAGCGCCGCCGAATTCTGTAACCAATCAGCCAGATAAATGATCTTATCCACAGCGAATGGAGGTTTCACAAAATGCTGGTGCGCGCGTTAGGGCTTTTGCTGGTGGTCGGATTCGCTGCTGCCTTCTTTGTCCGCAGCGGCAAGGCGGCTGCAAAGGAGCCGATTCCGGCGGCGGCCGAGGATCTGCCACTCGCGAAGGTGTCCGGAAAGGCAACCGCAGTTTTTGCGGGTGGCTGCTTCTGGGGCACGCAGTCCGTCTTTGAGCGCGTAAAGGGCGTGATCGACACGACGGCGGGGTATGCAGGTGGATCGGCGGCAACCGCAACCTACGATCAGGTGACGACCGAGACCACCGGCCACGCCGAATCTGTGGAAGTAGTCTACGATCCGTCGAAGATCACCTACGGCCAGCTTCTGCGCATCTACTTTTCCGTGGCGCACGATCCCACACAGCTCAACCGCCAGGGCCCGGATGTTGGCACGTCGTACCGTTCTGCCATCTTTTATACGGATAGCGATCAGCAGCGGATTGCGAAGGCGTACATTGCGCAGCTAGACGCAGCGCACGTGTTTCCCCGGCCGATCGTGACGGAAGTGACGCCGCTTAAAGGCTTCTATCGTGCCGAGGACTACCACCAGGACTACGCGCTTCACAATCCCGACAATCCGTATATTCTCGTCTGCGATCGGCCGAAGATCGAAGCGCTGAAGGCGCAGTTTCCCGAGCTGTTTGTCGATTACAAAGGCAAGCACTGATGGCATAGAGCCGCGCTGAACTAAAGTCCGGGCTGCGCGGCTAACCAGGCCCTAAAGTTTGGCTCCTGCGACGACCGGAACTCCATGCATCCATCGATGGTCTCCAGGGCGTGACTCAGCGAAGCGTCTGTGGCGGGGACTTTGTGTGTTGTGAAGAAACTCTTCACATCTTCGCGCGCTTCGGACGAGCAGAAGTAGCCGGTATAGCTCACGAAGCGCTGGCTGGATGCGATTGTGAACTGAGCCTGCACTTTATCCCAATTGGCTTTCATGTAGCTCCACGCCACGGGACGCGTCTGCGGGTTAGTCAGTGGAATCAGCAACTCGAGACCGGCGTCCTGGCTGCGCACCTTGGAAGAGACGAAGTAGTCAATTGCACGCCGCACGAGATCTGGCTCACGAAACACCGCCAGAAGCTGGAGCGCGGTAGCCTTCAGTCCTGGATCGTCTGAAGTCTCGTAGACTTTTTGCAGCCTGTCGAACCACGCGGTGTCGCCGTTGCGAGCGGCCACTGTGAGCGCTGCCTGGCCGAGGGTGGCGTCGACAGATGTGGGATCAGCGAGGTAACGGTCCGCTATCTGCCTTGCCATGTCGGCCACGTGTCTGGAATTTCCATACGAGCCGACCAGAACCAGGAGCTCTGCACGCAGAGCGCGCGTGTTGTCAGTGTCGGAGAGTTTGGGCGAGCCGAGCTCATCGAGAATCGGCGTAAAGGTTTTGTCAATCCACGCGGAGAATTGTCTCTGTTCTTCGGGCGTAGCGGCGAGACGCTGATTGATTGTCGTGACGTTTTCCAGCAGTTTAGAGATGACCTCGGCGTTTGGATCCTCTTTGAGTGCAGAAACGAGATTCAGATAGTCGCCTACCGGGGCGTGATTCGCGCGAACTTGCGCCCACTCGTCTCCGGCAAGGCTGATCCGCTCTGCGGGTGTGAGTCCAGCTTCAGCGTGAGCGACCAGGTTCGCATATTCGTCAGGAGCATAGGCGGAACGATAGTAGCCTTTGCCCTTGGCATTGGCGTAAAGCAATAAGGATGCGGGAATCGGCAATGTGGCGGCTTCGGGCGAGAGGACTTCGCACGCTTCGTCCTTTGAATCGCTCTTGAAGCAGATGGGCAGAGTCCATTTCTCGGCTGAATTTTCGGCCGAACCGGATTTGTGTTGCTGGTCGAGAAAAAACCTCTCCTGCTGTATAGTCACCTGTCCATCTGCGGGCTTGCTGAAGGTGAGGAGCGGCACGCCCGGTTGCGTCACCAGGGAGTCCATGATCTTATCTATCGGCTTGTGGCTTACGGACGCCTGCGCGTTCCAGAAATCTTCGGCGGTCGCATTGCCGTAGAGATGCGCCGCCAGATAGGCGTGGACGCCTTTGCGGAAGGTCTCCTCGCCCAGATAGTTCTCCACCATCAGCAGCACATCGCTGGCCTTGCCGTAGGCGATGTCATCGAACATCTGATTGATCTCGTCAGGCGTGTCGGCCCTGGCGCGAATGGGCCGAGTCGTAGCCCGGGCATCGAGATCGAGAATGCGCTGCTCGTCGTCGGCCACCGTCAATGGCTGGTTCCACTCCGGATGCATCGCGGCCACGGGCTTGTTTTCCATCCACGCGGCGAAACCCTCATTGAGCCAGACATTGTCCCACCACTGCATCGTCACCAGATCCCCAAACCACTGATGCGCCATCTCGTGTGAAACTACGACGGCGACTCTCTTCTTTGCGTGGAGAGTTGCCCGCTCCGGATCGAGCAGAAGATCGGTTTCTCGATAGGTGATGGCGCCAAAGTTTTCCATGGCGCCTTCTTCGAAATCGGGAATGGCGATCAGGTCGAGCTTCTTGAGAGGGTAGGGAATGCCGAAGTAGTTGTTGTAGTAGTGCAGAACGAATTTGGCCATTTCGAGGCTATACCCGGTAAGAGCCACCTTATCCGGGGTCGAACAGACGCGAATGTCCACACCATCCTGCCGGCCAGACGTACACGCGAAGTCACCGACAAGGAACGCGACGAGATACGTGCTCATCTTCGGCGTAGTGCTGAATGTGATCGTGTGCTTGCCGGTGCTGGGGCCGGGCGTGTCGGAGACGATGTTCCCATTTGAGATCGCGGTATCCTGCGTGTCGACCAGGAGCGAGATATCGAACTTCGCCTTGATGGCTGGTTCGTCGAAGCAGGGAAAGGCGCGGCGCGCATCCGTGGGCTCGAACTGAGTGACTGCATAGTTGCGGCGCGAGGTCTTGGAGAGATAAAAGCCGCGCAGCGCATGATTCAGAATGCCGGTGTAGTGAACAGTAAGCACGGCGCTGCCCGCCGCCAGAGGCTGCGGAAAGGTGAAAGTAGCTTGCTCTTTCGCTTTATCCAGCGAAACGCTGCCGGTCTGCTGGGGGCCGTTGGGATAGATGGTCACCGATTGGAATTCGATTTCAGCGGCATTCAGCGTGATCGAGCGCGTAGGTTCCTTGAGGTTGATGTCGATCTTCTCAACGCCGGAGAAGGTGGCCGAGTTGAGATCAGGCGTGAACGCGAGCGTGTAATGCGTGGGAATGACGGCCGCGGGCAGGCGCTGCGCGCGAGTGGTGGGTGCAATCGAGCAGCAAAGAACGGTCGCGAGCGCGGTGATCGGCTTACCAAAGCAACTGTGTGCAGTCATGCGGCCTCAGCGAAACTCTTGTTTTGTCTTCCAGCACGTGCGGCATGTTCAATCCATTTTGAAAGTGCGATCGCAGGAAACGTCGCCGCGGAACGGTCCCACCAACTCGCTCTCACAATACTCGTTCTTAATGCATGCTGGTGAAACTATTGCATGATTTCGACAATTGTGTGACAACCCGCTGTTGAGCGGGGTCTAAAGTCCGTTGCAGTAGAACCCGTTTTACCGAACGGGGATAGGTGGGGCGCGGAACGGCGCTGCGCGACGGATGACCGTGTGGCGCTGTTCCGCGATCTGAGCAGGATCGAAAGTCGCCGCCCGAGGGGGGCTGTTGAAACCGAATCAGGCAGCCATGGTCTGCGCGACGCGCCGCACCGTCAGAATAGTGATGTCGTCCTCCTGGCCGAAAGCTTTGGCCGCTTCCGCCAGATAGAACGCCGACTGGTTGCTCAGATTGTGCACGCGGTCAAAGCCGAACAGTTCACCGGAAGGCTTGCGGGCCTCGACAACGCCGTCGGAGAGCAAAAGAATACGGTCGCCGGGATGCAGATAAAGCCGCAGCTCTTCGTACTTGATCTCGGGCAGAACGCCCAGTGGAAGCCCGCCCGCGAGCGCAATCTCCTGGCTGTTGAGATAAGGCGGCAGATGGCCGGCATTGGCCAGCACCATTTCGCCGTTCGTCCCGAACCACGCCGCCTGGCAGGTGGTAAAAGTTTGCGTGCCCACGAGGACGCGGTTCAGCGATTCGAGAATCTTGGCAGGATTTTTCTCCACCGTTCTTCGCAAGGCGCCCATCAGCATGGAGACGTTCATGGCCGCCTTCAAACCCTTGCCGGCCACATCGCCAATCACTACCAGGATGCCGCCGTCGGCGACCGCTTCCACATGGAAAAAGTCGCCGCCCACTTCATTCGCGGGATTGTAGACCGAGTCGACCTCGAAGCCGGGTGTGGCGATCTTTTCCTGCGGAATCATGAGTTCCTGCACGCTACGGGCAGCGGCCAGTTCGCTCGAGACGCGCTCCTGATCCCGGTGAATGCGCAGGAAGCGGAAGAAGATGATCAGCAGGATGACCAGAATGCCGGTGAAGTCGGCGATGGAAGCAAAGTGAATCGGCATGGGGCCGGCGTAGATGGTCAGCGGCGAATGCGCCTCCTGGCCTGTCCAATCTTTCATGCTGGCCGTGACAAATGGCTCAACGATGCCGACGAGACCCAATATGAGCGGGATGAGCAGAAGCCCGGCCTCAAAGTTGCGCCGGATGGCGGCGGCGATCAAAGTAACGAAGATGAAGATGGCCCATACGCCCATCCATGCCAGCGCGCCGAGAAAGACTATGGCCAGAAGCAGACCGATGAACTGGCTGTGGCCCACCATCAGCAGCGTGGGACCCACGCAGATGAGGATTGGCGAGGTATAACGCAGCCAGCGGATGTACCACTTGCGCCGCAGCGCGAGAAAGGCAACCAGAAACTCGAAGAAGAGGTAAGCCGAGACCAGCACCAGTTCCAGCACCAGCGCCGCGTACCACAGGCTGTCGAGGCGCGCCGAACTACCTGCCAGCTCGACGAGGCCGATGGGCGCCTGCACGAGTTCATGCAGGGCCAGCCAGAGATACTCGGTGTGTCCCTTTTGCGAAAAGTAGAGCGCCAGCAAAAAGGCCGACAGGACGACGAGAAGAGCGGAGTACACCAGCCGCGGCAGCCGCTCAAAGAGGCTGCGGTCCTCCCAGAGTTTCAGCTCGTGTTCGAGATCAGCGCGATTCCCGAGGGTCAGTTCACGGTCCGCAAAGAACGTGGTGTACGATCCATGGCCGAAGGGGATGTAGATTGTGCGTACGGCCAGCGTGACGGCGGTCTCACCGGTGGGCACGTTCAGGTCATAGAGCCGCGAGATTGCCTGGTAGTGCTGCGGCGCGTTGCCGTGCGGCCCTTCCGGCTGAACCTGTCTGCCATTCACAAAAACGTCTACGCCGGGACCGGTTGCGCCTACTCCTATCGAGGTACTTTGGGAGACGGGCAATTCAATGAGCAGCGCGATAGGACCATGATTCGGCGCCAGCTTGACGTGCAGCCGGAACCAGGCATAGCGCTGTCCGTGATGGCCAGAGAAGGCTTCTGGGTCGCCGGTTGTTCCCACCTGGACGTGAATTCCTCCGGTTTTTTGCTGCTGCTGCTGTTGCGGATCTTCGTCCGGAACCTCTTCCATCGACGACTCTGCTCCGCGGACGGCCCATGCCGAATCATCGAAGTTGGGCGAAGCCGCCGCCGGATCGGCCGAAATGCCGACACGCCAGTCTTTATCGAGCGGCAACGGCGATCCCATGGCGCTGGCGTCAAAGACGACGGCGGGAGCTTGGGAAGGGCCAGGAGTAGGGGCATGAGGCCGCGGAGAAGCGCCAGGGTGAGGAGCTGGATGGGCAGGCGCAGGCTGAGGAAGCACTGGCCGGGCGGCAAGCTGTACGATTCCGCACACGGCCATCGCAGCCACTTTCAACCATATCGGACGCAAGCAATCCTCCGGTTCCGTGTTCATCACTTTAATGCAAGCGGGTTGCGCCGCCCAAGACTTGACTGTGCGAATCCGGCGGCTGAACCAAGTGTCGAACCGGTGTTCAACACAGCGCAACAGGGCAGGATTCCACTGTTTTCGGAAATCTCCTTCCCATTCGTTACCAAACAGGCAGATACTAGCGTCTAAGAGGAAGAGCGAAGCGGGGCAAATTGGGTCCGGAAGTCTTTGCACGCTGGAGGTGACATCATGAGGTCACGTCACATCGGTATGGGAGCCTCGATCCTGGCAGGATTGGCGCTTACGTTGGCCACAGGAACCTGGGCTCAATCCAGCGGATCGAGTTCGTCCCAGTCGTCGGCTTCGTCGCAGGCTCAACCCCCAGCACAGCAGCCCTCTGCTCAGCCGGCACCTGGCACAACGCCCGTGGGCGGTGATGCGCCTGCTCCCGCGGCCCAACCGGCTTCGGGGTCTGCTCAATCGGGCGATAAGAAGTCGCCTGTCCCTTCGGACAAACCCGCTCCCGGAACTACGCCGGTCGGTGGGGATAGTCCTGCTCCAACCTCCGCCGACAAGATCGATCCGGAAAAGGTGGTCGATCCCGGCAGCCAGATGATCAAGGTCAAGCCGGGCAGCATTGAGGACGTAAGCGCTGTGGGCAATCGCGAGATCGGTGGCCGCGGCCTGGGCAACTGGTACTCGACCGACAGCGAAATCAAGATGGGCAAGCAGTACGCCGACGAGATCGAGAAGAGCACCCGCTTCATCACCGATCCCGAGATCGACGAGTACGTGAACCGCATCGGTCAGAACATCGTCAAGAACTCCGACTGCAAGGTTCCGTTCACCATCAAGGTGATCGATTCGGACGAGATCAATGCCATGGCGTTGCCCGGTGGATTCTTCTACGTCAACTCCGGCCTGATTCTGGCAGCCGACGAAGAAGCCGAACTGGCCGGCGTGATGGCTCATGAGACGGCCCATGTCTGCGCGCATCACGCAGCGCGCGAGATGACCCGCGCCAACTACGCGCAGCTCGGCATGGTGCCGCTGATCATGATGACCGGCTACACCTGGACAGGCTACGGCATCTACGAAGCGGCTCAGCTGGCCATCCCGATCACGTTCCTCGAGTTCTCACGCGACTTCGAGGCGCAGGCCGACTACCTGGGCGTGCAGTACATGTACCGCGCCGGTTACGATCCGCAGGCCTTCATCAGCTTCTTTGAGAAGATTCAGGCGCTCGAAAAGCGGAAGCCCGGCCTTGTAGCTAAAGCGTTCTCCGATCATCCGCAGACACCGGACCGCATCCTGCACTCGCAGGAGGAGATTGCCAAGATTCTTCCTGCCAAAGACGAGTACACGGTAACCACGTCGGAGTTTGACGATGTCAAGGCCCGCCTGGCCCGCATCGAGAACAAGCGCCGCCTGACTGATACCAAGGGCGTCACGCGGCCCTCGCTGCGCCGCGCCAGCAACCAGGGAGACGATTCGGGTTCAGGCTCCGGCGGCCAGACCCAGACCAGCCAGAGCGGCGACAACGGCTCGGATCAGCCGACGCTCCATCGGCGCGAGGACAAGGACTAGGCCGTTTCTCGGGACTTGCCAGGCCGTTCGCTGGGTTTAGGCCCTATGTTTCAAGCTCTGGCTCATTCCGCACCATCCGGTTTACTGGCCCAACGGCTTGGGGAATCTTTCTTTGGCACCACAAGCCGGAGGATTGCCGGCCAGAAATCCCTCGTTAAACGTCACTTAGCCAGGTAGGGAACCGATGAATTTCCCGAAATTTCCGGAAATTCCTTGAACTGGCGTGCGAAACCGCGATATATACAAAGCTACCGGCAGATTTGCCGGAATCGTTAGAGGCGTCATCTGTTCGAGGAGGCACTATGCGCAGCTCCGCCGCCCGCTCCAATCTGCTGGTTCCTGAGATTCGTGAGGTCATGGATATCCGCCAGGCCTCCGACTACCTTGGTATCTCGCCCGACACGCTCTACAAATACGCCTCAGAAGGCTTCGTTCCCGCCTTCAAGCTCGGCAACCGCTGGCGCTTCAAGCGCTCCCGTCTCGACGAGTGGATGGACCGGCAATCCGATCTGCAATCGACTGCAGATGTCGATCCGGAGAAGAAGAAGCCAGTGCAGTCGACGATGTAAAAGCAGGGAGCAATCGTTCGGATTCTGCGGGACAGTTGGATCGTTCAAGAGACAACCGCAGATCCCTTCGACTCCTGCACGCAGCGCTGGCGCGCTGCGTTTCGTCGCTCAGGATGACAAATCTGATATCCGTGAGCTGACAAACTCAAACTCGTCCCCGATCTCTGACATCTGATCCCTGTGATAAAACAGTGCGAGTGGACCACTTCCGCCGCATGGGCGCGCTGCGCCGTAAGCTGACCCGCGCCGGCCTTCCCGGGCTTCTGGTTACTCATCCTCCCGACATACGCTATCTCTGCGGATTTACCGGCTCCAGCGCAGCATTGGCCGTGACCCGCCGTGCAGCCCGTCTCTTTACCGACGGCCGTTATACCGCTCAGGCAGCCGCAGAGACCAAAGCGGCCCGCGTGCAGATTGCGACAAGCGCGCCGGCGGTTATTGCGGTGCAGTGGCTGGCCGCGCAGTCGGGAGTCGCGATTGCCGGTTACGATCCCGCCCACACAACCGTGGCCGCGCTGACGCACTGGAAGGCCTCGCTGCCTTCTCGGCTGCGCCGCAGTTTTCTCGCTGCGTTGCCGGCGCCTTTTGTAGAACTTTTGCGCCAGGTAAAGGACGAGGACGAGATTTCGATCATGCGCGAGGCGGCCCTGGTGGGCTGCCAGCTTTTCGAACACATTCTTGGCTTTCTCGGGCCAGGCATCTCCGAGATCGAGGTTGCCGCAGAGCTTGAACATCAGGCGCGACTGCTGGGAGCGGAAGGCATGTCGTTCGAAACGATCGTGGCCTCGGGCCCGCGTTCGGCGTTGCCGCACGGGCGCGCCACAACTCTCGCACTGCCCCGTAGAGGCTTTCTCACCTTAGACTTCGGTGTTATTCTCAAGGGTTATTGCTCCGATATGACGCGTACCGTTTTCCTGGGTAAACCAAAGGCAAGAGAGCGGCAGGCGTACCAGGCGGTACTCGAAGCGCAGGAGGCCGCGGTCGCTGCGGTAATATCAGGCGTGAGCTGCGGTGAAGTGGATGAGGCCGCCCGCAGTGTGTTACGCAGGGAAGGATTGGCGGAGGCATTTTCCCACTCGACCGGCCACGGTGTTGGCCTCGAGATTCATGAGCCGCCGCGTGTCGGCGCCGGACAGCCAGCCAGGCTGCTGCCCGGCATGGTCATCACCATCGAACCTGGAATCTATCTACCCGGCGAGTTCGGCATACGCATCGAAGATATGGTTGCTGTGACGCGCAGCGGAGGGCAGGTGCTTACGCCCGCGCCCAAGGCTCTGATCGAACTTTGAGTTCACTTTTTGCGAGAATCCGCGCCGCGTTGCACGGCCTGCGGGAGAGTTAAGGAACGAATGAAACCACAGGATATCCAAGACCTGAAGCAGCTGATCGAATTCCTGAAGCAGTATCAGGTCGCCGAATTTGATTTGGACCGCGGCGATGTCAAGATCCGGTTGAAATTCCATCAGCAGGAGGGGCAATCGGCAGGTCTTGGCGATCTGGCGCGTTTGCTGAATTCGGCGCCTCCCCCGGCTGTTCCGTCTGCGGCCGCTTCGGCTCCCGTTGCGGGCGCTGCCGCAAAGCCGCCCGCGGAAGACCCGGATGCGGGTTTACACATCGTCAAGTCCCCGATGGTCGGGACGTTCTATTCATCACCATCTCCTGGTGCTGCATCTTTCGTTTCGATAGGCGACTGCGTCGACAAGGGCCAGGTGATCTGTATCGTCGAAGCGATGAAGCTGATGAACGAGATCGAGTCCGACGCAGCGGGCGAGATTGTGAAATGCTTCGTCACCAACGGCCAGCCCATCGAGTTCGGGCAGCCTCTCTTTGCCATTCGTCCGTAGCGGAGGAAGAGTCGCTGGCGGCGCTCGCTGATGCATCTGCGACACAAGAGTTCACCGGCTCCGCAAGCAGTTCTTACCAGCACCGCTATAGCAAAACCAGAGATGCTGTATACCGAAACGCGGCATTCAAATCGACGCGACACCTTGCATGTTCCTAAAGAGGCCACAAGTTCTCTGGTTTTGCCGTAACTCCGCTAGCCCTGCTAGCATCGCTGAGGTCCATGTTTCGTAAGGTTCTTGTCGCTAATCGTGGTGAGATTGCTCTCCGCATCCTGAACGCATGCCGGGAACTCGGCGTGCGCACGGTCGCCGTCTACAGCGAGGCCGATCGCAACTCGTTGCATGTGCGCTTTGCCGATGAGGCCATTTGCATTGGCCCTCCGCGCCCGGCGGACAGCTATCTCAATGTGCCGGCCGTCATCTCTGCGGCCGAGATCGCCGACGTCGACGCGATCCATCCCGGCTATGGGCTGCTCAGCGAGAACGCGAACTTTGCCGAGGTCTGCCGCGCATCGAACATCAAGTTCATTGGTCCGCCGCCGGAAGTCACGCGCCTGATGGGCGAAAAGGAAAAGGCGCGGCAGGCAATGAAGAAGGCGAACGTGCCGATTCTGCCGGGCTCCGACGGGGTCATCCAGTCAGTGGAAGAGGCTGCGGAGTGGGCCGAGAAGGTTGGTTACCCAGTCATTCTCAAAGCAAAAGCCGGGGGCGGTGGCCGTGGCATGCGTATCGCGCGCAGTGCAGAAGAGTTGCCGCACCTGTTTCACGCTGCGCACGCCGAGGCGGCGAATGCCTTTGGCAACGGTGAGCTGTACATGGAGAAGTTCATCGAGAACCCGCGCCACATCGAGTTCCAGGTTCTTGCCGATGAGCATGGCCACGTGGCCTCTCTGTTTGAGCGCGAGTGCTCGATCCAGCGCCGTCATCAGAAGCTGATTGAAGAGGCGCCCTCGCTGCAGGTGACGCCCAAGCTGCGCGAAGAGCTGGGCAAAACGCTGTGCCGCTCCCTCGCCGATATCGGATATCAGAACGCGGGCACCGTCGAGTTTCTGATGGACGCCAAACGCCAGCTCTACTTTATCGAAATGAATACGCGCATCCAGGTGGAGCATCCGGTGACGGAAGCGATTACCGGCATCGATCTCGTCAAGGCGCAGCTGCGCATCGCTTCAGGCGAAAAGCTCGACGACATTCTTCCGCGCAAGCTTGAGATTCGCGGCCACGCCATCGAGTGCCGCATCAACGCCGAGCATCCGCAGAAGTTCACGCCGTCCGCTGGGCAGATCACGGCCTTCAACATCCCGGGCGGCAACGGTGTTCGCGTGGACACGGCGCAGTACGCGGAAGGTGTGGTTCCTCCTTACTACGATTCGCTGATCGCCAAACTGATCGTGCACGGCATCGATCGCGAAGAGGCGATCGCGCGTATGGAGCGGGCATTGAGCCAATTCATCGTGCAGGGGATTCACACGTCAATTCCGCTGCATCGGGAGATCTTTGCCGATCCGGGGTTTCGCGCCGGCGAGTTCGACACCGGCTTTATGGAGCGCTTTCTAATTGCACGCGCTGAGGCAGAAAAAAAGTCAGCCTGAATCGAATCCTTCTCCGACTGTCATCCTGAGCGAAGGTCGCTGCGGCGACCGGAGTCGAAGGATCTGCGGCTGTTTTTTCCTATAGAGATCGTTCCCAGTGGGAGAGATGGCAATCCCATGCATTCGTCAAAATCTTCTTTCCTCCGCTCCGCCTTTTTCGATATAAGTTCTTGTCGGCGTAATCTGTCATAAAAGGGCTCAGCCGTGAATTGGGATCACGAGCACTTCTCCGCATGAAACAGACCAAAGGGCAACGGAAGAATTATTGGAAGGCGACGGTTGTTTTGTTCGTTGCCGCGTGGGGATGTGAAATTAGCCCCGGACAGAAAAGCGATTGGCCCGCCTACGGTGGCGGCTTTAATGGCGATCACTACTCCAGCCTCACGCAGATCAATCGCGCCAATGTGCAGCATCTGCAGCCGGCCTGGAGCTACGACACCGGAGAAAAGGGCAATCTCGAAGTCAATCCGGTGATCGTAGATGGCACTCTCTACGCCTACACGCCTTCGCAGATCGTCATCGCTCTCGACGCGGCCACCGGCAAACTGAAATGGAAATTCGACTCCGGCATTCGGGCAACACAGCCGAGCCGGGGCATCACGTACTGGATCGACGGTACGCGCGGTCGCGTCTTCGCCGGCGTGATGAATTTTCTCTACTGCCTCGATGCCGAGACGGGGAAGCCTGTTGCGAGCTTCGGCGAGAACGGCCGCATCGACTTACGCAAAGACCTGCGGGGTAATCCTGAGGAGCAGTCGGTCGCGCTCACCACACCCGGCGTCATCTACAAAGACCTCATTATCGTCGGCGGGCGCAACCCTGAGACGCATCCGGCGCCTCCCGGCGATATCCGTGCCTACGACGTGCATACCGGCGCGTTGCGCTGGAGCTTTCATACGATTCCACATCCCGGCGAACCTGGCTACGAGACCTGGCCACCCGATGCGTGGAAGACTGCGGGAGCAGCGAACGATTGGGCCGGCCTCTCGCTCGATGCCCAACGCGGCATCGTCTTTGTGCCGACCGGCTCTGCCGTGATGGACTTCTACGGCGGCGACCGCGTCGGCAACGATCTTTACGCCAACTGCATACTCGCGCTCGATGCCGCGACGGGAAAGCTGCTGTGGCACTTTCAAGGTGTCCACCACGACATCTGGGATCGCGATTTTCCTGCGCCGCCGGCGTTGTACACGCTGCATGAAAACGGCAAAACTATCGAAGCTCTCGCCCAGATTTCGAAGCAGGCTTACCTCTATCTCTTCGATCGCAACTCGGGCAAGCCGCTCTTTCCTGTTCACGAACATCCTTACCCCGCGAGCACGATACCGGGAGAAGTGACCTCGCCCACGCAGCCTTCACCCGATTGGCCGTTGCCCTTTGCCCGCCAGCAGCTCACAGCCGACATGCTGACCAATCGCACGCCCGAGGCGCATGCCTGGGCTCAAAAGGAGTTCGCCAACCTGCGCAGCAATGGGCAGTTCTATCCGATGACCGTGGGCAAGCAGACAGTCGTCTTTCCGGGTTTTGACGGCGGCGGCGAGTGGAGCGGTCCTGCGGTCGATCCCGCGACCAACACGCTCTTTGTCGGGTCCAGCGAGATGGCTTGGCTCGGTGGACTTGCTCCGGTTGCGCAGGCATCGAGCCCAGGCGAACAACTCTACGACCAGCAATGCGCCGTCTGCCATCGTCTGAACCGCGCCGGCTCTCCGCCGACGTTTCCGTCGCTGGTTGGAATCGAAGACCGGTTGAGCAGGGAAGCGATCACACATACCATTCGCACCGGCGCGGGGCGCATGCCGTCTTTTCCCAATATCGATGATGCAACGCTCACCACTCTACTTGAATTTCTCCGCACGCCGGTTGAGTCGAGTGAAGGCCATTCGCAAGACGCATTACCATGGGATTCAGATGCGCTCGCGTTCAACTCGACTGGAGGCACAACGTACCGCGATCACTGCGCTGTCTGTCACGGCGCGGATATGGAGGGGAAGCCCCCGGCGATCCCGATGCTTGCCGGGGTTGGCCATCGGTTGACGAAGGAGCAGGTTGTTACGCGCATCCACGAGGGCAAAGGCGCCATGCCGCCGATGCCGCAGATTCAGGGCGCAGAACTGGATGCCCTGCTGCGCTATCTCGGAGTCGGTCAGCCGACGCCGTCCTCGAATCAGGCGCAGCAATATGTCTTTACCGGCTATCGGCAATTTCTTGATCCCGATGGTTACCCTGCCATTGCGCCGCCGTGGGGCACGCTGAACGCGATAGATCTCAAGACCGGCAAGTATCTGTGGAAGATTCCGCTGGGCGAGTATCCTGAGCTTACCCGTCAGGGAATGAAGGATACCGGCTCCGAGATGTACGGCGGGCCCATCGTTACGGCTGGCGGCGTGCTCTTCATCGGAGCGACGGTCTACGACCACAAATTGCGCGCCTTCGACACAAGCACGGGCAAGCTTCTCTGGGAGACCGAGTTGCCTTTCGCCGGCCTCGCCACGCCTTCAACCTACATGGTCGACGGCCGCCAGTACGTGGTGATCGCCGCCAGCGGGGGCCGCGACCCGAAAGGACCCGTGGGTGGGGCGTACGTAGCCTTCGCGCTGCCGAAGCAGTAGGACAGCGGACCGGTGCCTAAACTCTAAAAATTTATAGGGCATTTTCGTTTTTTATTCGCTTTTTCTGCGGACTTGATCTATCCTTGCTTCGCATTGCAAGGAGGATTCATCGTGGATTTTCAGAAAGAGCTTATTGCTGAATACGATCGCGAAGCAGGCAGAACGCGGAAGATGCTCGAGGCCATTCCCGCCGATGTGGATTTCGATTACAAGCCTCACCCGAAATCGATGGCGCTGGGCAAGTTAGCCGGGCACCTGATCGAGATGGTGAGCGACTGGGCGGTGCATGCGCTGACCCTCGACAAACTGGATTTCCCGGCCGATCACAAATGGGAATCCTACATTCCGGCGAGCAAGGCGACGCTGTTGGAGAAGTTCGATGGCGAGCTTCCGCGCGCCCGCGCCGCTCTGGCCGCAACAACGGGCGCGAAGTGGGATGAGAACTGGAAGTTTATCTACGGTGGGCAGGTCTGGATCGATCAACCGCGGCATCAGGTGTTTCGCGAGCTGGTGATCAGCCACTTGATTCACCACCGGGCGCAGTTGGGCGTTTACCTGCGGCTGCTGGGAGCCAAAATTCCCGGCATGTACGGCCCCTCGGCAGATGAGATGTGAAGAGGCAGAAAATAGGGAACAGGGAATAGGTAATGGAACCAACTCCGTGCCCCGTCGTTTCGCTTTCGTTTCTGGCGAAAGGGCAGGATTACGCGGCGGTCGGTTACCCTGATCTCATGCCGTTCTCGTTCCCTAAGATCTATCCCATCCTCGACTCGTCGTTCATCGATGCTTCCGTGACTCCTGCAACGGGCCGCCAGGAGTTTCTTCGGCGACTTGGCAGCGGGCTGGCGGAAGCCGGGGTGACGCTGCTCGAGTACCGCAACAAGACGGGCTCCGACGCGGAGATTCTTCAGGATGCCGCCGCGCTGCGCTCGGCCATGCCAGCACCAAAGATCAAGCTGATTCTCGATGATCGCGCCGATCTGGTTGAACAGGCTGGCTTTGACGGCGTCCATGTTGACTTGGGCGATATCTCTCCCAGCGAAGCCCGCCGGCTGCTCGGCCCCGATCGCATCGTGGGTACTTTTGGCGGCAGCGATGCGCTTCTGCCCAGCATCCTGGAGGAGCCTGCGGATTATTGGGCCATCGGGCCAGTCTTTACCACCACGACCAAGCAGACTTCCAAAGCGCCGATTGGCGTGGAAGGTGTCCGCAAGCTTCGCGAGCAGGCCGGGCCGAAGCGCATCCTTACGGCAGCAGCGGGAATTACGCTCGAAACCGCGCCCGCCGTCCTCGCGGCTGGAGCTTCGGCAGTCGCTGTGGCGGCCGCTATCTTCCGCACACCTGACCCTGCCGCTGAGTTTCGGCGCTGGAACGCAATTCTCGGTTAGTCCAAGCAGGCGATATACGAAAGTGAACGTCGGATAGAACTGGCGCAAGAAAGCTACAGACATCTCGATGGAATTCAGGTAAAACTCTCTTCAAGTGTTGACCTCCAAACAAGCCTCCACCGCGGACCCCGACGCGCCGACGCAGACTCCCACGCTGGTGCAGACGCTTGGCCTCTTCAGTTCGACGGCCATCGTCATCGGTTCCATGATCGGCTCAGGCATCTACATCGTGGATGCCGACATTGCGAGAGGCACCGACTCGCCAGCTCTCTATCTCGGGGCGTGGCTCGTGACCGCCGTCCTCACGCTGATTGGCGCTCTCAGCTATGGCGAACTCGCGGCGATGATGCCCCGCGCCGGAGGCCAGTACGTTTACCTCCGCGAGTCGCTGGGACCTCTTTGGGGATTTCTCTTCGGTTGGACGCTCTTTCTGGTCATCCAGACCGGAACCATTGCGGCGGTCTGCGTCGCCTTCGGCAAATTTCTCGGCGTCTTCTTTCCATCCGTCTCGACAACGCACTGGCTTTGGCATATCGCTCATGTACCGGCTTGGCGGGTCGGCCCCATGGTGCTGGGCAATATGGAGATCGGCGTGAGCACGGCCAATCTCGCGGGCATTCTCATCGTCGTTTTTCTCGCCATCGTCAACATCTTCGGCGTCAAGCTAGGCGCGCTGATCCAGAACATCTTCACTTCGGCCAAGGCTATCGCGCTCGCCGCGCTGATCCTGATGACCTTTACCGTGGGCGTAAATGCGACAGCCTGGCAGGCGAACTTTGGCGCGAGCCTGAGCCAGTTCTGGCGTAACGCCGGATGGAGCGCGCTGCATCCGGTGCAGGTTGGCGTAGGCGGACCGATTGCATGGGTGAATCTGCTGGTAATTCTGGCGGTCGTCCAGGTAGGCTCGCTCTTTTCCGCCGATGCCTGGAACAACATCACGTTCACAGCCGGCGAAGTGAAGAATCCGCGCCGTAATCTGCCGCTCTCGCTGATTCTCGGCACAGGCTTTGTGCTTACGGTCTACTTTCTCGTGTCGCTGGCTTACATGCTGGTGCTACCGCTCCACGGCGATCCGAATGGTGCGACGGCGATGGCGCGCGGCATTCAGTATGCGGCTGAAGACCGCGTGGCGACTGCGGCTCTTGGACAGGTGTTTCACTCGGGCGGCGCGGGACTGATGGCAGCGGCGATTCTCATCTCCACTTTCGGCTGCGCCAATGGCATGACGCTCGCCGGTGCCCGCGTCTATTACGCCATGAGCCAGGACGGACTGTTCTTTAAGTCTGTGGGCAAACTGCATCCTCGCTACAAGACGCCAGTGGCCGGTCTGCTGGTCCAGGCTGCGTGGACCGTCCTGCTCTGCATCTCCGGCTCCTATAGCCAGTTGCTCGACTACATCATCTTTGCCGAGCTGGTCTTTTACATCCTCACGATTGCGGGTCTCTTTGTTCTTCGCGTGAAGCAGCCGGATGCGCCGCGCCCCTATAAAGCGCTCGGTTATCCCGTGCTGCCCGCGCTGTATATCGTCATGGCCGCATGGATCTGTGTCGTATTATTGCGGTACAAGCCACAGTACACATGGCCTGGGCTGGCGCTGGTTCTGCTCGGGATTCCCGTTTATCTTTTCTGGTCGCGCTCATCCGGAACGCAAACGCACGAGGCACAAACTTAGTCCAATATTCAAAGCCACGGAGGATGGCCCTCATTCATGTCGAGACTGCTCCGCACTAAACCTTTGTCGTTGCTTTCGAACGAGGCTTGCGAACAAGGCGAGCACACACTCAAGCGTTCGTTGGGAGCGCTCAACCTGGTCACTCTGGGAATTGGCGCTGTGATCGGTGCGGGTATCTTTACGCTGACGGGGCAGGCGGCCGCACTGTACGCAGGGCCTGCGGTGTCATTGAGCTTTGTGCTTGCAGGATTGACCTGCGCGTTTGCAGGCCTGTGCTATGCGGAGTTCGCCTCGATTATCCCGATTGCCGGCTCGGCCTACACTTACGGTTACGCGACGCTCGGCGAGCTGGTGGCGTGGATCATTGGCTGGGATTTGTGCCTGGAATACGCGTTCGGCGCATCGACGGTGGCGTCAGGCTGGGCGGGCTACTTCAATAGCCTGATGCAACAGTTTGGAATTGTGATTCCGCCGGCGCTTACGACGACGACCGGGAACGTGCTGGTGCAATACCACGGAATATGGATCGACCGGATGTCGTTGCCGCCTGGAGTGAGTGACGCCGGATTGCCGCATGTGACGGGACTCTTCAACTTGATCGCAGTAGTGATCGTGCTGCTTGTCACTACGATTCTGGTGATCGGCATCAAGGAGTCGGCCAATTTCAATTCCGCGATTGTGATTGTGAAGCTGGCGATCGTGGGCATCTTTCTTGCGATCGGCGGCTATTTTCTGATGCGGCATCCAGAAGTGGCTCACCAGAACTGGCACCCGTTTGTTCCACCGAAGGATGAGATGGGTGGCTACGGCTGGCAGGGAATTCCGAAGGGGGCTTCGCGCATCTTCTTTGCGTACATCGGCTTTGATGCTGTATCGACAGCGGCCCAGGAGGCCAAGAAGCCGCAGCGCGACATGCCGATCGGGATTCTGGGGTCGTTGGGCGTGTGCACAATCCTGTACATTCTGGTTTCGCTGGTGCTGACCGGGCTGGTGAACTACAGGACACTGAACGTAAGCGCGCCTGTGGCGTTGGGCATCGATGCGACCGGGGTAACATGGGGCTCGCTGCTGGTGAAGATAGGCGCAATCTTCGGACTCGCAACGGTGATGCTGGTCATGCTGCTGGGGCAGACGCGTGTCTTCTATTCCATGTCGAAAGACGGCCTGTTCTGGAAGTGGGCGTCGGATGTGCATCCGAAGTTCCGCACGCCGTGGATTACGACGATTGTGTTTGGCGCGTTTGCGGCGGTGATGCCGGCGATTCTGCCGATCGACAAACTGGCGGACCTGGTGAACATAGGGACCTTGCTGGCTTTCATCATCGTGAGTGCCGGCGTATGGGTGCTGCGCGTGCGGCATCCGGAGATGCCGCGGCCCTTCAAAACGCCGTTTGTGCCGCTCGTGCCGATTCTGGGCGTGGTTTCGGCGCTGTATCTGATGACGCAACTTGCGCTGATCACCTGGGAGGTGATGATTGGCTGGCTGATTGTGGGGTTGCTGATCTACTTTGGCTACTCGATCAAACACAGCAAGGTGCAGAAGCTGGCAGTGGCCGAAGAAGGGGACTGAGCGGTTCGCGCGAATCCTGACGAATCATGAATAGGAACGGCCTCCAGAGCGGAGGCCGTTTTGTTTGTAGTGTTGAAAAATCAGTATAGTCCAAGTAAACTAAACTAAGTAAACTAAGTTTACTGAGGATCGGCGATGCGCACCTTCAACATTCATGAAGCAAAGACTCACCTCTCGCGCCTCGTCGAGGAAGTGGCCAACGGCGAGCCTTTCGTGATTGCCAAGGCGGGCAAGCCGATGGCTCAGGTCGTGCCGATCCGAGCGACGAAGAAGCCGAAGCAACGGATCGGATTCTTGAAGGGACAGATTACAGTTCCAGACGACATCAAGACACCATTCGCTGCTGAAATTGAAGAGATGTTCTACGGTAAGAAATGAAACTGCTTTTGGATACGCATATTTTGCTGTGGACATCAGCAGAGTCGCCTCGCCTGTCTGCCGCAGCGCGAAAGCTCATCTCGAATGAAACCAATGAGCTGATCTTCAGCGTCGCCAGCATCTGGGAGACTGCGATCAAGCATGGCAAAGGCTATCCGGATTTCGACGCCGATCCGGCGGTGGTCCGTAACGCATTACTTGAGAGTGGCTATATCGAATTACATGTCGCCGGCCCGCACGCGACAAGGGTTGCCAGTCTTCCTCCCATACACAAAGATCCCTTCGACCGGCTGCTGATTGCGCAGGCCATGATCGAAGGGATCACTTTGCTGACTGCCGATGCTACGATCGCCCGCTATCCCGGGCCGATCCGAAAGGTCTGATTCCGGTTACGCCGTTGTCTTGGCGCAGAACTCATCGAAGGCGCGCACCAACTCGCCGGCGATCTGCTGTGCGGTGGCTTGCTCAATGACGAAGCGCTGCATCAGATAAACCAGCTTGCCATCGCGAAGAATGGCGATCGACGGCGAGCTCGGCGGATTATCTTCGAAGTAGCTGCGGGCACGCTCGGTTGCCTCACGATCCTGTCCGGCAAACACCGTAATCTTATGGTCCGGTTGGCTGGTGGCATTCGCAATCGCCAGCCGCACGCCGGGACGCATCTTGCCTGCCGCGCATCCGCAGATCGAATTCACGACGACCAGCGTCGTTCCGGGCTCGGCCAGTGCGGCGTCTACCTCTTCGGCCGTCCGGGTTTCCTTGATTCCAGCGCGGACCAACTCTTCGCGCATGGGCATCACCATCAGTTCTGGGTACATGTTTGCCTCCGGCAGAAAACTGCCTACCGTCTATTTTATCGTCAAATTCAATCGCAGTCCCGCGTGAATCTCTGGACAAACCGCCATCTGGAACAAAGTACGATAGCCTTGAACCGATGCACATCGAAGAAAACCGGCCGCTTGCGCCTTTCACCACGTTGGGCATCGGTGGTCCAGCCCGTTGGTTTGTTGAGGCTGCGAGCGAACCCGAGATTGTGGAAGCGGTTGAATGGGCGCGAAAACGCGTCACTCCGCTCTTCATTCTCGGGGGCGGCAGCAACTTGCTTATCTCCGATGCCGGATTTGAGGGCCTGGTTCTCCGCGTCAACTTGCGCGGCATGTCGCAAGTAACCAGCGGCGTCGAGCGGGTGTACTGTGTTGCTGCAGGCGAACCCTGGAAACACTGTGTGCAGCGGAGCCTCGAGGACAATTGCGCGGGTTTGGAGTGTCTCGCCGGTATTCCCGGAACCGTGGGCGGCACGCCGGTACAGAATGTCGGCGCTTATGGGCAGGAAGCTGCTTCGGTGATCGAGCGGGTTCGGGCCTTTGATCTGCGTGCTGGCCATTTCGTGGAACTCACTGCTGCCGAGTGCGGCTTTGCGTATCGGCGCAGCCGCTTCAATACCATAGATCGAGGCCGGTTTATTGTCACGCGCGTAGACTATCGACTTACACCCGGCGGCGCACCCACGCTGCGCTATCCCGAGTTGCAGCGCGCGGTAGAAGCTGCGCATCCCGATGGTTCCAAGCCGACACTTGCGGAGGTCGCCGATACTGTGCGTCGTATTCGCCGCGCAAAAGGTATGCTGATCGTCGAAGGCGATCCGGACTGCCGCAGCGCCGGCAGCTTCTTCAAGAATCCGATTATCACCGAAGAACTCTACCAAAAAATTGCTGCACGCAGTGCTGCTGCGCCGCCACGTTTTCCTGCTGGATCAGGTCCGGAGAGCGATGGCCTTGTGAAGATTCCCGCCGCATGGCTCATCGAGCAGGCGGGATTTGCCAAAGGCTACACGCTGGATGCAGCCGGCATCTCTTCGCGCCACACGCTGGCGCTTGTGAATCGTGGCGGCGCCAGCGCGCAACAGATTCTCACGTTGGCCGGGCAGATCGCCGATGCGGTTGAAGAACGCTTCGGCTTGCGGCTCGAGAGGGAGCCAGTGCTGGTCGGATTCGAGGCAACACCGAAACAGCAAGCTGAGTAGCAGATATTTCTCCTTTCCAATTCTCGTCCTTTTGCATTTCTGCCGGCCTGCAGTCAGCCTGTAAGGGAAACGGTGCATCCAATCCAAGCGATGGAGGAGCCATGGGCCAAACATCGTGCGCTGAAGATACTCGAACCAAATTGGAGCGGATCTATCGCGAATGGGATCAGGCGTTGTCACACAATGATGCGGAGGGCTTGCTCCAGCTCTATGCTGGAGATGCGGTAATCGAAAGCCCGCTGATTCCTCATCTGATGGGCAAGCAGGAGGGCGTCTGCCGCGGGCACGAGGAGATGCGGCCCTTCTTTGAAGCGGTTGCCACGCGTAAGCCGGAGCTACGGCAGTACCATCGCACGGGCTATCTGACTGATGGAGACAAGAAGCTGGTCTTCGAATATCCGCGCGCCGCTCCCAAGGGCGAGCAGATGGATTTCGTCGAGGTGATGGAGCTGAACGACGAAGGCCTGATTCAATACCACAAAGTTTACTGGGGGTGGCGCGGGTTTGCGGTGCTGCTGAAGAACGAGTATCAGCGCAACGCAGCGTAGGCGCTGCTCGGTTTCGATGTTAGCCGCGCACGAAGATGCCCAGCCAGAACTGCTTGCCGGCCGGCAACGGCTTTTTACTCTCGTGGATCACTCTTAGCCCGCGTTCCGCAAGCATCCGCGTGAGCGCAGCCGGATCAATCAGCTTGAAATGCAAGCTTAGCCTGGTGATGGAAGCAACGCCGCTGCTCCCCACGTTCTGGCTTTCTGTGCTTGGCAGTTGCAGGACCACCGAGAGCGCGCCTTCGGGTGTCACCAGCCCGAGCGCGTTTTCAAGGCATCGGCCCAGGCCTGCGTGTTCAAAGATCAGCGCCGCATGCACCAACTCGACTGGAAGCAACGTAACTGTCTCTTCGGAGAGATTGACAGCATAAAGTTCCAGCCCTGGGAGGGATGCAAAGCGCTCGCGAACCGCAGCAATGTACTCGGGATTCAGGTCCACACCAACTACACGGGTTGTCCTCTTTGGGTCGATTCGCTCCAATCCATTGCCGCCCGCCACACCCAGTATGGCCAAGGACGCTGGTTTGCGCAGTTCCAGCACTTCGCCAAACAACTCGCTCAGAGCCACTTTCTGTCCAACCGCATCCGATCGCATGTGAGCTTCGTAGTCGGCCAGTGGAATCTCCTGCCATGGATTGTTCATTGCGTCTCCGTTTGATTCAGCCGCCCCAGTAGCCGTTCCCGCTCGCCCACGAGAACCTCGGCCGCTGGTCCAAGCGCCACCTGCCGCCCTTCGCGCAACAGCAGAACCTCTGCGCTTGTTGCCAGCGCATCGCTCACGTCATGTGTCGCCAAAACCGTTTGTACATCGTTGGCGTGAGTCCAGGCGTGCAGGCGTTCGAGCAGGGCATCGCTGGCCGCGCCGTCGAGCGCAGAGAAGGGTTCATCGAGCAGCAGCAGCTTCGGTCGCGGCGCCAGCGCCCGCGCCAGCGCCACACGCTGCGACTGGCCGCCGGAGAGCTCTTCGGAACGGCGATTCTGTAACTCGGTCGCGCCGACCAATTCCAGCATCTCGTGGACGCGTTGCGTGCGTTTCGCGTGCTCCCAGTTGCTGAGGCCGTACGCGACGTTGGCTGCCACACTGAGATGAGGAAAGAGTGCTGCGTACTGGGCTACCATCCCGCTCTGCCGCTTTCCGGCGCTCCTCCAGATTCCTTGCTCTGTGTGAGTCAACGAATTTCCATTGAGCAGGACGAAGCCGCGTACCGGCTCATCGGTGCGCGCCTGATCCAGGCCGGCGAGCAGCCGCAGCAGTGTGCTTTTGCCCGCGCCAGAGGGCCCGAAGATCACTGTCCACGGAGAGGCAAGCCGGCACTCCACCTGCAGGTGAAAGCTGCCGCGCCGCACGTCGAGCCGGAACTCAAGCACGGCTGCCTCCCCGCACATTTCCGAGCCCGAGGCCTTTGGAGTAGATCGCGACGAGCGCGAGCACACTCAATCCCATCAGGATCGCTGCCGTGCGTCCTGCCGCGCCGTAGTTGAAGTTCTCTACCTGGTTGTAGAGCACGATGGAAAGCGTGCGCGTGGCGCCGGGAATATCGCCGCCCAGCATCAACACCACGCCGAATTCGCCCACCGTGTGCAGAAAGCTCAGCACGGCCGCTGTGATGAGCGAGCGGCGCGCCAACGGTACGAGAAGCGTTCGCACAATCCGCGCCGGACCTGCGCCGAGCAGCCGCGCCGCGTCGATGAGAGAAGAGGGAACCGCGGCAAAGCCCGCGACCAGCGGCTGCACGGCGAAGGGCAGGCTATAGAGGACGGAACCCACGACCAACCCGCTGAACGAAAACGCGAGCGGATGGCCGAAGAGCGCCACGATGGCCCGTCCTACACTCGTGCGCGGCCCGAGCAGCACGAGAAGAAAAAATCCGAGCACGGTAGGCGGCAGAACCAGGGGCAGCGTAGCAAGCGCCTCTACGAGAGCCAACCACCGCGCGCGGCCCAGCACCAGAACGGCTGCGAGCGGTACAGCGATGGCCAGCAGAATGATCGTCGTGATCGAAGCCAGTTTGAGTGTAAGGGCGAAGGCTTGCCAGTCCATTTTTTCTTACTTCACCGGAGTGAGCCCGCTCTTGGCAAGTTCGGCCTGCACGGGAGCCGAAAGCAAAAAGTCGAGGAGCTCTTGTGCGGCGGCATGTTGGCCTGCTGACTTCACAATCACTGCGCCTTGTTCGATCGGCGGATACAAGTTGCGCGGAATCTCGAAATAGGTACCGCTCTGAGCAAGCTTCGGGGTGAGCGCAGCCGTGAGCGAGATGAGTCCTGCGTCTGCGTTGCCCGAGTCGACAAACTGCGCTGCCTGCGCGATGTTTTCTGCCGTCACGATCTGCGGCTTCAGCGCCTCATCGAGATGCAGGCTAGTCAATGCGGCAACAGCCGCTCGTCCGTAAGGCGCATGTTCCGGATTGGCGATGGCCAGCCGTTTCAGTCCGGGATCGCGAAGCAGTGCCAGCGAGGGCGGCGGCAGATGCGAGTCTTTGCGTTCCCACAACACAAGTGTTCCTTTCGCATAAAGAACGGGCGCGGATTCCACCGTCAGATGCGCAGTAATCAATCGCTCAGGGAAACCAACGTCGGCGGAGAGGAAGAGATCGAATGGCGCGCCATTCTCAATCTGTGCAGTCAGCATCGCCGAGGCTTGATACGTGGCCTCGGCATCAATGCCTGTCTGCCGTTCGAACTGCGCAAGAATCGGCGGCAGCACCGGCTCAAGATCGGCGGCGGCCGCCACGCGAAGGGGTTGCTGCGCGCAGGCAGGCGCGATGAAAGCTGCTACGAGAAGGGTAGAGAAGAACCGCCTCCATACCGAGGCCGGCGAATGACACTTCGTCCCGGAGGGACGAGTCGAAGATAGCCCAGGGCAAGCGAAGCGGGGTCCCCACGAACGGATGCTCGTTCGTGGGGTGTACAAGCGCAGCCCTGGGAAGACGGTCAAGAAGGAACTCCAGCCCCGGAGGGGCGATGCGAATTCATTCAAGAAATCCGCTTCTCGTTCATGCAATTGCCTGAGCATCATCCACAGCGAAGGTCTTTGCACACCTGCTAGGCTAACACTAGGTATGAATGACAATTTGCACCAGTTACGCTGTTTCGGCTGCGGAAGCCGAATCGCCGGCGCCGAGGCTCAGCCGGATTTCCGCTGCGCCCAGTGTGGCGACCTTTTTGAAGTCGATTATCCGGGCTGGATGCAGCGCCGCGGCCCCGATCGCCCCAATCCCGGCGCGCTGAAATGGCTCTGGCGTGAGCGGCGCATGTCCGGCGAGGCTCTCGATCAATCCGGTGTCTGGCGCTTCCGCGAGTTGCTGCCGATCCTGAACAGCTTCGGCAACGCCGTTACGCTTCGCGAAGGCAATACGCCGCTCTACCATCTGCCGCGCGCCGCGAAGGCTCTCGGCATCGACCAGCTCTTTGCCAAGCACCAGGGCATGAATCCGACCGCGTCATTTAAAGACACCGGCATGACCGCGGCTTTGAGCGTCGCGCGCGAGCGTGGCTTTGAGTGGGTCGCCTGCGCTTCTACAGGAAACACGTCGGCGGCTATGGCCGCTTACGCCGCCCGGGCCGGCCTGAAGAGCCTGGTGCTCATTCCCGAAGGCAAGATCGCGTGGGGCAAGCTTTCCCAAGCGATGGACTACGGCGCCGTCACGTGCCAGCTCAAGACGGATTTCGACGGATGCCTGCAGGTGCTTACGGAGATTGTGCGTCAGGCGCCGATCTATCTGCTGAACTCGGTGAATCCCTACAGGCTGGAAGGCCAGAAGACGCCCGCCTTCGAGATTGCCGAGGCCTTCGATTGGAACGTGCCGGACCACCTCATTGTCCCCGGTGGCAACCTGGGCAACAGTTCTGCGCTGGGCAAAGGCTTCCGCGAACTGCATGAGCTGGGCCTGGTTGCACGTGTACCGCGTATCTCGGTGGTGCAGGCGGCAGGGGCCAATCCGTTGGTGCGCAGCTTTGCCGCGAGCAACGGTGCATCCATCGAGCCGTTGGAAGCGCAGACGCGCGCGACGGCCATCCGCATCGGTAATCCTGCCTCCTGGCGCAAAGCCGCACGCGTCATCAACGATACGCACGGCTGGTGCATCGACGTGACCGAAGCCGAGATCGCCATTGCCAAGGCTGAGATCGGCGCGGAAGGTCTCGGCTGCGAGCCTGCCTCTGCCGTGACGCTGGCGGGGTTGAAGAAGCTGCGCGCGAAGAGCCTGATCGGCACCACGGACGTGGTGGTTCTTGTCCTCACCGGCCACACGCTCAAAGACGCCGACTACACCATCGACTTGCATCGCGGCACGCTTCTGAACGCCGATGAGGCCGCGGGGCATGAGAATGAGATGGCAGCGCTGCGCCGCAACGCAGTGGTCGTCGACGCTACGCCGGCGGCTGTGCTGGCTGCCATGAAGGACGCCGCTGCATGAGCGAGCCTCCCATGCCCGGCGCGGGAGCCGATTCTGGCGCATTTCGTTTGCGGCTGCCCGCCACCTCGGCCAATCTCGGCCCTGGCTTTGACGCTGTCGCGGTCGCGCTCGATTTTTTTCTCGAGATCGAGGCCGTGCCTGCGCAAGAGTTCTCCATTACCGCGACGGGCCGCGATGCTGCCCGCTGCATGCGCCTCCAGGACAACCTGATTCTGGAGGTCTACAAGAAGTTGCTCGCGGCCAATGGTCGGCCGATTGTCCCGCTGGCCATCAAGATGGCCAATGGCATTCCGCTTGGGATGGGCTGCGGCTCCTCCGCAGCCGGGCGGCTGGCGGCGATCGCCCTTGCCGTGCACTTCGGCCAGCTTGGGTGGGGCAGTGATCGCATCCTGGAAGAAGCTTCCACGCTAGAGGGGCATCCGGACAATGTGGCTGCCTGCTGGCTGGGCGGATTTGTAGCGACGGCCTGCGAGGGGCGCAAGATCCACGTGGCGCGGGTGACGCCCCCCGCTGAGTGGCGGGCCATCGTGGCGCTTCCGGCGGAGCCCTTGCCCACCAGCAAAGCCAGGTCGGTGCTGCCGGCCAGCTACGCCCTTGCAGACGTGGTCGCCAATCTCCAGTCCGTCTCGCTTCTTTCGCTGGCCTTCGTCCAGGCCCGGGCCGATCTGTTGGCGGTGGCCATGCACGACCGCATCCACCAACCATACCGCGCGCCTATCTGTCCGCTTTTGCCGCTTCTTCTGCCGCTGGTGGGCGGCCACGGCATTCTGGGGGCGTCGCTCAGCGGCGCAGGACCGTCGGTTTTGGTCGTTGTCGACAGCCAGACGAACCTCTCTCAGGCTGAAGCGGCCATTCGCGGAGCGCTGCGAGCGCCCGAAGAAGCTGAACTGGTTCTTTGCGGATTTCAACCGACCGGCGCAAGTCGGTTTTAACAAACGCTCGCCCCCGTTTCTTCTTAGTTAATCATTCGGTAATTCTTTTAGATTCTGTTAATGTCGTTCTGGATAATCACCAATCAGTGGTTACTGCTCTATTACTGAAGTTTCCTTGCCTTTCATTCCAGGAACACATACATTCGCTTGCGTGAGCAGTTCTGGGGGAGGGCTGCTCTAGCGCCCGTGGTCCTTCTGGGATCCGGGCGCTTCTATTTGTTCCGCAAGTTGGATTACTTGCCCAAGGCTGGCCCTGCGCAAGCCGGCGGTGCGACTTTATGGCCTAACCCGCATCGAATGGAAGTGCGGCTTCCTGTACACTGAGAATTGCGTGTAGGGTTTCCGCAAGGAGGATCATGGCTGGGTTGGGTGTTCTTGAAGTGAACGATGCAAATTTTGATCAGGAAGTGCTGCAAAGCGAGCTGCCTGTGCTGGTGGATTTCTGGGCGGTTTGGTGCGGCCCCTGTAAGGCAATTGCGCCGATCGTTGACAGCGTGGCTTCCACCTATGCCGGCAAGCTGAAGGTGGCCAAGGTCAATGTGGACCAGAACGGCGCTACGCCCTCGCGTTACGGCATCCGCGGAATCCCCGCGCTCCTGTTCTTCAAGGGCGGTAAAGTGGCTGACCAGATCGTCGGCTATGTGCCCCAGAGCGTGATCGAGGAGAAAGTCCAGCGCGTGCTCGCCTCGAGCGGCGTAACGCAGTCAGCTTAAAGCGGCAGATGAAAAGGCCCGGTCCAAGCGGCCGGGCTTTTCTGCGTCTGGGCAGAGTGTGAAAGCTTAGCCTCGTCCGCGGAACTGGATGATATGCCGGCGGTCGCGTTTGGAAGGCCGGCGCTCGGGCAGGGGCATCATCTGCTGCATCGCCTTGCGTTCTTCGGCTAGTTTGAGCCGCGCCTCCCGGCCGATTTCCGTTTCCTGGTAAAGGGTCTGTGCAACCGCCGCGGGTCCGCGCACCTCGCTCGTTGCCAAGACATCAATCTCGAAGATTCCGCCGTCATTCTCGATGTGCAGCCGGTCGCCGGGACGCACATCGCGCGCCGGTTTTGCTTTGACGCCATTGGCTTGAATCCTGCCCAGATCGCATGCGCGCGAAGCCAGGGCGCGCGTCTTAAAGAAGCGCGCGGCCCAGAGCCACTTGTCAATACGAACAGCGGGACGGACGGAGATCGGCGGCGAGCTCATTGCGGATGATTTTAGAATTTTCGGCGGTTTGCTTCAGACAAAGAAGCTAGGACTTTCCGTTGATCTTCCAGACGTAGAGATATTCTGCGTCGCTCGAAGTAGCCACTTCTACGCCTTTCTGGCGGGTAGCGCGATTCAGAGCCGAACGGATGTTCTCTTTAGTGTCGGGCAAAGCGGCCAGAGGAACCTTCAGGGCTGTCCCATGGCTCAGGCGATCGATATCGCTGAGCAACTGACTCACAATGCGTTTGTGCTTTCCTTCGCGGCCTTTTGGCACCTCAGCTTGAAGGATCGATTCAAAAGTCATGCTGCCGACCTGCCCTTTTTCCCGCATGGCCCCCCCTTTCCCGCCTCCCAACAGGTAGTAGAGCTGCACTAACGTATCCCAAATATCTCACAAAGCTCACGTAATAGTAAAAGTATATTGAATTACGCAAGAGAAATCCAAACTTTCACGTATTGAATGCCGTTTCTTAAGAGGAGGGCAGATTCACACAGAACCTAAAAGGGGCGAATCTGAAAGATTTCGTTCATATCGAAAAGATTGACCCCGTAGCAAGAAATCCCTGCTAGTGTGCGTTCAGAGGTAAAAGATGATGATGAACGGTAGACGCACTTCCCCTGTCGTACCGATCGATCAGGTTCCTCCCGCGGACACAAGCGCGTATCGTCCCGTGGTGTTGGTGGTCGACGATGAATCCGCGATTGCGGATACTTTGACTGAGATTCTTTCCCGTAGCGGCTATGCAGCGATGGCTGCGTACGATGGCAACGACGCTCTCGAGACTGCGCTGCTCACTCCACCCGAAATGCTGATCACCGACGTCGTTCTGCCCGGCATGAGCGGCATCGAACTTGCGATCACGATCCGACGCATCTTTCCCGACTGCAAGATCCTGCTGTTTTCTGGCCAGGCATCGACGGCCGACCTGCTGACCTCGGCAAAGAGCCAGGGCCACCACTTTACCCTGCTGACCAAACCTGTCCATCCGCGCGATCTGCTCGCCTACGTTTCCGACAGCCTCAAACATCACCCATCGACTGCCGGCGCCACCGCTGGTTGATTCCGGTTGGGATTTGCTGGGCCAGTTGTCTTTAAGGAACACTGGCTCCAGGCGCGGTGTCTAACCAGTCATGCGATGTGAGTCCCAGCATTGCTGGCCAGATCATCTTCGCGTGCACTTACTGTGGCTGCTCTGCGCATGCGCTGCCCACGGCGTTCTGTTTGCGCAATCCGCGCCCGCGGATTCCACTGCTCCTCCGGCAATGCAGAGCCCGTTGGCGCAGCCGCCGGAGCCGACGGACACTGCGACCTCATCCAAATCGCCCGCCGATCTCTACAAGCAGGCGATGCATCCACTCGATGTAGTGCGCGGATCGCTGGACAACTGGTCGGATGCCGAACTGGGCGCGTTGGCCGTGGGGATGCACATGGCGAATGAAGACTGCGCCCAGACCAAGCCGGAGCTCTACAAAGGAGATGACCTTTTCAATCTTGCGCGGCTGTGCGCCTTCGGGCAGGATTGGGAAGGCGCGAACGACGCAGCACTCGCCTATATCGCCCAGCGCGAAGAGGAGCATCGCACGCAGTCTTACGCAATCAGCGTGAGCTCTCTTTTTCACATGCGAGCGGTTGACTTGGCTGTGGAGACCGCGCGCGGGATGTTGAAGTTTCCCTATGACGCGGAGGTCGCTTACGCACTGCGCGATCTGAAAAACAATCTTGTGCAGGCCTCGGATCCCGCCGCCCTGTCTCTGGCTGAGGCGGAACATCCGCTGATTGTGGCTGCATTGAAGCAGGGTGTACCTCTGAAAGCCGAGCACGGTGATGCCGTGATCGGGCTCGGAGCGCTCTATGAATCAGCGATGCAGTTAGCTTTTCTCGATCGCTACGCAGGTAAAGATGACGCTGCGGCGGTAGCTGCCGCCGATGTGCAAGCCGCCTTGCCTGCGACCGCCACGCTGGCAGCAGAAGACCAGCTACGCATCGATGCAACCGCGCGCAGGTATCAACTGCTCGGCACGCACCTGCCCGATGTGAAGATACTGCGCGCGCTTCAATCGCCTGCAGCAAAGGCGCAGGTCGATCTGAACTTCGCTTCGGCGACGGTGCTGGTGCTTTTCCCCGACTGGTGCGTGGAGTGCAGGAAGATGATGAAGACGCTCACCAAGTTTGCGGAGGTCAACCGCGACACTCCCATTCACGCCTACGGCCTGGTTTTTGCGGATGATTCAGTGGTTCTGGGAGCACCCGCGCACGAGCAGAATCTCGAGCAGCTGGCGGGTACACGGACACTCGTGGTGCCCGCTACGGCGGTGCAGGCCCTCGGCGCGACTGACTATCCGTTGGGAATTGTACTCGACGACACGCGCACGATCCGTTTCGTAGGCACGTTGCCGGCAGATGCGTTTAGCGGCGATGGCTACGTTTCAAAGCTGATTGTGAACATGGTGAAGATCGCGCATAATCCGCCGCAGCTAACCAAGAAAGGGAATTGATGCGCATCACGTCGAGATGAACTGATGCCGCATTGAGTTCATCACTATTTGGAGTGAAATGCGTAGTAGTACAGGTGATAGACATTATCCGTTTTTTTCCACCTGAATTTTTCTAAAGCTGTATAACCATTGGAGAATCTTGTGCTGCATTCCGCACTCATCATCTTTGAGCCGAACCCAAATCTCACGCCGATATTGCTCGGTGTGCAATCGAGAGGTGTTCCCCAGTGGCTCGCGATGGAGGCAAGATACGCGTCGTGATGATCGCGTGAGACTGCGTTCTGGAAGGCTTTGTCGGCGTCGTCGTATATTCCATCGCTATCGCCGTGCGTCATCTGGGCGTGGAACGTATTTGCAAGCTGTAAGGCATCCGCTTTGTCCGCATCCGTTGCCAGAAAGCCCGAGTAGTGAACGAAGGGAAAGAGGATCAGGACCAATGAATACCGAAAAATCCTGAGTGTACTCCAAAAGCTTCTGTCAGCCATACTGCCTCCGGGTGACGTGCTGCTGAGTGTGACCGCCATATCGCAGGGACGGCTGAAAGGGCGCGGATCATGCACTACCTTCGGGGCCCCTGTCAATTTGCAGGTGAATGCGCAGAATTCTAAGTACGGACTGGCTTGCTGTCGATTCCACAATTGGGTGAGGGATTACGTGGGAAGTGTCGATCGTATGATCGAGGTGCTCGATCAGTTTGCTGGCTGCCCCTGGTGAAAATGCTTCCAGATACCCTCTGCCGTTTTGCGCGGCACGACGGAGGCGAGCGATTCAACAGTCGCCTGTTGCACATCACGGAGGCTGCCGAAGTGCGTGAGCAGGCGCTGGCGGGTCTGCGCACCGACACCGGGGATATCGAGCAGCTCTGAGCTGCGGTCGCGCATGGCGCGGCGCTGACGGTGATAGCCCACGGCGAAACGGTGGCTCTCGTCGCGGATCATCTGGACAAGGTGGAGAACCGGCGAGCGGCGATCGAGGACCACGGGTTCATCCTCATTGCCGTAGAGATAGATCACCTCTTCTTTTTTAGCGATGGAGGCGAGCGGCTGCGAGGTAAATCCCAGCGATTCGAGCGCCTCGGCCGCGGCGTGCAACTGGCCCAGGCCGCCATCGATCAGCACGAGGGAAGGCATCGGCGTGCCTTCTTCTTTGAGCCGCTTGTAGCGCCGCTCTACCACCTCGCGCATCGAGGCGAAATCGTCTACGCCGAGCACCGACATCACCTTGAATTTGCGGTACTGCGATTTGTTCATCTTGCCGTCTTCCCAGACGACGAGCGAGGCGACGGTCTCGGCGCCCTGGATATGCGAGATGTCGAAGCACTCGATGCGTTTGGGCAGCTCGGGCAGCATGAGCGCGTCGGCAAGCGCTTCGGCGATGGCCTTGCGCGAGGGTTCGAGCACACGGAAGCGCTGCACGTAGGACTGCTTCGCATTCTGTCCGGCGAGATCGACGAGCGAGCGCTTTTCGCCGCGCTGCGGGACGACGAGGTCGACCTTGTGGCCGGTGCGTTCGGCGAGGAGCGCTGCGAGCGTCTCGCGGTCATCGAAGTCGGCCGGGATAAGGATCGTGCGTGGAACGTATTGCTGGTCGATGTAGAGCTGTTTGAGGAGGGCGGAGAAGACCGTACCGGCGTTGAAAATCGGTTTGTCCGATATCCTGCTTTCCCAGGTCTCAGAAGCAAGAGCTGGGGCACCCGGCTGCGCGCGAAAAGCAACCGCAGATCCTTCGACTTCCTTCCGCTGCGCTGCGCTCAGCGTCCGGTCGCTCAGGATGACAGATTCATTGGCTGCGCTGGATTCATCGTCCTCAGGCGTTTCCATCAACTCATCCAGGTCTTCCCAGAAGAACTCGCGGCGGTCGACGATTTTGCCGGCGCGCATGTGGAAGAGATTCACAGCCAGGCAGCCGTCTTCAAAGTGATAGCCGAAGACGTCTGCATCATCGTCCTGCTCGACGGTGGCGATGCGCTGTTTTTCCTGCAGTTGATGTACGGTGGAGAGCTGATCGCGCAGCCGCGCCGCTGCCTCAAACTGCTCCGCTTCGGCGGCGGCCATCATGCGCGCAGTCAGCGTGCGTTCGAGTTCGGCGTGCCGGCCTTCGAGAAAGAGCTGCGCGTCGCGTACGGCTTCCTTGTAGGCTTCGGGCGTGACGAATCCTTCGACACAGGGTCCGAGGCAGCGATGGATGTAGTACTGCAGGCAGGCCCGTGGATGATAGCGCGAGAGATCGACCTTGCAGCTGGGCAGCAGAAAACTACGATGAATCAGCTCAACGACGCGATAGGCCAGATTGCCGGGAAAGTACGGCCCGTAATACGCCGAGCCGTCTTTGCGCAGCCGGCGGGTGACAAAGACCTTCGGGAACCGGTCGGCGAGCGTGAGCTTCACATAGGGGTAGGTCTTGTCATCGCGCAGCAGGATGTTGAATCGCGGCTTACGCTGCTTGATGAGATTGTTTTCGAGCGCCAGCGCCTCGTGCTCGTTGGCAACGAGAATGTAGTCGATGTCCACAGCCTCGCGCATGAGCGAGCCGGTCTTGGCGTTAGCCTGCGAGGCTTCCAGAAGGTAGGAACGGACCCGCGAACGCAGATTTTTGGCCTTGCCCACGTAGATCACGTCACCTTCGGCGTTTTTGTAGAGATACACGCCGGGCTGGGTGGGCAGTACACGGATTTTTTCGTGGAGATCCATGGGGAGGAAACGGCAGGAGGCCAGTTCTTAGAATACCGGGAATCGTGTGAACCCGACGGTTCGGAAGGCTCCGACGGGACAGCGATTTTCCTCCAAGTACATGAGAAAGCAATCCTTACGCGACTATGTAAAAATTACGCTCGTCTGCCCACGTGTTCAAATCCGCAAAATCACGAATAATCTTCATGCAATCAAAGATTTAAGCGAGCCCATGCAAATGGTGTCCCACGTGCTGCATCTTACTGCGGAGAGGAGAGAATCCATCCCGCCGGAGGCGTGTACGTTGCCAGGGATGGCGGAAAGGACAAAAAACAATGACACAGACTCGTTTGGGTTTTGCAATGACTGCAGCAGCTTTGGCGATGCTGGGCGTTTCGGGATGTGCAAGCAAGAACTATGTGAAAAAACAGACGGCGCCCATCATCCAACACACTGGCCAGCTCGACAACGAAACCGCAGAAAATAATCGCCAGATTCATGACGTGGACGATCGGGCGCAGTCCGGCATCAAGCAGGCCCAAGGCTCCGCGGACACAGCCAACCAGAACGCGCAGAATGCGACGAAGGCAGCCAACGATGCCAATACCGCTGCGAATGACGTTGCTACGCGCGCCGATTCGCTCGATGCAGTGGTGAAGAATCTCGACAACTACAAGCAGGTTGCCGACGTCTCCGTCACCTTCGGGTTCGACAAGGCGGTGCTGACAGCGGACGATCGCTCGCAGTTGGACAGCTTTGCGGGTCAGTTGAGCTCAGCAAAGAACTACATCCTCGAAGTAACCGGCGGAACCGACTCTACGGGCCCGGCCGACTACAACTACGAGCTGAGCAATCGCCGCGCGGATGCCGTGGTGCAGTACCTGGTGACCAAGTACAACATTCCGGCGCACCGGTTCTATCTGATCGGGATCGGTAAGGATCAGGCGGTTGCGCCGAACAATACGGCAGAAGGCCGGAAGAAGAATCGCCGCGTTCAGGTGCAACTGCTTTCGAACATGAACGGCAATGCACCGGCGCCGGCTCCCGCGACGGGCGGCGGTCAATAAGAATCGCTAAGAATCGCTGTTCTGTTTTGACTGGTGTGTGACGCGAAGGGGCCGGCTCCAAGGGGGTCGGCCTTTTCGCTTTGTACGGCTATTTCTGCGCGGCTTCCAACTGCTGCACGTGTTCTGCCCGTACCTCGTTCGCCGTGAACAGCCGCAGGAACGGCGCACCTGCCGCGGCCGCTTCCACTGCGGGCCGGCCATTGGCTTCTTCGCGCTCTACGATGCATACAACAGCGGCAACCTTCATCCCGGCCTCACGCGCAGCTTCGATGGCGGCGATGGTGGAAGCGCCGGTTGTACATACGTCATCCACGATGACGACAGACGCGCCCTCGCGGCAGAAGCCCTCGATGCGCCGGCCAGTGCCGTGCGCCTTCTCCGCCTTGCGCACCAGGAAGCCGTGCAGCAGCGGCGCGCCTTTGCGCGAGATGGCGCGCCACGCGCTCGCTGTCGCCACGTTGGAGACGATCGGGTCAGCGCCCATGGTGAGGCCGCCGACAGCTTCCGCTTCGATTCCTTTGGCTTCAAGCAGCTCGAGAATGGCATGGCCGGTGAGACGTCCGCCTTCAGCGTGCAGCGTAGTCGTGCGGCAGTCGATGTAGTAGTCGCTCGTACCGCCGGAGGAGAGCTTGAATTGGCCAAGTTTGAAGCTGGTGCGTGCCAGCAATGCGAGCAGTTGTTGCGCGTGAGTTGAAGTGGTCATCAGCAACGATTGTAAAAGAGCCGGTCAGCGAGCCGGTTGGTCAGCAAGTCGGCGGCAGGCGATCGCATGCATGAGAAGAAGAGGCTTCAGGAAGAGTTCGCGCTGTCCTTCCGGGGCGGTGAATTTCCTTTGTATGTTTTCCCAGGGCTGCGCTCGCACCCCACGAACGAAGACCTGTTCGTGGGACCCGGCTTCACTTGCCCTGGGCTATTTTCCTTTCGTCTCTCCGAGACGAAAGACCCCGATTGCGCGAGAGCCTCGGCCGCGATCTTGCTGACTCGCTAACGCGCTGACCTGCTATTTGCTGCTCCGTTCACATCTTGTCCATGTGGCGGAAGCCTTGGGTTCCCACCAGCATCATGAAGAAGAGCATGAAATTGTAAGAGGCGTGGACGAGCGTACTCGATGCCAGCGAGCGCGTCCACAGCCGCACGCCGCAGAGCACGACGCTCACGCCGACGAGCAGAAAGAATGGTCCGACGGAAAAGCCGGTCTGCGGAGCGTGCATCAGGGCAAAAGGAATGCTGGTGAAGATGGAGATGCACGCCATGGCCGGCAGCGACCACAGCGGATGCCCATTGTCATCGATCAGAACCATGGATCTGCTGGCGGCAGGCCGGCGGCGCGCGATCATCCAGACCATCGCCATGGTGCAGCACCATGCAAAGAGCAACACTGCGCCGACGATCAGATAGCGCTTGGAGACGAGCGCGCACGTGGCCGCGAAGGGAACTGCAGTGATGGTGCCGGCAACCAGATTGGCATTGGTGCTCCAGCGAGGAGCGCCGCCCCAGCCGGTCGAAGTTTCCGGAGCATGGGAGAGCCGCTCGGCGATCCAGTCAAAGGTGGTGCAGAAGGCCGGCAGCAGAAATCCTCTGAAGAACATCTCCTCAAAGAACGGAGCGAAGGTGACGCCGAAGGCAAAGAGCAGCCATGCCGCGCCGGGCTCCTTGAAGATATCTTCGATTGGCGCGTGCGAGGGGCCGGGCAGCACCACGCTGTTCAACAAAGCCAGCAGAAAGCAGATGAAGGCCGCGCTTACCAGCCGCCAGCGGAGGCGTAACGCAGTGGCGACGTTCCACTGCAGACCGGCGAAGAAGGGCTTGTTCCAGAGAAGCGGAAAGACGATCAGGCATCCGAGAAGCGTGAAGAGGTAGCCCAAGCCTTCGCTGCCCAGCGTGTAATGAATCTCCGATTTGGTCTGCTCAATGGACGAGATTCCGTACACATGAAAGTGCAGCGCCACCAACATGACAACGATGGCTGCCGCAAATGCAGCGATGAGAATGAGCACGAGCAGCAGCAGATGTCCGAAATGCGGGATGCGTGCGGGCAGCCTTATCTCTGGCTCTATGGAAGTCTGAAAGATGGGCGGCTCGACGGCGACCGGCTCGATCAAAGAAGGGGTGGGTGAGGGCGTCGGTTCGAGAGGCGACGTTTCGCCGGGCAGAGCTTCGGCCGGCCAGGCCGGGCTCGCGGAAGCGCGAATATGGCCGTCGGGCGAAGCCTCCGGAAGATCTTCAGCGGCGGGCGCCACGCTCTGTGGCTCGCCTGCGCCGGTGTGGGGCAGCTCCTCTTCTGGAATGCTGCTCATGCAAGAGCCCTCTTCTTTCTTTGCGGAGCTGCTTTCTTCTTTTCAGCGGGCGCCGCGGCCGGAGTATCCGCTTTTGCGACTCCGTTTGCTCCCGGCTTTCCGTGGCCGTTGGAGCTGACCCGCAGAGCGTCTTCGAACTCGGCTTCGGCCAGCCGCCCGCTCTCTGAAGTGTAGTACCGCTTCAGGAAGTGTCCAGTGTAGGAGCTTGGCGTCACGGCGATCTTCGCGGGGCGTCCTTCGCCCACCACGCGGCCGCCGTCTTCACCGCCTTCCGGGCCGAGATCGAGCACCCAGTCGGCGTTGCGGATCACATCGAGATTATGCTCGATGATGATGACGGAGTTGCCGAGATCGGTGAGCCGGTGCAGCACTTCGAGCAGCTTGCGCACGTCGTCGAAGTGCAGGCCGGTCGTTGGCTCGTCGAGCAGATAGAGCGTCTTGCCCGTCTGCCGTTTTGAGAGCTCGCGCGCCAGCTTCATACGCTGCGCTTCGCCGCCCGAAAGCGTGGTCGCGCTCTGGCCGAGATGCACGTAGCCCAGCCCGACGTCGACCAGCGTCTGCAGCTTCTGCCGCACCTGTGGGACGTCCTTGAGCAGCGGCAGCGCGTCCTCGATCGTCAGGTCGAGAATGTCGGCGATCGAGTAGCCATGGAACTTCACCGCCAGCGTCTCCTGGTTGTAACGCCGTCCGTTGCACACTTCACACTGGACGTAGACGTCGGGCATGAAGTTCATCTCGATGCGCCGCTGTCCGTCCCCCTGGCAGGCCTCGCAGCGTCCGCCGGTGACGTTGAAGCTGAATCTTCCCGGTTTGTAGCCGCGTTCGCGCGACTCAGGCAGCATGGCGAAGAGATCACGGATCGGCGAGAAGACTTGTGTGTAGGTGGCTGGATTCGAACGCGGCGTGCGGCCGATCGGGGACTGATCGATGCGCACAACCTTGTCGATCTGCTCCACGCCTTCGAGGGAATCATGCGCGCCGGGCTCTTCGCGCGACCCATAGATCGTTTTCGCCAGGGAGCGGTAGAGAATGTCGTTGATCAACGTGCTTTTGCCGCTACCGCTTACGCCGGTCACAACCGTCATTACGCCGAGCGGAATGCGGATCGTCAAATCCTGCAAGTTGTGCTCGCGTGCGCCGGTTACGGTGAGCCATTTGCCGGTGAGCAGCCGCGGCTTTTCACGCTGCACCATCGTGGCCTGCCCGGAGAGATAGCGTCCGGTGAGCGAAGAGGGTGCGGCCATGATCTGCTCAGGCGTGCCTTCAGCGACGACGTTGCCGCCCAGCCGTCCGGCGCCGGGACCGAGATCGAGCACGTAGTCGGCATGGCGGATGGTGTCTTCATCGTGCTCAACGACCAGCACGGTGTTGCCAAGATCGCGGAGCTTTTCGAGAGCTTCAATCAGCCGCGTGTTGTCGCGCTGGTGCAGGCCGATCGAGGGCTCGTCCAGAACGTAAAGTACGCCGCGGAGGCGTGAACCGATCTGCGTAGCGAGCCGGATGCGTTGGCCTTCGCCACCCGAAAGCGTCGCCGCATTGCGATCGAGTGAGAGATAGTTCAGGCCTACAGCGCAGAGAAACTCGAGCCGCTCGACAACCTCGCGCCGTATCCGCTCGGCGATCAGCGCTTCGCGCTCAGTGAATTTGAGGTTGATGGCCGTCGAGAGGGCGCGATTCAACGGCAGGGCCGTAAAGTCCGCGATAGAAAGTCCGCCCACCCTGACTGCCAGCGACTCCGGCCGCAGCCGTTTGCCACGGCAGACTGGGCACGGCGTCGCCGACATGAAGTTCATCATGTACTCCCGATAGCCGTCGCTGCGGACCTCTTCCATCGCATCGCGCAGATAGGCGAGGATGCCGTGAAAACCGGTGCGCGGCGCTTCACCCTTCGGCGGACCGTAGACCAGAATGTGCTGCTGCTTGGGCGGCAGGTCTTCAAAGGGCGTCTTCAGATCGATCTTGTACCGGTCGGCAGCAATCTGGACCAGCTTGAGCAGATATTGCGAGGCCGAACCGGGCCCCAGGCCGCCATCGAGCAGAGGCTTCGACCAGTCGGTGATCACCTTGGCGGGATCGAAGTCATAGAGCGAGCCGAGACCATGGCACTCGGGACAAGCTCCGAAGGTGGAGTTGAAGGAAAAGCTGCGCGGCTCCAGCTTGGGCACGTCGAGGCCGCAATCGGGGCAGGCCATCGATGAGGAAAATAACTGCTCCTTAGCGTCGTTCGTGACGACAAGCACAAGTCCGTTTGCCAGCTGCAGAGCCTTGGAGACAGCCTGTTCGAGGCGCTTTTCGACGGAAGGTTTGCCGGCGGGCTGTGATTCATTGTTTCCCACCCTTGCCTTCGGCAAGGATGGGGCACCCCCGGCACCCTCGGACTTGAGAAGAATGCGGTCGATGACCGCTTCGATGGTGTGGTTTTTGCGGCGGTCAAGTTGCAGCGGCTCGGAGAGATCGCGCATCTCGCCGTCAACGCGGGCACGGAATCCCTGCTGGTCCAGCTCATCGAGCAGGTCTTTAAACTCACCCTTGCGGCCGCGGACAACCGGCGCCATTACCGTAACCCGTTCGCCTGTGCCCAGTTCCAGGATGCGCTGAACGATCTGTTCTGCCGTCTGCCGCGCGATGGGACGGCCGCAGTTAGGGCAATGCGGCGTGCCGACCGAGGCGTAGAGCAGGCGCAGGTAGTCGTAGATCTCGGTGATAGTGCCCACGGTCGAACGCGGGCTGCGGCTGGTGGTTTTTTGCTCGATGGAGATGGCCGGGCTCAGCCCCTCAATGGAATCCACATCCGGCCGTTCGATCTGGTCTAAAAACTGGCGCGCATAGGCCGATAAGGTCTCTACATAGCGGCGCTGGCCTTCGGCGTAAATGGTGTCGAAGGCGAGCGAGCTCTTGCCGGATCCGGAGAGGCCGGTGACCACGGTGAGCGCGTTGCGGGGAATACGCACGCTGATATCGCGCAGGTTATGCTGGCGCGCCCCGCGCACCGAAATGTGCGTGATGGACATGGTAGGACGGGTTCAGACGGAGGGATGATTCACGCGCTGCATGCGGAGATTCGCAGATTGCCGCGCATAACACCTTAGGGGTATTTTATTTGCCAACAGAGGGGAGGGTCAACGACCTGCTCTTCTGAGACAATCACAGAGTGATGCTTGCACCGCGCCGGGAAATCCCTCCCTCCCCGGCAGAACAGAAACATCGCGGCAGGCAGCGGTTTGAAGGCGGATATGACGGATTGGTTGAATTTAGCTATGTTAATTTGCGCGTCGCTCGGCTCTATGGCTTTTGGCATTCTGGCGGCATACGCAATTTTGCGCGCAGGTTTCGCGCTGATCCGTCCGCAGCAGCGGCCGGCGGTGGCGGTAAAGCCGCAGACTGAAGCCGCCAGCATCAGCTAAAGGCTGAAATTTCTCTCCGCATCCCAGGCTCTCACACGGGCCCGTAAGCTAGGGCCGCTTCGATTTCCATTCTTTTTCAACTATTTTGTTGCTACGCCCGCCCTGGTGCGTTCACTATAGTTTTGCGTCAAATCACATCCTTCTTCGGTCCCCGGTAGCAGTCTTTCGGCTGCTGCAAAACGAAGCCGCTGCGGAGCTGCGCGCCTTATCGCTTAAAAGGTTCCGCACGAGACAAAGTCCGGTATGCGTACCGGATAACCGCTCAAAACAATCTGATCCCGAGGGAACGCCATGGCCACCAATACTGTGAGCAACTGGTTTGGCAACGTCATTTCGCATCCGGCCGTCATCGTGGATGCGTACCACGTGGAAGACATCATCGCCGTGATGAAAGATCCGGTGAAGTATCCCTCACCGGTGCGCGCCGTGGGTTCGAACCACTCCAACCCGCCGTGCGGTGTGGCGGAGGGCGGGACGCTGATCCGGATGAAGATGAATCAGATTCTGGAGATCACCGACAGCACCATTACGGCGCAGGCCGGTGCCATCCAGATTGACATGGCCAAGGCCCTCGAAGCGCGCAACCTGCAGTTCTACGTGAACACTGAGATCGGCAGCCTCTCAGCAGGCAGTGCGTCCATTGCCGGCACCAAGGATGCGTCTTTTCCCGGCGAATATGGGCAGGTGGGCTCCTACGTGATCGGCGTCAAGATGGTGCTGCCCAATGGTGAGCTGATGGAAGTGACGGAGGCCGCTCAGCCGGAGCTGATGCAGGTGCTTCGTTCAAGCTACGGACTCTTCGGCATTACCTATGAAGTGACGTACAAGATCAAGCCGCTGGTGCCGATGCACGTGCACCACGAGACCTTCAGCCTGGGTGAATTTCTGGCGGCGTTGCCGTCGTTGAAGGCGCGCGGCGACTCGATGTTCCTCTACATGTTTCCGTTCTCTGACCGCATTACGGTCGAGTTCCGCCGCTATAACCCTGGCGCGACGGGCGATCCGAACCGCATTGCGTGGGAACTGCGCAATCACATCTGGGGCACATCGGGTCCCAAGCTCGGCTACGAGATCACCAAGAATGTCGCCGAGCCGCACATCCGCTACGGCATTATCGACGCGTTCAACGCCAGTTGGCGCGTTACGCTGGAAACAGTCGTCCAGAGCGACAACACCCATGCCTGCGACCAGACCATCCGCTACCCGGTAATCTCAGACGACAGCCGCTATACCTTCACGCTTTTTGCGTTTCCCGAGGAGCAGTATCCTGAGACGCTCGCGGAGTTCTGGCAGTTTGTGCAGGACTACCACAAGCAGACCGGCTACCGCACCAACCTGCTCTATGTGGGCTATCGCATCTCCCAGGATCAGAAGTCGCTGTTTTCGTACTCGTACAACGACAATGTGATGACCATCGATCCTGTTTCGACTGCGAATGACGGCTGGTACACCTTCCTCGATGTCTATAACCAGTGGTGCAGCGATCGCAATGGCGTGCCGCTGCTGAACCAGACGCCGAATCTCACCAAGGCGATTATCCAAAAGGCCTACGGGCCGGAGCGTATTGCGAAGTTCCTGGCCATGCGTCAGCAGTTTGACCCACACAATCGCCTGATGAACGCATATTTCACGCAACTATTCTCTTAGCAAGCGGACAGGCCATTCTTGTGGGCCGATGCTTGCGGCAGCAGCGGCGTCGCGTACTATTGCTGATTGTTCTGGTTCTGCTGCTGTTGTTGCATCTGCTGCATTTGCTGAATGATCTGCTGCGGCGTGCGCGGCGGCCCGCCTGGCTGCTCAGGAGGCTGGAAGCCATTGCGCATATTGGGCGGCTGAATCTGTTGCTGCTGTTGTTGTTGTCGCTGTTGTTGCTCCTGCAACAGGAGCTGCTGCTGTTGCTGCTCCTGCTCGCGCATCTCCTGCTCCGCTTCGTAATCCTCCTCGCTCATCGTGGTCCGGTTGTTGTTGCCGCCGGCGGGAGCCGGACCCGAGGGTTTGGAGCTCAGCACGATCTGACGCGGTGTGCCCGCGCCCTGATCGCCGATCATGAGCACGTTGTAGCCGGTGCCGCTGAGAAGCTGCGAGAGCACCTCGTTTGCGGGGCCGGGACCATAAGAGCCGAAGACCCGCTGATCGGCGTTCATGCCTTCAACCTTTGTGCCGGTATCGGTTGAGACATCCTTGAGAATCTGCTGCAGGCTGGAGTTGGCCGCATCGATGCGCAACCCCTGGCTGTCCCAGACCACGGTTGCCGGAGCGGGCTTGTCATTAATCGGCCAGTCGGGCGGTGGGGGAGGGGCCGGCGTTGCGGACGCGGGTTCAACCGCCTGCATGGCCGGTTCCGCGGCCGAGGGTTTTGGCTTTGCGCGCCGATGGGTCGAGGAAGTAGACGTGGTGGAGACTGCGCTAGCTGAGGCCGGGAGCGCGAACAGCAGAGCCGCGCACACTGCCAAACCCAACGCGGCCAACGCGTGTTGGCCGCGCGATTGCGGCGAGGATCGGAGTCGTGCGGATGCTTGCATCGGCATGATGGCTCCCCACTCGGAGAAGAAGCGCCCGGCGGCCCGCCCGTGTGCGTGAGGCGGCGGATTCCGGCTGCTCCACTGTACTAGACTAGCAGTGACCTTTGGACGCTCACAATCTGCGTCTAATGCGTGAGAGAGGAAATTTCCCAAGATGGGTTTCTGCTGGAAAGTGGTTGCCGCAGCGGCGTTGGCGTTGTTGTCGCTTCCCGTGGCAGGCCTTGCTGCTACCTGCACCATGCAGGACGAGATGCAGCCGCAGGACCGCAATGCGCTTGCCGCTGCTGGGGCCAGGCTTTCGGACGCGATTGCAAGCGGAGACACGGCCACCGTAAAGACAGCACTGCTTCCCGCCGAAGCTTCGGCGTGGGATGGGATTCGCTCTGCAGTGGAGCAGGCGGCGCCGCTGACCACCGGCGGGCATGTGCAGTTTCGCGATGCTTTTCTGCTCGACGCTCCAGGCCAGTCAGGGCCGGCCGATACGGAGTTTTTCTGCACCAACGCAGGCGGCTCGATGAACATCACGATCTCGATGCAGAATCTGCCGCCGGGCCGCTACGCCGTGTTGCTGGCCGACGCTCTCGGCGCGCCGCTTGCAGGGCAGCTCGGCATTATTTTGGGCTGGGACAAAGGCTCGTCCGCGTGGATGCTGGCTGGGCTATCTGTGCGCCCCGGTGCGCTGGATGGCCACGACGGCACCTGGTACTGGAAACGCGCCCGCGGCTTTGCGAAGGTCGACCCGTGGAGCGCCTGGTTCAGCTACGACGTCGCGGCTTATCTGCTGTTGCCGGTGGATTTTCTCTCTTCGCCGAATCTTCAGAGACTGCGCCAGGAACAGGAGCAGATTACGCCGTCGCCGCGCAATACGCTGCCGCTCTCACTGCCCGATGGCGATCGCACGTGGAAGATTGACGCGGTGAATCTCGACACCTCGCTGCACGAGCCGGACCTTGGCATTGCCTATGAGTCGACGGGCGTCACCGATCCGGCCGCGCTGCGTACAGAGGCAACGGCTGTGATGACCGCATTTCTGAAGACGCAGCCCGGCATCCGCGCCAATTTTCACGGCCTGTGGGCGTACGCCGTGAAAAACGGCCAGCGCACGCCGGTGATGGAATTGCCGATGGCGAAGATTCCGTAGAGGCAGGGAGTAGGGAATAGGCAATAGGCGATAGGAACTAGAGATCGGGGAACAACGAGCAGAAAAAGACTTCTGAAAGGCACGAAGTGTCAGGGCATGACTTCAGTCATGCCGCGAGAAGTCAAAACAATACGAAGGGCTTTAGCCCTGCAGAATCTAAATGCGCAATGAGAGGCGCAAAGTCCTTGCCTTCGATTATCGACCTCCGCTCTGACACCGTAACCCGGCCCACGCCGGAGATGCGTGCAGCGATGGCCGCTGCCGAGGTGGGCGACGATGTCTACGGCGAAGATCCGACGGTGAATCTGCTCGAGCGGCGTGCGGCGGAGGTCTTTGGCCGCGAGGCGGCGCTCTTTGTGCCGACAGGCACTATGGGCAACCAGGTCGCGATCCGGCTGCACACACAGCCTGGGCAGGAGGTGATCGCCGAGGCCCGCGCGCATATTCTCGATTGGGAGATGGCCACCACGGCCGCCTTCTCCGGCTGCCTGATCCGCGCCGTTCCTGCCGAGGGAGGCATCCTCAGCTGGAAACATATCGAGCCTGTCATCCAGCCATGGGGCAGCTTTCGCGCAGCGACAGGATTGATTGAGATCGAGAACACGGCGAATCTCGCAGGAGGCAGAGTTACGCCGCTTTCGGTGATGGAGGAGATCTGGAGCGGCGCAAAAGAGCGGAGGCTGCCAATACATCTGGATGGCGCGCGCATCTTCAATGCGGCGGTCGCTCTCGGTGTGGATGTGCGCACGCTCACGCGCGGTTTTGACACGGTGATGTTCTGCCTCTCGAAGGGACTCGGTGCCCCGGTCGGTTCCATGCTGGTAGGTTCTGAGGCGCAGATGGCGAAGGCGCGCATTTTTCGGAAAGCATTGGGCGGCGGCATGCGGCAGGCGGGCGTGCTGGCTGCAGCGGGACTGATCGCGCTTGAAGATGGCCCGAAGCGGCTGCACGAGGATCACGCCAACGCACGGCTGCTCGCCGAAGCCCTGGCCTACACGCCAGGCGTTGCGCTCGATCTCGAAACAGTAGAGACGAACATCGTGATCTTCCGGCTCACAGCAGGATCCGGCGCGCCAGAACTGGCTGCCCGGTTGAAGGCGCGCGGTGTGCTGGTGAATACGTTTGGTCCCGACGCGATTCGCGTGGTGACACATCGCGATGTAAGCCGCGAGCAGTGCATCGACGCCGCGCAGGCGCTGACGGAAGAGATTGAGGCGGTCACGACAGCGGGGCTGCAGTAGAAAGCGGCGCTATCAGGTTCGTGCTTCCCAGATCTCTGAAGCGAGACCCTTCGGCAAGCTCAGGGCAGGCTCTGGGGCACCCACAATATCTGTGATGATTTGCCATCCAGCAAGTCGCGATGAATCGGCTCACGCGACATTTTTGTGGGTGTCGGGACTAGGCACTGCGGGAGTGGCAACGCTTTCAAGCGCGACCGCACTTCCAGTGCCGAGATGCTCGTAGAGGCCCTGCACGTCATTCCAACGAATCCTGAACAGCTCCAGAAATGTAACCCAGCCGTCGGCAATCGGGCGGAAGTGAGAGTTACGATAGTCGTGGACGAGCCGCAGATCGACTTCCTCTACGCGCAGATCGTGCGAAAGAGCAACGTGGATCAATTCGGTATCGTAGCCCCACCCGTTGAGCCGAAGCAAGGGGAAGACCTGAGCTGCGGCGCTGCGGCTCAGCGCTTTCAGTCCGCATTGCGTGTCGCGGAAGGGCAACCGCAGAATGTTAGCGGTCAGCAGGTTGAACAGCCGGCTGAATATGCTGCGATAAAGAGGCCGATTGCGGCGGCCGTCAAAGCGATTCGACCAGCGCGACCCGATAGCGATGTCGGCGCCGCGACACAGAGCCTCTTCGAGACGAAGAACCTGGCTGACCGACTCGTGCAGATCGGCATCGCACAGAACAATGATTTCACCGCGCGCCAGGTAGACGCCATGACGGATAGCAAATCCCTTGCCGTGGTGTGCGAGACGGAGAACGCGAACGCGGCAGTAAGGCGCATGAAAACGGCGTGCGACGTCGGCAGTGGAGTCCGTGGAGCCATCGTCAGCGATGATGATTTCGCACCTGATCCGCCGTGAAGCCGCAAGCTCGGCAATCGCGGCAAGCGTGCCCGGAAGTCGGCGCGCTTCGTTATAGGCGGGAATCACAAAGCTGCAGCGGCAAGGGGGCATCGATCCTCCTAAGAATTGCAATGCACAATCGGCCAATCAAGAAGCAGGCCGACTGGTTTGTCTAATCTTCGGTGCATCGATTTGCAAAAAGGGCCGATGCCGAGGTTGGTCATGAAAAAATCACGCCGCCCCAGGTGCGGGTGATGCAAATGGCCACAGAACAAGATCATGCTGTGGTCACCTCGCGTTCCGGTGTGGCTGGGAGCTGTGGCGATTCCCCGAGCAGCCGTGCGAATTCAGCCAGATAGGAGGCAACGATACGGGGCATTGTCGTATTCAATGCGACCTGATAATTCTGTTCTGCCATGCGGTCGCGGCGGACCGAGTCGTGAGCGAGTGCAATCAGGCGTGAAGCGAGCTCCGCAGAGTTGTGCGGATCGAAGGTGTCGAGCGCGAGGCCTTCCTCATCGGCCAGGCGCACCAGGTCGTCAATGTTCGCGGCGACGATGGGCAGGGCGAAGCGAGCGGCGATATGAGCGACACCGCTGGGGCCACCGGATGAGAGATACGGCAACACAGCGACGTGCGCCGAGCGGAAGACGTCCTCGAACTGATCCTCATTGAGGTAGCCGAGAAACTGGACGCGTGGATGCGAGCCCCATTTTTCCTGGAGATTGGCGACATAGCCCGGACGATTGGGATGGTCGCAGCCTGCGATCTGCAACGTAGCGTGCGGAACCGCTTCGAGCACAGCGGGCAGTGCATCGAACAGCACTTCGAGACGCTTGTAGCGGCCCCATTTGCCGAGAGCCAGCATGCGGAACTCAGTGGGCGGACGCAGCGCGGGATCGGGCGGATACGGTGTGCCGAGTGTGCCGTGCGGCCGAACGCCGATATGGGTTGCGCCATACCGCTCCTGCAGCGTGCGACGATACCGCTCAAGCAGAACGGAGATCGAGTCGGCGCGCAGCAGAAGCCGGGTTGCAATCGAACCAGCGAATTGATAGAGACGGGGAAAACTGATGTCCGCGTGACGCAAATTGCAGTTTTCCATCAGGTGATGCAGCGTGATGTGTGTCCGAAATCCAAAAGCGCGCGTCAGAGCAGGTGCACAAAGGCCGGCAAACGCGGGCAGCGCGGTTGCGCCAAAGGTCGAGTACACCAGGTTGAACCATACGAGGTCGGGCTTGCTTTGACGGAGTGCCGACAGCAGGCGCGGCACATTATCCAGGGCGCCGACGCGCCAGCAGCGGCAGACGTCAAATCCCGGCAGCTCGGGTTGTTCCGGCACGATCTCGTCGGCCAGGACGGTGAAGTCCATTTGCCGGCGACGGAGCTCATCGGCTAAGTGAAAGCCGTATTCGCTCAGATGGTGCCGACTTGGAGGAAACGCAGAAACGAGAGCAATGCGCATCGAAGTTCACGCCAACTTTTTTTGCGCGCCGGTAAGCCCGGCGTCACACTTATCAATAACCAGGCAACTTGGAAATAAATTCAGATATTGTCGTCTCAAGAATCAGCGGGGCACACTACACCGGCCGCCCAAGGCAAGCCTCGGGCACATTCCTCGTTTACAATGTACGGCACCTCCGGCAGCGAGGAACCGAGTAGCAGACCGATTACTAGGATGCAGAAGAATAAGAATATGGATGTGTCGCCCGCCGAAAACATGGAACACGGCTTGATCCGAGAGTGGAAGACTCTTTCATAATCTGGAAGGCTGGATTGAGCGGCTTTTTATTCTGTGCTTTGTCGTTTCGAACCCGCGCTTGTCTATGCAATACATCCCATGCTGCGAAGGCGCTCTTCTGATGATGTTCGTTCTGCCGGGGATATCGCAATGCGCCACCAGATTTGTATTCGCTCCGGCCCTGTGGGACGGGGAACGATTGTTGATTCGTCATCCCAGGGTTGCACCCGGGCTATTTTCATATTCCCCTCGGGAGAATTCGTAGATCGAGTCGTACTTCTACATTGTTAGGTAGATTGGGGCGGCTCGCATGGACTCCACTCGATGAACAGGACAGGCCGATACACATCAGGAGAAAAAAGCAGATAGCCCAGAGTCCAGCCCGAAACCTGCGCACAACAAAGCCCGGCCTTTGTGAGGGCCGGGCTTATTTGATGGGAACTCTGCTTAGAACAGGTTCCAGAGGGACTGGTTGTAGACCTCGTGGTGGTATTGCACCTCGGAGCCTTTGACAAACGTGCCGAGGTCGCGGGGTGAGCGGTTGGCGGCTGCCTGCTTGAGATCGGCGAAGCGGCCCTGCACATCGGCGCCGAGAATCTCGCCGATCCACTTCGATGCTTTGAAGTCTTCGATGGCCTGCTGGATGTGGTCGGGCAGATAACGTTGCGCCTGGCGCAGATTATCGATCTTCGCCGTGGTTCCGTCGATGCCGGTCTTGAAGATGGAGTAGAGCGTGAGATACGGGTTCGCGTCGGGCGCGACGGAGCGCACTTCGACACGCATCGAGCGCGAGTTACCGATCGGCACACGCACCATCGAACCGCGGTCTGTCGGCGAGGCCTTGATCTGGTTCGGCGCTTCAAAGTGCGGATCGAGGCGGCGATAGGCGTTGACGCTCGGATTCAGGATGAGGCAGATATCGAGCGCGTGGGTGAGAATGCGGTCGATGAACTCCCAACCAAACTTCGAGAGCATCTCCTGACCCTTTGGATCCCAGAAGAGATTCGTCTTGCCTTCGGAGATGGAGACGTTGGTGTGCATGCCGCTGCCGTTGACGCCGACCACCGGCTTGGGCAGGAAGCTGGCCGTGTAGCCCATGTTATTGGCGATCTGGCGGGTCAGCAGCTTGTAAAGCTGGATCTGGTCGGCTGCGGCAACGACTTCGCCGTAGCCGTAGTTGATCTCGAACTGGCTGGGCGCGACTTCGGGGTGATCCTTCTCGTTCTGGAAGCCCATGGCGCGTTGCACTTCTGCCGCGGTGTCGATGAACTGGCGGAGGGGATCAAGCGGGAGAACGTGATAGTAGCCGCCGGTGTTGATGAACTCGAACTTGCCGGTCTCGTGATAGCGCTTCTCGGCATCGCGGCCCGCGAAGAGGAAGCCCTCGATCTCGTTGGCAGCGTTCAGCGTGTACTTCTTCTCCTTAAAGAGCCGGTCGGAGTAGTTCTTGAGCACGCCGCGCATGTCGCCGGAGTAGAGACTGCCGTCCTTGTCGATGACGGTGCCGAAGACGAGCACCTTACCGTTGCCGAAGACGTCGGCCGGCACCCAGTAGAAGGCGCTCCAGTCGACACCGAGACGAAGATCGCTCTCTTTTTGCGCAGTGAATCCGCGGATTGACGATCCGTCGAAGGTCAGGTTCTCGTGCGCACCCAATAGGAATTTCTTGTCGTAGTCGAGCAGGTGCAGACGGCCCTCGAGATCAGAGAAGAGCACAGAAACCGCCTTGATCCGCTTCTCGTCGGTCAGGTACTTCAATCGCCGGTCCCGGATCTCGTCGATGGGCACGCGGTTCATGCGTTCAGATTTAGCTTCAAGGTTCTTCTCTTCAAGCTCCTCGTAAGAGAGCGCGAGAAAATTACGGAACTCAGTGGACATGCAATCTCCTTTGACGGGGGACTAAATTAGGCGGCTTTCCAACAGGATAAACTACCGGCGCCGGAGGGCCGGCCGCGGAACAAAACAGGCATGGGCGGACGGAGAAACGGCCATCGCCGCTCTCCGCCCGCCCAGGATGTATTCAAATGGCTTTCCCGCCTTCCGCGGGAGAGCACGAAGACCCACTTAAACCAGTGCTGCTTCTTCTACCGCTGCAATCGTCTTGTAGATCTGCGAGACGATCTGGTACGGATCGGCCTCGGAGTTCGGACGGCGATCTTCGAGATAGCCCTTGTAGCCGTTCTTGATGAAGTTGACGGGCATGCGGATCGACGCGCCACGGTCCGACAGGCCATAGCTGAATTTGTCAATCGATTGAGTCTCGTGATGGCCGGTCAAGCGCAGGTGGTTATCCGGACCGTACACGGCGATGTGCGCCTCGCGGTTTTCGCTGAACGCCTTCATCAGGGACTCGAAGTAATCCTTGCCACCCACTTCGCGCAGAGCCTTTGTGGAGAAGTTGGTGTGCATACCGGAGCCGTTCCAGTCGCCCTTGATCGGCTTACAGTGCCACATCACGTCTACTTCGTACTTCTCGCAGAGGCGCATCATCAGATAGCGAGCGGTCCACATATCGTCCGCGGCCTTGTGTGAGCCTTTGCCGAAGATCTGGAACTCCCACTGGCCCTTCGCTACTTCGGCGTTGATGCCTTCGTGGTTAATGCCTGCGGCCAGACAAAGGTCGAGATGCTCGTCGACGATGGTGCGGGCCAGGCTGCCCATGTATTTGTAGCCGACGCCACAGTAATACGGGCCCTGGGGGCCGGGGAATCCGGATTCGGGGAAACCGAGCGGACGGCCGTCCTTGTAGAGGAAATACTCCTGCTCAAAGCCGAACCAGAAATCCGGGTCATCGGGGGCGGTGGCGCGCATGTTCGATGGATGTGGTGAGCCATCCGGGTGCATGACTTCGCTCAAAACAATATAAGAGTTGCCCGAGCGGCCCGCGTCTTTGTAGAGGGCCACCGGCTTCAGAATGCAATCAGAACTTTTCCCCTCGGCCTGCATGGTCGAGCTGCCGTCAAAACCCCAAAGGGGCAGGTCGGCAAGCGTCGGCGGCGCAGAAAACTCCTTGATCGTTGTTTTGCCGCGCAACTCCGGGATGGGTTGTTTGCCGTCGAGCCAGATGTATTCAAGTTTGTACTTCGCCATAGTTCTCCTTCATGGGGTGGGAAAAGAATTTTGAGTGTGCACAGAAATCGTAGGTCCACGGGTATAAAGATTCCGTGAAGATTTGCGACTGGATTTTGAGGAAAACGCCTGTCAGCGGCGGTGGGCCAGGAGCACCATCAGAAGCAGCACGACTACCGGAATCAGCACCAGGCCGCCGTAGTACAGAATCTTCCGTGATAAGTGCGATTTACGCTTTTGCCAGTCTGTAATTTCTGGCCGATCTTCGACACCTACCTGGTCCAGATGCTGCAGATCGTGTGCAAATTCGTGCGCTGCCGCATAGCGGTTTTTGGGGTCCCGTTCGAGCGCGCGGTAGAGAACTTCCTGCAATTGGGGTGAGATGGCCGGATTCGCCACACGCGGTGGCAGCGGATGATTCAGCAGCCGGTCATTCATAGCAGCCATGGGCGTGGGGCCTGAGAAGGGCAGCTTGCCGGTGAGCATCTCGTAGAGAATCACACCCATTGAGTAGATATCCGTTCGGCCGTCGCCGCGCTTGCCCTTCACCTGTTCCGGCGAGATGTAGTTCGGCGTGCCCAGCGTGGCGGTAAAGTTCGCGTAGGTGAGGCGCCGCGCCGCAGCGTCGCTGGCAATGCCGAAGTCGATCAGCTTGATGTTGTCATGCTCGTCGACCATGATGTTTTCCGGCTTCAGGTCGCGATGAACGACGCCGTTGGCGTGGATATATTCCAGGGCGTCGAGAACGCCGAGAGCGATGTGGAGTGCGCGCTCCTGCGAGATCGGGCCCGCATCCAGAATTTTGCGAAGCAGCTGGCCTTCGCACCACTCCATCACCATGTAAATGCGTGAGCGCTTTTCCCCACCGTAGACGCGCATCACCTTGGGATGGTTGAGCTTTTCACCGATGCCGGCCTCGCGCTGAAAGCGGTCGAAGAGAATCGGGTCGGCTTCCATATCAGGATGCGGAATCTTTAGGGCGACGACCCGGTTGTCGCGGCTGTCTGTAGCGCGGAAGATCGATGCCATGCCGCTGCGCGCCACCGGCGCGTCAATGCGGTAAGAATCGACCATAGTTCCGGCTTCGAGGCCGTCATAAAAGCCCATCGCGCAGCACGCTCCCGTTCAGGTAACTTCCTCTACTGTATCTGGAAAACGGCACGATAGAGCTAAGGATTCCATAAGCATCGATTGGCTTGAGTCTTAGAAGGCTGACGTGGGCAGCCGGTACGGCCGGCCTCGATACATGCCCATCTGCTCGACCGAGCGGATGCGGATCACCTGTGCGGTGGTGTTGTCGCCGCCATCGATCTCTACGGCACGCGTCACGAGTTCGTGGGCGATCTCGTCAGCGCTCTTCCTCTGTGTCACAATCTCGGCGATCAACGGCTCGGTCATCTCATCGTGCAGGCCATCGGTGCAGAGCACGAGCACGTCGCCGGGCTGGAGGGTGATGGCTGTCGTGTCTGGAGAGACGAACATCTCTGGACCGAGCGAGCGGATGAGCACATGGCGCGAGTCGGACTCCTTGATCTCGCTATCAGAGATCAGGCCCATCTTCTTCTGCTCGTTGACGAGCGTGTGGTCCTGCGTGATCTGCCGGGCTTTGCCATTACGCACGAGATAGCACCGTGAGTCGCCCACGTGCGAGACGACCGCCTGATCGTAGCGCAGAGCGCAGGCTACAAGTGTCGTTGCCATCTTTTTGCCGCGGTACTGCGGCTCCAGCGTGCGGTCGTGGACGGCGGCATTCGCATGTTGGATGAGCCGCGGCAGCAGGCTGATGAGCATCGTGCCTTCCTGCGCATTGGCAAACTCGCGAGTAACGATGGAAATGGCGGTAGACGACGCGACCTCACCCAGGTCGAGGCCGCCGACACCATCGGCTACGGCGAAGAGATATCCGTGTGACCGGGCCTGGTGACGCGACGAAGGGATAAATGATCCCATGGCGTCTTCATTGTTGGTACGAACCTTCCCGAAATCGCTTGCCCCGCCAAACTGTACGTCCAACATATGCGCCGCCGCGTTCGATCTCCTCCGTATCGGCACTGGAGGAGAGGTCATTGTGAAGCCTTAGGAAATCTGATTCTAAAAGACCGTGGGGTGAAGTTCAGGTTCCATGCCTCGTTCAGAGGTCGAACCGGAACTCCACCCGCGAAGCCCTGCTGCTGAGGTTGGTTTACGAGACGGTCGTCTGCTTGGAAGTCAGAAGAACCGTTTTGCCCTTGGCCTTCGAAGAGCGGATGAAGTAGATGGCTCCATAGAGGCCCCACACCGCCGAGATGCCGAGCGCGAGGAGAGGCTCTTTCGTAGTGCCGAGACCGAAGATCGGCGCGATCAGGTAGAAGGCCATGCAAACGAGATTCGCCAGAAGCCCAAAGCCGGGAATCAGCAGGTGCAGGACCACGTTGTAGTCAGGCCGGTTGTGATAGGCCACCATGCACAGGAAGCAGCTCAGCGCGTAGAGAATGAACGTGCCGAAGTTCGAGGTGAGCGTAATCGTCAGCAACGAGTTCGGAAGGGCTGCCAGTTTGTCGTGCGTCGAATAGCCGAAGCTCGACAGGATACCATGCGGCAAGGCAGCGATGGTCGCGTCGGTCGGAGCGCTGCCGTCTGCAAAGACCAGCGTGACCGCGATGCAACCGAGCACGGCCGAGATTGCCGCCAGAGTCCAGATGGCGCGCCGTGGCGTGAGCGACTCGGCGTGCAGCAGGCCGAAGTGCTCAGGGACTTCCTCGTCCTTGCCCATGGCGTAGGTTACGCGGGCGCCGGTGTTCATGCAGCTCAACGTGGTGCCGATGAGCGCGAGGAACACGGTGAAGGCCTCGGCGAGCATGAAGTATTTGCCATGCCCCTGGCCGAGCAGTCCGTCGCCGACGATGATCATCATGTCACCGATCGGCGCGGCCGAACCGGCGGCACTTTGCATCGTGTAACCCGAGTTAAGGAAGTAGTTGGCTGCGAAGTACTCAAACAGGTAGCAGATCAACCCCTGAATCAGCAGCGAGGCAATAACGGCGATGGGTATGTGCTTGGTTGGGTTTTTGGCCTCGCCTCCCATGGATGTGACCGATTCGAAGCCGACCAGGATGAGAATGGCTACGGTTGCCTGGATGAAGACCCAACTGATCTTGTGAACGCCGATGACCGAACCGGCTGTCGGGTGCGTGAGGAAGGCGCCGTTCGAATCCTTTTCAGGATAGGTAATCTGGAAGGGAACAGGCTTGCCTGCGGCGTCGAGCTGCGGCAACGGTACGCCGCTGGCGTCGCGCATAATCGAGCCGTCCTTCGGGTTGGTCGCGAACTGATAGGTGTAGGTAGAGAGCGACTGGCCGTCGTACTGGAAGCCCGGCGTGCCCGAGGGATGGCTGGCGCGATAGCCGAGAGCCAACACGCTGAAGACAACCAATGCGGAGATCTGCACGATGTTGATCGCCAGGTTCACGGCCGTCGATGCGCCGGCGCCCTTCTGGGCGATCCACGCGACGAAGAACGAGAAGACGATCGCGACCAGTCCCATGAAGACCGGGCCAGGATTCGAGCCGCTGATGAAGTTGGGATAGAGGAAGCCGACGACGTAGCCGACAAAGATGCCTGTGGTGGCCACCATCACGCCGGGATAGACCCAGTAGTAGAGGTGCGAGCCCCAGCCGACGATGAACTTCGAGATGCGGGCATACTTGAAGGCCGCATCCTTCGACAGCATGGCCTGCTCGGCATAGTAGTAGCTCGATCCGGTGCCGGGATAGAGCTTGGAGATTTCGGCATACGCCACCGCGGTAGCCAGGCAGAGCAGCAATGCGGCGAAGATGCCCAGCCACATCGTCGGCGCCGTGGTGCCGGTAGTGGCTTGGATGTAGAAGGTGAGCCAGAGGAAGGCGCCTGGGGCGATGAGAGCCATTGCGTTGCTGGTCAACCCGGTGAGTCCCAGGGTGGCCTGCATCTGAGGTGCTTTTTGTTCTGCCATGAGCATTCTCCTGAAGATTGGGTTCTTATGGCCTCTCCCGCGTTCGGGCACCGGGAGTTTTTTGCACGTGTGTGCCCGTCTCCTGTTTCAATCCGGGCTGCTGCTCACGTGCGAGTGGGCAGGCGCGTTGTGCTCTCAGGGGGATGGAATCGCTCGCGTGCCTTGGTGCCGGAATGGCCGGAGGTCAGTTTGAAATCACCGGCCATTCCAGGATCTCTATCCCGATGCTGAGAGAGTAGCGTTCACTCCATCAGGACGAAATAAAGAATCCAAGTTTGTTACACCCGTCTCTTATCGCTTCGGCCCGAAGAACGCGATGAATCCGATGGTGATGGTGTTCTGGTTGTCTGCGGTGCTCGCCGTGTCCTTGTGGAAGTAGTTCACGTTCGAGAAGTCGCCGCGGTATTCCACCCGGGTGAGCAGGCCGGCAGCCCACTTGTACTCGTAGGTTGCAGTGAACTCGTAGAGATGCTGGATGGCGCCGGTCTGGGCGCCGTTCGGGTCCTTGAAATACTCGAAGCGGCCGGCCAGAGCCTGCGTGCCCGTCACCTGTCCGCGAGCGGCAAAGGCTACGCCCTGCCAGTGCTTCAGCAGCTTGTCGCCTTCGGCGATGACGGCGTCGCGATTCTGGCCGTAGTCGTAGTTTATGTAGGCGTTGAACTTCGCACTCGGCGTGAGCAGCAACGTTGTGTCGATCAGGTTGCGATAACCGGTGGTCGTGTTGGCGTTCTCAGGACCGACGTAGTAGTTCAGGTTCCAGGTGTACTTGGTCTTGACCAGCGCGTTGGTGAGGCCGAGGGTCGCGCCGCCGTTGGTCTTGGTGATGTTGTTCCAGCCGTTCACTACCTGCAGGCCGATGGTGTCGGTCTTGGAGATAGGCATGGAAGTGCGTACGCCGAAGTGCCAGTAGGGAATTGCATTGACGAACAGCAACGAACGGGAGTAGTTCCAGTTGTCCTTCGCTTCGATAACCTCCGCGCCAGCCGAGGTAACGAACTTGCCGAAGTCCATCTCGAAGCCTTTAGCCTTGGGCGGCTTCATGCTGATAAAGGCCTGCTCGATATAGTTGAGCTGATCTGCGGAGGTGGTATTGGAAGCCGCGGCATTGATCAGATCGTTGGTGCGCCCGAAGACAAGATCGAGATGAGCGCCGACCGGGTCGGGGTCGTGATTCAGCGTGAGCTTTGCAGCGCTCAAGTTGAACTGGTCGGTGGAGTCATTGAAGTTATAAAGCTGGTTGAACTGCCCGTTATCGCCTGAAGGGCGATTGGTGTTGACGCTGTAGTAGCCGTCAATGAAGCCGCTGATGTCCATCGGGCCTGCGCTCCAGGTGGGAGCTGCTGGGGCCGCTGCGGGAGCTTGTGCTGCGGGTGCCTGGGCCGCCGGAGCGGCTGCGGGTGCGGAATCGGTTGCTGGCGCAGGAGCCTGGGCGTTTGCCATGAACGCCATTGCCATGGCCGTACCGGCCATAGTCTGCAGAATGCGATTCACTTTCAGGTACATCGGCACTTCCCTCCAAGAAAATGTTTTGTGGTATGACTTGAGATAAACTGACCGATTGAAGATTTCAGGCGCACCCCAACTGCACGCAATCAACCTGCATGAAGACATTTGCCCATGCGCACACACGACCACGCACGAGGCACGTCGTCCTCCAAGCGGCGATTCCGTTATGAACGAATCGGGGTAAGTACGGTCGAACTGGCTAGCATTAGTAATGCAAACCAGGCATAAAGAATTGATGAGGATTACAAAAAACATTTTTCTTGTGGTCGAGTATGCCGGAATTGCCGGCAGCTCACTCGCATACTGCACGATGTACACGTGTTCCGCACCGTAAACCCTTCGATCGATTCACTCAGCGCGTGAAGATGCAATCAAGAATCTGTTAGAATTTCCTTTTGTTTGCCCTTCACTGGCTGCATCTGGCAAACAGTCTCCGTGATGTGCAGTCCGCTTTACTGCAGGTTCTGCAACCCAGTGCCGGACAGCGAATCGCCGTCCCGAGTTATTCGCGGAGAAAAGTTTTTCCGTATTTCTAGAGCAAAGCCAGGATGACTGTATCCTGCTCCACTTGACGAACGTAGACACGTTCGCGAGGGCCGGATTGTATCGGGCTGGGTGGTATGTCCCTGGAGACATCGATCCTGGTTTTGCGTAAGCGGGTGACTGGTGCCTCAGAGCTACATTCCTGCGCGCTCGGTTTTCGGCCGGCGCTCACGCGGTTCGGGATCGCGTATGCTCCTGTTCACGCTGGAGTGCGCGCTCGGCATCGTGGCTGTGGCGCTGGTTGCGGCTCTGGCGCAGTGGTCACGATGGCTGCTTCCTGTTTCGACTCTGCTCTATCTGCTGATCGTTCTTCCCACGGCGCTGCTGTGCGGATTTTGGCAGGCGGTGATCGTTTCGTTTTCGGCCGTCGTGACGCAGGCTTTGTTCACTGCGCATCATCCTGAGCTGGCGTTGGCTGCCAACCCCGCAAGCTCGGTGACGGTGCTGGTTTTTGTGATCGTTGCGCTCACGGTAAGCCGCCTTTCCGTGCGCGTAACCGGCCACGCCCACGAGGCGGAATCGTGGGGTGGGCAGATGCACGATCTATACGAATTCACGCGCCGCACACTGCAGATGAATCTGCATGTCGAGCCCGGTCCGCAACTGGTCGAACTGGTCCATGAGATCTTCGCGCTTGAAGCGGTAGCGCTGTTCGACGCCGATCTGCATGAGGTTTATCAGGCGGGTTATTGGAGCGTCGATCCGTTGGAGTTGGCGCAGAATGTCTACTACTTCGAGACCTCGGACGATGATCCCTCGACGGGGATCGGCAGGCGGGTTTTGCGCCTCGGCACCGTGCCGGTGGGCAGCCTGGTAGTTCGCGGTGAGACCAGTCCGCTGACTAACAACGCGATCGCGTCGCTGATCGCCGTCACCTTTGACCGCTACCGCGCCTTCGCCAACGAAAGCCGCATCGAAACGGAGCGTCGTACGGAGCAGCTTCGTGCCACGGTGCTGGACTCGCTGGCGCACGCGTACAAGACACCGCTCACTGCCATCCGCGCCGCCAGCACCGGGCTTTTGGAGATGGGAAAGCTCTCGGCCGGGCAGGCCGAGCTGGTGGGGCTCATCAACGAGCAGACGGGTGCGCTCAGCGAGCTGACCAATCGCCTGCTGACGACGGCGCGCCTCGACGCCGGCGAGGTCACGATTCACGCAGAGCCCGTCACGGTTGGGCCGATCATCGAAGAGGTTCTGGCGAATCTGAAGGACCGGCTCGCCAGCATGAAAGTGGCCGTGAACCTGGCCGAAGAGGGAATGGTGCTGTGCTGCGATCGCCAGTTGATGACCATGCTGCTCACGCAGTACATTGACAACGCATGCAAGTACTCCATCTTTGGCACCACGATTACGATCCGCGTCGATCTGGCCAAGACGGAAGCGATTTTCTCGGTGCACAGCCATGGGCCGGTCATTCCCATCGCGGACCGCGAACGCATCTTCGACCGCTACTATCGGTCTTCCAACTATTCGAATCGCGCACCGGGTACGGGAATTGGTCTTTCCGTGGCAAAACGCGTCGCGCAGATTCACGGCGGCTATGTGTGGGTGACCAGCGATGAACATGAAGGCACCACATTTTTTGCGGCGATTCCGACGATTACGGAGAAGGGAAATTCCTGATGAACCAGCAAGCCATCCGCATCCTTGTGGTCGATGACGAGTCGGCCATCCGCAGAGCGTTGCGGCCTCCACTCGTTGAGCTGGGCTTTCAAGTATCAGAAGCCTCGCGCGGCGAAGAGGCGCTGCAGGCCCTGCGCGGTGCGGCCCATGATGTGGTGCTTCTCGACGTCAACATGCCCGGCATTGGCGGCATAGAGACGCTTCGCCGTATCCGCTCCTTTGCGCCGCGCCTTCCAATTTTGATGCTCACGGTGCGCGACCAGGAAGAGGATAAAGTCGAGGCGCTGGAACTGGGCGCAGATGACTATGTGACCAAGCCCTTCAGCACGCGCGAGCTTGTTGCCCGCATTCGTGCCGCGGTGCGCCGCGTGCGCGCTCCTGCGCGGGCCGAAGATGCGCCGATCGAGATTGGCGAAATACGCCTGGAGCCGGTAAAGCGTACCGTGACCAAGCGCGGCGAGATCATTCGGCTTACACGCAAAGAGTTCGACATCCTGCACTGCTTGATGAGCCGTGCCGGCCGCGTGGTGACGTATGCCAAGCTGCTCACCGCCGTGTGGGGCGCGGACTGCCGCGAAGAAGTGGAGTACCTGCGGACCTTCGTTCGTCAGCTACGGAAGAAGATCGAGGATGATCCGTCGGCTCCGCTCTATCTGCTCACCGACGTGTATGTGGGCTACCGGTTCGCCGACGCGCAGATGTTCAGAGAAGCGTCAGGAGGGAGCGGCGGAAGCGAATCCGCTGACACGGAAGCTGTGGATGCGTCATAAGCGGCCTTACTGTTTTTATTCGTTGTAGTGCAGCAGGCTGAATACGTCGTACTCGGAGAAGCGTTCGCGCCCCTTGAGAAAATCGAGTTCTACTGCGAAGGCCAGGCCTGCGATCTTGCCGCCGAGCTGCTTGACCAGCTTGACGGTTGCCTCCATAGTGCCGCCGGTCGCAAGCAGATCGTCGACCAGAACCACACTCTGACCGGGCGCGATTGCGTCCATGTGAATCTCGAGCGAGTCGGAGCCATACTCGAGATCGTAGGTCACGCGCGCCACAGGCGCCGGCAGCTTGCGCGGCTTACGCACGGGCACAAAGCCTGCATTCAGTCGATAGGCAAGCGCCGGGCCGAAGATGAATCCGCGCGCTTCGATGCCGAGAATCAGATCGATTTTGCGCTCAATGTAATGCGCAGCTAGGGCATCAATCATCTGTGCAAAGCCGGTTTTGTCTTTGAGCAGCGTCGTGATGTCGTAGAAAAGAATCCCTGGCTTGGGAAAGTCCGGCACGGTCCGTACCAGCTTTTTCAAATCTTCCACGTTCACCGGCTTTAAAGTTTCAGGCATACTTCGGTCCGCTCCTCACTGTGCTTCTCAGGGATGGAATTTGATTTTTGTCCGGGAAGGGAACAGGTGGGTGTGCGTTCGTCTTCCCTTTTAATTATAGAGGGCGGAGAGGCAGGGAATAGGGAGTAGGGAACAGGGAATAGAGAAGCAATGCAGGATTGTTCTGAGTTCCTATTCCGCGGGAGGTGCGGATTTTCTGTGGTCGACGATTTCAAAGCCCTCGGGAATCTCGAAGAGCTTGGGATCGGGCGCTGACTGGCTCACGTCCGTTAGCGTGAAGACCTCTTTGCCGAAGCTTGGATTGGTAATCTCCGATTTCAGATTGATGCCCAGGCTCGAAGCAAACCAGGACTCACGAATCATGTTGTAGGGCCGGTCATTTCCAAAGACACCTTGGTTGATCGTTGTCGTGTCGCGTGTACCGACCGTGGCAATGCCACTAATGTCCTGAATGCCCAGATCCTCGTGGGTCCGAAAGCCATCGCCATTCGGCAGAGGGCTATTCTGTTCCTGGGACGGTCGGTATACAGCAGTCGCACTCGCTCGATAATTTTCGATGACACACTGACGCGGCTTCCTGAGCAGAAAGCAGTTGCAGAGCGTGTGTGCAGAAGGGTCGGCGATCTGGATGACGTTCATCAGCGATTTCACCTTCCCACCCTTGGGCACGAGCAGCCAGCGCTCCTCATAAAGGCGGCCGGTACTGTCGCGCGCTATCTGCCGCTGGTTGACGACCGTGAACGTTCCGCCGTCCGAAAGGCTGCGAATCCATTCGGTGTGCACAATAGCCGTGAAAGGCGCGTTGAGAATCGGCGGAACGTAGATACTCTGCAGCACCTGATCGACGCCGCCGTCGTGCATCGTGACGGTGGGAACGCCGTTCTGTTCCTGGTTTTGGGCTTGATCGGGCAAAATCTGCGGCTGCTGTGCAGAGAGCAGTGAGAAAGAGAGGGCAAGGAGCAGGAAACCAGGAAGGGCTTTCATCAAAGCCTCCATGCATGTGGACGGGACCACTATAGCATCTTCCGAATTGCGCCGCTGCTCTATCTTTTACCAGGCGCCTTCGATCTGAAAGGAGCCGAGTGTTTCGGCCTCGCGTTCATCAAGGACGTGTTCGATGATGCGATCGACGCGGCTCCCGCGCGGACCGCGTTTGAGGCTGGCGCGCAACTCATCGAGATCAGCCGGCTCACCCGCCGCGACGACTTCTACATCGCCGTCTTCGGTGTTGCGCACCCAGCCGCGCAGCTCCAGTTCGCTGGCTTCGCGATGGACGAACCAGCGAAAGCCAACCCCTTGCACGCGCCCTTGAATTTGGAAGTGAAGAACCATGATCTGCAACCGTTGCCAGTGTTGCAAAGTCGGAGCTGACAACGCAAGCTGCGGCGCGATCATGCAAAGCTGGAAGAATCTTTTTTGAGAAGTACCCAGTGTCTGCGAAGTCAGCAACAAAACCTCTGCTGTCATCCTGAGCGGGTGAGAGCGATTTGAAAAATTACTCATTCAAAATAGCATATTCGTACAGATTATTGCTGTGCAGGAACTGTGCAGGGATTCTGTGTCAGTTTTCGACCGATTCGGGTTCCTCGGGGCCTCTCGCGCATGAGGAACATACTGCTTCCTCGTTGCGTAAACACTCGCACTGTTTCCTCCGTCAAGGTCGCGCGTCCGGTGGGAATTCATCGAAGCGAAATGGAGAGCCTTTACGGACAGTGTAGCGGAAAGTATGCGCAGTTGGGGCAACGCGCGACGTGCCGATGTTGCATCTGCGGAACGCGCGGGCCATATGTTTCGATCGGTTGTGCGATCAGTTGTCGCTCGAAATCACCACTGAACGTTCACGGTCGCTTCGCTGGAGGCTGCCGCGCCTTGAGAAAGCCGCGCTGGTTACGAGGCTTCAAGGGCAGACGCATCTTCGAGCGCCAGTCTTCGGAATCACGCAGCAGGGACTCATTTTTCTCGAATCCCGTGGCCACTAGTTGCTCTCGCTGCCGAGCGCAACGGAGACGATTCTCCATCCTTCCCAGATTCCCCACGCTCTTGAGATGGTGAGTATCCGTGTCGCTTTTGCCAAAGCAGGCGGGCTTCATGCTTGGAAATCTGGCCTCGAAAATCACGTCGAAGAACCTTGGGTTGGCGAATGGAGCAGAGAACAATTTCGACGCCGTTGCCGGGATCGAGGTCCACGGAAAGAGTCGTACGATCGGCACCGAATACGCGCGGAGCCCAAAAGTGGCCGCCCGATACCGCGCGATTCGGGAAGCTTTTGAGCGTGACGAGACAACAGATGCCGTCCTATATCTCACCGCAAACGACGACAGCCTGTATCTGCTTGCCATGGAATTGCGCGTCATGCGCAAGCGAATTGGCTTCGTTTTGATCGATACCGCACGTTGACGAACTCAAACAAATCCGAAGTCATGCTGCTGCGAGACTTCCTGAGCGGGAATCAACTCTAGTGCTTTGACCGCGTAATTGCGTGGTGATGTGTTTTTCTGGCCCGTTGAGTGTAAACTTCTACTGAATTGTGGTCTCGTCCTCATTGACGCGGCGAGCCTGCTTTTTGTCTTTTCGATATTCAGCGTTTTGGGCTTTTATTTCCCTGTCCGCATTTAATCTGAGGAATCAGCATGAGATTTAGCGTGCCGGCTTCTGCCCATACCGCATTCCACTGGAGGGTTCGCACCCTAGCTTCCGATTTTCACCTGGAAGATACCTGGGAGTTCCCGTACGAATTCGGCGCGGAGGATGGGGTTGATTTGCATGTGTTTCAGAAACGCGCCATCGAGCCGATGATGAAAGGAATCTACGACGTTTCCGTGACGGGCTTGCTTTTCAGGGTGAGAAAGGTCTTAGGCGCGTTGTTCCGCATCGACGTTAACTTGAATAATTTCCCCGTTCCAGGCTGCCGGGAAAAAGCCTTCGGGAGCGTTTACAGGAAAGTGATCTCGAGAAAGACACACCGGAACGCGCGATGGACATCTCCACGCAAGACTATATGAGCTTCAGACCGGTCTATACCTTCGCCCACGAAACGCTCCATGAACTCTCCAATTCCACCGAGCATGCATTGATGCACTATGCCTGGTCTCCTTCCGGGGAAGGAAAGTGGAAAGTCCGTATGGCGGTGTACGTTAAGCACAGGACCTTTTACAGCGCGTTTTATATGAGCAGCATCCGACCCTTCCGCCATTTCCTCGTCTATCCCCATATTTTCAGGATGTGCATGAAACACTGGGAAGCGCGAAAGGCATGAAGCATTTTGCATCAAGGCGGGTGCCCATGTGCGGGGTCTGAAAGTTCAACCCCAAAAAGTGGTGCCCAGGTCTCGATTGTGAGGCCTGGAAGAGCACAGATTCATGTGGTCACGGCGCGAATACTCGCGCAGCACATTGCATCTCGTTGCCGCCCCACGATTTGATGAAGCCATAAGAGCCGTTTCAGGCCGGCGTGCGTACCCTGAAAGCAGGCAACGGCTCTTGCCGCCCGCACAATATATGCAAAGCCCAGTGCCAATCGGGAGCTAGAAGTTGGCAACACTTCGTTTCCAGACGGACGTCGTTCCGCTTGGCCAGGGACTGTTTTCCAGACGGATAACAGGCTTCACACTGTTTGCTCATCCTGCCGGTGACCGAGCGCATCATCGCCGGCGCGCTCGCTAACCCTCTGAGGAGTATCGGCAGAAACTGCGGCCACTCCTAGCGACTCTAATAGCGAGCAAGCTTTCGCGAGTGCTCTTGTGCCATCCATCTGTGCGCGGAACTCGCTGCAGCGGTTGCGTATCACCTTTGATTCAATCAACTCTTTGAGCATCGCTGCTGCGCGTACTCCACGATACTTCTCCGGATACAGGCTCCTTCCGAGCCCCAATCGCTCCACTCGCAACGCATGATCCGGCTGGTCATGTGCGTGCGGTACCACGAGCTGCGGTACACCGGCTTTGACGGCATGAGCAAAAGTTCCAATCCCTCCGTGGTGAACGACGGCCGCGCACCGCGAAAGTACTTCCTGAAACGGAACCCACGCCGCATGCTGGACATGCGCGGGCAGCTGGTCAAATACCGGCATTCGATGCTTTCCCACGAACAAGGCCTTCACACCAGCGAGCCGGGCCACTTCCACTGACTCGCGAAAGAAGCCTTCGAGTTTCGCCTCCGAGCCAGCCGTAAATAGCGCAACAGGTCCGCAACCAAGGAACTTGTCCAGGTCCGGCGTCGGAGGCGCGGACTGGCTCTCATCCATCACGAATCCCGTCAGATGCACGTTTGGGGGCCAGTCCGTCTGGGGCAAGGCGAACCACTCTGGGAACAGACCTAAAACCAACTGCGGCGATTGCAAGTAGCTCCTGAAAAGCCCTTCCACCACTCCCCGTCGCGTAGTTGATACCGCCCGCCGTATCGACTGCGGTACCTGGCCGCCCCAACGAATCGACGCCGTACGGGAATCAGCTCACTTTCAGTCAAACGGCCAAGAGGGCAGACGACTATGAGGGCACGGAATGTTAGCGTTAAAAGAACCCCACAGGTGCCCGCAACCGGTACGTCAGGGCGCGGCCAGATTCAGAATCGATATGGACTACTATCGACTTATTGGCCCGGTTGTTCGTCTCCTGCCCGCCGAGGCAGCGCACAATGCCGCACTTTGGGCGCTCAGAGCAGGTCTCGTGCCTCCGTGCCCCGCTTTCAGTCATTCCGCCCTGGCTTCTGTGGGCTTCGGGCTGGCCTTCAAAAACCCCGTCGGCCTTGCCGCAGGCTTTGATAAGAACGCGACGGTCGTGAATGCGCTACTCGCCCAAGGGTTCGGCTTCGTGGAAGCGGGCACCGTGACTCCCCTACCCCAACCGGGCAATCCAAGACCCCGCATGTTTCGCTTGAGAGAGGATGAGGCCGTTATCAACCGCCTGGGCTTCAACAATGAGGGTGAGGACGCTTTCGTCGCAAATCTCAAGAGGCGCAAAAAGGCAGGTGTGCTCGGAGTCAATATAGGCAAGAACAAAGACTCGCGCGATGCCACCCGCGACTACTTGACCGGGATTGAAGCTGTCTATCCCTATGCCGATTACATCACAATCAATATATCTTCCCCGAACACTGTCGGACTGCGTACTCTACAGCAGAAGACTCAACTCGTCGCGCTCATGAAGGCCATTACGTCAAAACGCGACGAGCTTGCAAAGTCGCATGGCAAGCGCAAAGCGGTGCTCTACAAGATTGCGCCGGATCTAAATCTGCAAGAAAAGCAGGACATCGTGGAAGCGGCACTCGCGCATTCTGTGGATGGCCTCATCGTCTCCAACACTACCGTTGCTCGACCTACCAATGTACGAAGCCACTCCCGTAGCGAAGAAGGGGGGTTGAGTGGTAGGCCACTTAAGACGCTCTCAATTGCAACGCTACGGGACATTCGCAGCCTCTCACAGGGTCGGATTCCGCTCATCGGTGTAGGAGGCATCGCCTCGGCTGAAGACGCGTATGCGTTCATCCGCGCGGGCGCATCACTGGTGCAGGTGTATACAGCGCTCGTGTATCAGGGTTTTAATCTCGTGCGCCGGATCAACGAAGGGCTCGTGCAATTACTCGCCCGCGACGGGTTCAAGAGTGTCGAGAGCGCGGTAGGCACCGAGACTAGATAGATAACGCCATTAGCCGCAGATCGCAAATCCATCCCGCCACACATTTCTTTCGATTGCCGGCTAGCCGGATTTGAGATGCGGGTTCTGCCGCGCGTTGAACTCGATCTCTCGCGCTGAGTCCGTGCGAAGATTCAGATTGCTCTGCCGTTCATGGATGTGCGGCCTCGAACTCTCACTTCTTAATGAAAGGACGAATGTATTTGGCCATGCGATCGAGAATGATCTCGTTCGGAATCGTGCCGTGGCCGTAGCCAGGAATCACTTCGCAATGCTTCTGCGCGGCGGAAATCGCATGGCAAAGTTCCATGGCTGTTTGTTCTGGCGTGTTGAAGTCGTGATCGCCGTTGAGAATCATGACCGGCATGTTGAACGAGAGAGGGAGATTGAATGGATCCCAATTCTCCTCTTGTTCGAACACTGCTTTGCTGGTATCGAGAAATACCTTCGCTCCGTCAAATGAGGGAAGGCCATGTGCGATGTAATCCGCGTCGGCACTAGGTGCCGCGGCCAGTTTGGCGAGCGCCGCATAGCCGGCAAGTTCCAGAGGCGTTGGTGGCAAGCCGGGTGGGTTGGTGTAGGTCTGGCGCACGATGTAGTCCTCGAATGAACGATAAGGCGGAGGGCCAACGCGCTTCAGATCCGTAACGCCCCTCAGATCTCCGCGGTCTTCAGCGGCTTTGAGCGCTCGCTGGTAGCCGAGAAGGTCGCCGCGTGGACCGGCCACTTGTGAAATGCCGACATAGGCAGAAAATAAATCGGGCCGCGTCCGCGCCATCTCGAATCCGAGAATGGTGCCCCAGGACGTACCATAAAGGATAATTTTGCGCGTATGTAGATGATGGTCGAGGAACTCGGCAACCGCGATGCCGTCGCGGCAATACCGTGAAATCGTGAGAGGGCCAGCATCTTTGCCCATGTGTTTGGCATATGTCGCGCCGCCGCCTGGCTGGTCCCATTGAACAAGCGTGTAGTCCTTTTCGAACGGAGCGAAGACTGGTGCCAACTCGCTGGTGGGAAAGCCCGGGCCCCCGTGCAGCATCAGGACCACTGGATTGCGCTCATCATCGCCGCGGATCGTGATCCATTGCTCGACGCCGTTGAGGGGGACGAACATAGCCTCGTGGATACTCTTCGGCGCCACCGTCTTTACCTGGTTCGTTTGCGCATGTGCGGATAGCACCGCAAGGCCGAGAGCAATCGAATAAGTCGCATGAAACACGTATCGCATAGGACTCCTTTAGTCCGAAGGAAGATCGGGATTTAACGGCCGATGCAGCTCAGATGAAATCGTGTTTTCGCGATTGAATCAGCATGGTCAGGACAAGAATCAGGAGGATGACGCCAAACTCTGCGCCCAGAATGTTGACCGCCGCTGCATTCCAGACCGCAACAGGGCTTGTCCAGGTCCGGGTCAATGAAGGGGCATAACTGACGAGCAGAAACCACGCAATCCAGTAAGAAGCATTCACTACGGCGGTCGCGGCGATTGACCACCCCTCGGATTCGCCCACAAGAGCAGTGCCGGTAATAAGACAGAATCCGATGAAAGGCACCGCCGAGAGGATTAGCGCGATCGGAATCGCCCCGTTCGGCAGAACATGGCGGCCCAGAATCAAATAAAGCGCTGTGGCAACGAGCGTCATCCATGGAATCAGGAACATGCCCAAAGTGGATAGGAACTTCGCTACTCCGTATTGAGCCGGCGAGACCGGCAGGCTCATTATGAATGCCAAAGTTTGCCTTTTGCGCTCGTTGACAATGTTCGACATCGGAAGAAATGATGCGCAGAAGATCATCGAAATGAAGAAGAATCCTGCGCCCAGCACAAACGGCGTCTCTCCCCCAATGAGAAGGACACCCAATGCCATCACTCCACCGATAATGGAAAGCAAGATTGTAGGCGCGTTCAGCCGCCAATCTTTCCGAATCAATTGCAGAGTCACCTGGGTCTTCATACTTCTACCTCTTCCCGGCTGTGTTCCACGTTAGCCACAAAAATCTCTTCCAGAGACATGTTCTCCACGGAGCGCACATGAGCGCCGGAGTGTTCGTATGCGCGGGGAAGGTCGGGCGCGAACTCGTTGGCGATCGCCACGGCCAGCCGTCCCGTCTGCCTGATCCCGATAATCCCCGGAAATGTGGGTAGCGCGATTCCGGCCGGGACTTCCAATCTCAGGCGACGCCAACGGTTTAGGTACGCCTCCTTGTCCATCGAATCGATAATGCGTCCCCGGTCGATGAACGTGATGCAATCCGAAATCTGCTCCACGTCCTGCGTGTTATGAGAAGAAAAGAGAACGCTGCGGTCTTCGTCTGCCATCACCTGGCTCAGTTCGCGCAATATTTCGTGACGCGCTACGGGATCCAGCCCTGTCGTCGGCTCGTCGAGCACGAGGAGTTTTGGGCGTCTGGCAAATACCAGCAGCAGCGCAGCCTTGACGCGCTGCCCGTGCGAAAGTCCTTTAATCTTTTGCTCGGCTCGCAACCCAAATCGCTTCAACAGCAATTGTGCGTAACGTTCATCCCACGATCTATAGAGTGACTTGATGAATTGCATATGCCAGCCAAGCGTCATTGCGCCGTAAAGTCTCATGTCCTCGGAAGCGAAGCCGACATCCCATTTCGCCGCCACCTGTTCTTCAGGGATGGAGCGACCGAGCACGTGCACCTCGCCGCGGTCCTGGCGGACTAACCCCATCAGAATGCGAATCGTGGTTGATTTGCCTGCTCCGTTCGGCCCGATTAATCCCATGATCGAGCCGCGTGGGAGTTGCAGCGCAACACTTTGCAGCTCAAAAAAACGGTACGATTTGCACACACCCTCAAGCTCAATGGCGTTCTGATTCATACAGGCTCCTTTTCCCCATCTGTGACACGGTCGTAGGTGACTCTGATTCGCTTTTCCAGGTCCCTCGACGATAAGCCCAGCAGCGCGGCGCTTCGTACCGCATGTTCCAATTGCGTTGCCAGCTCCCGTTCACGAATCCGCTTGCCGACTTCGGAATCGGAAGTGACAAAGCATCCCTTGCCCTGGCGGGTTACGATCACTCCCTCACGCTCCAGTTCCAGATAGGCGCGCTTGATGGTTATGACACTCACACCAATATCAACCGCAAGCTGTCGAATCGATGGAATCGACTGTCCGGCGACCCAATCCCCCACTGCGATGCGCTGCTTAATCTGCTCCATGATCTGCAGGTACATCGGCCGATTGTCGGTTTGAGAGATGACAAACATGTATACACAGTATATACAGATGGAATGACATGTCAAGTTTTTTCGACGATATATAGGCCAGAACGGAAAGGAAGCGGCACTCGATATATTGGGAAACGAGGACTTCGTCGGCCAAGATTCTCTTGCGGGCCAGCTAGTCCGCACGGCTTCTGCCAGCGCACAGACAGACTGCCGTGGAACCGCTATTCAGAAGATCAGTCAGGAAACTCTGGCGGAGATGATGGGGACCACACGGTCCCGTGTTTCCTTCTTTAATGCCGATGCCGCAATCAGTCGGAGCCTCAGCCATGGGAATCATGCAAACGGATAATCGTATCCGTCGTCGGGCTTTCAGAGGCTCAGCCCTATATCCATACTCTGACTCTTTTCCTGTTTGGGAGTTTCGGCTATCTCATGTTGCAGCGGTTTCAGGTCGGGCGTATGTGCGGTCTGGTGCGAAACATCATGGCCCAGCGCCTGCGGGAGCTTTTCTCGGTCGTTCGTGAAAATTTGTGCATCGTGAGCGCCGCGTGATACGGAGACATAGGCCATGCGGTTGTTGAGCAGGTCTTTTGCGCCTAGCTCGGTGTCCACGTTAATGAGCACACGGTCTGCGGTCTGCCCCTGACTTGAGTAGCTGGTCACGGCGTAGCCGTGATCCAGATGCGGATGTCGCTGCGGATCGAAGCTCACGCTGCGCTCATTGTCCAGCTTCAACCGCATCGTGCCATCCTGAGCGATGCTCTCCACTGTTCCAAGCTCACGGTTCGCTATCTTCAATTCCTGGCTGGGCGCGGTGAACTGGATGCGGTCGCCGACGGAGAATGCCTTCTCCTGCTCGCGGTAAACCGAGACACCCATCTGGCGGCGCGGATCGTAGGTCGTCTGTTCTCCGTTCGTACGCAGAACCGTCAGCGTGTTTTCCCGTGCATTCACTGAGACAACGCGAGTGTATTCGCCTTTCTCAATGCCGGTCTCCTTCGAGCTGCGCGAGTAACGCAGAATATCGTTAACCTGATACTGCTGCGCCCAACTGCGATCCGCGCCAGTCATCTCCTGACGCGGCACAAGCGTGTTGAGGGAGTGCTCCTGCTGGCTGACAACGCCGCGCGATTGCAGTTCGTCATGTATCCGCTGATTGATCTCGGTGCGCGAACGATTGTCTGGCGAAACCACAAGTGTGCTTTCGGGGGACTTTGCATACTCGCGTGCGATGGCGGAGATGCGTTCCTCATGGCCCTTCACTTCATGCACGCGGCCCTGCCGGTCGAGACTTTCGACTGCGGCTCCAACCTGACCGTGCGCCAACTGCTCGACGGCCTGCTTCAGCTCCGGGGCGCGTTGCCGTACTATCTCTTCCAGCTTTACAGTCCGCATTCCCGCTTCCTGAAGCTGCGCGAACGGGCGGCCTGCCTCAACTGCTTCATGCTGGCGCGTGTCGCCTACTAAAAGAACGCGGTCATTCGGATGGAGTCGGGTCACGAACTCATGCATCTGGCGCGTTGAGGCAAGCGATGATTCATCGAGTACATACAATCGCTTCTCGCCGGTGTCCGGCTGCTCGCCCCTGGCAAGATGATGCTGGAGCGTAGAGGTCTCGATACCGGCCTCGGCGAGCTTATGCGCCGCGCGGGATGTCGGCGCAAACCCTTCGACTTTATATCCCTGCGCCTCCGCACCCTCACGGATCACCGCCAGCGTCGTCGTCTTGCCGGCCCCGGCGACTCCATCCAATCCAACAATCTTTTCGCGGCTTACAAATATCTCATCGACCGCGCTGCGTTGCGCTGGACTCAACTCCGGGTGCCGGTCTTCTGTCCCAATTCGCAACTGCGGCGAAACCAGCATCGGATCGCCATAGCCGCGCTCATTGCCTCGCTGCATCTGGCCGACGATCTCCTTCTCCATGCGAATCATCTCTGCAGTCGTGTACTGTGGCGCGGCGCGGCCATCGGTTTGCTCAACTGCGCGGAACTCGCCTCGCGCCACCCGCTGCTCAAACTCATGTCGCACCTGGCCGTAGGTCGCCTGCCCCATGCTGCGGTCCATCGCTGCTTGCAGGATGGCTCTCTCATCATGCACCGCCGAACGCTCGAAGACATGATTGCGCGAATACGTCACAGACTGCTGCACTGTCTTCTCCGCTTGTTGCACATGATGGTGTGCCTGTTCGCGCGCTTGCGCGACGACGCGATCCGCCTGATGGCCGAACTGTGCAGCTAGTTCACGGTGCCGCTGTAACACTTCCTCCGGCGAAAGCAGTTCCTTGCTGTCGCGTGTACGGTGGGCGGCAACCTGCGCCGCGCCAGCACCATCCCTACCTATCTCCTGTAAATGTTCTTTGATTTGCTCCCGGCGTGGACTCGATGCGTCAAGATACTCCTGCGTGTAACCCTTGATCTCTGGCTGACCATGCTTGCCGCGCTCGATCTCGTAGCCCAAGCCATGCAACCGCATGGCGAGTTCTGAGCGGTACACGCTGGTCGCATACTGCTGGGACTGAAACAAGCTGCGCTCCTGGAGCGCGCGTGTCTGGCCATTCTCGCGTTCGGTGACATTGAAGATGACGGCATGGGTGTGAAGCTGCGGCGCAGCATAACCGTCCACCGGGCGGGCAGTGTCATGCTCGAAGGTGGCCGCGATGAACTTGCCAGTCGTCTCCGGTGCATGGACGTTGCCGATACGCGCTTGCGTGTATCGCTCCAGTTCTCCCAGAGCGACGCGGACGCTTTCTCGATGCGCCTCTCGCACACCATCATCGCCGCCCACAAGGGCGGTGAGAGAGACTGACTTGGGTGCGGAGAATGTGGCATCCCATCCGGCGCGGTGCTCCACGCTGGTGATTTCCTTGCCATACTCGTTTTCGTAGGTGCGTGCTGGCTGATGCTTGACAAGCTGGACGGCGTTCTCGGGATGCTGGCCTTCACTCAACCGGGCGAAATGCTGGGAGCCGACTTCGCCATGCAAACCCCACTCTTCCGCGAGCCTGCCCTGCCACTCGCTATGAACCTGCTGGTCGCGGCTCCAGTAGTTCTGCTCTTCGGAAGTGAACTCGCGGGAGTGATAATTCCGTGCCTGGCCCGCCGACAAGGATTTGGAGATGGTCAACATGCGCATATGCTCCACAGTGTGCGCGGCAGCATCTCGCTTCTGCCTAATGAGATTCTATCTCTAACCTAAAGAATTATAGGAACTGAGCGAAGGCCCATCCCACTTCAACGCGCGTGCATTGGCCTGTCATAAGTCGGGGTGGCTACAGTGCTGCTCTCAAACAAAGACGGCAGCGGCGGTGGCCTGTTCCTTCCATCGTTGTTCGTTCACGCCGAATACCAGGAGCCACACAATCAGCGCAATTGCCACAATCAGGCCAAAAGGTGCGAGGTATAGGAACAGACGAATTCCTAGCGGCGGGTATAGGAACGTCAGCCAACCCGCTCCCGCAATTACCCCCAACAGACCGAAGACCCGAGGCAAGAAGGTGGACCTGAAAATGAGATAGCCAGTTAAGAGTGAGTGGAATCCGAAAAATGCCATGGCCATAGCCGCGCCGTGATCATTCACGTTGAGTAGAACGAGCGCCAGCGCCTGCAACTGCTCGCGGCTGAATATGCTCAAGTAGGGAGCGCCGTGCAGGATGAACAGCGGGCCAAGATAAAAGACCCGGCTGAAAGTCTTGATCGTGCACCCGGTGAGGCCGAGAACGGCCGCAACCAAAGAGATGCTCTTGTTCACCGGCTTAAGCAGTTCATAAAACAGAACTGTGAAAATTATCTAGCAGGTCATTTCGATCATTTAGACCGTGAAACCCCACCGAAACAGGCTCTCGTGCGCCAATATGTTAGTCGCTGTGGCGGCGGCGTCGCTGGAAACAACCAGACGCATGCTCACGAAGCCCTGGGCAAATATTCCCGCCAGTATGGTGAGCAGGTAAAACACACCCGCAATCCTGGCCTTGTGACGTGGCGATGCTTGTTCGATCCGTTTCATTATTGCGACTTTGTCCTCACTGTTCGCGCCCGGGAACGGCGCGTAATAGGTAGCCGAGCAGCAACGCCCTCGATTGTACAAGGGCGGAGCGGAAAGTCCGTTCCTGGGCGTTGAAAGCTCGGACAAAAGACTCTGTGAGCCGAACGGGGCAAGGCCATTTTCCATGGGAGGTCGGGCCTACGGCCGTGCGCAAAGAATCTTGGCAATCGGCAATTCGGAAGTCGAACCAGCATTATTTTCCACTTCACTGGTGCAAATCGCCAATGCGCGTTTCGAGCAACATGCGTTCTGGAAACGTGGTTTGCCTGGAGTCGTACTGTTCTGGAGGCCTCTTTCACTGCTTCACTCAATCCACTCCGATTCATCCCAGTCACGCGGCTTTTCATTTCCGGCCTTTTGTCGTGCAGATCCAGGAAATACCATCTGCTTCTTGACCGGCTTCCTTGGCGGCTGAGCCGGGGCTGTACTTGCCTGTTGAGAGTTGGCCGCTGCCTGCTGCACGGCGACAGAACGGGGTGAAATCGACACGGCTCGCTCGATAAAGCGCGGCTGTTTCTCTATGGGAGCAACATACGGAAAGCGCACGCGAGCAACGTAGTTCTCCTGCTTGATGTAGCCGTTCAGTGGTTCCAGTCCAGCAATCTCCGAGGCCATGACGAGCGGCTGGGTCGTGATCTCAAGGGTGTACTGCTTTCTGCCAGCGATCAGACCCGCACTGCGCGACTCTTTCAAACGCTCAAGTTCCACCTCGCCGATTGTGTCGGAAACCCATTTTGCCGAGTGTGCTTCGGAGGTCTTGAGGAATATCTTGGTTGCGGGCTGCGAAAGGATGACTTCGGCGTCCTTGCCGTAACGCTTTTCGAGCTGGCTCCGGCCCTGGAACCCGAGCACAACCGGGTTGCCGGATTTGCGGCTTTGAGTGACGACGGTATGGAGTTGCGGCAGCTTGTTCAAGTTGGCAAGTTCGTCCAGCACAAACCACACCGGCTTTGCCGGGTTCACGCATGGCGCCATCGTGCGGAGAATCAGCATATCGAGCCACACGCTATGCAGCGGCAATAGCTTCTCACGGAAGATCGGTCTGGAGGTAAGGAAGACCCACTTATCGCGCTCGAATTCCCAACGCGAAGTGGAGAACCGTTGCCGCGTGTCATCCTCCCTGGGCAATAGCTCGAAGCTGTCCGCAATCATGTTGAAGCTGGAGATGATTCCGGCGCTCTGGGCCGGCGCGCTGGAATCGAGAAAAGCGGCATACGGAGTTCCCTGCAACATGCGCGCGATTTCTGCCGGATCGCTCATCCATTGCACAAGCTGCTGCGGGGTAGGCCGCCGGCACATCAGACGCGCGAAGATGCGCCGTGGCGCGTCGGTAAAGAATTCCTTTTCGTAGTCCTTCTCAGGGAACAATGCCGCTGCCATCGCAGTCGCCACTTCGGCGGTCGATACCTCATCGGCGATGTCCCAATAAGGGCACCGCGTGTCGAGTGGGTTGAGAATCAGATCGCCGCGCTCGGGCGAGTAGAACTCCGGCGTGAATTCAAGCGCCGGGTCGTAGACGATGGCCGTCTCTCCCCGCTCGGCAACCTGGCTGAGGATTTGCCGGATGGCCGAAGACTTGCCGCTGCCCGAATCGCCCATTAAAAGAATGTGGTGGGCTTCGAGATTCCGCCGCACACGAAAGGTTGGAGTGGCCCAACTGGGCAACACCTTGCTGCTCCAGTCGAGCAAGAAGTTCTGCCAGCGCAATTGCCAGCGAATGCCGTCGGGCTTCAGCTTCCAATTCCATCGCCAGGACGATAGCAATTCCGGCCCTCGGGTACGGCGTCCATGCCGCTGTTCGTGTCTCGATCCGGGACCACCCAGCCACTCTTTCAATTGAATCCCGCCCGCGATCAGAAACAGCATCAATGCGAAGCCAAAGAGAATCGGCTCCAGCATCAATGTCCAATAGCCACGGCCGTTGTAAATGTCTTCCTGTAAGAATTGCTCAAGCTGAGCTGAATCGACCTTGACTGGCGAACTCTTCTGTATCCCGGTCCAGCCGTCTCCGATGGCGGCTGCGGAAAGCCGGACAGGTGGGTCGGCGTTGTTTTCCGAGACCACATCGGGATTCATTGCCAGGGCGGTTTTCCGCCCGGAAGCAGTCTTCAACACCCATTGAACTTCGGTTGTTGTACCGGGCTGCTTTGCCCGCTCCGTACTCTCAAGGTAGTTGAGCAGATAGTACCGTTGAAGCGGCGGCATCTCCCATGCCAACCATGCAGCCAATGGGAATAGCGGAAAGCCGAGGATCACCGCCAGTACAGCCACGATCCACCACCGGAAATGCCCTGGGAAACGCAGCGGTCTCATGGCGTACCCTCCGGCGGTTTGACCCCGCTTCCGGCCCTCAGTTTGGTCAGAAACTCGTCGGCCTTTTGCTGTTTAACGGAGTCGGCGTATGTCTGCATCTTGCGGAGAGATTCGTCCGTCAACGGCCCTTTGGAAGCTGCCGCGAACAGATTAAGGATGAGGGCGCGAATCGCCATTAGTTCAGCCAGCAGAATTGGGTCGGTATTCCCTCTCTGAGCGGCGCTCAATCTGGCGAGTATCGCTTCGCGTATCCAGGCGGAAATGTTCGTGCCTTCGCCGGTGGCAGCAGCCTCGACTTCGGCAAACTCGGCCTCGGTCAGCCGGGTGCCGGTTTGTTTGACGCGGTAATTCTCGGATTCCCGTGCGGGGGAAATGGCTGGCGGAATCAGCGAAGTCGGCTTTGGGTCAGCGGTCGCCACAGCAAAATTGACCCCGGCGAGGATTTGGGCTTGCATTTCGTTTGATGCCGAGTCATTGAGGGCGGTTCTCGTAAAGCATTTTGAATCATCATGTTTACATCTGCTAACTTTGTCGTTTGCAAACGTAAACGCCAATGTTTTCGCGCGAAAACTCAAAGCTTCAAATGATTGAAAATGCAGGCGTTAACAAACGCAAACAATCGTTTACGAATCAGTACCCCGTTGGGGATGACGTGTCGCAGCGCCAACAGCCGGTGCGTAAGCACCGTGTTCTTTGAGGGCCGTAGCAACCACCTTCAAGGAGCGCGATGCAGACCACACCGTACAAGCCGGCAAGATGTAGCGGATGAAAGAGCCGTACGGTGAGGGCCTAGCGAGCCACACCGGGTCCGAGTCTTGCGGGCATGACCGCAAGGTCAGATACGAAGCGTAGACAGGAGGAACTGCGGGCCAGGTTATCGAGCCGCGAAATACCCCGAACTTCAGGACGCCGACGCCCTGACACGACGCGGAAGGCAACATTCGGTGGAGCGTTAATGCGAGCTTCACCGGGGTCCTGCGCGGTCTGTGACCCTGGCACGTAGGGACACATCTTGCACGGAAGTTGGGAGATCCCAGGGTTCACCCGTGAGCGGAAAGCGCTCGCGGGACGCATCGGGAAGTTCAAGAACAGGAGCCGATGATGAACGAACACGGGAAGTCGGACAGACCCATAGATAGTACCGGGGAAGTCTTCGAACAAAGCCGGCACACCGGCGGCGGAGGAGATGGAGGGAAGGGGTCTGGCCAAGGGGAATCTGAGCCAGCAAAACGCACCCCGGACTCAGAGCCGGATAAGTGCGCCCAGTGAGCTGGCGCAGATACGAGAGACAGCAAAATCGAACAAGGATGTGAAGTTCACCGCTCTGATGCATCACATCTACCGCATCGACACTCTGCGGTTCGCCTACTCGCCGTTGAAGAGGCAAGCGGCAGCCGCAGTTGGATGCGCATTTACTTCAGCACTGCCAAGGCTGGCAATTCAAAGCAGCCGTCACCGGTTCGAGCGGCTTTGTTGCGACGCTGGATCTCAGCAACGTCCACACAATCAGGAAGCTCAGAATTGTTCCGTAGAGGACGGGTAGCTGCAGGCCGAGTCGCCACACATAAAACAGCCAGTTTGAACCACCCCCGAATCCGCCCAACGTCATTCCCAGGATGATCGCCCAACCGATACCCCTCGACACTCGCATCGAAATGAGCGACGGAATCGCAATCCACGCGACAATGTAGGCCGCGTATGCCCACCATCCTGTTTCAAGTGAGAACTTCGCCAGCGGATTCGCTTCGTGGACCATCAGATGGTTCCCCCAATAGCTCGCCGGCTGGCCCAGCAGGGTAAAGATCCCATCGATTGTTGTCGTCACCGCCATCAACCGGCAAAGCCACCTCAGCCGCGTACCGTCTCTGTCTTGATCTTCGATCGCCGGTAGCACCGCGTTGGTGAGCAGGATGGACACGCCTGCAACATACAGCTGAGCCCCGCCAGTTCCTGTATGCCATCGCACGGCGATCCAATTGCTTTGGGTATAGCAGAGCCCCAGAATGACGGCGAGTTCTATCGTCATCGCCAGCATCTCCGGAAGAACTCTTGCCCCGAGCCAGATGACTGCTCCGTACAGCGCCACCCCGGCGAGGTATGCGGGCCATCCGTAACCCAGGAAGAAATCAAACATCGGATTCGTTGAACTGTGAATAGGCAATCCATCAAATCGGATTGCGGTTGTCGGCGAGTTCCAAAAACTCGAGGGTTGAGCGGCTAACGTGATAACTGCTCCGGCCGCGATCAGAAGGAGCGTTATCCAAAAAAGCCGATTTGCCAGTCGTGATTCAGAGACTTGCGTCAAGCGCACCTCGCGAGAAGAGGGTCGAAAGTGGTCGAAATCATTGTAAATCGCCGAGTCGCTCCTTGACGCAGCCCGATGGACGGAACTAATGCGAGCTCAAGCTAGGTGCGTTCTCGCGCCGAAGGGGCGAGGCCGTCTCTCTATTCCGGTCATCACCCATATCGGAACACCGCACGCGACCCTCTGCAGTCCCCAGAAGTCTCGACGACGGCGCCTCATTAACCTTCATGGTTTAAACCGGGCCAACGACGATCGGCAGTACATTTGGGCGATGGCGAAATACAAACGCCTGAGACGGCATCGTCAGAGGGCAGGGCATTGGGTTAGCAAGACAGCTTCAAGAGACCCACGGCTATTTGCTCATTGGCCATTGCTGCGTCAAGCGGCGACTGGACGATAAGAGCCGGATGAGCGGAGACGTGCAAGTCCGGAATCTGTGAGCGCCTGGGGGTGCAATTCCCCCGGGCGACTCGACTCGTGGTTGGATTCGAGTTCAAGGACGATGCCGAAAGGTTCCGGGCGGAACTGACGCAGTGTATGCAGAAGTTCCAACTGGAGTTGCACCCGGAAAAGACGCGGCTGATCGAGTTCGGACGCCATGCGGCAGAGAACCGTAAGCGTCGCTGGTTTGGGCAAGCCGGAAACCTTCGATTTCCTCGGCTTCAAGCACATTTGCGGGAAGACGAGGAAGGGACGGTTTCTGGTGCTTCGGCACACGGTTCGCAAGCGCATGCGGGCCACGTTGCTGCGCGTCAAGATCGAGTTGCGGCGGCGTATGCATGATCCTGTTCCTGAGGTCGACAAGTGGTTAAAGTCCGTCGGATCTCATCGAGAACATCGATGGGTGGCTCACGACCGTCGTTGGGCGAGTGTCTTTGGATATGCTGCGCTCGCGCAAATCGCGGCAGGAAGAGCTCGGTGCGCCGAACCGCGTCATTGAGTTGCTGTGGGGCCATGAACGAACTTGCCATACGCGCACTCACAACTGGCGCCCCATGTGTTCCCTGCGAGAGCGATGCAAAAGGGACTGATTTCGGCTGTTGGTTGGCGATGTTGATCGGACGTGTTTGCGTGGATGTGCTGCGTTTCCGCCGCTCGCGAAAAGCAAGGTCGATAGATACTCAGCTTGCGGACGTGAGTGTAATGGGCGAAGACCCGGTCGATCCCGAGCAGGAGAAATTAATTGCCGACTCGGTTGGACTTGCCCTTGGTGTAGTACTTGATACTCTGACTCCGGAGGAGCGGCTCGCCATCGTACTACACGACAGGTTCGGCGTGCGTTTCGAGGAGATCGCTTCGATCGTAGGGTGCTCTCCGATTGCAGCCAGACAGATTACGACTCGCGCACGTCACAGAATCCAGGGGAGTCGCTCCTTTTCATAACGCCGACGAGGCGGCGGGCAAGTGATTGAAGAACTTGTTGAGCTGGCCAAGAGCTTGAATGAGGCTTTGAGACGCGGGGAGCAGTGCGGTCAGAATGGGGATGAGTTCGCTCATGCCGGGATTCGGCACTGCGCGTCGGGCGGGCCAGTGTGGTCGCCCGCATTCGCGGGCATCGAGTGAGGGCGGGCAAACGCGCACCGGACATGAAAATGCGGAGCCGATCTTGCTGGCCCCGCGAATTGCTGCGATTGATTGGCGGTTATGCAGCCGCTTTCTTGCCGGATTTCGGCTGCGGTTTGGATGCAGGCTTCTTAGCGGTCTTGGCCTTCTCCTTCGCCGCAAATTCTTGCTTGACATTCGCGGAGATGGCGTCCACGTCTACCTTGTAGCCGTGCGCGGCATCGCGGAGAACCTTTGCCGCATCGGTCGGGTTGTGCATGGACAGCAGGATCGCGGTTTCGATCAGGATGCGGCCCAATTTGCCCTCCTCGGCCTCGGGCAGAAACGCGGCCAGCATTTTCGCCGGAGCCGCATCGTCCTTTTGCTTGCCGATGCCGTATTGCCGGATGAGAACGGACAGGCGCCGCTCGTCCAGCATCGCCGTCAACCACTCAGCGAGAAAGAGCAGGTCACGCTTCATCAGACGGACGGGAACTGCGTCACCGATGGCTTTGAGGACGCGCATTCCGGTGGTCTGTGCGATTGACTCTTCGCGGCGGCGCTTTTCCTGCTCGGCTTTGAATGCGGCATCGGCGTGGTTGCGCTGATTCTGCCGCTTCGGATGATGGACCGGGCATTCGGGATGGGCACAGATCTTCTTCTGCTCGCCTTTCTCCATGCCTTCGGTAACGATGGCCTCGGTGGTGTATTTGCACGTCTTGAACTCCGGCCAGTCGCGCTCATTCTTGCCCTTCGGCTTGTCTTGCCGGATTTCGACGTACTTGTTGCGTGGCATGACCGGGCTGCCATCGGCGGGTTTGCCGTAGGCCGTGCTGATTCGTACCAGCTTTGGCTTTTGAGCCACGGTCTGTTTTACGTGCTGGTCCAGTTTCATCGAAAAACATCTTGGATCGGAGCAGCGGTCATTGTGGCTCATGCCCTCAAAGAGCAGCGTGTTATGTCCGGTGCGTTTCGGGCAGTTCGCGCACGCACCCGCATCCGGCACAAGGGTGGCGTCGTCTTTTGAGAACGGGGCGGCAGCAAGGTCCAAAAGGACATTGCGCTCGATCCATTCCTTGAGATGGCGAACCGGCAAAAGAATCCGTCTCGGCTTGCTGCCATTGCCGTACACTTCCTGATAGCAAGCCGACAGTGCATGTTCCTGTTCGTCGGACTGCAACTTCGCCAAGAGCAGCGCGTGGCCGAGGCCGATTTCATCTTTGACAAAGGCTTCTGTCACGTCGGGCGTGAGGCTGGCGAGAGACAGGCGCGACACGATATACGCGGGTGTCTTCGCGCATTTCGCGGCGATTTGCTCGATGGAATACTTGGGCTCATCCAGAGACAAGAGCCGCGCATAGCCGCTCGATTCTTCCAGCGGATGCACATCGCGCCTTTGCAAGTTTTCGGTGATGGCGATTTCGATGCACTCGGCATCCGTGAGTTCCCGGATGTCAACCGGCACGGACTCGACACCGGCCAGCTGCGCCGCACGGAAGCGCCGCTTTCCGGCCACAACCTCATAGGTCTGCGGGTTGACGGGCCGGACGAGGAGAGGCATCAGCACACCTTGAGTGCGGATGGATTCTGCCAGTTCGTTGAGCGCTTTTTCGTCCAGAGTCCGGCGCGGATTCAAGGGGCACTCGACCAGTTGATCGAGCGGGAGATTTCGATACTCATTCTTCGACATACAATGCTCCTTTTATGTGGAAGTGTGGAAGTTATGCGGACAGACACCTTTCGCCTGTCCGCGCGAATGTGCGGGTGGCGAAGCAAGCGGCGGGTTAGGCCGCTTCCTGTGTGGCTGTCTGCTGACGGGAGCGCCGCGCCCGCTTGTGGTCGGGCGCTGGCTCGGTTGCCGACTCCGCAACTTCCTGCGAAAACTCCGCCGTTTCCTGTGCGACAGATTCCTCCTTCGTGATTGCGGAGAGAATCACAGTGGAAACCTGCTGCACGGCGGCAAGACTTTCCATCAGTAAAGCCGCGTTGCCGTGGTAAAGCTGGATGTAGCTGGCGCTCTGCGCAGCGTTGACACCGACGCCCTGTGCGACCACAAAGGCCACGGCCTCGGCTTCGGTTTCGCGGACAGTCTTGGTTGTTGTGGTGCGCCGCTCCTGATGCTTGAGGGCAAGATGAGCCGCCTCATGGACCAATGTATTCAGTTCTTCCGCCTCGCTCTGGCCCGGTAACAAGCGGATCGTGGTGCCGAAAGCCGCTCCCAGCGCGGGCGCGATGTTCTCGGTGTACTCCAGCGTGATGCCCTGCGCGTTGACGAAATTACGCAGTCTGTCAAGATACACACCTGCATCGCCGGTGACCTTCTCTAGCTCCGGCAAAGACAGGCCGTGGGTTTGGTCCTCCGACCACACGTAGACTTTTCGGAATCCCAAGAGAACAGGCTTGCTGGCTTCGGTTCCCGTATCGGTGTTGTCTGCGCTCTGGCTCGGCTGACATGATTTGCCGATGACCGGCGCGAGAATAGCGATGCCCTTCTCGCCCTTGTTGACGAATCGACCAAGCTGATTCCACGCGAACATCCCCGCCACTCGGACGGCGGACGGGCGCTGTCTCGCTATCGCAAGTTGATTCAATAGGGAGTAGTCCCGGAAGACCGCCATTGCCCGCAAATAAGCAGTAAGGGCTTCGCTCCTGCCCGCCTCAAGCTGCTCGATCAGGTGCTTGACGTTTTCGCGGATGAGTTGCTGCGTCGCATTTTCACTGTGCGACGCAGGGTTGGCGTTGCTGCTGGCTTTGCCATTGCTGGCGGTGTCGGCTGTGTTGGCGATGGTGGCGTTGCTGAATTCCATGACGATGCTCCTGCGAAGCCCCGTTGGGGCCGATTGGCGTCCAGAAGCGAGAGCACCCAAACCAATTTTTTTCGTTGAGTGCCCCCGCTTCATGGCTCTTCGCAACGGGCGGAGGCGGGAAGGTTCTGTCACAGGCCGCGCGATCTTTGCGCGTTCATCGAAGCGAATGCGGAGAGCCTTGACGGGTTCTTCCGGTCTCTGCCAGACCGTTGCCTGAAGCGGGGGCACTCAGACGAGAAAGAAATCTGGTGACACTTCCTTATTGCTGTGCGCTTGTACGCGCGTAAGGGCCGGGCGTTGCGGGGCAGGAACAGGCGTGCGACTTGAAGCTGTTTGGATGATTGTTCAACACGAAAGGAGTGAGCTGAACCTGCGGTTCCGTCCGCAGAGCCTATCGACATCGGGGTAGCTGGTAACCTGACCATCTTCTACTTCTCTTCCTATGACGCTCAGGTTGCCGGCAACTTCAATCAGGATCGCCTAATTGCGCGGCTAACGAGCCTCTTCGGACTCCTGGCCCTTACGCTTGCGTCGGTCGGTCTTTACGGTGTGATTTCGTTCTTTGTATCCCGCCGCACCACCGAAATCGGGATTCGTGTTGCCATGGGTTCAACGCGCTCCGGCATCATTGCAATGGTGCTACGCGGTACCCTTTCGCCCGTCCTTATCGGCATTATGCTAGGTATCCCCGCTGCTCTCTACGTCGGTTATCTCAGCGCAAGCCTGCTTTACGGAATAAGGAGCAGTAATCCTGTGGCATACCTTGCTGCAGTTGGAGCGCTCGCAGTCAGCGCCGCCGTCGCCGGATTCCTCCCGGCGCACCGGGCGGCCTCAAGTGAGGGCGATGCACGCGCTGAGAGAACAGTGACCGAAACACAGCCCATGTCGCAACAGAACAAGAATCCTTTGCCGATTCCCTGACGTCAATGTGTGCACCATCGCCAAGCCACGTTTCCAGCGCTCATCGTGTCGAACGCGTTCCATCTGAGCAGGATTTGAGCCACTTCTCGAACTTCGCGTTCGCCTGCGTCGGGCTATCCACACCCCCGGTCAGCGAGTTTATGTAGACTGCAAGGAGCGAGCCGGACCGATTTTGAGCGATGGCCCCCGAGCGTTAAAGCCGCATACCCGGGACATATCTGCGGCTCTTACCGAGAGAGTCGTGCTAGTCAACTTCCCAATTGTGCTGGGCGTTTTTTCTGTCGTGCTGTAAACGGCGTGCAGTATTCTCGTCTGCCATACTACCAATGCAGGTTCACGAGATCACCGATGGAGATGATTAGAAATTCCGGGGCCATCCTCCTCCTACTCTTTGCGACTGCTGTATGCGCGCAGCAGCCCTTGCTGCAGGGGGTGAACCATACACCTATCGTGGTTTCAAATCTGGAGAAGGCCGAGGCAGATTTTCAGGCGATGGGCTTCACAATCAAGCCTGGTCGAATTCATCCCGATGGTATTCGCAATGCCCACGTCAAGTTCGCTAACGAAACAGAGCTCGAACTCATTACTGCGTCAAAAGGAGTCGATGATCTTAGCTCGGAATACCTCAAGAAGCTTGAGAGCGGCGAGGGCCCGGTATATTACGGCCTTTTCGCGCCTGACCTCACTAAGGTTCTGAATAAGGCCCATTCGGCCGGTCTGCCGTTGAAGTCGGATGACGGATTGCTGACGTTTCCCGTGGGTTCTCCGTTGCATGCGATCTTCTTCGGTATGCTGGGCAAGGTGTCGACGGATCGGCCGGAATACTTTGTCCATCGCAACACTGCGACTCGCCTATCAGGGTTCTGGGTAAAGGACAGCAAAGAAATTCGGGAATTGTTCCGCGCCTTCAACGTGCCATTGGTGGACTCAGCGTCGTGCGGCGCATTTCCAAGCCGAATTGCTGTAGCCAGATTGCCGAACGGAAGCGTATTTCTGGTTCCGCAATCCGGCTCGAGTGAAGTACTTGGCGCACGCGTTGATGTGCGAAGCATCTCAGTGGCGGAAGCAACACTGCGAAACGCCGGTTTCAAGCCGCAGAAATATCTGTGCAGTAACAACTCAGTCTGGTTGCCCCCGTCAGTTGCCCATGGCATCTGGCTGCAATTCGCTCAATCGCCGCAATGAAAACTGCCCTTCAGGCGACCATGGGCTGTTCACGAACATAGACATTAATTGGGCACGGTTGAATTTCGCCAGCATAAGGGAAAGTACCAAAAGGAGGAACTCGACACGTGCCGTGCAGCCGACGGTGGCGGGAATCGGCGGGATGAGGGCAGGTAGAAGCCAAAGCAGGTTGTCCCTGCGAAGAAATTTGCAGCGCCATTGTGAGGCGACTGCCGAGACTGAAGTGGAAAACGCCAGTGGTTTGCAGAACAACCGTAGGTATTTCTTGAGAAAGTGAACGCGTTCGTCCCTGTCCTCAATCGTGCCGCGAGGGCAGCTGCAACGGCATTGTGCATTGACGGACAGGCCAAACCACGCCTTGCACTGCTGCGGCGATAAAGGCTCAGTTGCGCTATCGATAGTTGCCAGGGCGATCGTGAATGACCTTAAGTCTGCGCTGGAGTTCTGGGCCGGGGTACCATTGGCCGCGCATCATCACGCCTGAGAGTTTCTTGACGTTTGCCACATCTTTCAGCGGATCGGCATCCAGCAGAAGCAGATCGGCTATATACCCCACCGTTACAGTGCCGACGGGCTTATGTAGATATTCGCCAACTCGCTTCGTGCCGGACGCCAACACGTCGTACGGCGAGAGCCCAGCCGCCTGCATGGCACCCAACTCATTATGGATGGAGTAGCCCGGAACCTGGAAGAGGTTCGGCGTATCGTCGCCCAGGAGAATTGGTGCCCCCACGTCATTCAGGGTCTTCAGCAACCGTTCCCGATTCTGCTGGATGACGCGCTCCACCTCCGGGGCGGCGACTCCTTTGCCAACGCCTCGATCGTAAAGTTTCATCCACTCGTCGACCTGGACTTGCGGGATGTATTCCATTTCTGGTCGGGCCAATAGATCATTGAGATGATCGAGGGCAAGCACGAAACGCATGATCGCGAGCGTCGGACACGTCCAGGCTCCCGCCTCTCGCGTCTTTAGGGCCATAGCCTTGAGGAAATCATCGGGCATGTATTTGCCAAATCCAAAAGCATCCTCGTAGCCATCGAGATGCTCGATGGTTTCTTGTCCGGATTCGAGAACGTGATCAATCCCTACGTCCTTTGGCACATGGCCTCCGGTGCGGATTCCCAACCGCCGCGCTTCTGTCATGATGGCGTCGTACTCGGCGCGCGTGAGACCGGGCAGAATCTTGACCATATCCCAGCCCTGCGCCTTCTGTTCTCTGACCTGTCGCACACCGTCTTCGGGCGACTTCACGGTGTCGCCGGATAGCCCCGGTCCTGCGAGGAAAAGCGACGGTCCCCACAATTTTCCCGACTCTATTTGTTTTCTGACCACCAGATGATTTGAATAGCCGAGCATGCCGCGCACGGTGGTCACGCCATTAGCGACATAAAGAGCAAGTGCGGTCTCCATGTATCCCGGCGGATCGGCGGGACTGGGGAGATGCGCATGCATCTCCCCCAGTCCGGGCATCAAGAACTTGCCGGTTCCATCGATGATCTTCGCATCTCGTGCAATCTTTGCACTCGCCGCGGGCTCGATTGATGCAATCGCGTTGCCGCGAATGGTAACGTCTTGATCGGACAAGACACGGTCGCCGTCCATTGGAACAACGCTTACGTGTGCAAACACGATCGGGGCCGGCTTGGCTTGCGCGACACCTATACTTGCCAGAACGACCCAAACCGCCGTTGCCATGCTTGATGGGGTAAGGCAGGTCTTACGTATGATCGCCCCTCCGATGAAGCGCGGAGATTTGGTGTACAGCGACCATAGTAACTCGGTAACGGCCATTGCGCCGTCTGCGCTCCGGAATTCCGGGCGGATTCTGGAGCAAGAGAACGCTCGCTTCGCTGCTGTCCCCTTGTTTGGATAATCCAGAAGTAATATCAGGACATAAGCTACCGTTACGATGTGGAGAGAGAGGAAGACCATGCACAGAGTTCTTGGCGCACTCCTGTTCTTGTTGATTGGCGTCTCCGCCGTTAGGGCGGAGAAAAGCAAGCCAGTGATGCGGTTGAGCAAATTAACAGGTCCAATATATCTCGTCGAAGATGAGCATTACGTGGCGACGAATTCACTCGTATACATCGGACCTGAATCCGTGACGGTCGTCGGCGCAACTTGGACGCCCGATACCGCAAAGCTTTTAGCCGGCCAAATCCGGAAGTTAACTAGCCGACCCATTCGGGAGGTCATCGACACATCTCCTGATCCCGAATGGTCCGGAGGCAATGCCTATTGGAAACGCATCGGCGCTCAAATTGTAGCTCACCAGGTGACCAATGACTTCCTCCGAAGTCATTGGACCGCAGCGGTCGCTGCCTGTCGTAAAAATAATCCGACCTATCCAGATCTACCGCTTGTGCTTCCAACCAGAGTTCTGCAGTCGGATTTCAATCTACAGCACGGTGATGTGCGGGTGTTCTATCTTGGCCCGTCGCACACCCCTGCCGACGTCTTCGTTTACTTTCCGAAAGAGAAAGTGCTCGATGCTGGCTCCATCCTGAAAGAGAATCTCGGCAATATGGCGAAGGCCGATGTTAAGGAATATCCGACGACTCTCAATAGATTGAAGGCACTTGATCTCCCCATTCGGATGATCATTTCGGGCCATTGGTCGGCAGTTCATGGGCCTGAACTTGTTGATCATTACCTCGACTTGCTTGAGAAAAATCGATGAGCGGTATGCCGTCATCGACTTACATACAGGACTCGAAACCGACTGCAGCATCCGTGCCCCTAATATCGAACAACCCAGAACCACAATGACCCGTTTTCGTACGTTCATCGGTTGGGGGCGGCATACTCGTGCGAACCGTTAACAGTGCCCGACGACCCATGCTAAATCCAGTGCGCTCGCTCATAATTTAGCTGGAAAACACAATCCAGAGCCGCAGGGATCGGCAGATTCGCCCGGACTTGACGATCGAAGACGGGGTGGTAACAGGTCTTGATTGTGGCCAACGGGATGACGGCAATGGATTCGTCGAGGAACGCTCGAATGATCGGCAGCAGTTTGCTTCGGTCAATGCCGCGCGTTCTTCTGCGCGTTCATCGAAGCGCAGGGGAGAGCATTGACAGGTTCCGACCGGCTCTGCCATAAGGCCGCATGAAGCGGACTTAATGAAAGAAGAAATTTTGGTCTACTTCCGCATGATTCTTAGGGAGGAGCGTTGCGGGGAGGGTACGAGACCGTTACGAAACTCCGCTCGGACCGATAGTGGACCTAAAATTGTGGCTGTAAACTCATACCTGTATCGAACTGGCTACCACGATGCGATTTCCGATATTAGTTCTACATGTCAGCGCCGGCATCCTAGCGATGCTCGCTGGTGGTTTCGCAATATCTTTCCGCAAGGGCTCCCAACGTCACCGTGCAGCAGGAACTCTGTTCGTTATCTGTATGCTGATCGTGTCCGTAGCTGGAGCTTGGCTCGCGTTTAGGAAATCGGAAGCCGACAATGTATTAGGCGGCATTTTCACGTTCTATCTGATCGCAACAGCATGGGCTACGACTAGGCATGGAGAGGGCACAATCTGGAAGATCGATTGGGTTACCCCTGCTGCCGCATTGGCAATTGCGGCTCTCTGGTTCTTTTGGGGAATCGGGGTGACGAGTGGCCGAATGGCCGCAGGGCAGGGTAGTTCCGCCGGGGGATACTTTTTCTTCGGTGGCTTGGCCGTGTTGTGCGCGGCAGGGGATGTGCGCATGCTGCAGCGTCGTGGGATTTCCGGGAGACCACGCCTTATGCGGCATCTCTGGCGCATGTGCTTTGGCTGGTTTATCGCTACGATCTCCTTTTTCCTTGGCCAGCAGCAGGTATTTCCGCGCTGGTTGCGCGGATCAATCGTGCTTATAGCATTAGCGTTCTTGCCATTGCTATTTATGATTTTCTGGCTTGTCCGGGTTCGCTTTGTAGCATCTACCGAAACGGTCGGCTACCGAAACGGTCGGCGAGTTTCGTAACAGCCTCGGAACGGCCCCGCATGAATGGGAAGCGGAAAAGGCCCGGCACTATGAGCGATTGCAGCGCGGGAAGGGCGAGAGCGCCCTTCCCGAAACAGTATGGAAACGGCATCTCTTCTTTTGACAAGTGTTAGGCTACGGGCTACAGTAATTCAGGTGAGAATACGCAACTTCATCCATAAGGGTTTGAAGAAGCTCTATGCGGACGACGCTACCAAAGGCGTTCCGTCCGATACGGTGGACAAGCTCCGCAAGATGTTCGCCTTTCTGGACGACATGGACGACCCGGAAGAATTGCGGACGCTCCCGTCATGGAAGGCGCATACTCTGACCGGCGACCGCAAGGGAACATGGAGTCTGAGCGTTACCGCCAATCGTCGGTTGACGTTTCGCATCGACACAACTGAACGCGAGATTTACGACGTGAATTTAGAGGATTACCACTAGGAGAAAAAACATGCCGCTCAAGAACCCGCCCCATCCTGGGGATTTCATTCGGACGGAGATTATCGAAGCCGCAGGGCTGACGGTCACGGCGGCGGCGATAGCGTTGCGCGTTTCGCGTCCTACATTGTCCAGTGTGCTCAACGGCAAGGCCGATCTATCCGGGGATATGGCGCTGCGCATCGAGAAAGCCTTTGGAGTGAAGATGGACACGTTGATGCGTATGCAGTCGTCTTACGATATTGCCCAAACGCGCAAGCGTGAGAATCAAATCCGTGTGCCGCGCATTTCCGTGTTGGCCGCCACGCATTAGTGCGAAGCAACATGCCGGGAACCTCAACGGCGCGGTTGAGGAAGGACCCCACAAAGCGCACTAAGAACAGCCGCCAGCGGCGGCTCGTGCGCGAAGATTTGCCGCTAAGAACGCCCCGGCGGGGCAGCGGCAAATCAAAAACCATATCATTGAATAGAGTCTAGATCGGACATGGATATGATTACCTCCCTGCGCCAGCCTCCGCCACGGCTCCGGCCAAAGACGGCTTCGGGAGGTTCCACGGTCAGCCTACCCTGCGGTGCTGACCTCGTTTGGACTTATCGTGCGTCTCTGCCGCTTTCGATGCTTTAGCCCTGGTAACGTCCACTTCCGGGTGCGGCAACTCCCATCCCGCCATGCCCTGCAACACACGATCGGCGTGCTTGATGGTGTTCACATGCCCATAGTGTTCCTCGATCATGTGAACGGAGGTTCCCATCTGCTCGGCAAGGAAATACACGTCTACGCCTTCCTGCAAGCGAAGCGTAGCATAGGTATGGCGGAAGCAATAGGTGGAGCGCGGAACGCCCTGCGTTCCTTCGCGCAGATTCGCTTCGTTCAGAAGATCGGCAATCAGGGAGTTGTAGAGAGTTTTTGCAGGCTTGCCAGTGATATTGGTAAAGACTCTATCCTCTGGATGCGTTGCTTTGGAGATCACGCGGATACGTTCCAAATAGTCTCCAACACTCCTGGGAGCTACCAGCTTGCGTGACTTGCCCTTGCCCTGCACAAACAGGACAACAATCTCGCGGCCCCCGCGGTCTTTTGCAGGCATGATGTCACGCCAGCGAAGATTCTTCATCTCCGATGGCCTCATGCCGGTATTGCAGGCAATCAGAATCATGTTGTAGGTGACTGTGCGATACCAAGTGCTTGAAGGCTTGTCGGCCTCAGCAATCCACTTGCGGCCTACGGTGTGGAGCTTGCGGTACTCTTCCAGTGTGAACTCGTCACGGCGCATCGTTTTGAGCTTGGGCCTCTCATCGAAACGCTGGCTGGCGGGAACGTAGCGTTTCTTGATGGCGTAGTTCATCACTGCGCCGAAGATGGACATCTCGAACCGGATGGTGGAATCGCTGATGAAAGGAACCACCCGTTGATCGGAAGGTTTGACTTTAATCGGTTTCAAAACCCGAAAGCCAAGCGTGTGTTGAACCTTCGTGCGGCGCTCAGCTTCGTTGTCCGCGAAGGCTTGGGCCATCTCTTCGCTGACCTCCCGAACGCCGTTGCGCTTGTTGCGCCCCGCGCCGTTCACCCGCCGCCATGCCGGGTAGCCACCCCAAAGCTCATCACCAATGAGGTGAACCTGAGTGGAGCCTACATATCGGTCTAAAGCGCCTTCGATGATGGCGCGAACCTTCTTAGGACGCGCCATGCTGATTTCCCCTCGTTGCGCCCGCGCCTCCTGGGTCAGCAGGTACTCTCTGCCCACCTCGCGGAAGGGGCGATTGAACACAGGAACGTCATGCTTAATGCGAAACCGGATGTCTGCGTCTTGATCGAAGGCGCGTTCCCGCGCCGCTTCTTTATCGGAGGTTTTGAGCGAAACCGTCTTGTAGCGGTCGGCCTTCGGCATCTTCATGCGGCAATACCACATGCGGTGCTCCACGTCGCCGCGCCGGAAGATGATGAGGCCCGGCTTCAGTTCCTCTTTTTCGGTGACGAATGCCATAATTCGCCTCCATCGTTCTGTGCAGATTCCGTGTAGGATTTTTTCGTAAGCTGTTGATCCTTCGTATCTGTGCAGGACTCGTATAGATAATATCAGAAAATTATCTTGTTTAATTATAAATATTGACAATATAATTGTCATCCTGAGCGAAGTTGGTTGCGAAGCGATCAACGCAGTCGAAGGATCTGCGGTTGCCTTTTCTTCAATGCTGGTAATGATTTCTCTGCGACACGCCACTAGCGTGGTGTTTCGGAAGTTCATCGCATCAATCGAAGTCCCGAACCGCAGATCCTTCGACTCCGCTTGGCCGAAAAACGGCCAACTTCGCTCAGAATGACAGGCCATGGAAATATCAACCCTCATAAACGCTTTCACTGCGACAATCCACTAGCGCCGAAATCAACTTCTTCAACTTTGCCATGCTTCTAAAAGCTCTCGCAGCCGCTTCAGCGCCCATCCGATGCGCTTGCGCTCCTCGCCGGTCGTGCGCTCCAGCGCTGTAGCCAACGGGCCGCGACTCAGTTCGGGAATCGTCTCGCGTATAAATTTGGTGACAGGTGCGCTTGCGTGAATCGAGCGGATGCGGCCGTCGCGCGCGTCAGGCCGTCGCTCGATCATGCCGCGTTTTTCGAGCCTATCGACGATACCGCTGACCGTGGAGTGCGCCAGGCTCACGGCGATACTCAGATCTTTGAGGCTGATTCCGTCCTGGCCCACGATAACCTGCATCACGGCCTTCTGCGGCACCGTAAGTCCTCCCTTGGCAATCTCTTCTTCGAAAGGCCGGTGCAGCGCACGCCGGATCGCGCGGAGATCGCGCTCCATCTCCTCGGCTTCGACGACGAGCGGCGCACCTGCACCTGCAGCAGAGGGCTTCTGTCTCCGCACGCTACAGAACTCCTGGAATCAGGGCCTTCACGCGTCTCCTGTAGGCAGGGTATGAATCGGCGAAGGCCTGCATCATCAACCGCTCCTCCGCTTGAATCTTGATGAGAAAGGCTGAAGCGAGAACAAAAGTACCGAGCAGGCAGCGCCACTCGCCGATAGCCAGAGCCGTTCCCAGTGCGGCGAAGAGCAGACCCGTGTAGATGGGATGCCGGGCGAGAGCATACGGGCCGGAGGTAACGAGCTCATGATTGGCCATGAGGCTGGGCCGGCCGCTCCAGTTGCCGCCGAGCGTAAGACGAGCCCAGACTGCAAAGAGCGCTCCGGCAAGTTCTAGCACGAAGCCTGCGATGAAGATCGCCGGCAATTGCGGCACAAAGCGTACTCCGAGCCATCCGAGACCGGGCAGCGCAGTAATGCCGGACTTGGCCAGCAGGATGAATCCCAGCAGGGCGAGAACTACGTACAGGAATCGTCCGGACAGCGGTTGCCGATGCACCGCGGCTTTCTGGCTGGCCGCAGCTACCAGCCACACCGCTCCCAGTACGAGCCATGGAATGACGAGGAGAGTAGGATTCGAGGTCATATGCGACTCCGTCGTGTGCGATACGTCGTATACGACATATTTGCCTGCTCGGTTCCGCTTGTCAAGCAGTTTTATCGCGGACAGTTTCAGTTACGCAGAATGTGCAGAGGCGGTTCTCGAATCCCTGCGAGTTACACTGAATGCAATGGTCTTTGTTCTCGACAACTACGATTCCTTTACCTACAACCTCGTCCAGTACCTGGGCGAGTTGGGTGCTGAGGTCGAGGTACGCCGCAATGACGAGGTGACTCCGGAAGAAGTTGAGGCATTGAAGCCCGACCGCATTCTGCTCTCGCCCGGGCCCTGCACGCCGCACGAGGCGGGGATTCTGGTTCCGCTGATTCGTCATATGGCAGGCAAAGCGCCCATTCTCGGAGTCTGTCTGGGGCATCAGGCAATCGGTGAGGCCTTCGGCGGGCAGGTAGTCCGCGCGCGTTCGCTGATGCATGGCAAGACGAGCACGGTGGAGCACGATGGCAAGGGCGTCTTTGCCGGCCTGCCGACGCCGCTTACCTGCACGCGTTATCACTCGCTGATCGTGGAAGAGAATTCGCTGCCATCCGATCTCAGTGTGACGGCCCGCACCCCGGAGACTGGCGGATTGGGCACGGTGATCATGGGGGTCCGGCATCGGACCTTGCCGATTGAGGGCGTGCAGTTCCATCCCGAGAGCGTGCTTACCGAAGGTGGCCATCAGATGATCCGCAACTTCCTGGACATGTAAGCCGGATGCGCTCTTCGCGGAAAGCTCACTGTCGGCGCGTTGCCGAATTTGTGTGCGCCGTGTGCCTTCTGAGCGTGGGAAGCAGCGCGGCACTTTCGCAGACTGTTCCTGCAGCGCCTGCGCAGATTGCGCCGGCTGTGCCCGGCGATCCTATCGCTATTGTTCCGTTGAACGGAGAGAGCGCCGACTCGGCTGCCAGCGTGACGGGCGCGCTTGAGGTGACGGGCGGCAAGGCGATTATCGCGGCCACCGGCAGCATCTCCTCCGGCTCGCGCACGACGAATGTCGTGCTGCCGCGCCGCGGCGTGCTGCGCGTGTGTGCGTCCACCACGGTAAAGCTGGCGGCGGACACGAGCGTGCCTACCGGCGAAACACCCGGTCTGCTTATTGCCATGGATCACGGCGCCGTGGAGACCAGCTTCGCTACAGGACGCAATGCGGACGTCCTGCTTACACCCGACTTCCGGATTCTCATCGGCGGCCCCGGCGCATCCGAACTCAAAGTGCGGCTGGGGCGTGACGGCGATACGTGCGTGGACAATAGCGGCGTCAACGCCCCTTATGTTGTGGTGACCAGCCTTTTTGAGAATGGCCTTTATCGCGTGCAGCCAGGCCAGCGCGTGATGTTCCAGCACGGCAGCCTGCGCGAGATGGTGGATGAGGAGCCGGAGCCCTGCGGCTGTCCGCCTGCGCCTTCTCCAACTGCGAAGAATGAGTTTCCGCTGGCGCAGAGTGAGGGGCTCGCTCCCACACCGGCCCCGGCTCCGGCACCGAAACAGCCTGCAAGTTCAGTCCCGGCCGCAGCGCCGCCTTTGGTCTACGCAAGCCCGGATCATACCCCACAGACTGCGCCTGCCCCCCCGCCGGCAAATGCGCCTGCGGCTAGCGCGGCGAATCCCTCTGGGCAAAACCCTCCGGAAAAGAAGAAGCCGGGCTTCTTCACGCGGATCGGCCATTTCTTCCGCCGTATCTTTGGTGCTGAGTAAAAGATCCGCTTCGATTGAAGCTATTCCTGGCCCTGTGCGTCCTTTTCGGCAAGCTCGACCTCGCGGCCGATCATCACCTGGCCATATTCGAGGATCGTCACCAGCCCCACGCCACCGCAGATGTTGCCCGCCACGGCGGGAAAGAACCAGCCTGTGTATGCCGTCCACGGCGCATGACCGGTGAGCACCGTGACCATCACCTCGCAGGAGGTGGCGATGCAGTGCGCAAAGTTGCCCAGGCCGACGATGAAAGTGAGGATCCAGATCACCAGTACCGAGCCGGTGATGGAGTGCGATCCCGAGACCAGCCAGGCCGCCAGCGCGATGATCCAACCGCCGATCACGCCGGACCAGAAGATCTGCGTGGCGGAGTGCGCAATGGCAGCCGATCCGAGCTGGCTGAGCGCGGCGACTGAAGCGGGGCCGATGGCCGAAGTGAAGGAGGCGATCGTAGCAAAGGCCAACGCGCCTGCCACATTGGCGGGCAGCACCACGGCCCAGAGCCGCATCGTGTTCCAGAACTCGCGCTTTTCCGCCAGCACCAGCGCAACGGGATAGAGCGTGTTCTCAGTAAACAGTTGCGAGCGGCCGAGGATTACGACGATGAAGCCGACCGGGTAGAACATGCGCGAAAGGATTTCTGCGGCATTGGAATGGTCGAGCATCCCGACTGCAATTGCCGTGCCCAACGCGGAAAGACCCATAAACGCGCCCCCGCCAAAGCCCGATATGGCCAGGGCGATGGATGGACGCTTCAACTCCTGACGTGCGTTGGTGGCAACCTGCTTGAAGATCTCCTCGGCTGAGGGCCGCGCCAGGCTTTTCTGGTGCGCAGGGCTCGCGGCAGGTGCGGGCTCCTCACTTGCGACCGATTCCTTTTCATCGGAGTCTTGCACCATACAACTGGGCCTCATCTAAGACGAAGATTGGCGCCCGGAGCGCCTGTCTCCTCATAGATGCAGGATTCGGATCTCGTAGCCGTGCGTCGCCAGCTTCAGAAAAATTGGCCTGAAGCTGTAAGTTTCGCCGGTGCGAGGATTGTTTCAGGGCATCAGGCTTGGGAGCCGGCACGGAATACGGTGAATCACCTCACCGGGCCGCGTGAGCTGAAACATGAAAGAGCATTGCAACGCGTTGTTACCGGTCGTGGCTCCCTGATAGACGTACACGGTCTTTGTGCCTGGCTGGTAGACGAGCAGGGAGCTTGTCGGATTCACGCCGGTGAGTTGAAACTGCACGCCCGCGCCGTCATCGTCGCTCGATGCCTTTGCTGTGTGTCCCGCGCCTAGCCAGAACCCTAAAGCGAGCACGCCGATGAACGCAAGACTGACCCCAAGACCGCTTCTGATCCACACTACTGCTTTTCCCATCGCTGTCTCCTGCTGCCGGTTTCTGCATGCATGACGCAGATAAGGCTGCGATTGCTCGCGAAGGATGGGATTTATGCGCGGCCTTACATCTCGCGTGCGCGTTCGATGGCGCGAAGGACCGCCTGCGCCTTGTTGATCGACTCCTGGTGCTCGAGTTCCGGAACAGAGTCGGCCACGATACCCGCGCCGGCCTGTACATAGCCCTTGCCGTCTACGGAGAGCATGGAACGGATCGCGATGCAGGAATCAAGATTGCCGGAGAAGTCGGCGTAGAGCACTGCTCCGCCATAGGTGCCACGGCGGGCGGGCTCGAGCTCTTCGATGATCTCCATGGCCCGTACCTTGGGCGCACCGCTCAGGGTGCCGGCAGGGAAGCAGGCGCGCAGGGCATCCACCGCGCTCAGATCGGGACGAAGACGGCCTTCGATCGAACTCACGATGTGCATCACGTGCGAGTAGCGTTCGACGAACATGAGCTTGTCGACCTTCACACTGCCGAACTCACTGACGCGGCCGACATCATTGCGGCCAAGATCGACGAGCATCACGTGCTCGGCGCGCTCTTTCTCGTCGTGCATCATCTCGTCGGCGAGAGCCTGGTCTTCTTTCTCGGTTGCGCCGCGGGGGCGTGTGCCGGCGATGGGCCGGTACTCCACTTTGCCCTGGTGGACGCGCACTAAAAGCTCCGGCGATGAGCCTGCCAGTTCAATAAGCGTCTTTCGCGCTTTGGACGAGCGCTTTGCTGTATCTGCTTCAACGGCCGAGCGCAAGAAGAACATGTACGGGCTCGGATTCACCATGCGCAGAGCGCGGTAGACCTGGAAGCTGTCCACTTGCGGCTCGACGTCGAAGCGCTGTGAGAGTACTGCCTGGAATACATCGCCCGCCGCGATATATTCCTTCGTGCGTGCGACGGCGGTAAGGAATTGGTTCTTGGGCGTACGATATTTCACCTTCAGCTTGCCCGGCTTTGCCGATTTGCTCACATGGAGTTTGGGCAGAGGCTGCGCCAGCCGCTTTTCGAGCCGGTTCAACCGCTGGATAGCGCGTTCGTACGCCTGCGCGGGTTTGCCGCCGGTGACGTCGGCCGTCACCACAAGCCAGATCTCTTTGCGCACGTGATCGAAGGCCAGCACTTCGTCAAAAAACAACAGGCACGCATCGGGGATGCCGAGCTCATCGTTGGCGGTGTTCGGCAGGCGCTCGATCAGCCGCACGGCATCATAGGCAAAGTAGCCCACGGCACCCGCGGTAAACGGTGGCAGGCCGGGCAGACGCGCCGGCTTGTGGCCGCTCAATGCATCGCGCAGCACATCGAAGACGTCGCCTTCGATCCGCGTGGTCTTCCGGCCCTCTGTGATCGTGATCTCCCGGCCGCGCGCGAGGATGCGCTTGAACGGGGCAATGCCGATGAACGTGTACCGTCCCAGCTGTTCACCGCCTTCAACGGATTCCAGCAGAAAGCACTCACGCTCGGGCCATGCAGCCCGCAGAAAGGCCGAAACCGGTGTTTCGAGGTCGGCCGCCAACGTGCGGCAGACGGGAACGAGCGTGTGTTCCTTGGCGAGCGCCAGGAACTCCTTGCGGTCAGGCAGTACTGGATGACGTTGAGGCTTCACAGAAACCAGTGTATCGAAAGGAGCAGATATCTCTGCGAGGGCGGTTACGCGTGCAGGCGCCGCGCAGGATAGTTGCTGAGCCAGGCGGCCATCTCGGCGGGCGGTAAGGCTTTGCTGAAGAGAAATCCCTGTGCGCGATCGCAGCCTTTGCACCGCAGAAACGCCAACTGCTGTTCGGTCTCCACGCCTTCCGCTGTTACGGTCATGCCCAGCTCGTGGCCAAGCTCGATCGTTTTTTCGACCATCACGCGGTCGCTGTCATTGGAATGCATGTTCTGCACAAAGAGGCGGTCGATCTTCAGCTCCGTTGCCGGAATATTGACCAGCTGCTGCATCATGGCGTAGCCGGTGCCGAAGTCGTCGATGGAAAGCTGAATATCTTTCATGCGCAGGCGCGTCAGCACATCGAGCGCATTCGAGGGATCGTTCATCAGCCCGCTCTCCGTGATCTCAACCATGATGCTGGTCACCGGCACGCTATATTTCCGAGCCAGGCCTACGAAGGTGTCAGGAAATTGAAGGTCGCGCAATGAGCGCACCGAGACGTTGAGAGAGACGCGCGGCGGGGGATTGCCATTGACGGCGAACTGCCGCACCTCCGACAGTCCGCGATCGGCGACCCTCCAACTGAAGTCCTCCATCAGGCCGAGCGTTTCCAGGCGGTTGATGAAGCTGTCAGGGAAGAGCAGCCCGCGGCGCGGATGCTGCCAGCGAGCCAGCGCTTCCAGCCCGTCCACCTCGCCGCTGCGAATATCAATCTGCGGCTGGTAGTAGAGTACGAACTCACCGTTCCGGATGCCGTCGGCCAGTTCGTTGATGGGCAATTCGATTTGTGTAACCGGCTTTGCCGTCGAAGCACTTTGCAGGGAGACGTGCCCGCGAAGAAACTCTTCGAGATCAGCCAGACGGAAGGGCTTTTGGAGATAGCCTGCGATGCGAAGTCCCAACGCGCCAGCCAGTTTTTCCGCAGTATCAAGAACCCGCTTGCTGATGCCGCTCATCAGCACGATGCTGGCCCTGCACTCGAGCTTGCCGAGCAGGCGGAGAACCTCCACCCCGTCCATTCCTGGCATCATCAGGTCGAGCAAGATCAGGCTGACGTTCGTGTCCAGGAGAGAGGCCAGCTCAGCGGCATCGGTGGTCGCGGCGCACTCGATCCCCATGGACTGCGCAGCCGCAGTGACCAGATCGCCGATATCTGCATCGTCATCGATTACCAGGATGTGGGTGGCTGCCATCCGTCCCCGCTTCTGCCCTGTGTGCTGATCCTTCGGCACACTTCTTCCATCGCGTTGCGCCTGTGTTTCGGGTGAATAAGCCGCACAAGACGGGTCTCCGATGCCGTCAGCAAATCCGATGATGTGCGCTCTCGTAGGGAAGACGTGCTGGAACGTCTTTATTTCCCGTGGCCCGGTCGAAAAACTATCCTAGCGCAGACCCGCGCTTACATGTTTGCGTACTATATCGGCAAATTCCGCCCGTTGATAAGGCTTATGTAGCAATGGACCCCCTTCGGGTTTGCCGCTTCTATCGGCCAGGGCCTCGGCCGGGAACCCGGAGGTGAAGATGACTTTGATGCCGGGCCGCAGCTCGCGTACCCTCTGGGCAAGCTCTATCCCGTTCATTTTACCGGGCATAATGATGTCTGTAACGAGCAGATCGATGTGCCCTGCCCGCTCCAGAGTGGCTAGAGCTTCCACGCTGTTGTGGGCACGGATCACCGTATAACCGAGCTCGCCGAGATAAGCATCGGCGATCTCGAGCAGGTCCGCTTCGTCGTCGACCAGCAGGGCCGTACCCCCTACACGTTCCGGCGCCTCGACCGGCTCGGGTTCTAGGACGGCATCAGGCGCTTCGGTTGCCAGCGGCAGGTAAAGCGAGACGGTAGTGCCATATCCCACCTCGCTGTAGAGCCGGATCGCTCCCCCGGAGTGCTTGACGAAGCCGTAGACCATGGCCAGGCCGAGGCCGGTGCCTTTGTCGCGCGGCTTGGTGGTAAAGAAGGGCTCGAAGGCGCGGTCGGCAATCTCCCGCGGCATGCCGTGGCCTGAATCGCTGACGGTAACGCGCGCATACCTGCCAGGCTTCAAGTCGCCGGCCTGCACCAGCGCATTGCCGTTCGAAAGGTCGGCTATCTGAGCGCGGAGTATCAACGATCCACCTTTGGGCATCGCGTCCCGGGCGTTGAGCGCGAGATTCAGCAGGGCTGTTTCCAATCCTGCGGAATCCACGAAGACGGATTGCAGGTCAGCGTCGCACTGCGTGGAGATCTTGATCTCCGGGCCGATCGCCCGTGAGGCCAGCTCAACCACCTCGCGGATGATATCGGGCATCGCGACGGACGCGGGATTCAACTGCTCGGTCCTGGAGAAGGCCAGCAACCGGCGGGTAAGCTCGGCTCCGCGAGTCGCTGCGCGCTGCGCCGCCTGGACCCGTTTGACCGCAGCCTCATTCCAGGCCACGATACGTTCCAGCAGATCGAGATTGCCCACCACCACGCCGAGCAAATTATTAAAATCGTGCGCGATGCCGCCGGTGAGCTGGCCCAGGGCCTCCATCTTCAGACTCTGGTGCAACTGACGTTCGAGACTCTTGGTTTCGGTAACATCGGATCCCGTGGTGAGGATGCACTCTCTGCCGTCCAAAATAATCGGCTCGACGGAAAGATTGACCGTGCGTGTTTCCCCTGACTTGGTTTTAAGCTGGGCCTCAAATAAGGTCACGCGTCCGGCTTGCCTCAGTTTCTCGAACAGTTCGATCCGTTGCGCTGGGATGGCCCAGATGCCCAACTCCTCTTCGGTGCGTCCGACAACCTCGTCCGCCGCATAGCCAAGCATCTTGAGGAACGCTTCGTTCACGTCGACAAATTGACCTTTGGCAATTGTGCTCAGGGCGATAGCCAGAGGACTGGACTGGAAGGCCTTGGCGAACCGCTCTTCTGATTGACGCAGTTTCTCCTCGGCCTGCTTTCGCTGTGTAATATCGCGAAATGCCGATACGGCGCCGCGGGCCGCGCCGCTCTGATCCCTGATCGGGCTGGCGAAGACTTCGAGGAACGCTCCGTCTGGAATCTCCTTATTACGGACGAACAGGACGGCCGTGTTGACGTGGCCTGTGATCGCGATGGCTAGAGGATTTTCCTCCGAGCGGAGAGGCGTCATGCCATCCGGCAGAAAGAGACCGTAGTGATTGGTCCAGCCCTCGGCCGGCACTTGGGAGGGCCCGAGGCCTACGATTTTTTCTGCTGCCGGATTCCAGAGGACGAATTCGCCGTTCTCGTCCACGGCGACCAGTCCCTCGCACATGCTGTCCAGCACGGATTGCAGCATCAGGGTTTTTTCTTCAAGCGACCGTTGCGAGCAGGCAAGTTCTTCGGCCTGCCTGCGCAGGGATTCTTCAGCCTGCAAGCGATCCGTCACGTCGCGCAGGATGACTGTGAAGAGCTTCCGTCCGCGGGACTCAACCTGCGAGATCGAGGCCTCGATCTGGAACTCCTCGCCATTCGAGCGTCGAGCCCACAGTGATCCGAGCCCACCCATGGCCCGGCTGGTCATGCCAGTGTCGCTGAAGTTGTGAATATGGTGCGCATGGGCCGCGCGGAACCGCTCCGGAATAAACTCCTCGATCGACCGTCCCAGGGCGTTGGATTGCGAGCAAAGAAACATCCGCTCCGCCGCGGCATTGAAGAGCACGATGTGTTGTTCCTCATCGACGGTGATGATCGAATCCATCGCAGAGTCGAGGATGCCTGAGAGCCGCTGCTGGCTTTCGCGCATCGTGTCTTCGGCGCGTATGCGATCCGTCACGTCGCGCAGGATGACCGTGAAGAGCTTCCGTCCGCGGGACTCGACCTGCGAGATCGAGGCCTCGATCTGGAACTCCTCACCATTCGAGCGCCGGGCCCAGAGCGAGCCGAGCCCACCCATGGCCCGGCTGGTCATGCCGGTTTCGCTGAAGTTGTGAATATGGTGCGCATGGGCCGCGCGGAACCGCTCAGGAATGAACGCCTCGATGGGCTTGCCCAGGGCGTCTGCTTGCGGGCAGAGAAACATCCGTTCCGCTGCTGCATTGAAGAGAATGATGCGTTGCTGCTCGTCAACGGTGATGACGGAATCCATGGCGGAATCGAGGATGCCGGAGAGCCGCTGCTGGCTTTCGCGCAGTGCATCTTCCGCCCGTATGCGATCGGTAATATCGCGCAGGATGACGGTAAAGAGCTTCCGCCCGCGCGACTCGACCTGTGAGATCGAGGCCTCGATCTGAAACTCTTCGCCATTCGAGCGCCGAGCCCACAGCGACCCAAGCTCGCCCATGGCTCGATTGGTCATGCCGGTTTCGCTGAAGTTATGAATATGGTGCGCATGGGCCGCGCGGAACCGCTCAGGAATGAACGCCTCGATGGGCTTGCCCAGAGCGTCTGCTTGCGGGCAGCGTAACATCCGTTCCGCCGCCGCATTGAAGAGTACGATGCGCTGCTGCTCGTCGATGGTAATGATGGCGTCCATCGCGGAGTCGAGGATAACGGAAAGCCGCTGCTGACTCTCGCGCACTTCATTGGCGGCGCGTAGAGACTCCGTTACATCGCGGGCAATTTTTGAGGCGCCTACGAGTTCGTTCTTCTGGTTAAAGACTGGGGAGGTCTTCACCGATACCTGCACCGTTTCGCCGTCTTTCCTTGTCCGGGAGACTTCCGGTTGCCGCACCGTCTCGCCCAGTGCGATCTTCCGTAAGACATCATCCTCTTCCTCCTCCTGGCCGGGCAGGAGGAGCACCCGAATTGAGCGGCCGATCATCTCTTCTGCCGAGTAACCGAAAAGTTTCTGCGCGCCCCGATTCCATGCAGTAACGATGCCATTCAGATCTTTGCCGATGATTGCGTCTTCAGAGGATTCAACGAGAGCCGCCAGCCGCGCACGCGTCTCATCCACGCGTTTGCGTTCGGTGATGTCGCGGTAACTGAGGATGATCTGGGTCGTTTGCCCATCCGGGCCGGGAAGAGGGGCTGTGCTGATCTCAACGAAAGTGATCTGCTGGGAGCCTTTTGGCCGCAGACCAGCCTCGAAGTTCCGCACAAACTGGCCGCGCAGAGCAAGCGTGTTCGGTTGCTGGCTGGTTGGGAGCGGATCGCCTGAGGGTGTAAAGGCGTCGGTCAGATCTTCGATGCGCCCTTGCGATCCTTCTTCCTTCCGGAAGCCCGTCAGGCGCGCAGCCGTCTGATTCATGGAAAGAATGTTGCCCTCAACATCAAGCACAACAATGCCTTCCGCCAGATTGTCAAAGTAGCCGTAGAGTCCTTCGATGCCCGCGGTCGCATTCATTTGCTGTCCCCTGATACAGGTTCGGATGGGCTGTTCCGTCACCGTTGTGGGAAGAATAAAATGTGTGCCGCTTCACCGCGCGGCGTGAGTGTCCTAAAAACAGCCGTTGGTTCCATTTCCGGAAAGCGCGACGCCATTGCGAGACGGCCGCAGGGAAAGAAAGAGAGAAGCCGCGCTGTGAGGCCCCACGCAGGCTAACCAGCGAGCGGTACGCAAAAGAGCACAAAAATCCGGAAAATGCCGTACACTTACAGGGGTTTAGGCGTGTTGGAGGCTTTTCCCGCACCCAGCGACGTCGCATCGCGACGAAGAAATACACTGCCGCGAGAGCGGGACGAGAATAGCGAGATAGGGAGACGAGTATGCCGACGGGAAATACCACGGTGAGTTTGGATCAGGAGATCAATCCCTGGGAGGCGCAGAGCGCGCGGTTCGACTTTGCCGCGCGGAAGCTGAATCTGGATGAGGGTTTGTGGAAGGTGCTGCGCTCGCCGTCGCGCGAGATCATCGTGCATTTTCCCGTGAATCTCGACAATGGCCAGATCGAGGTGTTCACCGGTTTCCGTGTGCAGCACTCGATGGCGCGCGGGCCGTCGAAGGGCGGCATCCGCTACGCGCCGGACGTGACGCTGGACGAGGTGCGCGCATTGGCAAGCTGGATGACCTGGAAGTGCGCGGTCGTCAATATCCCTTTTGGCGGCGCGAAGGGCGGGGTGATCTGCGATCCGAAGAATATGAGCCGGGGCGAGCTGGAACGTGTGACGCGCCGCTATACCTCCGAGATTATCGAGTTCATCGGTCCGGAGAAGGATGTTCCCGCGCCGGATGTGAACACCAACGAGCAGACGATGGCGTGGATCATGGACACCTACTCCATGCACATGCGCCAGACGGTGACCAGCGTTGTGACCGGCAAGCCGATCAACATCGGCGGATCGCGCGGACGCATCGAGGCCACCGGGCGCGGCGTGATGGTGGCCTGCAACGAGAGCCTGCGCTATCTGAGCATGCCTCTGGATGGCTGTCGGGTCATTGTCCAGGGCTTTGGCAATGTGGGCTCTAATGCGGCGCGACTCATGCATGAGCACGGCTACAAGATCATCGGTGTGGCGGAAAAGGATGGCGGACTCTTCAATCCCAACGGCATCGATATTCACCAGTTGACTGAGTATAAGTACCGCAACGAAACGGTGCTCAGCTTCCCGGGTGCCGAGGCGATGCCGGCCGATGAACTTCTCGTGAGCGACTGCGAGATTCTCATCCCTGCCGCGACCGAGAACGTGATCACCAGCCGCAATGCGGACAAGATCAAGGCGCGCATCGTGGTGGAAGGTGCGAACGGTCCGACGACAGCGGTCGCCGACGAAATTCTTGCCGACAAGCGCATTTTTATTGTTCCGGACATTCTGGCCAACGCCGGCGGCGTAACGGCCAGCTACTTTGAATGGGTGCAGGACCGCCAGGGCTACTTCTGGAAGGAAGCCATCGTCAACGAGCAGCTCGAAGCCATTCTGCGCGATAGCTTTGATGACGTGGTGCGCTATGCCGAGGCCCACAACGTGAATAACCGCATCGCGGCATACATGCTGGCCATCGACCGAGTGGCGTTCACGATCCGGCAACGCGGCATCTACGCGTAAGCATTGTCAGCAGGGGAGGTTATGGAAACGGGATGGGCGTCTGACGCTCATCCCGTTTTCTTTTTCGATCCGTCTCGCGGCTCTCTTTTCAATTGACAATTGGCTGACAATCGATGGTCGGGTACATGCGTTAGCATGCTAAGTACTGGAATCTTCCCTGGTCATCTGAAAGGAAAGCACATGAAGTCTTCTGCACTTCTCTTCGCCGTTCTCACTCTGACGGCTTCCGCGGCCGCGGCGCAAACCTCTACCTGGGTACCCGATAAGGCCCACAGCGAAGTTGATTTTTCCATCCTGCACATGAGCCTGACGCACGTGCATGGGCGATTCGGCGGCATCGGCGGTTCCATCGTGCTGGACGAGGCCGATGTGACCAAGTCCACCGTCAACATCACGATTGATGTGAGCACCGTGGATACCGGCGTGACGTCGCGCGATAACGACCTGAAAGGTGCGAACTACTTCGATGTTGCGCAGTTTCCCACCGCTACCTTTGTGAGCACCAGCGTCGCAAAGAGTTCCGGCGGCCTGACGGTGGCGGGCAATCTGACCCTGCATGGCGTGACGAAGCCGGTCACGCTGGAGGTGGAGGGCCCGAGCGGCCCAGTGAACGGCATGGATCACAAACCCCACGCAGGCTATTCGGCGACTACGACGATTGATCGAACAGATTTCGGCGTAGGGGCGAAAGTTCCGGCGGCGATGGTGGGTACTGAGGTCAAGCTCTCGATCGATCTGGATGCCGTAAAGCAATAGATGTAGCTTTACGCGCAAGGCTCAGCATAGACTGAGCTTACATCTGTTCATTTCCGCCGGTGGTTGAGCGTGGCGTTCGTGCCACGCTCTGCTGGTGCGGTCTGATGGGCTCGTCTGCCACTCTTGGGTCATTCCATCGAATTTATGTAAGAAGCCGGTTATAGTTGTGGTAGCAGAGGCTCGTCGGTCCTCGTCGTGTCTCTGCCTTGGCCCTAGCGGCAGGTGGGATCCGGGATGAATTTACCCAACTCCATCACGATGAGCCGGATCGTCATGATCCCGCTGCTGCTCTGGATTCTGTCGCCGCACTTTCCGTGGCAGACAGGCGGCGCGCAGGAGATCACGGCTTCCATCCTTTTTGTGCTGGCATCCATTACCGATGGCCTCGACGGCTATCTGGCGCGCAAACGCGGCCAGATCACGACTATGGGCATGCTGCTTGATCCGCTGGCCGACAAGATCATGATCACGGCGGCGCTGATTGAGCTGGTTGCTTACAACCCGCAGGTGGTTAAGGTCTGGATCGCCGTTGTCATCATCGGCCGCGAGTTCCTGATCTCCGGGCTGCGGTCGATTGCCGCATCGGAAGGGTTCACCATCACGGCGAGCGAACTCGGCAAGCTCAAGACCGTGATTCAGATTGTTTCGGTTGTCTCGGCCATCCTGGCGCACCGCTGGGATCAGTGGCAGATCGGCGTGCTGGTGATTCCGGTGAAGTGGTACGCGATCGCAGCCGTCTACTTTACCGTGCTGGTCTCTACGATCTCCGCCGTTGATTACTTCATCGGCTTCTGGAAGAAGATCGACCACGCCTCGAAGGATCGCCGTCAGGCTTCGGTTCTTTCCCGCGGCAAGAGCGCGAGCATCATTCGCTAGAAGCGGCCATCAGGGAGTAGGCAATAGTTTTCGTGCCTGTCGGAGGAAAGCGCCCGCGGTCCGCACCACAATCAAATCTTCACTCGATCAAAATTGAGTCGGCGTTCCAATAAAAATCCGCCGAGCATTTGCTTGCCCTCGAAACCGTCGCGGTCCTATTGCCTATTGCCTACTCCCTATTGCCTCACTGCCCAGATTGATATCGCACTTCGGCGAGAGCGGTCTGATAGGCATAGCGGGCGCTGGTGTAGGCGATCTCGGCTTCGGTCTGTGCTAATTGCGCCTGTGTAAGCTCGACGATGCTGCTGAGGCCGATCTTGTAGCGGGCCTGTGCAAGATCGAGCGCGAGGTTGGCCTGGTTCAGCATGCCTTGTGTGACGCCGATGCGCTCAAACGCGGCCTGGGCATTGAGCACGGCTGTGCGCACGTCACGCGCGATCTGGTCGCGCAAGTTGCGGACTCTTTCCTGATCGGCCTGTGCACGCAACCTGGCTTCTTTGTCTTCTGCATTAAAGAGAAATCCGTTGAAGACGGGAATGCTGATGTTGGCGCCTGCGGCTCCGTACCAGGAGGACTGGATCTGGTCGGCACGGATGGGTGCACCTCCTACTGCGGCCAAAGCAGAGACAGTCGGCAATTTTAAATCGCGCTGCGCGGTGCTATATTGCTTAGCTGCCGTGAACTGGTCGTTCGCTGCAGCGAGATCAGGCCGTGCCTGCAAGGCCTGCTGCACGAGCGGCTCAGTATCGGACGGGACAGGCGGAGGATTGCTGTCGGTTGCATCCACCAGCGTATAGGCTTGATTCGCCTCCGAGCCGAGCACGTCGTTAAGCGCCGCCATCGCGGACTGCTCGTTGTTCTTTGCGTCGACGAGCATCAGATTGGCCTGCGCATTCTGTACATTTGCAAAGCTCAGGTCGAGATCGGATTTGATCTTTGACCTGGTAAGCGCAGTGACCTGATCCACTGTAGCCTGCCGCTGCGCGACGGTTTGCTGAGCCACGCGCAACACGGCCTGCGTCGTGAGCGCCTGGTAGAAGACCTGATCGACTGTAAGCTTGACGTCGAGTTCAGTTGCGCGCTCGCTTTCACGCTGAGCCTTCGCGCTGGACTTCGCACTCAGGACGAGGTTATGGGTGCGTCCGAAGTCGGTGATAAGCTGGCTTACGGTCAGGCCACCGGCTGCGCGTTCGTAGACGATTGGATTGTTCAATGCACCTGCCGCAATGCGGCTGTTAGGATGCGCGTCCACAGCAGTGAGGCTGCCGATGGCAGTCGGCATCTCTACAGAACGCGCTTCGCGTACCTGTTGTGCCGTCGCGAGCGCGAGCAGGCGCGCCACGCTGATGTTTGGATTGTTGCGGAGTGCAATCTGTTCGGCCTGCTCAATGGTGAGCTTCGGACCCAGATCTGCCGCTGACTGTGTGCCGGATTGAGCCTGCGCATTTGGTGTGGGCGCTTGCGCGTCGGGAACTGACGATTGAGCTGCCGCGGCGGGTAGCACATGGACCTGCGGCGCGGTGGGCAAATCCGCAGTCTGCGCGTGCATTGCACTTGCGAGCGGCACCACCAACCAAACTATCCACGCGGCGCGCGAATGAAGGATCAATTTATCTCTATGCATGCTCAGCCTCCGCAACGGCAGACCGGTTCTCGCCGCGGCCGTGGATCAACAGATACACCGCGGGGACCAGGAATACAGTGACCACGACCGAAAGAGCCAGTCCGCCGATGATGGCCCGTGCTAACGGTGCATATTGTTCACTGCCGGCTTCGAGCCCCAGCGCCATGGGGATCATGCCCAGCAGCGTAGCCAGCGAGGTCATCAGGATGGGCCGCAGGCGGATCTTGCACGAGTGCACCACGGCGTCGAGCAGGGGCTGACCGTCGGCGTGCAGAATGCCTGCGAACTCCACGATAAGAATGCTGTTCGAGACAACGATGCCGGTCATCATGATCACGCCCATCAGCGACATGATGTTGAGCGTGCTACCGGTGAACACAAGGATGAGCGCGACGCCCACCAGCCCCGGCGGAATCGCCATGAGAATGATGAACGGGTCGATGAACGAGCGGAACTGCGCCATCAGGATGAGATAGACCAGCAGCACCGCAATGATGAGGCCGATGCCAAAGTCATGGAAGGCCTGGTTCATTTCAACTTCAGCTCCACGTACGTTGATGACGGTATTGCGGTCGTGCTTGGTCTGCGCCACCAGCCGCTCGATGCTGGCGCCCGCGTCCTGCAGTGCTTCGGTCTTTGGCGCCACATAAACATCGATCACGCGACGAATCTGGTAGTGGTCCACTTCTGTGGGCGTATTGATCTGCTGGATATCGGCCACCTCGCCGAGCGGAACCGAGCCCGAAGATTGGGCCTCGCGCGAGAGCTGTGCGCCAGCGGGATCGGCCTGCTGGCCCTCCTGCATCGGCGTATAACCGGCAGGCTTTACGCCGTGCAACGGAATATTCTTCAGGTCTTCCATCGTCATGTTGTTGAGCAATCGATTGGCGTACTGTACTGTGACCATGTAGTTGTTGCCGCTCTTGGGATCGATCCAGTAGCTCGGCGCCACCATGCCGTCAGAGGTAAGCGCTGTAATGACGTTGTCCACTACGTCGCGTGCCGAAAGCCCGATCAGGCTTGCGCGTTCGCGGTCAATATTCAGTTCCAGGCCGGGATAATTGATGCTCTGCGGAATGTAGACATTGCTGATACCGGGCATGGACCGTATCTTTGCAGCAAGTTGTCCGGCCAGATCGTAAGATTGCTGCATGTTTTGTGACTTGATCTGGATGTCGATCGGAGCGGGCAGGCCCTGATTGATCACGGAGTCCACCAACCCGCCTGCCTGAAAGTAGGTGGAGAGCTCCGGCATCTGTTGAGAGAGTTTTGCCTGCACCTGGCGCATGTATTCGTAGCTGCCGATGCTGTGATCCTCCTTCAGGCTGGTTTGTACAAAGGCCGTATCCATCGAGGCGTTAGTGGTGTAGATGGCCGAAAGATCAGGATAGACGCCGATATTCGAAACGATCATGTCCAGGTCTTTCGGCTTCACCACGCTGCGAATAACGTCTTCCACCTTTGCGATGTACTCGTTGCTCACTTCAAGCCGTGTGCCGCTGGGCATGCGCACGTTGATGATGAATTGTCCGGGATCGGTGCGCGGAAAGTACGAGCGGCCGAGGAACGGAAGCGTGGCAGCCAGCACGACCACCATGCCTGCCGAGATGGCAAGCGTGGTCAAGCCCGGCCGCAGCATGGCGCGCATCGCCAACGCCTCATACCATTCGAGCAGCCGGTGAAAGTATCGATTGAACGTAACCAGAAAATGCGTGAAGAACGAAGGCTTCCGCCCTTTCACTGCATCCACGTCGCCTTCATGCATTTGGCCAAGCGGGTCAAGCCGCACGAACATTGAGCAGAACAGCGGAACCACCGTCATGGCGAAGAAATACGAAGCGAAGATCGAAAGCGCAACGCCCAAAGCCAGAGGCGTAAAGATGTATTTGCTCACACCGCTGAAGAAGGTCACCGGAAAGAAGACGATGGCGGTGGTAAAGGTGGCTGCCAGCACGGCCATAGCTACTTCGGTTCCGCCTTTTTCTGCGGCCTCATGCGGCGAGGCGCCCGTCTCCATGAAGCGGAAGATGTTTTCGAGCACGATGACGCCGTTATCGATCAGGCGCGAGAAGACCAGCGCCAGTCCGCCGAGAATCATGGTGTTGATCGATCCGCCCATGAAATTCGTAATCAAGAGGCAGACGAGCATCGAGAGCGGAACGGCCAACAACACAGCCACGGTGGCGCGTGGACTGCCCAGGAAGATGAGAATCATCATGCCGGTCAGCACCAGGCCGATCAGCGCTTCGCGCGTCACATTGCTGATCGCCATCTTCACGAAGATCGACTGGTCAAAGACCACTGCGACGTGCAACGCGTCGGGAATATCCACCAGATGCTGGATGGCCGCCTTGATTCCGTTGACGATCGTGATGGTATTGCTGCCGCCGCCTTGCTTGAAGATCGGCACATAGACCGATCGCTGGCCGTCAATGCGCACGATGTTGTACTGCAGCGCGCCTGCATCTTCAGCATGACCTACGTCGGCCACCAGGACCGACGAATTGCCCACCGACTTGAGCGGCATCTGATTCATGGCATTCGCGTCAGGGAACTGGCTGTTGGCATAGATATTGAAGTCTTTCGAGCCGATGCGCACGTCGCCCGCAGGCAAAATGAGATTCGAGCTGTCGACGGACTTGACCACATCACTCAGGCTCAGATTGCGTGCTTCCAGCTTGAGCGGGTCGACGTAGATCTGTATCTGCCGATAGGTGCCGCCATAGGGCTGAGGCACCGATGCGCCCTGCACGCTCGAAATCTGATTGCGCACCTGGAACTGTGCCAGATCTTTGAGGCGCGTTTCATTCAGGCCCTGTCCCTTGAGCGTGACCAGGCAGACCGGCTGGGTAGATGCCGTCATGCCCAGCACCACAGGAGGCAGCGTTCCCGGCGGCAGGCGGCGCAGATCGGCCATCGCGAGATTCGAAATATTGCTCAGGGCAGCATTCGCGTCCGTGCCGGGCTTGAAGTAGACCTTGATCAGGCTCACGCCGGTCAGCGAGCGCGATTCGCTGTGATCGACATTCGCGGCCAGCGTGAAGAAGCGTTCAAAGGTGTTGGTGATATCGGCTTCGATCTGCTGCGGCGGCATGCCGTTATAAAACGTTGCGACCACGACGACCGGCATGTCGATCTCAGGAAACAGATCAACCGGCATACGCACGACGGTGACCACGCCGACGAGAGCGATCACCAGACAGAGCATCAGGATGAAGTAGGGGAATCGAAGGGCAAACCGTGGCATTAGTTGCTGCCTCCGTTCGCTTCGGCCTTCAGGTCGATCATGCCGCCTGTTTCCCGAACGGTTTCTGACGCCTGCGTCGAAGCAAGCACCGGAGTTACTGCTTCGCCGTCCTGATACTTCTCCTGGCCACCTAGAATGACGCGGTCACCTGGGCTTAATCCGTCTTTGATCTCAGCTAGCTTCGAGCCTTCGAGCCCGACCGTTACCTGGCGCACGTGAATGTGGCCGTTGCTGTCGAGCACGTACACGGTTTGCTGCCGCTGCGCGTTGAGGGCGAGCGCTTCGATCGGGATAGTGACGACGTTGTTTGCAGTCGCAAGCTGCAGCATGGAGTTGGCGTACATGCCGGGAGCGATGGAGAGATCTTTGTTGTCGACGTCGACCTCCGTCTCCATGGTGCGCGTCTCAAAGTTAACGCTGCGCGTAAAGCGAACGATTTTTCCGGTGAAGGAGCGACCGATTGCATCCACGCGTACGTTCAGCAAGTCGCCTTGATGCACGAACTGCACGTCGTCTTCCGGTACCGGAATGCGGAGACGGAGCAGTGTGCTCTGCGAAAGCCGCACGATGGGCAGTGCGGAATCATTCGAAGTAGTCCCGCCCTGGATGAGGGCCCCGGTATCGGCGTAGCGCCAGATCACTACGCCGGAAATCGGCGCAATCACGTTGGTGTAGTTTTCAAGCGCCTGCACGCGTTCGTTGTCGGCCCGCGATGCTTCGGCGCGCTGTTGCGCAGCGGCCATCGACGCTTTCGCGGCGTCTACCTGCGCCTGCGACGAGAGGTCCTTGGCCTGCGCGTCATCCAGTTCTTGTTGCGCGATCAGACCGGGACGAGTCGCTGCGGCTTGCCTCAGGCGTTCGGAGGCAGCGTGCAAGGCGGCATGCAACGCCTCTGCGCTATCGATCTCATGCTGCGCGCGTGTGATCTCCTGCTGGCTCTGTTTCTGCTCGAACGAGGTTTGCTCCACCTGTGCCTTGAGCTCGGGGACCTCCAAGACCGCCAGCGTCTCGCCTTGATGGACCATGTCGCCGATATCGACGTTGATCTTCTTCATGTAGCCGCTAACCTTTGGGTGGACATCGACAGTTTGATACGGCTGAAACTGCCCGGCGAGCGTGAGCACGTGCGTGATATCGCCGCGCTTGGCAACGGCAACGCGCGCCGAAGGAATCTCAGACGCAGTCGCAGCATTGCTGCGGCCGGAATGACACGCGCTTATGCCGAAGATCGTGCAGAATGCCAAGGCTGGAACCAGCGTGAGAGGGAATTGCCTGTACATGTCGTTCGTGCTCCTGTTTTGCTGTGCCCTTACCGCAGGCATGGAGTCAAATGGAGAGAAAATCGCGCGTCGCAGAAGAGTTCTTCTGCGGACAGTGCGTCATCACAAGACGGAGCGTGCCGGTCTCTGCGAGTGGCCCTGGGACCTGACGCAACCTGATCGATGCAGTTGCGCGGCGATTAAGCGGCGATCGATGCGGACCCGAGAGATGCGTGTGCAACCACAACCGGAAGGTCTGGTCGTGTCTGCGACAAGGCGCTACGACTTAGGATGCGAGCGGAGAACTAGGAAAGAGCAGGCGGAGGACGGAAGAAGAGGGAAGGAGAGAGAAAGATCGTCGCAAACTGTGGTGAACCATCTTGCAGTCTGTTATAGAAGGCTGGAAGATTTGCCGGCACACGCACGAACAACGCAGTTAGGACTGCAAAGGCAATATGAGGATGAACCGGATCCGGTGTCGGCACTCCATGCTCGACCACCTTCGAGCTATCCGCCGGCATGGCCTTGGCAGCCCGCACAGCGCTTCCGATCCCGACCACGGGGCCATACCAGGCCATCTTAGCTTCTACCGCGAAGAGCGCCGCTAACAGACACAGGCCCCACACCAGAGCGATGCGGTATGTGAGTGGGAAAGCGGCGGAGCAATCGCGCATAGCTGCAGTTTACCATGGGGTGATTTGTGTCCCCATGGCTTCTGGTTGTAAGACACGCTTTGCGACAAGTCGTGAGCGGATCGCCTTAGAGAAGTATCCGCTCTGCAACTGCCAGTTCCATGTGTATCTCAGGCGGCGCCAGCAGCGTGTTATGGATGAGGCAGTGATGCACAACGCGCATCAGGCCTTCGGTCTGTTCTTGGTTGAGTTGAACCGGACAGATTACACGCACGCGAAAATTGCCGAGCCGCGCGGGTTGCTTCAGCTTTTCGGCGTTCACCGTGACTTCGACGCCGCTGTCCGCTATCTTGCGAGTGGTGAGGTACTGCACCGCGTAGAAGGCGGCACACGATCCCAGTGAAGCGAGCAGAAACTCCGGCGGCGTCATGCCTGAGTCCTGGCCGCCGTTCTCTGGTGGCTGATCACATAGGACGGTATGCGTCCGTGCCTGGATTGCAAACCGGACGCCCTGGACCTGCGAAACTGTGACTTCCATCTCGCACCTCCTCAGATCATTGAAGACACAAGAGGGCGAAAGCGGCGTGAGCCACGTCACGGTCGACACTTCAGCGAGAGCGCAATCCGGCGTCCATGCGCCTATGCGGCGCGAAGCGACCAACGGCAAATCAAAGAGGACGATTCAGCCGCCCTCTTTTTCATGCGATTTTTATCTTTGGGGAACAGAGTCCGTATGCGCTGCAGAAGATGAGCGGACTCTGCAAGAAGGTTACTTACCGGCCACGCCCTCCGCCACTGCCTTTGCGCGCAGAGTAACAGTCGCGGCAATAGACAGGACGATCGCCTCGCGGCTCAAAGGGAACTGTGGTTGGTTGCCCGCAACCCGAACAAATCACAGGAGTTCCGTGCGAAGGAGCCGAACGATACCCGGACCCGCCCCCCTGGTCGTTTTTCTTCGCTTGCCTGCAGGGTTTGCAGCGCTTGGGCGTTGAATAGCCGCGTTCTGAAAAGAACGCCTGATCGGCAGCGGTGAAGGTGAAGTCCTGCCCACAATCGCTGCAGGTTAATTGCATGTCTCCGGCCATAGGGGATCTCCGTTAGTAACTGCTTGTTCGGCAATTGTACAGCCCATTCGATGATTTGCTGCAAAAGATTTGGATTTTAAATGGATTAACCCGGAAATTCACGCGGATTTGGCCGCGGAATTCTCCGTTCCTAGATGGCTCCGCACGCTATAGTTCCAATAAAGGGAAATCAGGATTCTCAAGCAGTTGCACAGGAATCCTGGCCAGAAGCAGCTCTCTCCGATGGCGGTCGTCTCCAATCCGGTCTCTGAGGCTGAATGTATCCGCCGCATTCTGGCGGGCGAAAAGCAGCTTTTTCATGAGCTCATCCGGCCCTGCGAACGTTCCATTTATTTCTTGCTGTATTCGCTGCTGCGCAACGAAGCCGACGCTGAAGACGCGGCCCAGGAGACCGTCATCAAGGTCTTTCGTAACCTGCACTTGTTCCGTGGCGACTCGCAGTTCCGCACCTGGGTGCTCTCGATCGCGCGCAATGAGGGGCTCGGCCGCCTACGCAAGGTGGAAAACCGCCGCGAGGACTCGCTCGATGCGCTCACCGATGGGGATGCCGGAGACTTCACGCCCGCGATTTTGACCAGCTGGCGCGAGATTCCGACCGAAGCGCTCGAACGCCAGGAGCTGGGAGCTGTGCTGCGGGAGGCGATCGACGGCCTGCCCGAGATTTACCGTAACGTTGTATTGCTCAGAGACATCGAAGAGATGGATGTGCGCGAGACTGCTGCAGTGCTCGGTATTGCCGAGGGCGCGGTGAAAGTCCGCCTGCATCGCGCCCGGGCGCTGCTGCAGCGTCATCTGGCGCCGAAATTGAAAAGGTTTGCACCCAAGAAGGGCAGGCTGTTTGGGTGGGCAAAATGAGGATCGACTGCAAACACGTGTGGCAGTACATCTCCGCTTACATCGACGGCGATGTGGACGCAGTGCTGCGCGCCGAGATCGATCGTCATCTGGAGACCTGCGAAATCTGCTCCGCGGTATTGGACTCCACACGTAACGTTATCGTGCTCATGGCAGATGACCGTGTCTTCGAGCTGCCTGCCGGCTTCGCCGATCGTCTGCACGCAAGGCTGGATCAGGAACTCGCGCTCGGCGAAGGATCTTGAGTCAACGCGTACATTTCAGCGTTCGCTTATCGCATGCATTGCCGTTGACTTGAGTGCGCTTTGTTTTGGCGCGCAAAGCCATCGCAAAATCTCAAGATGCACGCACCGTACCCGAAGAATCAGCCGGCGCTTTTTGTCTGCACGGTCTGCGCGGTGCGGATGTGTGGCCGGTGCACGACTACATGCGTCCACGACTCCAGGCCGACGAGAGCCAGCGTGAGCACAGCCATGGCGATCTGCAGCCGTTCTGAGAGGAGCTGGCGTTTGGAGATCTCGCGACGGCGCCACTGCGCTTCCGGCCGGGAACGTAACCGCCAAATCCAGAAGAGGACTGCCAGATTGATCACCGCGCCCAGTACAGCCACGGTCAGCATGGGAATCCGGATCGCATCGCGATGAAAGGCGCGCACCGGAGCCCAAATGCTGCCTGCCGCCAGCGCAGCCACGCCAATCCCGACGCGAATCCCGTTGATCGTCAGGACGGCAGTGCACAGACTTTGAAGCAGCGCGACCGTCACACTGGCAAATGACACCGCGGTCAAACTCTTTGAATTTTCCACGCGACCTCCCACGAGTTGCAGGGCATCAACAGGGTAGCGCAGCCGGAGAGGAGTCGCCAATCCCGTGGTGACCTGTTGTCCCCGTCATCCCAAAGACGTTCTCTGCGGAAATTCCGGTAGCCAGTTGGACCATTTTCCCTGTAACCTTTCCAGCTAGGCGCGACTCCATAGGTGCGTAGCAAAGAAACGGGAGACTGATTCGATCGGCTCTCTCGCGCCTTCCACAACCGCGGAGACTCCTCCGCCCCAACCCCAGCGAGGTCTATCCATGAAGAATCAATTCAATGCTCTGCTCCTTACCGCGGCGCTTGCCGGCTTAGCCGGCGGGACCACGGTCGCTGCTCAGTCCGCTGCTCAGGGCACATCGCACGCGAACTCAGCGAAGGTCATCAAGGCCGGCTTGCGCTACTCAGGCGCCAGCGCCGCTGACGACAAGCACTCCTGTAAAGGCAAGAATGATTGCAAAGGCCAGGGTGGCTGCAAGTCCAGCGACAACGGCTGCAAGGGCAAGAACAGTTGCAAGGGCAAGGGCGGTTGCGCGACAGACGGCTCCAAGATGCCCAAGGCCTTCTTCGCTTAAACACACACTGCTGGGGGATCGGCGCGCGGCAGATTCCCGTTTGCCGATCCCACTTCTCTCGATCGCAATTCTCTTGGTTCAATTGCCATTCGTCACTTAAACCGCACCGTTCGTCACAGGATGCTACGTCTTCTTTCCTGACTTATGTCCAGCAATCGTTTCAATGCGTATCAAGATCATGGCGTAGGAATCGGCCTGCGCATTCCGCATTACCAGCACATCTTTGAACGCAAGCCGGTCGTCGATTGGTTTGAGATCATTTCAGAAAATTACATGATCGACGCAGGTAGGCCGTTGGCCACGCTCGATCAGATCCTCGAGCGGTACCGCGTTGTACAGCACGGCGTCTCGATGTACTTTGGTTCCGTGACCGCGCCCGATCCGGAACATCTGCGCCGGCTCAAGCAGCTTACTCGCCGCACCAAGACGCCGTGGCTCAGCGATCATCTCTGCTGGGGCTCCGTTGACGGCACGTACACGCACGATCTGCTCCCGCTGCCCTACACATGGGAGGCTGTGCATCGCACAGTCGAGCGTGTGCGCATGGTGCAGGACTATCTTGAGATTCCCGTCGCGGTTGAGAACGTAAGCTCGTATGCGGCCTTCACGGCCTCAGAGATGACGGAGTGGGAGTTTCTGAACGAAGTGGTAGAGCGCGCCGACTGCGGCATTCTGCTCGACGTGAACAATATTTACGTCTCGGCGATGAACCACGAGTTCGATCCGATGAGTTATGTGAACGCGGTGCCTGCGCATCGCGTGGCACAGATTCATATTGCCGGCCACTCCAAATATGAGAAGTACATCCTCGATACGCATGACCATCCTGTGATTGATCCCGTATGGCAGCTCTATGCGCGCGCCATTGAGCGTTGCGGCCCGACGCCTACGCTTCTCGAATGGGACGATCACATTCCGAGTTTCGATGAGGTGCACGCAGAGGCGCTCAAGGCGAATCGTTATCTGCATCGCGAAGAGCCGCAACTGATCGAGACTGCGTTAGGAGTGACCTCGTGAATCTTGAAGCCATTCAGCGGGCCATGGCGGCGGCCGTGATGGAGCCGCTGACGGAAGATGAAAACATGCGCGAGCAGACGACGGACGGTCGCGCCATGACCGACGTAGCGGCATCGTTCATCGCGCCGAACAGCCGGCTCACTGCCTTTGAACGCCTGGAGATCTACAACCGCCAATACTGGTACCGCGTGCTCGGCGCGCTGGCAGAGGATTTTCCGGCATTGCGCGCAGTGATCGGCGGTGCGCGATTCGAGAAGCTCTCGATCGCCTATCTCACCGAGCATCCCAGCCGTTCCTTCACGTTGCGCAATCTCGGGTCGAAGCTTGCGGAGTGGCTCGCTGACCATCCGGAGTTTACAGGACGCCGCCATGCGCTCGCGGTGGATGTGGCCCGGATTGAGTGGGCGTTCGTCGAGGCATTTGACTCGGCCGAGCACGTTCCACTCGCGCTTTCCCAGATTGCTGCATTGGATGGCGGATCGCAGCTTGCATTGCAACCGCATCTGCGGCTGATGGCGCTTAACTATCCGGCGGACGATCTCGTGCTGTCGCTTCACAGCCGCGAAAAACGGCAGACAAGCGAAGCCGGAATCGAGCACGAAGAGGAAGCAGTACCTCCGGTGACGCTGCCGAGGCTGCGCCGTCGCCCCACCTGGCTTGCTGCGCATCGTGTGGAGTATGCGGTTTACTATCGGCGCCTCACGCAGGAAGAATTTCTCATGCTCTCTGCGTTTCATCGCGGCGAGTCGCTCGGTGAAGCTCTCGAATCCGCCTTTGCGCAAACGAGGATTACTGAGACGAAACGTGCTGCGCACGTGCAGGCATGGTTTGCCACGTGGGCCGAGCTGGGCTGGATTTGCGGATCAGAACTTTCCGGCAGCGAAATTTAATCTCTGTCATCCTGAGCGAAAGCCGTGGAGCGGCTTGAGTCGAAGGACCTGCTTTCTGAAATGAGCGCTCCGATAGAGGAGAAAAATGTCTAACATCGTTAGTGCCTACACTCGTTTCGTTCACCTGCTGAATCGCCTCCGGTGCCCGCTGCTGCTGGCGATTCGTCTCTACTGGGGATTTCAATTTGTGCAGGATGGGTGGGGGAAACTGACGCATCTGAGCCGCGTGACGGAGTTCTTTGCCTCGCTCAATCTGCCCGCGCCGGGAGCTACGGCTGCACTCGTTGCCACGGTCGAATTTGCTGGTGGGATCCTCTTTTTGTGCGGCATCGCTTCTCGCCTGGTGTCGCTGATTCTCTTCGTCAACATGACGATGGCTTATCTAAGTGTTCCGGACGACCGCACCAATTTCTTCCACATCCTTTCCAATCCCAGCGACTTCTACGGTGCGACGCCGTACACGTACTGGTTCGCGGCGTTGCTCATTCTCATCCTGGGGCCTGGATGGATTGCGATCGACACGCTTCTTTTCCGCAGCTTCGCTCCGGGTGAAAAGCCTTGACCGCGGTTATCTGATCCCACGTTTATCTTGATCGCGCGTTATCATGGCACACAAACCCCTTTCGGGCTCGTGTGCCATGCGCATCGTCTACTTACTTACCTCGCTCGGCATGGGCGGAGCGGAGCGCCTGACGCTTGCGTTGGCTGAACGCATGCGCGAGCGCGGTCACGCCGTTGCGCTCTTCACGCTGATGCCACGGTTGGAAGAGGAATGGCCCACGGCGCTGCCCGTCTTTCGCTTAGGCATGCGCAAAGATCCTTTCAGTGTTGCCATCGCACTATGGCGCGCCCGGCGTTACCTGCGCGATCTTCGTCCTGATCTTGTCCACAGTCATGGCTTTCACCCGAACATCGTCAGCAGGCTTCTCAAGCCGCTTGTGCCGGCGCCGGCAATCGTGGCGACGATTCACAACGTCTACGAGGGCGGCCGACTGCGCATGTTCGCGTATCGTGTGACTGATTTTCTATGCGATCGCGTCACGACGGTGAGCCAGGCGGCTGCGGATCGTTTCATTGCGCTCGGTGCAGTCTCTGCGCGCCAATGCGTTGTGATCCCCAATGCGATCGACCTGACGGAATTTATGCCGAGCCCCGAGAGGCGCGCGCCGGCGCGATCATCATTCGGAGCCGGCGCGGATTTTATCTGGCTCGCGGCGGGACGCATCATGCCGGCAAAAGACTATCCCAACCTGTTGCGCGCCTTCGCAAATGTTCGCGCGTCGCAGCCGAGCACGCAGCTCCGGATTGCGGGCCAGGGCAGCAATCCGGCGCTTACCGAGCTGCGGTCACTCGCTGCCGAGCTGAACATTGCCGGCGCAGTGCGGTGGCTGGGACTGCAACGCGATATGCCCGCGTTGCTTGATGCTGCCGATGGCTTTGTCCTCAGCTCCGCGTGGGAAGGCATGCCGCTAGTGCTCGCGGAGGCCATGGCGATGGAGAAGCCGATTGTCGCGACCGATGTGGGCGGAGTGCGCGAACTTCTCGGCGAATTCGGCAGTGTTGTTGCGCCGCGCGCGCCCGAGCAACTTGCTCAGGCTATGCACGGCGTTATGCTGCAGACAGAAGATGCCCGCAGAGAGCAGGGCCGCGCTGCGCGCCAGCGGATCGAGCAGAATTTTTCGATCGATGCCCGTGCCAATGACTATGAAGCGCTGTATCGGAGCCTTTGTTGATCGAGAGCCGTGATTCGAATCACGCAAACCCACGCGAAACGAGAATTGCACGCTCAAAAACAAAAGGCCGGAGCATTGCGCCCCGGCCTCTGTGGTTGTTCTTTGCATACAGCGTCAGAATGTAAACGCTGCTTGAAGGAAGATCCGGCGTGCTGCCGAACCCGATGGCGAAGCAAACATGCCGCTCGCCAGGTGGTTGGACACATTGAACCGGCTGCCTGGCCCGGTGATGCCCGTCGTCTGATTGAAGCTCGGGATGACGGTTCCCGCCGGCGTGCCGTAGTTGATGTTGTTGAACAGATTCAACGCCTGCGCACTGAATGTGAGCGAGTACTTACGGCCGGTGTTCCCCATACCGCCGCGCATGCCGCCACCTCCACCGCCGAACGGACCGCCGAAGCCGCCGCCAAATCCGCCGCGGCCACCACCGCCGCCACGTCCGCCTCCGCCGCCCATGGGTCCGCCGCCGCGTGGACCACCATCACCTCGATCCGGTCCACCGCTCGATTCCACTTTTGGTCCAATGCCCCAGGCGCGGCTCAGCCGCAGGTTGACAGCCACACTTGACGGTCCAGTGGCGAGATCGGTCGGAACTAACGCGTCTCCTTGTTGCGGCGAGACATTAAAGCAGCCGAAGGACGTGAGCACATATTGCGAAGCACTGGCGCCTGGAGAGCACGCTGACGAGGCCGCAAGCCCGGGACGGCTGTTGAAGAAGTTATCGCCGGTCAGGTCGGTCGCGGTCGTGATGTTGAAGGGCCTTCCGGCCTGCGCAACCAGGAACGGATTGAACGATAGGCCCCACGGGCCATTGTAGTTGCCCATGACGAAGACCATCTGCGGCCGCACAAAGGAGGCTCGCCCATAGTCGAGGCTCAGATCGTAAGAGTTCGTCGGATTCGATCCTGCATTGCCGTCTGAATTGGCGTTTGTCCAGTTGTAGAAGCCCATCAGCGAAAAATTCGGCGAGAGCTGCGCACGAACATTGACGATAAGCTGGTTCTGCTTGAAGACCGCTTCAGGAAAATACTGGTCGATGATGCCGAGATTTGGATTAGGACGTGGGCCGGTGGTGCTGTTGTAGTACACCGTGCCAGGTATTGGTTCATAGGCATTCGCATCGCGCACCACAAGCTGATGCACGCCGAAGGAGCGTAGATAGGTGACGGTCAGCGTCGAGGTCTTGGTTAGCTGCCGCTCCAAGCTGGCGCCGATTTGCTCGGTATACGGCGATTTATAACTTGGAGCGATCGTGTCGAACTGCGAAGTCGAGGCCGATGGAGAACCGCAGCCCTGTGCGAGCGCCGCGCTGAGGCTGGTTGAGTCAAAGCAAGTGGGGTTCGTGATCACCGTTTGCTTCTGGCTGTTCGCCGTACCGTTGTACTGTTCCAGGTTCATCAGGTCCTGGATCTGGAACCGGTCGTAGAAAAGGCCGAAACCTCCACGCAGCACTGTCTTCGCCTGCTTGCGGTTCTTATGCCCGTCGAGTGCATAGGCGAAGGCAACGCGCGGCGCCAAGTCAGTGTGATCGGCGGTGTGATTCTGTGTCTCCCAACGCAATCCTGCGGAGAGCGTCAGATTGGGATTGAACTTCCAATCGTCCTGAAAGAACAGCGCCCCATCGAACAGATTGCCCGTAAACGCCTCTGGACCGGAGGTGTAGGTGAGCTTGTTGGGCGTGCAGCCGTTTGTTTTGTCGGTGCAGTTCGCAGCGATCTGTGCCACCGTTTCGTGGGCTGCCAGGCCATTTAGCGTAGCGACATACGCCTGTTGAGAAGGGAAGTTGAAGGTGCCGTTGTAGTTGGAATTGGTCGAAGTCGCCTGGCGATTATCGCGCAGCCATGCGCCGAACTTAATCGCATGCCTGCCCGCCGTCATCGTTGTGACGTTCTGCAATTCAAAGTGATCAGTGTGGCCCTTCGAATACTGGGTGCTATTGCCGCCGCCCGAAAACAAGCTAGGGATGTTGACAGTGGGCTCCGCACTATCTGGAATATCGGAGTTGGTGCCGCGCCGGTACTCGAACCGCGTCTCATTGACAATGCGGTCGTTGATGATCTGCGAATCGCTGATCTGCACCGTGTGTTCAATGGTGTTGGATGTGGCATTCTGCGATGGCAGCGACGTGTTACCGATATCGCCGCTCACGTTGTTGCGGAAGAACTGGTAGCGAAGGGTCAGCGTGTTCTTCTGTCCGAGCTGGAAATCAACTCGCGGCGAGATCTCCGTGTGCGTTGCGGGTGCGAACAGACCGCCCGTGATCGTGCCTGGGATGTAGGTGTTGGTTGTTGTTGGGTCAAGAACCGCCCCGGTCGCATTGTAGATGCTCGCATCCTGGTTGTTGCGCTGCTCGACGCTGAAGAAGAACGAAGCCGTCTTCGAGATCGATCCGCTTACCGATCCGTTGAGCATGATGCTGTGGTAGGGAGGAATGGTCTTTGTGAACGGGTTGCCGGTGTTGAAGGTATTGTCATTGCCCATGGCGAAGAAGCGGCCGTGCAACTTATCCGTTCCGGGCTTGGTGAGAATCTCGATGCGTCCGTAACCGAGCCGGTCGAACTCCGCAGAGAACGGATTCTGGTTGATGCGAATCTCACGGATCGCGGACTTGGGCGGAAGCTGCCCGCCGGTAAAGCCATCGATATAAATCTGTCCGCCGTTGGGCCCGGCCGAAGGTCCGGCGAGAGCGGTCAATTCATTCGACAACTCATCAGGGTCATCCGACAGGGCGTCGAGATCCTTGTCCTTGAGGACAATTGAATTCGAGTTTTCGCCCGCTTCCACGCTGACCTGCGGACCACCCTCTTCAGAGACCACGACCTGCTGCTGCTCGGCTTCGATGGCCATCTTGATATCGACAATCTTTGCCTGACCGGGATTCAGCTGAATCGGGGTGGATACGAACGGCGCAAAGCCCTGAAAGGTGGCCTGGATGACGTAGCTGCCCGCTGCGAGTCCCCGGATCTGATAGCCGCCGGCAGCATCGGCTGTGGCAGTGCCCACGGGTTGTCCTTGTGCCGTCGTTACGGAAACCTGCGTGCCTGGGATGAGCGCGCCGCTGGGATCAGTGATGTGTCCACGCAACGTGCCGGTATTGACGGGCTGCGCCTGCTCCGCAGCCGGCGACGTGCTTTGCCCGTTCGCTGCCAGCACACCGGCAATGCTTAGCGTCAAAGCAAGAATGAAATGGATCAAGCAATGCAATCGTGAATACACGTTTCCTCGATTCCTTCCTCGTGTGTCTCTGTTCTATGCCTACTGAGCTGCTTCAGGGGCGCTCGAACTCATACTCCAGTTCGAGAGCAGATCCTGGCTGGCCGGAGCTTCGAGCAGCGGCTCGACTCCCGCGAGCAGTTTGATCGCGGTTACATTCGATGCACCCTGTGTTGAAACCAGCATCACCGCCTCGCCCTTTTGCAGATCTTTTACCTGGATCGTCTGCGCGCGTTCGAGCACCATCTCGAGTCCGCCGCCTCCGCCGCGCTGTGGAGCCGGCGCGCCACTTCCACCCGCCGCCGAACCAGCCGGCCGCGGTGGGCCGCCACCGTTTCCGCCTCCGCCCTGACCATTGCCCTTGAGCCGCGTCGCTAAAAACTGCGCCGTGCGGTCATCGAGCCGCTTCATCTGCGACTCTTGCCCAATCTGAACGGTCACCGGCTTCTTGGTGGCGAGATCTTTCACGACGATCGTGGAGCTTGCCGGATCGGTAGAAACAACCGTGCCCGAGATGTTGCGAAAGCTGCCGGAGATAATCTCGACGGCGGTGAGTTCGGTCTCGTCGGCGTTTTTGGTGCCTCGCGCGCGCAGCTGGTCGCCGGGCTGGATCGCACTGAGCGGCGCTGCCTGTGCTTCGTCATAGCGGACAGAGCCAGGCGCATAACGCTTCGATACAGTCGTTGGCGTGGTATGGATGATGACGGTCTTTTGTGTGCCGCCCACCCGGCGCGTCAGATCGATAGTGCCGCTGGCCGCATCGATGCTCTTGACCAGGCCATCGACGCCGTTCTTCTGCCAGTCTTCGACATCCTGTTGCTGCTTTTTGGTAACGTCGGCTTGTTTAATAGCCACAACGCGTAAGGCCTGTGGTACTGCACCTGTCGAATTGGGATCGACGTTGACCAATACGCGGTCGCCCACCGCCAGATCGCTGAACTGCATCGTGACGGCCGCGCTCAGATTCGTTTGGCCCGGTTCGATGCGCTGCAGCGTAGCTGAGGAGGGGACCTCAACCTGCCGCGCATCGCCCTGCGCGGGCTTTACCGTAAGAGTGGTTCCGCTGATTGCGCTGATGGTGCCCAAAAAACGTGAAGCAGCAGCTTGCGCATTCGCAATTGGAACGGCTATCAACAGGGCCAATAGCCCGATTGCCGTTCTGCTCACCACTCCGAACGTCAGTCTCTTGCCTGTCATGCTTCCTTTTCCCGCGGTAAGGTACACTGCGCCCTCAAAGCGCTGCTTATTCCTATTCCGGTAGACGAAACAGTGGTCGAAAAGGTTGAGGCGCGATCGGCTGTGTCCTTTCTTAAGGCAAACTGAAGATGAAGCTGCGATAACCCTATTGATTGCAATCAATAGGCCGCGGTTTTGGTCGCTGAGAAAAGGTATTCTCGTAAACGTTTAGGCTGCGGTACGGAGATGCTTTTGAGGCGCTATTGCCGCAGCGTGGCAGTCTCCAGAAACGTATACTGCCCCGAGGGCGAGGGAACCACATTCGTTAACCTTTTGTTGTGAACCACCACGGTATCGAGGTACCAAAGATTCACAGCCGGTAGATCGTGCGCCAGAATCTGCTGCGCGGCTACATAATCAGCACGCCGCCGGTTCATATCCGCATTCTGATAGGCGTCGTCAAGAAGCGCGTCGAGTTGGAGATTCGAGTACCGGCCGCGATTAGCTCCTTTCGGCGGGAATCGCGCTGAGGAAAAGACGTAGCTGAAGATATCGGGTTGCTCATTGCCGCCGATCCAGTAGAGCGAGTACATCTGAAAGGCGCCGCGGGTTACGTCTGCATAGAATGTGGCGAACTCATTGCTGCGCAGATCGAGCGCAATACCCACCTTTGCCAATTGCTGTTGCAGAACCGCGCCGAGCAACCGCGCCCGCTCATCGGTGCTGGTCTTCATCATTAGATGAAAGCGGATGCCGTTCGGCCCGCGCCGATATCCAGCATCGTCGAGCAATTTATCTGCGCGCGCCGGATCGTAACTGTACTGCTCCACGTCGCCCGTCCATGCCCAATGGCTCTGCGGCAACAAACTCACGGACGGCCGGGCATGACCGCGCCAGAGCGTGCGGATGATCAGTTTGCGGTCGATGGCGAAAGCGATGGCCTGCCGCACGCGCACATCGCACAGAATGGGATCGCGCGTATTGAAGGCGAGGTACTGAATCTGTGTTCCGTTGGTGTCTTCAATGGTAAGGTTCGAGCGCTGTGCGAGCACAGGCAGCGAATCCATGGGCAGGGAATTGACCTCGACATCCGCTGAGCCCTTCTCCAACTCGAGCGACATCGTAATCGCGTCGGGCACCACCGCAAACCGCACGCGTGCAATCTTCGGCTCCGTCGACCAGCTATTCGGATTCCGCTCGATCACCACATCCTGATCGATGTGCTGGCTCACAAAACGAAAGGCGCCGGTTCCTACCGGATGCCGCCAGAAATCGCGCCCGCTTCCTTCGGGCACGATTCCAATCGCGCCAGTCGAGAGGTTCGTGAGCAGGAAGTTGTCGGGCCTCTTCAGGTGAAAGACGACGATTCGCGGATCAGACGCATCGATCGCGTCGACTGACGCATAAGACGCCGTTTTAGCGGAGAGGACGGCGCCATTGCGCATCGAGTTGATAGTCCACGCAACATCGCGTGCAGTCAGTGGGCGGCCGTCGGCAAACCGCACGCCTCCGCGCAGATGAAAGATCACCGTCTTTGGATCGGGCTGCTCCCAGCTCGACGCCAGCGCCGGCGTGAAGTGAAAGCTCGAGTCCTTGGCAACCAATCCATCGAAAAGCAGTTCGTCAATGTGCTCGGAGGCAAAATCTGTGCCCACGCGCGGATCGAGACTTGTGGGGCTGCTCTCGATGAGAAAGACCACCGTATTTGGATCGCGCTGTTGTCCGCGGCAGCCGATCACTCCCATGCATGGGATCAAGAACAGGAGGGCGAGCCAGAGCCTTTGCATCCGCGCATTGGCCGCTGTGGGATGCTCCGTGCCCCATCCTTTCGCGCACTTTGCGAAAGAGTAGAAGGCCGCAACACTCAATCGGCCGAAGTGCAGAGGACTATCCATGCAAAATCTGCCCCAGAATTGCGGGCCGCTTGGCGCCGGTCGCCGCAGGGACGTTGCCCGGCAGATGATGCCAGGTCATCCAGGCGAGCAGAGCGAAGGCTGCGGCCTCTTTCGCCTCGGCGGGAAGCCCGACTGCGTCGCTGGCTTTGACCTCGCAACCCAGCGGCTCCAGGCGATCTTTGAGCATTTTGGTCAGCGTGCGATTCCGCGCGCCTCCACCGGAAAGGATGTAATCTACCGACGCGCCTTGCATCTTCGCCATTACAAAACGCCGATAGCTCTGCGCGATCGTCTCGGCCGTGAGCGCTGTTGCGGTGGCCAGTGCGTCTTTGCCGTCTTTGCTGTATTTACGGCACAAGGCCAAAAAGTCCGCGGCGTAAGCCCGGCCAAACTGTTCGCGGCCCGCCGTCCGGGGTGGCTTTAAGCGGAAATAGCGATCTTGAAGAACCTGACGCAACACCGGCTGTAGCACCGCGCCTTGCGCAGCCAGTGCTCCATTTTTGTCGAAAGGCTTCGCGAACAATTCCTGCGCGAGCCAGTCGATGATCATGTTGCCGGGTCCGGTGTCGAAGGCGATCACTTCGTCCTGACTGCCTGCAGCGGGAATCGCCGTGAGATTCGCGATGCCGCCGATATTTTGCAGCACGCGTCCGCGGCGTGGGTCGGCGAAGAGCGTGTAATCGAGCAGCGGCACCAGCGGCGCGCCTTGTCCGCCAGCGAGCAGATCGGCGGGACGGAAGTTCGAGACAACCGGAACACCCAAGCGCGACGCGATCACCTGCGCTTCGCCCGCCTGCCAGGTGCAGCCGAATTTGCGTTCCGCATAGGTTTCTGCGCGCGACTGATGATAGAGCGTCTGTCCGTGGCATCCGATCAGATCGAGTTTGACTCTGTGGCGTGCAAGCGTCTTCTCCACAGCCTCGACGTATGCGATGCCCAAGCGCCAGTTCAGCCGCGCCAGCTCCGCCGTTGACGTCGAATCGGCATTCATTGCAGCGAGTACGGCACGGCGCAAAGCAGCTGGGTAGGGAAATCCTTCATGGGCGATGAGCTGCAACGACGGTCTCAACCGCCCGCGCGTGATGCGCACCACGGCCACATCGACGCCATCGGCCGAGGTTCCGCTCATGATGCCGGCCACCGTCATCGCGCGCGGGTTCATGCAATCTCCGCGGGCGCAGCCGCTCTTGGAGCGATAACGTCTGCCTCGCTCGCCGTGATCCGATCGCGGAACGCTAATGCCCGCGTGCGTAGCGCTTCAAATTGTTTGGGCGTGAGAGCACGGGCTACGCCGCTCGCATAGAGCCGCTTCCGCTTGCGCGCTACCTCGCGTGCACGGCCTAGAAGCAGCGTGCGGAAGGAGGTTGACCGTTCTGCCGCAGAGATCAACGCTTCGTAGCTGCGCAAGATCAACTCGGCGCTGTGGCAGATTTCAAGCAGGTCGCTGCCCGCGCGAACCGCAGCCACGGCCGCTTCTTCTACCGGGAGAAATTTGAGGATGCCACCCATCTCGAGATCGTCCGAGAGAACGATGCCGCGATATCCGATCCGCTTGCGCAGCACGGTCGTAATCCAAAATGCGGAGGCGCTCGCCGGCCAGTCTTTACCCGGCGTCTTGGGATACGCCGCGTGATTCATCATGATCATCGGCATGGCGCTGTGCAGTTCGCGATAGGGAATCAGGTCCTCGTTCCAGATCTGCTCCCACGTGCGTTCGATCTCCGGCGTGACGAAGTGCGTGTCGCCGGTTGCGCCGCCCAGCCCTGGAAAGTGCTTGCCGCAGCCGACAATGCCCTGTGCCGCGAGCCCTTCGAGAAAAGGCTGCGCAAACGCGACAACTTCTGACGCAGTTGCGCCAGGAGGTCGCGAACCTAATACCTCCGTGGCTTCGGGCAATGCCAGGTCGACCACGGGCGCAAGCGTCGTGTTGAAGCCGAAGGCCTTTACGGCCTGCGCGATCAGAGAGCCAAACTCACGCGCCAGCGTTGCATTACTCCGTACCCCATCCTTTCGCGCTTTGTGCGAAAGAGTGGCTTTGCGCATTGCCGTGCCGACGGCCTGGGCCGAAGGCATCGTGGCCAGCGCGTCGCGCAACCGGTTCACCGTGCCGCCTTCTACATCGACGCAGCGGACGGCATGGGGCGCGCCCAATCCCGTGGCTTCATCGAGCAGCGCCCGCGTCTGGGCTGCGTCCACGATATTGCGCTTGAAGAGAATCACTCCGCCGGGCCGCACAAGCCGGAGCCACGCGCGCTCCAGGCCTGTCAGTTCCGCAGCCCCGAGACCCACCACGAGCAATTCACCGGCGGCTCGCCGCACACTTGTCATCTTTGCAATCCTCAGCTTTTCTTCAGCTCTTGCTTCAGTTCTTCGAGCAGGTTGAGCGCTTGCAGCGGCGTGAGTGAATTCACGTCGGTCGCTTCGATGCGGTCTACAATGCGTTGCGAAAGCGGCGTGAAGATGGTCAACTGCATCGGCTCGGCCGTGGTTTCAGTCTGCACACTCTGGCGCTCCTGCTTCTCGTGTTGCTTCAGAACTCGACGGGCGCGCTCGATCACCGCGACGGGTAGACCGGCGAGCTTCGCTACTTCAATGCCATAACTCTTGCTGGCGGCGCCCGGCTCGATGTGATGAAGAAAGACGATTCCGCCCGCCGTCTCTTTTACAGCCACGCGCAGATTCCGCACGCGCGGTAATTTTTCGGCGAGCATCGTCAGCTCGTGATAATGGGTCGCGAAGAGCGTACGCGCTCCGGTCTCTGCATGAAGATATTCGACTGTTGCCCACGCGAGCGAGAGCCCGTCAAAAGTTGCAGTACCGCGGCCCATCTCATCGAGCAGAATGAGCGAGCGTTCGGTCGCCGTGTTCAGGATGGTCGCGGTCTCCGTCATCTCCACCATGAAGGTCGAGCGGCCGCGCGCCACGTTGTCGCTGGCGCCGATGCGCGTATAGATGCGATCTACAAGACCGAAACGCAGGCTATCTGCCGGCACAAAGCTGCCCATCTGCGCCATCAGCACCAGCATCGCTGCCTGGCGCAGATAGGTGCTCTTGCCACCCATATTGGGGCCAGTGATCAGCAGCAAGCTGGGCGGTGCTCCCGCACTTTCACTCTTTGGAGTAGAGCCGTGATGAGCGCATAGATACAGATCATTGGCGATGAATCGCCCCTCGCGGGTGTCCTCCATCCACTGCTCGATCACCGGATGCCGCGCGGCCACGGCTTCGAGCACCGGTTCCTCCACAAGCCGAGGGCGCACATAGCGCCGCGCCGCGGCAAGATGGGCAAAGCAGGCCAGCAGATCGGCCTCGGCCACAGCAGACGAGCTGCGGCGAATGCGCCCGGCGTTATCGAGCACGAATTTGCGCAACTCGGCGAAGATGCGCTTTTCAATCTCGATGCAGCGGTCATGCGCAGTAAGAATCTTGCGCTCGTATTCCTTTAGTTCCGGAGTTGTAAAGCGCTCCGCGTTGACGAGGGTCTGCTTACGTTCATAGTCGGCGGGCGCCAGGGCGAGGTTCGCCTTCGTGATCTCGATGTAGTAGCCGAAGACTGTGTTGTAGCGAACCTTGAGTGATCCAATGCCCGTTCGCTGCCGCTCGCGGTCTTCAATAGCGGCGATGGCCTGCCGCCCTGAGCTCGATATGCTGCGCAGATCATCCAGCTCTGCGTCAACGCCGGACGCGATCGCGCCGCCGTCTGCAAGCGTCAGCGGGGGCTCGGCGACCAGCGTCCTCGCGATCCGCATCGTCAGCTCATCAAGTGTGTCGAGGCGCGCAGAGATGTCCTTCCAAAGCGGCGCGGTCATCGCCGCGAGGGCCGTTTTCAAGCCAGGCAGCCGGGCCAGGCTCGCCGCCATCGCGCGCACATCACGCGGACCGGCCGAATCGAGAGAGAGCCGTGCCAGCAGCCGCTCCAAATCCAAGATGCCGGAAAAGGCCCGGCGCAGCTCTTCGCGTTTGAGCAGGGCCCGGTGTGCTTCGGCGACGGCCTCGTAGCGCGCCTCGATGGCGGCAGCGTCCATCGATGGCCGCAGGATCGTTGCGCGCAAAAGCCGTTTGCCCATTGGCGTAAGGCAGGCGTCAAGTGTGCGGAAAAGCGTCGCCCGGTCGTCCTGCCCTTGAAAGAGCGGCTCGACAAGTTCGAGATTGCGCACCGTCACCTGGTCGAGCTCAAGCGCGGTCGAGTGTTCCTGAAACTTGAGCGAGTCGACGTGCAGTGCTTCGTTCTTCTGCGTCGTGCGGACGTAGTGCAACACTGCACCGGCGGCGATGGCTGCGGATTCGTGTCCGTCGAGACCGAAGCCTTCGAGCGAGCGGACGTTCAATTGCCGCTCGAGCAGCGGCACGGCAAAATCGCGGGTCCAGATCCAGTCTTCAAGGCGCGTGCGGGCCGGAATGCGCTCCAACGGCGCCGGCAATTCGGCGCTTGTAGAGACCAGCACCTCGCTCGGCGCCGCAAGAAGCAGCTCATCAACGGCCTGCTGCCGTGCGGACGCACCGCGAAACTCGGCCGTGCGAAATTCGCCGGTGGAGAGATCGAGCAGCGCCACAGCGCAAGCCGGGTGCCCCACTCTCGCGACGCCTTTGTTTTTGTCGCTAGGGGAGGGTATGGATTCATACAGCGCTGCCAGGAAATTATTCTGCTCCTGCCCGAGACCTGCATCGATCGCTGTCCCCGGCGTCAGGACCCGCGTCACCTCACGGCGGACAATCTTTTTGGTGAGTTTCGGGTCCTCCATCTGGTCGCAGAGAGCGATCCGATAGCCTTTGCGCAAGAGCCGCGTGAGATACCCTTCGACCGAGTGAAAGGGCACACCGCACATTGGGATCTGCTTCTCTCGGTCGCGCGCCGTGAGCGTGAGTTGCAATTCGCGGCTGGCCACGGTTGCGTCGTCGTAAAACAGCTCGTAGAAATCGCCCATCCGGAAGAACAGCAGCGCGTCGGGGTTCTCCCGCTTGGCCGCGGTCCACTGGCGCATAAACGGTGTGAGTTCAGAGCCGTTTTTCTCAGCGGCAGCCGATGGCGGAGCTGGCTCCTGAACCGTTTCGGATTGAAGTTCGTTTTGGATCACGCTGCTTTCCAGCTTATCGCGTTCCTGTGGAAGTTCGTTCTCGGCTCGGAGAGACGATTTGGTGAACCACCTAGAGCCCGGCAAAAAGCCGTAGACTCTGCTGTTGGTGTGCGTTAGACTGTCCTCCTCCCAGGCTGCCCTCCGGTTCGATGTGTCAGAGGAGGTGTTGAAAAAGCGTATGCCTCCCATTGGAAGCCGAGCGCGCGTCCGTCCGCTCTTCATGCTTGCATTCTGCTTCCTGCTGCTTGGGCAGGCCGGGCATGCGCTGCCGGGCGAGGCAGATCTTAATGCGACACAGGAGAAGCTGGCGAGCCTCGAATCCTGCCTGGGAGAGGGAAACGCCGCCGTCAACAAACTGCGCCGGGGATTGCTGAGTGGATGGGGCCGTTGGAAGCAGCAGCGGCCTTCGCTTTTGAATCAGCCGGTCAACCCACCTCCGGCCGAATACCTCGAAAGCCTCGACCGCGACCTGAAGGCGTGCGATGTGGCCAAACAGCAAAAGGATGAAGCTCTCCGCCGGGCCATCCTCGACCAGGTGCTCCAGGATGTGACGATCAAGGCCAATGACTGCGAGCGGTTCGGCATGGGCCGGCTGGTGCAGGTGAACGTAAGCACCATGCACGGAGGAACGGCAGAAAACGGCTGGGTGGTCTTCTGGCGATGGATGCCGGTCGGCCCGCTTCAAACTGTCGAAACCAGCATGCCCGGCCTCACGAGTCCGGCAAGCAAGGCATTTCCGCCGGGGACCTATGCCTTCCGGGCAGAGAAGCGCGTCTCAAGCACCGAAATCCGGTCGACTGAGACCAGGACCATCATTGTGGGCGGCACCCAGACCGTCGACTGCCCGCTGGTGATCGAGTAGCTGGAGCCGATCAAGATGAATAAGCTGGCTACTGCCGAGGCGCAGGGAAAGAAGACCCGGCTTGCCGTCTTTGCGAACTTCTTTAAGAGCTACATGAGCGTTTCAACGATCGTAGCTGCTTCGATTCCCATCCCCATCGGAAGCTGGAAGCTGATTCCCATCTACGCGCATCAGCGGGGCTTTCTTACCGTCTACGCCTCGCTGCTTTGCTTTCTGTTGATGGCCGTCGTGTTCTCGATTCGCCACCGCCTCAGCGTAGTGATGTTCGCGCACTCGGCGGCGAGCACGGTGGTTGCGGCGCTGCCGTTTGTCTTTATCGTCCTTACGGTCGTCTGCATTTACCTGTACCACGGAACCCTGCTGAAGTCGGTCCAGGAGTTCCGCCAGCAGGGAGTCGTGGCGCCCACCAGCGCCATCCTTGATTCGGCAGATATCAGTGAGATTCCCTACGCGCTGGATCTGTCGGTCTACTATCTGGGCATCTTCGTCTGCGCCGAGGCAGCGTTCTTGCTCACAGCGATTCGTGAGTACCTGCAGGACGCACTGCACCTGGACGAGATGGCCCTGCTGCACGGGGAAACGGGAATGGAGCGCGGAACGGCGAGTAAAAATCTCTCCTGAGATCGCGACACGGGACGTAGGGCCGTGCCAAGCACAGAGCGCCGCATCCAGACAGGTGATTTACATCACAGTTATACTGATACTAAGCGCCGTAAGGTGTTGATAACGATGTATCTCCTCTGGCTACGAGTTGCGGCGATCCTGTACGCGGCGGCCTCTTTGGCCATCTTCCCGTCGGTACTGCACGGCACGCTGCGTTGGCGCAAAGCCTGCGTCCACTTTGGAGGGCTGGCGTTCTTTTTTCATTTCGTTTCGGTCGTGGAGATGCTCGTACAGGCGCATCGTTTTGTGCCGGTCGGCATGCGCGAGATCGAGTCATTGCTGGGTTTTGCGGTCGCTGGTCTGTTCTTCCTCGTCTGGTGGCTCTACGACGCTATTCCGCTAGGTCTTTTTGCGCTGCCGGCCACGTTTTTTCTGGTCTTTGTGCCTGCACTCGGAGCGGACCGCTATACCTTCCCCTCACAGGGCGTAAGAACAAGCTGGCTGGTGGCGCACATTGTGGCTCTGTTGCTTGCGTACGCCGCGCTTGGCTTCAGTCTGCTGGCATCGATGCTCTACCTGGTGCAAGAGCGCCGCATCAAGACCAAACCTAAGCCGGGTCCGGGAAGAAGTCCGCTGGATTGGCTGCCGCCTCTCGATACGCTCGAACGCATTGCCCATGCCACGCTCGAGTTCGGCTTTCCCTGCATGACCATCGGCCTGATGATCGGGGCAGTGCTGGTGCAGGAGACCGACCTCGGCGCAGCGTACTTTCTCGATCCCAAAGTCATCGCATCGTTTATCAGTTGGATCTTTTATGTTCTGCTGCTTCTGGTACGCCGCGGCGCGGGCCTGCGTGGGCGCCGTGCAGCCTACGTCTCGGGAGCGGTGCTCGTCGCCATGATCGGCGTCTGGGCCCTCAACCTCGTCAGCAACGTGCACAGGTTCGGTCCGCAATGACGCTCGCACTCATTGGCGTCAATCACAAGTCCGCGCCCATCGCGTTGCGCGAACGGGTGGCGATTGGCCGCGACGAACTGACCGAAGCCCTGCGTGCACTGGCTGCAATGCCCGGCGTGACGGAGTGCATGATCGTTTCTACCTGCAATCGCGTGGAACTGCTGGCCGCTGTGGAAGGGCCGGAGGTGCAGTTGGCCGGCTTCTTCCCGGAACACTTCGGCATCGAAGTATCTGTTCTGACACCGCATCTCTTTGAATATCGCGACAAAGAAGCGGTGAGCCATCTCTTCCGCACGGCGGCAAGCCTGGACTCTATGGTTGTGGGTGAGCCGCAGATTCTCGGCCAGGTGAAAGAGGCTTTCGCCATGGCTCGCGCTGCCGGAACGGTTTCTGGTCAGCTTGAACATCTGCTGCAAAGCGCGTTTTCTGCGGCCAAGAAGGCGCGTTCGGAGACCGGCATCGGATCGAATTCGGTTTCAGTCGCGTCGGTAGCCGTGGAGATGGCGCGCAAGATCTTCGGCTCACTGCATGGGCGCACCGTTTTTCTGGTGGGCGCGGGAAAGATGAGCGAGCTGGCGGCGCGGCACCTGGTGCAGCAGGGGGCCGGCGCCATTCTGGTGACGAATCGCACGCCGGAGCGCGCACGCCGCATGGCCGACGATTTCGATGGCCGTGTCATTCCCAAGGTAATTGATTTCGCCCGGCTCCACGAGGTCGCCAGCGATGCCGACATCGTGATCACATCGACAGGCGCGCCGCACGCCATCTTCCGCCGCGAGCATGGCCAGGCTTTTCTGCATCGCCGCCGCAACCGGCCCATGTTCTTCATCGATATCGCCGTTCCGCGCGACGTTGATCCGGAGATGAATAAGCTCGACGGCATCTTCGTCTACGATATTGACGATCTGCAGCAGGTAGCCTCCGCCCACAAGGAAGAGCGCAGCCGTCAGGCCATCGATGCCGAGGCCATCATCGCCGCCGAGGTCGAGCGCTTCCATCAGCGGCAGCGCGCCGTGAACGTGGCGCCGGCGATTGTGGCCCTGCAGCGCCGAGCCGAGGAGATTCGCGTGGCCGAGATGGAGCGCCTGCACGCACGCCTCGGTGCGCTCACTCCCGAACAGCTTGCTGCTGTTGAAGCGCTGACGCGCGGCCTGGTGAATAAGTTTCTGCATCCGCCGATGCAGGCCCTGAAACAGGCGGCGCGCGAAGGCGATTCGATGCGTCTCGACATTCTTTGCGAGGAGTGGTCTGTTTCTGCTGTAGCGCCCGTCGCATCAATCGATACGGCGCCGCCTGCGCAGGCGGCCGAGCCCAAACAGCTGGAACCGGCCAACACGGATGCGCACGTGGAGGTGCGGCGATGAATCTGCGCATCGGCAGCCGTGGCTCGCAGCTTGCACTCTGGCAGGCGAATCACATTGCAGCTCTCCTGCGCGAGCAGGGCCACTCGGTCGAGATCGAGATCATCAAGACGACCGGCGATCGCCTGCAGGAAGTTTCGTTCGTCGAAGTCGGCTCGAAGGGCATGTTCACGAAAGAGATTGAAGAGGCGCTGGCCGAGAGCCGTATCGATCTGGCCGTTCACTCGCTCAAAGATCTACCCACTGAACTGCCCGCGCCCTTCACGCTGGCCGCGACTCCGGTACGCGTCGACCCACGCGATGGATTTGTCTCCGTGCATTGTGCGAACCTGGTCGCGTTGCCGCCGCGAGCGCGCGTGGGCACCAGCAGCCAGCGCCGCCGCGCACAGTTGAAAGCACTGCGGCCTGATCTCGAAATCGTCGAGTTTCGTGGCAATGTCGACACGCGCCTGCGCAAGCTGGGCGAGGGACAGGTGGATGCGATTTTGCTGGCGGCCGCCGGCCTTGAGCGGCTGGGCCGTACCGACTGGCTCCGCGAGCGCCTCGACCCCAAAGATTTTTGCCCCGCCGCGGGCCAGGGGGCGCTGGCCATCGAGACCAGAAACGATGATGCGTCCACTCTCGAGGCCGTCAGCCTCCTCGATCATGCCGACACGCGCTTTGCGGTCGAAGCCGAACGCGCGGCGCTTGCTGCGCTCGGCGGAGGTTGCCAAGTACCCATCGGCATCCATTGCCGGCTGAAGTTCACGCAACGTCATGAGCCACCAGACGAGATCCTCGATGAAATCTTTGCGGTGGTCGCTTCGCCCGAAACGGGACAGGTTGTCCGCATTCACCATCAGGCGAGCCGCGACCACAATGATCCCGTAGCCTTTGGCCGTCATGCCGCCCGGATGCTGCTCGATGCGGGCGCCGGGCCCTTGCTGGCTGCCGCACCCGGTGTCTCGCAATGACCCTGCCGCTCGCCGGCCGGCGCGTACTGGTGACGCGCTCCGTGCGCCAAGCTTCCAAACTCAGTGAAGAGCTGCGTGCGCTCGGCGCGATTCCGGTTGAGGTCCCGGTCATCGAGATCGTTCCGCCGGAATCGTATGAGCCGCTCGACGACGCGTTGTGCAATCTCGATCGGTACGATTGGCTGATTCTCACGAGCACCAACGTATTGCAGGAAGTTTGCGCACGTAGCGCACACTTTGCTGTGAATCCTGCTCGCGCTGAAGGGTTGAAAATCGCTGCGGTGGGTCGCGCAACTGCCAAAATGGCGAGGCATTTCGGTTTTCACGTAGATATTGTGCCCGAAATCTACGTTGCTGAAGCTCTGGTAGCAGCAATGCGCGATGCGATAAAAGACAAGCGCATTTTGTTGCCCCGCGCCGCAGTCACCCGCGATGTGATCCCTGATGCGCTGCGTGAGCACGGGGCCGTCGTCGATGTCGTCGAGGCCTATCGCAATGTGCTGCCCGAAGGCGCACCGGAAAAACTGCGCATTGCGCTGGAGCAGAGAATCGACGCTGCAGCCTTCACCAGCTCGTCGAGCGTGACACATTTGAAGGAAGCGACAGCGAGAGCCGGGCTTCCATTTCCATTGGCCGGTGTGCGGGCGATCTCGATTGGCCCGATCACGAGCGAAACTTTGCGTCAGCAAGGATGGGAGCCCGCGATAGAAGCAAATCCGTCGGATATTCCTGGGCTCGTCTCCGCGATTTGTAAATCTTTATCTGATCGTTGAATTCGCCGTGCCCCATCCTTGCGACGTCTTTGCTTTTGTCGCAAGGGTGGGAAAACACGAAACTCGATCAACCTTCATCAATACAGGCATGAACTGGGAAAGCACAAAACTCAGCTATGCCAGGTCTTGTCTTTGGAGTTGCAGACCTGCTCCAGATTGCACTTGTCGCACTTCGGGTTCCGTGCAATGCACACCTGGCGTCCATGATGAATCACCTGGTGCGAGAAGCTGATCCAGCGGTCTTGCGGGATCACCTGCATCAGTTCGCGTTCGACCTCTTGCGGTGTCTCGCCCTTGGCCAACTCCAGCCGCCGTGAGATGCGAAAGACATGCGTGTCGACGACCACACCCTCCGCTTTGTTGAAGCTCACGCCGAGCACGACGTTCGCCGTTTTGCGGGCCGCGCCGGGAATCGTGATCAGTTCCGCAAGCGTCTGGGGCACCTTGCCGCCGAATCGCTCGACCACGGCCTTTGCCGCGCCCTGTAGAGACTTGGCCTTGTTGCGATAGAACCCGGTTGTTTTGATCAGCTCCTCAAGTTCGGGCAATTTGGCTTTGCTCATTGCCTCGGGAGTGGGGAAGCGTTTGAATAGGGCCGGCGTGACCATGTTGACGCGCACATCAGTACACTGCGCCGAAAGAATCGTCGCCACCAGCAACTCCCACGGTGAGCGATGATTCAGCGCGCACACCGCCTCGGGATAGGCCTCATCGAGCCGCTTGAGAATCTCGGCGATCCGTTCCGGGGCGAGCGGGCTGCGTGGAGAGTTCTTTTCAAAAGCCTTCTTCTTAGTCGTTGATTTTGGTGCGGGCATGAATAGGAGTGTACCCCCCCGACTCAGGTAAGGAGGCGGGCTTTATGGCCTTGTGCACGAAGCAAGTTCACCGCCTGTTTGTCGAAACTGATGAACTGTTCCGCGCCCAGCCAAGCACCCTCGTAGGCAATCACGCCATCGGCAAAATCGCCGCCGGCCTCCAATGCGCTCAGGCCGGCTTCGGCAACAGGACGGTTGGTGATGACTTTGGCGCTGTCGAGAAGAGAACGAAGTGACTGTGCAATTTCCGCAGTGGGTCTTTTGAAGCCCTGCCGCATAACCCAAACGAATTCGCAAAAGGCTGCAATAGGAATAGCGATCGCCTCAGCCTTTCGTAGCGCGTGCTCCGCTGCAATTGCCTGACGTAAGTCGTCCCGCGCCGCCGCTCGAACAAGAACATTCGTGTCTGCGGTGATCTTCATCGGTTGCCGGCCCAGGCATCTTCGGTAATTTTTTTGATCTGCTCAATAGTGAGCCTAGGACCACCTTTCCGTTCAAGGCTGCCGATGAACTTGTCAATCGAACCCTTCGGTTTCGCGGATGTAACAACTAGCCGCCCGTCGGGCAGCTTGTCGATCTCGACTTTCTGCCCTGGGGTAACGTTGAGGTGCCGGAGCAGTTCCTGCTTCAGCGTGATCTGACCTTTGGCGGTAATGGTAAGCGTAACCATAAAACCTCACCTCTTATGGTAAGGAAAAACTGCCTTACCGTCCAGAGACGATTATTTCCTTGTTAGAGTTTGCCCTCCAGCCATCCATTCAGCTTATCGATCTGCAGGCGCACACCGATAAAGAACTGCCCGAACAGCGCGTACACCGCGCTCACTTCATCAAAGCGCATCTCGTAGATGAGCTTTTTAAAGACCACCGGGTCTTCGGCGAAGAGGTCGACGCCCCACTCCCAGTCGTCCATGCCGATGGAGCCGGTGATGATCTGCTTTACCTGGTCGCCATAGCGGCGGCCGATCATGCCGTGCTCGTGCATCATGCGCTGCCGCTCGGCAAAAGGAACGGTGTACCAGTTCACCTGCTCGCCGCGTTTGCGGTCCATGGGATAAAAGCACAGATACTTCGCATCCGGCACAGCAGGGAAGAGCCGCGGCGCCATGGCCTCTGCACCACGTTTGAGCGAAGCTGCAATCTCAGCATCCCACTCCGGCGAGTGTTCCGCGCATCCTTTTGCGGCAGCGGCCTCGTAAGTTTTGCGGCTCGATTCATACAGGCCCAGCTCGACAACGGAGACATAGGAATGCCGCTGTTCGAGAAAGTCATACAGCCGCGTCTGCGCCAGGTCGAGTTCAACTTGATTGAGCGCTTCGAGCGACTCGCGAAAGTGAATCAGCATCAGATCGCCCTTGTGCCCGAGCTGCGAATAAAGCGCCGTCCGCACTGGCGCATCGGCACTGGCCCGCTCCAGTTTTTTGAGTGCTGCTGTAAACGCGGTGACCATCTCGTTACGTTCGCTCGGCGCGAAGCCGCGCCAGGATTTCCAGTCGAAGCGAAAGAACTGATGCAGCACGCTTGAACCCTCAAGCGTTAAAGGAACCGGCGGAAAATCGGGCACACATCCTCCTCATATCTCTCGATGCAATACAACCAATTTAACAAAGAGGAACATGCAGACGTGTGCATCACTCTTTTCTTCCGTAATCGTTTCCGACGGGCCGAATCAGTGTGTGTTGGGCCTTTATACTGAGAACGCAAATGAGCGAAAAGATCCTCGCCCTTCTAGTTCAATTCATCACCCATGTCATCGACGCTGGTGGATATGGCGGCATCATTGCCCTCGTTACGCTGAACTCCGGCGGCATTCCGCTTCCTTCTGAACTCATCCTGCCGTTCGCAGGTTATGTCGTGTACCTGGGCCATCTGAATCTCTTCTTGGCCGTCGCGGCGGGCGTTGTGGGCTGCAATATCGGCTCGGCGATCGCGTACTGGATTGGCGCCAAAGGTGGGCGGCCGCTCGTGGTGCGTTACGGCAAATGGGTCCTGATGAACACGCACGACCTGGACCGGATGAGCTGGTTCTTTGAGCGTTATGGATCGATCGCAATTCTGGTGGGACGCATGCTGCCGGTGGTACAGACATTCGTTGCATTCCCGGCTGGGATTGCGAAGATGTCGCGGCTGCGATTCCACATCTACACCACCATCGGTTCCTCGATCTGGTATTTCTGCCTGGCCTGGGTCGGCATGAAGCTGGGCGAGAAATGGAACAGCGACCCGCGTCTCGAACAGTGGTTTCACCGTTTTCATCTCGTCGTGGAGCTGGCTCTTGTCGCGGCATTCGTCTGGTTTGTCTGGACGCATCTCAATCGCAGAAAAACGATGGATGCTGCGTGAACACGCATATGGTCCCAATGAATCCTTGTTCATGCCCGGGTTAGGCGCAAAAGATGTGCACAACTTGGGCACTCAACAGTTTGATACAACGCAGGCCGGCATGCCGGCGAAATGATCAGCAAAAAGGAAGGGCAGGAAAAGCAATGGCAACTGAGCAGCAAAGCGGCGCCTCAGCCGCTTCATTGAAGGTTGAGCCCGCGAAGGGCAAACTCGGCGTGATGGTTGTAGGCCTGGGCGCCGTCTCTACTACGATGATCGCTGGAGTCGAAGCCGTTCGCCGTGGACTCGCCAAGCCCATCGGCTCGCTTACGCAGATGGGTACCATCCGGCTGGGCAAGCGCACGGATAACAATTCGCCTTTGATCAAAGATTTTGTGCCGCTCGCTGACCTGAACGATGTGGTCTTCACCGGCTGGGACATCTTTGAAGACAACGTCTATGAAGCGGCTGCGCATGCCGCCGTGCTCGACAAAGAAACTCTCGCCAAGCTCAAGCCGTATCTCGAAACCATCAAGCCCATGCCGGCGGTCTTCGATCAGTATTACGTGAAGCGGCTCAACGGCACGCACGTGAAAAAGGGCAAGACCAAGCGCGAGCTTGCCGATCTGGTCATCGAAGATATTCGCGCCTTCAAGAAGACCGTCGACCGCGTAGTGATGATCTGGGCAGGCTCGACCGAGATTTTCATGGAGCCCTCAGCGGTTCACCAAAGCATTGAGAACTTCGAGAAGGGGCTGTTGGCCAATGATCCCGGCATCGCTCCGTCGCAGATTTATGCGTACGCGGCTCTCAGCGAGGGGGTACCGTTCGCGAATGGTGCGCCGAACCTCACCGTCGATATTCCGGCGATGATCTGCCTTTCGAAGAAGAATGCCGCGCCCATCTGTGGCAAGGACTTCAAGACTGGCCAGACCTTTATGAAAACGGTGCTGGCACCGGCCTTCAAGGCGCGCATGATCGGTGTCTCGGGATGGTTCTCGACCAACATCCTTGGCAACCGCGACGGCGAGGTGCTTGATGATCCCGAGTCATTCAAGACGAAAGAAGAATCGAAGCTCGGCTCGCTTGAATATATCTTCCAGCCTGAGCTTTATCCTGATCTCTACAAGGACATCTACCACAAGATCCGCATCAACTATTACCCGCCGCGCGGCGACGACAAGGAAGCCTGGGACAATATCGACATCTTCGGCTGGCTCGGCTATCCGATGCAGGTGAAGGTCAACTTCCTCTGTCGCGACTCGATTCTGGCTGCGCCCATCGCGCTCGATCTCGTGCTCTTCCTCGATCTTGCCAAGCGCGCACCAGATCTGCGTTCGCTCGGCATCCAGGAGTGGCTCAGCTTCTATCTCAAGTCACCGCAGACCGCGCAGGGCTTGTATCCCGAGCACGATCTGTTCATCCAGTCCATGAAGCTCAAGAACACACTCCGCCACATCATGGGCGAGGAGCTGATCACGCATCTCGGGCTGGAATATTACGACTGATCAATATCATCGATTTAGAAACGTGCTTTCCCAGGTCCCCAAATGCGAGGGACCTGGGGCACCCAGTTTTGTGACTAATTTTATTTTTCTGAACCTTGGCTCCGCCAAAGCCCCATCCGCAATGGATGGGGCTTTCAGTTATGCGCAGGTTATTTCTTCGACTGCTTGGCAATCACAAGGCTTGCAATCTTGTCGTAGGTGGCGGCCGGGATAATGCCCCTCGTCTTCAACTGCGTCTTGTTCGCGTAGGGCCGACCCGCGATGATCTTCTGTGAATACGCATCGCCGATGCCGGGAAGCGCCTTGAGCTGATCGGCAGTCGCCGAGTTAATATCCACCAGCTTGCTTGTCGCGGAAGCCGCCGCTGCTTTGCTGCTGGATGTTGCAGCCGTCTTGGCTGCGCCGGTTTGCGCGGATACAGCCGGAAGCGCACCCAGAAGCATGCAAACGATCAGGCTGAGAAACGTGATACGAAAGCCTGTTCTCTTCATCATTCCTTCCTTTCGTTCTTACAAGCGATGCTACACAGCATACAACCCACACGCGACCCTGCGCTCCACTTTGATTGCGGGCCGGTACGCCAGACTATGCGACTTTAATCTCCTTTTATTTATGCGGGGCGGCATTGACTCAAAACAAACAGGCGTGGTAATTATTACTACAAAGTGTAGGAGACAGGATGCCACACCTGAAATTATCAAAACTCGAGTTCAAGGTGATGGAGACGCTCTGGGCGAAAAACGAGTGCTCCATCCGCGAGATTCAAGAGTCCTTTCCTGCCAAGAACAGGCCCGCATACACGACGATCCAGACAACCGTCTACCGCATGGAAGCGAAAGGCGCTGTGCGCCGTCTGAAAAAGGTGGGAAATTTCCATGTGTTCGCACCGGCCATTTCGCGGGACGCGGCGCAGCGGCATCTCATCGACGATCTTCTCGCCCTCTTTGGCGGCCGCGGACAACCCGTAATGACTCACCTGATCGAATCCGGCAAATTGTCACTCGACGACGTGAAAGAGGCTGAGAAATTACTGCGTAATCTCAGTAAGGAGCGGGAATCATGACCTTACCTGAATTTTTGACCCTCAGCTGGACGGCCGCTCTCATCAATCATTTGTGGCAGTCGACAGCGGTTGCCCTGCTCGCGTGGCTGATCACAATTGCCCTCCGCAACAATGCCGCTCGCGTCCGTTATGCAACATGGCTCTTTGCTTCCATCAAGTTTCTCATTCCGTTCAGTGTGATGACACGCATCGGAGCGCACTGGGCAAAACCGGCAGTCAATCATTCGGCCCATCAGGCCGGGCACTCTTTCTATTTCATGATCGAAGAGTTCAACCTGCCTTTCCGTCAGGCACCGGTATTCGCCTTGCCGGCAGCGCAGCCCCAAACAACGGTTCACGCTTTTCCTATCGCGTTGGGAATCATCGCCGCGATTTGGTTGTGCGGATGCATCGTTCGATTAACAAAGTGGATTGCAGACTGGCGACGCGCTGCCGCAATGGCGCGATGCGGCGAACCGGTGAGGGAGGGGTCCGAGTGGAACATCCTTCGCCGCTCAGAGCGCAGAGCAGGATTCCTCAAGCAGCTTCCACTGATTCTCGCTGCGTGCAAAACAGAGCCGGGAGTTTTCGGAGTGATCCGGCCCGTGCTGCTTTGGCCGAACGGCCTCTCCGAGCGGCTCAACGATGCGCAGATTGAGGCAATTATGGCCCACGAGGTAGAACACGTGCGGCGCCGGGACAACTTGACCGCATTAATCCATACAGTCGTCGAAGCGCTGTTCTGGTTCCATCCTCTCGTGCGCTGGATGAGCGCAAAGATGAATGAAGAGCGTGAGCGGGCGTGCGATGAGAGAGTGATCGAACAGAATGCGCGCCCGGAAGCTTATGCGGAGAGCATTCTCAAGGTATGTGCCTTCTGCATGGAACCAGCGACGCCGTGCGTCTCGGGAGTTTCGGGTGCAGACCTGAAGGAGCGCATCCTCCGCATCATGACCCGCCGTTCCGGAGTTGCGCTTAGTTCTGCCGGAAAATGTGCGCTCTCGGCAACGGCATTGCTGATTCTTGCTGCGCCCTTGGGCTTTGGAGTGCTTCGCGGACAGGCGCCGGCATCGACAACTGCCTCCCCACAGTCCTCGGTCACGACTCCGCTCCCCAAGTATGAAGTGGCCTCCATCAAGCCGGCTCCTGCAGGCGACAACAAGCACATGATCATGATGAGGCCGGACGGAATTTCTCTTGGAGGCGTTGAAGTGCAGACTATCCTGCAACTGGCGTTCGGAGTCGAGCCCGATCGAATCGTCAGCGCTCCGAAATGGGTGCAATCAAACCGCTACGACTTTGAAGCCAAGGTGGCGCCGGAAGATGCTCCAAAGGTGGATAAGCTCAAGATGGAGCAACGGCGCGCGATGCTTCTGCCTTTGCTGGAAGAAAGACTCAATCTGAAGTACCACCATGAAACTCGCGAGCTTCCGATGTACGTCTTGGTCGTCGCAAAGGGTGGTCCGAAGCTCACCGAATCCAAACCCGGTGAGCCGATGCCATTCTCCGATGGACACATCGCAGTGGCAGGGCCTCCTTCCGGCGGCCCGGGGTCCATGGATGGACCATCCAGGATGGGAAATAAGGGAATCGTTGGAGAGGGGATGATGATGCGCCCCGGCGCCATCCAGTCTCACGGAGGAAACATCGATTTTCTCACTCATGCGTTATCGGGGATTCTTGGCCGCACCGTTGCCGACAAAACTGGGTTGACCGGAAAGTACGACTTCTCTCTGAACTGGACGCCGGATACGAGCATGCGCAATGCTCTTGGCGGCCCTGAACTTGGGCCTCCCAATGGAGAGGCACCCGTTGACGAAAGCGGCCCAACACTCTTTACGGCTCTTGAGGAGCAGCTTGGCTTGAAACTAGAGTCGCAAAAAGGCTCAGTGGATGTAATCGTGATCGACCATATCGATCCGCCGTCGGAGAACTAGAGTCGGTCCCACGCGCCTCAGGGACGGCCGGAACCGCAGCGCAAAGTAAGCGCTCCACTCCACAAACAAAGAGCTCCGGCCGAAGCCGGAGCTCTTTGCTGGAATCGGGCAAGAGGTTAAGCCAAGGCAGGCTGCAACGCTGCCGCGACCGGCGCCTTCTCTGAGGCTGCTGCGGGCGCGTGTGGGGTGCGCGTGAGCCGATGCACGAAATGATAGGGAGGCCACGGACCGGAGAGCTGCATCTGGCACTCCTTCATCATCGCACTCGTGGTGGCGAACTTATTGTGGTAGCGCTCTACGCACTTGCGATCGATCAGGTGGGCAATGTCGAGGACCATCTTGCCGTTTTCCGTGAGCCGGCAGCTGACCTCTTCGTCGAGAGGCATAAACAGCCGATGCATCTGGAAGCTGACGGCCCGCGCACGCGTCTGGCGCTCGCGTGTCCGCGCTGCGTTCTCACGCAGATTGCTCAAGTAGGCGCGACCGACGTTGTCGGCAGGCAGGTGCCGCTCGATCTCTTTGCTGCAGCAGTCGTCCACAAAGATCTTGAGGTGCATCTCGGTCTTGCCACGCAGCTTGTCGATATTCCCGAGAAACTGGCGCTGGTTCGAGCGGATGGACTTTCTCAGCGTCTCGTCATCATTGAAGACGGTGCCAAAACGGAAGGGAAGAACCGTGGAGTGCTGGAAGCAGTCGGCGATCACGCGGGCATGGTCCACGCCTGCTTTCTGATTGAGGCTTTCCTGCGGGCTGTGTTCGCTGACGATAACGGCGAGATCACTGGCTGGATATAGAAATACTTGATTTCCACTGACTCCTAAAACGGATTCCATCGGAACCGGCTTACGGTGACGCGCTAATTCAGGAAATGCTTGCTTTTCCCCAATGCAGTAGGCATACCATGCCATGACGAGACACTCCATTCGCGTGCGCCTGCGGACAGCGGGCGCCAGCCGTTAGTGAAGCTCTGTGAACTTGGGAACAACTGCATACACACGAGTCGGGAGGTGGGTCATATATCTTGACCCATTCAAACCTGGGGTGAATACTAGCCCCCCAAAAATACGACTGGCAAGGTCTTGGCTCACAAAACTTTCAAAAGTGAGCATCTTCAAACAAAATTGTATTTATATAATCAAAACAGGATTCATATTACGGAAAACAACTTCAAAGATAAGAAATTCCCCCGAATCAGCCGCTTAGGGTGCAAGAAATTGCGGAGTTTTCGGAGAATTGCCTATAGAGGAGCAAAAAACGGACGTTTGCCGGCCAGCCAACGGTCGCAAGTCATTGCTTTTCCACAAGGATAGTAGGCTGATTTTCAGTTCTGACCGGTCACTCCAGGGCAGTTGCAGGCAGTTCGCGAAAAGGCTCGGAGGCGAAGGGCAGGCGGGTTTTACCGCAGAATGCCGCGCATGTAGAGGTAGAGAACCACATTCAGACCAATTGAGCCGAGCAGAAGAAGCAGCGCGATCACAAAGAAGACCGTTACCTTGCGGCGTACGGATTTGAGGTCTTCGAGCAGCTCCTGCTGCTCCAGGGTGTTGCGATCGGTCGCCTCCTGCACCATCTCCAGGCGGTCTTGCACCTTTTTGAGTGAGGTGTTTTGTTCGGCGATCTGTTCGCGCAGCATGCGGTGGTGCGTCTGCAACTCGGTGATGCCATTTTCGAGCGGAGCCAGATTCATGGGCGGCGCAGGAGCTTGCGGGCGCGGGGCCAGCAGGTTCGCAAGGGTCGCGATCACCTGCCCATCCAGGAGTGGCAGAATCTTTTGCACAAACGGCAATGCCATGCGGACTCCTTTGACGGCGCGATTCAAGCTTGTGGGCCGGTCCGTGAGGTCCTCCATCTCCGGCTGATCATCGGTCGGATCGTCATCCCGCGGAGGCATCGGAGTCACACGCGGTGATTCCCCCTGAAGCAGCGGCGTGGCTGGCTTGCTGCCGGCATCTCCTCTTGCCAGCGGAGAGCCTACAGCGCGCGGGCGCGCTACGTCCACGTTCCTGGGCAGATTTCCTTCGCGCAGTTCTGTGTTCTCCGGCTCGTCCATCTCTTCCTCTCCCTACACTATAGAAAGGGAATCCCGAAAAGGGAACCGGCTGCCAAGGGAATTTCCGTGCCGGAATCGAGGTTGCCATCTGTCCTGCTTTCCTCGCCAATGTCCTTGGAACAGCGCTTCGGGTGGGCCGTCGACTCGCGTATCCTCATAACAGTGTAGGAGCAGCGCGTGAACCCGGTTCTCTCCCATACCCTGCGCAGCCTGCAGCGCAACATTCTGGCGGGCATCATCACCATCGGGCCGCTGTTTGTCACGTATCTGATCTTCAGCTTCCTTTTCACCACGCTGGCCAAGGCCGGGCATCCGCTGGTCCAGCTCTTTGCGGTCATTTTCCCGCTGGGTTGGTTCACCAATCCCTTCATGCAGTCGGTGCTGGCGATCGTACTGACTCTGGCAGTGCTTTATCTCGTGGGCCGGATCACGTCGGTGGTTGTGGGCCGTCAGGCCTTCGAGCTCTTTGAATCGGCACTGGAGCGGCTGCCGTTTGTCGCCAAGGTTTACACCTCGGTCCGCCAGCTCATCGACACCATGATGGCCAAGAAGCCTTCGAGCCAGCGCGTGGTGCTGGTCGATTTTCCGATCGAAGGACAGAAGAGCATAGGCTTTCTCACGCGCACCATGACCGACGCCGCAACTGGCGAACCGCTCGCGGCGGTCCTGTTGCCGAACGCCATCAACCCGACTTCGGCCTTTCTGCAGGTGCTGCCGGTTTCCAAAGTGATCGAAACCGACCTGACGATGGAACAGGCCATGAGCATGCTGATGACGGGTGGCGCCGTTGGCCCCGACTCGATTCGCTATTCGCAGCCGGTCGAGGAGGCGCTGCCGCCGGTTCCGCATCGCTAATTACCTTAGAGCAGCCCCTGTCTGGATGAAGATCATGCAAAAGCGCCGCGGCGAATTTTCAGCGATGTCTTGAGCATCTCCGCACGGAGGTGCAGTATTCCCGAATACTTGTGCGCTTGCGATAAGCTGGGGCGGAGGGAATCTCCATGCATCTTCGCGCGGCTTGCCGCATGGCTCTTGCTTCGTTTGTGGTTGCGCTGGGCCTGGCGAGCGCATCTGCAGGACAGGGCACGAGCCTCAATCCTGCTCTGCCGGTCACGCATGTCGATAACCCACCCAACTCTGCGTGGGCGCAGCAGCAGCACTATGTTGTGCTGGTTTCGCTTGATGGTTTCCGGTGGGATTACGCAAAGCGCGACCACGCCACGCACCTGCTGGCTCTGGGGCAAAAGGGGGTGTGGGCGCCGGAGGGCATGCTGCCCAGCTATCCTTCGCTCACGTTTCCGAATCACTTCACCATCGTGACGGGACTCTATCCGGAGCATCACGGCCTGGTCGCCAACAATTTTTACGACCCAGCGCGCAAGGCGCGCTATGCGATTTCGGATGCCCAGGCCGTCACGGATGGCTCATGGTATTCCGGCGTTCCGTTGTGGAGTCTCGCTGAGAGTCACGGCATGCATGCGGCGGTCTTGTTGTGGCCGGGCTCTGAGGCCGAGATCGGTGGCTATCGGCCAACATGGTATGCACGTTTTGATTCGAAGACCGAGGCAAGCCCTGAAGCGCAGCAGGCGCGTATTGACGATACCGTCGCGCTGTTGCGGCTACCCGCTGCAGAACGTCCGCACTTCATCGCAATCTACTGCTCAGAGCCGGATCATGAAGGCCATGATTTTGGACCGGATGCCGCAGAGACTCGGGCTGCGGAAAAGAAAGTGGACACGCTGATCGGCAAGTTGAAGGCAGCGCTGGATGCAACGGGACTTCCGATCGATCTTGTCGTCGTGAGCGATCACGGGATGATCAAGTCCGAGGGCAGCTGGGTGACGCTGGATCAGTTCGTCGATCTCAAAGGATTCGAAACCGACGGCGCGCTGCTTTACGGAAGCACGGAAGAAGACCGCGGCCGCGTCTACAACCAGCTCAAGAAAGCCTCAGCGCAGTTCGTCGTCTACCGGCTCAAAAATGTGCCCGCCGATCTGAATGACAATCAGAACGCGCGGCAGGGCGATCCGGTAGTGATCGCGACGGGTCCGTATGCGATTCGCGCGCACGCACCGGCTGAAGGCAAACCCGACCATCCACCCACCGTAGGCATGCACGGTTTCGATCCGCGCAAAGTGCCGGAGATGAAGGCCAGCTTCTTTGCCGCCGGACCCGATATAGTGGAAGGGAAAACCGTGGCGCCGTTCGAAAATGTCAATCTCTATCCCTGGCTTGCGCACATGCTGGGCATCACCGCGCCCAAAAACGATGGCAGCCTGAACGTGTTGTCGGGAACACTGCGCGATGGCGGAGCGGATCTCGAAAAATAACAGGAGCTGGAAAAGATGCGTGTTGTACTTGGAATCGACGGCGGAGGCACGCATACGCGCGCTTCTCTCGTGGATGTTTCTGCCGGCGATGCTGGCCGGGTTTTGGCCTTTGCTGAGAGCGGATCGATCAAGCGTCTGCGCGTAGGTGCGAAGGTAGCTGAGGAGAATCTGCGCGCGCTGCTGCACGAGGTGTACACGCAGGCAGGCGTGAGCAAAGTGCAGGCCGCCTGCTGCGGCGTGGCCAGCGCCAGCATGCCTGGGATTTTGGAATGGATCACGGCGGTCTTTCAGGATTTCGGCATTGAGCGTTCCGAGGTTGTGGGCGATGAGGTGATTGCCCTCGACGCGGCCTTCAAAGGTGGCCCGGGCATTCTGCAGATTGCAGGGACAGGCTCCAATACCGTAGGCCGAGCGCCGGACGGCAAGACGGAGAATGCCGGAGGCTGGAGCTCACGGCTCGGCGATGAAGGCTCCGGGTACTGGATCGGCCTTCACGCTGTGCGGCGTGCTCTTCACGCTTATGATCGCGAGCTGCCGACGCGCGTGCTGGAAGCGGTGGGCCGTGCGTGGGGTACCGCGACGATCGAGGAACTGGTGAACCTGGGCGATGGCACTCCTGGACCTGACTTTGCCGCGCTGGCGCCGGTGATCAGCGATCTGGCGGAAGAAGGCGATCCGGTTGCCGTGGGCGTGCTCAAGCAGGCCGCGGCCGACCTGGTGGACTTTGTGCTCCTGGTGCGCGACAAGCTGCGCCGCAAACATCACCTGACCGAAGAAGTTCCCGTAGCATGGATCGGCAGCGTGATCGACAAAGCATGGATGGTGCGCGAGACCTTCACAGCAGGACTGAAAGCCGCCGCGCCTGCGATTGTGGTGGGCGATAAGGAAGTGGTGGGGATTGAAGGAGCCATCTGGCGCGCGCAGCGGCTGGCCGAGTAAGTAGCAACTTTATTGGTTTAACGATGAGGGCAGCCGGGCCAGCAACAGGGCCTGCGGTCTCCGTCTTTTAACTGCGAGCATACTCTCTCGATATGCTGCTTTCGGGTTTCCGGTTTTTTGACAGAGATGGTCCAGCAGATCCATTCATTGCGCGCAAGCGGCGTAATCTCCTCCCACTTCGCCCGCGCGGCTGGGTCGGCAATGAGAGCCTTTCGTAGGTCTGCCGACACGGTATGGACCACGCCAGAAGAGAGTTTTGTTGGCATGCGGTTACTTTAAACTTGATTTGGTGGGTGGGGAACTGCGGCCGACTGCTCAGGCTTAGAAGGTCCAATAGTTTTTCTGCCATACAACGTGTAAATCGCGGTCGTGTCTGGATGACAGACTATTCGACTCTCTGAATTCCGCTACACTCCAAATCGAGGGTCTTACAGCGAGTTCGTCTGTTGGCGTCAATATGAACGAGTCGATATTTCGTCTTTCTTTTAGTGAAGGATTTGAGAGCCGGGAGCGCCTTTGTAGTTCTTTGGGGAAGGTTGAGCTTACAAATCTCGGGCACCTAGGCAAAGTTGGTCTAAAAGTTGCCATAACGCCGCCTCTTGAAGCAGGCCGATATAACCGGTCCGCCATTGAACAGCTGGTTTTGACAGCCTACTTTTGGAATGACACTCTTTTCCCAATTGGTCGATGGCCCTTTCCCGTGCGGGTATTTGCACCCACAGTTGATCATCCGGAGGCGAAGGATCATTTTGAGAAAGGCGAGCTATACATGATTGCTTTCGGGGAGCTTTTGCCAAATAATTAGCCTACGTGGTGGATAAATCCCCAGCAATGCGGAAGTTGCTTATCAGGTAATTGTTTGCGGCATGTGACACACGGGCTTCGGCTGGTTCGCTGTAGTTCCTGGTTTATTCAGCATCCCTTAGCTGCAGGTACTTCGACTGCGTTGAGAACAGAAGACGCTCCCAACCTCGCTCAGGATGACAGGTCATTTTTTCCGAAATGACAACTGAGTTAGTTTGCGAGACTAGTTCGCCAACTCGCCGTGATGGAATGAGGCGATGAGTTTGCCTTGCGCGTCGACGGCGACGAGATTCGCGGTTTGGCCGACTTCGATTGAACCTGCTTGCTCTCGGAAGCCGGTCATGGCGGCTGGATTCGCGGTGAGCAGGCGCAGTGATTGCTCGATCGATGCGCCGGTGAATCGCAGAAAGTTCTCAAGTGCGCGGTCGAGCGTAAGCACGCTGCCCGCGAGCACACCGCGCGCCATCGCCTTGCCATTTGCCACCTGCACGGCAAATCCGCCGAGAGTATATTCGCCGTCGGGCATGCCGGCGGCGCTCATGGCGTCCGTGACGAGAATCGCCCGCTCCGGCCCTTTGGCGCGCCACCAGAGCTTCACAATCTCCGGCGTGGTGTGGATGCCGTCGCAGATCAACTCGGAATAAAGAGAGTCGGTGGTGAGCACTGTGCCGAGAATGCCCGGTTCGCGATGGTCGAGCGCGCGCATCGCATTGAAGGTATGCGTTGCGCTTACTGCTCCTGCGGCGATGGCCGCACGCGTCTCGGCTGCCTTCGCATCGGAGTGGCCCAGCGAGACGCGCACTCCGCGCCTGGTTGCGTGCGCAGCAAGTTCGACGGCGCCGGGCAGTTCCGGCGCGAGCGTCATCAATCGCGCGTGGCCACCGGAGGCTTCATAGAGCTTGTCGAAGGTAGCGATATCCGGAGCGAGCAGATGCTCCTTGGGCTGCACTCCGCATTTGGCATGTGAGAGAAACGGCCCTTCGAGATGAATGCCGATGGGGCGCGCGGCGGGTTGACCAGATTTGCCGTTATCGACGCGCTCCGGATGATCGATCAGCTTGGCGAGGGCATCGAGCGCGCGTAGCGTCATGTGGAGCGGCGCGGTGACGGTGGTTGCGAGATAGCTGCCGGTTCCGCGCGAGGCGAGAAAGCGTCCAATCATGCCGAGCGCTTCCGGAGTGGCCTCCATCATGTCGTGGCCGGCCGCGCCATGAATGTGCACGTCGAAGAATGCCGGCGCGAGCGTTGCGCCGGGGAAGTGATGCTCACCGGTCGCTGTTCCGCTGGCGATGGAGCGGATGCGTCCGTCTTCGATTTCGAGGATGGGCTTGTCGAGAAATTCTTTGCCGTTCCAGAGACGTGCCGCGGTCAACGTGCGCATGAAGTCATTATGGCAGGCAGACCGCAGCTATCTGTATTTGCGCAGCACGCCCAGCACACGCCCCTGGATGGCAACCTGCGAGGCCGGAACATAGATTGGCTCCATCTCGACATTGGCCGGCTGCAGGCGGATGACGTTGCCTTCGGCGAAGAATCGCTTGAGCGTGGTCTCGGAGCCGTGCACGAGGGCAACGACGATCTCACCTTGGCGCGCGGTCTTGGTGCGCTCCACCAGAACGTAGTCGCCGTTGATGATGTGTTCGTCGCGCATGGAGTCGCCGCGCACCTCGAGAGCGAAGACGTCGCGGTTGCCGACAACATCGTGCAGCGAGATGCTCTCCGGAGTTTCCATCTGCTCTACAGGCAGACCAGCGGCAATGCGGCCGGCCAGCGGCAGTTTCGCACTGGAGCGGGTGCGCGAACCCGGCGGCAAAATGTCGATGGAGCGGCTGCGGTTGTGCACGCGGTCCAGCATGCCCTTTTTTTCAAGGTTGGTGATGTGCTTGTGGACCGTGGCCAGGCTCTTCAAGCCCATGCCCCGCGCAATCTCTTCAAACGAGGGAGAATAGCCGTTGCGCGTCACAAACGCTTCGAGAAAGTCGAGAATCTCTTTTTGCCTTCGGGTGACAGCCATGCGCGCATTATAGCGAACAAAAAGCGAATCGCAACACTTAAATTTTGGATAATTGCGTTACTTTCTGTAGACATTTTCTGAGTTGACTGCGTGTGAGTGTGCGATGGAAGCAGCGCTCCGAGAGCATGTGCGCGGCGATTCACTACAATCGGAGGCATGATTCTTGAGACGTTCCCGGTGGGAATGCTGCAGTGCAACTGCACGATTCTGGGCGACGAAGAGGCGCACGAGGCCATTGTGATCGATCCCGGCGATGAGATCGGACGCATCCACCGGCGGCTGACAGAGCTTGGTCTCAAGCTGAAACAGATTCTCATCACGCACGCGCACATCGACCATGTCGGCGGAGCGCTCAAATTGAAACGGCTCACCGGCGCGCCGATCTTTTTGAATGAAAACGACCTGCCGCTGCTGAAGAGAATGGCAGAACAGGCGGAGTGGGTCGGGCTCATAGCGCCGCCGGAGACCGCCCCGCCGGATGAGAGCCTCGCCGACGGCATGCGCATCGGATTGGAGCGCTATCCGGCCCAGGTATTGCATACACCCGGTCATACGCAAGGTTCGGTCTGCCTGCACTTTGTGCCACTGCAATTGCTCATTGCCGGCGACACTCTCTTTGCAGGCAGCATTGGTCGGACAGATTTACCGGGCGGCGACTTCAACCAGATCATCGACTCCATCCATTCCCGGCTGCTGGTCCTGCCGGAGGAGACGAAGGTGATTCCTGGTCATGGTCCCGGGACAACGATTGGGCAGGAGCGAGAGGACAATCCGTTCCTGATCTCAGCAATATGAGTTTCGCTCAAATTCAATCCTGCATGGAATGAAGAAGTTCACGCGCAACTTCTCAGGCAATACTTGAGATCAATGCGCAGTAATGTTACTGCCTTGATTCGTTCGCAAAAAATCAACAAGAGTGGTTACTCCAGCCTGAAACTCCTCTTCCGGACCGAGCAAACTCACCACCAGCCAGCCGGACGCCGGGAATCCGAAGAAGTATCCCGGATGCACCCAGACGCCGCGCTCGAGCAGAGCCAGCACCGTCGCTTCATCCGGAGCAAGCGCCGGAATGCGCAGCACCGAATACCAGCCGCCTTCGATCTTGAGTCGCTGCACTGCCGGGGCCCGCGTCAGCTGGCGATCGAGCTCCGCCAGATTCGTGCAGACACGCGCGCGGATCTGCTCCTGAATCGCCGTCCGGGCTTCGAGCCAGGCAGGCAGAGCGCACTGCGCTGGCGCGTTCATCGAAAGGAAGGTATCGGCGATGATCTCGAGGCGCGCGAGAGTTTCGGCCTGATCTGGGTTCTGCGCGGCCGCCACAATCCAGGCCACCTTCATCTGCGGCAGGCCGGCAATCTTGCTCAGCCCGCTGACAACGAAAACCGAGACGCCGTCAAGGCCGGCGGCGAAGCTCCAGCTTGCCCCAGCGGGCGCGTAATCGAGAAAAACCTCATCCACAATCAGCGCGAGCGAGAACTTGCGGCAGAGCCCGGCCAGTTCTTCGGCCTCCCAGGTTTTGGTGAAGTGGCCGGTAGGATTATTGGGATGCACCAGCACAATGGCGCGCGTCTGCGATGTGATGGCGCGGCGAAGCGCTTCGATATCGATCTGCCAGCCGTCGTGATACAGCAGAGAAGCGGCTTTGAGCCGCACATCGCAAAGCCCGGCAAGAAAATCGAAGAGCGGATAGCTCGGCTGCGGAATCAGAATCTCGTCGCCGGGATCGCAGAGAAGATGAAAGAGAAAGCTGTACGCCTCACTGGTGCTGGTAGTGAGCACAATCTGCTCGGGACTTACCCTGACGCCGTGGCCGGCGTAGTAGCCGCAGATTGCCTCACGCGCTGCCAGACTGCCTTTGGGCTGTGGGTCGTAGTCGAGCGCGCGCAAATCGGTGAGCGCTTGGAGCAGAGAAGCAGGATAGGTGAATCCGCAGCGTGTTGGATTGGAGGCAGTCAGATCCGCGATGGGCAAACCCGCGGCAATACGCCGCCGGTGCGCCCGCGCCAGTTCCGTCTCTTCCGTATTCCAGTTGGTTCTCTCTGAAAATCTCATCGCGTCATCCACCAACTGCGTATTCAACAGTTCGAAACTGTCTGCGCATCTCCATCATGCACAATAAAAGCTGACGCCCTTTTCCACGATACACGGGCAATGAGAGGACAGCGATTGGCACTGCGCGCGGTGGTCTTTGACTTTGGCATGGTATTGACGGATGTTCCCGACCCCACGGCGCATGCGGAATTGATGCGCATCACCGGCCTGCCTCTCGACCGGTTCGAGCAGCTCTACTGGGCTGATCGCCATGCCTATGACGAGGGCAAGCTTACGGGCCTCGGCTTCTGGCAGAAGCTGTGCGTCGACGGAGGTCTGCATCTAAGCCCAGCTCAAATCGAGGAGCTCGACCGGTGGGATGCGCGCATGTGGACTACGCAGAATCCGGCCATGCTCAAGTGGCACGAGCAATTAAAGCAGCGTGGCTTGCGCACGGCGATTCTTTCCAACATGGGCGACAGCGTGCATGCCAGCATTGAACGCGAATTCAAATGGCTTGAGCGTTTCGATGTGCTGCTGTGGAGCTACCAGCTCGGCATTGCCAAGCCTGACCCGGCGATCTATCACTACGTTCTGGAAAAGCTCGGCACGCGACCCGAGGAGACGCTTTTTCTGGATGACAAGCCGATCAACATCGAGGCCGCGCATGCTGTGGGCATGCAGGGAATCGTCTTCTCGACTGTGAAGCAGTTGCGTGCTGATCTGATTGCGCAGGGCCTGGATAGGGAATTGCCGCTTCCAGAATAAGTATATCCACGAGCATTTTGCATTCGCGCACGAACTGAACCGCAGATCCTTCGACGCGCCCGCCTGCGGCTGACTTGCTCAGGATGACAGACGCAGTTCTACGATGCAGCCATCCCCAGGCCTACTAGATTGGCCGCGGCGATAATCACGAGTATGCCCGCCCACAGCAGCCGGATCGGCCGCCCACCCACGCCCTTCCACTCGCCGAGCGCCAGGCCCACGAGGCCGCCGCAGAGCACGTAGATGCTCATGTGCAGCATCCAGTTCACATAAAAGAGCCGCTGCGGAATGCTGGCCGCGCCCCATGCGTAGAAGAAGAACTGCAGATACCACATGATGCCGCCGCTCGCGGCGAGTAAGCCGTTCTTCACAAGCGTGGGCCCCGGCTGATTGAGATCGGCGCGCAGTGAGAGCCGCTTGAGCGCGGCCAGCCGGAGGAAGCAGTAGCCCATATTGATGACCGCACCGCCGCCCATGATGATCACATAGCTGGGCAGCGCCGCATACAGTGGATTGACGCCAAGATTACGCGCTGCGTCGGTCATGGGCTGCGCTGCGTCAATGGCGAACGACATGCCCGATGAAAAGATGCCGCACAGAACGGCGAGAAGAAGGCCGAGCTTGAGGTTGAACTCCTGCACCTCCGCGCCGAGTTGTACTTCTTTCTGATGACCCGCATACGAGACGACGGCCACGCCGATGAGCGCAACCAGCACACCGGCCATGGTGAGCAGGCCGCTCTTTGTGGTGAAGAGCAGCGCCGCCTGGCCATGGAGGATCGGCGGCACCAGCGTGCCCACGACGAGAGTGACCCCAATAGCGACGCCGATGCCGAGTGACATGCCAAGGTGCCGCATGGTCAGTCCGTAACTGACATTGCCCACGCCCCACATCGCTCCGAAGAGCGCTACCTTCAGCAGCAGCCCCGCGCTCATGGAAGCATAGAAGGCGGAAAAGTTGGGCAGCAGCAGCAGGCTCACGCCGATGGGCAACAGAATCCACGAGAAGCAGCCGGCGATGGCCCACGTCATCTCCCACGACCATTTCCTGACCTTTTCAATAGGCGCATAGAACGAGGCGGCGCAGGCCGCGCCGACTATGTGCCATCCAATTCCAGCGAGAATTACGGGCATTCCCTCTCCATTTCTTTCGCGGTGCGTGCGCAGTGCAGATTTATAAACCGGTTTGTGAAAGGGCACGACTTTATCGGGGTCCCCAACAGGCGGGTTTGCTTATTGGGGCTATCTCGGTCGTGCCGAAAAATGCGTTTAAAACCGGGGCTTTAACCCTGAGGGACAACGGCCAACGTTTCAAGATCACTTATGAAACACGTTCCAGCAGCCGGCGCGACGGCTAGAAGCGCGCCGGCCAGCGCCGGAATGAATGCAGTTCTTCTCATCAGGACTCGTTTCGAAGCAAGATTCGGTTCTCCGGCTTCCCCGGACCGCGTGTCCGGAGGGCTGAATTCCTCAAATGAAACAGATTCCAAACGGAACCACGTTATGCAAGCCGTTGAGGCTTTGTCAACGTGTGTTTCCGCCGAGAACCGGTCCCCTTACGTGAAACCGGCGTAATCGCGGGCACAGAAGAGAAGCACCTGCTGTACCTTACACTCACTCTATGGAGTTTCGTCTCTACGTGGCCAGCACCAATACCGGCAAGCTGCGCGACTTCCGCGCTGCGGCACAGGCCCATAGTATCGAGATCGAACCCCTGCCGAATTTGAGCGAAATTGCGCCGCCTGCAGAGGACGGCGAGACCTTTGAGGCGAATGCCACGCACAAGGCGGCCTACTACTCGCGGTTCGATCGCAGGGTGCTGGTGTTGGCCGATGACTCTGGCCTGGAGGTAGACGCGCTCGGCGGCGCTCCAGGCGTTCGTTCGGCCCGGTTCGCCGCAGACTCTGGACTTGTCGACTCGCCCGACGCCAACGACAACACCGACGTCTGGAACAACATGGTGCTGCTGCAAAAGATGGCCGAGATTCCGTACGCCCGGCGCACAGCGCGCTACCGCTGTGTGCTCGCCGTGGCGCGCGATGGCACGATCCTGCACACCGCGGAAGGCGCAGTTGAGGGAATGATTCTCGATGCACCACGCGGCACCGGAGGCTTCGGCTACGATCCGTTGTTCTATTTGCCCGATCTCGACCGCACGATGGCGGAGATCGATCTGGTCACCAAGCTCTCCATCAGCCATCGCGGCCGCGCGCTTTCCGCATTGTTGTCGATGCTGTTTTGATCGTGCGTGCACCAATCCCAAATGCGGAAACGTGTTGTGCCTCCATGCCTTGACGGAGGTGGGATGAGGCTCGAATAATGCAAAGAGAAGCAACGCAAGTGCTTGCTGTCTCTCAATCACGGTCTCTCAATCACGGTCTCTCAATCTAAGACCGCTTCAGCCTGCAGCCCTTTGAGGAGCTCAATTTTCCATGGCAACAGCTCAAACTTCTGCTGCGCCTACTGTGCATCGCGGCGTTCAGCCGCTCCGAGCCGGAGAGGGCAGCAGCTTTATCTGGCGCCGGCTGCACTCGCTGCTCGGCGTTATCCCCATCGGCGCTTTTCTCATCGAGCACCTGGTCTCCAACTTCGAAGCGCTGAAGGGGCCGGCCGCCTACGCAGGGCAGGTCAAGTTCCTGAACAACCTGCCGCTGGTGCGCGTGCTCGAGTGGGTCTTCATCTTTCTGCCGTTGCTCTATCACGGCGTGTATGGGCTCTATATCTGGATTCGCGGCAAATCGAATGTCGTCTACTATCCGTGGGCAGGGAACTGGATGTATGTGGCCCAGCGCTATACCGGCCTGGTCGCCTTTGCCTACATCATTCAGCACGTGTTGCGGCAGCGGTTCCTGGGCATCAGCCTGCCGGAGAATCCCGGCGCAGCTTTTGCCAAGGTCCAGCATGAGCTGCAGAATCCCTGGATGCTCGCTGTCTACGTCATCGCGATGATCGCCATCTGCTGGCATTTTGCGTACGGCATCTGGTTGTTTGCGGCCAAGTGGGGCCTCACACCGGGCGACAAGGCGCGGCGGCGGTTTGGCTGGATTTGCCTGGCCGGCGGCGTAGCGCTTTGCCTGATGGGCCTGGCCAGCATCTGGGCCTTTATTGGTCCCAAGTATCAGAACACGCCGGACAATGTGCAACCCGCCGTTGCGCAGGTGCACCGGCAGGCGCTTCCGGAGTTGCCGCTCCTCGTGGCCGTCTCTGCGCCGCGTACACAGATTTAAGGGAATCCCATGGCCGTCTTAGAACAATCCGCGCCGCGTGTCGAATGGAAATCGTTTCAGGAGGTCGTTCCCGAGTTTTACACGGGCATGACTGCGATCAAGCACGCGCTGCAGAAGTCGGGGATTGAACCTGAGATTCGCGAGCTCATCAAGATTCGTGCTTCGCAGATCAACGGTTGCGCCTACTGCGTTCAGTTCCATCTCAATGACGCCCGCAAGATTAGCGTGCCGGCCGAGAAGCTCGATCTGCTGGCGGCCTGGCGCGAGTCGGGCGTTTTTTCTCCGCGCGAAATGGCCGCGCTCGAATGGACGGAGCGCGTGACGCTGTTGGCGCAGCAGCCCATCGACGATGAGGCGTTTGCGCGTGTACAGCAGCATTTTTCGGAGCGGGATTTAACGCTTCTCACCGTGGCCATTAGCCAGATCAATGCCTGGAACCGGATTGCGGCGCCATTCCGTTTTACGCCGCCGATTCCTGGCGCTGCGCAGTCATAGAAAGGATTCGAGAAAAAAGATGGCAGCACCCAGGATCATTGTGGTGGGCGGAGGATTGGCCGGGCTGGCCGCGGTTATCAAGATTGCCGAGGCCGGCGGACAAGTCGATCTCTTTTCAATCGTCCCCGTGAAGCGTTCGCACTCGGTTTGTGCGCAGGGCGGCATCAACGCCGCCAAGAACCTGAAGGGCGAGGGCGACACCACTGCGCAGCACTTTGACGACACGATCTACGGCGGCGACTTTCTCGCCAACCAGACGCCCGTAAAGGCCATGTGCGAGGCCGCGCCGTCGATTATCGATCTTTTAGATCGCATGGGTGTGCCTTTCAATCGCACGCCCGAGGGACTGCTCGACTTTCGCCGCTTTGGCGGCACGCTCTACCACCGTACGGCCTTTGCCGGAGCGACTACCGGCCAGCAGCTTCTCTATGCGCTCGACGAGCAGGTGCGCCGCTACGAGGCCGAAGGCAAGGTGAAGAAGTACGAGGGCTGGGAGTTCCTCTCTGCCGTGATCGACTCGCGCGGCATTGCGCGGGGCATCACGGCGATGAATCTGCGCTCGATGGAACTGCGCGCCTTCCCGGCCGGAGCCGTGATTCTGGCTACAGGCGGTGTCGGCGCCATCTTCGGCAAGAGCACCAACTCCGTGGTCTGCACCGGCTCAGCGCAGTCAGCGGTCTTTCAGCAGGGCGTGTACTACGCCAACGGTGAGTTCATCCAGGTGCATCCGACGTCGATTCCCGGCGAAGACAAGCTGCGCCTTATGTCGGAGTCGGCGCGCGGCGAAGGCGGCCGCGTATGGGTGCCGCGTACACCGGGCGACAAGCGGCCGTGGAAACAGATTCCTGAGTCGGAGCGGTTCTACTTCCTCGAAGAGTGGTATCCGAAGTACGGCAACCTCGTGCCGCGCGACGTGGCGACGCGCGCCATTCACAAGGTGGTCTACGAGCTGGGCCTCGGCATCGACGGCCAGCCGATGGTCTATCTCGACCTTACACACATTGATCGCGAGACGCTGAACCGCAAGCTCGAAGGCATTCTCGAAATCTACGAGAAGTTCGTCGGCGACGATCCGCGCGACGTGCCGATGAAGATCTTTCCTGGCATGCATTACACGATGGGCGGCCTGTGGGTGGACTTCGACCAGATGACGAACGTGCCCGGCCTTTTTGCCGCCGGCGAGTGCGAATACCAGTACCACGGCGCCAACCGGCTCGGTGCGAACTCGCTAGTGAGCTGCATCCACGGCGGCTTTGTCTCCGGCCCCAATGCGGTGCGTTTCGCCAAGAATTCCGCGACGACCGAAGACGACGGCAGCGCAGCCGCTGAGCTGCAGCGCCAGTCCGAGATCAATGCAAAACTGCTCAAGAATGAGGGCGGCGAAAATCCCTTCCGGCTGTGGCGCGAACTGGGCCAGACGATGACCGAGCACGCAACCGTCATCCGCTACAACAAGGGACTGAAGGAAGCCGACAACAAGATTCTCGAACTGCTCGAGCGCTACAAGCGTGTGAACCTCAGCGACAAGAGCCAGTGGGCCAACACGAGCTTTGCCTTTGCGCGGCAGTTGTACAACATGCTGGAGCTCTCGCGCACCGTAACGCTCGGCGCGATTCAGCGTGACGAGTCACGCGGCGCCCATTACAAGCCGGACTTTCCGGATCGCAATGACGAAAAGTTTTTGAAGACGACCAAGGCCAGCTTCACAGGTGATGTAGCCGGCCCGAAGCTTGAGTTTGAGGACGTGGACACGCAGTACATCAAACCGCGCCCGCGCCGCTATGACGCCGCGAAGTAAGCGCGGCTCTGGGTTTTATCGGAGGGAGCCGGGGCCTTCAGGCTCCGGAATCGCCGAGCAAAAAGATTCGGGGCTTTAGCCCCTGAGGTATCGAAGAACAACGATGGCAAACAGGATCGTACAATTCGAGATCAAGCGCCAGGCCGGCCCCGACGCGCCGGCGGTGTGGGAGAAGTTCGAGCTGGAGTGGCGGCCGGGCATGAACGTCATCTCCGCGATGATGGAGATCGCTGCCAACCCCGTCACGACCGAAGGCCGCGAGACCACGCCCATCACCTACGATTCGAATTGCCTGGAAGAGATCTGCGGCTCGTGCGCGATGCGCATCAACGGCAAGGCGCGCATGGCCTGCTCGGCGCTGGTCGACAATCTTGAACAGCCCATTAAGCTCGAGCCGCTGTCCAAATTTCCGCTCGTCCGCGATCTGCAGGTCGACCGCTCCGTGCTCTTCGAAAATCTCAAGGCCGTCAAGGCGTGGGTTCCGATCGACGGCACCTACGATCTCGGCTCCGGCCCGCGCATGTTTCCGCAGGAGCAGGAGATTCGCTATCCGCTCTCGAACTGCATCTCCTGCACCTGTTGCATGGAGGTTTGCCCGCAGTTCAATGAGGAGACGGGCTTCGTCGGCGCGGCGACTATCGCCCAGGTGAAGCTCTTCAACAGCCATCCCACCGGCGAAGTGCTCAAGGAAGAGCGCCTGCGCGCGCTGGCCGGCGACGGCGGCATCCAGGAGTGCGGCTACGCCCAGAACTGCGTCGAAGTCTGCCCCAAGCAGATTCCGCTCACCAACGCCATCTCCGATGTAGGCCGCGACGTGCTCGTGCAGAAGGTGAAGGACTGGGTGCGGGGATAGGTTGTTCGAAGCTGGGTGAGCGCTGTGCTTTCCCAGGTCCCCAAATGCGAGGGACCTGGGGCACCCGGCTTTTATACCGCTCCGCGTCCTCGCAACCGCGGATCCTTCGACTCCCTCCACTACGCTCCGGTCGCTCAGGATGACAGGTCATCATTTTAGGCATTGTCATCCTGAGCGGAGTTGGAAGCGCTTTTGCTTCCAACGAAGTCGAAGGATCCGCGGTTGTTTTTTAAGGCACTTCTAGATTCACTAGACCGGTTTGGAGTTGTGCTTTCCCAGGTCTGAAAATCCAGGCCTGGGGCACCTATTTTCGTGCTGAATTGAATTTCCTATAACCTGCGCCACCGGCCCAGATCAAAGAGAGTATCTCCACTAGAGACTGTTCGGATTTGCCTTGACCCGTGAATTGAGATTCTTCTGGCGTGCTTCTCCCGCGGGCATCATCATTTCAATCGCCATCCTTCAAAACGAGGAAGAACTGCTGTGTGGAAATGGGTGCTTTCGTTGTGCTTAGGTGCACTTCCGTGGTCGGTATTGCACGCTCACCCCTTCACCACCTCGCACTTTGCGATAAACGCCGGGTCGATATCCACGCCGAAGCCGGGGCCGGACGGCACCTTGATCACGCCGTTGCCGTCGCTGCGCAGCGAGGAAGTCGCGCTGTGATAGGGAAGCTCGTTGTTGAACTCCTTGAACTCGTGATACGGGCCGGAGTTCGGAATCGACGAGACAAAGTGCATCATGTACACGTAGCCGAGGCCGGTTGAGGAGATGTGCGGGATGCACTGCTTGCCGAAGGCATGCGCCATGCGCGCCACCTGCGTGCACCGGATCATGCCGCCGAAGTAAAACATGTCGGGCTGCACGATAGAGAGGCCGCCATTGGCGACGAGCCAGCGGAAGTTATGCGTGCTCGGCTCCTGCTCGCCGCCGGCGATAGGAATCTCCAGCGCGTCGGCCACCTGCCGGGTCTCCTCGTACCAGTCGAAGGGCACGGGCTCCTCGTAGAAGGCGTACTTGTACTCCTGCATCAGCTTGCCAATCGGAATTGCCTGCGCCACGGTGTACGAGCCGTTGGAGTCGGCGGATATGATCATCTCGTCGCCGAAGGTTTTGCGCACCAGAGGGATGAGTTTCTCGCTGCGCCCCGGCGGATACTCGGTATGGCTCATACGTCCGCCAAGCTTGAACTTGATGGCCTTGGCGTGTGAGATGGCCACGTCGCGCTTGAGGTGCTCGATCACTTCTTCGGCGGAGTTGTCGCGTTCGCCATTGGCCTGGTAGACAGAGATCGCCGGATTGTAGATCTTGTCGCTGATGAGCAGGCCGATGGAGCGGTTGGCGATTTTGCCGAACATGTCGAGAATGGCAAACTCGATTGTCGCGATCGGCACCCAGATGGCCAGCGACTGCGCTTTGTAGTTGTTGTTGTGCACCGTGACGGCGGGAATGAGCTTTTCGATGTCACGCGCATCTTTGCCCACGAAATACGGAGCGATGCGCTTGGTGAACATGGGGTAGAGCGCTTCCATCTGCTCGGTATTCGAGACAGAGATGCCTTCGTGGCCGTCCTTCGAACGCACGCGGCAGAGATACTGATGGTCGCGATACAGCAGTTCGACAGACTCGATGATCACCGGGTCAGGGAAGAGCTCGCGCTTGAAGACCGGCTGCGCCAGAATCTCGTCGAGCTTGGCATAGCGCTCGGCCAGCGTGCCGGGCAGGCCGTGGCGCGGCGCATTCAGGAATTGGCCCACAGCGTTGCCGGGCAGAGCAGCGGCGGCTGCTCCACCGGCGAGCGCGGAGGCAAGAAAATGACGGCGATTGGTCTTCAACAAGGGTCCCCTTTATTTTCGTATTACAACGTTCTGTTATCGACACTGCTGAGAGTGGTGTCGGCTGCGGCACGGCTCCAGCCGATACGCAGATCTTTTACGTTGTTCAAAGCAAAGGCTCCGTCTGCACCGCGTGCTGCGGTGACGGCGAAGAAGTCGGCGCGCTCGACGTCCGTGAGATGAAATGCGGGGCGCGCGTCGGGTGCGGTGGTGGCAATCTCCACGTGGCTCATTTCTAGATTCTTCATGTGACGTAGAAAGAAGCCGGTCGTGGGAATGGGCCCGAAGCGTCCGGGATCAGGATAGGCATCCACGATCTCCGGCACCTGGATCTTCGCATCGTCGGCTGTGCCGCCGCCCACCTGCTCGACATAGATGTTGGAGAGCTTGACGTCCTCGATGGGATAGCCGGGAATCCCCGAGAGAATGGATCCGCGCTGCGCCGCGTTGTAGCAGGCAATGTTGCTGATCATCACGCGCTTCAAGGTTCCGACCTTGGTGCTCTCCTTGGGCCCGCGCAGCCGGGCGTTGAGCCGAAGGAAGAACGGTCCGGTGACCAGATCGCGCATAGTGATGTTGGTGATGGTGCAGTCTTCGAGCAGTGCGCCATCCGAGGACTCCAGCGCCAGCCCCTCGCAGCCTTCAAAAACGCAGTTCGAGATGGTGGTGTTGATGAATCCGCCGTTCGATTCGGTGCCGTACTTGATGCGTCCGTTGTGCGGCACGCGCACGCCGGGATCGAATTTTTTGAAAGTGCCATCGAGCACAGTGCCCAACTGATAGCAGCCGGCGACCCAGCAGTTGGTGATGGTCATGTTGCGCGTGGCGCGTGCATAGCCGAGCGCATAGCTCGACTTGGGGCAGATACCGTCATCCCACGGCGAGTTGACGTAACAGTTGGAGACGCGCACGTTCTGGCAGCAGTCGATGTCGAGGCCGTCGCGGTCAGTGTCAATCGTGAGATTGTCGATGGTCAGGTTGTCGACCCCGGTGGCGAGCAGGCCAAAGTGGCCTCCCTTGAGGATCGAGAAATCGCGCAGAAGGACGTTGTGGCAGTTCTTGAGTGCGATGGCCTTGTTGCCTACACCTGCCTGCTCGGCGATAAACGTCGGTCCGACGGAAGAGTGCGATGTGCCGCGCGAGAGTCCTTTGCCCCAGATCAGCCCTGAGCCAGTGATGCTGAAGTCGTGAATATCCTCGCCCCAGATGAGCGAGTTGTGCCAGTGGTTGTGGCCGTAGTCCTGGTAGGCATCCCATTCGGTCTTCGGCTCTGCCGCGTCATACGTTCCGCCGTTGTAGCCGGTGGACTGACCAGGCTGTGGCGAGTCGGCCGCAAGAATGGTTGCGCCCTGCTCAATATGCAGATGCACATTGCTCTTGAGGTGAATGGAAAAGCAGAGAAACGTTCCCGGAGGAAACAGCACCATGCCGCCGCCTGCCGCTGTGGCCGCTTCAATGGCGCGATTCACGGCCGGCGTGTCCACTGCTTTGCCATCGCCGGCGGCGCCATATTTGCGCACATCAAAGATGCCGGTAGTCGATGCGACATCGCCCTTTTTCGCCGCAGCGGCGAACGAAACGGCGGGAAGCAAAGCGCCCGCAGAACCAAGGCTGCCGGCGCGCAGAATCGCGCGGCGCATGGAATCGAAGTTTTGCATGTTATATCCTTTTCCCGGTTAGGTGGTCAGACCAGTTTTCAGTCAAGATGAAAGACTTCTTCAAGCGGGACCATATTATCATCCGCAGCGCCACCCTCGAGTGATTCGAAGAACGGAGACATCTCTTTCTGCCAGAGAGCGTTTACTGGGTACTCCTTCATCGCGGCGCAGCACTTGGCAAAGTTTTCCGTTTCGAGATAGCCCACCAACAGTCCGTCTGGCCGCAGAAACAGGGAATAGTTATGCCAGCCGGTCTCGCGCAAGGCCGCGAGCATCTCCGGCCACACATCTGTGTGTCGAATTTTGTACTCTTCGAGCTTTTCTTTCCGAACCTTCAGCAAAAAGCAGATGCGCTTCATGTCGCCTCTTCGCGCTGGGGCCGATGTGGCCTCTTCTTAATGGACGAATGAAGTGAACGGTTGGACGTACGCCATGAGATAGACGACCAAACCCACCAACGCTGCGAGCGAAAGGCTGTGCAGAAAGACGAAGCGCAGAATCGTGCCTTCCTGCCCGTAGGTCTGGGTGGCGGTGCTGGCCACCACGATGCTAGGCGCGGCAATCATCTTGCCCATTACGCCGCCGGCCGAGTTGGCCGAGGCCATCAATACCGGCTGTACGCCAATCTGTTGCGCCGTCATGGTCTGCAGACTGCCGAAGAGCACATTGGCCGACGTATCGGAGCCGGTGCTCGCCGTGCCCAGCCATCCGATGAGCGTGCCGAAGAAGGGATAGAGCGCGCCTGTGCGGGCAAAGGCGAGGCCCAGCGTCGCGTCCAATCCGCAATAGCGCGTGACATAGCCGATGGCCAGCATGGCGGCGATGGTCACGATGGTGAAGCGCAGATTGACGAGCGTCTTGCCGAATGCGGCAATCAATGTCGCGGGTCCGAGACCCATGAGCAATCCGGCAAGCACTGAGGCCACGAGGATGCCCGTGCCCGTTGCCGTCGCCCAGTTCAGCGTGAAGAGCGCTGCCTCGGCAGTAGGCTTCGCCACGACCGGTGGAACGCGAAAGACGAAGTTGTGCAGACCGGCCACCGCGATCTTGATCGTAGTTGGGCCATCGAGCCACTTGGAAAATGCCGGATATCCCCACGCGAAAACGATCACGCTCAGAACCAGCCAGGGCAGCCATGCCTTGAAGACCTTTCCGGCGCTGTGGTCGAACCTTTGCCGCGTTTGCCCGGTAACGTCGTTGCCAGCGGCATCAAGCACTCGCTTCGGCCGCCAGAAGCGGAGAAACGTGATGAGCACGACGATCGTCGACGTGGCGGCAACGATGTCGGCCAGGGAAGGCCCCATGTAGGCTGCCATCAGGAACTGCGTGACGGCAAAGGTGCAACCGGAGAGGAGAATTGCCGGCCATACCTCCAGCATGCCGCGCAGCCCGGAGTAAGCCCAGATCAGCCAGAAAGGCACAAGCACGCAGAAGGGAACCAGCATGATCGAGATCAACCGCGAGAGTGCAAGCGTATCGAGCCCCGTGACGCCGTGCAGCGCAACAATCGGTGTGCCGAGAGCTCCAAAGGCTACCGGCGCGGTGTTGGCCAGCAGCGTGAGTCCCGCCGCTTGCAGTGGCCGAAAGCCAAGGCTGATCAGGATCGCTCCGCAGACGGCCACCGGCGTACCGAAGCCCGATGTGCCCTCAAAAAATGCGCCCAGCGCATAAGCGATCAGCAGAAGCTGCAGCCGGCTGTCATCGGTAATGTTGGTGAGGCTTTGCTGCAAGGTCACGAAACGGCCGGTTTTCACTGTCAGATCGTAGAGAAAGATGATCGGCACAATGATCCAGCAGATGGGAAACAGGCCGTATCCCGCGCCATAGGCAGCCGCGGTAAAAGCCAGCCGCACCGGCATGTGAAAGATCGTCATGGCGACGATCAGCGCCGTGAGCAGACCCGCCATCGCCGCGACGTGCGCTTTGAGCCGCAACACAGCCATCGCGCCCAGCAACACCAGGATCGGCAGGGCGGCGGTGAGCGTCGAGAGCCACCAATGGCCCAACGGATCGTAACCCTGCGCCCATTTGCCGATCGTCGGATTGGTTTTGAAGAGATAGAGGATTCCGAGAAGGACGATCAGGATGCCGGCGGCGAAGAGGGCAAGGGACGAGGCAGACTCCTGCTTGGGGGCGGGTGTGCGGATGGTCGGGCCTTTCGAAGCCTGATACGTTTCCATGAAACCTCTCGAAGGGCAAACGTGCCGAATATATCAGAGCCATGGCAGTGGCTGTCGAGCGATGTGTACATGCATGCGAGACGCCGTGCAACTCCGCGCAATGCATAGACTTGATGCAGCGCTTTCTGGCGGGCGTAGGGAGCGGAATTCGGTTTAGTATGGGAAGGCGCGGGAACAGGATGCCGAAAGCGAGCAATGAACTCGGAGCGCGGAGCGGGCTGAACAAACTCTGGCCGGATGCCCGAGCTGCGCTCGAAGGCGTGGTGCATGACGGCATGCTGCTGGCGATTGGCGGCTTTGGTTTGTGCGGCATTCCTGAAGCGCTGATTCTCGCGTTGCGCGAGACGGGCGTGCGCAACCTGACCGTCGCCAGCAACAACGCCGGCGTGGACGGTTGGGGACTTGGACTGCTGCTGGAATCGCGGCAGATCAGGAAAATGATCTCCAGCTATGTAGGCGAGAACGCCGAGTTCGAACGACAGTATCTCGCCGGCGAGCTTGAAGTGGAGTTTTGTCCGCAAGGGACCTTGGCGGAAAGGATGCGCGCCGGTGGCGCCGGCATTCCCGGTTTTTACACACGCACCGGCGTAGGCACACTCGTAGCGGAAGGCAAAGAGCACAAGGAATTCGACGGCGTGACCTACATCCTGGAGCGCGGCATTCAGGCCGATCTGGCACTGGTGAAGGCCTGGAAGGCCGATACGCACGGCAACCTGATCTATCGCCGCACCGCGCGCAACTTCAATCCGCCGGCCGCCACCTGCGGCAAGATCACGATTGCCGAAGCGGAGATCATCGTAGAACCAGGCGAACTCGATCCCGATGAGATTCATACGCCAGGCATCTTTGTTCACAGGCTCGTGCACAATCCTCATCCGGAAAAGCGGATCGAGAAGCGGACCACGCGAGAGGGATAAGGCGTGAAAGTCCTGCGGAGTCTGACGATGCGCTGGTTCAAGCGCTTGAGTATCGGTGTCGGACTCTTGCTTGTTACGGCTGTTTCAACAGCTGCATGTCCTGGCCGGGAGCAATTGTCTTCAGGCACAACTGAATTCGAAGTTGCATCAATAAAGCCAACGAGTAACGCAGACGGCAGAGCATTGTTACAAGCCACTCCGGGCCAGCTTGCGATGACAAATCTTGTGTTGTGGCGGATTATTTTGATTGCCTACAACATTCAAGACGATCAATCGGCTGGTGGGCCGGATTGGATCGACTCTGCCCACTATGATATTCAGGCCAAAGCCGATGGGAGCCCCTCAGTGCAACAGATGGAGGGGCCGATGCTGCGATCGCTTTTGCAAGAGCGCTTCAAGCTGACACTCCACCGCGAGACTCGACAACTTCCTGTGTACAAACTTTCAGTCGCAAGAAAAGGACCGAGATTGCAACCCACAAAGGAAGGCGGTTGTATTCCGTACGCGACAGACTCGGCGCCCCCAATTGCGACAACCGGAGAACTGCACCCGAATTATTGCGGTCTTCATGCTGTGGTGAATGGATTAAACCGCGCGCTTGATGGAAGGGGTGTAACGATGGCGGCGTTGGCGTCAAGCCTCTCGCGAGCTTATACTGCGGCGCTTGGCAGGAATGTTGTCGACGGAACTGAGCTGGCCGGGGGATATGACATACATCTGGAATGGGCGCTGGACCGCCCATCCGCTGTGCCTGACAATGCTGGGAATCCGACACCTTCAGACTTGCAAGGTCCTTCGATCTTTACGGCACTGCAGGAGCAGCTCGGGCTAAGGCTTGAACCGACCAGGGGACCTGTTGAAGTTGTCGTCATCGATCATATTGAGAAGCCATCGGAAAACTGATTGTTCGCCAGTTGTATTGATTTTGAAAGAGGATTGCTTATGGCCTGGACTCGCGATCAGATGGCGGCGCGCGCAGCAAAGGAGCTCCGAGACGGCTTCTATGTGAACCTCGGCATCGGCATTCCGACGCTTGTCGCCAATCACATTCCCACCGGCATGACCGTCACGCTGCAATCGGAGAACGGATTGCTCGGCATGGGGCCGTTTCCGCGCGATGCCGAGGTGGACGCCGACCTGATCAACGCTGGCAAAGAGACCGTCACATGCATCCCCGGTGCTGCGACATTTTCAAGTGCCGACTCTTTCGCCATGATTCGCGGTGGACACATCGATCTTGCGATTCTTGGCGCTATGCAGGTCTCTGCGCTCGGCGACCTGGCCAACTGGATGATTCCCGGCAAGCGCGTGAAGGGCATGGGCGGAGCCATGGATCTCGTCTCCGGCGTGCAGCGCGTCATTGTGCTGATGGAGCATACGACGCCAGCAGGCGAGGCCAAGCTGCTGTCGGCCTGTACGCTGCCGCTTACCGGAACCAGCGTGGTGGATCGGATTATCACCGATCTGTGCGTGCTCGACGTCACGCCTTCTGGGTTTGCAGTGATCGAGCTGGCCGAAGGCGTTACGCAGAAGGACGTGGAAGCGCGAACCGGCGTACCGGTACGCTTTGCGCTGTCATCCTGATTTGATTTGGCGCGAAGCGCGTGCAATCGAGATCAGCGATTCCACATCGGTTTGCGCTTCTCAAGAAACGCAGTGACGCCTTCGTGAAAATCCGCGGTCTCGCGGGCCTGTGCATTGGCCTCGATCGCATTGACGATGGCCGAGTCGAGCCAGGCCCGGTGCTGGTCGGCCATCAGTTGCTTCGTCGCTGCGAGCGATTGCGGACTGTTCGCGAGCAAACTCTCGGCCAGCGATCGCACCCGCGGAGCAAGCTCTCCCTGCGAGACAACTTCATTCACCAGTCCGAGCCGGAGTGCTTCTTCCGCGTTGAAGATGCGGCCAGTCAGCAGCACGTCGCGGCTTTGCTTGTCGCCGAGTTGCAGAGCGAGAAAAGCGGAAACCAGCGCAGGGATGAAGCCGATCCGCACCTCGGTGAAGCCGAACTTCGCATTCGGTGTCGCGATGGTGAAGTCGCAGATGAGCGCCAGTCCCGAGCCGCCAGCGATAGCTGCGCCGTGCACGGCGGCGATGGTGGGCATGGGCAGTTCGCGCAAAGCAAGAAAAAGCCGCGCGATGCGCTCCGCCTCGGCTCGATGATCGACGGTCGCCGTGTCTGTCGTCGCTTCCAGCGCCGAAAGATCGAGGCCGGCGCAAAATGCTTCGCCTGCACCGGCGATCACCAGAACGCGGCAGCGGCTTTGTGCCGTTTCCTCGAAGGCGGAGAGTAGTTCCGTCTGCATCTCCGGCGTCATCGCGTTGCGGCGTTGCGGCCGGTTGAGCGTAATGGTCCGGACCGGGCCGTCATTGGCAACCAGAATCGTCTTGTAGTCTAATCCCACCCCGTCTCCTTGCCTTAGTGTCGCTCGATCTGAGCGGCTGCTCCGTATTCCGCGGCGATTTCTGCGCTAGTGCGCAGCAAGTCGTCAAGCGGCGCAAGCGCGGGCAGTTCAGCGCCGCACTGCGCCAGCTCGGCGATCAAAATTTCAGTAGGAATATTGCCTACCAGAGCATCTTGCGCGAAGGGGCAACCGCCCAGGCCGCCGATTGCGGCATCGAACCGGCGACAGCCTGCGTCGAAGGCTGCGCGGATATGTGCAGCGGCCACATCGCGACGTGCGTGCAGATGGACGCCGATCTCGGCTGTGTAGCGCTTGGCAAAAATGGCTATCAGGGCTTCAGTAATCTGCTCAGGCGTCGCCAAGCCTACCGTGTCTGCCAACGAGACATGGCGCACGCCGCAGTCGATTAGTAGATCGCACGCGCTCACTACTGCAGCAGCACTCCACGATTCGTTATAGGGATTGCCGAAGGCCATCGATATGTAGGCAACTGTGTTCAAGTCTGCTTCGCATGCACGTGCCGCAATCGCCTTCAGCGTTGCGATGGCTTCTTGCCGCGTCTGATGTTGGTTACGTTGCAAAAATTCAGATGAGATCGAGTAAGGAAATCCGAGTGTACGCACGGCACCGGTGCGAATCGCCCGCTCCGCGCCTTTTTCATTCACCACAATGCCGATGATTTCAAGGTTTGGGGGTGGTTTGAGCAGTTCGAGTACACGTTCGGACTCGGCCATCTGCGGCACGGCAGCGGCCGAGACAAAACTGACGGCGTCGATCGACGTAAACCCTGCGTCGATGAGTTTGCGTAGATACGTGGCTTTGACTTCGGCCGGAACCAGCCCAGGCAAACCCTGCCAAGCATCGCGCGGGCATTCGATGATTTTGACCGTATCGCTCATAAACTAAAATGGCTGTCAGCTCTCGGCCTTCAGTTTGTCATTGCTTTCCCGGATGTTATTCGCCCGCCCAAGCAGAAGCTGACGGCTGAGAGCCGATAGCTTTCGGCCTATCCTCTCGACGGATACACCTTCAAAATCTCGCGCGCAATCACCATGCGTTGAATCTCGCTGGTGCCTTCGCCAATGGTGCACAGCTTCACGTCGCGATAAAACTTCTCTACCGGATAGTCTTTGATGAAGCCATAGCCGCCGAACAACTGCACCGCATCATTGCAGATGCGCACGGCCATCTCACTCGCAAAAAGTTTGGCCATCGACGATTCGCGCGTCACCTTGCGGCCCGCATCTTTGAGCACCGCTGCCCGCTGCGTGAGCAGGCGCGCCGCATCGAGTTCGGTGGCCAGGTCGGCCAGTTTCCACTGAATGCCCTGAAACTCCGCGATAGCTTTGCCGAACTGTCGCCGGTCTTTCACGTACTTCAAGGCCGCATCGAGCGCACCGCGCCCGATGCCCAGTGCCAGAGCGGCGATCGAGATTCTGCCGCCATCCAGCACACGCATCGCGTCAACGAATCCCTCACCCTCCGCGCCGAGCAGATTCTCTGCAGGAATTTCGCAGTCCTCAAAGATCAGTTCGCTTGTGTCGCTGGCGCGCAGACCGAGCTTATTTTCCTTTTTCCCGGCGCGGAATCCCTTCGTTCCTTTCTCCACGACGAAAGCCGAGAGCCCATGCGTGCCTTTGTTCTTATCCGTGACCGCGATGACAACGATCACATCGGCATACCGGCCATTAGTGATGAAAGTTTTGTTGCCGTTGAGCACATATCGATCGCCTTTCTTCTCCGCGGTCGTGCGTGCATTGCTCGCATCCGAACCTGAACCAGGCTCCGTCAGTCCCCAGGCCGCCAGTTGCTTTCCGGATGCGAGCGGCGGAACATACTTGCGCTTCTGCGTCTCATTGCCGGCGAGAAAGATGTGATTTGTGCCGAGCGAGTTATGCGCGGCAACCGTGAGGCCGATTGATCCGTCGACCGCCGAGAGCTCTTCGATGGCCAGCACATAGTCCACGTAGCCCAACCCCGCCCCGTCGTATTCCTGCGGAATGATGATGCCTAACAAGCCGAGCTCACCCAGCTTTTTTATCGCGGCGAGAGGAAATTCGCTGGCTTCATCCCACGCCGCCACATGTGGAGCGATCTCGCGCGCGGCAAACTCGCGAATCTCGCGCCGGAGATGCTCCTGATCTTCCGTCAGCACAAACGGGTACAGCGTCTCTGCCGGGTCCAGGTCCAGTTTCATGATCCCAGGCTCCTTCCCGTGAAACATTCAACCGCTTAATTTGCTTCCTTCAACGTAAGATGCTGGGGCAGTTTTACAAATTCTTTTCTTCGAAAAGAATTCATCACGTCTGCAGCACTCCCGGATTGAAACGGGGCACCTCGGGATTCAGCGCGCAAGCTTCAAGCGCTGCGATCAATATCTCACGTGTCTTGGCTGGATCGATGATCGCGTCGATCCACAAGCGCGCGGCCCCGTAGCGTGGATCGGCCTGGGCATCGTAGTCGGCGCGAATCTCATCCTGGATCGCTTTTCGTTCCGCATCCGTCTGCACCTTGCCTTTGCGCTCCATTTGCTTGGCGCGCACTTCAGCCAGCGTCGCCGCAGCGGAAGCGCCGCTCATGACGGCGTAGCGCGCTGTGGGCCATGCAAAGAGAAACCGTGGATCGTAGGCCTTGCCGCACATCGCATAGTGTCCCGCGCCAAAGCTGCCGCCGAGGATGACGGTGATCTTTGGCACCACGCTTGTGCTCACGGCCGAAACCATCTTGGCGCCCGCGCGGATAATACCCGACCACTCCGCATCTTTGCCCACCATGAAACCGTTCACATCGTGTAGGAAGATAAGCGGCACGAGATTCTGATTGCAGTCCATGATGAAGCGCGCTGCTTTTTGTGCCCCCTCCGTGTAGATCACGCCGCCCACTTCGATACGCGTGGTGCCGGCCTGCGGACCAATGGCGACTTTGTCGCTCTGGTTCGTTTTCTGGTTGGCAACGATGCCGACTGCATGGCCGCCGATCCACGCATAGCCGCACAGAACAGTGCGGCCAAATTCAGCCTTATACTCATCGAACTCGCTACGATCGACAATGCGGGCGATCACCTCGCGCATCTCGTAGACATTCGTAGTGCCTGGAGCGGGATTCAGCAGTCCATAGAGATCGTCTGCTGCAAATTTTGGCGCATCCACAGTAGCGTCGAAAGCGCGTCGTTGAAAGCCCCCGGCAGCCGGGCGCGTTCCCATCTTCGCCACCAGCGAACGCAGCCGCGCCAGGCAGAGATGATCGTTCGGCTCTTTGAAGTCGACCGTGCCGGAAATTTCGGCGTGCATTGCCGCGCCTCCCAGCTCCTCTGGATCGGTCTTCTGTCCAATGGCCGCCTGCACAAGCGACGGACCGGCAAGAAACAGCCCTGAGCCTTCGGTCATCAGCACCGTATCGGTCATAACTGGAAGATACGCGCCGCCAGCCACGCACATGCCCATGATGGCCGTGATCTGCGGAATGCCCTGCGCGCTCATCACCGCGTTGTTGCGAAAGATGCGGCCAAAGTCGTCCGTATCGGGAAAGACATCCTCCTGCAGCGGCAGAAAAACTCCGGCGGAGTCCACCAGATAGAGCGTCGGGATGCGGTTCTCCATCGCGATGGTCTGTGCGCGGAGCACCTTCTTGGCCGTCATGGGGAAAAATGCGCCGGCCTTCACAGTGGCGTCATTGGCCACGATCATGCAGAGCTTGCCGCTCACACGGCCCAGGCCCGTAACCACACCGGCGCAGGGCGCGCCACCATACTCTGCATACATGCCGTGCGCTGCCCAAAGACCCAACTCCAGAAACTCGGTTCCTTCGTCGAGCAACAGCTTGAGCCGCTCACGCACGGTAAGACGGCCTTTGGCATGCTGAGCCTCTGCGGCTTTGGACCCGCCACCGGCGCGTATCGTCTCTTCTTCACTGCGCAGAGCAGCCAAGAGATGGAGCAATGCTTCGCGGTTAGCCTGGAACCGCAAAGACTGCCCGTCAATCATCGACTGCAGTGCCGAGCGCAACCGGTTGTCGAATTTCGGCTCTCCCATAGCTTTTAGCAGACTATCGTAGTCCCGGCGCAGCGGCGCCGTCGTCATCTTAGCGCAATCCGCTAAAAGAAGAGGAAAAGCCGAATGTCTCGGACCGTTTGGTGCGCATGGGCCGTTAATGCTGAGATGGGTTCTCTCCGCTGAGGACGCGGTCCGCGCAGGAGGCATCAAAGGCCTTTTCCCACTTGGCGACCACGATCGTCGCCACGCTGTTGCCGATCACATTGACCAAAGCGCGCGCCGCGTTCACCAGCCGCTCGATGCCGAGCAGCAGGACCAAGCCGGACGCGGGAATCTGCGGCATGGTGGCAAGTGTGGCCGCCAGCGTGACAAACCCCGCTCCGGCTACGCCCGCCGATCCCTTCGATGTAAGCATCAGCACAAGAAGCACCACCAGCTGGTCACGCAGCGTGAGGTGGCTGTTGGTGGCCTGCGCGATGAAGATCGCGCCCATGCTCAGGTAGATGGCGGTTCCGTCGGCATTGAAGGTATAGCCGGCCGGCATCACCATGCCGACAACCGTCTTGTCGCAGCCAAGCTGCTCGAGCTTCATCATCAAGGGCGCAAGAACCGCTTCTGAGGAAGAAGTGCCGAGAGTGATCAGCAACTCCTCCCCGATGTACTTGAGCAGCCGGTACAAGCTGAACCGGGCCAGCCGCGTCACAGCGCCAAGCACGATTACGACGAACAGAATCGCGACGATCCACACCTCGGCCGTGAACTGCGCCAGTTGCGCCAGGCTGCCCAGTCCATATTGACCCACACTATAGGCCATCGCGCCAAAGGCGCCAATCGGCGCGAGGGCCATGATGAGGCTGACGATGCCGAACATGCCGCGCAGGATGAGATCAAATAGGTCAACAAGCGGCTGTGCGGCATTGCGAAACCGCGAGAGCGCCAGCCCGAACAACACGCCGATGAGGATCACCTGCAGCATGTTGCCGCCGGAGAATGCACCAACGATGCTGGTGGGGATGATGTTGAGCAGGAACTCGACTGCGCCGTGATGCTGCTGAGCCGCAGTTGCATAACCGGCAACCGCCTGCCCATTCAGCGCCGAAGGGTTGATATTCATGCCTCCGCCGGGATGCAGCAGATTCACAGCGGCCAGGCCCAGCAGCAGCGCGATCGACGAAAGCACCTCAAAATAGATCAGGGCTTTGGCGCCGACGCGGCCTACGTCTTTCAAGTCGCCCATGCGCGCGATGCCCAACACCACACTGATAAAGACGATGGGCGCGAGCGTCATGGTGATCAACCGGATGAAGCCGTCTCCCAGCGGTTTGAGCGCCGCAGCCTGATGCGGATAGAATGCGCCCACCACCGCACCGAGGGCTATGCCTACCATCACCTGCAGCCACAGCGGTCCCAGCATGGAACGCCGAGGGCGATGAGCAGGCTGAGGGCTTTCTGTCATGGCGGGCTACTCGGCCAGTTGGCGCATCACGCGGATCAGGTCGCTTTTGCCCTCGAAGCCGATCCCCGGCAGTTCAGGCATTGTGATGTAGCCTTGTTCGACGCGCACGCCATCGGGAAATCCGCCGTAGGGCTGGAAGAGATCGGGATAGCTCTCGTTGCCGCCGAGCCCCAGTCCGGCTGCAATGTTCAGGGACATCTGGTGGCCTCCATGCGGAATGCATCGGCGCGGCGACCATCCTGCTTCGTGCAGCACTTTCAGCGTGCGCTGATACTCGCACAATCCGTAAGAAAGCGCGCAGTCGAATTGCAGCCAGTCACGATCGGGCCGCATGCCGCCATAGCGGAGCAGGTTGCGCGCATCCTGGTGGCTGAAGAGATTTTCGCCCGTGGCCATCGGGCCTGGATAGAAGCCGGCGAGTGCAGCTTGCAATGCGTAGTCGAGCGGATCGCCAGCTTCCTCGTACCAGAACAGCGGATACTCGCGCAGCATCTTCGCGTAGGCAATCGCCGTCTCCAGATCAAAGCGGCCGTTGGCGTCGACGGCGAGGCTCGCCTGGCTGCCAATCTCGGCAAGCACCGCTTCAATGCGCTTGCGGTCTTCTTCGATGGCCACGCCGCCGATCTTCATCTTGACCACTGTGTATCCGCGATCGAGATAGCTGCGCATCTCGGCGCGCAGTGCGCTGTTGTCTTTGCCGGGATAGTAGTAGCCTCCAGCCGCGTATACAAACACACGGGGATCAGCTTCGAGGCCGTGGCGCTCGGCTAGTAAACGGAAGAGCGGCTTCTCCGCGATCTTCGCCGTCGCATCCCATACAGCCATGTCAATGGTGCCGACGGCGACGGAGCGCTCGCCGTGGCCGCCGGGTTTTTCATTCTTCATCAGCGTTGCCCAGATGCGGTCCGGATCGAGATTGTCGCCAGCATCATTGAGCAGCGTCTTGGGATCCGCCTTCATCAGCCGCGGCGCGAACCGCTCGCGGATGAGCCCGCCTTGTCCGTAGCGTCCATTGGAATTGAAGCCGTAGCCAATCACGGTGCGCCCATCGCGTTTCACATCTGTGACAACAGCGACCAGCGAGCAGGTCATGCCGGAAAAATCAATGTATGCATTCGAAATCGGAGAGGAGATAGGCGCCGTGATCTCACGGACGTCAACAATGCGCATGGACGTATCGACTCTTCGCTACAGGAGATCCGCTCAACGGAACGGGAACCGGCCACGCCGATTCACCTAGGATGTTATCAGCGCTTTTTCGCGGCCGTCTCACATCGACGCGATCTCGTATCACTCCGCGATTCATCGCGTGGACGTTGAAAATCGAACTCAAAAATCGTGATGGTGATCGATCTGCGTCACGATCTCGTGCGGGATATCGCCCGCGCGCGCTGCTGACTCCTCAGTCGCGTTCGCCGCTTCTGTACGCTGCCGTACCTTGGCGACGGTGAGCCAGTTGTCCTTGTGCGGCTCGGACGCGATCCAGGGCGGCAGCGGCATGTGCAGGTAACGGCTGAGCGCCTCTGTGTATCCCTCGTAAAGCGCGCGCATGTCACGCAGCCGCTCAAATGAGTGGCCATCGCGGCAGACACTCACGCCGCTCTGGCAAAGCAAATCGTAAAGCTGCTCATAGCGTTCAACAGGCAGCCGGTCCGGCAAATCGGTGACCGGCCCAAGCGAAAAGACCTGGGCCAGGTCAACCACTGCGTGCCGCGCCATGGCGAAGGTCAGCTGCGCTTGCCGCGCCTCGTGTCCGCGTACGCCGGCAATCAGCAGCGCTGATGTGTCCAGAATCGCCGTCAGCGCGCCGATCCAGCTTTGGTTACTGTGCTGCGAGCGAAAATAGCACAGCAGCGGATACGAGATGTGGCTCTCCAACAGCTCAGCCGACCAGCGCTCCCACTCGACGAGCAAAAGAGCGAGCGCCTGTTCCGCGCCCTGATACGCGTGGCGGCGCATCAGCTCGGCCGCAGTGGGCGGCGAACCGGCACGCGCGTCGAGCAGCGAGATGCTTACCTCGCGCCGTGAGAATGCTCCATAGAGCACTGGAAAATAGCCCATCACGATGGCTAGAAAGCCAAGCCCGGTCCCCGATTCCAGAATGATGAAGATGCGCGCCCACGGACTGTGCGGCGTCACGTCGCCCAGCCCCAGTGTGAAGAGCGTCGTTCCGCTGATGTACAGATCCGATCGAAATCCGGGTTGCTGCCCGGTATCATGCAACGGGCTGCCAAGCGAGTAAAAGATCATCCCAAACCCAACCACCATCGCTCCGGCCCACACGATGAGCAGCAGAATCAGTGAGAGCGGTCCGTAGTAACTGAAGGCCGTTTCGCGTTTGCGTGGATGATGCAGCCGCTGCGCAAAGAAGGCCCACGGCCTCCAGGTGAGCACATAGAAGATGCGGGTGAGACGAAACCGCCCGGTTGCGCGGCGCGGCAGGATGATGGTTTGAAAGGCGTCGAGCAGAACGGTGACTAGGCAGGCAATGCCGGCAAGCAGAGCAATAACCTGCATCGAATCACCTCGCCACAGCGTTCGGCGCAGCATCGCGCCCGTGAGACCACTTTATCGCAGTCCGCAGGCGAGGGAAATGTCGGCTGGGGCCATAACGTGCAGGCTGTATCTCCGATACGGCTTAATAGCGGAGTCCGAGCTTCATCGGAAAGTCCTCCTCACCCTCTTCAAGGCTGGGGATGTTGCAGAACGCTCGCACCACCTGCCGGTGCCGTCGGCGCAGCACCAGGTGTGCCGCAACTGTGACAACCACAGCAGCAGCGAAGTGCCAGGGTTTTTGCACGAGCCATATCTCGCTCGGGATCGGAAAGGCAGCGATCAGAGGAAAAAAAGTAAAAAACTTCAGCATGGTGAGCGCCAGGTTTGGCTCATCGTGTGCTGAGCTGCCGGTGAAAGGCACCACGGTGACATGCAGAAAGAAAAGATCGGCCAGCAGAAGGCACATGGCAGCGGAAACCAAGATCTGCGCAGCAGTTGCTGGCGCCGTCAGCAACTCCGGCGGCGCAATCAGGCGTGAAAGCAAGTAAACGGCGAACGTGGCGGCGATCGACGCAAAGAGCACCCACGTCTCTGCAGACTGCAGCCGTTGAAGAGCGGAAACAAACTCCGGTGGATCGCCATGAATCACACGGAAGATCCAACCGCCGCGCTGATTCCCCGAAGACACGAAAGCCGTGCGCAGGCCGGCAATCACCCAGAATGCAACGATACCCACAGCAGCACGGATTCCGTCAGCAGAGACCGCCACATGCACATGCCCATGCACAGCTGTAAAGCGCAGCACACCCGAGAGGACGACCGCCGCGCCGACGCCACCGTAAAGCACAAGGTAGACGCGGTAGCGCGGCACGCGCAGAAGCGTTTGCCCGATGAAGTGATGAACCGCGCGACGCACCGGCGTTCGCACCAGAATCGCATGTATCAGCCGATGGAGAGGGCGCGCGGCCCAGTTGTGGCCCGTCCGCAGCACGGCGCCCTCAACCAGCTGATGCACCTTGCGCAGGTACGCCAGCGGATAGAACAGCATGACAAGGCCGACCATCGCGGCTGTAGCGAGACATCCCATCCGCGCGAGCTGCTGGTAGATGGGCAGGGAAGCGGGCCCTTCCAACAAGCGCTGATAGAGTCCGAGAAACCAGAACGGTGGGAACCAGCGCACAAAGCCGCTGCCGGACTGCAACAATGCCGGAACCACACCGGACAGCACCGGAAACAACAGCAACAAAAGAAGCAGCAGAGAGATGAAGACTCCCTGTATAAACAGGCCGATCTTGCGGAACAGCCGCTCACCAAAGATCGCAAGCAGCAAACTTTGCAAAGCCAAAATAAATGCAGTTGCAAACAAGCCACTTAGAGCCACCGCCGAGCAATGCGCCGCCAGAAGGCGTGTCACGCTGGGAGGATCGGTCGCCTCCGGCAGCACGAGCGGGGCCAGGATATTGGCATCAAAAAGAAATCCTGCGATGAAGATCGCAATAGCCCCGACCCGCGCCAGGAACAGCCTTCGATTGGGAATCGGCAATGTTGTGAGCACGAAGATATCGAGCAGGTCAGGGAAGAACAGATCCCACTCGAAGACCGTGACGACACCCATGATCACAAGCGAATACAACGCAAAAAAGAAATGATGATTCACCTGGAGCCAATACGGCGGTGGTCCTCCGTCCGACGGATGGCCCGGCGGCCAGCCTCGAATCGGATGATAGACAGGCCACAGATACACGGAGACCATCAATCCCGGCAGTCCCGCCGCAAATGCGAGCAGGACGAGACGGGCCTTCGCGTCGCCGTCGGGCGAAGCAGCCTCATGGTTGAAAAACCGCTCCAGATAATGCCGCACCAGGTGCGCAAACTGGCTGCGTTCGCGCGGGCGCGTGGCGCCCAGAGCTGCCTGTTCGTTCAAGGGCAGGATCTGCGTTTCGGACATTGTGAAGAGGCGTTGGAAGACTTCAGGCATAAGTACTCTGCATCACCTCGACAATCTGCTGTGCAAGTACGTTTGTGTCCTGCTGCTGCACGAGCTGCGCAAAAACGCTTTCGAGATTGGGAAGGCTCATCAATCGCGTCAGGTCAGAGGGCGGTGCATCGGCCAGAATTTTGCCTCTCGCGATCACAATCACGCGCCGGCAGACCTGTTCCACCACCTCAAGCACATGCGAGATGTAAAGAATGGCCTTGCCTTGCGCAGCAAGCACTTCGAGCAGGTCTTTGAACAGCCGCGCCGAGATCACATCGAGCCCCGAAAGCGGCTCATCGAAGATCAACAGCTTGGGATCGTGCAGCAGCGCGGCGGCGATCAGTACGCGTTGCCGCATGCCTTTTGAATACGAAGAGATTGGCGAGTATTGCCACGATTCAAGCTGCAGCAATTTCAGTAGGCGCGTCGCTTTCGCCTCGATCAGCGGCTCGGCGATGCCACGCAAGCGGCCGATGAGCTGCAGATATTCGAGGCCCGAAAGATACGTATAAAGCTGCGCTTCCTCCGGTACATAACCGATTGCAGCGCGGAAGCCGACCAGGTCTTCGCGAATGTCGCGGCCTTCGAAGAGCACGCGTCCTTCGTTTGGCCGCAGCATGCCGGTAATGATCTTCACGGTCGTCGATTTACCGGCACCATTGGGGCCGAGAAAGCCGACGATCTCGCCGGGCGCAACCGCAAAGGAGACATCCTGAACGGCGGGGATGGTGCGAAAGTTCTTGAAGACGTGTTGAAGTTCAAGCATGCGGGCTCCAGAGACGGGAGGCAGATCGCTCCGCCAATCCGGTCTACCCCTATGTAGCATTCGATATAATTCTTGTCAAGTAGCTTGCTACATAGCTAGAATGCGCCCATGGCCCAGGGATCGCACTCCGACCCGAAACTCTCGCACACCGCAGCGATGATTCTGCAGGCCATCCATGCCGGTTACATCTACGGATTCAGCGTGATGGAGATGACCGGCCTGCCCAGTGGCACGGTGTATCCGGCCATGCGGCGGCTTGAACGCGATGACCTGATCCGCTCGCACTGGGAGAAGCAGTCGATCGCCGACGCGGAGCAGAGGCCGGCGCGCAAATACTACAAGCTCACGGCGACAGGGAAGTCGATACTCGAGGCATCGCGCAAGCGCTATCCGCTTTTGGAGCGGCTCATTCCCACGGAGGAGGCGAAGTCGGTATGATGCGCCCGCTTGCGCTCGCCTTTCGCGTACTCGATCGCGGCATGCTTGAAGGAGCCGCGCTGCTGGTGCCGGCCGCGCAACGATGGGAGTGGCGGCGCGAGTGGCAGGCGGAGATGTGGCATGTGCGGCAGGCCTGCGCACAAGAACTGGAGGCTGCGTGGCGGGCTGAACGCGCCGTTACGGCCTTTTGCCTGGGAGCGTTTCCGGATGCATGGTGCCTAAGCCGTGAGGCTCGGCGCACAAGCGCTCCTCCGGGGCCGGCGCATAGCTCGGCATCCCAATGCCTGTTGTATCTCGCCGCCGTGCTGGCGATAAGCTATACGTTTGCGTTGCTGTTGCCCGAGGTGCGTACGGCGCGCAATCCGTTGCGCTATACTCTGCGATCCGGAGTGATCCTCCTCGAAGGGCAGGGGCCGGATGAAGGCCCGGCCCCGAACGTCTCATTCAAGCAGTTTCGCGTTTGGAGTACTGGCAAGCACCGCTACTTTGATGGCTTTGCTTTTTACAGGCTTCGCGGCCAGTCCGTTGTAGCCGGAGCCGAAGCGCCCAGCCGGTGGAACGTGGCTGAATCAAGCGGTAATCTCTTCGCGCTGCTCGGCGTTCCCATTCGATTTGCACCGGCGGAAGAGAGTGCCGCCGATGCTCCAAGGGTGATCCTCAGCTACAACGTGTGGAAAGACGAGTTCGGCGGAGATCCGGCGATTGTTGGCAGCCTGATCAGCGTGGGCGGCCGCGAGACGCGCGTCGTCGGGGTTGCCCCTGAGCGCGCCTGGAAGCTGCCCGGCAAGCCGGATGCGTGGCTGCTGGAGCCGGATAACCAGATTTCCGACTATACAAAGGGCCATGTGGTCGCGCATCTTACCGGCGAGGGCCGGGCCAAGATGTGGGCTGACCGCGTGGACGTGACGGTCTTTAACACTGATCACAGCGAGCAGGACTTTCTCGGCGTTGCTTTCAACGAGCAAACGCCGGGCCCTCGGGAGATCTATCGTTTTGCCGTATTGCTGGCCTTGCTGGCCCTGCCTGCCATCACTTCGGTTTCATTGGGGGAGTTCAGCGTAAGTTCTCACCGGCCACCATGGCCGAAGAGGATTTTGCGGTGGGCATATTTCGCCGCCAAGCTGGCCTTGCTGCTGCCGATCGCGAACTTTGCCTCTCTCGATGTGGCCTACTGGCACGCCTCTCAACACTCGTCCGCCTCTGAGTACGTACAGTTGTTGGTCACCTTTCTCATCTGCCTCTTCGGCATCCGCTGGGCGCTGCTTGACCAGCGCCAGCGCTGCCCGGTTTGTCTCAAGAAGGTGGCGCACCCGGCGCAGGTTGGCCTCGCGTCCAGAACCTTCCTTGCCTGGAACGGAACGGAGCTGATCTGCACGGGAGGCCACACACTGCTTCATGTGCCAGGGTTGCCCACCAGCTGGTTCGCCACGCAACGCTGGCTCTATCTCGATGCTTCGTGGGACTTCCTTTTTGCTGCCGGCCCAGAGGCAAGCTGAGTTCAGCTCTTTCAACGTCATGACCTGTTTCAGGTCATAGTGTGCCTGCCGGCACGCGTATGTCTCACGGGATGAACCCGTGGTACTTCTTTGATTTATGTTCTTTTGAAACGCTCTCGCCTCAGGCAGCACTACCTCCCAGACAAATGGATATAACCCGTAAGGGTATGCGCTTACAGCGGTTTTTCGCGTAGATGGGAAGCAATACAGCAGGAGACCAGGGGCCTTTTCTTAAAGGGGGGAGCCAGCTGGCGCTCCCGCGCATCCTCCACATCGACCGGAAACCCCTCGAACAGGTCCTTTCAAGAGGTCAGCCTTATGAGTGCGGATGTACAGCCGGCAAGTGCGCTTCCAGAATTTACGCGCTGGTTAGCCGGCAGCGAACGGCCGCGTCCAGCGAGCCACAAACATATCGAACCGCTGCATCCTGACGAAGCGGTCACCTTTATGCTCATCCTGCGCCGCAGGCCGGGCACTGTGCCTTCACCCCAGATCCCGTTCGATGGTCCGTCCTCGATTTCGCGCGAAGAATATGTGCAGATGTACGGAGCCGACCCGATTGACCTGGAGTCCGCCGTGGCTTTTCTGCAGGTGCAGGGAATGAGCGTGCTTGAAGCTCATGCCGGGCGCCGGACATTGTCCGTTCTGGCAACTGCGGCCCAGGTTCAGTCTGTTTTTGGAGTGAACCTGCAACGTTATGAAGATGCGGGTGCAATCGAGCTTCTTCCTCCCAATGGAGATGAAGCGCGGGCGCATCGTGGATTCGATGGCGCCGTGTATCTGCCTGCCGAACTTGCGGAAAGCGTGACAGCGGTGGTCGGACTCGACAATCGCTTTCTTGGCATTCCGCGTGGTGCTGCCACGTCTGATGGGGTCGGTCCGAGCAATCCAACTGTGTCGGCCGTTGCGCAAAAATTGAAGATTCCCAACACCGGTGCGTATGGCGAAGTGATCGGCATCTTCGCGGCGCAGCCGGCCGGATCGCCGGGCATTGCACCCTGCTATCTGCCGAGCGACATCACTCATCTTTATTTCGCCAACCAGCCGATCGGCTATCGCACGCGGCCGCTCTCGATTCTTGATATCAATCTGACGGTTGGCGCCACGACCTACAAAAACGATCCATCACAGGTGGAAAAGATCGCCGTTCTCTCCGATGCAGACAGCGCGACGCTCGAGCTGACGCAAGAGATCGCAACCTCTGTGACGGTCGCGCAAGGAGCGCGGGTGAATGTCTATTTCACCGAGGCCAGCGAGCAGGGCTATCTCACCTTTATGAACCGTGTGTTGCTGCCGGAACGCGAAAAGCAGCCAACGGTGCTCAGTTTCAGCCTGGCTCTCTGTGAGGGCGCAGCGGCGAAGGACGGTGCGCCGCACGCAGGCAGCAGTTCTCTCGCGTATCTGGTTGAAGACCTCTTCCACCAGATCGCCCTGCTCGGCATAAGCATTTTCGTCGCGATGGGTGAACGGGGCAGCGATTGCTGGCGTTTGCTCGCCGCGCCGAATCTGTCGCCTGCGGCTGTCTCTCCCCAGCTGCATCACAGTTTTCAAGGCGTGAAGTCGAGCTCGGCCACCATCGCGACGGCACTGTCTGCGGCATCGCTGTTGCCGGCATCGCGGGCCGCAGGCGGAGGCGACTTCAGCACCGTTTCTGGCGCAACCGGCATTCCCGATATCGGTAGTGAGGCCGCATATGGAGGATTTTTTGTGAACGGCGTCTCCTACAGCTACGCTGGCCCCAGCTGCGTAGCCGCGTTTTATGCCGGCACAACGGCGCTGCTGCGGAGCGCCTTTGGCACTGGACTAGGCTTTCTCAATTCGATGCTTTTCCAACTTAAGAAGACGCGGCTGCTTAAAAACAATCCGAATCATGACGGAGGCTCATGCGACCTTCCTGGCGCCGCGCCTGATGAGAGCGACCACACTCAACCCGCGGCTCCGGATGCGCAATTCTTCTCGCGGGAGCGCCCTTCCAGGTCTCGGCTAGCGCGATGGTTCGCGATGCCGTTACCGATGAGCACGCATTAGAGTCCGGTATAGATCTGAAACGGCGCCCAGAAAAACGGCTGGCGAAAGTTGGCCGGCCCATGAAGCATGGCCAGCTTAGCCTGCCGCAGCGCGATGCTTGGCGGCAGCCCCGCTTCGAGCCCTTGATAGAGCGCGTCCATCAACTGCGGTGTTGAGTCATCGCTCACCTCCCACAACGCACCGATCACATTGTGCGCGCCTGCGCGCAGAAATGCCCACGACAGCCCAACCAGCCCTTCGCCCGCATAGGAGCGCGTGCCTCCGCCGTAGCACGACGAGATCGTGACGAGCCGCGCGTGAAGAGGATGCTGAATGATCTCGCGGGCATACAGCTTGAACGAATCGTCCGCAGTGTTGGAGCGCGAGAGGATGATCGCCGAGTCGAGCGGATCAGTTTGGCTGGAGACTCCGTGCGCAACGAAGTGAATGTACGCGTACTGTTGCAGATTGCTTGCCGTGTATGTCGCAGGGTTTGCTTGCTGGCGCGCGAAGATCGTCTCATCGTTTGTGGCGAAGTGCCGCTCAATCCGCCGCATCTCGGCTGCGGCCTTGGGCAGTTCGGGATAGTCCGGGCCAGGTGAAACGGCGTCGCCGAACAGCAGTGCTTTATGCGCTGTTCCGGAGAACGGCTTCGCCGAGGCGAGCATGAACAGCGAAGGCGCCGATACTACATTCGCGTCTTCGATCCAGTAATGAGGATGTTGCGACGGCACGAGAAGTGTCTCGAAGTTGATCTGGCTGAGTGCCCCATCGCTGAGAACAACGACGTTCGCGCCCGGACGCATTAGATCCTTGGCGGGCTCAATCAGCGTTTTATACAGCGACATACCATCCGGATTCGAAGACGCAAGCACATCATCTGGCCCGAGCAGCGCATTTTTATAGCGCTCAATCAGCGGCGTGATCGCAGCCTGCGCAGGCAAAGAAAATAATTGCGTCTTCGCGGGCGTCACTGCCCAGAGATACGATTGCGTTCGTCCCAGCCAATAGAAGAGAAGCGTTGCATTCACTTTGCGCGCAATCTCTGCGAGATGCAGAGCAGCGGGCTGAATGGGCGCGCTCAGGCCTAATCCCTGCGCCAGCGTGCGCGCGCGGCTGTGGTCCGCCACAGCAAGAGCATCCTCAATCTTTCCTTGTTGCACGAGCATGTGGATGTAGTCGTCGTAAATGGGAGCCGCATTCGCAAGGAAGGGAAGCTTGGAGTCTTCGTGCTGAAGCTGCTGCCGTGCCTGCTCAAACGTCGTCAGCGCGGTCTGATAGGCACTGTCCGCCGCAGCCAGCTCGCCGCGTCGCTCATCGAGCTTGGCGAGCTCGTGTTCCGCGCCGAGACGCATAGAGATTTGGCTGTCCGGATCAGCTTCGACAGCCCGAAAAGCCGCCTGGGCCTGCTGGTCCTGATTGCGCGCAGCGGCAAGCTCTCCCTCCGCCAGCATCACGTCCAGGTCGTCCAGTCGATTTTGCGTGGCTTGCACCAGAGGCGTGACCTGATCGAGATATTTGTGCGCGTCATCTAGCTTGCCCATTGCGATGGAGAGGTGCGCCATAACCTCGAGTGTGTTCGCGATGTCTTCTCTGCTATCAATCTGTTTGGCTAGCGCGAGCGCTCTATTATAAGAGCTGAGAGCTTGCGTAAAGTTGCCCGCAGCTTGCTCGACGTATCCTGCTTGCGAAAGCCATCTAAGTTCGTCGCGGAGATTGCCGAGCCGCGCGGCGCGCTGCTCGGCTTCTGCAAAGAGTGGGTGCGCCCGCTCCGGATCTCCCAGCTCAAAGTAGGCCCAACCGAGGTTGCCAAGCGCAGCCTGCGCGAGATTCTGATTGCCCAGATTCATACCTGCTGTGTAGGCGGCACGCGACCAGTTGATAGCTTCGTCATAGTGATTATCGCGAAGCGACACCCAGCTTAGATTTAACCATGCGTTCGATTCGAGTTCAGGGTCCCGGTGAGCACGCGCGAATTCGAGACTTTTGAGAAAGAACTGTCTCGCGTCAGAAATCTGCCCGAGTTCGGCGGCAATCGCACCATGAGCCCTTAGGACATACCCGCAGGAGTCAAGAGACGCACGCGCGCAAGCAAGATCAGCTTTCGCAAGTTTTTCTTGGGCCGCGGAGAATTGCCCAAGGTGGGCGAGTGAGATCGCTTCGATGGACAATTCCTGAACGCTTCCGTCAGCATTCTTCGGGGTAAAGGCGGCAAGCAAGGCCAAGGCATCCCTGTAAAAGCCGCGAAAGAGCATAGACTGCGCCTCAAGAAGCCGGAACCGCGAAGCCAACTCCGGATCGATCTTCTCGAAACGCAGATATCCTGTGTCCGCGCTGCCTTGACTCTCTTCTAATTGCCCGCGAAGAAACAACTGGCGGGCCCGATCAAACTCAGTCTGTGGGTCCATAGCACGACTATCGTGCAGCGGCACAGCCAGAAGTAGTGTGACGGTCCAAAACACGAACGATCGACCGCACAGACCACGCCGAACATGGCTAAGCCAAGACATTATCCTGATTTTACGCGGGTCTAAAGCGCAGCCGTTCTAGATTCCCTAAGCAGGTATAAGCAAGACAGACACTATAAACCATTTTTTAAATAGATACTGGATCGTTGGTCTCACACGCCAGAGTAACAAACCGCATGCGCGTCCGAAGACCTATCCAGCGATTTATCCATTTTCAAACAGTATCGCCCGATGCGTCGATTGCGTCGGGCGATGAAATGAACTGGCGCGAGACTTTCTACGGTTGGGTCGTTCCGCCAATGACCCCATTTCCCAGTGCGGTTACTCCGCCTGCGACACAACCCATCTCCAATTCGATCATCGTCAAGTCGAACTCTGTGTTCTTCCATACTTTTTGCTTTTTCTCGGCATCGTAGTCGTAGTTCGAATGCTTGATCTTCAAGAGGCCTAGGTGAATCTTGCCAAAGTCCGGCACGTCGATCACGTGCCCAAAGCATCGGCAAAACGACGGACATTCCACCTTGTCGACGAGAGAGCACTCGATCGCCTCCTCTTTCTCTGAGGTTGCCGGCAGGTGACTATAGCGCTTCAACAACGCGTCCGTAATACCGGCGCTTCCGCGCATCAGTTCGAACTGGTTCTTCAGCCGATCGAGGAAACCAGTGTGCCGCGTGTAGGGCCCATCGTTCTCCGGCTTCTCGAAGCAGTAAGGGTGTTTCGGATGCACATGTACTGTGACCGGATGGCCCGCAATGCGCAGGTTCTCAAAGCGTGTGCCGAGAAAGTGGACGTGTGGAATATAGCCTTCCGCAGGATGGAGTGTCACAATCTGTCCGATCACTCGGTCAGCTGTCACCACCTCCAGCACATTCAACCCTTCGATCACAGATGTGACCAGCGTAGTCCAGCCACCCTCTGGCTTCGGGTTGGGATTGCCCGCAACCTGCGTATACGCCTTCTGGAAAGAGATAACCCCTTCCAGGCGATACGGCTCGGCGTGTTCCGACAGATACCCGCCATGCTCGGCGAGTTTTACGTTGGTCTGGGGTTTAATCGGCTGAACCAGCGGATGGTACAGGTCACCTTTTAAAACTGTGCCTTCCGAATGGTACTTGTGCGTCCGGGGGGTCGAATCTGCCATGTGCGAGCGTGCTCCCTTTCATAAGAAGCCCGGAGCCCAAGGGAGCCCGACGCTTCTAAAGCATTTCTCCTTCGAACATAGCTCTTGCAGCCTCCTGCAAGGTAGCAATTTCTTCAAGAAAATTGCCACCCTGACGCATCTACTTCGAGACACGGCAGAAGGAGAGATGCCTTAGTCATCGAAGTGAACATCCAGGACGCGGCGATCAATCTCAGTTCGTGCGCCCTGCGGAGTAATGCCGGATGTGACCAGTGTATAAGAACCCTGCTGCAAACCGCCGCCCGGAACCACAAGTGAAAACGTCGCCATTCCAGTGCCGGCCTGGTCGAATGCAGCGGCGGTGTGAGACCACGACCGCCTTCCCTGAGGATCGTACAATTCAAACGCGTAGCTTGTATAGCTATTTTCCTGCGGCAATTGGATCAGCACGCCCGCGCCTTGCGTACGATTCGCAGGGACGCTCAGATGCGCATCACCGCGCGTGCCGGTATGAAAGCTCACCCACGGCACCAGGCGCGGCTGGGTGGCAGCCGCGCGCAGAGAGGGAATCGTCGCCAGGTTCTGGTAGCCGATCACGGCCAGCAGCGCGGCAAATGTAGGCACGGCAAAGGCCGGCCGCAGCCACGCAAACCAATCTGCGCTCTTTCTCTGAGGCTTCACAGGCGCAACATGGCGTGAAGGCTCGAAGGAGCGGGTGAGTTCGGGCAGCTGAAGTTTCGCTTCCTCGATGAACAGAGCTTCCGCGCGAAGATCGAGCGAGCACTCATGACAATCAAACAAGTGTTCTTCGAATTCCTCACGGAGCTCTGGTTCGAGCTCGTCCAATAGATAACGCTCTACTACCATTTGTTGCACCGCCGCATTGTGATCCATCGCTCTGCCTCCGGGTGCCCGTAACCTCAATCGGACCCGCTTTCCCTTTCTTTATCTATGTCTATGCAGTGCCTGAATAAGCACCGACGCCCACGCGCTTTAAATATTCCGCTTTGAATGACTGCTTGGCGCGATGAAGAAGAACCCGCAGGTACTCCCGATCTACGCCGCGCTCGCGGCACACCTCGTCCCGGTCTTTCTCATCTAGGAAAACCGCTTTGAGCAGCGAGCGATCACGCTCAGGCATATCGAGAAGGATCTCGCGAACCTTCGTCTTCAATTGCCTGGCAGCTACGATGCCCAGAGCATCAAGTCCCGTTGCCGGAAGTTCCGGCTGGCCCTCTTCATCCAATGACTGGTTGCGTGAAGATGCGCGATAGTGCTCGAAGAGCACGTTGTTGCAAACCGTGTTGACAAACGCACCCAGGCGCTCGGGATGGCGCAGTGCACCTTCCTTGCGCAACGAGGTGAGTACGCGTGCGAACGTTTCCTGCCGCACGTCTTCGATAGCTTGTGGGGATTGCAGGCGAGAGCGTAATTTTAGATGGAGCAGTTCCGTGAAATAGGCGGCAAAATGCTCCTGCGTGCGAGAGTCGCCCGCGCGGAGATTATCGATGTAGGCTGCATCGAATTCACGAAACTGCAATGCTTTCTCCGTAAACCTTGGAGAACGCAAGTATACCATTGCGTCACTATGCGAAGGCCGTGCTCCCTTCGTGCTTTGCGCACGCGCATAGCTGCGGCAATTACTACTTTGATTCGTCTCGCGCTGTGCCACCGGACTCATAGGACCAGCCTCACACGCGTAAGATTGTGCGCCTCGCGCAGCATCGCGTCCGAGATACAGACGACCCCATGGGCCCTCGTTGCGCTTGTATTCCGATCGCGCATTATCACAACTCTCCTTCGCCGGAATCAAAGCCGGCGAGAGCCAGTTTGGGTTTGCCGATGAGCCTCTCCAGAAGGCAAGCTGTGCTCGACAGGGCTCGCCAGTAGAGAAGCAGTCCGATCCAGCCGCTGCTCAGCCAGATGGAGAGAGGTAGAGAGAACCAGAGGCAATAAAACGAGCAGATCCAGCGTCCACGATTCCACAGGCCGGTCTGCCGCGAAGTTGAACTCTTGGGCGCGCTTGCCTCGCTCCGTTCCTGCGAATCGCCCGCGCCGAGCATCGGCTCGGATTGGCCGATCACACGGTAGAGCGTTTCGATCTGGGAGGAGAGGTCCGGCATCGCGTCACCTTCTGGCCGATAGTGGCTGGCGCGCGCCCGTCGTTTCACCTGGAGTAAATAAATTGTGGAGAACGTCCGCGCAGCTAGACACAGGTTTGCCGGGAAAGAGGGATGGGATGGATAGGAATAGGTCCAGACCGGATCGAGAAACCCGCCTAAGACAATGCTTTGTCTAAGGTTTACGCCGATGACCGAAGGCTGATCGGCTACGCCGGCTCATCTTCGGCGGTCAGTTCTTCGCCGGCGTGCTCACTTTCGACCGTGATCTTGCGCAGGCTCACGTTCTCAATCTGCGCCCACACCAGGCCAATCGGCACAATGCCGAGAAAAGTGGTGAGCAGCAGGGTCGCTGCGCAGGCGGTCGCCGCCTCTGCCGAAGCGCCCAACACCCCGGCCAGCGCCACGGCTACGAACCCAATCTGCGAGAACCAGCCGATCACCGGAAGCTGAACAATGCTGGCGCCGCCGCTGGCAATCATCAGCAACACGCACTTGGGCAGAGTAATCGCGGCCAGTTGCGGGCTCGCGGTAAAGGCCCTGCACACCTCAAAGTACGTGAACGCGATCAGCAGCCACATGATCAGAGAAAGAGCCGCGGCAATTAGAAAATCAGAGAACGATCGCATAATGTCGAGCCCGGCGTGAAAGGTGCGCACCTTGTGCCCGACGGAATGCGCCAGGTTCTTCGAAACCGGACTCAGGATGTGCTCAAAGAAGGCCGCCACCGCTCCGCCTGACAACCGCACCACAAACAAAAACAATGCGCCTAACAACGTAAGCGCCAGCCCGCCAAACCGCGCGATCAGCAGCGCCAGTGACCGGTGATACACCGCGAGTTGCGCCGACCATCCGGAATGTGAAGTGGCGCGAAGAATTTCGTCTGCGGGAATCCAGATCATCGCGATCGAAAAGATCAGTGCCATCGAGCCGGCATCCATAAGCCGCTCCACGATGTAGACCGCGATCTGCCCGCCCAGCGGAAGTCCCGTCTTCTTCGAGACCAGATAAGGCCGCACGGGGTCAGCGACGCGCCCGATCAGTGCTACGGCGGTGAATCCCATCACCTGTGTCCCGAGCAGCGAGAACGGACCGACTTTCTTGGTATGCCGCAGCAGCCAGGCCCACCGCACCGAACGGAAGATGTAGCCGGCGTAGATGCAGGCAGCGCCGAGAAGAATCCAGGGCCAGTCGGCCGTGGCTAGCTGCGCGCGAAATACGCCGAAATCGAAGTGGATTCTGTGCCGTCCCCAGAATGCGAGCGCAGCAATCACCGCCACAACCACCAAAGCCAGAATCCATTGCTTCTTTTTCAAACTTTCTCCGTCGCGCGTCTTCAGATTTCAGAAGATCGCGCTATTTTTGCAGAATTGTGAATCGACCCTGTAAGAATCGCGGAAGCAAAAGCCCGGCCATTACGAGTGTATAGGATGAGCTTTTTCCTTGGAGAGAAGAGCTTATCGGCTGGTGGATTCCGGCTCAATTGCGGAACCAGCAACCGCCCCCTTCGCCTGCGCCTCACGCGCCAGCACCCGGCGATTGAATTCATGAATCACGCGCGCCACATAGATGCGCGTCTCATGATAGGGAGGCACACCGTGATATTTGTCCACGGCGGCCGGACCAGCGTTATAGGCCGCCAGCGCCAGGGCCAGATTGTCGCGATAGCGCGTGAGCAGCGCGTCCAGATAAGCCGAACCACCGCGCACATTCTGGTCTGGAGCAAAGCTGTTTTGGACGCCGAGTTCCGAGGCAGTCTGCGGCATCAGCTGCATCAGACCCTGCGCGCCTGCATGGCTCACCGCCTGCGCATTGCCGTTGCTCTCGGCCTTCACCACGCTCGCCAGCAGGTCGACATCCAGGTTGTGGGCATCGCCGGCGGTTGCCAGCATTTCACGCAGATCAGACGCGCTCAGCTTGGTTGCCGGGGCCGCAGATAGAGATGGCTTTGCGGACGCTGACTCGGTCGCAGGCTCTGGCACATCGGCGACCGGTTCCACTGCGGCAATTTCCTGTGGGGTGAATTCGATGTAGTTGTCTTCACCGGCGCTCAAATAGAGCCGGACGCGCCCTTCGATCTCAGCATGGTGATCGCAGCGCTGGACAAAGCCGTTGCGCAGCGTCACACGCTCTGCGGCGCGCGCGGGCGCAAGCCGGGCTACAACGGCCACGACGCCCAAAACTCCAATGAGCGCTTTTCGCATGCTCTTCTTATGAAACACTCTCAACCCGTACGCTGGAAAGCTTTTTGAGCGCCGCCTCCAGCACCACAGCTACACCATCGTCATCATTCACGGGCGCCTGCTTCCATCCGTTCAGCTTGGCCATCGTGCGTAACTCGCTCGCGGCATTGCCCATCATCACGGCCTGCCCGGCCCACTCCATCATGCCGACATCGTTCCAGTTGTCGCCGATCGCCATGGTCTCGCGGCGATCCACGCCCAGTCGCCGGGCGAGCCGTTCCAGCGCCCATCCTTTGTGCACGCCTTGCGGAAGCAGGTCCAGAATCGCCAGGTCCCGCGCCGGATACTCGGTACGCACCGACTCGCATTCCCCAGCCCACGCGCTCATCTTCAGTGCCTTCTCTGCGCTGCGCATTTTTTCTACCGATCCGGCCACCATGCCTTGAATCGGGTCTTCGCCATCCGGCAGCGCCTTTTCCAGCGGCTTGAAAACTTCGATCGCGTTCCGGTTCGCTTCAACCCACATGGCGATCCGCCCATGCGCCTGTTCCAGATCTTCGAGGACCAGTTCGCCCCGCCCTGGCCGGTCGAAGGTGAAGACCAGGCAGCCAAACGGCCTGAGCAATCCGCAGAGGGCACGGGCCGTCTGCGCCTCAAGATGGCACCGGTCGATTAATTCACCACCTAACTCGCCGCCCAGCGTGCGGGTCACTGCACCATTCGACGTAATCAGCGGCGTATCCGCTCGCAAGCCCACGTCGTGGAGGAGGGGCACGGTATAGGCCGCTCTACGGCCGGTCGCGATTGCTACAATCACTCCGGCCTGCTGCGCCGCACGCAATGCTGCCCGATTCCGCGGGCTGATCTCCGTCGAAAGCGTGGGCAGCAGTGTGCCGTCCATGTCGATGGCCACCAGCCGGATCGGGGGATGCATACCCCTAGTGTACCGGGCACTCAGGTTCTCGGGTGAGATCCGGTCCGTCGCAGCGCCCATCTTTCCCGGAAAGAATCGGTTACATTGATTGCATGGAACGAATTTGCACCCAGTGCCACGCGGTCCTCGCTGAGAATGCCCAGGCCGACTGGTGCCCAGCCTGCGGCGGCGCGCTCGTGGAGCGGTCCGTCCCCGCCGTGCTCACCTCGTCAGGAATGCCAGCCCCTGAGGTCGATCATCGCGGCATTGTTCTGCCTCGCCGCCACGCTCTCGGCGGCATCATTACGCCGCAGTGAGCTAATACGTTGTTTTCGTCTCGAACTGCCGGAATATCCATACCGCCCCGCACACGGCAATCAACAGCGGCGCAATCAGCGAGCCGGCTCGGCCCGTCAACTCCAGCATGAAAACAACCGACGAGATCGGCGCCTGCGTGCAGGCAGCCAGCACCGCACCGGTTCCGAGCAACACTGCGCCGCGTTCGTCGACGGCATGAGCCAGGTGGTTCCAGGCTTCTCCGAGCAAAGCGCCGCTTAAAGCGCCGAAGGTCATGGTGGGCGTGAACAGCCCTCCCGGCACGCCCGCGCGCAGCACCAGCATCGTCGCCAGCGGACGAAGAACCAGCAGCCAGCCGAGCAGGGCGACGCTCATCTTCTCATCGAAGGCTAGTTGTACGACGTTTCTGCCGTTGCCCAGCAGTTGCGGGAAGGGGATTGCCAGTGCTCCAAGCATCGTGAAGACTACAACCGGCAGAACGGCGACACGCCATCCCTGCGGTTTGTGCTCTTTGCTCCATTCGATTCCACGCACAAAAACTATGCTCGCCATTCCCAGAAGAGGCCCCGCGATGAGGGCCCACAGCAGCAGCGAGCCCGTCATCGGCAATTCCGGAAATTGATAGGTCGGCAAATTGGGCAGCATCAACCACGAGACCGCCGTCGCCAGAAATGAAGTAGCAAAGGCGGCCAGCACGGCTGAAACCGAAACCGTTTCGAGCAGCACTTCCAAAACGAATAGCGCGCCTCCAAGCGGCACATTGTAGGCAGCGGCCATGCCTGCACCTGCGCCGCAGGCCACCAGCAGCCTTCGTTCTCCGGCTGTGAGCCGGGTCAGATCGGCAAGCTTTTTGCCTACCAGTGCTCCCGCTTCTTTCAGTGAAGCTTCGCGCCCGATCGCCGCGCCCATGCCGACTACGACGATCGAAAGAATCGCCTTCACCGTCAGTGATCGCTCCGGCAACTCGCCCGCATGCTCGCGGATCGCGTCATTCAATCCTGGTCCGCGATGATCCCGAATCCGTTGCACCGCGAGAAGCACCAATCCCGCGAGAATGCCTGCGCACGCCAGTACAATCACGCGATGGGCATTGGAGACCCCTTCAACGCCGCTCAGAAAATCACCTTGCCGATAGTGAAAGAAGAAATGCTGCACCAGCCGCAGCAACTTCATCAGCAGACCACTCGTGAGTCCTGCACCCGCTCCGGTGAGCAGGATGAGCAAACCCAGCCGCGGCCCCAGCACGACCTCGTTTTCGCGTGGTTGTACGACTGGTTTCGTGCCGGGCATGGAGAGTTGGATGCCCATCACGCTCTTTATTCGTACCGCAGCGCTTCTGCCGGCAGAACGCGCGCAGCCGACGACGATGGATACAGCGTGGCCAGCAGTGAGATGCCAATGGAAACAGCCGACACGATCACTCCGTCCACAATGCGAGGCGCGAAGGGAAGAGTATCGATCGAGTAGACGTCCGGCGAAAGCGGGATGTGGTAGTGCCCGCCGGCCCACGAAGCGAGATAGCCCAGCGCCAACCCGAGCACTGTACCGATCACACCAATCAAAAAGCCCTGCATCATGAAGATGCGCCGCACCTGCCCCGGATCGACGCCGAAGCTCATCATCACAGCAATGTCACGCGTCTTCTCCATCACCATCATCGTGAGCGCGATCAGAATGTTCAGCGCCGCCACGACCACAATCAGCGCGATCACGATAAACGTCACGACCCGTTCAAGAGCGAGCGCCTTGAACAGCTCGCGGTTCATATCCGTCCAGTTCGTCGTCATGTAGCCTTTGCCGGCCGCCTGCTCGATAGTCTTTGCAATCTCCGGCGCGCGGTTCGGATCATCCACGCGGAAGCTGATCACCGAGATCAGATCCGGCTCGTCAAAGAGCCGCTGCGCATCGGTGAGCCGCACGAATCCCATCTGCGAATCGTACTGATAGAACCCGGTGTGATACGTGCCCGCCAACCGGAAGTGCACGTATTTGGGAATGATACCCAGCGGCGTCAGCTCGCCTTGTGGGCTGACCAGCAGCACAGAGTCACCGGTGCTGGCCCCGATTGTCTGCGCCAGGTCACTGCCCAGCACAATCGGCGGCAATCCAGTCTGCATTCCGGCTTCGGGCTCAGGAACAGGTTCGAGCGCCTGCACTGCGCCGTAGGTCGTTTTGTCCAGAAGGTGACTGACCTTCATCTCCTGCTCGGGAAGGATTCCTTCAATGAGCGCGCCACCATCGCGCGGGCCGCGTGCAACCAGCACCTGTTCCCACAATCCCGGTGAAGCTGCGATCACGTGCGGCACTTTGCTCAGACGATCGAGCAGCGGACGCCACTCGCGAATGCCCATGCCGCTCGCCTGCATCAACTCAATATGCGCGCTTGAGTCGACAAGCTTGTCCTGCAGGTCGCGTTGCATGCCGTTGGTGATGGCCAGCGCGACAATCAACGCGGCTACGCCGGCCGTCACGCCGGCAACCGAGATCGCCGTCACCACGCCAACTACAGCCTGCCGCCGCTTGGCCCTCAGATACCGTGCCGCAACGTACAGCTCAAATCGCATCTACGCTTCCGCCTTAAACTGCACTGTCATCCTGAGCGAAGTTTGGCGCGTCTTTGCGACAAACGGAGTCGAAGGATCTGCGGTTCGTCAGTCAACCGAACACCACAAACACTCCGAACGCCATACCGGGATGTGTGACTCACTTTCCGACAGCCCGCGCCAGAACTACAGTTTTCGCCACGCCCACGTTGTCGTACCGGTCATAGGCGCGCACGGTAATCAGATGTTCGCTTGCAGCATCCGTTATCGGAATCGAAATATCGTAGTGCTCCGTCTTTGAATCCGAGATTTTGTCTACCGGTTCGATGTACTGCCACGGGCCAGCGTCGAGCGAATACTCGGCATGCGCGATTGGTGAGGCCGCGTCCGTCGCGTCGAATGTGACGTGAATCTGCGCGGGGCAGTTCGCCTGTGCACACGTCGAACCCGCGAGAGAGGCCGTCAGCTTGTCGACATTGGGTGGCGTTGTATCCACCACAAACCGATCGCTGACCTTATCACCGGTCAATGCGTCGCCGGGTGTGTGCGAAGGCGAGTCGGATGCAACGACTTTCATCTGATAGCCGCCGTCGGGAATCAGCGCGGCATCGAAGCTGTAGGCCTTTTCGGTAATCTTGTCTTTCAGCAGCCGCCAGGCCGATTCGCCATCTCCGCGCAGATAGAGAGCGTATGTGAGATCGTCGCCGTTATCATCATGCGCGCCCCACCGCGCCGTGATCGCGCTGCGATCCTTGGTGGCCTGCAGCGGCGAAGTATTGCTCGCATCAAAGCTCACGCCATTCTGTGTCGCCGAGGGAAGCGAGATGTTCACGGTTTGCGGCTGGCTTACGGCCGTGTTTGCGTTCAGCCGCGCGCCCGGCACAACGACAATTTCTTCCACAACCGGCGCAGCATTCACGGGCAAATAATTCACGGCGACGCTGCCCACGCTTGCGCCCGAATGCAGGACGGCCTTCCATTGCAGGAAACGTCCCGCAGGCGAAGCCACAGATCCATCCTTCAACGGCTGCCAGTCAGACCATCCACGTACCGGCTGCTCCACGTTGCCGGTGCGGGTTTGAATTTCATAGCCCGATGAGCCGGGCTCAACCTCGACACGCCCAAACCGCGCCAGCGCGCCGGCATCGAGCACATCGCTTGCATACGCATGCTCTTGTGACGCGCCCAGCGTAAACAGTTTGCCGGTGTTACCCGCGCCAATCACAATATCGGCGCCCTGCGCGGCCATGCTCAACCCTTGCTGCGCGTCCAGGTGCCCGACGTCCGCATAGTCGCCATTGTCCTGAATGCGAAAGATGCGTCCGCGATTGCCGGTGAGCGCCACCAGCCCGTCGGGCCGCGCTGCGAGGGCATAGACGATCTCATCCTTCGCGGCCCACAGCCTGCGTGGAGCCTGGCCTTCATCGAGCGCGTAGATCTCAGTGCCTTCAGGAACGGAAGCGCTCGCGTTCGCCGCCTGCTGCACTGAATTTGGCTGCACCACAGTAATGGTGATGGTGGCTGCGCCCTGCACCGGCAGCGGAGGCAGTGCGTTATGCGTCTTGTCGCCCACGCTCGCCGCATAGATAATTCCATGCGCGCCAACCGCGACCGCTGTAATCTCTCGGCGCGGCGCTTCGAAGAGCACGTAACCTTTGCCCTTCGCATCGATCCGGTAGACAAGCCCCGAACCGTCGGAGCCGGCGATCAGATTGCCTTTTCCGTCCCACGCCAGCGAACGGATATGCGCCTCGTCGCTCTTGAAGAACAACTCAGGCGCTGCGCCCGGCGATGCAGGATCGACGCGATACACCGCGCCCGGATCGCCTGTCGCGATGTAGAGCTTGCCTGCCGCATCAAAGGTCAGGTCCCAGACGTAGTGTGATTTCGCGCCCGTTTTCTCGGAGCCGGGCTTCGTCCCGCTCTCACCGTCCAGCTTCCCGAGATCAAAAACAACCGTGGCGCTCGCGTCGTCCTGCTTCGCATCTGCATTCGGATTGAGCTTGTAGACTTTGCCGCTCGGCAAAGTCGCCGCATAGAGCGCGCCATCCGGTCCCAGCCGCACCGCCTGCACGCTCACATCGTGCGTCTCGAAGAGCGTGAACGGCTTTTCGCCCTTCTGCGTTCCCACGCGCAGCACCGACGCGGGCGCGCCGGTGCCCAGATACGCCGCACCATCTTTGCCCGTGGCGACAGACCAGACAAACGTGGAAGGCGTGGTCGCGACCTCCTTGAGGCCGGGGCCTTCGCGCAGACGGCCGTCGCTGGTAAGGGCCACACCTTGCGGCGTGCCTTTTTCAAAATCTTCGAGCTGCGACTGTGTCCACAGATGCGTGCCCTGCGCAGACACCGAGCAGGGCAGGGAAGCGGCGGCGCCTGCTACGAAGACCGAAAAAAAGAGGCAGGAATGGATCGGGCGAAAAGGAAACATTCTGCCGTTGAGTCTACTAGAGTTGGCCGCCCCGCAGATATTTTGAGGAACCCTGCCTCGTCCTCACCACGTCATGATTTGGTAGTTGGGACGGCGGGCGATTGAGCAATCTCTCATCCGCAACTTTCCTCACCGGCTGTGTCTATACCGGACGTCACACCGGATCGAGGATTCGGGAATGACACAAGGAGAACTATGCGCAGCACACATCTTTCGATCGCGTCCGGAATCGCGCCCGCAATCGTATTTGGACTGGCCCTTTCCGCAGGCTTCGCGATCGCACAAACCCCTGCCCCTAATCCGAATCAGGACGCGAATCAATCGCAGCAGCCCGCGGCCTCCGCTTCGCCGCTGGCAACCGAGAGCGCTCCCACGACGCAGCCGCAACACGCGTCCGACCCGGACCGCGCCGCTCAGCATCTTGGCAAACAACTTGGATTGAGCCAGGATCAGGTCGACCAGCTCAAGCCCATCCTGGCGGATCGTCAGCAGCAGGTGGCCAGCATCCGCTCCGACAGCACGCTGACTCCGCGCGATCGCCGCGCAAAGCTACGCAGCATCCAGCAGGACAGCAAAACCAAGATCGAGGCGTTGCTTACGGACTCGCAGAAGCAGCAGTTCGAGCAGATACTCGCCGATCGGCGCGCGCATCACAAACAACAACCGCAGGCGCAGTGAGCTGGCTAACGCGTGAGAGATCTCCGGCGCAAAAGAAATCAATCTACCGAACAATGCCGGAGACCTCTCTCACGAGGAGCGCACGTTCCGAAGATTGGTTTTCGAGAAGGAATGGAGAGAACCAAGGCAAGAAGTGAAGCATTGCGCGGCGCGAATCTGTACCCTGAAGATCAGGCGCGCCGCGCTAAGCCCAAACCGCGTTATCTACAGCTCCAGCACGTTGTCTTCGATCGCCAGCCGCACGTTGCCGTCCGACTTTGCCAGCCGCCGCACGGCTTCAGGCTTATCGACCTTCGCCTTCAGCATTACCAGCGCAACCGGCACGCTACGGCCTGCGCTCTTGATCGTCTGCACCGCAGTCTCACGGTCGATTTTGCAGGCGCTCATCAAAATGCGGATGCCGCGCTCGACCAGCTTCGAGTTCTGCATGTGCACGTTCACCATCAGGTTCTCGTACACATAGCCCAGCCGCGTCATGGCGCCTGTGGTGATCATGTTCAGCACCATCTTCTGCGCTGAGCTGGCCTTCATCCGCGTCGAGCCCGAGATCACCTCTGGCCCCACTTCAGCCACAATTGTGATGTCGGCAGCGCCTTCGATCGGCGTGCCGTGATTGCAGGTCACTGCAGCCGTGTGCGCGCCGCGTGCCCGTGCATACGCAGTGGCGGCCACCACATAGGGAGTGCGACCCGAAGCAGAGACGCCGATCACGATGTCTTTGCGGGTAGGCCGGCGGCGGGCAATATCGCGCTGGCCCAGCTCTTCAGAATCCTCGTTGACCTCGACCGCCGAGGCGAGTGCCTTGGGTCCACCGGCCATGATGTACTGCACCTGGCCCGGCGCGGTCGAATAGGTAGGCGGACACTCCGAGGAGTCGAGGGCGGCAATCCGGCCGCTCGATCCCGCGCCTACGTAGATCAACCGGCCGCCGTCGCGTAAACATCGGGCTACCTGGTCGATCACTTGCGCAATCTCTGGGATTGCTTTTTTTACCGCTCCCGCAATCTTGGCGTCTTCATGGTTGATGATGCGGGCAATCTCTAGCGCGGACTTGGTGTCGAATCCTTGTGACGCCTCATTGGGACTTTCCGTAATGAGGTGTTCGAGCAGGGAGGCTTGATCGTTCCCGGTGCCATTTTTATGGCTACCGACTGCCTCTGGAATCATCGTACTCGTGAGCATCGCGTCGGTCCCCAATTTTTCATTGTAGCCGGAAACCGGGCAACCCCGATAGATTTCTCGATCCCACGAACCTGTTATCAAAACCTTCGAGAGTAACTACTCACAAAGCCCGGCGCACAGCGTCGTGAAAGGCCGGCCTCACCTCGCGTATCTTCTGGCAGGCCCGGTCCGGCCAGGTCCGGTTGGTCAGCAGGACAACTGCAATCGCAGCATCAAGATCGATCCATAGCGAGCAGCCGCTGTATCCTAGGTGCCCGATCGAATGCCTGGAAAAGTGTTTCCCAGAAGAAGATTTTTCTGATGGTGTATCCCAGCCCAGCGCACGCGAACTGCCTTCGGGCCTCTGCCGTTGCGCGAAGAACTCGACAGTCTGCCGGTGGAAAAGGCGTGCGCCTGTTTTTCCGGCATGCAGAATCTCGCCCGCAAAGCGCAGCAGGTCAGGCACATTGGAAAACAACCCCGCGTGCCCGGCGACCCCGCCCAGTATGTAGGCGTTTTCGTCCTGCACTTCACCCTGGATCCGCCGGTGGCGAAAGGTTGTGTCTTCTTCAGTAGGTGGGATCATCGCCCACATGTCTCGCTCCGGGCAAAAGCATGTGGCTTTGAGTCCGAGCGGTGCGAAGATCTCGCGCTTTGTCCATTGGGCGAGCGGTTCGTCTATTGCAACTTCGAGAGCCCGGCCCAGCAGAATGAATCCCGGATCGGAGTATTCAGCACGGCTCCCAGGTTCCGCTTCCAACTGCAATTGGAGGCAGGCTTGCAGCAGAGCCTCCGGAGTAGAAACCGTCTCGAAGAACTTCACGTAGCCTGGCAGCCCGGAGTTATGCGCCAACAGGTGTCGCAGGGTGATGGTCCGGGCCGGGTCATCGGTCGGCCGACTCTGGAGGAACTCGGGCAACAACGTGCCGAGCTGTGTATCCACATCCAGACGGCCTTGCTGGTTGAGCAGCATCGCGGCTGCCGTCGTCGCCACCACTTTGGTCACGCTGGCCACATCGTAGATCGTCTCTAGCCTGACTGCCGGCGCATCGGGTTCATACGTAAACCGCCCCAACGCGTCCTGCAGAATGACTTCATCCTTTGCCAGCACACCGAAGGCACAGCCGGGAAAGGCCTGCGCCGCGATCGCCTCTTCCAGCGCCTGATAGGCCGTCGCAAACCGCGCGCGTATTGCTCCAGGATTCGGGGACGAACCGGTCATCGTTCCGTTCTCCGATCCGCAAATCCAGTCGCGTCCATGTTTCGAATGGTAGCGCGCGCTGCAACCGAGCCGGGCAATCTCTCTCATTTTTCACAACACGGAACGCCGTTCAGGCTATCCTTGTTCCGGAGTTTGTCGTCTATCCACTGACGAATGGCCCACGGATGGATGGTAGGAGGAGACAGAATGCGTCGAACGCACGCAATGTTGCCGGGGGCGCTCATCGGCGGGCTGGTGGTCGCAGCTTCCGCTTACGCGCAGGCCCCGGAGCAACCCGCAACTCCCGCCCCGGCCGTGGCCAACATGGCGAGTCCGCCCGTTCCCGCCGCGACGGCATCGCCCGCACCTGCTCCTAAGACCTATACCGTTCCGGCCGGAACCAAGGTGCTGCTCCAGCTCCGCAGCTCGGTCAATACCAAGAGTGCGCGGGCTGGCGACGGTGTCTACCTCGCGTCCATCTTTCCCGTCACGGTCGGCAGCCGGGTGATGATCCCCGAGGGGGTCTATGTGCAAGGGGTCGTCGATCGGGTCCAGCGAGCCGGTCGCGTGAAAGGGAAGGCCCAGCTCGATATGCACTTTACCTCGATGATCTTTCCCAACGGCACCGTCGTGGAGATTCCGGGCATGGTCGATTCGCTGCCGGGCGCGAAGAAGCAGACCATCAAAGACGATAAAGAAGGAACCATTCAACAGGACAGCGACAAGGGAAGGAACGCTGGCGAGACTGCCAAGATTGCCATCCCAAGCGGAGCCGGGATTGGTACAGTCGGCGGAGCGGTGGGCGGCCATCCCGTTGCAGGTGGCCTGGCCGGTCTTGGCGCAGGACTCGCCACCGTGGGTTTAGTGACACTCTTTACCCGCGGAGCCGACGTCGATATCCCCAGTGGCACGCAGGTCGAGATGGTTCTGCAGCGCCCACTGATTCTGCAGGAAGAGAACCTGGCTGCCTCCGGATCGCCGGGGACACCTGCCGCTCTGGTTCCTGCCGCCCAACCTAAACCCATTCCGAAGCCCGGGCATGCTCAGGTTCTCTGTCCGCCCGAGGGCCTGGGTTGTCAAGAGTAAACCTGGCGGATCTTCCGCAAGGGGTTCTAAAACTCTCTAAATCTGCCGTGCGTTCAGCGCGATCACACCATTCCGGCTGAGCGTGCAGTGTCCGTTCTGGTCGCAGCGGTAGTGAACGTTCGCGCGATAGTCGTCCCACGAGGTTGCGGTGCTTGCGCTTACTGTGGCGCCCACCACAAAAGTCTTTCCGTCAACCGTTTCGATGGTGTCGCCGGCAGCGTTATAGTCCGCAACCGTCACGTCGCCTTCGCTGTAAAACACTTGCGGCTTCGCACCGCTGTCCAGGCTGATGGGGGCACTCATCGGGGCAGGCACGGATGCCATAACCGGAATGCTGTTGAAAGAAGCAGACGAATCGACTGTCAACGTTGTAGGAGCGGGAGCGGTCGATGCAGCCAAGTCAGCAGGAGGCGTAAAGCTCAGCTTGCCGGTAAGCACATGATGATGAACCGCCGCCATCTTCACCGGGGCCGGTTCCATTGCAGCAATCTGCATCGGAGCTGCCGTCATCTTGACCGGCTTAGCTTGTACCGGAGCCGGCTTTGCAGCGACGCTAGCCTCCAGCACCTTGGGCTGAACGGCGGGAGAAGCCACCGCGTGATCCTGAACCGGAGCCGGAGCCGCCGGAACAACCACCGTCTGCGCCGCGTGATTCTGGATGACCGGCTGCTGGCCTGCATTGACGATCGGATGAAGCTTGAGCGAGTTCGAGTGTGAGTTGGCAAACGAGAAGTGCACGGATGTCATGGCCATGCCGGGCTGTTGCAAACTTGCCAGCGCGGCACCCATGCCAGTGAAGGTTCCCAGGGCTACGCCGATCGCGGCGTAGAGCAGGGGAAGGCCAATCCGGGTTCTCTCAGGCTGAGAAGACGGGGGAGGCAGCCTGGTTCCATAGGCAGCCACAACTTCGGAGTATTGTTGGTATGTCCCCATAAATCTCCCGGTCAAGACCGGACCTCACTTTCACTGGATTCAAAATCATTGAATCATTGCCGCAGAATGGCAACAATCCTTCAAAAGAGGCATTACCCTAGCCTCGTTCGTAAGCAGCTTTTAATTTGAGATGAGCTGCTGAGAATGACTCGCTGGACGGCTGGACCAGAATACCTTTCTGTATTTTGACTTTCAAGACAATTTCGTTCTGGGTTCCTCTATACTTGTTTCGGGCGCTCTCAAAAGTCCGCAAAACTCACGTCTAAACTCAATAGTGAAAACTGAATGTTGGTCGTGACACGGAGTGCGGCTTCTCAGGGCCTAGCGCGGGTGTAGTCCCTCGAAGTTCACTTGTTTTCAGTCGATAAGGTATTCAACGCACCATGCAAACTCTCCCTGATCCTCGGTATTCCGCGCCAGTTCCTCCTCCGGTACAAGCTGTGCCCGCCGCAGTTCCCGCTCGCTCCCGCGGAGCCAATACGGTGGGTCTCTGGCTGCGCGATCTCCTTGTTTCCGCTGCGGCTTCGGTTCTGATCATCACCTTCCTCTACCAGCCGGTACGTGTGGAAGGCACCAGTATGCTGCCCCGGCTGGAAGACCGCGATCGCTTATTTATCAATAAGTTCGTCTATCACATCACGTCGATTGAGCGGGACGACGTCGTCGTCTTTCGTTACCCCCGAGATCCGGAAAAGAGCTATATCAAGCGCGTGATCGCTCTTCCCGGCGATCGCCTCCGCATCGACCACGGACAGGTCTGGCTGAATGACAAGCCCCTCCGTGAAGACTATGTGCCTCTCCGCTACCGCGATACCCGTTCTCTGCCGGAGATGGTGGTGCCCGCCGACAGCTATTTCATGATGGGCGATCACCGGTCGATCTCCTCTGATTCCAGAGAGTTTGGCCCGGTGGCTCGCGACCTGATCTATGGCAAGGCAGTATTTGTTTACTGGCCCGCAAAGGATGCCGGCGTCGTTCGGTAAGCCGTTATATTCTGGCGAGATCAACTCAAACATTTTCCGCATCACTTGAAGTTTGTTGATGTATTCTGCAGATTTTGAATAGCTTCACTTGATTTGATCAATTCTGGAAAACGTACCAGAAATCCACCGCTTGCTTCTGCTAAAATCGATTGAATCCACTCCTCGGAGCGGCGATGCAGGCGATCCTCGCGCTCGAAGACGGGCGCATCTTCCCCGGCCAGGGCTACGGCCATCCAGGCGAATGCCAGGGCGAAGTTGTTTTCAACACATCACTCACCGGTTACCAGGAGATCGCAACCGATCCCTCCTATGCCGGGCAGATCGTAGTTCTCACTAACCCCCAGATCGGCAACTACGGCACCAACCAGGCAGACAATGAATCGGCTAAGCCCTTCATCGAGGGCCTGATTGTCCGTGAGTTCTCCGCGATCAGCTCAAACTGGCGATCGGAGCAGGTGACGGACGAGTATATGGAGCGCTATGCGGTCCCGGTACTCGCCGAGATCGATACACGCGCTCTGGTTCGGCATCTCCGTACCCACGGCGTGATGCGCGGCGTGATCTCGACCACAGAGAGTGATCCCCAGAAACTCGTCCAAAGGGCCAGAGAGATCCGCAAGATGGACGGGACTGACCTGGCAAAGGTCGTCTCGACCAAGATTGCGTATCCCTTTGATTCTGAAGATTCCCGGAATCAGTCCGATGATCCTCTTTTGCCTAATTGTTTAGAAGAGAATGGCAAAGAGAGAAAACTTCACGTGGTCGCTTATGATTTTGGCATCAAGCACAACATTTTGCGCATGTTGTGCCGTGAGAATTGCCGTGTGACCGTCGTACCGGCCGAGACCACTGCCGAAGATGCGCTCGCGCTCAAACCCGACGGCATCTTCCTTTCGAATGGTCCAGGCGATCCCGAACCGGTCGACTACGCGGTGAAATCGATTCGCCAGATGATGGGACGCGTGCCGATCTTCGGCATCTGCCTGGGGCATCAGCTCACCGGCCTGGCTCTCGGCGGCCGAACCTACAAATTGAAGTTCGGTCACCACGGCGGCAACCATCCGGTTCGCAATAACGCGACGGGCAAGGTAGAAATCACAGCCCACAATCATAACTTTGCCGTTGATCCCGATTCGATCAATGCGAATGAGGTAGAGCTGACCCACGTGGATCTGAATGACCAGACGTTGGAAGGGCTGCGCCACAAGACGCTGCCACTGTTCAGCGTCCAGTACCACCCCGAAGCCGCTCCGGGCCCGCACGACTCCCACTATCTGTTCCGTGACTTTCGCCAGATGATGGAGGAGTGGAAGGGATGAGGTGCGCGCCGGACAGGAAGTTGAGCATCTCACGGCAGCGGGGCTATTGGCTCCGCTGTTTTTTGGGATCAATGCAGTCGGCTCGGAAGATCCTAGTAGCTGCCGCAATCATTTTGGCGACGACCACGGCGGCGCACGCACAGCTTGAGGCGCCCGCACCCTTTCACCTGTCGCACCTTCGTGGAGTCTTCGTGGATGCGAAGGGCAATCCAATACCGGGCGCGGCGGTGACGCTCAACCGGGACGACAAGGTTGTGGGCTCGACAACGACAGACCGCGCGGGAAATTTTGAGATCAAGCATGTTACGTGCCGCTGCTGGTTGCACATCCATAAGAAGGGATATTCTCCGGTCAGCAGAGAGGTGCTGGTCGGCGTGGAAGCGCTGACCTATTTGCACAACAGCACTCTGTATGTAATCGCCGGACCCGTGGCCTGTTCGGATGACTGTTCCTCGGTCTTCACAAGCAAAAGCAAGTTCGATCAAGCCATTCGCAAAAACACACGACACTACGACTAGGAATTCGTTAAAAGATGCCTCGCAGAAATGACATCCAGAAGATCCTGGTGATCGGCTCCGGTCCGATCGTCATCGGCCAGTCGGCCGAGTTTGACTACTCCGGCACCCAGGCCTGCAAAGCCCTGAAACAAGAGGGCTACGAGGTCGTCCTGGTCAATTCGAACCCGGCGACCATCATGACGGACCCGGAGTTGGCCGACCGCACCTACGTTGAGCCGCTCACCCGGGAATACGTTGAAGAGATCATCCGGATTGAAGCCGAGATGCTCGGCGCAGACCACGGGAAATTTGCGCTGCTGCCGACGGTCGGCGGCCAGACTGCCCTCAACCTCGCCGTCGATCTGGCGGATGCCGGCGTTCTCGATCGCTATAACGTGGAGCTGATCGGCGCCAAGCTCGAAGCCATCAAAAAGGCCGAGGACAGGCTGCTCTTCAAAGATGCGATGATCCGCATCGGGCTCGAGGTCTCGAAATCGGCGCTCGTCAACAACCTGCGCGACGGTTTGGACTTTGCCGGCAAGCTCGGCTTCCCGGTTTTGATCCGGCCCAGCTTTACACTGGGCGGCTCCGGCGGCGGCATTGCCTATAACCGCGAAGAGTTGATGGAGATCCTCGCGCGCGGCCTCGATCTCTCGCCCGTCCATGAATGCTTGATTGAAGAGTCCGTCCTCGGCTGGAAGGAGTTCGAGCTGGAGGTGATGCGCGACCTGGCGGATAACGTCATCATCATCTGCTCGATCGAGAACTTCGATCCCATGGGCGTGCACACCGGCGACTCCATCACCGTGGCCCCGGCCCAGACCCTCACCGATCGCGAGTACCAGAAGATGCGCGACGCGGCCATTGCGGTGATGCGCGAGATCGGTGTCGAGACCGGCGGGTCGAACGTGCAGTTCGCTGTCAATCCAGTTGACGGCCGCATGACCGTCATCGAGATGAACCCCCGCGTCTCGCGGTCCTCAGCCCTGGCGTCGAAGGCCACCGGATTCCCAATCGCGAAGATCGCCGCCAAACTGGCCGTCGGCTATACCCTCGACGAGATTCCGAACGACATCACGCGCAAGACGCCTGCCTGCTTCGAGCCGACGATCGACTACGTCGTCGTCAAAATTCCCAAGTGGCAGTTCGAGAAGTTTCCCGGCTCCGACGACACGCTCGGCCCGCAGATGAAGTCCGTGGGTGAGGTGATGGCCATGGGCCGGACCTTCAAGGAAGCACTGATGAAGGCCTGGCGCGCGCTCGAGACCGGCAAGAAGACCGGGGCTGAAGTGCTGGAGCCTCGCCGCCTTACCCAGATGTTGGTGACGCCGAAGCCCGAACGCCTCGGTTATCTGCGTTTCGCCTTCGAGCGCGGCATGAGTGTGCGCGAAGTAGCGCGCCTCACCGGCATGGACCCTTGGTTCCTCTATCAGCTCCGCGAAGTCACCCAGGCGCAGCAGACTATCGCGCAAACTACTCCAAAGGATATAAGCGCGGAGCGCTTGAGAAAGCTCAAGCGTCTCGGCCTCAGCGATGAGCGCATCGCCACGGAGTGGAGCTTACCGGGCCATGAAGGCGTGAAGCAGGTGAGGGAACTGCGCGAAAGCCATGGCATCCGGCCGGTCTTTAAGCTCGTCGACACCTGCGCGGCCGAGTTCGAGTCGATGACGCCGTACCTCTATTCGACCTACGACGAAGAGGATGAGGCGCCACCGACCTCGAAACCCAAGATCATCATCCTCGGCTCGGGCCCCAACCGCATCGGGCAGGGCATCGAGTTCGACTACTGCTGCTGCCATGCGGCCTTCGCGCTCAAAGAAGACGGCTATGAGACCATCATGGTCAACTGCAACCCGGAGACCGTCTCCACCGACTACGACACCAGCGACCGGCTTTATTTTGAGCCACTTACCCTCGAAGACGTGCTGGCGGTCTACAACCATGAAGCGCAGTCGGGCGCCAAGATTGGCATGATCGTGCAGTTTGGCGGGCAGACGCCGCTCAACCTGGCGCAGCGGCTCCGCGCCGCCGGCGTGCCGATCATCGGCACCTCGCCTGAGTCCATCGACCTGGCCGAAGACCGGAAGCAGTTTGGCAAGTTGCTCGAAGATCTGGGTATTCCGCAGCCCCGCGGCGGCACGGCCACCAGCGTGGAAGAGGCTCTTGCGGTGGGCGAGCGCATTGGCTATCCCGTGCTGGTTCGGCCGAGCTATGTGCTCGGTGGCCGGGCCATGGTCATCGCGTATGACGCCGAGGCTGTCTCCCGCTACATGCGCGAAGCGGTCGAATATTCCCAGGAGCGGCCGGTCCTTATCGACCACTTCCTGGAGAATGCGGTCGAGGTGGATATCGACGCGCTCTGCGATTCAAAAGACGTGCTCATCGCAGGTATCATGCAGCATATTGAAGAGGCCGGCATCCACTCCGGTGACTCATCATGCGTGCTGCCGGCTGTCAGTATCTCTGATTCAACTCTTGAAACTTTGCGCACTTACACTAGAAAGCTCGCGCTTTCCCTTAAGGTTGTCGGCTTGGTCAATTTGCAGTTCGCCATCCAGCGCGACGCGCAGGGGCAGGACCATGTCTACGTGATCGAGGTCAATCCGCGCGCCTCGCGCACCGTGCCTTACGTCTCGAAGGCCACGGGCATTCCGCTGGCCAAGATCGCTTCACGGCTCATGACCGGCCGCAAGCTACGGGATCTTTTGCCGGAGCAGCTCGCCGCAAGCAGGGACCTTGGAACGGGCACGCACTATTACGTCAAGTCGCCGGTCTTTCCGTGGAACAAGTTTGCGGGCGTCGATACCGTTCTCGGGCCGGAGATGAAGTCCACCGGCGAGGTAATGGGCGTGGCTTCCACTTTCGGCGAGGCCTTCGCCAAGGCGCAGCTCTCGGCGGGACAGGTGCTGCCGACCAGCGGTACGGTTTTCTTCAGCGTGAACGACCATGACAAGTCCGCCGCCGTCGATCTCGCCCGCCGCTACGTCCATCTTGGTTTCAAGATCGTCGCCACCGAGGGAACGGCGAACACGCTCGAGGCCGCCGGCCTGATCGTCGAACGCGTTTTCAAGGTGAAGGAGGGCCGGCCGAACATCGTCGACCTGATCAAGGGGGGACGGATCCAGCTCATCATCAATACTCCCCGCGGGCAGGACACCTTCTTTGACGAAAAGGCGATCCGCCGTGCAGCGGTCACCGCCCGCATCCCAACCATCACGACTCTCGCCGCTGCACAGGCCGCTGCGGAAGGCATCGCTGCGACGCAAAAGCACTCGACCACGGTCTACGCACTGCAGGCATTGCACACCGCGAATGCCAGCGCTTTCGCCGAGACGGCGAAGTAGATCAAAGGGCGAGTGCCCCCCGATCTTGTTGATGGTTCCAACCACACCGAGGGTGCCCCCGGTCCCTCGCTTTTGGGGACCGGGGATAGATAGCGTCAATTGAGGTATCCTCGTAGCGCATGAGGGCCAAGCGCATTCGCTATCAGCAAACTGGGGAATTCCACTTCCTCACCTTCAGCTGTTACCGGCACCTTCCTTACTTGTCGCAGGTCGCGCCCATGGAGCTTTTTGAGGATGCGCTCGAGCGTGTTCGCCGCCGCTATCTCTTTGCGATAGCTGGCTATGTTGTCATGCCGGAGCACGTTCATCTGCTGGTGAGCGAACCTAAGCGCGTGCTGCTGTCAAAGGTCATTCAGGCTCTCAAGTTGTCGGTCTCGGTGCGGAGCAGCGAAAAGCCCTTCTGGCAAGCACACTATTACGACTTCAACGTCTCATCGCACGTGAAGTTTGTGGAGAAGTTGCGCTACATCCATCGGAACCCAGTAAAGCGGGGATTGGTCGAAAAGCCGGAAGATTGGCAGTGGTCAAGCTTTTGCCACTATCAAACGGGCATCCGCGGAAGCGTGGAGATTGAATCAGACTGGACTGCACAGAGGAGAGGCGGGCATTTGCCCGAGTGGCTGCGCTACCGACCTGATTTATCAGCCTCCCCGGTTCCCGAAAGCGAGGGACCGGGGGCACCCTCGACTGAATAAAATCCCTCTTGAGATCGAGGCCGCCCGCCGAATGCCAGCGCTTTCGCCGAGACGGCGAAATAAATCAAGAAAGAGCCAGCAGGCTCCTGCGCAGCTCATCCAGATTCTGGTCCGGAATGAGCTGCTCGACTTCTTCGTGTATCCGTTGCCAGACCGGCATGGCGCGAAGAAGCAGTACGTGCGCCGCGTCGGTCAGTTTTAAAATGCGGCCGCGCCGGTCTGCCGGATCGGGGAGGATGCGCACCAGTCCGCGCCGCTCCAACGGTTTCAGCGCTGCGGTCAGCGTGGTCCGGTCCATCGCCAGCAGAGAAGCGATGGGAGCCATCGCCGGAGGCTCGAGGCGATTCAATGACATCAGCAGCGAAAACTGCCCGTTGGTCAGGCCGAAGGGGCGCAACGCCTCATCAAACCGCCGGGCCAGAGAACGCGCCGCCCGCTGTACGTGCAGGCAAAGGCAGCAGTCGCGCACCAGCAATGTTGTCTCGAAAGGCACTTTCTCCGCAGCCAGCTTCGTCACATTCTTGCTTTTCCTGCTTGACACGGCCCAAGAATAGTTGATATCAACATATTCGTCAATTGATCTCGCGTCTGATCGCGCATCCATATTTCACATCGAGGGTTCCCGGGCCATGCCCTTCCTTCACGATCTGAAGATCGCCCTTCGTTCACTGGCGCGGGTTCGCGCACTCTGGATCACCGTAGCCCTCACGCTGGCTCTCGGCATCGGCGCCAATGCGGCCATCTCCAGCGTGGTGCGCGCTGTCCTTTTGCGGCCGCTTGCCAATCGTGACGAGGACCACCTGCTCTATCTTCGGCAGAGCGCGCCGGGCATCGGCGATACCAACACCACATTTTCGGTTCCTGAGATTCGGGACATCGGTAGCCGCCTGAAGACGATCAGCGAGCTCGGCACCTTCTCGGAGATGGACTTCACCGTCGTTGGCCTTGGCACACCGCGTGAGATTCCCGCAGGCGTGGTCGACGGAAACTACTTTGACGTGATGGGCCTCAAGCCTGTGCTCGGCCGTCTGCTCACTCCGGCTGACGACGGTCCGAACGCTCCCGGCGCTATTGTGCTCACCTATCACTTCTGGCGCACCTCATTGCACTCCGATCCCGACGTGCTTGGTAAAGTCGTACGTCTCGAGAGCTTCAGTGGTGCGCGGACAGCGACAGTGGTCGGTGTTCTCGAACCCTCGGTGCCGTACCCGGTTGCGACCGAGATGATCGCCAACATCGTCACCAGCCCACATCATCTCTCCGCCACCATGGTGCAGGGGCGCGAGCATCGCATGACGGAGGTCTTCGGCCGTCTCGCACCCGGCGCAACGCTCGATGCGGCACGCGCCGAATTGCACACCGTCTACTCCGCGATGCTGGCCGCGCATCCTGAGGTCTACAAACCAGAGGATCACTTTTCGATCGACGTGACGCGCATGCATGACCAGATCAACTCGCGCGCCAATACCGTTCTCTGGGTGCTCTTCGCGGCGTCGGGCCTGCTTTTTGTCATCGCATGCTCCAACGTTGCCAACCTCGTGCTCGCGCGCACGGTGCGCCGCGAACCCGAACTCGCTGTTCGCTCTGCGCTGGGCGCAAGCACCGCGGTGCTGCGCCGCTCCTTGCTGGCCGAAAGCATCGTCCTTTGCGGCAGCGGAGCACTGGCGGCCGTGGTTCTGGCAGTGCCGATGGTCTCGGTGCTCGGCCACTATGCATCACGCTTCTCCGTACGCGCCAACGATCTCACTCTCGACTTCAGCCTCATCTGGTTCGGCATCGCGCTGGCACTGCTCGCCGCGGTCTTTCTCGCTTTCATTCCGCGCCTGCCTTCACCCAATGCGCCCCAGGGAGGCCTCTCTGGCCGGGGAGCGCGCTCCACTTCAGGCAGCAGTCGCCGTCTGCGCATCTTTGCCGTCACGCAGATCGCCGCATCTTTTCTCTTGCTGGCCGGCGCGTGCGTGCTGATGAAGACGCTCTTCGAGCTCGAACAAGCGCGTCCGCCGTTCAGCTCTTCGAACGTTCTGGCCGTCAATCTGCCGGTGATGTCGTATGGCAAGTCGCCGGAGCAGGTGGGCGAGTTCTACCGCGAGATCCAGGAACGCATCTCCACGCTGCCTGGAGTGGAGCACGTTGCGGAAGGCTTCAACGTGCCCTGGAGCGGCGACCGCTCCGGCGGTATCAGCTTCACCTTCGCCGCGCAGGGTGCGCACCGGCAGCAGGATGGCAAGGACGAGTTCCGCGCGCAGTTCCGCTCCATCTCGCCGGGATTCTTCGCCACCATGGGTGTTCCTATTCTCGATGGCCGCGACTTTAACGAGGGGGACAAGGAAGGCCACGAGCGCGTCGTGATCATCAGCCAGAGCCTTGCGCAGATGCTTTACCCCGGTCAAAACGCGGTGAATCACACCATGTGGTGGACCGACGGGGTGATCAAGTTCATCGGCATCAGTCCTGAGCCGCGCCGCATTGTCGCTGTGGTGCCCGACTTCGATGATGAGAACATCATTCCGCAGCCCGCGATGACGATCTATCAACCCATCGATCAGGAAGGATGGAGCGGCAGGCTGTTTGTACGCGCCCATCAGGATGCCTATGCGCTCGTTCCCGCCATCACGCAGGCTATTCACCAGATGTCCGCGGACCAGCCGGTCGAACATGCGACGATTCTCGGCGATGTACGCGCTGAAGTGCTCACCCCCGACCGGCTCAACGCAATCGTCTTCGGCGGCTTCGCAGCCGTGGCCTTGCTGATCTCGGTCGTCGGCGTGGCCGGCGTGCTGGCATTCTCCGTCAGCGGCCGCACGCGCGAGTTCGGCATCCGCATGGCGCTCGGCGCTCTGCCGCGCCACATTCTCACCGATGTGCTGCGGGAGGGCTTCATCATGGCCTGCATCGGAGTGGGCGGAGGCGTGGTGATTGGCTTTGCCTCCGCGCGAGCAGTCAGCCATTACCTGACCGCTCTCCGTCAGCCGGGCGTACTCGCATTTGTGGCTTCGGCAGTCCTCATCCTGGCGGCCGCTGTCGTAGCCTCGGCTGTGCCCGCCGCCCGCGCAGCCAAGGTCAACGCGGTGGAGGCGCTTCGTTCGGAGTAGAGCCATCGCGGGCCAGACGGTATCTTCCTCGAGTTGCTGGGCCAATGTTCCACTTAGCCCGTCTGTGGAAAACAGGGAAGAAACTCGGAAAAAACGGCACGAATTCCTGTTCCGCGTGAAACATTTTTCGCAAAAAGTACATTTTTAGTTACCACCCAAAGTCAGAGTGAGAGGTATAATCCGCGCTTTTTTGGGCTGGAGCGGTGATCATAAGAGGCTTCTCAGGATTCACGAGCAGGGAAGCCGCACGAATTTCGGCTCTACAATAGGCGCATGCTGATCGAGGGTGTTTACGCTGCGACGACTACGCCGTTCTATCCCGACGAACGGATCTACTTCCGCAAGCTCGAAGCCAACATGGCGCGCTATTCCCGCAGCCTGCTGGCCGGCATGATTGTGCTGGGCTCGACTGGCGAGGCCGTTATGCTGGACGATGCCGAGTCCCGGGAGGTTCTGCGCGTCGCCGCCGAGGCGACGGCTCCCGAAAAGGTGCTGGTGGCCGGAGTTGGCCGGGAGAGTGTAGGGGCGACCGTGGCCCAGGCCGAAGCCGCTGCGCAGTTCCGTTACGATGCGATCCTGGTGCGGCCGCCCAGTTACTACGCGGGCCAGCTCACGGCCCCGGCTGTTTTGAATTATTTCCGGAGCGTCGCGGACCGTTCGCCGTTGCCGGTGCTTCTCTACAACATTCCCAAGTGCGTGCCTTATCAGATTCCCATCGAGGTCATCGCGGAGCTGGCGGATCACCCTAACATCATTGGAATCAAGGACTCAAGCGGCAGCGTCGATCGGATTCGCGCCACAGTGGAAGCTACAAAATCGTCGCTGCGCCGGACATTTGCGGTGACGCCGGTCTTCGAAGCCGTGACGGGCCGGATGCTGTCTTCGGCGGTGCCCGAGCAAGCCAGTTCCTTTGTTTCGGCGGGCGATCTGGCAGGCGGAGTGGCTGTGGCCACGCCTCCGCCGGTTGCTCCCATCAAGATCCGCAGCAGGGAAGCCGGCTTCCAGGTGCTTTGTGGCTCGGGATCGGCTCTCTATGAGTCCCTACAGGCCGGCGCCTGCGGGGGAATCCTCGCCTTTGCCGCTTGCGCACCCCAGGCCTGTCAGGAGATTTACATCGCCTGGAAGGATCACGATCCGAAGCTGGCGGAAGAAAAGCAGAAGCGCATTGCCGCGACGAATAACCGCATTGTCGGCGCGCTGGGCATCACCGGCGTCAAGTATGCTTGCGACTTCAATGGCTACTACGGCGGCTTGGCGCGTTCTCCGCTGCTTCCGCTCACTGCGGCGGAAAAAGCCGAGGTCGAAGGCTTGTTGGCCGAGGTCCGCAACTAAGAAGGGAAATAACATGATCTTGTTCCGCACCAAGCGCAACGCCTATTTGTTCGCGCTTGCCACTTTATTACTCATCGTCGCGAAAATGCCTGCGCAAAATGCACCCACGGCGGCTCCCGAACGGCCGCGGATCACGGGCATCTCGCATGTAGGCTACTTTGTCTCCGACCTGCCCAGGGCGCTCGATTTCTGGCATGGGCTGCTCGGCTTTGACGAGATGTACGTGCTGAACAAGCCGGACGCAGAGAAATCTGGCACCGATCAGGTGCGGATCGCCTTCATCAAAATCAACGATCGCCAGCACGTTGAGCTTTTTACCGATCCGCCGACCTCGCCGCCCAACATGATGAGCCATCTTTGCTTCTCAGTCTCGAATGTGGACCAGATGCGCGCGTATCTGCGCTCGAAGGGAATCGATGTGAAGCCAGGCAACGGCAGCAAGACCCGGACAGGCGATGACGCCTTCGAGATCAAAGACCCCGACGGCACGCTGATCGAGTTTGTGCAGACTCTGCCGACTGGCTGGGAGGCGCAGGCTAAGGGGAAGTTCCTGCCTGAGACGCGTATCTCCGACGGAATCTACCATGTGGGCTTTCTTGTAGGAAATGCCGAGAAGTCGCTCCACTTTTATGAAGACATTCTCGGCTTCAAAGAGACCTGGCGCGGCGGGCGCGATCCGAAGGTGCTGAGCTGGATCAACCTGCGCGTGCCGGACGGAACTGACTACATCGAGTTGATGCTGTACGCAAAGCTTCCGGCCACGTACGGAACCCAGAATCACACGTCGTTGCAGGTTCCGGATATGCAGAAGGCGATTGCCGAGTTGGAGTCGCGCCCGGTCTACAAGAGCTATGGCAAGCCTTTGGAGATGCATGTCGGCGTGAACGGGAAACGCCAGGTAAATCTCTACGATCCCGACGGAACCCGCGTGGAGTTGATGGAACCCTTCACAGCAGATGGAAAGCCGGTACCATCTTCATCGGCACCGCCTCCACCGCCAGCGCACAACTAAGCCCCAAACTGCCGCAAATGATGGTCGACATGCTTGTACATCAGGATCGCCCATTGCTCCGGGGTGAGCTTGCCGAAGATAAAGTGCGGATGCGAAGTACAGCCAGCAGGTCCTGCAGCGGCAAACCGGTCGATGGCTTTGCGGAGACGTTCACGCTCGCGGGCAAGGTCGCGCTCGTCGCTGACAACCAGTTCGGGATTGGTGGGAGCATTGCGGCGGATCGGCGCATCGTCTTTGAAGACGAACGGCGCGATGAGGCGGCCCACAATCCGCAGGCCAAGGCCGGCACGTCCTGGGATTTGGTTGCCGGATGCCATGTCGCAGGCCATCGCGCAGTGAGCGACCGCCTGTGCCACGCTCATCTTGCCCCATTGCCGCGGGCTTTCGGGAGTCAAGCTATCAAGGCGGCGTTTGATTTCTTCCACGCGCTCAGGCTCAAAGAGGTTTTTCATAGCGCATGCTCCACAGGATGAGGTTCCCAACTATTTATCCCGGCTGGTCAGAATTATAAGTTTCAGGCAGAACGGCCGTCCGATGTTTGGCAAACTGGTGAGCGGCTTGTTTCCTATCCTATCTTCGCGTGCGTAGCGGTGGTCACGACATGATCGACGAATTTCTGACAGACAATTAATACCGGCAGCGCGATGAGATAGATCCTGTGAACGCTGCGGTTTACCAGGAGATCGCGCAGAACACCGAGGAGGATCAACGCATCCTCAGCTGCATAGGGAAGCCCGAGGTGGGTGCCGAGATAGGGAAAGCGCCCGAAGGCCGCCGAAAGCAGCACGCAGGTGGCTATGAACAGGAACCGGCGATGCAGCTCCGGCTTTTTACGCTGGGCAATGGCCAGGGCAAGCAGCGTGGCGAAGCAGGCCATCTCGATAAAGCGAGCGGTCAACATGGCGCGAGCGCCGGCTGAGCTGAGCACGTGCAGGCGGTAGACCTCAAAGCGCGCCATCACGATGGCCGTGGAAACGCCCAGTGCGACCATAGAGGCGCCAAGACCCACCCCAAACCAGCCAAAGAGGCGATGCCATCTCACGTTGCGCGTGCGCACCAGGGCCGACTGGAGGATGAAGAACAGTATCCAGCTTGAGAACGTCGTAGCGTGCACCCAGAGGATAGCGGGGGGCGGCACGGCAGGATGGATCATCACGTGACCGACGGTGCGGCCGAACCCAGCGACAACAACCGCGGCCATCAGCAACGACATGGCGAAATAGAAATACTTGTCGAGGAAGCGGCGGAATCCGATGGCTGGAGAAAGGGGACGCGAAATCGTGTTTTGATCGACAGTGGCCACTTGCGACCTACGATTGCGTTGACACTGAACCGAAGTATACACACGGAGCGCACAGAAGCGCCGGGTGCACGTTTCGCGTGCTCGAAAACAACGAGGGAGGGATGAAGACCATCAGACGGCAGCACTTATATCGTAGCGGCAATAGAACGCGGCACTTCGACCATCCCACATCATGTCCGATAACGGATATTCTGTATAGTTTAAAAGTCGCACAGAAAAATCGCCGCCCTTTCCCGGCAGTATCCGTCGAATCTTTAACATGCGGCGTACCCCCTCGGCAGACCTGGCTACTGAAGATTTCCAATAGCAGCTTGGAAGGAACGCTGACGCTCGCCGATGACACGGTTGTTCGCAGGATGACGCTTACCCGAGATCGCTAGCTACGGTTGCTCACATCTTGTAGCGGCCGAGATCCTCGTCGTTCAGGCCCTCAAGCCAGCCACGGAGCTGCTCGGCCGTGGGGCCTTCCGGCGGTCCGGACGTGTTGAGCTTGGCGCTCTGCATCACGTGTTCGGCTACATAGATTGGGCAGTCTGCGCGAAGCGCCAGCGCGATCGCATCGGATGGGCGCGCATCGATGGCAACCGGTTCATCACCCTGCTTGAGCCACAGGACAGCGTAGAATGTGTCGTCTTTAATTTCTGTAATAACAACGCGTTCCAGCTCAGCATTTAAGTGACGTACGAGGTTTCGCGTGAGGTCATGAGTCATAGGGCGCGGCGCGGAGACCTTCTCGATTTCAATTGCGATGGCGTTGGCCTCAAAGATTCCTACCCAGATCGGCATCACAGTCTCTGAGCTCACGTCTTTGAGGACCACGATCGGCATATTCGTCGCCGGATCCATCATCAGCCCCCGTATCCTCACCTCGATATCCATGACTCCCCCTCTTTCTGCTTAGCCCGTCTCTTCATTTAGATGGCTTCGCCGGTGAGACTATTGGGATGAGCCCCCGTAATCCTGACCTGCAGATAGCTGCCCGGCGCCGGCGCAATCGGCTGCCCACAGGTGAAATTGACGGCTTTATTCTGCGAGCTGCGGCCCGCAACCTGGCCGCGCGCCGGGTTGAGCCCCTCAACCATCACTTCCATTTGTTCACCGATGTGCTTGGAATAATTAGCCCTTTGAATCTCGCGTTGGCGGTCAAGCAATACTTGAAGCCGGTGCGCCTTTTCAGTCTCAGGAATGGAATCGATCATCACCAGGGCTGGCGTATTGGGCCGCGCCGAGTACTTGAAGGCGAAGACGCAATCGTACTGGACCTCAGCCAACAGGTTCATCGTCTGGATGAAATCGTCTTCGGTCTCACCGGGAAAGCCGACAATGATGTCGGTCGAAAGCGAGATGCGCCGCTGCGCCGCCTTCATCCAGGAGATGCGTTCCAGGTACCAGTCGGGCGTGTACTCGCGGGCCATCTGCTTGAGCACCCGGGCCGAGCCGGACTGAACCGGCAGGTGGACATGGTCGCAGAGGTTCGGGTTCGCGTCGATGGCCTGGACGATGTCGCGGGTAAAATCACGCGGGTGGCTGGTGGTGAACCGGACGCGGCGAATGCCGGGAACCTGGCCGACGGCGTTGAGCAACTCGGCAAAGCTCATCTTCCCTTCCGGGTCGCGGTAGCTGTTCACGTTCTGGCCCAGGAGCTGGATCTCGGTATAGCCGAGATCGGCGATGCGCCGGGCTTCGGCTAGAACCGAGGATGAAGTCCGGCTGCGCTCCTTGCCGCGGGTGTACGGCACGACGCAATAGGAGCAGAACTTGTCGCAGCCCTCGATGATGGTGATGTAGCCCCGATAGGGATTCTGGCGGGCCGCGAACTCGGTCTCGAAGGTTTCTTCGGTCTGGCGGTCGTCCAGTCCGGTGATGCGGGTCTCGCCGGCTTCGAGGCGCGAGAGCATCTCGGGCAGCTTGCGGTAAGAGGCCGAGCCGGAGACCAGCGAAACGTACGGCGCCTTTTCGAAGATCTTTTCGCCTTCCTGCTGGGCCACGCAGCCAAGAACGCCGAAGCGCTTGCCCTCTTTGTAAAACTTCTTGTAGTCGTTCAGCCGGTGAAAGACCTTTTGCTCCGCCTTATCGCGGATGGAGCAGGTGTTGTAGAGGATCAGGCCGGCTTCCTCTTCTGACTCCACCTGCCGATAGCCCTGCTGCTGCAGCGTGCCGATCACCTTCTCGGAGTCGTGGGCGTTCATCTGGCAGCCGAAGGTCTCCAGATAAAATGTCTTCTCGGTCGCCATGGATCAAGTATAACTTGAGCGCGAATGGCCTCTTGGAAGGAAGAGCCGCTCTCGTGGAGGAGGATTGAGCCGTGCCAATTGAAGTGCGAGGCGGTTTGCCGCTCATCCAGGTCTTTCATATGCCCACATCCCTCGGCTTCTATCGCGACATGCTGGGCTTTCGTGTGACGGATAAGTCGAAGCCTATATCGGAGAATCCTGATGACGTGGGTTGGGCGATGCTCGAGCTGGGAGCGGCGACAATCATGTTGAATACCGCTTACGATCCGGACGATGTGCCCGAGGCGCCTGACGCCGCGCGATGGTCTGGGCATCAGGACACCTGTCTTTATTTCGCGTGCCCCGAGGTAGATAGGGCCTACGAATACCTGGTCTCGAAGGGATTGACGATGGAACCGCCGAAGGTTGCATGGTACGGCATGAAGCAGCTCTACCTCAGGGATCCCGATGGCTTCGGCATCTGTTTCCAGTGGACGGAGAAACCGCCATCTTCAGCGTAGCCCGGTGTGAAGATAAGCCAGCAGCGCTGCCATCTGCTCTCGCGTCATCTGGTAGGCGAAGGACGGCATCATTCCCTTGCCGTGCAGCAGCACCTGCTCCACATCGGCGTCGGTCGCGGGCCCCCCGCCGGGCAACTTATCCCTGTTAAAGAGGCCGTGCAGGTCCGGCGGCTTTTTTTTGAGGCCCAGATCGTTTTGCTCGTGGCAATGCGCGCAGCCGACTTCATAGAGCTGCTTCCCTTCTGCCTGTTGTGGCGTGAGTGTGGATTTCGAGTGACAGCCTGTTATGCCGAATGCCGTTCCACACAAGAGCGCCGCCGTCATCGAGAAACGAATCCATTGCACATCTTCTATTGTAGGTCGCTGCCCATTCGAGCACGTATGCTGGGTGTATGGAGCTTCCTTCGCTGAATCAGATTCGCGCAGCACAGGCCTTTGTCTACAAGTTCATGCCGCCTACGCCGCAGTACACGTGGCCGCTGCTGAACAACCGGCTCGGCGCAGAAATCTGGATCAAGCATGAGAACCACACGCCGGTGGGCGCATTCAAAGTGCGGGGTACGTTGCTCTATCTGCACTGGCTCAAGCAGAAACATCCCGCTCTTCAGGGTGTGGTCGCGGCAACGCGCGGCAATCATGGCCAGGGCGTAGGCATGGCGGCGCGGCTCTTCGGTCTGAAAGCGGTTATCGTAGTGCCGCACGGCAACAGCGTTGAGAAGAATCGCGCGATGGCTGCGCAGGGCGTGGAACTGATCGAGCACGGGCACGATTTTCAGGCTGCATTCGAATTTGCGCAGAAGCTGGCCGAAGAGCGCGGCCTGGTCTTCATCGAGTCAATTCATGAACAGTTGGTGCTGGGCACATCGACCTATGCGCTGGAATTCCTGGAGGGCGCACCGGAGTTGGATGTTGTCTATGTGCCGATCGGTTGGGGTCTTCGATCTGCGGCGTGGCTGCAGCGCGCAATGCCCTGCGCCGCGCGACGGAGATTGTGGGCGTAGTGGCCGAGCAAGCTCCCGCGTATGCGCTAAGCTTTGCGCAGCGGCGCGTGGTCGAAACCGACGCAACGACAGCGATTGCCGATGGCCTGGCTGTGCGCCGGCCCAATGCTGATGCTGTCGCGGTGATTGTCCAAAATGTTGCGCGCATGGTGAAGGTCTCCGATCCGGAAATCATGGGCGCGATGTGCGCGCTTTATGAGGACACGCACAATCTCGCCGAAGGCGCCGGAGCTGCTGCGCTGGCCGCGGCAATGAAGGAACGCGAGAATCTGCGCGGCAAACGTATCGGTGCCGTTCTCACCGGAGGCAATGTGGACCGCGCAACGTATGCAGCAGTTTTGAGCTAAGTCTCTGACCACATGAAGAAGTATCTGTTTAGAGCATTTTCGGAATACACGTAGACTTTTTGAGATCCGCGAAAGGTGGCATTTTCTTGAGGAAAATGCCACTTGAGTGCCTAACCTTCGGTATACACAAATTCCGAAAATGCTATAGGTCCGTGGTTTCCCACCCTAGCCGCAAAAACAAAGACGCGGCTAGGATGGGGCACCTAAGATTTGGTGCAAAATCAAACCGTCAGAGAACTAGGAGGCATGTATATTGACGGGCTCTCAGGAAAATCTCACGCCGCTGGCGCACGCGGCGCAGAATCGCTGTTTTGGTTGCGGCCAGGCTAATCCGGTTGGGCTGCATCTCGAGTTCCTGCTCGCGCAGGATGGCGCGGTCGTCTCGTTCGCGGTGGTTCCGGACAGCTATGAAGGCCCTCCCGGCTATCTGCATGGAGGCATCATCGCCACATTGCTCGATGAGGCGATGAGCAAGTCTGTAAGGGCGCGCGGCATTGTGGCGATGACGCGGCGCCTGGAAGTGGAGTATCTGCGACCTGTCCCCTCGGGTTCGCAGATCCGCTTGGAAGGCCGAGTGATGCGAAGCGACGGCCGCAAACATTGGGTCGAGGCGAAGATCCTCGACGAGAGCGGCACTGTTCTCGCCGAGGGCAAGGGTCTGTTCATCGAGATTCGGCGCTCCGCATAGAGATTGGCCGCGCCGTTTTCTTCGATCAATGCACCATGTTGATCGTGTCCTGCGTGACAGTATCGAAGGTGGTCACCGACTTTGCATTGGCCTCGAAGGCGCGCTGCGCGATAATCAGGTTCGAAAACTCTGAGGAAATGTTCACGTTCGAAGCCTCGAGCGCGCCATCCTGCAGCGTCGCAAGACCCGCAGCACCGGAGATGCCAATGGAAGCCGTTCCACTGGCCAGCGTTGTGGCGTAGTTGCCGTCACCAAGCAGTTGCAATCCCTGGAGGTTGGTGACATTCGCCAGCGCCAACTGTCCTACGTTCTGCAACTGCCCATTGGAATAGGTGACTGTGACGGTCCCGTCCGAGCCGATGGAGAAGCTCTGGTACTGGCCGCTGGGATAGCCATTCTGGTTGGTCGAAGAGACGGCAGAAGCCGTGTCGACCTGGCTGATGGTCGGCTTGCCGTTCGGGCCGAGCAGTTTCCATTGCATGGCGAGATTTGCGGAGGCATCGGCGAGACCGTTGAAGTTGAGTGCTATGGAGGAGACATCGCCCGCCGCAGTGCCTACCGTTCCGGCAGCGCCGCCTGTGGGCGTGACGGTGGTGAGATTGCCGCTCGAGTCAAAGGCCATGGTGCCGGTGATCGGCGTCGACACCCCGCTGGCAAAATCGGCAGCCGGGAGCGCGACTGAATAGCTCCACGTATTGGCGGCAGTCTGGGTATAGGTGACGGTGGCCACGTGCGGCTCGCCGAGAGAGTCGTAGATCGTTACCTGAGCCGGAAATTGCGTGCCCGTGGTTGAAGCGGAATCAAGGTTGGCGGTCATATTGAAGGAGGTGGTTGCCAGCGGTTGCTGCACCTGGCCGACGGGTATATTGATAGGCACCAGGGGCGCATTGGTATTCACAACACCGTTCACCGCCGGATAGCCCATCACGCTCAGGCCGGCCGCGGTCACAATGTTCCCCGTGGCGTTCTGCGTAAAGTTGCCGGCGCGCGTGTACTCGTAGGCGCCGTTGCCGTTGTGGCTCACCACGAAGAAACCGCTGCCGTTCAAGGCGACATCCGTGGAGTTGCCTGTGGAGTTGATGGAGCCTTGCGTAAACGCGGTCTCATTCGAGGCCACCTTCACGCCCGCGCCCACCTGGATGGGATCGCCTGCGCCGGTTGAGCCGATCTGCTGATAGAAGAGATCGGAAAAACTGGTGGTCTGCGCCTTGAAGGCCGTCGTATTCATGTTCGCGAGATCGTTCGCCACGGTATTCAAAGCAGTCGAATCGGCCTCAAGGCCGGTAAGCGGAATGGAAAAACTTGCCATGATTGTGTCTCCTCAGATGTTCGCGCGAAGCGCGGTGCTTCGAACCTTGTGGTTACGGCCGGTTGTTGAGCGGAGTTGTTCCAGATGCATTAAGCCTGCCGGCGGCGGACGAAGTAAGCGCATGCGCCACGCGCTGCGCGGCCGCGCTTGGAGCAGGAATGCTGAGATTGCCCGGCGCGCTTTGAAAAGGTTGCGAAAAAGCTGCTCTGTGATGGTCGGTTAAGAATGCTGCAGCTGTGCTCGATCCATTCGAAGCGGGGTTTGCTGCCGATGTCTCGGATTGAGTGCTCGCGGTCGGAGTCGAAGACGAAGTATCGGCTGTTGGAGCACTCAGATCTGTGTTCAACGTCTGATTGATGCCGATCAGTTGTTCGAGGCTGTTCACCTGCACAAGCTGGTTAATGTATTCATTCGGATCGGTCGTCGCCGTCGGGTCCTGGTTCTGCATCTCGGTCACCAGCAGCGTGAGAAAGTCATTCGCCGTGACGGTCGCCGTGCTACTGCTCGTATTATTCGAACTGCCCGAGCCGGAGGATGCATTGGCCGAAAGATTTTTGGCCTGGGCTGACTGCGAATCGCCTGCCGCGATCGCTTGCCGAAAGATTCCTGCCATTGCTGCCATGTCTCTCAACTCCTTCTCTATTTCTAGTTGGCCCTTGCCACGTCCCTCCCGGTTGATTGCCGCGATCAGGCCATAACGGAGATGTAACTCCCGGCTCTCGCCCGCGGTGGAGCGACGATCTGTGCGTTACTGCCGCTGTTTGTACTCAATTGCACAGGTGCACCCGTTCGAAGCTCTGTTGATGGAGGCGAAGCGGTACGTGGCTGCCCGCTTCCCTGCTGCATCTGTTGATTCGTCTCGTGGCCTGTGTCCTGCCCCGCGCTGAAATGCATCGCCCGGCCGGCGGGCGCGGCCAGCGTAAGTGTGTCGACGGATGTGCGCTGTTCGCTGAGGTAAGCGTGGAGTCCAGCCATGTGGCTGCCCAGTGCCTGCGCCGCCTCAGCCGATCCCGGCACGATCGCTGCATGCACCCCTCCCGCGTTCAGATCTGCGCGCACGCCGATCCAGCCGAGCGTGGGGTCCTCGAATCCCGCCTCCGCGCTGTGTGTGCCAGAGCGAATCCAGTGAGCAGCGCTGGTTCCCGCATCTCCGTCGAGCGTTGCGAAGGTATCGCGGGCCCCCGGTCCAGGTGGCGTGAGTGGCTCTGCCGAGGCCGCATGCGTTCCATGCGCCACGCCGAAATCGCGGGTCAAAACCGGACCATTTCCTGCTGAGTCCGCTGCTGGCGCAGGAGATATATGCGGCCAGGGCAAAGCCAGTTCAGCCGTATTTGCCACGTGCGTCGGCCGCAATGAGATGACCTGCGCAGCGTCTCGCCTTTCCGCCAGATGGCCCGCCTTTTCGACCTCCGAACTCACAGCCGCAGACGCGCCAATCGCGACGGTGGTCCTACTCTCGTTCGCATTCGATTCATTGTTCACGCCGGGGGCCACGACACGAGGGGCTGCTGCGCGTGGGTTGGCAGAAATTTTCTCTGGTGCTTTACTGAAGAAAGACTGGGGAGCGGGCGGCTCAGCTGATTCTTCGCCGGTAGCATTGAAGCGAGCCAAACTCCGATGATCGTTTTCTGTATTTTCCGTGATCGCAGTTTTTCTTGGCGTCTGCTCCTGAAGATTGCCTCTTGCGTCAGGAGTGATCTGGGGACGCGCATAAGCCGCTGCAAGAGTTGGGCTCAATGGGGTGCTCTTTGTGTTGGGAACTACGACAGACGTGGTCTGCTGCGGTGACATAGAAAACTCAGGAACTGGAACAGACGACGCGGCTGACGTGGTGATTGGAGCGGCTTCATCTTTGGGCTTAGAAATCGAATTGTGAGCTTTGCTGCTATAGGCCGGTTCAGGCTTTGAGTTTGTTGCGGCATTCGGTGCGCTCGCTTCCTGCACTGCACCTGACGGCGACACATCGGGAACGGCTTGGGAACTAAAACTCCGCCGCATGGAGACTGCAAGGGACGGCGCGGTAGTCCCCGGCAGCTTCGGCGGCGTTGTCGTGCTAGGCGGAGTTGCGGGCCGCAGATCGGATGGCGCGACGATCTTATCTGCGCTCTGTGCATCAGGTTTTGTATCTAAAGGAGGACCGTCTGCAGTTTGAGAACTCTCTACCGGTGTTCTTAGAGCTGGTGACTGCATCTTTATCGTGTCGCGATCGAGCAAGCTCAGAGTCGACTGCCAGCTATTCCGAAAGGACGCACCTGCCGGGCTCGCGCCCAGAACGCTGCGCGCATTCAGCGCCGGATTGAGCGGCAAGGATGCGTTTGGCGCGATCGCGAGTTCTGGGAGGGCAGACATGTCCAGAAACGATGCAGACCCTGTGCCAAAGATGGACAGCGAGGATTAGAGGCTTGTCAGGAATGGAACGGCGATTCGATTCGCAACAGCAGCCCGATGAGACGAAATTCTTGTTCAAGGTTTTGCGTCAAGATCCGAGTGCGCCTTAACCGAAGTTGCATCTCGATTCGGCTCTGCGCCAGCGGTGCGATGCACTCGGTTCAGATACCAGTCGTCAAGGGCCTGCTGATTGCGCCGGCCAGCTTCAATGGCTTCCCTGCTCTCGGCCTTCTGGATCAGGGCTTCGGCCTGGCGGCGCTCAACCCGCTTGGCCAGATAGGCCTGCCGCAGTGCTTCTGCTTCGCGCTGTGCATCCTCGATCCATGGCGCGATGAGAGCAGCGCGCCGCATCGCAGCGTGTGATTCCTCAACACCTGAGACACGATCGGTAAGCTCGCCGCTTTCTGCGCTTGCCGCGATAAGCCGCCGTCCACGGCGCTCTCGTTCGGCTGCCACGTTGAGTGCGCGCTCTAACCGTTGAAGCTCGTTCACTGCGGATTCGAGAACCCGCCGGCTCTGTTCCTCCTCGAGTTCAAGAATGCGCAGCAGGCGGCGCAGCGTGCGTGAGACGGGCACGGCGCTAGACCTCGGCTGCCAACGCAGCCAGCCGTTGCAGGCAGTGGGCGAGGTCTACGCGTTCATCTGTCGTCTGCATCATGAAACTGCGCAAAGCTTCGCGCGCGCGGAGGGCTCGATCGAGTTCAGGATCTGCGCCGGGCTTGTACGCGCCGATTCGTACAAGATCTTCTGAGCGTGCATAGACGGCCAGTAGTTTGCGGACAAGCGCTGCTTGTTCCCGATGTTCCGGCGTGCTGACCAACGGCATCAACCGGCTGATGGAGTCGAGTACATCGATGGGCGGATACCAACCCTCGGCTGCGAGCGCGCGGGAGAGCACCACGTGCCCATCAAGCAGCGAGCGGACAGCATCAACCAGCGGGTCCTGCTGATCGTCGCCTTCCATGAGCACAGTGTAGAAGGCAGTAATCGATCCGACGCGAAACTCGCCTGCACGCTCGACCAGCCGCGCGAGCCGCGTGAAGACAGACGGCGTATACCCTTTGGCCGTGGGCGGTTCACCGGCCGCAAGGCCGATCTCCCGCGCCGCCATGGCAAAGCGCGTGAGCGAGTCAAGCACGAGCAGTACATGCTTGCCCTGCGCGGCGAAGAACTCAGCGAGGGTAGTTGCCACGAGCGCTGCGCGCATCCGCTTGAGCGGCGACTCGTCGGACGTGGAAACCACAACCACAGAGCGTGCACGTCCCTCTTCACCCAACGAGTCTTCGAGGAATTCGCCCACCTCGCGGCCGCGCTCGCCCACGAGACCCACGATGGTGATGTCGGCTTCCGTATTGCGGGTCATCATGCCGATCAGCGTGCTCTTGCCAACGCCCGAGCCGCCGAAGATGCCCACGCGCTGTCCCCGGCCCACGGTAAGCAGTGCATCGAGGACACGAATGCCAGTGCCGAGCGGAACGCGGATCGGCGCCCGATCCAAGGGCGAACGAACTTTTCCTTCAATCCGCAGAGAAACGGGTGCAGCATAGCGTAGCGCTTTACGCGTGGGTTCCACCGCGTCGATCGGTTCGCCGAGCGCATTCAAGACTCGGCCGATGGGCGCAGAGGTCAGCTCAATATCGGCGCTTGTGCCGAGCGCCGAGACCCCATCGCCGAAGCGAATGCCGTCGGTTGCTTCTAGAGGCATCGAGAGTACATTCGACCCGCGAAAGCCGATCACTTCTGCCAGATGCAAACGGCCAGACTGGTCGAGAATCTCGCAGCACTCGCCCACGGTGGCCAGCGGTCCCGCCGACTCGATGATGGTGCCGACCGATTCAACTACCTGTCCGCGCCACCGCCAGGGCTGGCCGCGTTCCAGGCGCGCAAAGTAGCGGTCAAGTAGCTCAGTCACGCGTGCCCCTGACTCTGGATGGGGTTTTTCGGCACGGATTCGCTGCGGAGGACGCGATCAAAGAAGCCGCGCTCAATCTCGGCCAGCTGCGCGCGGAGGCCGAGGTCGACTGTGCCCAGCTTGGTCTCGATGAGGCAATCGCCGAGACGCAAGCCATCCTCGCCGACGACCTCAGGCCGGAGCGGAAGATTCGGCAGAAGCGCCATCGCCTCTCGCCACAGGTCGCAATCCGGTTGCGGCACGCGCAGCCGCACTTCAGTCGAAGCGGAGAGTTGCCCCAGCGCGACGCGTACCGCTCCAGTCAGCAGCAGCGGGTCCATCTGCGCCTCGCGGCGCAAAATGCGCGCCGCTACCGCCAACGCCAGCCGCACCACCTCGTGCTCCACGGCTTGCAGATAGCGGTCGCGTTCCAGGGCAAAGCTCTCGGCCAGCGCCGCCATCTGGCGCTTCTGTTCTTCGCGGGCGGAGGCCAGGGCGGTCAGCTGTGTTTTGCGTTCTTCCTGGCGGCTCTGTTCCCTTCCTGCGTCGAAGGCACGGCGCGTCTCCTCTTCAAGCCGCCGCTCAAACTCCTGCTTGAGTGCCGCAGTGGTGGAGCGCATCTTCTCCGCAATGCTGTTTTCGTCCTCTTCCATCCAGCCCTGCCAGCCTGTCTGGGGCGGCGCATGCGGATCATGCGGATACTCGAAGAGCTCGATTCGCTCTGCCATGGTTTCGTTATTGGCTGTTTTGGCTTGCATTGCGTCGCTCTCCGTTGTGGGGCCGGTTTGGTTCGGGACGAAGGTTCGCGCCGCCCCTCCGGGGCTCCGCAATCGATCTCACGTCTTAGTCCCAGGGTTCCCGCTCCCTTCGCTCACGCGAACGAAGCGTCCACCCCGGGCTATTGTCTATTGGCCCTCCGGGCCAAACTGCCGGCTGCCAGTGTTCTGAGTCTGAAGTTCGCATCACAAATGTCTCGTCATCCTGAGCGCAGTTTGGCTCAGTTTGCCCAAACGGAGCCGAAAGCGTGCCCTGAGCGTAGTCGAAGGGGATCTGCGGTTGCTCTTCAACGAATTTCTGGCTCATCACCTAGTGTCCTGAGTCTGAAGTTCGCATCACAAATGTCTCGTCATCCTGAGCGCAGTTTGTCGCGCTTTTGCGACAAGCGGAGTCGAAGGACCTGCGGTTGTTCTTCGACGAACTTTGACTCACCACACTAGAACTGGTTGCATAAATCCCTTGAGGTCGGGCTCCAAGGCCCCTCTGGGGCTCAAGCCCGCAATTTGGCCTCCTTCGGCACGACTAGAGTGGTGCCCTGACACAAAGCCTCTGCGTATTTTTCAGCAGCTCTTGAAGTCGTGCCCTTTCACAAAACTTGACCTGCGTTGCCATCCCTCACGCCAGCATCTCGTCGCCGGTCTCGAGCTTCAAAACCACCTTGCCTTCGGCCTCAAGCTGGCGCGCGTAGTTCAAAATCTCCTGCTGCGCCTGCGCCACCTCACGCGAGCGCACCGGGCCCAGCACCTCCATGTCCTCCTTCAACATGTCCACGGCGCGCGAACTCATGGCCTTGAAGATCTGTGCGCGCAGCTCTTCGTTGGCCCCGCGCAGCGCCAGCGCGAGCTGGCGCTTGTCGATGCCGGCGACGATCTCGCGGATGGTGGCCGGCGGCACGGTGACCAGGTCCTCAAAGGTGAACATCAGATTGCGGATGCTCAGCGCCATCTCGGGCTGGCTCTGCTCGACAGCTTCGAGAATCTTCTTTGACTGATCCGGATTGAGCCGGTTCAGAAGATCGGCGCAGGCTTTGAACCCGGAATAGCTCTTACGCTGTGTATCGCCCACGCTCTCCAGGCGGCGGTGCAGAATCTGCGCCACCTTCTGCGCCATCTCCGGCGAGAACTGGCGCATCTCCGCCAGCCGCTGGACAGAGACGACCTTGTGCTCTTCGCTCAGGTTGTCGAGCACCAGCGAGGCGCGGCGAGGATCGAGATGCGCGAGTACGAGTGCGATTGTCTGTGGATGTTCTACGTCCAGAAGCTTGCCCAACTGCTGCGGATCGGTGCGCTGCAGCTTGGCCAGATTGCCCTGCGCGGCCTCCTGCGAGCGACGCACTAGCATCAGCAGGTCCTCGGCGCGTTCGCGACCGAAGGTCTCGATCAGCAGTCGGCTGGCATAGTCCAGCCCTCCATGCACCATGAAGTTCTGCGTCTCAAGCATCTCCCAGAACTCTTCGAGAATCTGCGCGGAGATCTCCGGCTGAATATCACGCAGATCGGCAAGTTCCTCAGTGAGCCGCTGCACATCGCCCTCAGGCAGGATACGCAGAATCTGTTTGGCCACCTCCTCGCCCACAGCAACCAACAACACCGCTGCTTTGCGCAAACCGGTGATGCTCGTGGGACGGCGCCGCGTCATGGGGCTCGCGTTTGCAGGCTCAGCCACGGTTGCCGTCCTCGCTTGTTCGCATCATTCGGAGTGGATCCAGCTCTGCAGCAGGCGCGAGCTCTGCGTAGGCTCGCGCTGCAGATGCGAGCTGACCTGGTCAAAGATTGCCTGGGTGCGGATGCGCTCGGCATCGGGTACGGGTGGTTCCGGCGGCGGAATCGCAGCCGGTGCGGCCGGCGCACCCGGAAGCTCCTTGGCTTTCTCCTTGCCTGCGGGCCGCTGCGGCGCTACACCCGCATGACGCAGCGCAGGCCGCACACCCAGGAGAAGAACGACTGCCATCCCGAGCAACAGCGCCACATACTTGATCAGCAGCGGTGAGCTCTCCGCTGCAGACAAGACCTGACGCGCGACCGGCGTAGTTGACTGCGCGTGGTTGGCGTCGAAGGCCAGGTCTTCGACGGTGAGTGCGTCGCCGCGCGATGCATCAAAGCCCACAGCCGTTTGCGCCAGCGCAGTAAGGTGACGCAACTCGTCGGCTGAGCGTGCCTGCCACACAGCTGGCTTGCCATGCGCCGCTGCCTGCATCAGGCGATCGTTGACGACAATGGCTGCCGTCAGCCTGCGCAGCCGGCCTGGGCTCTCGACCATGTGTTTGGTCGTCTTCGAGGCCGCGTATGTGCCGGACTCTGTCTTGGCCGTCTGCGGCGGCGTAGTCTGTTGCGGATAGACAGGCAGTGTCTGCGTATTCGGCGCATTGGATGCAGTTCCTGGAACTCCTGCGGGTATCGGCTGCGGCCCCGTCGTTTGCTCGGTACGCTGCATCGACAGCGTCACCGTCTGACTGGGGTCGTAGGTCTCCTGCGTGACGTCAGTCGCCGCATGATCGTAATCCAGCGCTACAGACGCGCGCACATTGCCCACGCCGGTCACGGGTTCGAGCGTTGCAATCAGCTTCTCTTCGAGATCCTGCTCGGCGCTGAGTTCGAGCGCCTCTCGTGTTTTGGGGCCAAGCGGCAGATGGCCGGCCGCGTCGACCAGCATAACGTGATCGGGTGTGAGCCCATCAACCGCCGAGGCCACGAGATTGCGGATCGCCTCAGGTTCGCCTTCGGCAAGCGAACCGTGGCGCAGCTTGAGCACAACGGAGGCCTTGGCCGGACGCTCCTCTTCGCGAAAGAGCGAGTCATGCGGCAAAACCAGATGCACACGCGCCGACTCGATATCGGCCAGCGTGCCCACGGTGTGTTCGAGTTCGCCTTCGAGAGCGCGCTGATAATTCACCTGCTCGTCAAACTCGGAGCCGACCCAGTTCGGCTTGTCGAAAAGTTCAAAGCCCAGGCGTCCACTGCGCACGCTGCCTTTGGCCGAGGTCGCGAGACGAGCCTTGTCGAGCTGTGCTGCAGGAACACGGATCTGCGTTCCGTCGGCTGTGAGATCGAAGGGAATCTGCGCCTGCGTGAGGATCTGCCCCGTCTGGCGCGCGTCCTCGGGCTCCATGCCTGTGTAGAGAGTGCGCCAGTCTGTACGCAGTGCGTACCAGAGCAGCGTAGCGGTCAACGCGGCCAGCAGCAGCGCGGCGACGGAGATGCCGTTTCTCTGCCGCGGAGCAAGACGCGCCCAGCCGACACGCGCGCGTCCCCACATGCCGGCGAGACGGTCGGTCCATTGCGGCTGGCCTGGTGCAGTTGCCGGCGGGTTGCGCGTAAGCTGTGTCGCTGTTGCCATAATCTCGGCCTTGGGTTTCTCTCTTCTCTAGTCGATCTAAAACTGCATCCCGATCACCGTCTGATACGCCTGCACCGCCTTGTTGCGCACTGCCAACGCAAGCTCGAAGGCCATATCAGCTTTTTCAGTCGCGATCATCGCCTGATGTACATCGACACCATGGCCTGTCATCAATCCAGTGACGGCTGTCTGGGCCTGCTGTTCCAACTGATTCACCTGGCCAACTGCATCCGTCAGCAGATCGGAAAAAGGAGATGAAGCATCGCTACTCGGTGGAGTTGGAACAGCGAAAGCTTGCGAAGCTGCGTTCGAAAGTAGCGCGGACATTGTGGCCGCAGGTGCGAATACGGACGACATGATTCCTCCGATAAATTGGGCAGGCGCTAGGTCTTCGCAATATCGAGCGCCGAGCCGATCATGCTCTTCTCCGCCTGCACGGCAGAGCCGTTCAGTCCGTATGCACGCGTCGCGCCCATCAGATCCACCATCTCTGTAAGCGGATTAATGTCCGGATAGGCGACATAGCCATCCGGGCCTGCATCAGGATGGCCGGGATCGTAACGCTTGAGCGGCGGCCCGGGATCTTCGATCACTTGGGCAATGTGTACGCCAGGCGCAACCGCGTCATTTCCTGGATGAGGCAGCGTCGGTAGCGCCGCTTGGGCGAGCGTGTTGAAGCTTGTATTGGCGGAAGCGGCGGTCAGCGAGTCGAGAAATGCCGGATCGCCGCGGTCTGCAGCGAAGACGACGTGCTGGCGATGATACGGGCCGCCTGCGGTGGTGCGCGTTGTCTCGGCATTCGCCATGTTGGCCGCAACGACCTCGGCCCGCATCCGCTCGGCCTCCATCGCTTCACCGGAGGCATCCATCATGCCGAAAAGATTCATTGCATACTCCTAGCCGTCAGCTATCAGCTTTCAGCCCTCAGCCTGCCCATGGAATACTTCTCGCCATTTCTCAAGCTGATAGCTGAAGGCTGAGAGCTGCTCTTTTATTTGTCCGCATGGATCGCGTCCATCACGCGCTGATACTCCTGGCGCAGGAGAGCGACGCCCGTTTTGAATTTGAGCTGCGCCTCGGCCAGGTTCAAGCTCTCGCGATCCATCGAAACATCGTTGCCATCGGGCCGTGCGATGAGCCCGTCCACGGTCGTCACGCGCGCCGATTTCGACGCAAGGCCTTCATCGAGATCACTAATTGCCTCGCGCATCTCCGCCTCGAAGTCCATGCCAACGGCGCGATAGCCGGGCGTATCGATGTTCGCCATGTTGGCTGCGGTCAGTTTGGCTTCTTGCGCAGCCAGGTCGAGATAGCGTGCGATCTGATCGCTCAACCGCGTTCCAACATGCATGCTCATCGATTCTCCTCGCCTAATTCACAACCCGCCCAAAGTCGATCTCAGCTGCTGTGAGCACCGGCTCATCGCCGGCGAGAATCACCGCTCGCTCGAGAACGTGTTCGAGCTCGCGCACGTTGCCAGGCCAGTCGTGCGCCGCGAGTTTGGCCATGGCGGATTCATCCACGCGCTTCACCGGCATCTCTCGGCCCAGCCGCTGCATAAAGTGCTCGACCAATTGCGGCAGATCGTCGGCGTGTTCGGAGAGCGAAGGCGTGCGGATGAGAAAGACGGCCAAACGATAATAGAGATCGGAACGAAAGGCGCCGGCCTGCGCATGCTCCGCGAGGGGGCGGTGCGTTGCCGCCACAATCCGCACGTCTACTTTCACAGTTTCGTTGTCGCCGACACGCTGCAGCTCGCCGCATTCGACGAAGCGCAGCAGCTTCGATTGCAGCGCCAGCGGCATCTCGCCAATCTCGTCCAGAAACAGCGTGCCGCCATCGGCCGCTTCGATGCGCCCCGTGCGGCCCTGTACCGCGCCCGTGAAAGCGCCGCGCGTGTGCCCAAAGAGTTCAGCCTCAAGCAGTGCTTCGGGAATCGCTGCGCAGTTGATGGCCACGAACGGCTTGCGGCTGCGCGCCGAGAGACGATGCACGGCCTCCGCCACAAGCTCTTTGCCTGAGCCCGTCGGCCCTTCAATGAGGACTGGCGTCATCCGTGGAGCGACGAGACGCACGCGCCGGCTCACTTCAAGCATCAAGGGTGCATCGCCCACTAACTCCGGCAGCCGCTCAGCCACACCCAGTTCGGTGCGCGGCGCGGCATCGGCCCGCGGTTGCGCCGAACGCGAAGACGTGGATAAAGGCGATAACGAGGAAGCTTCTTCGGAGGAAGCGGCTTGGGCTGCCGATCCATGCACAACAAAGGCTGTACGGTCGGAGACTGTTCCGTTCGCGCCGGAGGCAAGCGCCGGCGCTGTGTTCCATGCTGCTGTATCGGTGTCCTGGCTGCGGCGCATCGCGTAAAGCAGCTCTTGCCGATATGGCCCACGCGGTCCCTCCTGCTGTAGTGCGCCACTGGCTGTGACCAGATCTACATTCGGAAAGCTGCTGCGGAAATCCCGCAGAAACTCGCCCACATCGAGATCGGGCAGCCACGAGTCGACGATGACGGCCTCGACCGGCGAGGTCTCGGCCTCTGTCCAGGCCTCGGCGCCACCCTGGGCTTCGCGCACCTGCCAGCGCAATCCGGTAAGAATCTGCGTGAGGCGTTGGCGAAAGCTGCCGTCTGCGCTCGCGACCAGAGCAGAGCGCGGACGGATGCGCGTAGGAGCAGGAAGGACGGTAACGGAAGCAGGTTGCATCAAGGCTCTCCTTTAGTTAATCCGCGAAATAATTCAATGCATCTCCGCGTGCATCGGCAGGGCTTTTCCCGTTGCTCCCGGTTGCCGATGAGCTTCTGTCAGGTGCGCAGGCAACGCGAGCTCCGCCTCGGAGGGCACCATATAGCCATGACCGCGCACTGTGCAGATGAGCCGGCCCGGCGGCGGATCTTTGAGCTTGCGGCGCAGATAGTTCACATAGACGTCAACGATGTTGGTTGTCTGCGCGGGCTCGAGGTTCCACACGGAATCGAGAAGCTCGACGCGCGATACGCATTGGCCGCGATTGAGCAGCAGATGCTCAAGCAGAGAAAATTCTTTGTTGGTCAAGATGATCGGTTCACCCGCCCGCCGCGCCGAATGATCGAGCCGGTCAAGCTCAAGATCGCCGGCACGCAGTTGCAGCCGCGTCTCGCGCTTACGCCGCAGCAGGGCCCGGCAACGCGCACGCAGCTCATGCAGGCTAAAGGGCTTCGTCATCAAATCATCGGCGCCGAGATCGAGGCAGCGCACCCGCGTTTCGACTTCGAGACGCCCGGTCAGCACGAGCACAGGCAGGTCCGGATCAAGTGCGCGAATCTCCGCCAGCACCTGCTCGCCATCTTTGACCGGCATGTTGAGATCGAGAATCGTCAGATCGGGCATCTCCTGCCGGAATGCCTCCACTGCAGCCCCGCCATCGTAGGCCAAGCGGATTCGATGTCCATCGGCCTCCAGGCCGCGACTCAGAAAAAGTCCCAGGGCCTTGTCATCATCAGCGATCAGGAGTCTCATGCATCGCCTTTCCTCCGCATCGCGTGTGCATTGCGGAGTGTGTGTTCATCCTCCGCAGTGGCTCTTAGCGCGTGCTAAGGATGGGCACTCCTCAACTTTTCACTGAAGTAGAAAAAGACTCAAGATTGGAGAGAAAAAAGAAGAAGGGTGAATTCCTGAATCGGAACTTAGGTGAGGAGATTCCCAAAAAGACGGATGCTCTGCACACGGCTGTGTGCAGCAAAGAAACGGTTAGATCGATCTCAGCAACTCGCTACGCTCAGCGACTGACAACGGCGGCGCCTGCACCGATTCGGGACACGCCTTTCTCTGCGTACATGGCTGCATCGGCACGTGCCAGCAGCTCTTTCATCGACTCGCCTTGCCTGTGCTCGGCCAGTCCGATGGAGATGTTGAGATTCAGCTTGGTCGTTCCCGACTCGCCTTGCACCGTGTAATGACCGCATACCCAATCGCGCAACCGCTCGCGTTGCTGGATTGCGTCAGCAAGGCCGCAGTCGAGAAGCAGGATGAACTCATCTCCACCCCAGCGCCCGATCACATCGGTAGAGCGGCAGACAGATTGAAGTTCGGTGGCAAACTGTTTCAATAACTCGTCGCCGGTTACATGGCCAAACTCGTCATTGACCTGTTTGAACCCGTTGATGTCCAAAATTGCGACACAGAACTGCCGGTCGGCAACGATCCGCACCTCAATTTGACTTTCTACATTCAGCCGGCTGCGGACGCCAGTCAGAGCATCGCGGGAGGCGATCTCTTCGGCTTCTTCCAGCCGTGTCCGATAATGAGAGACCTGCTTGCGAAGCTGTTCGACCACGGACTGGCTCTCGGCGGTCATCCGGTCGACGGAGCTTTTTAATTCAGCGGCGCTCGTCCGGATCGACACCCGCATCTTCGTCACGTCGTCGAGGGTGGCAATCTCATTCAGGCGAGAGGTAACCTCCTGAATCTGGCTGGCGCAGCGCTGGTCTTTTACGCCTACCGACTCGGCTGTCCGAGCCATGGCTATCAATAGTTCCTTTACCTCGCCGGTCTTCTGCATGTAGTGCCAGGCCGCGTGCCGCCCCCACTCCTGCAGCTGTTCCCGGGCATCGGTTCCGGTGGCGGTGAGCTCCGCGCTGCTCATCTCGCCTGAGAGCTTACCGGCCAGGTCTTCGAGCCGTTGCTTGAGCCCTTTCCCCACTCCGGGGCAGGCCTCCAGGCTGCAGGCGCCCATGGCAGTGAGGGCTGCGGCATAGGCCGCCAGCGCGGATGAAAGGATATCGGCATCGTCGATCTCAACAGTTCCCAGAACAGATCGAGCGTCTTGCGTAAGGTCCAGGTATTTTTTTAGTGAGATCATCGAGCCTCATACGTGTTCCCCGCCAACCTCCGAGGTACACGAACGTACCGTCCTCCTATCGGCTGTTTGCGTAAAATATTTAGCCGGTTCACAGCCAAATCTTGTTTTTCGTTACTGGGCGGCATTTACAACCACTTAATATTTGGATATATTTCATTCTTTTGCTGTTTTCTTCCTAGATCGCCTGTGCGATTCTAAGAAAGTCATCTGGTGCAAGGAGCGGTTCAGAAACCGCAAATTACGCTTCCGGCATTCTTCCTGCGCCGTCGTTACGGAAGTGCAATCCGTTACCCACGGGGTGCTACAAAAGCGCCATGGGTATTTGCCGGGAATTCAGCGATCCTAGTTTTGGGGGACCTCGGAGCGCCGAGGTTGGTTCAGTTTGGATTGGGGCAAACTTCCAGACGTTGGAGCGGTAGCACTGCTCACCTGTGCCTTCGCCTCTGTGGCGCGGCGCGGCTTTACGGCCGTTTCCGGTCTGTGGCTGACCGGCTGGCTGTTAATTGAACTTCATTTCGCAGCCTTGATGTTTCTTTCCTCAAGCGGCGAACTGGGAGCAGTGGCCAGCTTTATTGCGCTTGCGGCACTGGTTTGGGCCGGTGTCACATTCATGTGGGCGTGTGTGCCCTTTCGCAGCGAGCTATCGAGCCGCTGGATGATCGCCGCCGTCATCGGAACCAACACGCTCTATATCGGATTGCTCACCTTTGCACCCACCGGCTACTGGGCTTTTGTGCCTGCTGCCCTGCTGGTCGGCATTCTGCCTTTTGCCATTGCGCTCTTTACTATCCGCACCTTCAATCATCCGCTGCGCTGGTCGGCCGTGAGCCTCTTCGGCGGCCTCTCCGCCTTTTTGCTGGCCGTGCAAAATCAACCAGGCAATGGTCCTGAGCTCGCGCTGAATGCGGTCTTCTTCACGGTTTACTTCGGCTGCGGCATCCATTTCTGGTACACCTACCGGCGCGCCACGACCGGCGCATTGATCACGATTGCCGGGTTCCTGGCATGGTCCGCGGTCTTTGTCATCGGCCCTAGCATCAACGCGTTCTTCCCCGCCCTGCATCCGGAGAGCGAAGTCTGGAACCTGCCCAAATATGTGGTCGCGGTGGGCATGATTCTGCTGCTGCTTGAATCGCAGATCGAGCACAACAAATTTCTGGCGCTTCATGATGAGCTCACTGGTCTGCCCAACCGGCGGCTGTTCCAGGATCGGCTGGCCGGGGCGTTGGAACGCGCCCATCGCACAGGAAAACAGACTGCTCTGCTGTTGGTGGATCTCGACCGCTTCAAGCAGGTCAACGATACGGCAGGCCACCATGTGGGTGACTTGCTTCTGAAACGCGTCGGCGAAATCTTCCAGGGACGCATTCGCCGCTCGGATACGGTGGCGCGCACAGGTGGAGATGAGTTTTCTGTCATTCTGGAAGACCCGACATGCCGCGCAGATGCTGAGCGCGTGGGTCATTCGCTGATTCAGCTGCTCAATGAACCTCTCGATCTGGATGGGCATACAGTACGCGTAGGCGCCAGCGTGGGCATCGCCGTGTATCCCGATGATGCGCTCAGCGCTGAGTCGCTGTGCATTGCCGCCGATCGCCGCATGTACTCGGACAAGAACGCGACCAGGTCTGATGAGATTGTGGAGGCCGGCTGCGCCGGGCTTCCGGAGCCCTTCCCTCCTATGAGTGAGACGCCGCGCGGCATCAAGCGTCGCAGACTCGAACCCTCGAGCCTGTCATCGCCGGCAAAGTAAGACGCGCCGATCACCTATCCCAGATGAGCAACAATTTGGGTTCCAACCTACTTCTGTCTTTCCATTGAATTTATAAATGCGGGAAACCATCGCTCTGCCGCGGGTATCGAAGATACGGAGGGCGAAAGGGCTATGCCTCAGAAACTTACGCTCGCGTTAGCACTCCTGCTCTCGGCGGCGTGGCTGATGGCCCAGAACCAGCGAAAGGAGGCCGCGAGAATGAACAGCCTCGTATTGAGTTATGAATCGGCCCAGGAATCAGTTCAGGTATCAGTCCAAGCGGGCGGACAATCCACGGCGGAGCCGCCGACGCGCACGCACGCTAAAGCAAAGATTACGGTTCAGAGTTCGGATGCCAAGCCCTACGACCAAACAGCAGGTCCGGCATTGGTGGAGATCCATCTCAACGAAACATTCACCGGAGACATCGCGGGCGCATCACCGGTTCGGGCCTTTGAGGTCCGGCGTGACGATCATTCTTCCACCTTGATCAGCATGCAACGGTTCCGCGGAAAACTCGGCGAACGCCAGGGCACATTCGTGCTTCAGGGCTCCGAAAGCGTGGAGAACGGCAAGATCAAGGCAAGGTGGTTTGTCGTTCCCGGATCGGGAACAGGCGATCTTGTTGGACTGCGCGGCGAGGGCGGTTTTGAAGGCGATTTCGGAAAAGGTTCAGAGGGAACACTGGATTACTGGTTTGAATGACGAGCTCGGAATCCGGAAATCCTAGAAGCTTCCAGAACGATGCAGATCGGACAAAAAGTAAGGCCCGGCAATAAACCGGGCCTTACTTTTGTTGCTATTTTGCTTAACTCTGGCCACCACCGCTGGGGCCGCGTCCGCCAGGACGCCGCCGGCGACGGCGACGGTTGCCACCGCCACCACCGGAAGGACGGCCTCCGCCGCCTCCATGCGGTTGCCCCGACATCGCGGGCACGCCCTCAACACGGTTGAAGTTCGGCTCAGACCCTTCTTCGAACTCCTCGCCTTCTTCTTCGAAGTCGTCTCCGCCTTCGATCAGGATCGTGCTCTGATTCGAGCGCGGCTGACGCTCGTCGAACTCGTGGCGCGGACGCTGCTGAGGTGCGGCCTGCGCTTCCTCGGCGCTGCCATTGCTTTCGCCGCCACCGGATGCCTGGGCCAGCTTGGCCTTCTGTTCCTTGATCAGCGCCTTGCGGCTGAGCTTGATGCGGTTGCCTTCGATGGCCAGCACCTTCACCATTACCTGATCGCCCTCGCGCAGCTCGTCCTTCACTTCCTTGACGCGATGCTCGGCAATCTCGGAGATGTGCAGCAAGCCGTCGGTGCCCGGGAAGAGTTCGACGAATGCGCCGAATTCGGCCAGCCGGACCACTTTGCCGAGATACGTCTTGCCGATCTCAGGAACGGCCGTGACGTCATTGATCATCGCCATCGCCCGCTTGAGGCCGTCCGCATCGGAGGATGCGACACTCACCTTGCCGGTGTCGTCCACATCGATCTTTGCGCCGGTCTGCTCAACGATGCCGCGGATTGTCGCGCCGCCCTTGCCGATCAGATCGCGGATCTTTTCGGTGGGAATCATCAAGGTCTCGATGCGGGGCGCATACTGCGAGCGCTCCTTGCGCGGTCCATCGATGATGGCATCCATCTTGTCGAGCAGGAAGAGCCGGCCGCGGCGGGCCTGCTCCATTGCCTGCTGCAGGATTTCGCGGGTGAGGCCGCCGATCTTGATGTCCATCTGCAGCGCTGTAATGCCCTTGCGGGTACCCGCCACCTTGAAGTCCATGTCGCCATAATGATCTTCTGCACCGGCGATGTCGGTGAGGATCGCGTAGTCGTCACCTTCCTTCACCAGCCCCATGGCGACACCGGCAACCGCGCCTTTCAGCGGGATACCCGCGTCATAGAGCGCGAGGCTTGCACCGCAGACCGAAGCCATCGAGGATGAACCGTTGGACTCGAGAATGTCGGAGACGATACGGATCGAATAAGGCGACTCATCGGCCGCTGGCAGAACTGCCGAGATGGCGCGCTCGGCCAGAGCCCCGTGCCCCACTTCGCGGCGGCCCACGCCGGTCATGCGGCCCGTTTCGCCCACACTGAACGGCGGAAAGTTGTAATGGAGCATGAAGCTTTTCTTCTGCTCGCCTTCATAGCTTTCCAGGCGCTGGCTGTCGTCCATGGTGCCGAGCGTGGCAGTAACGAGGGCCTGGGTTTCGCCGCGTGTGAACAGCGCGGAGCCGTGGGTGCGAGGCAGAACGGTGGTCTCGATGGTAATGGGACGAATCTCGTCGAAGGCACGACGGTCAGGACGAATGCGGTCCTTCGTCACCTGCTCCCGGAAGAGCCGCTCGCGCAGAGTTTCGTAGTAGTGACCGAGCCTCTTCTTCGCGTTCGGATCGTCTGCGGGCAATTCAGCAGCAAGCTCGTCCTTGATCTGCTTGATCAGTGAGTAACTCTCGATCTTGTCGTGCGTCTTGGTATCGAGCGCATCTTTGAGGCGATCGCCAATTTTAGTCTTGAGCTCGTTGTAATAGGCCTCATCGAACTCGGGTGCGTTGAACGCGCGCTTCGGCTTCCCTGCCTTGGCTACGAGCTCTTCGATGGCGGCGACAATCTTCTTAATCTCGCCATGCGCAAACTCAATCGCGGCCAAGATGACTTCTTCCGTCTCTTCCTTGGCGCCCGACTCGATCATCACGATGCCGTCCTTGTGGCCGACGATCATGATGTTCAGCGTGGTTGCAGCGCGCTCAGAATAAGTGGGGTTCACCACAAACTCGCCGTTCACCCGGCCGATGCGCACCGCAGCGACAGTTGCGCCGAAGGGAATATCGGAGAGAGCCACAGCCGCGGCGGCGGCGTTGATGGCCACCACATCGGGATCGTTTTCTTTATCTGCCGAGAAGACCAGCGCGATGACCTGGGTCTCGTTGCGGAAGCCATCAGGGAAAAGCGGGCGGATGGGACGATCGATCTGGCGGGCGGTGAGGATCTCTTTTTCGCTGGGCCGGCCTTCGCGCTTGATAAAGCCGCCGGGGATGCGGCCGCCAGCGTAGGTGTACTCGCGGTAATCCACGGTGAGGGGGAAGAAGTCGATGCCTTCACGGGCGTCGGGGGAGGCGACAGCGGTGGCCAACACAACGGTTTCACCGGTTGTGACCACCGCAGCGCCGGAGGCCTGCTTGGCCATGCGACCGGTCTCAAAGACCAGTCGCTTGCCGCCGGCAAGCTCGACGGCTACTTCATGCTTGGTAGACATAGTGTCCTCGTTTCATTTTGTTCGCTAGGGAAACTTGTGCGGGAATTGCGGCAAAGCACATGGTGATGCAGCTCAACTGCAGGCACGCGGTGAGCGCGCCCCTGGGCCGTGCAGGAGCGAGAACTCCGCACGGGCCCCGGCAGCAGCGGCTGTTGGCCAGATAGGGGATGGCCCCGATGGGCTAATGCAAGCGGGGCCGTGACCAGTGTGCGGTCTAGGCGCTTCCGATTCAATGTTGTCTTTCTGGGCTTACTTGCGGATACCGAGCTTGCCGATCACGTCGCGGTAGCGGTCGGAATCATGCGTCTTCAGGTAATCCAGCAGGCGGCGGCGCTTGCTGACCAGCATCAACAGTCCACGCCGGGAAGCGTGGTCCTTCTTGTGGGTTTTGAAATGCTCGGTCAATTCGCCGATCCGCTCGCTCAGAATCGCGATCTGGACCTCCGGTGACCCGGTGTCCGTCTCGTGTGTACGGAAGCGTGCGATCAGGTCTGTCTTCTTTTGAGTCGCCAGCACGGCGTCAGTTACTCCTCTTCTCTCTCAGTTCCACTCTCAAAGTGTCTTCAGAAAGATTACCATACTGTGACTTGTGGGGAAATATTCACGTCATGGAATCCGATTGAAAACTCTGCGCCTTTACCCGTAGGGCCTTGCGCGTTTTGCCGGCTTCTTATCGATCCTACTGCCCTGCTGCCCAATAGTTTGCCCGCGCCACAATGCGGGCGCCGTAATCCTGCGCGGTGCGCACGCGGATCGTGTGCAAACCGGGCGTCGGGGCCGAGGGGCTGAAAGTGATCAGGTAGCGGTTGCGCATGTGCTTGGCCGCCTCAACGACGTGGCCCTCGAAGCTCTTATCGCCGGTAAACGTGGTGTACTCGCCGCCGCTCATCCGCGCGATCTCCTTCGTTACGTTCTTCTTGAAGGCCTTTACGATCATCGCCAGAGCCGAGACCATGTTCAGGGTCCGGTCGTCGCCTGAATCCTTGACGTCGTGCGCGAACTCGGCGCGCGCCGGTGAAAATGCGACGCTGAGCACCAGCACGTCGGACTCGCCGATCTGCCGGACCAGCTTTTCCGGCTTGGTGTGCTTACTGCCATGGTCGCGCTCTTCACTGATGAGCAGCAGAACGCGCCGGAACTCCTTCGGCTGCGACTGGAGCAGATTGACCGAGTAGCTGATGGTATCGAGGATCGCGGCGCCGCCGTCACCGGGATCGAGATTGCGCAACTCACTGTTCACTTGCTCGCCTGCATGCGTGTAGTCCTGCAACAGGTGCTGCGTGGAATCAAAGCCGACCAGCGCGACCTGGCTGCGCGGATCGGATAAAAACAGATCAAGCAGCGGCCCGAGTTTGGCGAGTTTGTCGAATTCAAGCACGCTGGCGCCACCCTCTTCAATGGCCACGACCAGCGCGACGGGTGCAGTATCGAGTTCCTCCTGCACGCGGATCTTCTGCGGCACGCCATTGTCTTCGAGAATGAAATCGTTGGGCTTGAGGCCATAGAGAATGCCGCCATCTTTCTTCTCGACGAGCGTGGGCACCAGCACTTCGGTCGTGGTCACGCGGATCGTGGGCGCTGAATCCCCGGCCTGCGGCATCGCCTTCGGCGGCTCGATGGGAGGCAAGCTTTTCGGCGCTTGCGTGGTCTGCGCCGAAGCAGCAGCAGTGGATAGAAAGAAGACGACGAAAAGATCAGCAAGGCAGGGGAAAACAGAGCGCATCCGGAAAGAACTCCAGCTCTGAGAATAAGCGGTCGTCTTAGATTCAGACGCGTGATCTCCGCGAGCGTCACGAGTGCTTGCGTGTTTCCTGCTCCAGCCGATTGGTCCAGGCAAGAAAGCTCAGAATCTCCCAGCGCGTGGCCCACAAAAATCCAAGCACGCTGAAACCAGTGAGCGTTTCCGCGCGTTTGCCAGAGAAGGTCTCGATCCGCCAGCGCAGATAGTCGCTGCGCCACGGAGCCAGCCGGTGGCCGCGGGTTGCATTCCAGAGGAAACGAAGCGCAGCGAACAAGAACGAGAGCCTCGTTCCAAGTATAGGTGGTTACCCCGGGAGTTTGCTGAACAGATCGTTCTGCGCTGAGCCGAGCTGCGCGATCACATCTTCGAGCGCGGTCTGCTGTGTCTCAGCGAGAGAGAGATGTGTGGAGACCTGCGCGATGTCGGCTTGCATCAGGTTCGTCTGCGCAACGGTGAGTTGCGTCTTCTCGCTGTTGGTGGAATCCGAAGCGGCCGTGAGGCGTGTGATGGAGTTATCAATCGTCACGCGTTGTTGCGAAACATAGTTGAGCGCCGAATTCAGCGCCTCGGTGTCGCTTACCGCCTGTTGCGTGTTCACAGAACCATTTGCGTAATCCGCGATGAGGTTGTTCAGAGCGGCAAACACATTGCTCGTTCCTGCGCCTAGAAAGATCTGGCTGCCCGGTACATTGAGTTGAATCTTCTGCCCATTGGGCATCTGGAGATAGTTCACATCCTGATCGCCGTTATAGGTCGTTGCGGCAGTCGAAGCCGCAGCGGATGTGGTGAAGGGCACGGCAGAAGTCTGCCCGCCGGCGAAGATGTACTGACCCTGGTAGCTGCTGTTGGCCAGTGATTGAATCTCGTCGCGAATGCCGGCGATCTGATTGCCCACCGACTGCACATTGCTCGCATTCATGGTGCCGTTGTTGGCGCTGGTAGCGAGCGAGATGGCCTGCGTGAGCTGCGAGACGACGCTGCCTAGCGCCGAATCAGCCACCTGCAGTTGTCCGGTGACCAGGCTCGCATTTTGCGTGAACGAATCGTCCTGCTGAATCTGATTGAGCAGGAGAACATTTTCGCCGGCGCCGAGCGGATCCTGGGCGAGCGAAGTGATGCGCACGCCGCTTGAAAGCTCCGCCGTCAGCTGCTGCTCGTTGACCTGCACCTGATCGAGTGAGTTGGCCAGGTTCGTGATGTAGTTCGGATCGACGCGCATGGTTCTCTTCTTCCACTTGCTTTATCGGCGCGGCTTCCCGCGTCATCAACTTCATGAGACCGCGGTCTGATCGCCGAGGTTCAATGCCGAAGCCATCACCGTGTTCAGCATCGTGAACACCTGCGAGGCAGCCTGGTAGCTGCGTTCGAGCAGTGTGATAGCCGAGGCCTCGTCATTGAGATTTACGCTCGAAAGCGCGTCGCTCTGTGTCTGGAGTTGCGTCGCCGAGGCATTCTGCGCCGTATTCGCGGTCTGCACCTGCGCAACCGTCGAACCGAGTGAGGTGACAAAGTTCGAGTAGTAGTTGGTCGGCGACTGGCCTGCGACGATTGTCTGATTCGCGAGCGCAGCGAGGGCGATGGCGTTGGTATTGTCGCCGGTGCCGGCCCCAAGCGCGGCTGCGGCGATGTGATTCGGATCAGTCATCACCACGCTCATCGCTGCGGCGCTACCGGCCACCTGCGCCGGCGCCGTAAAGATATTGCCGGCATTGCCGTTGTCTCCTGCTTGATCGGTGCCCGCGTTATTGAGCGTATTCACCTGCGTCGAAATGCCGTAGGCAAGCTGATCGAGCGAGTGGAGAAAATTTGGAATATCGGTGTCGCGTGCTGCGAGAAACCCACCTAGCTGACCACCGCCGGTGGCGAGTTGCGCGGTGATGTCGGTGCCGCCGAGAAAGAAGTCCGTTACCCCGTTGACAGTATTCGTGGTAAGCGAAAAGCTTTGCCCTTCGGAGACGAGCAACTGACCGGAAGCCGTGGTAATCGAGAGCCCATTATTTTCCGTGGTGACCTGGTTAATGCCGATGAGCTGCGAAAGCTGGTTCAGATCCTGCTGGCGCTGGTCTTCGAGCGCACCTGCATCGCCATGCGGCGAAGTGGACTGAATTTCGAGGTTCAGTTGCGCCAAATTGCTGGTGAGCGCATTCACCTGGCTGGCAACGCCCGCCGCCTCCTGGTCGAGCGCCGCGCGTTGCGAGTTGAGACTGGCTGCAGCGTTCGAAACATCGCCGGACAGCGTCGACGCGGTCGAGAGCACATTCTGGCGCAGTGCATTATTGGTCGGGTTCGCTTCAAGCGATGAGAAGGAGTTGAAGAAGCTGGTAATGTCGCTGCCAATGTCGCCGGCCCCTGCGCCCGATGCACCCGAGTTCGGAGTGAAGAGAGCCTGTACGGTATTCAATGCGGTGAGCCGCGCGCCGGAGGCCGAAGCCAACTGCTGCTGCTGATCGAGCCGCTCCTGCAGCACGCGGTCGCGCTGCGAGGCGGAACCAGTCTCGGTCACGCCGGTTCCGTTTTGAATGCCGGCGATGTAAACAGGAGGATTTTCGCGCCACTGCGGCTTCTCGACGGTATAGCCCGGCGTATTGGCATTCGCTACGTTGTTAGCCACTACATTCAGCGCCGCCTGATCGGCCTCCAGCGCGCCGGTCACGATGCTGAACGCGGAGTTAATCGTGCCCATCTGGTTTCTCCCAAGGGCTGTATTCGAGCTCGCCTCGGCACACAGCGCGCAGCCGATGCATCACCTGCAGATTGGCGCGCGTGGCGTCGAGAACCCCGGCAAAGGCCACCATTGCGGGCGCTGCTTCGCGAGCCTCGGCCTTGACATCCTTCCGCTTTCCTCGACCTGGAGAAGACGATGACGAGTCCGGGTTCAGATCGCCCTTGAGTTCCCGATTCAAAACCTGGCAGCAAAGGGCTAGTTCTTCGAGCCGATCGGCATCAAGACGAGCCAGCGCCTGTGAGGCTTCCAGCACCAGTTCTTTCAATGCGGGGCGATCCGTGCGCCACTTCGAGAGCTGCATCACCTGCCCCATTCTCCTTTTTTCGACAGCTTCCAGCCGAATCTGAGGTCCTGAATCGGGATGAGACACGACTGGCGGGGTTGCGCTTCCTGCACGAGCGCTGGCTCGGCGTTCTTCTTGAACCTGGCTGGGAGTTATCGCCCGGCCAGCATGGCATCCACGAGCCTGGAGGCCACGGCCGAGGCGGGCACGTTGTAGGTGCCGGCGGCCAGCGCCGCCTGGATCGCCGCGACTTTGTCCAGCCGCACGCCATCACTCGCGGCGGTCTGCGAAACCTCGTTGCCCGCGCTGCTCAGCGTGGCCAGGTCGCTGCCCAGCCCGCCCGGAGCAGTTGCAGTGGCGCTTCTGCCCGGTGCGGCGGCCGACGCTGTGGAGTTCACCCCCAGCAACGACCTCAACCCATCCAGACTGTTCCTGATCTCCATACGACTTGCTCCCTGCCGAGTGTATCGGCCCCGTTCTTTATCCCGTTAGTCATTCACGCTTTCTCATCACGGTATTCCCGTGCAGAGATTTGGTTACCTTCGCATCCGGCGGTTCAGCTAAATGCTTGGATTCAGGTGAGTTGGCCGTGTGACCCAACTCGCGGACGATCCGGTCGGCGATGCCGAACCCGCCCCGCTCGCTCAGCGCCTGCCCTAGCGCCTGCGCGGCGAAGTCGGCCAAAGCGCCGTCGGAACCGGAGCCCGAGCCGAGCGCGAGGCCCGAGCCGTCCTCATCGCCAGACGAATCTCCGGTGAGCGGATCGCCTCCGGTCATCGGCGTCAACAGCTCCTTCATCATCTGTGCCTCAAACTCATGCGCAGCGTGCACCAGCTTCGGATTGGGCGCCGCAGGAGCAGATATTCCCAAGGCGGCAGCGGTGATTCCGGCCATCACAGCACCTCCAGGTCGGCTTCGAGAGCACCGGCCTCTTTCATCGCCTGCAGGATCGAGATCACGTCGCGCGCACCCGCGCCGATGCGCTGCAACTCCTGAACAAGATCTTCCACCGTCGCTCCTTCTTTGAGATCGATCCGGTTCACCGGCTTGTCTTCGGCCTGTACCGAGGTCTGCCGCACCACTTCTGTGCTCCCCGTTGAGAGCGGGCCAGGCTGCGAGACTTCGACACGGGAGATCACGTTCACGCTCAGTCCGCCGTGCAAGATGGAGACCGGCTGCAGTTGCACGGTTCCACCGATGACTACTGTGCCGGTACGTTCGTTCACGACAACTCGTGCTCGCGGATACACCTCCACCTGGGCCGATTCGATCGTGTCGAGCAGCGCGGCCAGATCCTCGCCCGGCGTTGGGGTCACCTCCACACGGCGGCTGTCGACGGCACGTGCGCGGTCTGAGCCGAGAGCCTGATTGATCGAGGCAGCCATGCGCTGGGCGGTGTGAAAGTCACCGTCGTTCAGCACAACGTCGACGGTATGGAGTTGCTTGAGCTCGAAGGGCACCGGCCGCTCAACGATCGCGCCGTCGGGCACGCGGGCCGTCGTAGGGTGATTCATCTGGCGGGCGTTGCCTCCGGCAGTAGCGACATAGCCGCCCAGCACCAGCGCGCCCTGCGCCTGCGCGAAGATTTTGCCGTCCGGTCCGTAGAGCGGGGTCATCAGCAAAATGCCGCCTTCGAGCGAGCGCGCATCGCCCGCTGAAGAGACCGTGACATCGAGTTTGGAGCCAGGCTGCGAAAACGGCGGCAGCGTGGCGACGACGAAGACGCCGGCCATATTCTTCACCTGCATATTGGCAGCGCTGGTGGCGCCGGTCTGCGGCACTGTGATGCCCATCTTCTGCAGCGCCGAGACCAATGTTTGCGCGGGAAAGATCGTCTGCTGGCTGTCGCCCGTGCCGCGCAGACCGACGACAAGGCCGTAGCCGACAAGCTGGTTGTCGCGAATGCCTTCGATGGCCGCGACATCTTTGACACGGGCCATGTGTCCGGCGTCGGTTGCAGCACCTGCAAACGGAGCCAGCGCAAGAACCGAAACGATCAGCAGACAAGCGAAGCCTGCCTTCCATTGTTCGGCTTTTTTCGGCCTCATTGCTCGCATCGTCCTATTCCCTGTTGCCTAGTCCCGAAAGCTGGTGCATAAATCCGCGAACCACCCGCAAAACGTCCCTCAGAGGCTAAAGCCCGCGCTTTTACGTGCCGTCTGCGGCACGACTGAAGATCACCCCAACAAGCAAAACCGCTTGTTGGGGACCCCGATCAAGTCGTGCCCTTTCACAAAGCCATTCGTGCCATCAGTTCTAGTCCCTATTCCCTAGTCCTTAGTCCCTATTGCCTAGCCCCTATTGCCTGCCTTCTACCGGGGTCCCCGGCGAGCGATTTGTGCTCGCTGGGGTGGTCTAAAACACCAACAACCGTTCCAGGAACCGCATGATCGGACTCTGGCGATACGTGGAGTCGTTCACGATTCCCTTACCCGTGACCTCGAGTTCAAGGTCGGTCATGTCGGTTGAAAGAATCTGATTCTGCGCGCTCACATCCTCCGGCCGCACCAGGCCACGCAGCTTAATGAGCTGCGTCTGCTCAGAGAAGGTGAGCTCGCGCGTGGCCTGCACCACGAGCATTCCGTTGGGCAGCACGTCGACCACTTCGCCGCCAAAGGTTGTGCTGAGGCTGGAGTTCGTGGTGCTCTGCCCCTGCGCCGTCAGGCCCGACGAGGCGGATGCGCCCATCAGGTTCTGCAGATTATTGCCGGTCTTGAGCGCACCGAAGAGCGCTGTCAATCCGGAAGTGGCATTCGAAGCCCGCGAGTTTTTGACCTGACCATCGGTCGAAGCGGCGAGGCTCTCGGTCACGACGATCGAGACCACATCATGCATGCGGAAGGCCTTGGAGTCCGTGCCGAGGCGCACGAGCTGACCGTCGGGCGTCCAGATGGACCCGGGCGTGCGCACCTCCGCTGCTTGTTGCGCGCGTACGCGTCCGATATAGTTCTGGAGCGCCGCTTCAGGAGGCGTTGTCTTTGAACCGAGAGCCAAGGGATTGTGCTTCTTTGGCAGTGCTGGCGCCGGAGGCATCGTTATTGTCGCGAGCAGAGCCGCGCAGCAAAGGGCCTGAACGGCGCGAGTGCCTCTCATGGCTGAGCCTCGTTTTTTGAAGCGAGCCGCGCCTGGCCAGGTGCTACAGCGATCGCCTGGACTATATGTCCGCCGATTTTTAGCTGCGCCTTGAAATTCACTCCGGCGCAGGCCGCGGCGAGCGCAGTCGCCTCAAGCCTGGATTCGACGACCGGCGTCTCTTCTTCGACAACGATGCGATCGCCGGGATGGATGACCGGAAGCGGAATGAGGCTGTTCTGTTTCGTCTGCGCGGAAGCGGGTTGTTTGTCGGTAACCTCGGATAGGCCTTTCACCCAAATCAGCTGCCCCGGTCCGGCTGGATGATCCGCATCACGTGTGAGCAGCCATCGGCCACCTGTTGCCGGATCGTCGATCGCGCGGAAGACTCCTGTGGTGACTGAGAAGCTTTGGCTGGGCTGGAGAAGCCGAGGAGCCGCATGCCACTCCTGAGCTTGCGCCGTGATGGCGGCAGCGCAGGCCATCCATGCGATGATGCAAGCTACTTTCACAGGGATTCTCCTGAATCGTTCCTGGTCATTTTCTTGAATCAATGCGTCATGTTGTTGACTTGCCCATACATGTCGTCGGCTGCTTTGATCACTTTTGAATTCGACTCGTAAGCGCGCTGAGCAAGCACCATCTGCACAAACTCGGTGACGACATCCACATTCGAGTTTTCGAGGAAGCCCTGCTGCAGCGTGCCCAAGCCCTCAGTGCCGCCGGGATTCCCAAGCACCGGATCGCCGGAACTGAGCGTTGCCTGCAGCAGGTTATTGCCCATGCTGGCGAGACCGCCCGGATTGGGAAACGTGGCTAGCTGAATCTGCCCAAGCTGCGAGGGGTTCTGTTGTCCCGGCAGCGTGGCATTGACCACGCCGTACTGCGTGATGGTCACGGCCGTGGCGTTGGGCGGGATGGTGATGGTCGGAATCAGCGGGTCGCCGTCCGTCGTGACGATGGTGCCCTGGTTGTTGAGATGAAACTGCCCGGCGCGGCTGTAAGCAATGGTTCCGTCCGGCCGCTGCACTTGAAAAAATCCGCTGCCCTGAATAGCGAGGTCGAGTGGATTGTCGGTCTCGTTCAGCGCGCCCTGCGTATTGATCACCTCGGTCGCCGCGGACTTGGTGCCCAGGCCAATCTGCAATCCGGCCGAGACCGTGTTCTGGCTCTGCGCCGCACCCGGCGTGACGAGGTTCTGGTAGACCATGTCCTGAAACTGCAGCCGCAGTTGCCGAAAACCTGTTGTCGATGAGTTGGCCAGGTTGTTGGCGATCGTGTCCAAATTGAGCTGCTGTGCGCTCATGCCGCTGGCGGCCGTATAGAGGGCTCGAATCATGAATGCTCCTTTCGGCAGGGACTAAGGGACTAGGGACGTAGGGACTAAAAGCATTGAAGCTGCTGTGCGATTCCTCGCGGCTCTCGTCATTGCGCTCGTCACTCTGATGATCTTGTTTTTCTATTCCCTATTCCCTACTGCCTAGTCCCTAGTCCCTGCCTTTGTCACACCTTCGGCAGGTCCTCGGTGGCAAAGCGGTTGAACTCGGTGTGGAAGATAGTCAGCGCCCGCTGCATCATCTCGGCCTGGCGCTGCATGACGATCAGATCGAGTGATCCCTGAACCACATCCTGATTGGCCGACTCGATTGCGCCTTGATGGACCGAAGCATCGCGCGCGACCGATGGGGTTATGCCTTTGGGAGCGATGTAACGGTTGGCGCCTTCGGGTGCCAGCTCGGTTCCGGTCGGAAAGGTGAAAACGCCGACCGTCGCAACCGTGCCACCGTCAACGGAGATCGTGCCGTCCGCCCCGACCGCGATGTCACCGGGAGGAATCGGAATCGGCTTGCCCACGGGCGAGAGAACCGGTTCGCCCACCGCAGTTACGAGTTGCCCGTTGCGCGCACGATGAAAACTGCCATCCCGCGTGAAGCGCGGGCCATTGGCTGCTTGAATCTCGAAGAATCCCTGGCCTTCAATGGCGAGGTCGAGTGGATTGCCGGTCTGCTGGAGAGCGCCCTGCGCCAGGTTCAGCCGGTCGCCACCGAGCAGGCCGTAGTTGTTCACCGTCCGGCCCAGTTGGGAGTCGAGCGCATCCGGCCCGAGAAGCGTGGAACGAAAGAACTCGCGTTCTGCGCGATAACCGGCGGTACTGGCATTGGCCAGATTGCCGGCGGCTGTATCGAGCGCTTGAAACCGGGCCACGAGGCCGGTCATCGCCGCATAGTATCCGCTGTCCATGCCGGGACAGGTTGCAGATCAAGGGCCGCAGATGCGCCGACATGATTAAAGCGCATTAGGAATGGGAAGTGCGTGTCCGAAAATCGGACATCGCAATGAACTATTGCTTTCTATTGCAGCCCGTCGCAAACGATCGTCACCGAAAAGGAGGCTTCTCCGAAGCGGTAGTGATGCTGCAACTGGAACTCCGGCGCCTGCACGTGCAGGTTGTAGTCGCGGCCGGTAATGACGGCAGGAACGGAGAGCCCGCAGTTCGCCGAGAGCTCCGGCACTTTGCCCTTCCACGTGCCGGCCAGGATGTTGCACATCTCGCCGATTGCATCCTTTACGAGATCATCGACGGCGTTGAACTCTGTAGCCGTCATGTGGCCGGCGATGGTCAGCGCCACATCGCTGGTACAGCGAAAGACACAGGCGCCGCTGAGAATGCCGCCAAATCCGACAACGGCCGTCATCGATTCCTGCCCATGGCCGGCCGCGGGCGGCGCGGCATTCCGCAGGCAGTTCACGCCCAGCATCATTCGGAAGACTTCTTCAACGCTTGCATCCAGATTTTGCGGATCGGAGACAAGCTGCACGGATTCACGCAGTGAAACGGCCATCATCGGTTCCCTCAAATTTTTTCCGCCGCTTTGCAGTCGCACGATCGCGGCATTCCGTACCCCGAGCATTCTTGATCTCCGCCTAGGCTGCGTTCACCAGCCGCAGCACTCGTTCTTTCACCTGCTCGGCGGTAAATGGTTTGCGGATATAACCCCGCGCACCGGCCTGGATGGCCTCTTTCACATGCTCTTCACTCGATTCGGTGGTGATCATGATCACCGGAACGCCGGGAGCCAGGTTCTGCGCGCGAATCTGGCGCACAAACTCAAGCCCGTCCATCGAAGGCATATTGATATCAGAGAGAATCAGGTCGACCTCACTGGTCTTTAAAAGATCTAATCCTTCGGCGCCATTGCCGGCCTCGTGCACCACGAGCGAGTCCAGGCCAGCCTGGCGCAGGGCGCGCTCGACGATTTTGCGCATCACCGAGGAATCATCCACAATCAGAGTTCGGATTTCGCTCATAGGGCTCCTTAGAGCGGTTCCAGAGTTACATGCAGTTTCCGGTCTCGTGCAAAGGCTTTTTCTTAGAAACAAAGCCACCAACATCCTTGACTTCGGAGCAGAGCAATTCTGGAACCGTTGTACCTTCTTGTCCTATCGGCGGGCGTACGGATTTCATGAGAGGTGTGTAATTCCTCATCGATTTTGGGAACGAAACGCCTGTAAAGGAGTGAGGGAGTTACCAAATTGAGAGACTCTTAAAGAGCGAGAGATGCAGACAGGGCGACAGTTCTGTGCGGCTCACTGGCCGGCGATTGAGCCGATCACATCTTCGACCGAGTCGACTGCGGGCAGTTGGCTCACTTGGGGCCGCAGAGTCATGCGCATCCACACGCAATCATGCACGCGGACCAGGCGGGCGGCCACTGGGCGGGAGCGCTTCATGGCCCTGAGGAGTGCTGTCACCAACAGCGGCTCGGAGGCGGCCTCGATAAGACTTACGCGCGGGTAGCGCGCAGTCAGCATCTCAGTGTGCGCAGCGCGAAAGGCCAGACCCTGCACGAGAGCGCCTTCGACGCGCAGGCCAATCATCCGCTCGACAGCCAGCGCAAGCACCGGATCCGGACGATCTTCGAAGCCGATATAGAGAATCTTGCCGCCGACCACGCGCAGCGGCAGAGCGCCAAAGGCATCCACAAAGAGCCGCGGCAGCAACGGGGCCATCGACTCTGCGTCATGCCGTTCGACATGCAGGACTGGGCTGCTCCACTGCAGCCCCAGCGCGCGCGTCACCTGATCTTCGCTTGCTGCCTGCTGCCGCACGAGCCAATGTCCAAAGCGGCCCGTTCCGGTAACGCGCTGCGCTTCGAGAGCACGCCGCAGCTGGAAGGCGTTGATCCAGCCCTGTTCCAGCATCACCAGGCCGAGTGGAAGCCGCGGGCGATGCGCCTCGGGCGCAGAGGTGCGCAGACCGATCTCGCGACTCATCTCTCTGTTGAGCGCGGCCTCGACCCGCGCCCGCATGCAGGCCGGTGAGCAACACCAGCCATCTTCGAAGGTGGGTGTGCGCCGAGTGCGCCAGATCTTCAATCGCCCCGAGCTACAGTGCGGATTCGCGCAGGACTCGAAGAAGCGATGCCGCTCCGAAGCCGGCCCGATTTCGACAGGCACCCGGCCACCTGCTGCGGGATGATAGGCGAGCGCGCGAGGCTCTTCGCGGTTCCGGCTTAGAAGAGGCATCGGATGCTCTCCAGGCGTCTTCGGGGTTCGGCGACCTCGGTGACACGCAAACCGAAGTTGCCGTTGATCAACACAACTTCGCCGCGTGCGACGATCTTGTCGCCGACGAGCAGATCCACCGGGTCCGAGACGTGGCGATCGAGCTGCACCACATCGCCGGGTCCGAGATCCAGAATCTGGCCGAGCGGCATCTCGCGTGAGCCAAAGCGCAGCGAGGCCTCAAGCTCGACATCGAGCAGCAGTTCGAAGCCGGGTTTGAGCGCGGCCGGGGGCGGAGCAGGCGGGGCCGCAGCGGGAGCCGTCTTTGCCTTCGCCTCGGCGGCATGCACATCATCGCGCACCAGGATGGTCCATGCCCGCTCGCCTGCGCGCAGCTGGAAGGCGCGGGAAACCTGGGTCTCGCTGGCGACTGCTTCGAATTTCTCGACGCGGCACTTTTTTCCGGTTTTGGCGAGCAGGTCGCCGGCCGCGGCGTCGACGGTCTCGCGCAGCAGCTCGCCCCACGCAGCCTTCTGATCCACTCCATCGCCCATCAACGGACTTTCGAGGATAGCGGCATCGAGAACAACGACAAACCGCCCTTCTTCGTCGCCCGAGAGCGTCGCGGCAAAGCCGACGGAGCCGGCGGAGAGAGGTTTGGGCAGCGACTCGGAGAGCAAGGGCTCGCCGGCCAAGGCCTGCGAAAAGAGATCGGTGGCTACACGGGCCCAGCACTCACCGTAGTTCGTCATGCTTCGGCCTCGGGAATCAAGCGGTCGATCCGGGCAGCGCGATGAGGCCCCTGGCGGATCGCCTGCGCCTGCGCGAAGGACTGTCCGCCGACTCGCCAGAGCGGAGCCGTGTTTGCAGGCAGATCAAGACGCACGATCGTGCCCGGCGCCAGGTCTTCGAGAGCGCTCGCGGCCAGCCTCACGCTGGGAAGTTGCAGCGAGCAGCCGAACCGGATCTTGCGTATGGCCGCTTCCATGCGTGCGCGGGCTTCGCCGGGGTGGCGGCGGCTGCGTCCCCAGTCGCTGGTCAACCGGCGCATAATCGTGTTGGCGACGACGGCCGGAAAGGCGAGATTGAGCAGTCCCGAGCTGCCCGGCATGCGAATCTCGAAGCTCAGGCAGAGCGTTTTTTCGTTTACCTGCATCATGCGCGCCACCTGGGTCTGCATCTGGCGGCGCTCGAAGTTGAAGCTCAGCCGTACGGTCTGCCAGGCCGCGGTGAGTTCGCGGCAGATGACCTCGACGACGCTGCCTAATATCGACTCCTCGATATCGGTCAGCTCGCGCAAAGGTCCTTCCCTGCCCTCGCCGCCGAGCAGCAGATCGATGATCGGCGGGGCAAGACGGAGATCGAGCTGCAAGACCGAGATCGCACCCAAAGGCTCAAGCCGCAACGACGCGACATAGCTGATATCAGGAATTCTTAAAAGAAACTCGTTGAATTGAATCTGCTCGGCGGAGACGAGGTTGACCTGGAACCGTATGCGTAGCCACGCGGCCAGACTGTGCGTGAGATTGCGCTCGAACAGATCATTCAACATGCTGATCGCATGGAGCTGATCGGTCGAGATCTGACCGGCGGAGGAAAAGTTGAACGGTGTCACCTTCACGCCACCGCTGGTCTGCGCCTCTTCGACGGAGTTGCGCGCCGCGTCAAAGAGCGCGTCTATCTCATCCTGTTTAAGCGTCTTTTCGATCACAACAGAAGTCCTTCTTCCGGCCCGTCGCTCGCGGCGATCAACAAGGGCGATCAGCCTTCGGCCCGCTGCGCCTTTGCGCCCGCTTTGAGCGCGGCAGCTTTTTCGAATGCGCCGCGGGCAGCCAGATCCTTAAGCGCCGCACGCAAATGCACGACCGCCGAAGCGTGCACCTGCGAGACACGCGACTCGACCACACCCAATGCCAGGCCAATCTCGCGCATCGTCATCTCTTCGTAGTAGTAGAGAGTCATCACCAGCCGTTCGCGGTCGGGCAATCGCTGGATCGCCTCGGTCAAACGCTCGTGGAGTTCGCCCTTCAGGCAGCGAAAGAGCGGGTCCTCTTCCGGTTTGCCCGGCACATAGGCCAGCTCTTCGTCGCCCGAGTCTTCGTTGTGCTCCACGTGCAGAGTGCCGATTTCGAGGCCTTTCAACTCACCGAGCAGCTGCTGATACTCATCGAGCGCCATGTCGAGCTGAGCGGCCACCTCGGCTTCACCGGGCGCATGGCCCAGCCGCGCAGTGAGCACGCGGATCGCCTCTTCGACCGCGCGGCCCTTGCGGCGCAGCTCGCGGGGGCTCCAGTCGAGGGTGCGCAGGCTGTCGAGAATCGCGCCGCGTATGCGGAACTGCGCGTAGCTGCGGAACTGCACCTTCTTGGCCGGATCGAATTTGGCGAAAGCGTCCATGAGGCCGACGACGCCCGCCGAGACCAGATCCTCGATATCGACGTGCTGCGGAAGACGCTCGTGAATGCGGCGGGCGAGAAACCGCACGATCGGCAAATGCTCCAGCAACGCTTTCTCCTGCTCGCCGTTGAGCTGGGGTGCCGCGGCGACTGCAGGCGGATAGCCGTTCTCTGCGTCGGCCCGTGGGATGATCCGTTGCGGCTTCGTCGCCGCTGTGCCTGCCTCCATTCCCATCGATCTCCCCTTTTGGCTCCGTTGGCCTTCGTCAGATCACAACGACCCGTTCCAACACGCCGACGGCTCTCAACGAACCGTGCCCACGGGACGCAGCCGGATCTCCGGCGGAATCTCGCTGGCGGCGACAACCGCGAGACGAGGAAGCACCGGCTCAAGCCATCGCTTCACGTGATAGCGTGCTGGACTCGGAACTAAGAGCACGGGCAGTGCCGCAGAAGAGGTCGCGCCAATGAGGGCCCTCACAGAATCGGTGAGCCGCCGGACGACAGGAACCGTTGGAACCGCGGCTGCCCCCTGCGCGGCCAGCAGCCGTTGGCCGGTTGCTCCAGCCTCGGGACTGAGCGCGCTGAGAATCTCATCTTCGAGGCCGGGTTCGAGGAGCAGCACCGGCAGCAGGCCGTCGGCATCAAGCAATGGACGCACCAGACGCCGGCCGAGAGCCTGCCGCGCCGACTCGACCAGCGCGACCAGGCTCTTGTTCACCGGCGCGGTTTCAAGCAGGGCTTCGAGGACGGAGCCGAGATCGCGGATCGAGACGCGCTCGCGCAGAAGCTGTTCGAGAACGCGGCCCACCTCGCCGAGCGTGAGCAGCTTAGGCACCAGTTCTTCCAGGAGTTTCGGATGGGAGTCATTGAGTGCGTCCATGAGCCGCTTGATCTCGGCGCGGCCCAGCAGCTCCCACGCGTGCTGGCGCATCATCTCGCCCAGATGCGTAGTGATGACGGTGGTTGCGTCCACCACCGAATAGCCTGCAGCGATGGCCTGGTCTTCGAGGGTCGGCGCAATCCAGATGGCCGGCACGCCAAAGGCCGGCTCGCGTGTCTCTCGGCCGCTCAGCGGCCGCCGGCCGGGCTCGCCCGAGACGGCAAGCATCTGCGGCCCCTCCGTCTGCCAACGGCCAATCTCGATACCGCGCAGTGAGAAGACGTACTCGCGCGGCTTGAGGCGCAGATTGTCCGAGATGTGCACGGGCGGCACGAGAAAACCCATCTCCGAAGAGAGATGACGGCGCAACGTACGCACGCGGTTGAGCAGCTGGCCGCCCTGCTTCTCATCGACAAGTGGGATGAGCTGAAATCCGATCTCGAGGGTGAGGTCTTCGAGGCGCAGCAGACCCGCAAGATCGGCAGTCTGCGCCTGCGCGATAGCCTTCTTCTCGCCCGCCGCCGCATCCGTTGGCGCCGCGATGGGTGGACGCACGGCGATACGTTTGCCCGTCCAGATGAGCCCGCCGGCTACGGCCAGAAAGGCAAGCTTGGGCAGGCCGGGGATGAGGCACATGCCACCACATACGGCTCCCGCAAGATAGAGCGTCGTAGGCCGCGCCAGGAGCTGCTGGCGAATCTCGCCGCCGAGCATGCCGGCGGAGTTGGCGCGCGTCAGCGTGATGCCGCCGGCAACCGAAACCAGCAGCGACGGAATCAGCGTCACAAGGCCATCGCCCACCGTGAGCACCGTGTAGGTCCGCGCGGCTTCCGCCAACGCGACGCCCTGCTGCAGCGTGCCGATGAGCAGGCCGGCGATGATGTTGATGGCCGTGATCAGAATCGTCGCCAGCGAATCGCGCTGGTTGAAGCGGGCTGCGCCATCCATTGCACCGTAAAATTCAGCCTCGCGGGCGATGGCCTGCCGGCGTTTACGCGCTTCTGTCTCGTCGATCACACCGGCGTTCATGTCGGCGTCGATCGCCATCTGCTTGCCGGGCAGCGCATCGAGCGTGAACCGCGCCGTCACCTCGGCGGTGCGCACCGCTCCGTGAGAGACAACTAAGAACTGAATCGCGACCAATGCTAAGAAAAGCACGAAGCCGACAACATAGTTTCCGCCAACGACAAACTGGCCGAAGGCTTCGATGACCTTTCCTGCGGCTGCGGTGCCTTCGGAACCGTGCAGCAGAATGCGCCGGCTGGAGGCGATGTTGAGTGCGAGCCGGAAGAGCGTGAGCAGCAAAAGTAATGTGGGAAAGACCGACAACTCAACGGCGCGGCGAATCTGCACCGCCGAGAGAAAGACGATGAACGAAGCCGCCATGGAGAAAGCGAGCAGGAGGTCGAGACCAGCGGCGGGCAGCGGCACCAGCATGACGAAGATCACGCTGATAGCGGCGAGCGGCAGTACGTACTCGCGCAGCCGGTCGAGAATGGATAAGGAAACCGATTGTGCCGGCGGCGTGCCGGGAGCAAGAGCTGTTGTACTCATCGATAGGCTCCTCCGAAACGTGAGGGGCCGGAGGCCCGGCGCTCCCTAAGCTCGGCTTCAACCTGCTGGCGATAGAGATAGGCAAGGATTGTGGCGACCGCAGCGTAAAGCTCAACCGGAATCGCCTGGCCGACCTCAACCGAGCGATAGAGGGAGCGAGCCAGCGGCGGATTCTCGATGATCGGTACACCGGCCCAGCGGGCCTCGGCCTTGATCTCTTCGGCGAGCAGGTTACGGCCTTTCGCGACCACCTTCGGCGTCTCCATGGTGGCGAAGTCGAAGCCGAGCGCGACGGCATAGTGCGTGGGATTGGTGAGCACGACGGCAGCTTTGGATACATCCGCCTTTACGCGCCGGCGGCGCATCTGGCGTTGCAGCCCGCGGATGCGGCTGCGAATCTGCGGACTGCCCTGCGTCTCGCGGTACTCATCGCGCAGGTCCTGGCGGCTCATCTTCAGGCGCGATTCGCGGCTCTGCCACTCGACAAAGAAGTCGATCGCTGACCAGCCGAAGAGCAGCCAGGCCGCGGCGAGAAGTAGCCCATAGACATCGGCGCCGAGCTGTTCAATCCGCACTGTCGAGAAGGGTGGGATCATCAGCTCCCGGCCAATGCGCTGGATCGCAAAGACAGCCAGCAGCGCAGCCGGCAGCAGCGACTTACCCAACCGCGCCGCGGCACGCAGCGAGAAAAGGTTTTTGAGATTCGCGACTGGATTGATCCGCTGCGGTCTGAAGCCGATCGCTCCTGTGTGAATGCTCACGCCGCCGGTCTGCAGCAAACCGGCAGTAAACGAAGCTGCGGCCACCGCCATCATCACTATGGACGCTGGGCCAAGAATCGTGAGAGCGAGACTCCGTAGTGCGATCAATGTGGGCTGCAGTGTGGCCGGTTCCCAGCGCTCCGGCATGCCGAGCGCAAGAAAAGCTGCGAAGGTGCTGCGCCAGGCTTCGAGTGCGCGGATGCCTAGGCTGCCCAGGGCGAGCACACCCGCCAGGGCTCCGGCAGCGGCCGTCAGCTCGCGGCTGTGCAGAATGTCGCCTTCTTTACGTGCTCTCTCGCGCCGGTGCGGCGTTGCCTGTTCAGTGCGCTCTCCCGGCATCGCTACCCTCCCACACCGTGAGCCGCAGGAGTGGCGATGAGCCGCTCCGCCATATCGAGCAGGCTGGCGAAGCGTGCCTCGATGAACCGCGGCCAGAGCGCCAGAGCGCCGGTTAAGATGACAAATCCCACGATGGTTTTGAGTGGAACCGTCAGCGCCATCACCGGCAATTGCGGGCTGAGTTTGCCCAGGAGAGCCACCGTGATCTCGACCAGCAAGGTTGCGGCGAGCACCGGTGCAGCCAGTTCGATGGAGGCGAGAAAGATGCCCGCCGCTGCGCGCTCGATCACGAGAGCTGTGGTTGGCGTCAACGCGAAGGCGCCGAGCGGCGCTACGCGAAAGCTGCGCACCATCGAGGCGAGCAGAATGCGGTCGAGCCCTGCGGTGATCAACACCAGCAGGCCCATGAGCTGGAACAGGTCGCCCAAGAGCGGTGTCTGGATCGAGGATGCAGGATCGAGCAGGTTGACCAGCGAAAAGCTGAATTGCAGACCCGCGATCTGTCCGGCAAAGAGCAGCATCTCGTTCAAGAGCGCAAGCGAGAGACCATACACGAGGCCGATGGCGAGTTCGCCTAGAAGCGAAGAAAAGCTGATCTCCGCCCGCGCATTCGGCAACGAAGCGACGAGCGGCGCGAGCAGAAAGGCCATTGCTCCGGCAAAGGCGGCTTTTGTCCGCACGGGCAGCGCTGTCGAGGCAAAGAATGGCGCAAAGACGATCATGCCGCTGATCCGCACCAGGGCCAGGGTGAGCGCACTCAAAAATTGAGTCCAGTTGTTCATAGTTCTTAGCTATCAGCCCTCAGCTTTCAGCTCTCAGCACCTCATGGTTGCGTGGCAATCCGCTGCTTTTCCGTCGCGGGATCAAGCTGACGGCTGAAAGCTGAGAGCGGATGGCTGCCCTTCTCACCCCAGATACCTGTGCAAATCCGCCAGCAGCAATCGCGTGTACGCGGCCATGCGCTCCAGAAACCAAGGCATGCCGACGAGCAGGATCACTGCAACCGCCGCCAGACGCGGCACCGAGGTGAGCGACTGCTCCTGCAAGCTGGTAAGGGTCTGCACCAGGCTCAGAACAAAACTCAACAGCGCTGTGGCAACCAGCAACGGCGCAGACAAAACCATCGCCTCCTTCAGTAACTGGCGCATCAGTTCGGCCACCATGTCGGGCGTCATGCGCGAGATCCTTAAAAGCCCTCAAGCTAAAAGCTCTTCAACAGCGAATTGGCCAACAGGTTCCAGCCGTCGACCATCACAAACAGCAGAATCTTGAGCGGTGTCGAAACCACCACCGGCGGCAACTGGAACATGCCGATCGAAGTGGTGATCGAAGCCGTCACCATGTCGATGAGCAGAAATGGCAGAAACAACACCGCTCCAATCGCAAAACCGGCCTTGAGTTCGGAGAGCATGTAGGCCGGCACCACCACGCGCATGGGCAGATCATCCGGTGCATTGGGCCGGGCGACCTGACCAGCCGCAGTGAAGAGTGCGAGGTCCTTCTCGCGTGCGTAGCGCAGCAGAAAATGTTTCACCGGCTGCGCGCCGCGGTCGATCGCCTCGGCGCCGGTGATCTGACCGGCGCGATAGGGCTCGACCGCCTGCTGATCGACTTGATTGAGCACCGGCGTCATCAAAAACCAGGTCATCATCAGCGCGAGGCCCATCAGCGTGGGATTTGAAGGCGCAGTCTGTGTGCCCAGCGCCTGGCGCAGAAAATGGAAGACCACCAGCAACCGCACCAGCGGCGTCATCGCCATCAGAATCGCCGGCAGAACCGTAATGACCGTAAGAACGAAGAGAATCGTCCAGGGTGTCGAGTCCGAAGGATGAAGCTTGGCATTGAGGTCGGGCAGGAGCGGTACGGATGCCGGCGCGGCCAGCGCGACCCGCACCGACGGCGAGAAAGACCATGAGCCAGTCAAGGAATTCACCGCGGAATTCACCACGACACCCTTGACGAGAAACGCGACGAGCCCTGCGCGGATCGAGATACTGCCTGCGATGGCTGCGACTGTTTTTCATCCAACGCATAAAAGGCGGGACCACCCTCGGCTGAAGTGGCTACAAGAATCCGCCGGCCTTCGGCTTCGATCAGCGACAGCGAATGCCGCGGCGCCAATGCAATGCGTTCAATCAGAGCCAGCCGTGGCGGCACGCGGTGCTGGCCGCGCAGGCGCCCGAGCAGCTGTCCTGCCCACCCACCAACCACTGGCCCGGCCGTTTTCACCTGCTTCTCCACTGCATCCCCTTCGCGTTCACGCCAGCCGCGTTACCCGAACAGCTAATTGCGCTTCAATTACCTCGAACTCACTCCAGGCCAACCGCACGTCGCCTGCACTCACCGGCACGTCATCCGCGTGTCCCCACTGCGACTCGATCACGTGCCCAGGGGCGAGCGCGAGCAGATGGCGCACGCGAAATTCGCGCACCGGCACCACAACATCCAGCGCCACCGGCAGACGAGCCACGGGACCGCTCAACTGCATTCCCTTCTGCTCAACCTCGGGCTGCGGTACGGGCACCAGGCTCTCGTCCGCGGTCAACTCTGCGGTCTCGGTGGGCAGAGGGTCCTCTCCTGCAGTGGGCAGTGATTGTGCCGGAGTCATGTGCGAATACCCCAGCAGCAAAGTGACCAGAAGTGAGACAACAAGATTGGAACGCGTTAAGAGCGTGCCGAACCACCGCTGCATGGGGCGGAGCCGCCATCGCGAATCCACATCGCTGCTACACTAAGAAGGAGTAAGCCGTTGCGCGAGAGAAGCCCGCAGAGGGCCGCAATTGGTGGTGAGTCGAGGTCTGAAGACAATGCCGGAACAGAATGAAAAGAAGAGTTTTACAGGAACGAGCCTGCGCCTGAAGGTGGGTTTGGCCGAAATGTTGAAAGGCGGCGTCATCATGGACGTGATGAACGTCGAGCAGGCACGCATCGCCGAAGAGGCCGGAGCGGCCTCCGTGATGGCGCTTGAACGGGTGCCGGCCATGATCCGTGCCGAAGGCGGCGTAGCCCGCATGGCCAAGCCGAGCCTGATCAAGCAGATCATTCAGGCGGTTTCGATTCCGGTGATGGCCAAGGCGCGCATCGGTCACTTTGCCGAGGCGCAGATCCTGCAGGAACTGGGCGTTGACTTCATCGACGAGAGCGAGGTGCTCACGCCGGCCGACGAGACCCACCACATCGACAAGCACGCTTTTACGACGCCCTTTGTCTGCGGCGCGCGGAACCTCGGCGAGGCGCTGCGCCGCATCGCTGAAGGCGCGGCCATGATCCGGACGAAGGGTGAGGCCGGGACCGGAGACGTGGTTCATGCGGTGCAGCACATGCGCCAGATCGTGAAAGAGATGAAGGCGCTCACCGTGCTGAGCGAGCAGGAGCTTTACACAGCAGCCAAGGAACATCAGGCTCCGTATGAGCTGATTCGCATGGTGGCGCAGACCGGCAAACTGCCGGTGCCGAACTTCTCCGCCGGCGGCATCGCTACGCCCGCCGACGCCGCGCTCATGATGCAGCTCGGCGCCGAAGCCATCTTTGTGGGCTCGGGAATCTTCATGAAGGAGCGGGCCACGCCGCTCGACGTCGAGAACAATGCCAAAGAACGCGAAGAAGCTGTCTCACGGGCCAAGGCCATCGTGATCGCGACGACCCACTACAACGATCCCAAGATCCTGGCCGAAGTCAGCGAGCAGGTGACTGGCACGATGAAGGGGCTGGCCGCAGCGGCCATCGAAGAGAAAGAACTACTGCAGACGCGCGGCTGGTAGCCACCTGCGGTGGGGCCAACTGCTCGCCATTCGCTCGCTCGAGTTTCGTGCTTTCCTTAGAAGTTACTCCTTGCTCACATAGTCATCTGACTAGTAAGATGACTATGTGGAGGAAGGCATGGTCTGGCCTGTCTACGACGCCAAAGCCCGGTTCAGCGAACTCCTCGATGCTGCTCTTAAGGATGGCCCACAAATTGTGAGCCGTCGAGGCGTCGAGACGGCCGTGCTGGTTCCCATCGACGAGTGGGAACGATTGAAAGGCGAGAAGCGGGAATCCATCAAGGATGTCTTGCTCGATCCAAACGGACCGCACGATCTCCTGATTCCCCCGCGTCGGCGTTTTCGCCGTCGCAAGCCAATCGTCTTCGAGTAAACGCAATGTATTTGCTCGATACGAATGTCATCTCGGAATTGCGGAAAAATAAGCCACACGGAGCGGTTCAGTCCTGGTTTGCCTCGGTCGCAGCACGCGACATCCAGATTTCCGCAGTTGCCGTCGGTGAGCTACAGGACGGAGCTGAGCTGACTCGGCTGCAGTACCCGCTCAAAGCTGCAGAGATCGAACGCTGGATCGACCGGATAGTGCGCACATTTGTGGTGATCCCTATGGACGGAAATAGTTTCCGGGAAACAGCCCGGCTGATGGCTGGAAAGCCCGACGATCTATTCGAGGACGCAATGATCGCTGCTACCGCCCGAATCCATAAGATAGTCGTCGTCACCCGGAACGTAAAAGATTTCACAATCTTCGGCGTGCAGGTATTCAACCCCTTCACCTACAAAGGAAAGAATTGAACAGGTCTGCCCATCCCCGCATCGGCGTACTCGCCATCCAGGGGGACTACGCTGCGCATGCTGCTGCGCTGGAAGAAACCGGCGCGGTTCCAGTCGAAGTGCGCAAACCCGAGCAACTGGCAGATCTAGACGGCCTCATCCTGCCCGGCGGCGAATCCACCACCATGCTCAAGTTTTTAGAGAGGCATGGCCTCTTTGAAGCTTTGGAAGAGTTTTGTGGTGCAAAACCGGTGTTCGGCACCTGCGCGGGAGCCATTCTGCTGGCGCGCGAGGTGCGCAGCCCGGCGCAGCGAAGCCTGGCTGCGCTCGACGCTGTCGTTGAACGCAACGCCTACGGACGGCAGATCGACTCGACCATCCTGCATTCTGAGACCACTCTGCCGGGCGGCCCACTGGAGATGGTCTTCATTCGCGCGCCGCGTTTCGCCGAGATCGGCACCGGCGTAGAAGCGCTTGCCTTCCGCGACAACGCGCCCGTGCTGGTGCGTCAGGGAACCGTAATGGCCGCCACGTTTCATCCTGAATTGTCGCAAGATAGGCGCGTTCATCAGCTCTTCGTCGACACAGTCAACGCAACGCGCGCAAAGTAGGCGCAGCAGCGCTTCCCGTCCTAAAAAAGGTTCTCGCAGAAGAGTTCAATTGCGTGATTTTGCAGCCCACTCTTCCGAATCCGGATGCGTCCAAGCAGAAGTGAGAGTAACCTTATAGGAAGAGGCTGCCATGCCTTCCATCTTCACGCCCATCCCCGCAGAAACTGAACGAAAATCTCCAGGCATCGGAGGCAAACCGCCCGTTGACCGGCGGCCGACCGGTGGAGGTGGTGGAGGTGGTGATGACGATTGGAAAAATGCGCGGCACGGTCCGCGCGAACTGCTCCATCGCATCCGGGCGTTTGTCTTCTGTGCGCTCGCCGGCGACATGATGTTCTTTGTTGTTCTCGTCGTGCTTTTTTATGCACGTCAGGCGAGCACACATCTCGATCCCGGCAGCATGCAGCAGATTGGGGATTGGCATCCTGTGTTGCTGCCCCCCGTGCTTTTTCTGAACACGGCCATCCTGCTGTTGAGCAGCTTGACGATGGAGTTCGCGCGGCAGCATATCTTTCGCGAGATTGATGTACTCGAAGAGTGGCTCGGCCTTGGCCGTCCCGCTCTGCGCAGAACGCTGCCCTGGATCGGGGCAACGCTTTTTCTCGGGGCGCTCTTTCTTGCCGGGCAGGCCATTGCGTGGAAGCAGCTGACGGCGCAGGGCTTCGCCTTTGACCGCTGGTCGACGCCCGCAAGCTATTTCTTCTACGTCATTACCGGTCTGCACGCGGCGCACCTGATCCTCGGTATTTTGGGGCTGATCTTCTGCCTGTGCGCGTTGGGCCTGTTAAAGCGGGTGGATTACCGCCAGATTGCGGTGGATGCGACGGCTTGGTTCTGGCACACAATGGGCCTGGCCTGGATATTTCTCTTCGCCGTGCTGGTCTTCGGCCAGTAATCCCGGCCAGTGATCCGTTTGAGTGCCGTCCGATGCGCGATGCGATCCCGAAATGGACCCGAAAACAAGAGGCGTGGCTCGACCGGTGCTGCAAGTTATAGCTCCCCATTTGGTAACGCATGCGCGTGCCTTGACGGGATGAGGCCAAAAACCTAATCTCAAAATAGGTTCTCTTTTGAAGAGTGGCGGAGGTCGTCACCCTGCAACGGGCCGGTTTTCCATTCATTTTTCAGTACTTACCGACACTTATCCCCGGGGGGCGTGCGGCAATGACTCCAATTCCCTACTACTGGCAGTACCTTCCGCTGCTGTTGCAGATTCTTGTCGCCATCGCGCTGGGGGCGGGCATGGTGGTGGCTTCCTGGTTTGTGGGGCGGCATCGCAATACCAAGGTGAAGCTGGCGGCCTACGAGTGCGGAATCGAGAGTGTCGGCGATGCGCGGGGCCGGTTCAGTGTCCGCTTCTATATGGTCGCCGTACTCTTCATCCTCTTCGACGTGGAAGCGGTCTTCATGATGCCCTGGGCCATCATCTACCGCAAGCTGCCGCAGCTCGTACATGTTTCCCGGCTCTTCGGCTTCTGGGAGATGCTGGTGTACCTGGGCTTTGTCGCCGTGGGCCTCTACTACATCGTGCGCAAAGGCATTCTGGACTGGAGTATGGACAGGGCGGATCTCTAGGATGAGCAACTCACCTGCAGTCTTTGGCAAGTCGGCGGTCATGGAAACGTTGCCGCAACACCCGGCGATTCAAGCGATTGTCGACTGGAATCCCGAGGCGCTGACGGACGCGAAATTCGATCGCAGCGAACTGACGCTCATCATTGCGGCCGACCAGATTCGCGCGGCTTGTTCTACCGTCCAAGCCGCCGGCTACAACTTCTTTGAGGATCTGACGGCCGTGGACTGGTATCCAGCTTCGCCGCGCTTTCAGTTGAGCTACCACATCCTCTCGCACCGCTACAAAGAGCGCATTCGCCTGGCGGTCAGAGTCGAAGAGGCCGATCCGTCGGTTGAGTCGATCACTTCGGTCTGGCCCGCGGCAAACTTCTACGAGCGCGAGGTCTTCGATCTCTTCGGCATCCGGTTCGAAGGACATCCGAATCTGCGCCGCATCATGATGCCCGACGAGTGGCAGGGACATCCATTACGCAAGGACTATCCGGTGGAGGGATATCGCTGATGTCGACGAGCGCACCCAGCTCCGTAATCGAGACGCCGGTTCTCGAGCCAACCAGCGATAACCACATGATCCTGAACATGGGGCCGCAGCATCCCTCGACTCACGGGGTTCTGCGTCTGGTGCTGGAGATCGACGGCGAGGTCGTCGTTCGCGTCTATCCCGAGATCGGCTATCTGCACACGGGTATCGAGAAGACCTGCGAGGCCAAGTTCTATCAGCAGGTAGTGCCGCTCACTGATCGGATCGATTACCTCAGCCCGATGGCCAACAATCTCTGCTACTGTCTGGCCGTCGAAAAGCTCCTGGAGCTGGAGATTCCCGAGAAGGCGCAGTGGATCCGCGTGCTGCTGACCGAGCTGACGCGGTTGAACTCGCACCTGGTCTGGCTGGGCACGCACGCGATGGACATCGGCGCGCTGACCGTCTTCCTCTACACGTTCCGCGAGCGCGAAGAGATTCAGCGGCTCTTTGAGGCCGTGGCCGGCCAGCGGATGATGACCAGCTACTTTCGCATCGGCGGGCTGTCGATGGAGCCGCCTCTCGACTACTTCGATCGCATTCAGGCCTTCATCAAGACGTTCCCTGAGAAGATCGACGAGTACTCGAACTTGCTTACCGGCAATCCGATCTTCGCGAACCGGCTGAAGGGCGTGGGCTACCTTTCGGCCGAGGATGCGATTGCGCTGGGCGTCACAGGTCCCCCGCTCCGCGCCTCGGGTGTAGATATCGATCTTCGCCGCGATATGCCGTACTCTGGCTATGAAAAATTCCAGTTCAAAGTACCGATCTCGCAGGTGGGCGATACCTGGGCCCGTTATGAGGTGCGGCTGATCGAGATGCGCGAGAGTGTGAAGATCATCCAGCAGGCGCTCGACGGCATGCCCGAGGGTCCGATCAAAGCGGATGCACCGAAGATCGTTTTGCCGGATCGCGAAAAGATGAAGACCCAGATGGAAGCACTGATCCATCACTTCAAAATCGTGACCGAGGGATTTGCCGTCCCGGCGGGCGAGGTCTATCAAGCCATCGAAAGCCCTCGCGGGCAGATGGGCTATTACGTAGTATCTGACGGCACGGCGAAACCGTACCGTGTGCATATGCGCAATCCTTCGTTCGCTACACTGCAGGCGATCGAAACGATGAGTAAAGGCCGGTTGCTGGCCGATCTGGTTGCAGTGATTGGCTCTATTGATATTGTGTTGGGGGAAATTGATAGATAGAGGAGATAGTTCGTGGTCGATTATGCGAAGTTGGCTGAGAGAGCCAGGGCTTTGCAGGATGCCGCAGCAGGCATCACAAGCAAGCCGGAGGTAAAAGAGCAGGACCCCGTTGTTTTTTTCGACAGTGTGAAAGCATATCTAGTGGCCGAGATGCACAAAGCCAATGCGGAGCTTGGCAAGAGAGGTGTCGCAACGCTGGACCGGAGTTTCTCCCCTAGTTTTTCCAAGCGATTTTGCTTCACCTTCGGCACATCGTTGTTGTGCAGTGTGGAACTGGATGTACGAACCTATCAGCCGCCGCGGATCAAAGCGATCATCAGCGGACCGCCGACCGGCGGCGAGATCGGGCGTCGCGAGTATGTCTTCAACCAGCGCGCGCAGGAGCCGGAGTCTTTCCGGGCCGATGAATCTGCGGGCGTGATCGTAACCGGACTCAACGCCGAAGACACGGCCATCGACATCATTTCGAGCGTTCTCTCCGGAGAGTTTTCCTGAGCAGAGCTCGGCCAGCCGGCGCGAACGCCGTTAGTGCAAGGACGTTTGGATGGATTCGGCCGTGCCCGACAAGATTGATTCCCCTACAGAGCTTTGGCCAGAACTTTGGATTTCTCTCGCTTCCCTTCTGCGCAGCTACACCGTAGCGCACGGTCTGCACGACAATCGCATCGCCCAAATTGAGTCGGATGAAACCCACATCCGGGCCCGTTACACAGAAAAATGGTTGAATCTGCGCCGCGACGGCTCCAGAATCGCCTGGGTGCGCGAAAATGGAGAGAGCGGTGTCTTCGAGCTGACCGATGCAGGCCGGCTGCGAAGCACAGCCGCTGATAACGCGCACGAGGAAGAGATGGATATGGCAGCCGAGAGGTGGGCGCGGGAGTTGATGCGATGAGCGGCAGCGGTACAAATTCGGGAAATACGAGCGTCTTTTCACCCGCGCTGGCTGCGCGTTTTGATGCGCTGGTGAAAAAGTATCCGGTGAAGCGCTCGGCGTTGGTGCCGATGCTTTTGTACGCACAGGATGAGGTGGGCTATCTCTCAGACGCAGTGATCGCGGAAGTGGCTGCGCGCATCGGCATTACCGAGCTTGATGTGCGCAACGTCGCTACCTACTACTCGATGCTGCGCTTCAAGCCGGCGGGCCAGTTCAACATCCAGGTATGCACCAACATCAGCTGCATGCTGCGCGGCGCCTACGAATTGTATGAGAGATTCCAGGAAGAGCTCGGCGTTGGACACAAAGGCGTCACAAAAGATGGCGTCTTCTCACTCGAAGAGGTGGAGTGCATTGGTGCCTGCTGCTGGGGACCTGCGATCCAGGTGAATTACGACTTCCACGACGATCTGACACCCGACAATGTGCCGGAGATTCTGAAGCAATATCGCAGCAAGACTGAGATCTCCGGCAATGGTTCTCTGTTGCAGGGAAGAGCACTGACAAAAGGGAGGGAGCCGCATGCCTAGGCTGGTCTCGCATCCCGATGAAGTGAAGATCATCAGCCGCCGTTTTGGCCAGGGCGCAGCAAGGATCGATCGTTACATCGAACTGGGCGGCTATGAGGCAGTAAAGAAGTGCATTGCGCAAGGGCCGGAATGGATCATCAACGAGATGAAGGCCTCGAACCTGCGCGGCCGCGGCGGCGCGGGATTCTCGACCGGCATGAAGTGGTCGTTTGTGCCTAAGCAGTCAGCCAAACCGAAGTATGTGCTTGTGAACGGCGATGAGAGCGAGCCCGGCACCTGCAAAGACCACCTCATCTTTCTGCACGATCCGCATTCGGTGATCGAGGGCACCATCATCGCCGGACTCGCCATTGGCGCAAAAACAGGCTTCATTTATCTTCGCGGCGAGTATCGGTATCTGCTGGAGATCATGGAGAAGGCCGTCGCCGATGCCTACGCGCGCGGTTTTCTCGGAAAAAATATCTTCGGCTCGGAGTACGAGTTCGAGATCATTACGCAATCAGGCGCGGGCGCTTACGAGGTGGGTGAAGAGTCGGCGCTGATGGAGTCGCTCGAAGGCAAGCGCGGTGTTCCGCGCATCAAGCCGCCCTTTCCTGCGGTCGTGGGCCTTTATGGCGGACCGACGATCATCAACAACGCCGAGACGATTGCGACGGTGCCGCACGTGATTGCGATGGGCGCGGAAGCGTACTCGGCCGTGGGCACGCCGCGCAATGGTGGCACGCGGCTTTTTGGCCTCAGCGGTCATATCGAGCGGCCCGGCGTCTACGAGCTGCCCATGGGCTACAACCTCAAGAAGATGATCTACGAAGTCGGCGGTGGTGTGCGTGGCGGACGCAAGCTGAAAGCAGTCGTCCCCGGCGGATCGTCGACGCCCGTGCTGTTGCCCGAAGAGATCGAGACGCTCGGCATGGACTTTGACCAGGTGGGCAAGGCAGGATCGATGCTCGGCTCCGGTGGCGTGGTGGTGATCGACGACCAGACCTGCATCGTCGAATTTGCGTTGCGGACGATCAGCTTTTATCAGCACGAGAGCTGCGGCTGGTGCATTCCCTGCCGCGAAGGAACGGATTGGCTGAAGAAGTCGCTCACGCGCTTCCATGCAGGCTTTGGCGCGGCGAAGGACATCGACAACATTCAGTATCTGGCCGAGAACATGATGGGCCGCACCTTCTGCCCGCTCGGCGATGCAGCGGCGATGCCGACGATCGCGTTTGTGAAGAAGTTCCGCAAGGAGTTTGAGGATCATCTCGACGGCAAGCCGTGCCCGTTTGCCAAGCATGTAGAGATGGCGGTGGTGTAGAACCGTTCGCGTGATGGCGAAGGATTGAGAAAGACGAGATCGCGTGAGGTCACAGGAGCTTGTTCGTATTCTGGAAGGAGACGGCTGGTACAGCACCGGGCAAACCGGAAGTCACCGACACTTCCGTCACCCGACTAAACCAGGGTTGATCATCGTACCGATGCATCCGGGAAAAGAAATCGGCAAGGGATTGCTCCACAATATTCTTAAGAAGGCGGGGTTGAAATGACACGAGAATATCTGGTGGTTTACGAAAAAGGAGCAAGCAACTGGAGTGCATTTTCCCCGGATCTGCCCGGATGCGGCTCGCTGGGCGACGCTCTCGAAGATACTCGTGCGAATATGCGTGACGCGATGGAACTCTACTTGAGCGAGTCTGCCAAGGCTGGAGAACAGATCCCGGATGCAGCCGCAACCAGCGTCGACTTCACGGAGTTTGACCCCGGGCATGAGACAAAACAGTACGTCGTTGAATGGTTATCGGTGTCTCTTCCGCTATCGTTCACGCCGACAAAAACAGCGGCATAAGGAAACAAATGCCTGACGTAACCTTCACAGTCGATGGAAAGACGCTGACGGCGCCCGCGGGAACGATGCTCATCGATGCGTGCCGCAAGGCCGGCATTGAGATTCCCGCTTTCTGCTACTATCCCGGCCTCTCGCTGCAGGCGGCCTGCCGCATGTGCGTGGTGCGCCAGGAGAAGGTGCCCAAGCTGCAGACGGCCTGCACGACGACCGTGGCCGAGGGCCAGGTCTTCGTGACCGAGTCGCCCGAGATCGCGCAGGCGCGCAAGGCCACCATTGAATTGCTGCTGGGCAATCATCCGCTCGATTGCCCGGTGTGCGACGCAGGCGGCGAGTGCGAACTGCAGGACATGACCTTCAAATACGGCGCAGGTGAGAGCCTCTACACCGAGGCTAAGCACCACCGCGACGAGCAGCAATGGTCGCCGGCGGTCTTCTATGACCGGCCGCGGTGCATCCTCTGCTACCGCTGCATTCGCATCTGCGGCGAAGGCATGGATGTGTGGGCGCTGGGCGTGCAGGCGCGCGGCGCGAGCTCGGTGATTGCGCCCAACGAGGCCAACCAGCTCGACTGCGAGCAGTGCGGCATGTGCATCGACGTGTGCCCGGTGGGCGCGCTCACCAGCGGCAGCTATCGCTACAAGACGCGGCCGTGGGAGATGAACCACGTTTCCACGGTCTGCACGCACTGCGGCGATGGCTGCAAAGTCACACTCGGCGTGCGGCAGGACAACGAAGGTTCCGAGATTGTGCGCGCCGACAACCGCGACAAGAGCGGCATCAACGGTGATTTTCTCTGCGCCAAGGGACGGTTCGGCTTCGACTTCGTCGAAAACCCCGAGCGGTTGACCAAGCCTCTTGTCCGCAATGCGACCGGCAAGCTGGAACCTGCGACCTGGGATCATGCGCTGCGCTACGCGGCCGGCAAGCTGAAAGAGATTCGCCATGGCCAAAATGGAAAGACTGGGGGCGGTGCATCCATCGGCGTGATCGGCTCGAACCGCACGACTAACGAAGAGAACTATCTGCTGCAGAAGTTCGCGCGCACGGTTCTGGGCACCAACAACATCGATCACATTCGTACCAGCGACTACGCAGCCTTTGCTCGTGCACTGGCTGGCCAACAGGGCAAGACAGCCGGTCTGCGCGAGATTGGTTCCTCGCCGGCGATCCTGTTGATCGGCGGCGACCCGACCAACGAGCATCCGTTGCTGGCCTGGCAGATTCGCACCAACGTGCGGCTCAATCGCGCGCGGCTGTACATCGCGAATACGCGATCCATCAAGCTCGAACGGCAGGCCAAGGCAGCGCAGGAGATTCCAGCCGGCGGCTACAAAGATCTGGCTGCGTTTCTCGCCGGAGATTCCGATTTCAGCAAAGCTGTGCAGGCCGAGGAGTCGCTCGTCGTCATCTTCGGCGAGGAGTTTCGTGGGCGAATGGTCGAGGAGATCATGGCGTGGGGGCTCAAGCGCGGGCCCAATCCTGATTCTGTGCGCTTCGCTTATCTCGGCGACTATGCCAACTCGCGTGGCGCGGCCGATATGGGTCTCTTCCCTGACCTGCTGCCCGGTTATCTGCCGGTCTCGTCGCCGGGAGCCTTCAGCGAATACGCGAACTTATCCGCTGCGCCAGGCAAAACGCTTCCGGAGATGCTCGACGCTGCGAGCCGCGGCCAGCTTGGCGCGCTGCTCGTTGTAGGCGCGAATCCAGTGGCGAAGTTCAACGTCGATTTCGGGACGCTCGAAAACACGTTCCTGATCGTGCAGGATCTTTTCCTGACAGAGACAGCCGCGCTGGCCGATGTAGTTTTCCCGGCGGCGAGCCTCTACGAAAAATCGGGCACTGTGACCAACACCTTCGGCGATGTGCAACTGGTGCACAAGGCGGCCGATCGCGCCGGCACAAAACCGGACTTCGAGATTCTCGTCCGGCTCGCAGGCGGCATGGGCGTCGACGTCAGCACGCTGGTTCCCTTCGGCAAGCGCGGCATGACAGCCGACCTCGGCCAGTCGCGCGGCGCGCAGTCCGGCGAGGCCGACAGGCACTCGGTGTGGCTGGAGGCGAATGGTCTGGAACCAAGGCTCAGCCCCTTCGATCCGCTTGCAATTCTGGATGAGATTACGCGCCTCGTGCCGGGCTACGCGCTCGACCGGCTGAATCTATTGAGCGGCAATGATGTGCGCACAGAAGTGGCCGGCGCGCCGGGATTTGTGCCGGCTTCTGCGCTTACGCAATCCGATCTCATCGTTCCTGCACACGACAATCTGTTCACATCGGGCACACTCGGCCGATACAGCCGCGGGATTTCCGATCTTGATCGACATCAGGCGCGGGAGATGGCGGAGACGGCAGCAGATTGAGGACCAACCGCAGATCCTTCGACTCCGGTCGCCGCGGCGACCTGCGCTCAGGATGACAATAGTCAAGTGATTTTGTTGAGAAAACGAGGCTAAACGCACGTGACACTTCTTCAGTTTTTTCTGTGGAGCCTGGTCAAGGTCATCGTGGTTACGGTGATTCTGCTGATGGCCGTGGCCTATACGGTGCTGCTGGAGCGCAAGCTGGTCGGACGCATCCAGAACCGCTGGGGACCCAGCCGTGTGGGACCTTTCGGCCTGCTGCAGCCATTGGTCGACGGCGCCAAGAACTTTCTCAAGGAAGATCTGATTCCTGCCTCCGTCTATCGGCCTCTCTATCTGCTTGCGCCGATGATCTCGCTTGGCTGTGCACTGATCTCGATTGCGGTGATCCCCTTTGGCGAGCCGAACGCCGGGCCGCATGGGCTTGATCTCTTTGAAATTTCCAATATCAACGTAGGGTTGCTGGTAATCCTGGGCGTCACCTCGATTGGCGTCTACGGCATTGCGCTGGCCGGATGGTCTTCGAACAACAAATATTCGCTGCTCGGCTCTCTGCGTTCTTCGGCCCAGTTGATCAGCTATGAGCTGGCGCTTGGCCTGTCGCTGGTGGGCGTGGTGCTGCGCGCCGGCTCGTTCAATCTGCGCGCGATCGTTGAGCAGCAGGCCGAGCAAGGCATCGCCACCTGGAACATCTTTGGCGGGCTGCAGTTTGTGGCTTTCTTCATCTACCTGATGGCCGCCTACGCTGAGACCAACCGCGCCCCCTTCGATCTGCCTGAGGCAGAAAGCGAGCTGACCGGCGGCTATCACACCGAGTACAGCTCGATGAAGTTCGCGATGTTCTTCATGGCCGAGTACGCCAACATGATCACGGTAGGTTGCGTGGCTACGTTGCTCTTTCTCGGCGGTTGGACGAGTCCCTGGGGCAACCTGCTTGGCCCGGTCGAGAATAGCTTTGTCAATGCTCTGCTCTCGATCTTCTGGTTCGTCGCCAAGGTTTTTTGTTTCCTCTTTCTCTACGTCTGGGTGCGGGGAACGCTGCCCCGCTTCCGCTATGACCAGCTCATGAACTTCGGCTGGCGCTATCTGATGCCTTTGGCGATTCTCAACATCATCGGCACCAGCCTGTGGCTTGCGTACCGCTGACAGCTTTTCAAAACAGCAAAGGTGGAAATCCCGATACCGCAACGCGTTCATTTACAATCGGGATGGGTCCACCGGGACTGAATCGCTTCTTTGTCTAACCGGCCGGCGCGTTTAACCGGCTCCAGCGCTTATAGCAAAACCAGAGTTGCTGTAAACCGGAGGCATTCCCGTCAAGTTGGCGACGCCCCTGCACGGAATCGGAAAAGGCTACACCTACTCTGGTTTTGCTCGAACGGCTAAACGATGCACCTGATCCTGTTTTTCATCTTTGCCGGATTCTGCCTTGCCGGAGCCATCAATCTCCTGCTTCAGAGCCATCCCATCAACAGCGCGCTTTCGCTGATTGTGGTGATGAGCTCGCTGGCCGTGCTCTATCTGCTGCTCGGCGCGGAGTTTCTGGCGGTCGCGCAGGTCATTGTCTACGCCGGCGCCATCATGGTGCTGTTTATCTTTGTTGTGATGCTCTTGAATGCCGGCCGTGAAGACCGCACCCTGGGCAGCCGCGCGGCGACTGTTCTTGGATTTCCGGCTGTAGTGGCGCTGCTGGCCGTGCTGGCCACGCTGATCCTGCGCGTGCAGGGGCTGGGCACAGCAGCTATCAGCCAGGGCATTACGACGACTGAAGAGCTGAGCGCTGTGCTCTTTCACGAACTGCTGTTGCCCTTTGAAGTGACGTCCATTCTGATTCTCATTGCAATCCTGGGCGCCGTTGCGCTGGCGCGCCACGGGGATGGCAGCAGCCAGAGCCGCACAGAAAGGACGGCCGCGAAGTGAACCTCTTGCAACAGGACGTTCCGCTCTCCTGGTATCTGCTGCTGAGCGCGGCGTTGTTTTCGCTCGGCGTGATCGGCTTTCTCATCAAGCGGAATCTCATCACCGTGTTCATGTCGATTGAGCTGATGCTCAACGCCGTAAATCTTTCTTTCGTGACCTTCGCCCACCAGTGGCACGCAGTGAAGGGCCAGATCTTTGTCTTTTTTGTCATGATGGTGGCTGCGGCTGAGGCTGCTGTAGGGCTCGCCATCATCATCGCCGTCTTCCGCGCCCGCGCCACGCTGGCCGTGGACCGTATCGACCTGATGAAGCTATGAACGCTGACCAAACAACAGTGGTCGTCATCCATCACGGGTTCCTCTTGAATCTGTGGCTGATTCCGCTTTTGCCTTTCGCAGGATTCCTGATCAATGGAATCCTGGGTGCGCGGCTGCCCAAATGGATCGTGACGACGGTTGGACTGCTGGCGCCGCTGTTGTCCTTCGCCATTGTCTTGAGCGTGGCTCGCACTTTCTTTGGGATTGCTCCGTCGCTCCCTGCGCAGCTCTACACAGAAACACTTGGCCAACCCTGGATCAGCATCGGCACGCTCCACATCGACTTCCAGTTCGTTCTCGACCAGCTTTCGCTCGTGATGCTGCTGATCATCACCGGCGTGGGCTTCCTCATCCACATCTATTCCGTCGGCTACATGCATGGCGACAAGGGCTATGCGCGCTACTTCAGCTACCTGAACCTGTTTCTCTTCTTCATGACCACGCTGGTGCTGGCCGGCAATTTGCTGTTGATGTTTGTTGGCTGGGAAGGTGTGGGTCTCGCCTCGTATCTGCTGATCGGGTTCTGGTTCCAGAAGACCTCCGCCGCCGATGCCGGCAAGAAGGCCTTCGTGGTCAACCGTGTCGGCGATTTCGGTTTCCTCATCGGCATCTTTCTGCTGCTCGCGAACTTCGGCACACTCACCTTCAGCGAGATCGCTACCAGGCTCACGCAAAATCCTGAGTGGACAGGCGGCGTTCTCACCGCGATCTGCCTCTGCCTGCTCTTTGGCGCTACCGGCAAAAGCGCGCAGCTTCCGCTGTATGTCTGGCTGCCCGATGCGATGGAGGGCCCCACGCCCGTCTCCGCGCTCATTCATGCGGCCACCATGGTCACGGCCGGCGTCTACATGATCGCGCGCACGCATTTTCTGTTCGAGCGTTCGCCGTTCGCGCTGAGCACGGTTGCGATCGTGGGCGCTGCCACGGCGCTTTTTGCAGCGACGATGGGCCTGGTGCAGAACGACATCAAACGCGTGCTCGCCTACTCCACGATCTCGCAGCTGGGCTACATGTTTCTTGGCTGCGGCGTAGCGGCGTATTCGGCGGCGATCTTCCACCTGATGACGCACGCGTTTTTCAAAGCGCTGCTCTTTCTCGCGGCGGGTTCGGTGATTCACGCCATGGGCGGCGAGCAGGATATGCGCAAGATGGGCGGCCTGCGCAAAAAAATCCCCGTTACCTTCTGGACGATGACCGCGGCCGTCTTTGCCATCGCGGGCTTCCCGCCGCTGGCCGCCTTCTTCTCGAAAGACGCGATTCTCTACGCGGCCTTTGTCCAAGGCACGGGCGGCCAGATTCTGTGGTTCGTCGGTCTCGTCACTGCGCTGCTCACTTCGCTTTACATGTTCCGGCTGTGGTACATGGCCTTCTTCGGTGAGATGCGTTCGCACGATGCGCATCCGCATGAGAGCCCCTGGTCGATGCTCGGCCCGCTCGTGATTCTGGCCCTGCTCTCGATTGGTGGCGGCTGGATCGGATTTGGAGAAGGCCTGGGCCGCTTTGGCGCGTTTCTTGCTCCCGTACTCGGCGCGTACTCGGCGGAGTCCTCCATCCCGCATCTCGAGTGGATTCTCAGCGGCGCAGCGGTTTTGGTCGCGTTCATCGGTTTGTATATCGCCCATCTTTTATATCACCAGAAGCCGGAGCGGCCCGCGCAACTGGCCGCATCGTTGTCTGGTCCATACAAGCTGCTGGCCAACAAGTACTATGTCGACGAACTCTATGGTGCTCTCTTTACCAAGCCGTTGACCGCCTTCTCGAAGTATGTCCTCGGCTGGATCGTCGATGGAGCGATCCTTGGCGGTGCGGCGTGGCTGCTGGGCGGCGTCGCTACCTTCAGCGGCGCGATTCTGCAGCGGTGGCAGTCCGGCAATTTGCGCTCGTATGCTGCGTGGCTGGCGGCGGGTGCAGCGGTGATTATCTTGTTTGCGATTATGCCGTGGCTTTTAGGTCATCACGGCGTCGATATTGGCTGGATGGGGCGGTAAGGGTATGACCGGACTGAATCAAGGACTCGATCAATCGATTCTCACGCTCATCCTGCTGGTGCCGCTGGCAGGTGCAGTTCTGGTTGCCATCGCGCCTGATCGCGCAAAGATTCCTAACTGGATTGCGCTGCTTACCAGCCTCTTTACGTTTCTGCTTACGCTGCATCTGCCGGCGCACTTCTCAGTCGATCATTCCGGTTTCCAGTTCGAAGTCAGCCGTCTGTGGATTGCCGATCCGGCGATCTACTATCACGTGGGTGTCGACGGCCTCAGCCTTTGGCTTGTTGTTCTTACCGGATTGCTTGCACCTGTCGGCGTGCTGGCAAGCTGGAACGCGATTCAATCGCGGCGCAAGGTCTTCTACTCGCTCTTTCTGGTCCAGCAGACTGCGATGTTCGGCGTCTTTGTCGCGCTCGACCTGATGCTTTACTACGGCTTCTGGGAGCTTTCGCTCGTGCCCATGGCCGTGCTCATCGCCATGTACGGGCGCAAAGAAGGTCCGAAGGCCGCGCTCAAGTTCTTTCTCTTCACCTTCATTCCATCGGCGCCGCTGCTCGTCGCGATCCTCTGGCTTTACGCACAGACTCGCACGTTCGACTTCGCCACACTGCGATTCCTTCTGATGCACGAGCAACACTCGGCGCACGCATTGTTCTGGGTCGCACTGGCTTTTCTCGTCGCCTTCGCCGTAAAGGTGCCGGTCTTTCCGCTCCATGGCTGGCTCGCCGATACCTTCGCGGAGGCGCCCGTCGCCATGGCGATGGTGGTCGCCGGCAAACTTGGTCTCTACTCGATGCTGCGCTTCCACGTAGGACTCTTCCCTGCTCAGGCACGGCAGGTCGCGCCACTCTTGATCGCGCTGGCCGTTATCGGCGTGCTCTACGGCGCGTGCCTTGCGCTGGTACAGCGCGATTTCTTCAAGCTGCTTGCCTTCGGAGCGGTGAGTCACTTCAGCCTGGTCACGTTGGCTGTCTACGGACTCACGCTGACCGGATGGAACGGCGCAGTCTACCAGATTCTCAATCTCGGCATCGTGGAAGGCGCGATGTTCGTGCTGCTGGGCGCGCTCGACTCGCGCTTTGGAACAAGCCAGATCACGTTGTATGGCGGCCTCGCAGCCAGGCTGCCGCGCACAGCGATCTACTTTGTAATCGCTTCGCTGACCATGGTTGGCCTGCCGCTGCTGAGCGGATTCGTCGGCGAGTTCATCATTCTCTCGAGCACATTCACTGGCGTGAGCCGCGGCTGGGCCATTGCTGCCGCTGTGGGCGTAATTCTGAGCGCAACCTATATGCTCTGGCTGGTGCAGCGCCTCTTCTATGGTCCGGAGAGTTCGCTGGCGCTCTCGAAGCCGGCGATCGATCTGCGTTTCGGTGAACTGGTAGCGCTCACGCCACTGGTGCTACTAATGCTGGCCATGGGCGTTGCGCCGTCACTCTGGTTCGACACGATCCAGACCGGTGTGCATCCTCCCACTCATTTTGAAGTGCGCCTTGAATTCGTCAATCCGAGCAACATTCCGGCCTCGACTCCGGCGGAGGATCAGCGGTGAACCCTGTGCCTGACTTCGACCGCATTCTCCCCGAGGTGATCCTCACGTTGACCGGCGTGGCGATCATGCTGATCGACGCCTCGATGCCGCCCGCCACGGCGCGGCGTCCATTGGGCTGGATTGGCGCGATTGGCACAACGCTGGCTCTGTGGGCCAGCCTGTGGCAGCTTTCTCTGCCGGAAGGCACTGGCTTCTTCGGCACGGTCGAGACCAGCACCTTCACCGTCTTCTTTCATGTGCTCATCTGCGGCATTGTGCTGGTAGCGCTGCTGCTCTCGCTCGATACATTGCCCGCCGACACCCATCATCAGGGTGAGTACTATGCCCTCATCGTTTTCGGTGCAGTAGGCATGTGTCTGCTCACGGGCGCAGTCGAGTTGCTGGTGGTCTTTATCGCGCTGGAAATCTCGTCGATCTCGACGTACATTCTGGCTGGCTACCGCAAGCAGACAGGCCGCGGACCCGAGGCAGCCATCAAGTATTTCCTGCTCGGTTCCTTTGCCACGGCGTTTCTGCTGTATGGCATCGCACTCATCTTTGGCGCAACCGGCACCACGCAGATCTATGAGATTGCACGGCTCGCGCCGATGGCGGAAAACCATGCACTCGTCGTCACGGCTCTGGCCATGATGCTGGTGGGCATCCTGTTTAAGGTCTCGGCGGCGCCCTTCCATGTGTGGACGCCCGATGTGTACGAGGGCGCGCCCTCACCCGTGGTCGCTCTGCTCTCCACGGCGCCCAAGGCAGCGGCCTTTGCGTTGCTGCTACGCGTGATCTATGAGGCGTTCCCCTCGCTCCAATCTTTCTGGTCGCCGCTCTTGTGGGTAGTTGCCGTGCTCTCGATGACGGTGGGCAATCTGGCCGCGCTGCGCCAGCAGAATGTGAAGCGCATGCTGGCCTACTCCTCGATTGCGCATGCCGGCTATCTGCTCGCCGCGTTCGCGGGAACGCACACCATCGGCATCGCCGCCGCCAGCTTTTATACGGCGGCCTATGCGGCCATGAATGTGGGCGTCTTTGCTGTCATCACATTGGCCAGCGGATATGACGAGAAGCTTCCGCTCATTGAGGACTTCCGCGGACTTATCTATCGCTCGCCTCTGCTCGGCAGCCTGCTCATTTTCTTCCTGATCTCGCTCATCGGTATTCCCTTCACCGGTGGATTCTTCGGCAAGTTCTACTCGTTCACTGCGGCGATGGACGGCGGCGCAATTGTGCTGGTTCTTATCGGCCTGCTGAACTCCGGACTGGCGGCGGCCTATTATCTGCGCCTCGCCGCAGTTGCGGCGCAGCGGCCCCTCGTGGCCACTGAGAACACCGCGCCCAAGACGGAGGTGGGCGTCGCTGTAGGCGCCGCGCTGATGCTTGCCGTCGCGGCCACGCTGATTCTGGGCATCATTCCAGGCAACGTGCTGCACTCGGCACAGTCAGGAGCGCGCACGCTTCAAGCGCCTCCTGCTGAAGATCTTGCGCCGCCGATCTCCCCGGTGATCGACGTCAACCCGCAGCCTGGCCCGTAAGGTTCCGGTACAATTTTTCCGATGAAGTTAGGTGAGTTGGCAAGCCGGCTAGGCGCTGAACTGCGTGGCGATGCGAGCCTGGAAGTCACAGGCGTCAAAGGAATCGAGGAGGCGGGCCCCTCTGAGATCACCTTCGTGGCCAATCCTCGCTACGCGGGTCTGGCGCGCACCACGCGCGCAGCGGCGATTGTTGTTGAGCCGGAGTTTCAAGAGATTCCCGTAGCCACTCTTCGTATCAAGAATCCCTATCATGCCTTTTCCCGTGCGCTTGGCTTTTTCTATCAGCCCCCCGCGTATCCTCCTGGCATTCACCCCACGGCCGTAATCGATCCGACAGCCGTGATCGGCGAAGGCGCGCACATCGGCGCGTATGCGGTCGTTGGTGCAGGCGTGCATCTCGGGCCGCATGCCACGCTGTTGCCGCACGTCGTGCTCTATCCGGGCGTACACGTCGGCAGCCACTTCTTCGCCCACGCACATGCAGTGGTACGTGAGCATTGCATTCTTGGCGATCACATTACGCTCGAAAATGGCGCCATCATCGGCGCGGACGGCTTCGGCTTTGCGAAAAACGAAAAAGGCCATTGGGAGAAGATTCCGCAGTCCGGCCCGGTGCGCCTGGGCAACCGTGTCGACGTGCAAGCGAATGCGTGTGTTGATCGCGCCACAGTCGGCGCAACCGTGATCGGCGATGGCGCAAAGATCGACAATCTCGTACAGGTGGGCCATGGATCGACCGTAGGCGAAAACACGCTGCTCTGCGCGCAAACCGGACTCGCCGGCTCGTCGGCGATTGGCAACAACGCGATTCTAGCGGGCCAGGTTGGCGTCGCCGGCCATTGCACCATCGGCGATGGTGTAATTCTCACCGCGCAGTCAGGCGTCTCGCACGATGTGCCTACGGGGCAGATGCTCTCCGGCTCACCGGCCTTTGAGAATCGCACATGGCTGCGCGCGGTCACCATCTTTCAGCGGCTGCCGGAGATCATAAAGCGTCTGAGCCGGCTGGAGGCCCGCTTCGAGAAACACTTCGGCGGAAACGCTACAGCGGCGGAACGGGAATCTGCGAAGGAGAGCGGCGAGTGATGATCCGAACCGTTCGCAAAGGTCTGTTGATCGCGCTGCTGCCGATCCTCGCGGCTCCGATTGCCTGCCACTCGTATCACGTCGATACGACGATTGAAAACCGTACTGGAGGCGCCGTGCGATTGCTCGAAGTCGACTACCCAAGCGCCAGCTTTGGCACCGACAGCATCGCCGCAGGAGCGGACTTCCACTACCGCTTTCAGGTGCAAGGGAATGGGCCGGTCAAGGTGCAGTACACGGCCGCCGATGGCCACGCCGTCCAGATCACCGGCCCCACGCTGGCCGATCGTCAAGAAGGACAATTAGAAATTGTTTTATTGCCAAATGGGCGCGGCGAGTTCCATCCGCAACTCACTCCGCATCTCTGAAGGTTCCTGATTCTCAGCGCGCGTCAGCGCACCATGCTCTGGAAAAGCGGCGAGTGCAGCAAGGTGCTGAACTCGGAGTCTGTGCTGGCAAAGGCGATGTTGAGCTGACCCGCGCTCGACGAAATTGAAGTATCGTTCAGCGCCTCTTTTTCCGCGTCGGAGCTCGTCATCTTGCGCACCATCACGGCCGCGGTCATCAGCGAAGAAAGCGTAGCCGCGGTAAACGGATCGCCGGTGGAGATAGTCAGATCGAACTTCACGCCGTGCTGAAAGTCCATTGAGTACCAGCAGGCCTGCAGGCGCTTGCGCACTGTTTCGAAGTCCGTCGCCGAGCCGGCTTCGCCCAGCAACTGTCGCATCATTGTCTGCGTGCCCTTCTCGTCGAGAACGCTCCACAGCGGATTCGTATCCACACTCTGCATGCCGTTCATGATCGCGGAGTTCGAAAGCAGGTTCGGAATCACGCCATCGCGTGCATCGAGCGCTTTCGTCACTGCGTCCTTGTCGCCGAAGATCATCGTAGAGGGATCGACGAAGCAGAGCACCATGCCCGCTTTGGTCATGGGATAGATGCTGTTGGCGCGCACCATCGTTGGTTTCAGCTTCTGGCGGCGGAAACTGGCGAGAATTTCCTGCGTGGGAAACTGCCCCTGGGCAACGCCCACCGTCATCAGCGAGTCGCTGCTGCCCGAAGGGGGCCGGAAGAGCGCGAAGGCCAGATCATCGACGTACTGATCCATGCTCTCCTGATCGCCGAGCGCCGACTTGCGCAGCGCGTCATCGAACTGCTTCAACTCCGGCGGCATCACGCGATTGCGAAGGTCCATCGCGGTGGACGAGTTCTGCATTGCGCGATAGTCGATCACAACCAACTGCTGCACGCCCTCAGGAATCGCTGAGCGGGCGTCTGTCGACAGCTGCGCGGCCGACGCAAACGTAGCCGCCGCCAGCAACATAGGCGCAACCGAAAATCGAATCCAAGTCTTCAACTCACTCCTCCAGAAACCGCGCCTTCGACTGGGTTCAGCCATCCTGCGGCATCGCTCGCGGCTTTTCTTCCCTTTTCGTTATGACCCGAAAATGCGCGATCCGATGTGCTTTTATTGTACGCGTTTTCGCATTGTCTTTGCCGTTACCGGAGTCACGCCTTGCCCGGCCAGCTCAATGGGGCCCCAAGCCGGCGCTCCAGGATCTTCGTCTGCGGATCAAACTCTCTTAATTGACGCATCCACTCGCTTTCCCGCTCACAGGCAGCTTCGGGAATCAGGCCGATGATCTCTCCCTCGGCGATGGTGGCGTGATGCCGTGCCGCCAAGTAGGCGATCTTCCTGTAAACCTGAGAGATAGGCGTGGCCTCAAAGTCCGTGATGTTCATCGAAAGCTGAGCCCGGTCATGGGCCAGAACTCCCATAGCTTTGACGCCCCTGAGCCCTCCTGAGGCAGCCCGAATCTCGCGGGCGATAGCGCGCACCATCGCTACATCCGAAGAATCGAAGTAGACGTTGTAGGCCACCAGGAACTTGCGCGCGCCGACCGCGCAGGCGCCGGCGGTGGGATGCAGACCAGGGCCGCCGAGGTCCGGCCGGCGCGAGGGATCCTTGTCGGCCGCTTCGCGCAGCCCCTCAAACTGGCCGCGCCGGACATCTTCGAGGTTTGCGCGGTCCGGCCGCGAGGCTGCCGCCTCATAGAAAAAGACCGGCACGCCAAACCGGCGCCAGATCTCGAGACCCGCCTGCCGGGCCAGCAGTACGCACTGCTCCAGCTTGATGCCCGCGACCGGAACAAAGGGGATCACGTCGGCCGCGCCGATGCGGGGGTGGACGCCTTGCTGGCGTGTGAGATCGATCAGTTCTGCCGCCTTGCCAACCGCGCGCACAGCGGCCTCGACAATCGCCGCCGGCGAACCGGCAATCGTTACCACAGAGCGATTGTGGTCCGCGTCCATTGACCAGTCGAGCAGCGACACGCCCGTCTCGCGCATCGAGGCAATGATCGCCTCAACCCGCCGAGCATCAACGCCCTCTGAAAAGTTGGGCACGCATTCGACAACGGACTCGCTCATACTCATGCATCCGGCAACTCGCTAGGAGACCGGAACAACGCTCCTACTTCCAGAACGTATAGCCCACCTGAATCTGGATACTGGCATTCACTCCAGGATTGCGATCGCCCAGAGATGCCGACGAGATGTGCACCGCATTGACGCCGACATCGATCGCCCGTTTGGGCGCAGTAAAGATGTGCGCTCCGAATCCGCCCTGCGGGCTGAAGTTCCATACGCTCGTGCCACCGTCGATCGTGGATGAACTCATGAAGTTTGGCGGAAACTTGTGCGTGGTATAGATGAGTCCGCCCGCACCCTGAAACCATGGTTGGATACGCCGGGAGTGCGTGAGCAAGTTCCAGCGCAGAATCACCGGCGTAAGACTCACGCCATAGAAGGTGCCACCGCCGACCTGCAGCAGGCAGGGGACCGTCTGTCCGCTCGGCGTGCCGCAGGTATACTCCGCTTTATGAGGAGCGGGCGTGTACGCCTGCCAGAGCGGCATGATGTTGCCTGCCAGTTCAAACTGCCCGCTGAATACGCCTGCATGGATCACCGGGGTGAGCGGCTTGCCGAGCTCAACGCCGGCCGAGAGGAATTTATACGACGAGCGATCGCCGATTCCAATACCCCAGTTCACGAATGGCCCGTAGTGCCAGCTCATGTCTTTGCGCGCCCGCGCGACCGGATTCGCAGCATCATCTCCGGAGTTCGTTGTGTCAGAAGTCTGGGCGGCCACCATCATCGTGCCGGCAAGCAGGATCAGCCAAATCAACCATCGGGCCTGTCTCAAAGCAGTTCAATTCCCCCGTTTCACAAAAAATGGATCCCGTAAAACTCTCGAAGGCTCAAAAAAAGACCGCCACAACCGGGCGGCCTTCTTTGGATGCCTGCCTTTTGCCCTGATCAGCCGGCCGCATGCTCCATCTGTTCCGCGTCCATATCGAAGTTCGAGTAGACGTTTTGCACGTCATCCAGATCTTCGAGCGCTTCGAGCAACCGCACCATCTGTGCCGCCGGCGCGCCCTCGAGCTTGGTGTAAGTCGAAGCGATCATCGTGACTTCGCTCATCACCGTCGGAATACCTGCGGCTTTAACGGCGGTCAGAACAGCCTCATAGTTGCTGGGATCGGTCGTGATCTCCCAGGTGTCGCCTTCATCGCTCAGGTCTTCGCCACCATGCTCCAGCACGATGTCCATCAACTTCTCTTCGGAAGCTGCAGACTTCTCGACAGCGATAAGACCCTTTTTGGCGAACATAAATTTGACCGAACCAGACTCACCCAGGTTTCCGCCGTTCTTCGAAAAGCTATGACGGATTTCGCTCACCGCGCGATTACGATTGTCCGTCAAAACCTCGACGATAATGGCGACACCGCCCGGACCGTATCCTTCAAAGGAAATCTCTTCGTAGGTGGCGCCTTCCAGCTCGCCCGTGCCGCGCTGAATGGCGCGCTTGATGTTGTCGGCCGGCATGTTCTCAGCCTTGGCCGCGAGAATCGCGGTCCGCAACCGCGGATTACCGTCCGGATCACCACCGCCCTTGGCAGCAATCGTGATTTCTTTGATCAGGCGCGTAAAAATCTTGCCGCGCTTGGCATCCAGCGCGCCCTTTTTGTGCTTGATTGTGGCCCATTTTGAATGGCCGGACATAAGAACCCCGACGAGAAAAGATAGCAGTGCGCAGCACGCACCTGACAAGTGAGTATACCACCCCGGCTACTGGGCGAGACACTGCGCGCGAGCGTTGGCAAGCGCAATTAAACAGTGGCTTTAGCTGTATCTAAGGGAAAACTTCCGCACTACGCAGAGGCGCACCCGTAGCATCTTTCGACGAGACGATCACATCTCCGGGATTGACCGGCCACGGAATCGCCAGGTCCGGATCATTCCACAGAATCGTACGTTCGCCTGCGGGCGAATAGTAATCCGTCACCTTGTAGCAAAAGCCCGCAGATTCACTGAGCACGAGGAATCCATGGGCGAACCCCGGCGGAATCCACAGCATCTCACCGCTGCCTGCGCTCAGCTCCACGGCGACGTGGCGGCCAAAATGCGGTGAGCTCTTGCGCAGGTCCACGGCAACGTCGAGCACCGCCCCCTGCGCGACCCATACCAGCTTTCCCTGCGGCTGGATGATCTGATAGTGCATGCCGCGCAGCACGTTCTTTTGGGACTGAGAAAAGTTATCCTGCGCCCATTGCGTGGGCAGTCCGGCCTCCGCCATCTTGCGCTGATTGAAGCTCTCGAAGAAGGCGCCACGATTGTCCTTGTAGACAGGCGTGCTGATCAGGAGCACGCCCGGCAGGGCTGTCTCAGCAATCTTCATGCGTCTCCACGCTTCGCAGCGAAGTAGGGCTCGCGCAGAAGATTCAGCAGATATTGCCCGTAGCCGCTCTTGGCGATGGGATGCGCCAGGGCCTCCAGCTGTTGCGCAGTGATGAAGCCCTGCCGATATGCGATCTCTTCGGGACACGCGATATCGAGGCCCTGCCGGCGTTCGATGGTGTGTACAAAGAGGCTGGCTTCGAGCAGCGACTCGTGTGTGCCGGTATCAAGCCAGGCCATGCCGCGGCTCATGATCTCCACGTTGAGTTTGCCGGCTTCGAGATAGCGCCGGTTCAGGTCGGTGATTTCGAGCTCGCCGCGTGGCGAAGGCTTGAGCGACGCAGCGATCTGGACTACGTCACTGTCGTAGAAATAGAGGCCCGTCACGGCGTAGCGCGACTTCGGATGCTGCGGCTTTTCTTCAAGACTCACAGCGCGGCCCTGCGCATCGAACTCGACGACGCCATAGCGCTGCGGGTCCTCAACGGGATAAGCAAAGACCGTCGCACCGCTCTGCACCTTCGCGGCTGATTGAAGCTGGCGCGAAAATCCCTGCCCGTAAAAGATGTTGTCGCCCAGCACCAGCGCGCTCGGGTCGCCGGCGATGAAGTCGCGCCCAATGAGAAACGCCTGCGCGAGACCATCGGGGCTCGGCTGTACGGCGTAGCTGATCTCAAGTCCCCATCGATGCCCGTCGCCGAGCAGTTCGGCAAAGCGGCTCGTATCCTGCGGGGTGGAGATGATGAGAATTTCGCGCAATCCCGCGAGCATCAGAGTGCTCAGCGGGTAATAGATCATCGGCTTGTTATAGACCGGCAGAAGTTGCTTGGAGACGACGTGCGTGACAGGATAAAGCCGTGTCCCCGAGCCACCGGCAAGGATGATGCCCTTCATAGTCCTACCTTATGCGATTTGTATGCGCTCCGCGTAGTTCTGCTTGATCCACTCGCGATAGGCGCCGGTTCTGACGCTGTTAATCCACTCACTATTGTCGAGATACCAACGCACTGTCTTGCGCAGACCACCTTCGAAGGCTTCTGCCGGCTTCCAACCCAGTTCATTGCTGATCTTCGAAGCGTTGATGGCATAGCGCCGATCATGGCCGGGGCGGTCCTGAACGTAAGTGATCAGGCTTCTGCGGGACGCGGCGCCGGACCGCGGCCGCATCTCATCCACCAGGTCGCAGATGGTGTGCACTACGTCGATATTCGCACGTTCGCTGTTGCCCCCGATGTTGTAGGTCTCGCCGGGCTGGCCTTTTTCGAGAACGGTGCGGATAGCCGAGCAGTGATCCTCAACGAACAGCCAATCACGCACGTTTTTGCCGTCACCATAGACCGGCAGCGGCTTGCCTTCGAGTGCATTCAGGATCATCAGCGGAATCAGCTTCTCAGGAAACTGAAATGGCCCGTAGTTGTTCGAGCAGTTCGTCGTCAGCACGGGCATGTGGAAGGTATGGAAGTACGCGCGGACCAGATGGTCGGAACCAGCCTTCGATGCCGCATACGGGCTATTCGGCGCGTAGGCCGTCGTCTCGGAGAACGCCGGATCCTCGGGCCCCAGCGTTCCATACACCTCGTCGGTCGAAACGTGTAGGAAACGAAAAGCCCCTTTATCAGCTTGGCCGAGCCCATTCCAGTAGACCCGCGCCTGTTCCAGCAGAACGAAGGTTCCGTGCACATTGGTGCGAATGAATGCCTCGGGAGACGTGATGGAGCGATCGACGTGGCTTTCGGCGGCGAAGTGGACGATCGCCTGTGGCCGGTGCTGGCGCAAGAGACCTCCGACCAAATCCGGGTCGCAGATGTCGCCGCGGACAAACGTATAACGAGGATTTCCCTCGAGTGCCGCAAGATTGGCCGGGTTCCCTGCATAGGTCAGCAGGTCCAGGTTGATGACCGATGCGCTTTGGGCTTCTGTCCAGTTCAGAATGAAATTGGACCCGATAAATCCCGCCCCGCCTGTGACGAGAATTACGTCTTGGTTACTCATGGATACAGCCATCAGTATATGGTACAAAACAGCGCCATTAGCGCCCGGCTCGCGCGGCCGGTTCATGGTCGCGATGGGTTTTCAAGAAGGAACTTCTGCGGCTTAGATGATTTTTCGTTATATTAATAAATGAAGTTCCGGATGCGGCCGGACCTGCTCAGGCAAAAGTTTGGATCGATGCACGAGGGCGATTTCAGCCATCTGGAATCGCGGAGTGGTTGTGTCTTCTCGATCCACAGGTATTCCGCATCTCAACGTTCAACGGAAAAGGCTGCTATGGAATCAACGAATTATCGCCTCCGCGCACCTCAACCGCAAGGTCTCTATCATCCGCAGAATGAGCATGATGCCTGCGGCATGGGGTTGGTCGCCAACATTCGCGGCGAAAAAAGCCACGAGATCATCCGCAAAGGGCTTGAGGTGCTTATCAACCTCACCCATCGCGGAGCCGCGGGCTGCGACCCGGAGACCGGCGATGGTGCGGGCATTCTCATCCAGATTCCGCATGCCTTTTACCAGCGTGAATGCTCGGAGATCGGCATCAAGCTGCCCGACGCCGGTGCCTATGGCGTCGCCATGTGTTTCCTGCCCGTGGAACGGCACAGCCGGCTGCAATGCGAAGGCGTCTTCGAGCGCATTGCCAAAGAAGAGGGTCTCACCGTCCTCGGCTGGCGAGACACACCAGTTAACGGGGACGCCATCGGCCGCGAGGCCCGCAACTCGCAGCCATATATCGAGCAGCTCTTCGTCGGGCGTCCCGATGGCATGGACGAGGACACCTTCGAGCGCCTGCTCTACCGCGTCCGCCGCCGCACGGAAAACGAGATCGCTGAGTCCGATATCGAGGACAAGGAGACGTTCTACGTTCCTTCGTTTTCGTGTCGCACCATCATCTACAAGGGCCTGATGCTGGCCCCGCAGATCGAAAAGTTTTACCTGGAATTGGCCAATCCGCTCGTGACCAGCGCTCTGGCACTCATCCACCAGCGCTTCTCGACCAACACCTTCCCCAGCTGGAAGCTCGCCCATCCCTACCGCTACGTTGCGCATAACGGCGAGATCAACACCATCCGCGGCAACATCAGCTGGATGAATGCGCGCCAGTCCGTTTTCGCAAGCCCTCTCTTCGGCGACAAGATCAATGATCTTTATCCGGTGGTGATGCCGGGGGGCAGCGACTCCTCTTCGCTCGATAACGCCGTCGAATTCCTCTATCAGTCCGGCCGTTCCCTGCCTCACGTTATGGCGATGCTCATTCCCGAAGCCTGGGCCGGCAATCCGGATATGGACGAGGACAAGCGCGCCTTCTACGAGTACCACGCTTCGCTCATGGAGCCGTGGGATGGCCCGGCGGCCATCGCATTTACCGATGGCAACGTAATCGGCGCAACGCTCGACCGCAACGGGCTGCGCCCCGGCCGCTACATCGTCACGAAAGATGATCTCGTAGTGCTGGCCTCCGAGGCCGGCGTGATCGAGGTACCGCCTGAGGACATTCGCAAGAAGGGCCGCCTGCAGCCAGGCCGCATGTTCCTGGTGGATACGGTGCAGCAGCGCATTGTGTCGGACGGCGAGATCAAGAAAGAGCTGGCATCGCGTCAACCGTACGCAGAATGGCTCAAAGAGGAGCAGGTCACGCTCGACGTGCTTCCCGAGCCGAAGCGCACCATTGCACCCAATCCCGAAACGCTGTTGCGTCGGCAGCGCGCTCAAGGCTATAGCGAAGAGGACATACGTATCCTGCTGCTGCCGATGGCGGCCAAGGGCGAGGAGCCGGTGGGTTCCATGGGGACAGATGTGCCGCTCGCCTGCTTGTCGGACCGGCCGCAGTCGCTCTTCAATTACTTCAAGCAGTTGTTTGCGCAGGTGACGAATCCGCCGATCGATCCGATCCGCGAAGAGCTGGTGATGTCGCTCATCAGCTACATCGGCACAGAGCGCAACATTCTGGACGAAGCGCCGGAGAACTGTCATACGCTCAAACTGCCGCATCCGATCCTGTCGAATCGCGATCTTGAGAAGCTGCGCCGCGTCTCTTCCGGTGATCTGCTGGCCATCACGCTGCCGGCGCTCTTCCGCGCTGCCGATGGCGAGGCCGGCCTGAAGCACGCCTTGGACGAGCTTAGCAACCGCGCCTCCATCGCGGTGGATAACGGCTACACCCTGCTCATCTTGCAGGACCGCAATGTAGACGCAACCTATGCTCCGATTCCCAGCCTGCTGGCTATGGCCGCGGTGCACAACCGTCTGGTGCGTGAAGAGAAGCGCACGCAGGTGGCGATTATTCTCGAGAGCGGCGAACCGCGCGAGGTGATGCACTTTGCGTTGCTCATCGGCTACGGCGCCAGCGCTATCAATCCCTATCTCGCCATTGAGTCCATTCACGATCTCAAGCGGCGCGGGTTGCTGCCGGAAAAACTTACTGCGGAATACGCCGAGAAGAATTTCATCAAGGCCATCAACAAGGCGCTGCTCAAGACCATCTCGAAGATGGGCATCAGCACGCTGCAGAGCTATCGCGGTGCGCAGGTGTTTGAAGCGGTTGGCCTGAACAAGTCGCTCGTTGACGCCTACTTCCCCGGTACGGCATCGCGTGTCGAAGGCATTGGCCTTGACGTGCTGGCGCGCGAGGCGCAACTGAAACACGCATTCGCTTTCCGTCCGCTCACGGAATCTGAGACCGATCTTGTCGTCGGAGGCCAGTATCAATACCGTGAGGGCGGCGAGTATCACCTGCTCAATCCGCTGACCATCAGCAAGGTGCAGCACGCTGTACGCAACAACAACTTTGCGACCTTCCAGGAATACACAGACCTGATTGATGGCCAGAACCGCGACCTGTGCACGCTGCGCGGATTGATGAAGCTGAACTACTCCGAGAACCCGATCCCGGTCGAAGAAGTGGAACCGGCCAAGGAGATCGTGAAGCGGTTCACGACCGGCGCGATGAGTTTCGGCTCGATCAGCAAAGAAGCGCACGAGACTCTTGCGATTGCGATGAACCGTATCGGCGGCATGTCGAACACCGGCGAAGGCGGCGAAGACGAAGAACGCTTCAAGCCCGATCCGAACGGCGACTCGCGCCGTAGCGCGGTGAAGCAGGTAGCGAGCGGCCGCTTCGGCGTGACTACAAACTATCTGATCAACGCGGACGAGCTGCAGATCAAGATGGCGCAGGGCGCAAAGCCTGGCGAAGGCGGCCAGTTGCCCGGCCACAAAGTGGATGATGTGATCGCTAAGACGCGGCACTCAATTCCCGGCGTAGGGCTGATCTCGCCGCCGCCGCATCACGACATCTACTCGATCGAAGACCTCGCGCAGCTCATCTACGACCTGAAGAACGTCAATCCGCAGGCGCGGATCGCGGTAAAGCTGGTCTCTGAGGTCGGTGTGGGCACCGTTGCAGCGGGCGTCTCGAAGGCGCACGCCGACGTAGTGCTGATCTCCGGCGATACCGGCGGCACCGGCGCTTCGCCGCTCAGCTCGATCAAGCACGCGGGACTTCCCTGGGAGCTTGGCCTGGCCGAGACACAGCAGGTCCTGCTGCTGAACGACCTGCGCAGCCGCATCCGCGTGCAGACGGACGGCAAACTGCAGACCGGCCGCGATGTCGTAATCGCTGCTCTGCTCGGCGCAGAAGAGTTCGGCTTTGCTACCATGCCGCTCATCTCGATGGGCTGCATCATGCTGCGCAAGTGCCACCTGAACACCTGCTCGGTGGGCATTGCGACGCAGGATCCGGTTCTGCGCGAGCGCTTCACCGGCGCGCCGGAGCATGTGATCAACTTCTTCTTCTTTATCGCCGAACAGATGCGCGAACACATGGCCAAGCTCGGTTTCCGCACGGTCGACGAGATGGTGGGTCGCGTCGACAAGATCGATGCATCGCTCGCCGAAGCGCATTGGAAGGCAAAAGGAATCGATCTCTCGTCGATCCTCTATGCGCCCGAGTTGCCGTCACGTGTCTCCCGTCGCCGTACGCAGGCGCAGGATCACGGCCTCGGCCAGGCGCTCGATCACCAACTCATCGCCAAGGCCGCGCCCGCACTCGAATCGCAGAAGCCGGTGAAGAGCAGCTTCGCCATCCGCAACGTACACCGCACGGTGGGCGCGATGCTCGGCGGCCAGATCGCGCGCCGCTACGGCTCGGCTGGTCTGCCGGACGGCACGATTCACTTCCGCTTCCAAGGCTCAGCAGGCCAGAGCTTCGGCGCCTTTGTTCCAAAAGGCGTGACGCTTGAGCTTGAAGGCGATGCGAACGACTATCTCGGCAAGGGTCTTTCGGGCGGACGCATCATCGCATATCCGCCAAAGACCTCGAGCTTCCTGCCGGAAGAAAGCATCCTCGTGGGCAACGTGGTGCTCTACGGAGCGACGAGCGGTGAAGTCTTCCTGAATGGCATCGCCGGCGAGCGCTTCGCGGTGCGCAACTCCGGCGCGACGGCGGTGGTGGAAGGCGTAGGCGATCACGGCTGCGAGTACATGACCAATGGACTTGTTGTCGTGCTTGGCACCACCGGCCGCAACTTCGCTGCCGGCATGAGCGGCGGTATCGCTTATGTCTACGACGATCAGGGCGACTTCTCCACGCGCCGCTGCAACAAGGCCAGCGTCGATCTGGAGCCACTGGCCGGAGCCGAGGACATCGCGACTGTACGGGGCCTGCTTGAGCGCCATCGCGACATCACGGGAAGTCCGCGTGCTGCCTGGGTGCTCGAACACTGGGCCGATGCGCAGCCCAAGTTCATCAAGGTCTTCCCGCACGAGTACAAGCGTGTTCTTGGCGTTGCGCGTGTGCAGGAAGCTTATGTCTCTCCGACGCTCTCGTCGCCTCTGGTGACGGCAACATCAGCAGAGGTGCAACAGCATGGGTAAAGATACAGGATTCCTTGAGCTACAACGCGAACAGCCAGTGCGCCGCAAGGCTGAGGAGCGCATCAACGACTGGTTCGAGATCTACAACCCATTCGCAGAAGAAAAACAGCGCGAGCAAGGTGCGCGCTGCATGGACTGCGGCGTTCCTTTCTGCCACACCGGCTGCCCGGTAAACAACCTCATTCCCGACTGGAATGATCTTGTCTATCACGGCCGTTGGGAGGCAGCGATTCGCCGCCTGCATGCCACCAATAACTTCCCCGAGTTCACGGGCCGCATCTGCCCGGCTCCTTGCGAAGCCTCCTGCGTGCTGGGCATCAACCAGCCGCCGGTTTCAATCAAGCTGATCGAGCGTTCCATCGTGGATCGCGCGTGGGACGAAGGTTGGATCCATCCCGAGCCGCCCGAGCAAGCCACCGGCAAGCACGTCGCCGTTGTTGGCAGCGGCCCCGCAGGCCTTGCCGCCGCGCAGCAGTTGCGCCGTGCCGGCCACTCTGTCACGGTGTTCGAGAAAGCCGACCGCATCGGCGGCCTTCTGCGCTATGGCATTCCCAACTTCAAGCTCGAAAAGCATGTTCTCGATCGCCGCATCGAGCAGATGCGCGCCGAAGGCGTGGTCTTCGAGACCAACGCACATGTGGGCGTAAATGTCTCAGTCGAGTCGCTGCGCGATGAGTTCGACGCGATCCTTCTCTGCGGTGGCGCCGAACAGCCGCGTGACCTGAAGATTCCTGGCCGCGAGCTCAAAGGCATTCACTATGCGATGGAGTATCTGCCGCAGCAGAACCGCCGCAATGAGGGTGACTCCGAAGAGACTCTCCTCGCCAACATGAAAGCGGCCGAGCCGATTCTCGCCAACGGCAAGCGCGTCATCATCATTGGCGGCGGCGACACCGGCGCAGACTGCCTGGGTACGGCGCATCGCCAGCGCCCGCTCAGCGTGCACCAGTTCGAGATTATGCCCAAGCCGCCGGCCGACCGTTCACCCGCAACACCATGGCCGCTGTGGCCGCTGCAACTGCGCACGGAAGGCGCGCACGAAGAGGGCGGCATCCGCGACTGGAGCATCAACAGCATCAAGTTCACCGGCGACGAGCATGGCAACGTGAAACAGTTGCACGCCGTGCGCGTGGGCCCGCCGCCGAAGTTCGAAGTCATTCCAGGCTCCGAGTTCACAATGGACGCCGATCTCGTGCTGCTGGCCATGGGCTTCCTTGGTCCGGTGCGCAATGACATGCTCGAACAGCTCGGCGTTGCGCTCGACAACCGCGGCAACGTAGCTACGACCAACTACCAGTCTTCTGTCGAAGGCGTCTTTGCTGCAGGCGATATGCGGCGCGGCCAATCGCTCGTTGTGTGGGCGATCGCCGAAGGCCGCAAAGCCGCTGAAGCGGTCAACGAATATCTCTCTGCAAACCAAGAGGCGGGACCGCGCGCGTTACAGGCCGCAGGAGCGCGATAACACAGCAGCGTTCTTCCATCCTTTTCTTGATCGGGCGAAGCTCTCACCTGTTGGCGAGCTTCGCCCTTTGATTTTGCAGCGCGCCGCGATCCAGAGCGGCCGCATGAGGATGCGGTTCCCTGCTTGGTGAGAGCAGCTGGATGACGAGAACGATTGCGGGGATCAGATAGACCGTCGAGCCGCAGACCCACATAAACGCCCCCGCAGCTACCTGGTCATTGAGTGCGCTCAAGCCAAAGGGCCGCATGGGGACGTTATAGCTCGGATACAGAAGACGTCCGGCGAAGCACAGGAAGGCCGAGACGCCGGTATTGATGATGTCCGCAAGCAGAAGATATGGAATCAAGATCCAGCGCGACTTCGGCGGTCGTGATGGCCACGGACAGATGACCGGCCACCAGAAAAGCAGGTTCGTGAAAAAGAAGCACGCGTGCTCAAAGTTGTGCCAGTTCTCGGATGCGAGTGCGAACTCGTAGGCGCGCGGAATGTGCCAGCCGATGTAAGCGGCGTTCATGGCAAGCCAGGCGACGCGCGGGCGCGTAAGAAAACGCCCGATGGAAGGCAGCGCACGGCTACGAGAGAGCGGACGCAGCAGCCTGCGGATCATCCAGCGCGGCAGGCCGCGCAACATGGGAACGACTGGTGCGCCCAGCACAATGAGCGGGGGCGCAATCGACATGAGCACAAAGTGCTGCACCATGTGCATGAAGAGAAGCGAGTCGCTGAAGGTGTCGAGCGGCGATGCAACCGCGACGAAAAGCGCAACGATGCCGCCGAGAAAACAAGCCGGCCGCCACGGTGGAAAGAGCGCGGGCCGCGTGCGGCGAATGCGTCGCCAGCCACGCACGTAGATCCACGCCGTCAGCGCAAGTTCTGAGGTCACGATCCACGGAATCTCCCAACGCGTAAAGAGATCCGCTGCTGTCGTGGTCTCGATCATCGCTTCGTATCTTGTTTTCCTGGTTCTCGATTCGACGGGCTCCGGCTCATCGATGAGTTCACATGCTCAGTGTTGTTATTCGAAGGCGGCGCGTTCTCATCCGCCTGCTCAGCGGCAGCCTGCTGCGCCGGATTATAGGCCGGCGGCTCATCGGTCGGATGCAGCGTTTCGAGAAAGTTGACCAGGGCTTCGATCTCAGGCGGAGAAAGGTTCTTGCCGTACGCGGGCATATTGCCGCCGCCGGTCACTACCTTAAAGCGCATCTCGTCCATGGTCATGCGGGTCGCGATGTTGTCGAGCGCCGGCCCACGCTCGCCTCCAGAGCCGCCAATTGAGTGGCAGTTGCGGCACTGCTTGGACTGGAAGACCGCGGCCCCCTGGCGCACTAGCGGCGTGGCATCATGCAGCAGTGCGGGCGGCAATGGATCGCTGCTCCACGCGCTCATGTGCGGGCTCCAGGGAGTGCTGGTGCCCAGCTCCGTGAGCACGCCCCATGAAACTGCCAGCGTGGAAACGACCAGCACCGCGACCGGGCGGCGATGCCAGCTCTTCTCGCCCTCTGCCGCATAGAACGGCAGCGCCAGCAGAATCGCGATGCCGACAATCGGCGCAATCAGAATGAACGGTGTCTCCATCTCCGGCGGCAGATAGGAGAGTACGGTGTAAATCCAGAGGAAGAAGAAATCCGGCTTGGGTACGGTTTGGATGATCGAAGGATCGGGCTGACCCGTAGGACCATACGGTCCGAAGACGAAGGCGCACACAGCCACTGCAGCGATCACTGCACCCGAGAAGACGAGATCCTTCCAGAAGGCGCCGGGAACGAACGGAATGCCGTCTTCATGAGCGAGGCGGTTGTACTCCTCTACGTAGGTTGCACGGCGGACAAGCCGGCCCGGCATGGGCCACTCGTTCACGCCGAGCTTCAGCACCATCCAAATGTGCAGTGCGGCAAACAGAAGCAATGTGCCGGGAATGACAAAGACGTGCAGCGCAAAAAAGCGCGACAGCGTAGCTCCGGCGATGATCGGCCCGCCGAGCAACAGATGCACCAGTCCTCCGCCGATCCAAGGCACGCGGCTCGCGATGGAAGCGCCGATGCCAAGGCCCCAGTAGGCATCCTGATCGAAGCGCAACACCTGGCCGGTGAAGGCCATGCCCAGCGTCATCAGCAGGAGAAAGACGCCCAGAATCCAGGTCAGCTCGCGCGGAAACTTGTAGGCACCAAACAAAAACACCTGCGCCATGTGGATGAGCACGATGGCGACCATGAAGTTCGATCCCCACCCGTGCAGCGCGCGCAAAAACCAACCAAGCGGAATTTGATGATTGAGCACATCGAGGCTGTTCCACGCCTCACCGGCCGAGGGAACATAGACCAGCGCGAGCAGAATCCCGGTGAAGATCTGCAGAAAGAACAATGTGAAGGCAGCGCTGCCAAAGACGTACCACCAGCTCGCGGTGTTTCGCGGAACCGGATGCAGAGCCGCCTCTTTCACCGGTCCTTCGAGCTGCAGCCGACGTTCGAGCCACGCGTAGGTGCGCTTCATCCACGGCATGGGCTGTCTCCATTGCCAAGCTGGATGTTGACGAGCTTCGCTGAGTTGGAGAGCGTCGGCATCTGGCCGGCATCAATGTGCAGCTCTCCCGAAACAACCTTCCAGCCGTAGGTAAAGAGGCCGCGTTCCGGCGGGCCTGAAGCGCGCGAGCCATCCGCGTAATAGACGCCGCCATGGCAAGGACACATGAAGAGCTGCGATTGGGGAAACCAGCGCACCGGGCAACCGAGATGCGCGCAGTTGATGGCGAAGACCTGAAACTCCTGCGCTCCGGTTCGGCGCACATAGCAGGCTACGTTGTCGGTCATGCCATCCCATGAACGCGTGAATGGATTCTTGTAGAAGGCCAGCCGTGTTTCTCCTGTAGGAAATGCCTCCGCAGAGCCGAGCGACACCCACGAATCGTAGCTTGAGTCCCTTCGCCACGGTGCAAACAGATAACGCACGATGGGCACTGCAAGCACCGCACCCACCAGGCCATTGAGCGCAATGCCGGCCTTGAACAGCAGCCAGCGGCGTGAAACAGTGCGGGCGTCTTCCCCGCTGCTCGCCTGCTTCGACTGCTCCGTGATGGTTGCGCTGGTCTGGGGCAATTGCTGGGGCCGTTGCTCTTCGTGGCTCACTTCTCTTACCTCCCTGCCCCGGGCTTGCGGATGGTTGCGGTGGGGCCTTGTGGATTGCGCAGCGATCCGAGATACGCCACGATGTTGTCGACCTCCTCGTTAGACAGCGGAGTGGCCGGCTTTCCTTGCGGTCCGTCATGCCGCCAATCGGGCTGGCCAATATCAGGCCGTCCGGCGATGATGACGCTGCGCAGCTGCTGGTCAGCCATCAAAGCAAGGTAGTTCTGGCTGGTGATCTGCAGTGGCGAGGCCGCATGACAGCCGGCGCAATGCGCGCGATACGCATCGGCTCCGCGTTGTGCATCGGCGTTCTCAGGCTGTTCGTAAGGTGGAGGCGTGGCCCCGCCAAAAACGTTGGGTCTCGCCCACTGCTTGCGCATGCCTGCAATGAGCGCCTCGATCTGCTCGTTCGACAACATGCCGCCCGACGATTTGGCAAATGCGGGCATCTCTGTTCCGGGAATGCCGCCTGAGATCCAGCTATTCAGCACGTCATCATCCGCGAGTGCCTGGTACTCCGGATTCCCGAGATCGATCGCCGGGCCATTCTGCCCGTTGCGTCCATGGCAGGCCGCGCAGTTCTGGTTGTAGAGGGTTGCGAAATCCATCACCTCGCTGGGATTGCTGATAGGGCGTGGCGGATAGCCTCCGGAGATGTGCCCGCATCCGGACAGACCAATGGCGAGAGACGCGACAAACGCTGGCAGAGCGAGCCGCATCAGCGCTTCTCCTTGTCGCGCGGCGGTCCCGCAAGAGGCTTGGAGAGCATCAGGCCCGGCGCTTCGATTCCGAGGCGCGCTGCAAACGGCAGCGACTGTCCGGTTGCGATTTTGCCTTGCCGCGCAACCACAAGACCTGCGACCACACCGTAGACGACCTGCGAGATCAGGAACCATCTCCATTGAATGCGCTCGTCGAGAGCCGGATTGATGACGCCCATGAAGGCGTGCAGAATGCCTGTCCACAGCACCGGCGCAAGAACGCCGCCGAGAAACACCGGATGCCGCGGCAACATGGGCAGCATAGCGCCATAGAGCAAGCCGACCAGCACGCAGGTGACGGAGTGGATCACGATGGCTACCAGCAAACCCTGCCAGTGAAAAGCTGCAATGTCCGCTGTCGATGGATTGCTCCAATGCGCAACGCCTGCGCCGCCGAGCAGATTCACCGGATACCAGATGCTGTGCTGCGCAATGAGTCCATAGATCAACGCGGGAACGATCATCGCCAGACCTCCGGCGATGCCGCCCTTGATGCCGCTGACGACCGGATAGGTCTCCACCGGCAGATGGGCGCGATGCTCGGAGCTGAGCACGATACGGTCGACGAGCGCGCGGGGGGAGGCGATGGTCACCGGCCGATCCATGATCTCCACTTCTTCATGCTGCTCCACAGGAAGCACCTGCCGGAACCAACCCACGCAGCCCGCCACCATGAGCACCGCGCCCAGCAGGCTGATGCCCATGTCGGTCACCAGCCCGGCTACGAGCATGGTGAAGCCGAAGGCGAGCACGATCGGCCATGCCGTAGGCGCAGGAAGATGAATATGCCCGTTCGCGGCGTGATCGGATTGGTGCTGAGCGTTTTCTTCCATCACACTCACCTTCCCACGAGATATACGACGGTGAAGACCACCACCCACACTGCATCCACAAAGTGCCAGTAGAGCGCCAGCACCTGGATTCGCTCGGCATGGCTGTGATTCACCTTCCCCATCAGCGTGAAGATCATCACCAGGCTCAGACCGATCAGTCCGACGATCACGTGCGATGCGTGCAGGCCCACGAGCGAGTAGAACGTAGTGCCGAAAAGATTGGTATGCACGGTGAGATGATCTTCAAAGATCAGCTTCTTCCACTCCATGGCGGTCCCTATCAGGAACTCAAATCCCAGTGCTATCGTCAACGCCCACAGGGCAGCAAACCTCCGCATGAAGCCGTGCTCAATCGCACGCTCCGCGAGAATGATCGTCAAGCTGCTCGAGAGCAGACAGATCGTATTGAAGATCGGTATGTCGAGAATCCGCGGCGTGGGTCCGTAGGTGCTGCGGCCGATGTAGTAGATGTAGGCCACTACAAAAATGGTGAAGATGCCCGATTCGCCCACGATCAGCGAGAGCATGCCCACGCGTCCGCGCGAAGGCAACCGCCACGATTCATCTGCAAAGATGGGAACTGTACTCATCGTTCGTACTTCCAGTCGGGATCGTTCGGATGTTTAAGGTCCCACAGCGGCCGGCGGCTGCGCACCACCGGATCTTCGGCGAAGTTGTATGCCGGTGGCGGCGAAGGCGTGGCCCATTCGAGCGTCCATGCATCCCAGGGATCGTTACCCGCTTCCTTGCCGCGCCAATATGAATAGATGAGATTCCAGGCAAAGATCAGGACAGCAATTCCCTGCACGAATCCGCCCATTGAAACAATTAAATTGAGCGTGTTCCAGCCGCGGTCCGGCTCGTAGGTGTAAATCGAGCGCGGCATGCCGAGCAGTCCGACGAAATGCATTGTGTCGAAGGTGACATGAAAACCGACTAGGAAAAGCCAGAAATGCCATTTGCCGAGCGTCTCGCTCAGCATGCGTCCGGTCGCCTTGGGATACCAGAAGTAAATCGCCGAGAAGATGCAGAAGACAATTGCACCGACCAGCACGTAATGAAAGTGGGCAATCACAAAGTAGGAGTTGTGCAATTGCCAGTCCCATGGCGCGACGGAAAGCATGATGCCGGTGAGTCCGGCGATGAGGAACTGGAAGAGAAAGCCCGTGGCAAAGAGCATGGGCGTTGCAAAGTGAATGCGTCCGCCCCACATCGTCGCCAGCCAGTTAAAGATCTTGATGCCAGTGGGGATGCCGACCAGCATTGTCGAGAGCACGAAGAAGGTGTTGCCCACCGAGGTCATGCCGACCGTGAACATGTGGTGCGCCCACACCGTGAGACTCACAAATGCGATGCCGACCGACGCGGCCACCATGGCCGGGTAGCCGAAGATCGCCTTGCGCGAAAAGACCGGAATGACTTCGTTGGCGATGGCGAAGGCCGGCAGCACGAGCACATAGACCTCCGGATGGCCGAAGATCCAGAAGAAGTGAATCCACACCATCGGTGAGCCGCCCGCCTGGGCATCAAAGAAATGGCCGCCGAGATAGCGATCGATGAGCAGCATGATCTGCGCAGCGGTGAGCGGCGTGATGGTGACCAGCGTGAGCACGCTGACCACCAGCAACAGCCAGACAAAGAGCGGCATGCGCATCAGTGTCATGCCCTTGCAGCGCATGGATGCAACCGTGGCGATGATGTTGATGGCGGTTCCCAGCGTGCCGAAACCGCTGACAATCAGCGAGAGAGCCCAGTAGTCCGTATTGTGGCCCGGCGTGAAGGCCTTGGCGGTGAGCGGCGCGTAGGCAAACCAGCCGATATCCGGCGCGCTACCCATGCCGTAGAGGCCGAATCCGCCGATGAAGCTGAAGTAGAGCATGAGTCCGCCGAATGCGGTAAGCCAGAAGCTGAAGGCATTCAGCCGGGGAAACGCCATGTCGCGCGCACCGATCATCAGCGGCACAAGATAGTTCGCGAAACCGAAGAGGATCGGCATGCCCACCAGGAACACCATCGTGGTGCCGTGCATGGTGAACAGTTCGTTGTAGACCTCTGGCGAGACAAAATGATTGTGCGGAAAGGCAAGCTGAACACGGATTGCGAGTGCTTCGGCACCGGCCACCAGTAGGAAGAAGATCGAGTACACGATGTAGAGAATGCCCAGTTTCTTGTGATCGACCGTCACCACCCAACTGTGGAGCCATTCGAGCCATGTCCCGTGGGTCGGGTAGGCTTTCGGCAACGGGCCGGAAATCGGTAAGGTCTGGTCTGCCATCGTTTTCCTTCAGTGCAGGGTGGAAAGATACGCCACCAGTTGATCGACCTGATCATCACTCAGCTGCATGGCCGGCATCAGCGCTCCGGGTTTGAAGCTGTCCGGGTCCTTGATCCACGCGCGCAGATTGTCAGGCGTATTGGTTGCCGCTCCTGCTGCGATCGTGGACCGGCTCATGAGGTGCGTCAGATCAGGGCCGAATGTGCCCTTGGCCGCGGTTCCGTTCACCGTATGGCAATTGCTGCACGCCTCGTTTTCAAATACATGGCGTCCTGCAGCAACCTTTTCATCCTGCACGCCGGGCTGCTGCTGGTCCTTGACCCACGCAGCGAACTGCTCCGGTGTATCGACATAGACGCGAAGCAGCATCTTGGCGTGTTCGATGCCGCAAAACTGCGCACACTGGCCGAGATAGAGTCCAGGTTGCCGTGGGTCCATCCAGAGATCGTTGGGATGGTTGGGAATGAGATCAGTCTTACCGGCCAGTTGCGGAACCCAGAAACTATGATCGACGTCCGCCGACAACAGCCGCAGATACGTAGGCTCTGAGGCCTGCTGCGTGCTCAACGGAACATGCAGTTCATTCGCGGTGACGATGCCCAATTTCGGATAGCGGAACTCCCACCAGAACTGATGCCCGATCACCGTCACATCCAGTGCAGAGGCTGGCTTGGGCGCATCCTGCACGGCGAAGATAATGCGCGCCGTGGTGAGAAACAGCACGACGACGATGATCACGGGGATAACAGTCCATGCCAGCTCGACCTGCACGCTGCCATACACCTGCGCCGGCTCATGCTGCTCGTCTGACGGGCGCGACCTGTACTTGATGATGACGTATGTCAGCAGGCCGGCTACTGTGACAAAGATCGTGCCGGTGATCAGCAGAACGAAGAGCGAGAGACCGTAGATCTCGTGGGCAGGCGTCGACGCAGGCGCAAAGATGCTGGGTGTCGACTGAGGACCTTCTGCTACGGTCGGATTCGCACCCGCGCAAAGACCGAAGAGGAGAAAAAACAGAAATCGAATTGATGCGAGACTGCGCCTTGGCTGCATAGTCCTCAGCTTCCGCTTTCGATTTTTCACATTCGCATCGGTTCCGGGCCTCGGTTCTTACACACTCTGTGGCCCAATGCTCCAGGCGCGTCTGCGCAGGAATGAATTCATTGTGGATGGATCAACTTACATGTCGAGCGCGTCCTGCTCTCTTAGGTGCGCACGAGCGAAGACGAGTTGCCGATTCGATTATAGCGCGTCGTATTTGCTCGCGAAGTCATGGAAGCGTCATTGAATTGTCACGGCCAATTTCAAAATGGTTCTCGGAACTAACGGGCGTGCGTGAACGCTAAAATGAAAATCGTTCCACGTCACTTTTTCTCAGGCATGAGATCTTTCGCGCCGCAGCCTTGCAAAGCGCATGTGATCTTCGTCCGCTGAGCTACATTGCGAAATGAGCTATGGAACGGTTGCGGGCGCAATGGCCTCGCCTTTGGGAGAGAGGTAGCGCCCGAGCGGATTTCCCGGAAGCGCTTTGAGCCCCGCGACAACACTCTCTGCATTCAGCACAGCGCCGGCAAGGCTGGTGTGCGTATGCGGATCGGCAAAGAGCGGCTCAACCTGCGCTTCTCCCATTGCGTCGTAGCTGCGCGCGATGATCTCGTTCAGATCGACAAACGCGACCTTCTCCTCTTCAGCGATCTGCCGCGCCCAGCCACCATAATTGGCCTTATTGCGTACCACGTGACCATCTTCCCAGATTTTGCGCGGAATCGGCGAGCAGACGATGGGCGTCGCGCCCTTGGCCAGTGTGTCCGTCACATACTTCCGCATGTACCAGCCGTACGTGTGCACCACTTCATGTTTCTTGGTGATCGGGTTATCGATCTCCCTTGTCTCGTCGCCCACACCGGGCAGCGTTCCGCGCGCACGCGCCGGATCATCGAGCGGCCCGGAGTCATTGTGGCCCCACTGGAAGATGACGAAGTCGCCCGGCTTGAGCATCGCAAGCAGCTCGTCCCAGCGGCCCTCCGTAATGTAGGTCCTGCTGCTGCGGCCGCCGATGGCGCGATTCACTACGTTGATTTTGTCCGCGTCGAAATAGTCCACCAACGGCTCGCCCCATCCCCACTGCCCATTCGCGCCATCGCCCCTGCCGTTGCGCACAGTCGAATCGCCGACTAGATAGAGCGTCGGCAGGTTAGGATTTTTCGGCAGCGGCAGAGGCGGACGCGCGTGCGCACCCGGATCGGTTCCCTGCTGCGCAGTCACCTGATTCGGCGCGGGCGTGAGAGGTTGCTGTGGCCCGGTCTGAGTGGCAGGCGCTGCTGATTCAGGATTTGCATTTTGCGCCTTCACACAGACAGCAAATACGACGAAGAAGCCGAGCAGAACAATCAGTTTTTTCATGATTTCACTTAACCTCTCACGAACGATGCGCGGGTCCGCGCCCCAGTTACTTCGGCTCACCGTACGGAACATCTTTCGGATCATGGACGGCAGTGTCCGTAAACACCGGCTTGGTTTCGTCCAATGTATGAATGTTGTTGTCTGTCATCTTCCAGTTCTTTGCGTTGGCAATCGTGCCCGCGGTCGCAGCGTCGATATCGAGATGATCGAGACGGAAATCGTCGAGCGTAGCATTGGGGTAAGCGCTCACATCGAAAGCCCTTTTTGCGCCGCTGGCCTTGATGTTCCAGATGTGCACGTTACGGAAGTGTGGCAAGCCTTTATCGTCCGGCACGCGGGTTGTGAGCGTGACCCAGTAGGACGGAACGTCCTTCATACCTTCGGGTAGCGTGGCATAGCTGTAACTCGGATTCCAGTTCATCGTGATGTGAATCGGAATCGCGACGCCTTCGAGCGTCAGGTCATGGATGCGAATATTTTCAGCAAAGCCTCCGCGCGTGTGTGCTGACTTGAACAGCACGCCTGACGGAACGCCGCTCTCTGCCGTAATGTTATAGGCCTCGATGTTGCGAAATCCACCTGAGGTCTCACTGCCAATCGTCACAGCCGCCGCACCATGTCGAATGATCGAGTCGCGCAATACCACGTCTTCGGTCGGCCGGTTCACGCGCAGCCCATCGGAGTCGCGGCCTGCCTTCAGGCAGAGCGCATCGTCATTCACATCGATATCGGCATGCTCTACCAGCACCTTGCGCGAAGAATCGATATCGATGCCGTCCGTGCTGGGCCCTTTACCGCCTTCATTGTTGCGAATCACAACGCCATTCACATGCACGTCATGCGAATAGAGAATCTGCACGGTCCAGAAGCCGGATCGCTTCAGTTGAATTCCTCCGCCGACCTCGACATTCGAGGAGTCCTGGATCAGCATCAGCCGCGGACGCCGGCAATCGTAGTCCGAAGCCCAGCGCAGGCCCTTAGGCTCATAGCTGGCGCGCAAGTCCCAATAGGACTTCCACCAGATCGAACCATCACCGTCAATGATTCCCTTCCCAGTAATCTTCACATCGTGCTGGTCGCGCACATTGATCAGCGCAGCGGGCCAGGTCATCTCAATGCCGGCAATGCGCGTCGGCAGCATCGGATAATCGTTGAGGCTCTGCGAGCCGATAAGCGTGACGCCTTCGGGAACATCGAACGTCACGCCAGACTTGAGAAACAGAGAGCCGGTTCGATAGACGCCAGGCCGCAGTGTTGCCGTGCCGCCCGCCGCTGCAGCCGCATCAATCGCCTTCTGGATCGCCATCGTGTCGAGACTGTTGCCGTCTGCCCTGGCGCCGTAATCGTTAGCAAAGATTGGGCGGGGCGCCGCGAGCGCGGCAATTGCAGCCAGGAAAAGAACCAGAAAGATCGCAGAAGTTCGCCCGAGGTTTTTCATTCGTCAGCCGGTCTTCATCTTACCGGGTCAGGGAACGCGTGCGCTTCTCACCAGGAATAGACAGCCAAAATCGAAGGCGCGCCGCTCTTGCCGTCGATCACATTCACCTTCAGCACCGTCTCGAGATTCTTGTTTGCAAAGCCGCCGCTTCCTACTTGATCTCGCAGCAACTGAAGGTAGTGTGGACTGGTGGCAAACTGCGCCGCGGCCTCTGTTCCGTTGCGGCCGAGACCGGCGATTGCAACTACCCATCCGTCGATCGTCGGATCGTGAAACCGCGCCACAATGGCGTAGTCGTCCGCGCTGGAGTAGGGCTGCGATTCGTCGCGCCGCCACTTTACTCCTGGCTGTGTCTGGTCGACGATGACCTCTCCGGGCCGCGGCGAGAAATGAAACCGCAGCGGGTCAAGCAGGCGAAGCGTCCACTGATTGTTGTATGCACCAAGCAGAACCAGCGGATGCTCGCGCAATTCGGTCAGCGGTGTCGACGCAGAGGAAACCAGCTGCGATGAAGCCCCGGAGCTGACGGTCACATCGCTGATCTGCGTGATGGCTGAAGCAATTTGCATCGAGACGAAGGTGTAATCGAGATCGCGCCCGGCCGTCGTCACGCCTGAGTAGTTGTTTTGCGCGAAGATTACGCTGCCGGTGCAGATCATCACCTGGCGCGTGTCGCGCAAAACCGGCGCCCAGAAGACTTCCAGAGCCGACGGTGGGTTGTTGGCGCGTGCTCGCCACACGATGCCTGCAATGATGCCCGCGAGCGAGATCACCGCCGCAGCAATCATCCAGAAGATTCGCTTCCGGCCCATCTTCTCGATGGGCAAATGTGAAGCCGGAGCAACTGCACCTACGGGCGCAGTGATCGGAGTTTCCGGAGGAACCACCGAACTGAGTTCTGAGCTCGATATGTGCCTCTCCGCCTCGGGCTGCAACTCTACGCCGGCGGGTTCCGAGTGGCTGTCTTCCCGATCCTCGTGCGCGTAGGTGAACTCCGGGATGTAGGAGCCCGGCGGAAGCGAGATGCGGATCGGGGAGTTGTGGCCGTGTTCGGAATAGTAGAGCAGGAGCCGCTTGCGCACCTCGCCCGCGGTATAGCGAACCACGGTATCGGTGTTGGTGTCGTAGGTGGGCGGGCGATGAAAAACCTCGACGCCCAGCGTGCGCTCTTTCAGAAGATCCGATCGGCCTGCCAATGTGTGCTTGACGATATATTCCAGCAGCGCCGGGTAGCGCTTGCTGTTGCAGAACTGCGGACTGGCAAGGATCGCCTGCAGCTCGCGCAGGATTACATCTCTGTCCTGTGCGGTATGCGGTTGCCAGACCTCCCGTACTGCATTGGGTCGATTCATCAGCTTTCAAATCATACGGTATCGTTTACGAGGTCGCAATCAGACGTTTGACACAAGCCCGAGACGGTTGATCAATTGCCGAAATTTCAAATACTTAATCCGATGAGTTTGATGCAAACGGTGAGTCACTTGCCAGCTCTCAAAGCAACTTTGTTACAAATCCGTGGTCGGTCAAGAAGCCTGTCCTCTCCTCGCAGCTTTTCAATCAACTACTGAGTTGTGGCTCCTGAGCGACCAAGTAAAGAATACCGATCTCGATTTAGTTCGCTCTTTGGCGTAAAGACCTCGCCTGCAAGCAAGAGCCAACCGCAATCCACCGCGGCCCACCGCGCTGCTGTTTGAGGAGGAAGTTTCCATGAACCGTTTAGCCAGTCTCAAGACGCACATCTCTATCCGTACCAGTACATCGATCTTCGCGGCCGTGGCCATCCTCGGTGCTGCATTCTGTTGTTTAAGCAGTTGGGCCCAAAGCGGAGCCGGTTCCATCCAGGGCACTGTCACGGACCCGACGGGCGCCGTCATCGGCAATGCCACTGTGCATGTCGTGAATCACGCAACCGGCGTAGCCGCCGATACTAAAACGAACAATGTCGGCTTTTATCAAGTGCCCGGGTTGCTGACCGGAACCTATGATGTCTCGATTACCGCGCCGGGCATGAAGACCAGCAAACAGACAATTGAGCTGCTGGTGGCCCAGAACGCGATCATTGACGCCAAGCTGGAGCCGGGCGCTGTGACCCAGCAGGTGGAGGTCTCAGCCAATACAGTTCAGCTCGTCACTACAGACAACGGGACCATCAGCTCGACTCTTGAAAATGCCAGGATCAACCAGCTCCCCATGAACGGGCGCAACATCATCACGCTGGTGAATCAGACCACGCCGGGACTGGAGAGCTGTCCGGAATCCAGTTCGTGCGCCAACGGCCAGGAAGGCCCGTCAACCGAGTATGAATCTGATGGCGCCACCATCACCAACCGTGAATTCGGCGGCACGCACCAGGGCCAGAGCCAGATGATCGATCCGGATGCGATCCAGGAGGTCCGCGTGGAAGATGCTGCGGCCGGCGCGCAGTATGCGTCTCCAACGACCGTCATCCTCAATACCAAGTCCGGAACCAACCAGTTGCACGGCTCGGCCTTTGAAACGGCGCGCAACAACGCGATCGGCATCGCCCGCGGCCGTAACAATCCCTCGAATTATGTCGCGCCGCAGTATATTCGCAATGAATTCGGTGCTTCGGTGGGCGGCCCCATCGTGATTCCGCATCTCTATCACGGAAAGAACAAGACCTTCTTCTTCTTTGCCTATGAGCGGTACTCACTGGCGCAGTCCCCTTTCCAGAATGAAGCGGTGCCGACGCCGCAGATGCAGAATGGCGACTTCAGCCAGGCGACCAACAGCTCGAACATCCTGCAGCAGCTCTATGATCCAGCCACCACCGGCACCGCCGCGACTAATTTCAGCCGGCAGACTTACACGAAGGAGTACACCGAGGGGCCAGGTGCGGGTCCCGCAAACTGCAATGGCGACACGAACTGCATTCCCGCCAGCCAGGAGGCTGCGCTCACCAAAACCCTGAATGCGATGCAACCAACGACCACCGGTAAGTACGGAGTTTTCTATCCCAATATCAGCCCCGTCGCCGGAAATAACTACACAGGATCGGTGAAAGAACTCACCGTCGAACCCCAGATCACCTGGCGTCTCGATCAGGTATTCAATGAGAACAACCGGGCATATCTGCGCTACACGCAGAACCAAACCACCAGCATGACGCCGCGCAATGATCCGAACAATGCCTCGTACACGCTGGCAGCGACCGCCCCGGGAGGAGCCGCGATTCCGGCGTTGGCCAGCGGCGTCTCCTACACGCCCACAAACCTGTATGCAGCGGCTCTGGGCTACACACACGTCTTTTCGCCGACGTTCTTTTCTGAGACCGTGCTGAGCCAGACCTGGTACGGAGAACACAACTTCGCCGGCGGAACGCCCAATGCAGATTTCGAAAAGGAATTGGGTCTACCCAATAACTTCGGTGAGCCGGGCTTCCCTTCGATTACGGGCATATTTTCCCAATTTGGCGGTACGCAGTTTCAGTACAGCGTAACCACGACCACCTACAACATCGACGAGAACCTGACCAAGACGCTCGGCAAACATCAATTGCAATTCGGCGGCCGCTACCGGTTCGAACACATCGGATCAATCCCAGACGAGATTAAAGACACTTTCCAGTTCGGCACCTACGCAACGGCTCTCAGCGATCCTACGAAGTACACGTCTTCGGCTGCGACCGCGACCGCGAACACGGGCCAGGCGAACGCCGACGAGTTCCTGGGCGCGGCCTACTCCTACAGCAACAACATCGAACCCCCATACCAGCACCTGCACGATATGGAGATCGACGCCTACATCCAGGACAACTACCGCGTGCGCAGCAATCTCACCCTCAACTTGGGCCTTCGCTGGGAAGCGCATCCGGCCATGTGGGAAGGTCAGGGCGCAATGATGGGCTTTGACCTGAACAATCATGCGATCGTCACCTCCGCACCGACATCCCAGCTCATTGCCGAAGGGCTGACCACGCAGGCTGTCATCCAGAACGACATGCTCAACGGCGTAAAGTTCGAAACCCCGTCGCAGGCGGGTCTGCCGCCGATGCTGGTCCACGACTACAACCTCACCTTCAGTCCGCGTGTGGGGGCAGCCTGGACGCCCTTTGGGCACTGGGGCACCGTGCTGCGCGGAGCCGTCGGACGGTACATTTATCCCGTGCCGGTTCGTGAAGAGGCGCGCCTGATCAACCGCAACAATCCCTTCACCGCTGGTTATTCAGAGAACTACACCAGCGCGAATTACACGCCGCATGCCGGTTACATGATGTTATCGGGACCAAACACTTCGCCAAGCTTCAACTACAACACGACGAATGCGACAACCGGAGCAGGCTGGCCAATCATGGGCACCAACAGCGCCAACGTGATCAACAGCAGCAGCACCACGGCGATCACACCCGGTTTGAGCATCGTCAGTATCAATCCCGACAATCCTCCTTCGTACGTTGACGAGGCAAATTTCACGATCGAGCAGCCGATCAAATGGGGCTCGGTGCTGCGCGTCAGCTACCTGTACACGCATGGAACTAATCTGAACAACTCCTTCTACTACAACGATCATCCCTCGACCTACATCTGGGAGGTCCAGCAGGGCGCGCCGACTCCGGCCAACCCAGGAAGCGCAGTCTCGCCGTATAACTCGAGCACCGGCACCGGCCCGTATGACAACCTGAGCTACGGCTCGGGAAGCTACCAGATCCAGAAGTCGGGGTGGTCGAACTACAACGCTCTGCAGGCTGTCTACCAGAAGCTCTATCACAGCGGTTCTGCCTGGCAGGTGATGTACGTCTGGGAAAAGAACCTGCGCACCGGCGGCGACTACGGCGGCCAGAATGGAGATGACGTCGAACCCTATATCGATTTCGTGAACTCGTATGTCGGCAACTACGGTCTCGCTGGTGCGAACTCGGTGACCATCGCGCCTGCCGGTGCCGGAGTCCTGCCCGGAGCTCCCAATCTTCCGCCACCGCCTCCCTCAGGCACGCAACCCTGGCAATACTACAAAGCTTTGAACCGCTGGGAGAACTACATGGTGGACACCAACACGCCGCCACAGCACCTGCAGTTCAATGGCCTGATCGACTTCCCGTTCGGGCGTGGCAAGCATTGGCTCAGCAATGTGAACAAACCCATGGACGAACTGGTGGGAGGGTGGCAGCTCGCCGCTTCGGGCAATCTGACGATGAAGGATTTCCAGCTCAATCTCTCCGGTTCGACGAACAAGACAAACTACGGACCGACCAGCAAGCTGGTGAAATACAAGAAATCCGCGCCGATTACCGATTGCAGTAGCGGTCAGTGCGTGAAGGAGTACGAGTGGTTCAACGGGTATATTGCCCCGACGGCGATCTCCGGCAATCCCTGCGCAGGTGGGCTGAGCAATGTGGTCAGCGGTCTGCCTTCGGGTTGGCAGCCCTACCAGGCTCCGTTGGATACATCTTGCAGCGCACCTGTCGGCGGCAAGACGGTGACAGACAAGTACTACGGCGAAAACGAAGTTGCCATGAACGGCGTTACAGGGCTCGCTTATCCAGGCGCGAAGCCCCAAAGTAACGGCACAGTCATTGGGTACGGTATCGCGCCAAGCACCGCCAACAATGGCGCTTCACAGGCCGCCGTCGATGTCTCGAATCCGTTTGCTCACACGATTCTGAATGGTCCGTGGAACTGGGGAGTCGATGCATCGCTGTTCAAGGTCTTCCCCATCAAGGAATCCATTGCCCTGCGCGTCAACGTGGATGCCTTCAACGTCTTCAACAACCAGGGCCTTGCTAATCCCAACGGAAGCACGGGCGAAACCTGCGTGTCGGCCGGAACCTCGGTCTGCAGCTCCTACAACACGCCTCGCCAGATACAGCTTTCGGCGCGGTTGACCTTCTAGACAAAACTTTTCACTGGGAACAACGCTCGCCCCGGCCGCCATGGCGACCGGGGCTTTTCTTTGCCATTTCGCTGGAGTTCGCTATCCATTTCACGCGTGAAATTCACCTGCGAAAAATCTCAGACAACCTAAACTCGCCGGTTCGCATCTATTCAGACGCTCCATGAACAGGGCTATGCGTCCAAGTCCGGATTTCTTCTCGGTTTCGAGTGGTCCGGCGTTCTAGCTTCCATCCAGGAGTTTGCGAATTATGGGGACTACCGTTGAGACGCCCGTTACGGGGCAAAACGGGCAGAACTTTGCTTCATCTGGCGCCTTGGAACTGCCGGCACACGAGTGCCTGGCTGCGATTCTCGAAAGCCTGCAAACCATGAAAAACGGCGACTTTAGCGTAAGGTTGCCGGTTACCTGGACGGGCCTTGCCGGGAAGATCGCGGACAACTTCAACGAGATTGTCGTAGCCAACGAGCAGATGGCCTTTGAGTTGAAACGCGTAGGCCAGACGGTCGGCAAGGAAGGCAAAACCCGTGAGCGCATCCGTGTGGAGCAGCGCCGCGGCGCCTGGGGCGAGATGGAAGTCTCGGTCAATACGCTGGTCGAGGACCTGCTCCGGCCCACTACCGAAGTAACGCGCGCTATCGCCGCGGTGGCCCAAGGTAACTTGACGCAGACGGTCCGGCTGGACGTGGACGGCCGCCCCCTGGAAGGCGAGTTTCTGCGATCAGCCAACATCGTCAACACGATGATCCAGCAGCTGGGCGTCTTCACCGCCGAAGTGACGCGCGTGGCCCGTGAAGTGGGCACGGACGGCAAGCTGGGCGGTCAGGCTATGGTGCCCGGCGTGGCCGGCACGTGGAAGGACCTTACGGACTCGGTGAACTCGATGGCCTCGAACCTCACCGGCCAGGTACGTAACATTGCCGAGGTCGCAACGGCCGTGGCCAGCGGCGACTTGTCCCGCAAGATCACGGTGGACGTCCGCGGCGAAATCTTGCAGCTGAAAGAGGCCATCAACACTATGGTCGATCAGCTGCGCTCCTTCGCCTCTGAAGTGACGCGCGTGGCCCGCGAGGTGGGCACCGAGGGCAAACTCGGCGGACAGGCCGTCGTGCCCGGCGTGGCTGGCACTTGGAAAGATCTGACTGACTCGGTCAACGCCATGGCCGGCAATTTGACAGCGCAAGTCCGCAACATTGCTGAGGTGACGACGGCCGTGGCCCGCGGCGACTTGTCGCGCAAGATCACGGTAGACGTGAAAGGCGAGATTCTCGAACTTAAAGACACTATCAATACGATGGTGGATCAGCTTAACGCCTTCGCGGGCGAAGTGACGCGCGTGGCCCGCGAAGTAGGCACCGAAGGCAAGCTCGGCGGCCAGGCCAATGTGCCCGGCGTGGCCGGCACCTGGAAGGATCTGACCGACAACGTCAACTTCATGGCCGGCAACTTAACTGGTCAGGTCCGTAACATTGCTGAAGTCGCAACCGCCATCGCCAACGGCGACCTTTCTCGCAAGATCACGGTCGACGTGCGCGGAGAGATCCTGCAGCTCAAAGAAACTCTCAACACGATGGTGGACCAGCTGAACCGGTTCGCTGGCGAAGTGACGCGTGTGGCCCGCGAAGTGGGAACGGAAGGCCGTCTCGGTGGCCAAGCCAACGTGCCCGGCGTGGCCGGTACCTGGAAGGATCTCACCGATTCGGTGAACTCGATGGCCGGCAACCTGACGGCGCAGGTCCGCAACATCGCCGAAGTGACGACAGCCGTGGCCCGCGGCGACTTGTCGCGCAAGATCACCGTCGACGTGAAGGGTGAGATTCTCGAACTCAAGAACACCATCAACACCATGGTCGACCAGCTCAACGCCTTCGCCGGCGAAGTGACGCGCGTGGCCCGCGAAGTAGGCACCGAAGGCAAACTCGGCGGCCAGGCTGTTGTGCAAGGCGTGGGCGGAACCTGGAAAGATCTCACGGACAACGTGAACTTTATGGCCTCAAACCTCACAGGCCAGGTGAGAAACATCGCCGAAGTGGCAACGGCCGTGGCCCGCGGCGATTTATCGCGCAAGATCACCGTCGACGTGAAGGGCGAAATTCTCGAACTCAAAGACACCCTCAACACGATGGTGGACCAGCTCAACGCCTTCGCCGGCGAGGTTACGCGCGTGGCCCGCGAAGTGGGCACAGATGGCAAGCTGGGCGGGCAGGCCAACGTACCGGGCGTCGCCGGAACATGGAAGGACCTCACGGACAACGTCAACTCGATGGCCTCGAACCTGACTGGCCAGGTGAGAAACATTGCCGAGGTGTCGACTGCCATCGCGAATGGCGACTTGTCGAAGAAGATCACGGTAAACGTGAGCGGCGAAATTTTGCTGCTCAAAGAAACCATCAACACGATGGTCGACCAGCTCAACCGGTTCGCCGGCGAAGTAACGCGCGTGGCCCGCGAAGTGGGCACGGAAGGCAAGCTCGGTGGTCAGGCCAACGTGCCGGGCGTAGCCGGAACCTGGAAAGATCTTACCGACAACGTGAACTTCATGGCCGGCAACCTGACCGGCCAGGTCCGCAACATCGCCGAAGTGACCACAGCCGTGGCCCGTGGCGACCTGTCGCGCAAAATCACGGTCGACGTGAAGGGCGAGATTCTCGAACTTAAAAACACCATCAACACGATGGTCGATCAGCTCAACGCCTTCGCCGGCGAAGTGACGCGCGTGGCCCGCGAAGTGGGCACGGACGGCAAGCTCGGCGGCCAGGCCGTGGTGCCCGGTGTGGCCGGAACCTGGAAGGACCTGACGGACTCGGTCAACTTCATGGCCGGCAACCTCACCGCTCAAGTCCGCAACATCGCCGAAGTGGCAACGGCTATCGCCAACGGAGACTTGTCGCGCAAGATTACCGTGGACGTGCGCGGCGAAATTCTGCAGCTCAAAGAGACGCTCAACACCATGGTCGAGCAGCTCCGCTCCTTCGCTGCCGAAGTTACGCGCGTAGCCCGCGAAGTCGGTTCTGAAGGCCGTCTCGGCGGCCAGGCCAACGTGCCTGGTGTCGCCGGAACCTGGAAAGACCTTACGGATTCGGTGAACGGCATGGCCGGCAACCTCACGGCTCAAGTGAGAAACATCGCCGAAGTGACCACGGCCGTGGCCCGCGGCGACTTGTCGCGCAAGATCACGGTCGACGTGAAAGGCGAAATTCTCGAACTCAAAGACACCATCAACACCATGGTGGACCAGCTCAACGCGTTCGCCGGCGAAGTGACGCGCGTGGCCCGCGAAGTCGGCACCGACGGCAAGCTTGGCGGCCAGGCGCAGGTGCCGGGCGTCGCTGGGACGTGGAAAGACCTTACCGACAACGTGAACTTCATGGCCGCGAACCTTACCGAACAGGTGCGCGGCATTGTGAAGGTGGTGACGGCTGTCGCCAACGGCGTGCTCACGCAAAAGCTCACCGTGAACGCCAAGGGCGAAGTGGCCGCGCTGGCCGAAACCATCAACAACATGACCGACACGCTGGCGACCTTCGCCGATCAGGTGACTACGGTGGCCCGCGAGGTCGGCGTGGAAGGCCGTCTGGGCGGCCAGGCCAACGTGCCCGGCGCAGCCGGTACTTGGAAGGATCTGGTCGGCAACGTAAACCTGCTGGCCGACAACCTCACCAACCAGGTGCGCGCTATCGCTGAGGTGGCCACGGCCGTGACCAAGGGCGATCTCACCCGATCGATTCAAGTGGAAGCTCGCGGCGAAGTGGCCGAGCTCAAAGACAACATCAACACGATGATCGACAACCTGCGCCTGACGACCGATCGCAACACGGAGCAGGACTGGCTGAAGACGAACCTCGCCCGTTTCACCGGCATGTTGCAAGGCCAGCGCGATCTGGGAACCGTGGGCCGCATGCTGCTTTCTGAGCTGGCTCCACTCGTGAACGCGCAGCAGGGTGTCATTTATCAGATGGGCGGCGGTGAAGCACCAACCAGTGGCGAAGGCGCTCTGGTGCTGCTCTCCACCTTTGCCGATACGCCTGAAGGCAGCTTCGCTGAAGTACGTATCGGCGAAGGCCTCATCGGCCAGTGCGCGGCTGAAAAGCGGCGCATGTTGATCTCTGAACTGCCGAAGGGTACGTCGCCGATCCGCTCAGGCCTCTTCAAGGCCAAGCCCAAAAACGTCATCGTTCTGCCTGTGCTCTTTGAGGACCGCGTCAAGGCCGTCATTGAGCTCGCGAGTTTGAGCGCGTTTACCGCATCGCACCTGGCCTTCCTCGAGCAGCTCACTGCCAGCATCGGCATCGTGCTCAACTCGATTGAAGCCACGATGCAGACGGAAGGCCTGCTGAAGCAGTCACAACAGCTCGCCACCGAGTTGCAGAGCCAGCAGAAAGAGCTGCAGCAGACCAACGAGCAGTTGGCGCAGAAGGCGCAGCAGTTGGCCGAACAGAACTACGAGGTGGAACGCAAGAACCAGGAGATCGAGCAGGCCCGCCGCGCGCTTGAAGAAAAGGCCCGCGAGCTGGCGCTTACCTCGAAGTACAAATCCGAGTTCCTTGCCAACATGTCGCACGAATTGCGGACACCGCTCAACAGCATTCTGGTGCTGGGCCAGCAGCTCGCCGAAAATCCCGATGGCAGTCTCTCACCCAAGCAGGTTGAGTTTGCACGCACCATTCACGGCGCAGGCACTGACCTGCTCAATCTCATCAGCGACATTCTCGACCTCTCGAAGATCGAATCGGGCACTGTCTCGGTCGAAGCAGAAGAGATCTTCTTTGGTTCGCTGCTCGATACAGTTTCACGGCCGTTCCGCCACGAAGCGGAAAACCGCAAACTCACCTTCGAGGTCACGGGCGATCCGCGGCTGGGCCGCAGCCTGGTTACGGACTCGAAGCGTCTGCAGCAGGTTCTCAAGAATCTGCTTTCGAATGCCTTCAAGTTCACCGAGCAAGGCAGCGTGCGGCTCAATGTTTCGCGCGCCTCCACCGGCTGGAGCCCCGACCATCCAATTCTCAGCGGCGCCGGTTCCGTGATTGCTTTCCAGGTCACCGACACGGGCATTGGCATTCCACCGGAAAAGCAACGCATCATCTTCGAGGCCTTCCAACAAGCCGATGCAGGCACGAGCCGCAAGTTCGGCGGCACGGGCCTTGGCCTTGCCATCAGCCGCGAACTGGCCAACCTGCTCGGCGGCGAGATTCAACTCAAGAGCGCGCCAGGACAAGGCAGCACGTTCACGCTCTATATACCGCAGACCTACGTAGGCCCGGCCGTTCCCAACGTGCCCAGGGTCGAGAAGAGTGGGGTTCCCGTAGCTACACCCACGTTCCTCACCACAATCTCGGTTGCGGAGAAGGATGCGCACATCGAGGATGATCGCGAGAATCTCCTCGAAGGAGACGCGGTTCTACTCATCGTCGAAGACGATCCGCACTATGCGCGCGTTCTCTGCGACCTTTCGCGCGATAAAGGTTTCAAGGTGCTGGTGGCGCCCAACGGAACCGAGGCCCTGTCACTGGCCCGCGAGTTCAGGCCCACTGCCATCTCGCTCGACGTCTTTCTGCCGGACATGCTGGGCTGGACCGTGCTGAACCATCTCAAGCAGGATCCAAAAACCCGCCACATCCCGGTGCAGATGCTTACGCTCGATGAGGACCGCCACCACGGCCTCTCGCGCGGCGCTTTTGCCTTCGTCACCAAGCCTTCCACCACCGAAGACCTGGATGCAGCGCTCACCCGCATCCGCGAATACGCGCAGCCTCGCCGCAAGCGGCTGCTGGTGGTTGAAGACAACCCAGCCGAGCAGTTAAGCACGCGCGAGCTGCTCTGGCATGAGGACATCGACATTGATGTCACGGACTCCGGCACATCGGCCCTGAGCGCACTTGAGGCGAGCGACTACGATTGCGTGGTGCTCGACCTGCGGTTGCCCGACATGAGCGGCTTCGAGGTGCTGGAGCGGTTACGCGATACGCCCAAGCTGAAAGACTTGCCGGTCGTCGTCTTCACCGGGCGCGAGCTTACACCCGACGAAGATGCGCAGCTGCGCACATTGGCGCGTAGCGTTGTTGTGAAAGACGTCGAATCGCCTGAGCGGCTGCTCGATGAGACGGCGCTGTTCCTGCATCGCGTGATCTCGAATCTGCCCATCGAAAAGCAGCAGATGCTCGACAAGCTGCACGGGTCAGACGAGGCGCTGATCGGCCGCAAGGTGCTGGTCGTCGATGACGACGTACGCAACATCTTCGCGCTCAGCAGCGTTCTGGAGCGGCGCGGCATGACGGTGCTTTCCGCAGGCACAGGGCGCGAGGCGATTCAGACAATCGAATCGACGCCTGACCTGGCGATCGTTCTGATGGACATCATGATGCCTGAGATGGATGGCTACGAAACCATGCAGGTGATTCGCCAGAATCCATCGCTGCGGCGCTTGCCGATCATTGCCCTCACCGCCAAGGCAATGAAAGGTGACCGCGAGCGATGCCTCGAAGCAGGGGCCTCAGAATACCTGGCCAAACCGGTCAACACGGAGCAGTTGCTCTCAGCGTTGCGCATGTGGTTGCACCGCTAATAGCATTGGGAAGATGACCGGGAGAGCATCGATGACGGCGGACGATAAGGCAAACATTTTAATGGTGGACGACCAGCCGGCTAAGCTCCTGAGCTACGAGGTGATTCTTGCCGACCTTGGGGAAAACCTGATCAAGGCCACGTCTGCCAGTGAAGCGCTGAATATTTTGTTGAAGACCGATATTGCCGTGGTCCTGATGGACGTCAGCATGCCGGATGTGAATGGCTTTGAGCTTGCGGACCTGATCCGGCAGCATCCGCGTTTTCAGAAGACTGCAATCATCTTCATCTCCGGCGTTCACTTTACGGATTCCGACCGCATCCAGGGATATCGCAGTGGCGCGGTCGACTACATCTCGGTGCCGGTCGTTCCTGAGGTGTTGCGCGCCAAAATCAGCGTCTTTATCGAGTTGCATCGCAAGACGCGCATGCTGGAGGCACTCAATCGCGATCTGGAACAGCGTGTAGCGGAACGTACCGAGGCGTTGCGCAAAAGCGAGGCTGAGTTTCGCGTGCGCGCGAAGCTGCTCGAACTGGCTTCAGAAGCGATCATGGTGCGCAATCTTGACGGGGCGATTCAGTTCTGGAACGCGGGCTCAGAAAACCTTTACGGCTGGCGGAGAGAGGAGATGATCGGCCGCGATCTTCATGCCACGCTGAAGACGGTTTTTCCTGTTCCGCGACAGGAGGTCGAACGGGCACTGCGCAACCACGGCTCCTGGCAAGGGAATCTGACCCAGAGAACCAAGGACGGCGCAGAGATCGTTGTCGCCTTCCAGAAGACGATGAACCATGAGGGCAACGCCGTTCTCGAAGTTGGCCGGGATATCACCGCCCAGTTGCGCGCTGAAGAAGCGCTGCGCGAAACCGAGAAGCTTGCAGCCATGGGCCGTGTTGCGGGCATCATCGCGCATGAGATCAACAATCCGCTCGCTGCGATCATGAACATCTTCTATCTGCTCCGCAATCATCCTTCATTGGATGAAGAGGCGCGCCGCTGCGCCGATCTGGCGGAGCAGGAACTGCAGCGCGTCAGTCACATCACGCGGCAGACACTCAGCTTCTATCGGGAATCGAAACAGCCGATTCCTGTGCTGGTACCTGAACTTCTCGATGATGTAATTGCTCTGCAGGAGCGCGCACTGCAGATCAACCGCATCTCGCTGCGCAAAAAGTACCTCACCACGCGCATGGTGCAAGGCTTTCCGGTGGAACTGCGCCAGGTCTTTCTCAATCTGATCGGGAACGCCATCCAAGCCATGGCGGATGGCGGTGTTCTTGGGGTGTATGTTCGCGAGACCACCGACTGGACCACGCAGCGCCGCGGCACTTCTATCTCGATCATTGACACGGGCGCCGGCATCCGCCCTGAAGATGCACGCCGGCTCTTTCAGCCCTTCTTCAGCACCAAGTCCACCAAAGGAACGGGGCTGGGACTCTGGATCAGCAAAGGCATCATTCAAAAGTACGATGGCCGCATTACCTGCCGGAGCTATCGCTACAACGACCGATGCGCCACGTGCTTCAAGATTTTTCTGCCGGTCAGCTCTCCGATCAACTTCTCCGGCAACGGCACGGCCGAATCGAACGGGACGGAACCTGAGCTCTCTTCACACACCGCTCACGCCAAGATGATGCTCCGGGAAACCGTGCAGGCCGAAAGATCGTAGCCCGCAACATCGCTCGCTGTATATTCCCGCCGCTTATCGATGCCTCTTCGCCGCAGCGGTCTTAGCCTGGCGCGAAAGCGCAGACCGGCTCACGCTGCTCTTTGGTTCACGCTTCAATGCTCTCAGGCGTGACTTGCCGCGCGGCGTGCTTCCCTCTTCGTGCACTACTGGTTTATGTTGCCCTTTCTCGTAGTCCCGCTCTGCGCGTTTGGCTACATCTTTGCCTGACTTCGTCGCGGATGGTGGCTTAAGCGGAACGCCCGCGCGGCGCGCTTTGCTCAACCCGATCGCAATCGCCTGCTTCGCAGAGCGGGCTCCGTGCTTGCCTTCGCGGACGTGCTCGATCTCTTCGCGTACAAACTCACCCGCTGCTGTCGACGGCGACTTCCCTTCCCGCAGATCTTCTTTGGCTCGCTCAACGGTTCGTTTCTCCGGCATCGTATTCCTCCTCTCCTGGGCTGCGATGCAATCGACGGAACGGCAGATGCCCATACAAGGCGAATACTTGAGAGTCTCGGCCGACTATGCCGCGGCAGAATGAGCGCGATGTGCGGCGACGACCTGACTGCATTCGTGTGCGATCTGAAGTGTTTCCTCCACAGGAATCACATACGCCTGAATCGGCGAGTCCTCGGTCGAAAGCCTGCCCTCGATATCGATCAGCAATCGATTTTGCTCACGGTGCATTTCCAGGCCGCACCAGCGCAATGCTTCGCACACCCTCTCGCGAACCAGCGGCGTGTTCTCGGCGATTCCGCCGCCGAAGATCACAGCATGTGCGCCGCCGAGCGCCGCGAGATGCGCGCCAATCGCTTTGACGACGCGATAGGCAAACATCTCCATCGCCAACTGGACGCGCGAATTTGTATCGTAATCGCGCATGAGAACGCGCGTGTCGAGCGATTTGCCGGAGACGCCCAGCAGCCCCGATTGCTTTTCGAGCAGCGTCATTACCTGCTCGATTTCGAGATGCTCCGCCTTAGCCAAAAAAGGGATCAGCGCCGGGTCCACATCGCCGCAACGGGTCCCCATCATCAGCCCTTCCAGCGGCGTAAGCCCCATCGTGTTGTCGACCGACTGGCCACGTGCGATCGCCGTGATCGAGCAACCACTTTCAAGATGCGTCGTAACTAAATTCAGCTCGCTCGGCTGCTTTCCCACGATCTTCGCGTAGCGCTCGAGCAGATAACGATGCGAGATGCCGTGAAATCCATAACGGCGAATCGCATGTTTTCGCGATAGCTCATAGGGAATGCCATACAGCGCAGCTTTGAGCGGAATTGTGCGGTGAAAGGTCGTATCGAAAACCGCATAGATTGGGACATGCGCAAAGCGGCTCCGCAATGGCGCGAGAATCTCTGCCGAGTGCTGATTGTGCAGCGGCGCCCATTTGCCGAGCGCAACAATCTGCTGCCCGACTTTCTCGGTGATCTCCGTGGGCTTTGTAAAGTTACCGCCGCCGTGTACGACGCGAACACCGACGCCTTTGACGCTGCCGAGACTCCAATCCGAATGCTCTTCTCGCACCTGCTCATCGAGCCATGTGAGAATGCTCTGAGCGGCCTCTCTGAAGTTCTCTGCGGGGACCGGTGTGGTACTCGCAATTTTCTTGCCTTCATAAACAGAAAGCTTTGGTTCTTTACCGATTCCCTCGAGAATCACTTCCACGAGCTTTTGGCCTTCGGAGGCAGATGACTGCTTTTCTCCACACGCAACGAGACCGGCCTTGAGCGAGTTGCTTCCGGGATTGAAGACGAGGATGTTCATGGCCGCACTCCTGCTCTGTGCTACGCGATGCGTGGATTGCCTTTGAACCGGGTATAGGGCGGCGAGAGATCATAGTGAATATTCGGCTCGCTCATCTCACGCCGATTGCTGAAGAAAATAGCATCGCCCTGGCCGATCAGGTAATCGGCCGTGCGTGCTGCTAGCGCCTGAATCGTCAAGCCTGGATTCGCTGAACCTTGCGTAGGCAGAATGCTGCCATCGCAGACAAAAAGATTCGGCACATCGTGTGTGCGGCCAAATTTATCGACAACTGAAGCTGCGGGATCGCTACCCATGCGCGCCGCACCCACCAGATGGGCATAACGCGGCTCCTGTACCACAACCTGGGCTCCCGCAGCCGACATGACCTCCATCACCTTACGCCTTCCAAACTCGATCAGCTTCTTGTCGTTCTCATGCAGATTGAAGGTGACCTTCGCGACGGGCAGTCCGAATCGATCTTTTTCTGCGGCGAGTTCGACGCGATTGTCTTCCCAGGGAAGAATCTCGCCGAGCACGCCGAGCGTAGCCCAGTGGTTGTACTCCATCAGGATGCGGCGTATGCCCCAGCCCCACGCTCCCACCGCGGCAACCATGTGCTTGGCAAAGGCCACCGGCAGCGGCGCCACGGTCTGGATCGCAAATCCGCGCGCAAATCCGCGGCTCCAATCCGTCTCGTAGAATTCCTCGGTGAGCGCGTGCGCCGGCGGGGCTTTGTACATGCGGATCAGCTCAGGAAACCAGCCCGCCACGATATTGCCAGCCTGGGCCATCAGATAATGGCCAAGTGTGCCGCTGGAGTTCGCGAGTCCGTGACTATGCCCCGGAGACGCAGAATTAAACAGCAGCCGCGGCGTCTCGATGGAGTAGCCCGCTACGATGACCGCTCGCGCACGAACAAAATGTTCCTTGCCCTCGCGATCGTAGTAGACGACTCCATCCACACGCCCATCACGCCGCAGCGTAATACGCGCCGCCATCGAATGCGCTCGAATCTCTGCGCCATGCGCGATCGCATCCGGCACGTGGGTGATGAGCGTGCTTGCCTTCGCGCCCACCTTGCATCCTTGAATACAGAAGCCGCGATAGATGCAATGCGGACGGTCACCGTGCGATGCGGAGAGAATTGCCACCGGGCCGCCCGCGACGGTGCGAATTCCCAGCTTGCTGCAGCCGCGCACCAGCACATCGCCGACGCCGCCCAGTGGATGCGGACCATACGGATGACCGTGCGGATCGCCCCATGGGAACCAGGCAGGCCCCGCGACCGGCATTTCGCGCTCCAGTAGTTCGTAATACGGCTTCAAATCCCAGTACGAGATGGGCCAGTCCGCACCCACGCCGTCTTCGGTATACACACGAAAGTCCGACGGATGAAAGCGCGGCGTAAAGGCGGCCCAATGCACGGAGCCCCCGCCCACGCCTTTGCCTGAGTTGTTCGAGCCGAGCGTCAGCGGATCAGTGCCGCCGATAATGCGCAGATCATTCCAATAGAGTTCGTGCGAGCCATGTTCATCGCTCACCCAATCGCGTTCGGTGTCCCAGAACGGACCGGCTTCAAGACCGATGACGCGAAAGCCCGCGCGCGCCAGCCGCTGCAACAGCACGCCGCCAGCTGACCCGACGCCGACGATGCAGTAATCCACTGTCTCGTCTTCATCGAATCGCCGCATGGGCGTATCGATCTTCTGCATCGGCCCAAGCCGGTGCTTGCCATTCGGCGGCGTCTGGAAAGGCCCAAAGAGCGGCATCTCAGCGCGAGCTCCTTGGCTCGGACGTGGGTTCGCTCTTCCTGGCAAGATCGGCCAATTTCAAATCAGAGAGAGAATCCTGCGGCGCGCTCCATTCATAGCGTTCTTCGTCGACCTCCCATGGTTCGCGCATTCCGTTTTCTAGACGCATGTAGCCGCGCGGATACGCTGGTCCGCCATAGCCGATCTCATCCCATGCCCAGGGATGCGCGTAGTATGCACTCACGCAGTCGTCCATCAACAGTTCCCAAAGCCGCTTGACCGGCATTTGCTTCCAGATCTTGTGCGGTGGATCAGGCTTGCCATCATGGAGCGATTTCAGGATCAGTTCCTGGTGCAAGACCATGAGCTCGGCAAACCGCGAGCCAAAGGATTTCTGCGCCATCTCGTCGATGGCCTTCAACGCCATGCGATACACATCCTGGTCGGGCGGCATCTCCTCATAGCGATAACCATTCAGCTTGTTTTTGTAGAGGCGCGCATCAATTGTGGGCAGAATCGGAATGCGCCGGTCCGGAATGCGATCGTCCTGCGGCAGCAATCGATCAATAATCGCTTGCAGAGTCTTCACCTCGTCCGGCGAAAAGAACCGGATCGGCTCCGTCTCCTCGACGCGGCGAACGACGGCTGTGCGCGTAGCCTCATCCCAGTAGTTCTGCTGCGATAGCGTGCTGTAGCCGGGATAGTAGCCCGGATGCGCCCTTTGCATGATGCCGTGATCCTCACTGGTTCCTGCGTTGCGCTCTCGTGGTTCTTTCACTTCGATTCCCTCCGCAGCAGGGTCGCTAGAATCCCAAGAAATCCGCACGCGGCAAACAGCAGCGGTGCGAAGATGGGCGGTCCGTAGAGAATGTTGTACGAGAACTTTTTCACGCCACCGGGACGCTGCGCGATGCCGCGCGCATGATAGAAAAAGCCGATTGCGCCATCGGCAAGCGCCAGCGCGGAAGCAGCCGGCAGCAGTGTTCGCGCAGCTCTCCGGCTCCAGATCGCCGCTGCCGCAGCCGCCATCAAAACCGGCGTAAGCAGCACCGGTGTCCACTGCGCTTTGTAGCGGAAGTTGGATTTGTAATGTGAATACAGCGCCTCGAAACCGCTGAAAAAAGCCCACGCGATTGTAATTACGCAAAGATGCTTCTGGAACCGGCCTTCGCGAATCTCGATCCTCCAATCGGATCTCCTCTCATTTTCCTGCGGCTCATCTTCATCGGCCGCGTCTTCCTCGCGCCGCAGATACGATGCCATCCAGCCGAGATAAGCGCTCGTGCCAAACAGCAGTGGTGCGAAGATCGGCGGGCCCATCACGATGTTCGTCACCGGCAGCCGCCAGCCGCCGGGCTTGCGCGCGATGCCGCGAATATGAAAGCCGAGGCCGATGATTCCATCGATCAGCGAAATCACGCTGGTGCCGCGGAGAAATGTTTGCGCAGCCCGCCTGCTGAAGATTGCCGCCAGCCCGGCGGCCGAGAGTGCCCCGCTAAGAAGGACCGGCGTATACATCACGGGATTGCTATAACTTCCCTTGTAGTGCTCGTAGCCTACTTCGATTCCGCTGACCGCGCTCGTGGTAGCGACAATAAAGGAAAGGCTTCGCTGGAAACGCCCATCGCGAATGTGTTCAAGAGCGATTGCCGGAAAACGCTTTGGAGAAAGCACGAGCGGAGCAGTCGCATCCGGCCCGGGCTCACGCAAAGGTTGAGTCATAGAAGAGTTCTTTATATGCAGGCCCCCACGAGCGCGCAGTGTGGCCCCGAAGCGGTTAGAAGAATACGCGATCCGAGCTAGATGGTCTCGGCTAGACGATTTCGCGTACAGAGTCATGCAGATTGGTTAGCACGATCTTCGTCCGGTTCGGTTCTCCCCGCATCAGGGCTTCCGCAAATTTAAGAGCCTGAGACGCCTTGATCTTCGCCGGCATCGGCGGCGTAAATTCATCCACTACGGCCTCGATCAGAACAGGCTCGCCGTTGTGCAGGGCTGCGTCCAGCTGCGCGCCACATTGGCCAGCATCTTCAATATGGACGGCCTCGATACCGCAGCCGCGCGCGATCGTGGCAAAGTCCGCGGGATAAAGATCACATGCATATTCTGGATTGCCGAGAAAGACCATCTGCTCCCACTTGATCTGGCCCAGCGTGTTGTTCTTGATCACGATGATCTTGATATTCAGCTTGTAGGCCGCAACCGTGATCAGCTCGCCCATCAACATGCTCAGGCCGCCATCGCCGATGATGCAGAACACCGGCCGATCCGGAAATGCGACCGCTGCTGCAATCGCGTACGGCAGGCCGCAAGCCATCGTCGCCAGATTGCCGGAACAGCTGTGCCGCTGGCCGCGTAATGCGGGCACATAACGGGCCCACCATGTCGTGATCGTTCCCGAATCCGAAGTTACGATCGCGTTTGCCGGAACGCGCTTGCCCAGTTGCCAGCCCACAACTTGCGGCCGCATCGGATTTGCGGGTTGTGTTCCGTGTTCCTCCATCTTCTTTTCCCAATCTGCTTTGGCGCGTTGCGCTTTTTTGAGAAAAGCCTGGTCGTGCCGTTTGAGCATAGGGATTAGCGCGCGCAGCGTGGTCTTCGCGTCGGCGACAAGGGCCACGTTCGCTGGATGACGCAAGCTCACTCGCTGCGGTTCAAGCTCAATCTGGACGCACTTCACAGAACCGGGCGCAGGCAAATATTCGATGTAGGGAAAAGACGAACCGATGATAAACAATGTGTCGCAGGTTTCGAGCGCGGTCTGCGAGGGCTCGGTTCCCAGTAATCCAATTCCGCCTGTCGTATACAAACTGTCATCCGGCACAGCGGCCTTACCAAGTAGGGATTTTATGATCGGCGCGCCCAGCACCTCCGCGCATTGTTCCAGCTCATCCGTAGCGTGCAATGCACCCTGCCCGGCGAGAATCGCAATCTTCTTACCCCGGTTCAAAATGTCGGCGGCATGCTCCAGATCGACTTGTGCCGGCAGATGCTCGGGAAATGCGGGAATGGTCGACGTATGGTGCAGTGGGTTACGCGGCGAGCGGCCCTTCTTGATTTCCTGCACCTGCACATCGACAGGAATTGTGATGTGAGAAACGCCGCGCCGCGTGAGGGCCGAACGAACGGCCAGATCCGCGACGGATTCCATATGTGCGCCATTCATCACGCGCTCGTTGTAGACGCAGGCATCGATAAACAGCTTATCGAGTTCCACATCCTGCTGCGAGAACGTGCCTATTAAGTCGCTGTGCTGCAACCCGGTGATTGCGAGTACGGGCACTCCGTCCATCTTCGCGTCGTACAAGCCGTTCAGCAGATGAATGCCTCCGGGCCCTGAGGTGGCGATGCACACACCAAGCCGGCCGGTGAACTTTGCATAGGCGCAGGCCATAAAGGCGGCCGCTTCCTCGTGGCGCACGTGAATGAAACGAATGTCATCCTTGTGCTTACGGAGAGCCTCGAATACTCCGTTAATACCGTCGCCGGGAAGGCCAAAGATGGTGTTCACTCCCCATTCGATCAGTCTCTCAACCAGCACGTCAGAAGCATTCATGCAAACAACTCCTTCGCCCCAGCGCGATTTAAGAACGCTAGATACCCCGTTAGAAGCGCGATTGCAGGAACGGGGTTTACTCGCACGAAGACCTTCGAAAGATGGCGGTATCGAAACTCACTGCGAGAGCCACTCTGCCTTTTCTGAAAAAAAGAGAGAAGGTACGACTGGCAGCCCGGTGTTCTGGAGGCGAATTTATGGAAAACTCGCTATTCTGCCCCGGCATCCAATAGCTGATTGTGGCTGGATGGGGCGCGATTTTCTTGAATCAAATACGCCGTCGTCGAGTCAGGTCCAGGCTCGTCAAGCTTTCGTCGAACCGCATACCGGGAGGATGCGATGGTAGGTCGTCCGTTTTGGTCTGGTCAGTTGAAGATTTCTCTTGTCTCCTTTGGCATTCAACTCTATCCAGCAGTGAATCCCCGCTCGGGAGTGACCTTTCATCAGATCGACCGGGAAACGGGGCAGCGTGTTCATCATCGCAATGTCGTGGATGGAGACGAGCCGGTGGAAAACGCCGAGATTGTGAAGGGATATGAGTACCGCAAGGGCAAGTATGTCGCCATCGATCCAGAAGAAATTCGCAGGCTTCGCATCCCCTCAAAGCGGGTGATAGAGATCAAGCAGTTTGTGCAGCTCAGCGATCTACCGCCGGCACTCTTCGAGAAGCCGTATTACGTTGTGCCCGACCCACGAGAGTCGACGGAGGCCTTTGCCGTGGTCCGCAAAGCGATGGAGCAGGCTAATGTCGCCGCGCTCGGCGAGGTCGCCTTTGGTGGCCGTGAGCACCTGATGGCCTTCTCCGTTCCGCAGGATGCCTCAGGCCGTGGCATGATGGCCTACACGATGCGTTATGCCGATGAGCTGCGCAAGGCGGAAGACTACTTCTCCGGCATTGCAAGCGCGACCGTCGACAAAAAGCAGCTGGCGATGGCAAATGAATTAATCCAGGCGTATTCGGGTCCGCTGGATCTCGAATCGTTCAAAGACGATTACGAGGCTGCACTGCGCGAGCTAGTAGAGGCAAAAGAGAAGAACCTGCCGCTTCCCCTTGAAGAAGAAAAGCCACAAAAAACCAAAGTCGTTGGTCTGATGGACGCTCTGCGCCGCAGCCTGAACGAAGCGAAAAAGCCCGAAGCCAGCCACACGCGTGCGGCTGCAGCCACTCCTTCATCCAAGAAAGGCCCCATCCTGGTGAAGGGAAACAAGCGCAGACATAAGGCGGCGTAGAGTGCCCACTCATCCACAATCAAGATCAAAGGCCGCCGAGACTGTGCAGCGGCAGCTCGCACGTTATCGCGCCATGCGCGACTTTCACATTACCCCTGAGCCCAGCGGCAAGAATGGCAAGGCATCTGGCCGCAGTATTGCCACTCTCCCCTTTGTTATCCAAAAGCATGCAGCTACGCGGCTGCACTATGATTTCCGGCTCGGATGGCATGGTGTGCTCAAGAGCTGGGCCGTCACCAAAGGGCCAAGCTACAATCCAGCCGACAAGCGCCTCGCCGTCCAGGTGGAAGATCATCCCATGGAGTATGGCGGCTTCGAGGGAACCATCCCCAAGGGCCAGTACGGCGGCGGAACCGTGATGGTGTGGGATTTTGGCGAATGGACGCCGCTCGATGACGTAGACAGCGGTCTCGCCAAAGGGCATCTCAAATTCGAGCTGCACGGCAAAAAACTGCAGGGCCGCTGGGCCCTGGTACGCATGCACGGGCGTGGCGAGCGGCCCGTCAAAAATCGCAAGACCGGCGTGAAAGAAGACTTTCTCACCTTGCACACGGCTGAAGGTCTGGTGGGAATGGCGCAGATGGGCGTGCTCGAGATTCACCCCTGGGGATCACGGAATGAGACGCTGGAACAGCCGGATCGTATCGTCTTCGACCTCGATCCGGATGCCGCTATCGACTGGGCCACACTTGCCGCGGCCGCAGCCGACTTGCGGAAGCGGCTCAGCAAACTGCACCTCACTACCTTTCTCAAGAGCACGGGCGGCAAAGGCCTTCACGTAGTTGTGCCGATCGAACCCGAACACGAATGGCCCGTCATCAAGAGATTCGCACATGAGATTGTTCTGAAGATGGAAGCTGAACAGCCGGACCTGTACATCACCAAGATGACGAAGGCCGAGCGGAAGAATCGCATCTATCTCGACTATCTGCGCAACGACCGCGAAGCCACTTCCGTTGCGCCCTTCTCGCCGCGCGCGCGCAGTGGCGCTCCGGTTTCGATCACTCTGGGATGGAATGAGCTGAAAACGGACGCCGCGCCTGTATTTCAGGTTGCCAATTTCGCGCAGTGGCGATCGCGGCTCAACCGGGATCCCTGGAAGGAGATGGTCGGCATTCGCCAGCGACTGACGGAGGCGATGCTCAACGAGGTCAGCGCAATGGGAAGCAGCCGCTCGCGAAAACGCTAAGCGATCTTCCTGCGCTCTTCTTCTCTAAGCGCATTCTCGACATGAACCGAGAGCAGCTTCCGCGCTTTTTCGAGCTTCTTGCGTCGCGAAGCGCTCAGGCGCTGGCCGGCTCGTGTGATGTAAAAGGCGAGCACGCGCATTCCGGTGGCGGGCCCCTGCGGCGAGACCTCCCTTGATGCAAGCGAATTGGCAATGATCTCAGGGGGCTGTGCAAAGAGCCCGACTGGCATGTGAATAATGTCGTCTTTCAAAACTTCCTCCCAGGGTTTGCCAGCCACCGTATGCGCTGCTGGACTAACGGCTGCTGACCTCGATGTTGTGCATTTTTGCCAACCGTTCTGCCATCTCCAGGTGCTGCCGGATAACATCTGCACCTTGAGCTGCTGCCTGTCTCAGCTCCGGATCGGAGGCGGTTTTAGCTTCTGTTTGAAATTTGTTCAGGTCTTTTTGATGATCCTTCACCATCGCTTGAATGTAGGCCTTGTCGAAGGAATCGCCGGAAAGCGCCTTCAGCTTTGCTGCTTCTGCCTTATCGCTTGCGCTTGTTCCGGCCGGCGGCGTTACGCCGAGAGCTTGCGCGACAGGCTGCATCTGTTGGTTAAGTTGGGTATGGTCTGTCACCATCCTCTGCCCGAACTGTCGAACGTCATCTGCACTGCCTTTTTGCTGGGCCATCTTGCCGAGCTCGATTTCGGCATTGCTGCCCTCGGCAGCTTCCTTTACAAAGGTCTTGTCCGCTGAATTCGCGCTCTGCGCGAAACCTGACGGCACTGTGCTCCACATCGTCGCACTCGCAAGAATGCAGAGCTTACACACGAACCTCATGGCCAATCTCCTGCCTTGGAAAATGCTCTAGCGAGCGGCCCGTTGTCTCTGTGATGCTTGGCTTTCTGTGGCTAGTTGCTCATGTGAAACATAGAGAACTTGAAAGACACGTGGAAGATTGGCCCATCCGCTTATCCGCCGGCTATGGCAGTTGCATTGCAGCTGCGTTGAGCCGGTCTGAGATGCTGGTCAGCAAATGATCCGCGTGTTTTTCTTCGTCGAGCGTCTGATCGAGCGTCTCCGCTTCGCCGGTCAATTCGAGAGCCTGCGCGAGATTTCTGAGCGCGCCATAAGCGGCGATCTCGTAGTGCTCGATGCGTTGTGCAGCCGCGATCAGAGCCACATCGCGCAGCGTACCGTCACACTGCTGGATGAGCTGCTCCCCTTCCTTGATCAACGCCGCAATCGATCCGCACTTCTCTTCATCCACGCCACCTGCCGTCTCATTCAGGATGTGGCGCAATCGCGTTGCGTGCACTTTGGTCTCTTGCTTATGCGAGAGAAAGGCTTGTTGTAACTGCGTGTCGGTGGCCACTTCCCGCATCGTTTCCAGTGCCTTATCGAGCTGCTCCTCGGCGGAGAGCAACGTGCGCACCTGGTTGATATAAAGATCCCTGAGATTTTGCAGCTTTTCGATAAGCAGTTTCATATCGGACCCCGTTGCTTTCTTGTTTTCTGCTGCGTTGGCTCTTCAGCTTTCGCGAGAAGCTGTGGAGCGAGCCGTTGGCCCGCCCCCGCTTTTCGCTTAGGCTGCATGTTTGGCTTGGATGTTGAACTTCTCAGAGACTTCTGTGAGCTTCTTGTCAGCCGCCTTTTCTTCCTCAAGCGTCTCTTCAAGAAGCTTTGCGATCCGCGTTTGCCCCAGGCGCTCGGCATAGGAGCGCACGGTGCCATACGCGGCCATCTCGTAGTGCTCGACGCGCTGCGCTGCCGAAATCATCGCCAGATCGCGCAACGCACCTTCAGGAGCCTCTTTCATCATCTCGGCTCCTTCGCTCAGCACGCCTTTCATGCCTTCACAGGTCTTTCCTTTGCCGCTTGTCCCGAGAATCTCAAATACCTGATCGAGCCGCTGCACGTGGCCTTCGGTTTCTTTCAAGTGGTGCTCGAAGGCCTTGCGCAAATCAGGTGAAGAGGAGGATTTTGCCAGCTTAGGAAGAGTCTTGGTGATCTGATTCTCAGCGGAATAGAGGTCCTTCAATTCATCGATAAATAGTTTCTCAACACTGTCTAAAGCCATCTCGCGTCTCCGCATTGAATTTACGTACCCACCGTGTGATGCCGATCCATTTTGCCTTGTTGCTCTCTCGCCAACGGCAGTTTCATGCAATAAAGTCACTGGATTCAGCGTCAAAATCCCGCCGTCTCTGGAAAATCAGCGGATGATCGAAATCGGCAGGCAGTCCCGAAGAATGAGCGCGGAATCGAACATCTGCGCATCAGATCAGTTGAGGTGACCTGCCCGTGCCCGGCACAGCGGTAACTGGTGCGTCGGAGTTCGTTCCTGAAACCCACACCCTGCCGGTGCTGCGCAAAGCCGTTCAGGATTGCCGTGGATGCAGCCTCTACAAAAACGCAACGCAGGCCGTGCTGGGTGAAATCGAAGGCCATCCGAAACTGACCCATACGCACGCGGCGATGATGATGATTGGCGAACAGCCCGGAGACCGTGAGGATCTCGAAGGCCGTCCATTCGTCGGCCCCGCCGGCAAATTGCTGGATCGCTGCCTGCAAGAGGCCGGGATCGACCGCACTGAGGTCTACATCACAAATACGGTGAAGCATTTCAAGTGGGAGCCGCGCGGCAAGGTCCGGCTACATAAAAAGCCTTCACTGACTGAGATCAAGGCGTGCCGCCCGTGGCTCAATGCCGAACTGGATGCAGTGCAGCCGAAGCTGATCGTCTGCCTCGGTGCCACGGCTGCACAATCTCTGCTGGGCGCGAGCTTTCGTGTCACAGTGAGCCACGGCACGCCGCAGCATGTAGCTGATTACCCTGCAATCATTGCCACCACTCACCCCGCATCGATCTTGCGAGCGAGAACCGATGACGACCGGCACCGACAGACGGCGGAGTTCATCGCCGATCTTCGCCGCGCCCGGGCTTTTCTAGAGCAATGACGAGCCCGATGCTGAAAAAAGCTTGCAAGTTTTCTCGAAATCGAGAATAATTTATCTCGAAAGCGAGAACCATTACATGGCCACAGCTTTGGCTGTACCGAACGTTGCTGGATACTCCTTCGACCAGGCGCCCGACCTTTCCGACGCCAGCGAGCGAAAGAGATTGAGCGAAAGCGCGATCCGGGTGTTCGTAAACATCGCGCAGAAATGGGAGTTGAACGAATCGCAGGCTCGCGGGCTGTTGGGTGGTGTGGCCTCTTCCACCTTCCACGCCTGGAAGACGAGGCCCAAAGGCAAGCAGCTCGATCAGGACACGTTGACCCGGATTTCGCTGGTCATCGGCATCTATAAGGCGCTCAATATTTACTTCGGCAAGCCCTGGGCCGACCGGTGGGTAACGCTTGCCAATCGAGGTCCGCTCTTCGCGGGCCGGGTGCCGATCGACTACATGTTGCAACATGGCCAGCCCGGCATGATGGAAGTGCGCAGAATGCTCGACGCCTGGCGAGGTGGCCGTTGATGCCTCCTGTCCAGGAATTTCGCCAGTCGGGCATGCACCGGCTCATTCCTTCGCGCTACAGCGAGACCGGAACCGTTCTGGAAGACGTTACCACCAGCGAAGCCATGCTGGCAGACGCGGCACGGCTCGATGCGGCTACCAATGAGCGGATCCACGGCGAACTCAATGGGCTCAGCGGCATCAGCAGCTATGAGCTTGTTTACGGCGTGCCCAATTCACATATTGTGCGCGCGGCATTTCTGCATCCCGGCCCCTTCGGCGCCCGCTTCAATGACGCTACGCGCGGCGCCTGGTACGCGGCCAAGAAGGTGGAGACCTCGATTGCGGAGGTCGCCTATCACAAGGCCAAGCGGCTTTCCGAAATGGTCGTTCCTGGAATGCCCGGCGAGCGGCCCGACGCCGAGGTCTCGTACTACGATGACTGGCGTGCCGATTTCCATGCGCCGTTTCATGCGCTGGAGCCGGCAGAACAGTACGCGGACTTTCTTCAGCCGGAGCCGGTCCCGCAGTGCTATCAGCCCTCGCAGCAGCTGGCGAAGCAACTACTCGCCCAGCAATCGAACGGCATCCTCTACCCGAGCGTGCGGCAGAAGAGCGGCCAATGCATCGCCTGCTTCCGTCCAGCCCTTGTCTATCGGCCGCGCCGGGCCGAACGCTATGAGATTCGCCTCAAAGCAGCCCAACAAGGCTACACACGCACGGTGAAGACCGTTCCCTCTTGAGAAAAACGCGATGCAGGAATTTGCGAGGCGCTGGAGCGCCAAATGTAGGAACTTAGACCCTAACCTTGCGGCGTTCTTTGCCACAAGGGAGGGAAAGCACGAACCGATTGCAACCGCCATGGCTTTGCAAGTACGCTGGTTATGCGAGCACGTGGCCCTGTAGCTCAGATGGATAGAGCGACGGTTTCCTAAACCGCAGGTCGGAAGTTCGAATCTTCCCAGGGTCACCATTTTCCATTAAAGTTGCCGCGCTTCCGATATGTCTGTCCTCCCAAAGTTTCAGCGATGGTGTCAGTCGCGCCCCAGTAAAAGTCCCAGTTGTTGCAGAAAAGCGATTGCACTAGCGTAATGGCTATAAGTCATTTTGGGGGCTCTATGCGCTCACGGAGAGATGATCACCATTTCGCCCATCGCCAGAACCACGACGGCACGTTCGATTCGATTTGTCTTGCCTGCTTTCGTACTGTCGATCATGAGGCGAGCGAACTTGATCTCGATCAGCCCGAACGGGAACATGTCTGCACGGTCGAAGACCGGGAACGCTTCGATGAGTGGCGCAGGAAGTGGTCGAAATTCAGACCGGAACGGATTTCTGAAGACCAGAATTTCCAGTCACGCCGATCGGCATAAGGCCCAATGATCTGGAATCCTCTCGTGTCTGCTTTGGCGAAGCATTTCAAATTCCGAGTCTGTGAAAGCGCAATATCCATCTCCCTCCGAATGACCACGAGTTATTTACTCTGCCCAGAACCGCCCCACGTCTACTGCGGTCCCACGCCTTTGACCCCCATACGTCGCAACAGGTATAAAAATTGGTGACATGGAAGCCGCTTCCATGCCCTCACGGCCGCCTTTGGGCGGCTCAAATTTCAATCCTTGCCAGGATGCTCGGGAAGGCGGTGCAAATCCGCCACTGCCCCGCAACTGTAAGCGCACCTTTTCCCTGTCTCGTCGTTTAGACAGCCGGAATGGGCAACAGGATCAGCCGGAACGCTTCCGCTCTCGCGAAGCGTTCCTAAGCCACTGAAGGCAGACTGCAGTTTTTGCCTTTGGGAAGGCGGCTGAAACGAGGCGCAAGTCAGGAGACCGGTCCGCGGCAAAATGCAACCGCTTTCACGTTCCGAGGGGAACGAAGGAGCTCATCATGATCAGGTCTTCCTCCTCGCGCGCGAGGATTCGCCGCTTTTTTCTACGCAGCCTTGTTGCGGTCTCTTCCGTTTTCTGCGCAGCTGCGTGCTTTGCCGGGTCCATTCACGGCGTAGTGGTAGATGCTACAGGCGCCAAAGTCACCGGCGCAAATGTCGCCCTGGTAAGCAAAGGGCAAGTTGTTGCCTCCGCGGTCTCCACCGCGGATGGAAGCTTCCAGGTGAACACCGGGACCAGTGGCCGCTTTTTCCTCATCGTCTCAGCGGCCAGCTTTCGGCAGTTGCAGACGCCGGATTTTTACGCCGGCCCGTTCGACTCCATCGAGCGCAATGTTGTGCTCGAACCTGAGTGGGTCCGCCAGTCCATTGTGGTCACGGCCACAGGCGTTCCGACGCCGCAACCGCAGACCAGCGCCGCCACTACCGTGCTCAGTCCGCTCGATCTCTCGTTGCGCGAGGACCTGGTGGGCGCACTGCGTCTGATGCCGGGAACCTTTGTTGTGCAGGCGGGCCAGCACGGCGCACAGAGTTCGCTCTTCATCCGAGGAGGCGACTCGGACGACAGCAAAATTCTTCTCGATGGTGTGGATGCCGGCGATCTTGGCGGCCAATTCGATTTCGGCACGCAGACCACCACGGGCATCGAGAGCGCGGAGGTCTATCGTGGACCAAACTCGAACCTGTACGGCGCAAACGCGGACAGCGGCGTCGTAAGCCTGACAACGCCTCACGGCACCACCAGTTTTCCGTCGCTCCTGTTTCACGGCGACGCCGGCAACTTCAACACGTCGCATGAGGAGTTGGAACTGGCCGGAGCCCGCGGAAAAATCGACTACCTCGGCGCATTCAGCTGGTTCCAGACGAGCAACTCGATACCTCATGATCAAACGCACGCTGCGACAACAATAGCGAATGTTGGCTGGCAGCCCAGCGGCAACACGCAGATCAGGGCAACGCTGCACTACGGAGTCAACTCGACCGGCATTCCGAATGCGTGGGACTTCTTCCACGTCGCCGACAACGCGACCGAGAAGGACCAGAACATCTTCATGAGCGCCTCGATTGGCAATCAGACAACAGCTACGCTGCACAACGACATTCGCTATGGCCTAACGCGCAAGCGCCAGCAGGACACGCTCTGGAGCCTCTCGGGAACGCCGGTCCCGTTTACCTTTTATTGCTTTGGCCCGAGCACGCTCGGCAATCCGGTCACGATCAAAGGCGCCAACGGCTACTCGGTAAGCGGGCAGGCGGTGCTCGATTGCAGCCCGTACAGCGCGCAACTCGTCTCGAATCGCGACCAGCTCACGTATCGTGGCGATGTTGCTATCACGCCGCACCTCGGCGCGCTAGTCGGCTTCCAATACGAGGATGAACGCGGCGCTGAACCGGGCAGCACGTTCTATCCTCCGGTGGAGCGCACCAACTTCGACTACATGGCTGCGGTCCACGGCGATTTCAAGGGGCGCTTCTTTTATACACTCGGCGGTGGACTGGAGCACTACTCTCTCTTCGGCACGCAGACCACACCGCGTGCGGGCATTTCGTTCTACGCGCTCCGGCCGCGCAGCGGAGTCTTCAGCGGTACGCGCCTGCTGTTCAATTTCGGTGAAGCGGTACGTGAGCCTTCGCTGCCGCAACAGGACACCTCGCTCTACAGTTTTCTTCAGACGAACGGCGGGCAATCGACCATTCAGCAGTTGCACATCAGTCCGCTCGTCGCTCCCGAGGCGCGCACTTACGAAGGAGGACTGGAGCAGTCCTTTCTGAGCGAGCACATCATCTTCCGCACCAGCTATTTTCATAACGAGTTTGGCCGCGAGATCGAGAACGTAGGTCTCGATCTTATTCCCGCGCTCCTGCCCAATCTCACTGCCGCACAGCAGCAGCAACTTGAGCAGATCCTGCAGCAGAACTTCGCCTATGAGCTGACGATCAACTCTGAGGCCTTTCGCGCGCAGGGCGTGGAAGCGACTGTCGAAAGCGGTATCGGTAAGAATCTCTTCTTCCGCGGCGGCTATACGTATCTCGACGCCGTCGTGCAGCGCTCATTCACCAATGACGATGAAGCGCTGCTCGGTCCGCTTCCCACCTTCAGCAACGGACAGCCGATCGGCCCCTATGCTCCGCTCAAAGGGGCACGCCCATTCCGCCGCGCGCCGCACACGGGCTTTCTCAGCGCGACGTACTCAACCCGCAAACTCACCGGCATTTTTACGGCGGCCTTCGCCGGCCGCAGTGATGACTCCACATATCTCGCAGGCGAAGACGCGAGCGGCGGCAATTCCCTGCTGCTTCCCAACCGCAATCTCGACTTCGGCTACGCCAAGCTCGACCTCGGCGGAAGCTATCAGTTGTTCAACTGGATGGATATCTATGTCCAGGGAGACAATCTTCTCAGCAACCAGCACATCGCGCCCATAGGCTATGCGAGTCTGCCGATGAACGTCCGCGCCGGACTACGGCTCCGGTGGGGCATCGGAAGCAACCGCTGATATCAGCTCAGCGGCGCACTTGCAGGCCAATTCCGCGCAGTTTTCCACATAGACGGCATACGGTTCGCGAGGTGGCCAGGGTTGGATTTATCCGCGTTCTGCCCTACAATTAGGCTAAAGTCGGAATCAAAACGAGCCTGAGCAGAACGATATTTCACCGTCTGCATCCGGCGAAACGCAAGCGTCAACTTTGCAGCCCCGCCGAGAGAGCAAAGGCAGACGCGAGAATCGTAGTTGTTGCGACTCCTGCCTCGCAGCGTCCTGCCCGACTTGCTGCGTCGCCTTTTAAATTTCTACGATTCCGAATACGAACGAGAACGAGGAATCGATAGCAGACCGGCATCTCCAGCGGATGAAAACCGGCATTCACCGAATTCCCGATCTGCGCCGTTTACAGGAAATTCATCGAGACTGTGTACGTTGAATAACGGGAAACTCACAGCATCTGCAAGTTGCTAAGCGCGCACGACGCGTGTCGAGTAGGCGTGGGATCTTCCCGTATTTTGGCGCGGCGGCAGCATTGTCCCGCAAGGCGCTATCTTTCACGAACGCACTGATTCGCAATTCTCTAACTTTGGAGGACAGTTTATGATTTCGCAACGGATTCGCAGGGGCTTTCTCTATCTGGCGATCCTGATGTTGGCCTCTCTTGGCGCGGTCTCACTCTGCGCTCAATCCACGACACAGGGCGCTGTCGCCGGAACCGTGGAAGACCCATCCGGCGCGGTTGTGGGCGGAGCAACGGTCACGATCCGGAACAACAATACGAACGCAACGGTTCAGGTGACGGCCGACCCCAGCGGATACTTCAATGCCCCGCTCCTCGAGCCAGGAACCTATACTGTCTCGATCTCCGCGCCCGGCTTCGCCTCGTATCGCGCCGATAGCGTGACGGTCGTCGTTGGCCAGGTCACGAGCCTCATGCCGCATCTCGCGCTGTCCTCTTCCACGACTGAAGTTGTGGTTACCGAGCAGACGCCGGTGATGAACCTGGAATCGCCCGACTTCACCGACACCCTGAACCAGAAGGCAATGCAGAACGTGCCCATCAACAATCGCCGCTGGTCAGCTCTGGCGCTCATGACCCCCGGCGTTACTGTTGACTCCAGCGGCTATGGCCTTATCAGCGTCCGCGGCATCAGCACCATCCTCAACAACGTTGAAATCGATGGTGCGGATGACAACCAGGCCTTCTTTGCCGAGGAGCGCGGCCGCACCCGCGAAGCCTACTCTACTTCCGGCAACGCCGTCCGCGAGTTCGCCGTTAACACCGGCGTCTACTCCGCAGAGTACGGCCGTGCCGCCGGCGGCGTGGTCACATCCGTCACCAAGAGCGGCACCAACGAACTTCATGGCCAGGCATATTTTTATGACAAGGAAAGCAACTGGAACGCGTTTAACAACTACACCAAGGTCACGACCTTGGTGAACGGTCAGAACCAATCGAGTGTCATCAAACCGAAAGATCTGCGCAAGATTTATGGATTCACCGCCGGCGGCGCGCTGATCAAGGACAAGCTCTTCTGGATTTACACCTACGATCAGCATTCGCATGTCTTCCCGGTCGTTGGCGTTCCCTCCAGCCCGTCGCAGTTCTATACACTGCCGCAGCCCACGCTTTCGTCGGGTGAAACCTGCAATACCACCACCGGCGCGTTAGCAGGCGCACCCGCGGCCGCCATCAATGATGCCAACGCCTGCGCCTTGGCCGCGCGCCAGAAAATCAGTTACAGCCAAGCCTCTTACGACTGGGCCGCTCTGACTTACGGCAGCAGCGCCACGACTCTGGGCAATTACCCCGGCGCCACAGCGATCACCGATCCAGGCTTCAATAGCGCGATCGGCCTCACTCCGCGCTTCGGTTACCAGGAGATCAATACCCCGAAACTCGATTGGCAGATCACGCCAAAAATGCGTTGGAGCACTCTCTTCCACCGCCTGCGCTGGGATTCCCCGGGCGGAGTGCAAACAGCCGCCTCCGACAACTATTCACAGGACGCGCAGGGCAATGATTTTGTAAAGCTGGACTACGGCGTCACAAAGCTTACCAGCTTCATCACCAACAACATCAGCAATGAGGTTCTTTACCAGTACGGCCGCGAACTCGACTACGAAACCCAACAGCCCTTCACGGCGTTCTCAAAGGCTCACTTGATTTCTAACGGCGTCGCGACATACGCAACCGGATTCACCTACGCGTTCAACATCGGTTCGCCCTACTATTCATGGCGCGTTGCCTATCCCGACGAGCGTAAGTGGCAGATCGGCGACATCGTCTACTGGAACAAGGGCCGTCATAGCCTGCGCTTCGGCGTCGATGCTGTTCACAACTACGATCTGATGAACAACACCTTCCAGAGTAATGGGTCCTACTCGTATCAGTACGTCGGCAACTTCTATAACGACATTCTCAACCAGGTGAATGGCGTCAGCGCGGCGACCTCTGGCAAAGGATGCGATGCCAGCGCTTCGCAAAACGGCAGCGCCGTCACCGGTGTGAACCCATGCTACCGCTCGTTCTCCCAAGGTTTTGGTAACCCGGTCTATGCCATGTCCACCCTGGATGCCGGCGTCTTCGCACAGGACAACTGGAAGTTCTCGCCGCGGCTTACTATCGAGCTTGGCCTGCGCTGGGACAAAGAAACCATCCCCGGCCCCGATCCGAATCTCACCGCCGCGACAGGCAGCTTCGTACCCTACAACGGCATGACGAACGCTCCCAGCGACAACGCAGACTTCGGGCCCCGCGTCGGCTTCTCCTATGACCTTTTCGGTCACGGCGACACCGTAATTCGTGGTGGGTATGGTTTCTACTACGGCCGCGTCACCAACGGCAATATCGAGAATGTCCGTCTCAATACCGGAAGCCCCAACGGCCAGTTCAGCCGCACCTGGTCCACGACACAGGGCGGTCCCACCTTCCCGACCATCATCGGGTCGGCAGCCACCGCCACCTGCACCGCGGGCACTTCCTCCTGCCCCAGCTCTTACTTCCTGGCCAGCAATCTCAAGCTGCCGCAGGTGCAGGAGTTCGACTTGCAGATCCAGCAGGCCTTCCCCAAGAGCACGGTTTTCTCACTCAGCTACCTCGGGGGTTTGGGACGCCATCTGCCCAACTTCCTCGACGTCAACCTCAACCCGAACACAATGACCACCAAGACTGTCACCATCGCCGGTGATCCCAATGGCAAAGGACCGCTGGGCGCCACTGGCGCGACAATCCAGGTGCCGATCTACACGTCTTTCGGCAATACAGCCCTGCTTGGGGCGAATGCCGCAAACTTCGGCACTATTGGCGAAATGATCAGCAACGTGAATTCGAGCTACAACGCCATGGTGGCTGAGGTCGTCAACCATTCCCTCAAAAACATCGATTTCGACGCCAACTACACGTGGTCGCACTCGCTCGATTTCGCGCAGAACGCGAATACTCAGGGAGCCTTTCAGGCTTGGTACGATCCCTACACGAACGCGCGCGCCAATTATGGCAACTCGCAGTGGAACATTCCGAACCGCTTTGTTGCCTACGCTCTCTACAGATTTCCGAACCTGCCCGGCGCTAACACGCTCAAGTGGGTTGCGAACGGCTGGAGCATCAACGATAGCTTCCAGATGCAGAATGGCCTGCCGTTCAGCGGCGGCCTAAGCGGATCGATCACGGGGGGTGCGCTCACCAGCGGCTGGAACGACGCCGGCGGCCCGGCATTCATTCCCCAGATCGGTTACGACACCTATAGATATCCGCGGCGCATTGTGGATGACGCCCGGGTCCAGAAGGAGATCCAATTTGAGCGCGGCATTAATCTGCAGCTTATGCTCAACGCCTTCAACGTAGCCAATCACCAGAATGTCACCGGCTACCAGGCTACTTATCTGTACCTCGTGTCGGGAACGACTGCCACCTACACAGGCCAGGACGGCACCGGTGCAAAGACCTTCAAGGTGGTGAACAACTCCAACAGCAGCAACTTTACTTATTCACCACGGCAGATTGAGATTTCCTTCCGCCTGAACTTCTAATCAACTCGTCTACTCGCGATAACGCGGCGGCTTCGGCTGCCGCGTTTTTGTTTGTCCACGTGCGGTGCACTTTCTTACATGATCCGAAGGGAGCGGCGCATCACCCGGATGGGTAATTGTTGCGATTACGAGAGTTGATTACCTTCGTACTTGAAAGCCGCCTCTTTCCTGTTGAAAACGCGGCCGATATCCAGCTAATGTGAGTCTTTCCAGAGATTTGCAGTTAGTTGCAACGTTTGTCTCCCCCGAGGTGTATCCATGGCGTGTCCGAAGTGCCAATCAACGGCCGTATCCACCGTACCCGCAGAAATCCGTCTTTATCGCAATACTCCGCGCACCCTCAGCCATCCGCCCATGACGCCCTCCCCCGACATTCAAATTTGCCTGGATTGCGGCTGGTCTGAGTTCTCCATCCCGAAATCCTGGCTCTCGGCAGGCTGGCTGCGGCCCATGCGCCCGCAGCCTGTGCCGAGCACGACGATCGCGCTCCCGAAGATCGCCATCGCCAGCTAAGAATTAGCGGCTTGAATGGCCAAAGCCGCAAGTTGGCTGAGGCGCATGCGAAACCGTGTTGCGCGGCATCTTCAAATTCTCAAATAGAAAGGCCTCCAGTTTGGCTGGAGGCCTTTTTGTGCACTGAGTTTTCTCAAAAAACCTTGTCTTAACTGCGCCAGCGCTCGCCTTAAAGCGGGACCTTCTCCAGTGGCGCAATAAATCCAATTCCCGGCACATTGAGTTTGTGCAGTTCCTTATCGTTCGTGATAAACAGGTCAACACCAAAATGCGATGCGCACGCGAGTTGGATGGCGTCAGCATTGCGCAGAGTATGCGTTGCGCGCAGAGATGCGTAGCGCCAGGCGACTGCCGGTTCGAAGCTGATGATGATTGCGGCGGCGCGAATAGCGCGATCGTAGCTATCTAATAAGGAAGCTTGACCCAGTTTTGTCGGTTTCACTAAAACCTCTCCGAGAGTTAATGCCGAAGTTGCAAGTTGATCTCCGCGTTCGACCATGCGCATTCGGATTGCCAGCGCTTGGCTTCTGAAAGGTTCCAAGCCTTCAAACATGTAGATGAACAGATTTGTATCGAAGAAAATCCTGCTCATCGATCCTCCCGACGCAGATTCTCAACGTACTCGTCGGCATGTTCGTCGGCCCAGACATGACGGCCGGAGCCGATCAGCCGAATCAGAGGGTCTTCCTCAAATCTGAGGGGAGCAGGTTCTACGTAACGCTCGCACCAGCGAGCATACCAGTCCAGCAGCGGCCAATATTGCTCGGGAATCTCAAGCCGGTTTGGCTGTTGCTTCGAGGGCCTTCGCGATTGACGGCCGGGATCGATGCGGTCGCCCGGCAGAAACAGGCGGAGCGTACCGGTCGGGGTCTGATAGAGCATCCGGTACTTTGTTGAAGATGGCGGTACGTTCGCAACCATGTGCTCTTTGAGGTGCGCGGCGACTGACCCGGGCTTGAGGCCAACCATCAGACCAGCTTCCCTTAGCTTCTGGCGAATCTCTGCCTTCGTGAAGGCTTCGCGAAGCGGGTATTCCTGGTGGAGTAGGGCAGTTGCGATCCAAATACGGTCCGCTAGATAGAGTTCGGATTCGGCCGTGATCGTCATACTATCTCACATAGGAAATATACCTATATTTCCTAGGAATGTCAACCTCTCTGAAAAGCCCCCAGCCGATGCTGAGGGCTTTTTGTTTCGCTTTCAGGAGCAGCTTTCTATTCCCTACTCCCTGTTCTTAGTACATGCCGTCCATGCCGCCGCCGTGGCCGCCAGCCGGAGCAGGCGCCTTCGGTTCGGGCAGTTCGACCACCAGAGCCTCGGTGGTGAGCAGCAGAGCCGCGATCGAAGCTGCATTCTGCAGCGCCGTGCGGGTCACCTTGGTGGGATCGATGACGCCGGCCTTCACCAGGTCCTCGAACTGGCCGGTCAGGGCGTTGTAGCCGAAGTGAGCTTCCTTCGACTCCAGCACCTTGGCCACAACCACCGCACCTTCCTCACCAGCATTGGCAACGATCTGCCGCAGCGGCTCTTCGAGCGAGCGGAGCACGATCTGCGCGCCGATCTTCTCATCGCCTTCGAGCTTGGCAATGAGCTTCTCGACGGCCGGAACCGCACGCACCAGAGCGACGCCGCCGCCCGGAACGATGCCTTCTTCGACAGCTGCACGCGTCGCGTGCAGAGCATCCTCAACGCGAGCCTTCTTCTCCTTGAGCTCGGTCTCGGTCGCCGCGCCCACCTTGATGATGGCCACACCACCGACCAGCTTCGCCAGCCGCTCCTGCAGCTTCTCGCGGTCATAGTCGGAGGTGGTCTTCTCGATCTGTGAGCGGATCTCCTTCACGCGGCCTTCGATCTCGCTGGCCTTGCCCGCACCGTCGACAACCGTGGTGTTGTCCTTGTCGATGGTGACGCGCTTCGCCTTGCCCAGATCCTCGAGCTTCACGCCTTCGAGCTTGATGCCGAGGTCTTCGGTGATGGCCTTGCCGCCGGTCAGGATGGCGATATCGCCCAGGATCGCCTTGCGGCGGTCGCCAAAGCCGGGTGCCTTCACAGCAGCGACGTTCAGCGTGCCGCGCAGCTTGTTGACGACCAGGGTCGCCAAGGCCTCGCCCTCGACGTCCTCAGCAATGATCAGGAGGGGCTTGCCGCCACGGGCAACCTGCTCGAGCAGCGGGAGCAGATCCTTCATCGCGCTGATCTTCTTTTCGTAGATCAGGATGTACGGATCGTCGAGAACAGCTTCCAGGCGCTCTGCGTCGGTCACGAAGTAGGGGCTCAGGTAGCCGCGGTCGAACTGCATGCCGTCCACGGTCTCGAGACCGGTGTGCATGGTCTTCGACTCTTCGATGGTGATCACACCATCCTTGCCCACAACCTTCACAGCCTCGGCGATGATGGCGCCGATCTCCTGGTCACCGTTGGCGGAGATAGTGCCTACCTGGGCCACCGAGCCCTCGCTCACCGGCTTCGAGATGGTGCCCAGAGCGCCACCTTCGGTCCACTTGCCGTCCTTGTCGCGGGTACCAATCACGGCCGTCACGGCCTTCTCGATACCGCGCTTCAGAGCGGTCGGGTTCGCGCCTGCAGCAACGGTCTTCACGCCTTCGCGGAAGATGGACTGCGCCAGAACGGTCGCGGTGGTGGTGCCGTCACCGGCGACATCGGAGGTCTTCGAAGCGACTTCGCGCACAAGCTGTGCGCCCACGTTCTCGAGCGGATCCTTTAGATCGATTTCCTTGGCCACCGTCACGCCGTCTTTCGTGATGGTGGGCGAACCAAACTTCTTCTCGATTACGACATTGCGGCCCTTGGGACCCAGCGTCGCCTTCACAGCGTCTGCCAGCGTGTTCACGCCGCGCAGAATCGCCTGACGGGAATCTTCACCGTGCAGAATTTGCTTTGCCATTTCTCTCTTCTCCTATTTAGCTTTCAGCCCTCAGCTGTTAGCTTTCAGCCGCGTATTCGCAGCTCGAATATTCACTGTCCAAGCGCACAGTTTGCTTTTAGCTGAAAGCTGAGAGCTAACAGCTGAAAGCTCGTTGGCGCCTACTTCTTCACAATGCCGAGGACTTCTTCCTCGCGCATGATCAGGAACTCCTCACCGTCGATCTTGATCTCGGTGCCGGAGTACTTGCCGAAGAGGATGCGGTCGCCCGCCTTCACATCGAGGGGGAAGACCTTGCCTTCGTCATTCGATTTGCCCTTGCCTACAGAGATGACTTCACCCTCCTGGGGCTTCTCCTTGGCGCTATCGGGGATGATGATGCCGCCGCGAACGGTTTCGGTCTCTTCGAGCCGACGGACCAGGATGCGGTCATGGAGTGGGGTGAACGTGGTGGTAACAGACGTTGCTGCCATTGCTTTGCTTCTCCTTCACGCGCGGTGCGGGATCGCCCGACCGCGGGACTTAAGGTGGGTTATAGATGCAGGTAACGATTGGCCGGCTAAGAACCCAATCCGAGAGCTATGGGCCTCGGACGCTAGCACTCTCGCCGCCCAATTGCTAAAATAGGCAAGCCCCCAGAGTTTGTCAAGTGGTTCGCGCGAAAAATATGAGCCCCTCTGACTCATATAGTCTTAGTTTAATCGAGAAATAACGCTCTTCTACCGCAATTCTGGCTCTTTCTCAGCTCTCAATCTCCTTTCGAGACTTCTTAGGCGCCTATGGAACGCTTCGGCTGAGGCAGCGTCAAAGCAGTACAATGGTTACCATGTTTCGCCGTATCCTCCTTCATTGCAGCCTCGCTCTTGCCGTATCTGGCTTCGCTTTCACCCCAGCTGTTGTGCATGCCCAGGATGATTCCGCCAAGTGGACCCGCAAGTACAAGGCTCCGCCGCCTTCTTCGCGTATTGAAGTCACTATTCTGAAAGCCGACAGCGGGAAGCCCGTCGTAAACGCCGCCGTCATCTTCCATCCGGTCGAGGGAGACCGCGACAAAGGCTCGTTAGAGCTGAAGAGCAATGACGATGGAAAGGCCATCATCGATGTGATTCCCGTCGGCGACACCGTGCGGCTGCAGGTAATCGCGCACGGCTACCAGACCTACGGACAGGACTTCAAAGTCGACAAAGAAGAGATGTCGATGGAGGTCCGGCTGAAGCGCCCCGGCGCGCAGTATTCCATTTATAAGGACAACAACGGCAGCGCGAAATCAGGCGATCAGGCAGCACCCCCAGCGAAGGAGTCGGCACCGCCAGCGCAGAATGACAAGGGCTCTGGAGATTCCAAGCCTGACCAGAGCGCGCCACCGAACAAATAACTCTGCAATCAGGTCTCACGCGGCCGCTTCTTCAGCTTTGATAAACCTGATATGCCTACCCTTCCGCTCCGCGGCAAAACGGCACTGGTCACCGGCGGAGCCCGCCGCATTGGCCACGCGATCGCGTTGGCTTTGGCTCATGCTGGCGCAGACGTTGCGATTACCTATCGCACTTCTCGATCAGAAGCCGAGCAAGCCGCGGCTGAGATACGCGCGCTCGGCGTTCGCGGACTGTCCCTCGAATGTGATGTGCGTGCCGAAGCGTCGGTACAAAGGGCCATTGCTACGACTACCGTCGAGTTCGGCCGTCTCGACTTGCTCGTAAACAATGCGGCCATCTTCGAAACGGCGCCGCTCGAAAACTTGAGCCTCGCGCAGTGGGACGCGATCTTTGAAACCAATACGCGCGGACCGTTTCTAACGGCCCGCGAGGCCTTGCCGCATCTGCGTGCCGCTCAGGGACGCATCATCAACATCGGCTCCATGGGCGGTTTGCATCCATGGCCGACGCACGCGCACTATTCGAGTTCCAAGGCCGCACTGCACATGCTTACCAAATCGATGGCGAAGGCCTTCGCGCCCGAGGTGAGCGTGAACTGTGTTGCACCGGGCTGGATCGAATTGGACGACCGTCGCGAGGATGAATCAAAGAATGCCGCCCACTTCGCGGCTCGCACGCCCATGGGCCGCAATGGCACGGCGGAAGATGTGGCGCAGGCGGTGCTCTTCTTTGCCGCGGGTCCGGCCTTCATTACCGGCCAGATTCTCTCGGTGGATGGCGGGCTTGGGCTTACCTAGTTTCCGGATTTAAACAAGCGGCTCCAGACGCCGCGCAATCCTGTTCTTTGCGCAGCGCACGCTTGCGCACGCGCGCGACTAAAATCCAGGGGCTCGTTTTCCCAGAGCCCCCTGGGAGTTGGCTGCTCCGGCCATGGGGCTCCATCCACAGCCGCCTGCGGATTGGTCACGCATAGCCGGCGCGCCGTCTCTTCACCCGCGCGTTCACGAATGTATTCGTAAGCCTTTTTAAGGTGCGGCGGCCGCCAGTTGATGCGGTGCGCATCTGTCGCGATAAAGTGAATCCAGTTGCGATCGAGCAGCTCGTTGGCAAGGGCTTCGGCGGTGTTGCCGAAGCGGCCATAGAGAGAGGCCGCCGTTATCTGCATCAGGCAGCCTGCGCGCATCCACTCGGCAATCAGCTCCGGATTGTCGCGCACCGCGTGGTAACGCTCGGGATGTGCCAGGATCAACGTGTAGCCAGCCGACTGAAGCTTTGCCAGCTCCGCATTGAACTCCGCCGGAAACGTATCTGGAAACTCGACGAGCAGGTAGCCCCTGCCGTCTATGGAGTAACGCCGTGGAGTGGCGAGAGCCGATGCGATGTTTTCTGGAAAGAGATGAAGTTCGCAGCCAAGGCTCAGCTCCATCACACCGCTCAGCCGCTCGCGCAGTTCCGCGAACCGCTCCTGGATGAGTGCGTCCTCAAAGTGGTAGTCGGCATTCGCGTGCGGGGTGCAGACAATGCGTGTTACACCTTCCGAAGCCGCCTCCTGCGCCATGGCCACAGAGGTTTCAAGATCCAGGGCTCCGTCATCGACTCCGTAGATCAGGTGATGATGAATGTCGATCATGAGTCAGAACGAAGCCCTCGAAGAAACCATTTAGCGTGTCGCCAGCGCCTCAACCATCGAGGCAAAGATCTTCCAGCCATCGGATGATCCAAGCAGTTTCTCGCTCGAACGGTCTGGATGGGGCATCATGCCGAGTACATTGCGGCCTTCACTCAAAATGCCGGCGATGTTGCTCAGCGAGCCATTCGGATTCGCTTCAGCGGTGATCTCACCCGTCGGTGTGCTGTAGCGGAACGCAATGCGATCTTCGGCTTCGAGCCGCCGCAGCTCTTCCGGCTCGCAGAAGTAGTTCCCTTCCATGTGCCCGATCGGAATCTGCAACACCTCGCCCTTGCCGAGCTTGTTTGTAAAAGAACTATCGGCTGTTTCCGTCCGCAGGTGAACCTGTTTGCAGATGTATTTCAGGCCGGCATTACGCATCAGCGCGCCGGGCAGCAGACCCGCCTCGGTAAGGATCTGGAATCCGTTGCAGATGCCCAGCACCAGCCCGCCACTCGTGGCAAATTTCTTCACCGACTGCATCACCGGCGAGAAGCGCGCGATCGCGCCCGTCCGCAGGTAGTCGCCGTAGGCAAACCCACCTGGAACCAGCACCGCGTCCACGCCCTGCAGATCTTCGGAATCGTGCCAGAGAAAGGTTACCGGCTGATGAGCGAGCTCAGCAATTACATGGAACGTATCGTGATCACAGTTCGAGCCGGGAAAGACGAGTACGCCAAACTTCATGTAGCTAGGTTATCAGCTTCGACGTTCGCGCAGTTACCGGTCGATCCGGGCCGTCAAGGATCCGGCGTCAGCCTCCGCGGCCGACTCCATCTGCCGCACGGCCCAGCCGGCAAGCAGCACACTGGGAGCCTGAGCCGAGGCAGCCGCTTCGCCCAGTTCGCCGAGGGTTGTGCGGATCACGCTCTGCTCGGGCTGCGCGGCATGTGAAATGACGGCGCAGGGCAGGTCGGCGGGGAGGCCGTTGGCCATCCACTCGGCGGCGAGCAGCGTCATATCGCGGCCCGGCATATAGACCACACGCGTGGCATCTTCGAGTTCCGGCAATGGCGCGTGGTTGTGCGACTGCGCATGATGGCCGGTCGAAAAGATCACGTTCGAAGCCCAGTTGCGGTCGGTGAGCGAGTGGCCGATCGCTGCAGCAGCCGCGAACGCGGCCGATACACCGGGGACAATCTCGCACGGAACGGCAGCCTCGGCCAGTGCGGCCATCTCCTCTGCCGCGCGGCCAAAGAGCAGCGGATCGCCGCTCTTGAGCCGGACCACACTCCGCCCAGCACGCGCGTGCTCGACCATCAGCGCGTTGATCTCTTCCTGGGTGATTGATTTTGTGCCGCAGCGCTTGCCAACATTTACGACAGTTGCCTGGGGGAGGGCTAATTCGAGTATTGCCGCAGGAACCAGATCATCGTGCAGGAGCACGTCGGCCTTTTCGATCAGCCGAACAGCTCTCACCGTCAGCAGCTCAGGATCGCCCGGCCCCGCACCAACCAGATAAACGGTACCTGAAACTGCGGCTTCCTGGCCCTTGCGCGCCAACTCGCGCGTCGCACACAGATGCGAGTCGCAAATCTGCCGCTGCGCGAGTTCATGCAAAAGCAGCTTCCGCTCTTCTCCCTTTGGATGGGTTTTCAGGACTTCCCTTCGCAATTCGCCAAGCTTCGCAAGCCATGGGCCCAGATCTACAGGCAGCCGCTCATCGATTTCACATCGGAGCCGCTGCGCCAACGCTGGGCTTTCGCCTGCGGTCGAGATAGCGATCTGCAGATCACCGCGGCTCACCACGGAGCCGAAGAAAAAGTCGCAGTTTGGAATATCATCGACGCTGTTGCAGGGGATTCCGCGCTCGAAGGCTGCCTCATAAACGGCCGCATTCACCTCAGCTGAATCTGTCGCCGTAATTACGACGAAGCGGCCGTCGAGGTCGGTGGGATCAAAAGCCCTCTGCACCCATTCAAGCTTTTCGTCGCGCGCGAGCTGCTGGACTTCCGCGCGCGCCTCGGGGGCGATCACGCGCAGCTTGGCTCCTGCCCTCAGCAGCGAGCCGATCTTTTCGAGCGCGACTGTACCTGCGCCTACCAGCAGGCACGGCCGGCCTTCGAGGTTCAAAAAGATCGGCAATAAGCTCATCGCGTGGTCCTCGATTTATGTTCGATCAGAACCGACAAAGAACCCGTAAAGTTGGCTCAGAAAATTTAAATTTCTTAATAACGCACGACGTCAGCACCTTTGCGGCACGACTAAACAGCTTGCTGAAAAAACCACCTATGCACCAACTTTAGTCCCTATTCCCTAGTCCCTGTATCTCTCACTCCGCTACGCCGTGTGGTACCGGAGCTGTCGGCAGATCGCGTTCAACGCCTGCCAACACTTCGCCCGCCAGTTGTGCGCGCAGCTCATCTTCGGAATGGCGCGCAAACCACGCACGCAGGCTTTCGCTCTCGCCGCGCCCGGAAAGATATTGCCGCAGCAGCCGCTCGATCGCCTCCGGCACCTGCGCCGCCGGGGCACGGTATCCCACCGGACGCGCAATCCCCGCGTGCTCGCCTACGGCGCCACCCAGGCAGAAGTAGAAGGCGTCGGTCAGCTTGCCCTCATGCTTGATCTTCTTGCCTTCGAGGCCAATGTCGGCAATCCAGTGCTGACCACAACTGTTCGGGCAGCCGGTCACGTGCAGTTTCAACTGCTGATCGAACTGCGGCAGCCGCTCTTCAAGCTCACCTACCAGCCAGCGCGTAAAACCCTTGGTCTCGGAGATCGCCAGCTTGCAGAACTCGGTACCCGTGCAGGCGATGGCGCCGCGCCAGAACATCGAGCCTTCTACGTGCAGGCCGATCTGTCCCAGTTCTTTGGCCAGTTCATTCGCCTTTTGTTTCGGCACGTCTACAATCACGAGATTCTGCGAGATGGTCGCGCGCAGCGAGCCGCTGCCGAATCGCTCTGCCAGTTCTGCGGCCTGCTCGAGCTGATCGCCGGTCAGCCGGCCACGCAACACAGATGCTCCCACGTAGCAAAGTCCCGGCTGCTTCTGCGGATGAATGCCGGCATGATCGCGCAAAACTTCATCGGGCACATCCTCAGACACACCAGGATCGAGCTTATAGCCGAGTCTGCTGTTCAGCTCATCGAGAAAGCTCTCTGCGGTCCAGCCTTCGCGCATGAACAGATACTTCAACCGTGCCCGGTCGCGGCTCTCGCGCAGCACCTGCTGGTCGCGGAAGATCTCTGCCACGGTCCGTACTACCTCGACAGCCTGATCCGGCGGCACAAAGGCATCGAGTTTCACGGCGAGGAAAGGCTCCTTCGACAGACCGCCGCCTACACGCACCGAGTAACCCACCTCATTGCCGCGCTTCACAGCCGTTAATGCAACGTCGTTGATCTCGGGATAGTTGCACCAGGACCGGCAACCGCTTGCGGAGATCTTGAACTTACGCGGCAGGTTATAGAAGTCCGTGTTGCCCTTTAGTTCATGGGCAATGGCAAAGGCGATCGGCGAGGCATCGATCAGCTCGTCAGCGGCCACACCGGCCAAGGGGCATCCTGTCACGTTGCGGACCACGTCACCGCAGGCGCCCTTCGGCGAAAGCCCGATCTTGTCCAGCGCGTCAACAATCTCCGGTAGCGACTCGATCGTCAGCCAGTGCAGCTGGATGTTCTGGCGGGTGGTGATGTCGGCAAGATTGCGACCGTGTTGGCGGGCAATCTGACCGATGGTGCGAAGCTGGCTGGCCGAGACAATCCCGTTCGGAATGCCGATGCGCAGCATGAAGTAATCGGAGGCCAGCCCCTCGCCACCTTTGCCGCCGGTTGCCCCCACGCCATCGCCCTGCGTGTAGACGCCCCACCACTTGAAGTACGCCGACGCCCACTCCGGCACAACGCTGCTGCGGCCGGCGCGAGCAAAGGCGCGCACCTCATCAAAGGCTTCCCAGGGATTCTTCTCGCGCTTCAGGCGCTCCATCTTCTGGGCTTTTGTCTCTTTCACTGGAACAGCTTCGGCCATCATTCCTCTTTTTCGTGCCAGAAATACAAAACCCGCGGCAGTCGAGTTGGGCTGCTACGCGGGCGTTCGGAAATCGTGGTTTCTAAAATCGGACTCTCAGACCCACGTTACCGCTGCGCCCAACGGAGCATACAGCAGCGACAACAGGCCATCCCATCCATGTGTTTATGATAGTCACGGGCGCATAGAAACGCAACTATTTTGTCGATAAGATCAACAATGTCAATCCCGAGCAGGATCAGGCGGCCTCTTTCAGCTCTGCCAGAATGCGTTCCACCGCGTTGGAGGCAGCTTTCTGGCCCTCTGGAGAAAGGCTCATCCGGATGGGTTGTTGGGGATCGATCGCGATAGCGTAGAGAATAACCTCCCGTTCCCCGCCCCGCATGTAAAAGACGTCCAGCAGGTCTTTTATACCTACATCGTGCGCCGTGAGCGTGGGCGGATAGTCACGCGAGAACCGCGGTGTGGTCCGCGTTACCGTCCCCACCGTATTTCCATCTACGGCTGCGTCGATCAACACGATGCGCTCCGCCTCTTCGAGCGGCTCCAGCAGAGTGAAACCGCCGGTCCCACCGTCGAGACACTCCACTCCTGCAGGAACCCCGCGCCGCTCTACGGCCCGCACTACATGTACGCCAACGCCTTCATCGCCCATCAGAACATTGCCGAGGCCGAGCACCAGCGTCTTTTTTGCGCTACTTGGCACGCTTCTCCCGGTCAAACTTCCATCCGCCGATGATCGAGGAGACCGTTCCGCGCCCTTCAATGTAGTCGTGGTAGAAGGACAGATACACATGTACGACGATAAAGACGACAAAGAACCACAGGAAGAGATGGTGCCAGTAGCGCACGCGGAACTCGCCACCCATGAGCGGCACAATCCAGGTAAACATCCGCGGCAGCCACGAGTTGCTCATGCTGGAGTAGAGCGCAAACCCGGTGATCGATTGTGCCACAAAGGCCAGGAACGTAAAGAAGTAGATAAAAGCCGCAAGCGCGTTGTGGCCCGTCGAAATTGGCCCGTGCATCTTGGTCTGCAGCACGTCGGTTTTGACCACGTCCACAATCTCCTGCCGCTGCTTCTTGGTGAGCGGGAAGAAGTTGTTCCACTTCGCATACTGGTTGCCCACGAAGCCCCAATAGAGACGCGCCGCAAAGTTGAAGACGTAGACAAACGCCGAGACAAAGTGGATGAACCGCACCCAGCCGAACCAGTACTGCTGGTAGGCTTCGCTGGCGTAGAACGCCCGAATGGGCGCGCCGATCAGATAGCCCGTCACGCACAGCGCAACGAGCGCTACGGCATTGATCCAGTGGTAGACGCGTACGGGCAGCTCCCATACATACACCCGCCGGTACTCCACCGGATGACTGGCTCCGCCTGCATGTGCTGTGCTCATAGTGTCACTCGAAAGAAACCTGATGAAGGTGTTTGCCCTGAGGATCGTAGAGATGCACGGCGCAGGCCAGGCACGGATCAAAGGAATGGATCGTGCGGATGATCTCGACCGGCTGCTCCAGATTCGCGACCGGCGTGCCGATCAATGCCGCCTCGAAAGATGAGTGCTGTTGCTGCGCATCGCGCGGAGAGCCATTCCACGTGGTCGGCACCACAAGCTGGTAGTTCTCGATTGCTCCATTGTGGATCTTGATCCAGTGCGCCAGTGAGCCGCGGGGCGCTTCCACAAGGCCTACGCCCTCGGCATCCGCGGGCCAGCTCTTCGGCTCCCACCGCTCGCCGTTGAAGGTAGAAACTTCGTTGATCTTCACCCGTTCCATCAACTCGCCAAAGAATTCTTTGAGCCAGACCATTGCCAGCGCCGCGTCAATGCCGCGCGCCGCCGTGCGTCCCAGTGTGGAGAAGAGCGCCTCAACCGGTGCGCCGAGCTTGCCCAGCGTCGCACCAACGAGTTCCTTCACATCGGCGTGCCCCGCTGCATAGGAAACGATCAGCCGCGAGAGCGGACCCACCTCCATCGCGTTCTCTTTCCAGCGCGGGGTCTTCAAGAAGGAGTATTTGTCGAATCCCTCCAGCGTCTCAAAGGGCGGCTTGGGACCCGTGTAGTTGATCTTCGTTTCGCCTGCCCACGGATGCACACCCGCGTTGTTTCCGCCGTCGTAGGTGTACCAGGAATGCGCAATGTACTCCTTGATCTCCTGGGCGTCGCGTGGATTCACGGGGTGCACCGTGCTTAGATCCCGGTTGAGCACTGCGCCGCGCGCATATTTGAACGCCTCTGGCTGGCTGAAGCCTTTGGTCGGAAATTCACCGTAGCAGAGATAGTTCTTCACGCCGCCGCCGTACTTCGCCCAGTCTTTGTAGAACGAGGCAACGGCCAGCAGATCGGGGATATAAACCTCATTGACGAAATGGTCGGCCTGGTCGATCAACCGCGCCACCAGATTCAACCGCTCCGAGTTGATGGCCGCCACTTCGTTCGCATTGATCGAGCACGGCACGCCACCGACGAGATAATTCGGATGCGGGTTCTTACCTCCGAAGACCGCGTGAATCTTGACGATCTCCTTCTGCCACTCCAGCGCATCGAGATAATGCGCCACGCCGATCAGGTTCACCTCCGGCGGCAGCTTGTAGGCCGGATGTCCCCAATAGCCATTGGCAAAGATGCCCAGCCCGCTCGCGGCGAATGCCTTGATCTTGTCCTGTACAGCCGAGAAATAAGCGGGCGTGTTCTTCTCCCACTTTGAGAAGGAACTGGCCAACTCGGCGGCCTTCTTCGGATCGGCCTTCAGCGCGTTGACGATATCGACCCAATCCAGCGCGTGCAGATGATAGAAGTGCACCACATGATCCTGCACGTACTGCGTAGTCAACATGATGTTGCGGATCAGCTCAGCCGTCGGCGGCACCGAGATGCCCAGTGCATCTTCGACCGACCGCACGCTGGCCAGTGCGTGTACCGTGGTACAGACGCCGCAGACACGCTCCGTGATGGCCCACGCATCGCGCGGGTCGCGGCCGATGAGAATCTTTTCGAGGCCCCGCACCATGGTTCCCGAGCTGAAGGCGTCGGTGATCACGCCGTTTTCCACTACGGCCTCAACGCGCAGATGGCCCTCGATGCGAGTTACTGGATCGACAACGATGCGTGCCATAGCAGTTATGGCTCCTTCTGATCTTCTGCGTGGACTTCCGCGATCACGCTGCGCTTACGGACGTTGGTGACCACGGCATGGGCAGCGACGCCTGCGAGCGTGGCCGCACCCACAATGGTGCCCACGGTGTCGGCTGTGCTCTCGATGCCGAACCCTGGGAAGGACGGCAAATGCTGATAGAACGGTCCGTTGTCCCAGAAGCCCGCCTCGCTGCAGCCAATACATCCATGGCCTGACTGGATCGGATAGCTCGTGCCTTCGTTCCACTTCACCACCGAGCACGCGTTATAGGTAACCGGGCCACGGCAGCCCATCTTGTACAGGCAATATCCTTTGCGTGCGTTCTCGTCGTCCCACGACTCCACAAACAGTCCGGCATCGTAGTTCGGCCGGCGATAGCAGGTGTCGTGCACGCGGCGGCCATAAAACTCTTTCGGCCGGCCAAGATTATCGAGAGCGGGAACCTGTCCCAGCACGAGCAGATGCGTCACCACGCCCATCATCACGTCAGCAATCGGTGGGCAGCCCGGCACGTTGATCACCGGCTTGTTTACCAGCTTGGCAATCGGCGTCGCTCCGGTAGGATTCGGCTTAGCCGCCTGCACGCATCCATTCGAAGCACAACTACCCCAGGCCACAATGGCCGCGGCATCTGCGGCGACGGTCTGCAGAATCGACTCCGCCGTTTTGCCGCCAATCATGCAGTAGACGCCGCCATCTTTCGTGGGTACGGCGCCCTCGACAAGCACAATGTACTTGCCCTTGTTCTTCTGGATCGTGTCGTTCAGGCTCTTCTCCGCCTGGAAACCCGAAGCGGCCATCAGCGTTTCGGTGTAGTTGAGCGCGAGCACGTCGAGCAGCGCGTCGGCCACAATCGGGTGCGAAGCCCGGATGAACGACTCGCTGCAGCAGGTGCACTCTTGAAAGTGCATCCACACCACGGCTGGTTTTTCTTTCTTTTCGAAAGCCGAGACTACCTGCCCGACGCCCGACTGCCCAAACCCGGCCACCGTGGCGGCCGCCGCGCAGAATTGCAGAAACTCTCTGCGGCTATAGCCCTTCTGCTGCATTGAATGCCAAATCGACTGCCCCATGCGCACCTCGCTGCTCGCGCAACACGGAGTTGTGATCGGCATCCGCTCGGACATGATCCGGATCACATCTTCCGCACGATGTCAGCAAGGTACTCAGTTAAAACAACGACTCGCTGTGCGCGGCATCACATGGGCCCGGTTATGTGCTGCGCCGGTACATATCTGGAACAAAAGAGTGCCGTTCTGGAACTGGGTCGAAGAAGAGAATCGCGATGGAGAGGAGAATGAAGTGCTACGCGCGTGGAATTTCGAGCGCCCCAGTCAGGCTGGCGACGCTCTCTACCTGGTGGCTTTTGCACCAGGTTTCCAACTCCTTGATGAGCCTTTCGACGGCGCGCGGATCGGCGTAGCTGGCCGTGCCCACCTGGACCGCCGTCGCACCAGCAAGCAGAAACTCGACCGCATCCTCTCCGTTCACAATGCCGCCCATCCCGAGAATGGGAATATGCACGGCTTTGGCGGTCTCGTAGATCATCCGCAGCGCAATCGGCTTGATGGCCGGTCCGGAAAGCCCGCCTGTGACATTGCTCAACCGCGGCCGGCGTGTTTCCACATCAATCGCCATACCCAGAAACGTGTTCGTCAGGCTCACTGCATCTGCACCCGCGGTCGCAGCCACCTTGGCCATGTGCGCGATCGAAGTCACGTTCGGCGAGAGCTTGACGATCAACGGCCTCGCGGAACTCGTCTTGGCGCGGCTCACCAGATATTCGAGCGAGCTGGGATCGGCGCCAAAGGCCATTCCCCCGGCATGCACATTCGGGCAGGAGACATTCAGTTCGTAAGCGGCAATCCCCTCAGCGTGGTTGAGCTGCTCGATGACTCCGACATACTCATGGACCGTGCATCCGAAGACGTTCACGATCACTTTGCAGTGAGGGTACCGCTTCATCGGCGGCAACTTCTTTTCGAGATATTCCTTGACGCCGAGGTTCTGCAGGCCGATCGCATTCAGCATGCCCGCCGCAGTGTGGATGAGCCGCGGCGCAGTGTGGCCGGCCATCGGCTCCAGGGAGATGCCCTTGGTGACGAAGGCGCCGAGCCGGTCGAGCGAGATGATCTCCTCGAACTCGATGCCATAACCAAAAGTGCCGCTCGCGGCGATGACCGGGTTGGTCAGCTCGATCCCGGCGAACGAAACGCGCATGTCGGGTTTCACGTGCCGGAAACTTCCTTCTGACTCTCGGTCATGAAACTCCCTATGGTGTGGTTATGGCTGGCCGCCCACTTGAGCTTTGTCGATCGGCTTCACCGCCTCCAGCAGCACGCGGCCTACGGCTGCAGAGGGCCGATTTACGCCCGCCAGAGAGGCAAATGTAACCGCCAGGTCCACAGGGGCTACACGTTCATGATACTCGCCCGGTTTGAATGGGGCTCCGTAGAACGCCAGCGGCACGTGCCGGTCATACGACCACGGGCTGAAGTGATTCGTCCCGGCAAACTGGCCGGTCCCCGCCATCTGATAGGCGTCGAGCACGGCCATCACAAACCAGTTCCCGTGCGACGTGTAGCTGTGCGCGATCAGCTCGCCCCACTGGGATGGAGGAAGCTGTCCGGAAGCAAGTTGCAGCCGGGTATAGACGTACTGTACACGCGGCGCGGGCGGCAGGCGCCTTTCAGATGGCTGGCCAAACGTCGGCTGCAGACTCCTGAGGAGCGGCGGGGGATTTGGATTCTGCGCGGCCACAGCCTCGGGAAGCAATTCGGCCACTTCATTTTCTGCCGCTGCCTCGTCTATGCCAACCTTCTTGAAGGCTCGCTTATCGAGCACGATGTACGGCAGGTCGGGATTAGGCATCAGATAGTCCGTCTGCTGCCCCTTGGAGTGCCGCTGATTCAGCTCCTCGTTGAGCTTGGCGTACACCTTCTCCATATCGACAGCAACGCCGTTGATGCCGAGCTTGGCCGCTTCTCCGGGAACCGGCGCCACTCCGTGATCCGCTGTAAGCGCCAGCCATACATTGCCGAGGCCGACGTTCTGGTCAAGCCATGAGAAAAAGCTGTCCAGATCGCGGTCGAGGCTGAGAATCATCTGCTGCTCCGAATCGGAATCGGGGCCGAACTGATGGCCCTGAATATCGTTCGGCGAGAGCGAAATCACCACCTCGTCCGTTACGCCGCGCTGGCCGAGCTTCTCTCCGGTGATCAGTGCCTTGGCAAAATCCAGCTCATAGCTGTTCGCTGCGGGTGTTCTGCCTACGAGGTCGTAAAACTGCGTCGTCGACGTGTCGACGTTCGCTTCGCGCTCCGCCTGCTGCACCCGGCCGCCGGTGTTGAAGGCCCGCGCCCACTCCGGCAGATGCTCCATGTAGTAGGTCGACGTGGTGAACTGGCCGCTCGCATTGTCGATCCAGAAAGCTCCATTGGCTGACTGCCCCACCGGCAGAATCGCCGCGCGGTCCTTGAGCGAGACACCGTAGACCCGCGAGCGCCCTTGCGTCGCCAGGCGCAGCTCATCACCCAATGTGGTGGCACGCAGATTGAGCGGTGAGGAGCCCACGACAAAATTCAGCGCAGTGGGCGGCGCGCCGGGCTGATTCGCAGGAATCGAGTCATGCGGCAGATCGACGAGCTTGTAGCGCTGGTCTTCCACCGAGCTCACCTGCACATCGAATGACCGCGAGGCGTCCCACCACTCGTTTGAATCGATGCCGTGGCCATCTGTATACGCGCCGGTGCCGATCGTCGCATGGCCGGGGGCGGTCTTGGTGTTGGCGTAGTTGTAATAGCAATCGGTAAACCAGGCACCCTCATCCATGAAGAGCTTGAAGCCGCGCCCCTTGAACTCGGCGCGGTCGCGACTCAGGTAATCGCCGCGGAACTGGTCGATGACTACAATCACAATCAGCTTGGGCTTGCCTACGTAGACCTGGGCCGCGACAGTAATCGGCAAGGCGAAGAAAAGCGCCGCGACCACGAAGCCCAGCGCAAGGGCTTTCCCAAAACGCAATGAAATGGACATGTCTCGATTTTAGCGGGCGCGGGTTACATCCTTTTAAAAGAACCGCGCTTTCTGGAATCGGCTGTCGTCAGATTCTTGTGCGGGCACTGAAATAACAAGGGCCGCCAGTAAGGCGGCCCATCGAGTCAGAAATACAGTTTACGCGCTTACCGGCTCGCTCGAGTTCACCTTCACGGGCGTGAGCCAGCCGAAGCGGTCTGGCTTGAGGCCGTTGGCGATGCCAAAGAACTCGTCGGCGATCTTCTTGGTGAGCTCGCCGGTTTTGCCGTCGGCTACCACCACGCGGTCGATTGAGCGGATCGGCTGCACTTCCGCGGCAGTTCCGGTGAAGAAGACCTCGTCGGCAATGTACAGCAGTTCGCGCGGAATTGGCTGCTCGGTCACCGGCAGGCCCAGATGGCGGGCAATCGTGAGCACGGAGTCGCGGGTAATGCCGGAGAGCGTCGAATTGGCCAATGGCGGCGTGTAGATGACGCCATTGCGGACCACGAAGATATTCTCGCCGGACCCCTCACTCACCAGGCCGCTGGTATCAAGCGCGATCCCTTCCTGATAGCCGTTTGCCTCGGCTTCCATGCGGATCAGCTGCGAATTCATGTAGTTCGCCCCAGCCTTGGCCAGAGCCGGCATCGTATTCGGAGCCAGCCGGTTCCAGCTTGAGACGCACACATCGGCGCCGCCGTGGCCGGCAAGGTACTTGCCCCAGGCGTAGTTGGCGATATAGACCTCGACCGGGCATCCCTTGGGGCTTACGCCCATCTCACCGTAGCCGCGCAGCGCGATCGGCCGGATGTAGCACGGAGCCACTTCGTTCGCCTCAATCACGTCCACCACGCCGGCGCAAAGCTCTTCAAGAGAAAAGGGGATCTCCATCCGGTAAATCTTGGCGGAATCGAGCAAACGCTGCATGTGCTCAGGCAGCCGGAAGACAGCCGACCCATGCGGTTGGCCGTAGCAGCGGATACCCTCGAATACGCTCGAGCCGTAGTGGATCACATGGCTCATTACGTGAAGCGTGGCCTGCTCCCAGGGGATCAGATTGCCGTTATGCCAGATTTTTGCAGTGGTTTGGATGGGCATGGCGGGTTGAAAGGCTCCTTCGTATGTTCTAAGCGTATCGCGAACCGGAGCCGCCTGTCACGGCAAACCTGCACCGGTCCCGCTGCGATGAGTTCCCTGTTTGACACTTAGGCATTCGATGACAGGGCCATCATTCCAGGTGCGGAATTTGTGCTGGACTTCGAGCTGCAGACCGTCAGCGCTCCTCCTGGCTGCACCGCACACATTCCAGTGCAATGTGTGCCGATACGTTCAAACCGCTAGATCCGCCGCTGAGCAACCGGCATTGAGAAATCAATGACTCAATGTCGTTCAACCATTGCTGAGGAGTCGTCAGCGTTTCGATGACCAGATCGAAGACCTGATCGTCAGCATCGCCGTTTGTACTCCGAAAGAGGACCAGAGGGGCCGAGCACTGCGACCGGGTAAGTATGATCGCGTTCTCAAGCGGATCGGTTTCGCCCTCCGTCATCAACACCGCATCGGTTCCGCCTTTTGCCGCAAGCGCATTGTGCAGCTGCGGCAATGAGTTACAGTTCTCCACCGCATAGCCTTTGCTGCGGAGCACTGCGATCCGATGGCACTCGTCAACACCATAGTGAACAACTCGGGAGATCATGCTTTTTCCCTTCAAGTGGGGCTGAGATAGTCGGTCGGTTCGTCCTGGAGCGAACGCCTTAGGCAAAGATCACTCGTCGCGGCTGAGAATCACAGCGCCCAACCTGGTTGTTGCCGCTCATTTGCGGCGGCGATTCCGGTGACACGCAAACCAAGGAACGCAAAGGTGCCGGATGGCCCGGCTGATTCTTTCGTTATAGACGCAGCGTTTCTTGTTTTGTTGCGCTGAATTCGTGTGATACGTTCTAAAAACATATCCAGCGGCAGCGGCTTCGCGATTCCGCGTCCTATGCCGTTTGCATTCAACACGATTTCTTTTTTCTCCATCGAATCTGAGATCTTTTCTGCGTTGCATCCACTCCGGGAGTGCTGGAGAATACATGATTTTCCGTCCGATTTGTTGTGCTGTCATCGGCTGCATCCTTGGCCTTTTCGCGAACCATGCAACGGCACAATCCACTATGGCGCCGTGGCTGACACGCGCAATGGACAATGCCCGCAGCGGCTGGAATCCGCATGAGACGCAGCTGACGCAGGCCGCAGTCGCGTCAAGGGGCATCGTGCGTGCGACTATCATTCCCGTTATCGGCGACGCGCGCGGCATGGAGGCGCAGCCGCTCATCCTGCCCGGCGTGCAAACTGCACGTGGGCTGCGCGACGTGATGGTATTGCCATCGATGGCCGATGTCATCCGCGGCGTGGACGCGCGCGATGGTTCCGGCATCTGGCAGGTCGCACTGGGCACACCAATCAACAGCTCGGCTGCCATCGATGCGCACACCATCAATCAGCACTGGGGCTGCCTTTCCACCGGTGTTATCGATCCTGATTTAAAGCGTCTGTATCAGGTGTGCTGGGTCTCGCCCGACGGCTCGGGCAATCCGCAGACCGCACGCTACCGGATGTTCGTGCTCAACGTTGCCGACGGCAGCCAGGCCTCACCGGCCGTCACGCTTGAAGGCACCAGCCAGGGCCAGGACTACAACGCACAGATGCGCAAGCAGCGCGCTTCGCTGGTCGAGACCAATGTGAACGGCGTTAAGACGGTGCTTGGATGTTCGGGCACGGTCTACGAGACAAATCAGGGCGCATCCGGCTTCTGCTTCGCCTTCGATGTTGCGACGAACAAGCAGACCGCGTTGCTGGCGCTGACGGCAGGTGAAGGCGCCGGTGTCTGGATGGCAGGCCAGGGCCCTGCGGCCGACGCGCAGGGCAATCTCTATGTCATCACCGGCAACGGCGACTTCGACGGCAAAACACAGTGGGGCGAGTCCTTCCTCAAAATCAAGTACACGCCGCCTGCCAACGGAGCCGCAGCAAAACTTCAGGTGGTCGACCACTGGACTCCATGGACAGATCTTGCGCGCGCGGGACAAAAGGCGTTGCCGGCTGGGAAACTGGCCGGCGTGAGCGCGCCTTCAGATGCACTGAAGCCCGTCGGCGGCAGCATGATCATGCCGCTTAAGAACGCACGGCTTGTGCCGATGACGAACGATCGCGGCCTGCCCACGCTGCTCGTCTATCCGCAGATGCCGGGCGGTCAATGGGGCGATGAGGACTGGGGCTCTGCCGGGCCTGCCTGCATCTTCTCGGTCGGCGTCTGCATTGCTGCCGGGAAAGATGGTATTGCCTATCCGATCAAAACCGCCAACATGGGCGGTACGACCGTTGCCGACCTCAAAAATCCGAAGGCTAATTGCGCTAAGCTCGCTGCGCCGCCGGTGTGGCTCACCATGAGCCCCGGCCCGGTGGATCCCTGCCCTACGAATCCTGCAACGCTGGACTTTTTCCCGTGGGGCGATACAGCGCATCTGCACATGACGCCGGTGCAGTTCTTCGATCCCGTGCTCAATGCGTGGACGATCTTTGCCTGGGGCGAAAACGCGCAACTGCACAAGTGGTCGGTCAGTTCGAGCGGCAAGCTCACCTATGTCGCGCAGAGCCATGAATACGCCAGCGCCGACGTGCGCGGCGATCCGCCGGGCGGCATGCCGGGAGGATTCTGTTCCGGGTCAAGCAACGGCGCCGATCCCAACTCGGCGATTCTCGTCTGCACCATTTCTTATGGCAATGCCAACGCGCAGGTCACCAATGGCCGCCTGCTCGTCTACGATCCCGTCCATCTCGCCGCGGACGGCTCGCTCAAAGTGCTGTGGGATTCGCAGACCTGGGGCGTGCAGTTTCTCTTCAACAAATTCGATCCACCGGTAATCGATGGTGGGCAGATCTACGTGCCCAACTACAATGGCGGCGTCGATGTCTACCGATTGACGCCCTGACGCTCAATTCCCGCAGCAAAGGAGGTCAAAGATGGTCACTGGCCGCATCATCGCTTACGTCGTCATGGTGTTCCTTTGCGGAATCGGGCTGATTCTGCTCATGAAGCCTGAGATGGCTACCGGACCGCGCGGAGTGCCGCTGCTGCGTGGCGAATCCAAGCCGATGATGGCCGTGCTGGCGGCGCGCGAAATCGTGCTGGGGCTGCTTGCAGGCGGTCTTGCTTATACCGGCAACTTTCGCGGCCTGATGCTCGCCTTCGGCATTGCCCTGCTCATCACCGTCATCGATGCGGTGGCACTGTTCAAAACCCGTTCGATGCTCGGATTCATCGTGAATGATTCCGTCGGCCTGCTGCTCCTGTTCGCCGTGTTTAAACTCTGGAAGGAATTGGGCAGCTTGTGAACGGCTGAGTGACGACAGATTGCAAAGGACGACGCTTCAGAGCCTGATCATGTATCGTAAATCCGTTCGCGTATGAGCCTCCCTCTGCCCACGCTGGCCGAACCGCAACAGTTTTCGATTGCAGAGAAGGCTATCTTCTTTGCGCTGGTGGCGGCCTCGCTCTACGGCTTCTGGCGGCGCTTCGGCCCGGTGCTTGACCGGATCTTGAAATCAAAGAAGGACGCCGACTTTCATCTAGCGCCGATCGGAAAACGCGCGTGGGATTTCTTCTGGGAGGTGATGTGCCAGGCGAAGGTGATCCGCCAGCGCCCGCTGCCCGGCCTCGCCCATGCGCTGGTCTTCTGGGCCTTTTGCGCCTTTGCGCTGGTCACGCTGAATCACTGCGCCACTGCCTTTGGTCTCGGCTTTCTCAATCCGGCGAGTGGCGTCGGTCGCAGCTACTTTTACTGTGCCGCCCTCTTTGCTATCGCTTGTGCAGCAGGCATTCTCGGCCTCTTCATTCGCCGCTTCTTTGTGCGGCCGAAGTGGTTCGGCGAACTCTCCTGGGAGTCGGGCTTCATTGCGCTGCTGATCTTTGCATTGATGGCCACGTATCTCGCCGCTTTCTTCGTGACGGACACAAGTTCGGCGACGCGCGCTCTCTGGTGGGCGCACACACTCACGCTGCTCATCTTTCTGCCGGTGATCCCGCATACCAAGCACCTGCACCTGGTACTCAGCCCGTTTACCATCTTTCTTTCGCGCGGCGGCTTCAGCCAGATTCCGCCGCTCCATGGTGATGAGGACTTCGGCCTTGTCGCTGGAAAAGATCTCACCCAGCTCGTCAGCCTGCAGGCCTACTCCTGCGTCGAATGCGGCCGCTGCACCGAGCACTGCCCCGCGAACAACACCGGCAAGATTCTCAACCCGAAACAGATCGTGCTCGGTCTGCGCGCGTACCTCAATGACTGCGGCCCCGCGTCGGAAGAACCGCTGCTCGGTCAATACAATTCACAGGAAGCAGCCTTCGAGTGCACTACATGCGGCGCCTGCGAGTTCCAGTGTCCCGTTGGCATCGAGCATCTGCCCATCCTCGTGGGGCTGCGCCGCGGCGCCGTCAATACCGGCACGTGGGAAGACGACCACGGCGCGAAACTCTTTCTCGCTTTGGAGCGGGGCTCGAACGCGCTCGGCATCGCGGCATCGGAGCGCGACAAGTTTTTGGAGAAAAATGGGCTGCCTCTCTTCGACGGCACGCAGGAGTATTGTTTGTGGCTCGGCTGCATGGGCGGCTACGACCCGAAAGGCCGCGAGATCATCCTCTCACTCGTGCGCGTGATGCAGCACCTCGGCGTGACCTTCGGCGTGCTGCGCAAGGAACGGTGCACCGGCGATCCGGTGCGCCGTCTCGGCAACGATCTACTCTTTCAGCAATTGGCGGAGACTAACCTCGAAGCACTGACGCAGTCCAAAACCAAGAAAATAATTTCGATCTGCCCGCATTGCGTGCGCACTATCCAGGAGGATTGGAAGGAGTTCGGCACGCCGCCACCGATCGAGCACCACAGCGAGTTTCTGGCACGTCACACGCGTCAATTACCTTCCATCCAAAACCAGGAAAAGATCGTGTTTCACGATCCCTGCTATCTGGGCCGTTATCGCAATGTGTATGATGAGCCCCGCGCCGTCGTCGCGCGAGCCGGCGAGCTCGTCGAAGCGCCGCGCCACAAAGAGCGCAGCTTCTGCTGCGGTGCGGGCGGCGGCTTGGCCTTCCTCGGCGAAGAGAAGGGCGATCGTGTCAGTCATGTGCGTGCGGCAGAGCTTACCGCTACCGGTGCATCGACCGTCGCCGCGGCTTGCCCTTTCTGCAATACCATGTTCAGGGACGCGCTCGCCGCGCAGGGGCCAAACGCGCCGCAGCTCGTGGACATCGCGCAGCTTGCCGCGCGCAGTCTGCCGAACGCGCCGGCTTCCGGCATCTAACCCTCAAGAGAAGAGAATATTTTCGCTATGAAGATCATCGTAGCCATCAAGCAAGTCCCGGAACGCGATGCGCCTGTTTCTATCGCCCCAGATGCAAAAGGGATAGAAGAGCGTGAGCTCCAGTTCGCCATGAACGAGCCCGACGCCTATGCACTGGAAGAGGCGCTACAGCTCAAGGAAAAGCACAGTGGCGAAGTGGTCGTCGTCAGCGCGGGGCCCGAGCGAGTCGGCAGCACGATCCGTGAAGCCCTCGCCAAAGGCGCGGATCGCGGCATTCATATCCTGTGCGATGATCTCGCTAGGCGCGACGCGCTCGGCGTGGCGCGCCTGCTCGCGGCGGCGATCCAGCCTGAGACTCCGGATCTCGTGCTCACCGGCCTGCAATCCGAAGATCTCGGCCTGGGCCAGACCGGCGTCATCGTCGCCGAACTGCTCAACCTTCCCCACGCATCGCTGATCCTGCAAGTGGAGAAGACCGACAGTGGCATCAAGGTCAAACGGGAACTCGAAGAAGGCTGGTTTCAGTCCATCGATCTGCCCGCGCCCGCCGTGCTGACCATCCAGTCGGGAGGAACGAAGCTGCGTTACGCCACGCTGATGGGCATTAAGCGGGCAAAGACGAAGGAACTGCGTCAGATCAACGCAGCCGAGCTCGGGGCCAGCGCAGCGCCCGCTGTTGCGCTCGAACAGATCACATTGCCCAAGAAACAGAAATCCACACAGATGCTCACTGGCAGCCCCAAAGAAGTGGCCACTGCGCTCGTTGAAAAGCTCAAATTTGAAGCGAGGGTCCTATGAGTGTTCTGTTGGTTTTGGAGGAGCGTGGTGGCAGGATCAGCCGCATCAGCTGGGAGGCCGCAGCAGCTGCACAGCAGCTCGCTTCATCCCAGGAGATCACGGCCGTTGTGATTGGCGCGCAAACCGAAGCGCTGGCAGCCGAAGCCGCTGCAAAGCAATTCGGCAAAATCGTGCGCGTCGAACATGCGCTACTCGCGCAATACACGTCCGATGGTTTCTGTGCAGCTCTCCATCAACTCATCCAAAACCAGAGCGGCACGAAGTGCGTCGTCTTCCCGCACACCTATCAGGTGCGCGACTACGCGCCCGCCCTAGCAACGCGCATGGGCGAGGTGTTGATCGGGGACGTGATCAGTATCGATGCAGGCCCCATGTTTACGCGCCAGCTCATGCAGGGCCGGCTCAACGGCAGTTATCGCCATTCCGGCGCAGGGCCATGCGTCGTTTCCGTGCAGGCCGGAGCCTTTCGCGCCGAACTGTCCGATGCACCAGCCTCAGTTCCTATTGAGACCTTTACGCCAACGCTCGACGCCGCGCAGATTCGCACCAAGCCTGGCGAGCCTTTCCGCGGTGGGGCCCTGACCGTCGACCTCGGCTCGGCCCAGCTCATCGTCAGCGTTGGCCGCGGCATCCGCGAGGCAGAAAATATCTCCCTGATTCAGGAGTTGGCCAGTGCCCTGGGCGCTGAACTTGCCGCCTCGCGGCCCATCTGTGACAACGGCTGGCTCCCAATGGAGCGCCAGGTCGGCAGTTCCGGACAGTCTGTCGCGCCCAAGCTCTATCTCGCAGTCGGCATCTCCGGGGCCATTCAGCATCTGGTCGGCATGAAAGGCTCGCAGTGCATCGTCGCCATCAACAAAGACCCCGATGCCCCCATCTTCGAAATCGCAGACTACGGCATCGCCGGCGATCTGTTTGAAGTGGTGCCAGCGCTGACAGAAGCAATCCGGGCTGCGAAGCAGTAGCGTGGCTCAATCTCTGCAATCATTTTTTGTATTCCACAAATCCCTGCACGGAGAGATACAGCCCTCGGCTTTGTCTCCGCATCGTTCTTTGCGTGACGTCGAGAGCACATGCCGCACAGCCGCCGCTCGGTATTCACGCAAGATCCTTGCGTCGGCCGCCGACGTGGACGATCGTTCTCGGCCTCACTGCGGTCTTCCTTTCGATTGCAGGATGGCAGATCTCGGTTCATTGGCCTTATCGCTATCGTGAGGTTCATCCACTTGTCGAAGACATCTTCGGCAGCCGCATCAAAATCAGCCACTATCATCGTACATATTTTCCCCATCCGGGCTTCATCGCCACCGCCATCACCATTACGCGCGAGTCCGCGCCCGATCTGCCGCCGATCGGCTCAGTGCAAACACTCTCCGTCGAGGGCCGCTGGGGCGATCTCTTCCTGCTGCGACGCCGCGTACATCTCGTCGAGATGACCGGCCTTCATGTTGTCCTTCCGCCACCCGGAAGCGCCGCCAGCCGCGCCGACTTTCCGCCCGGCAGCGCGAAGGGATTCGGCGGTCCGCACACGGCAATCGAAGTCCTGCGCATCCACAATTCCCTGCTCGACATTCTTCACGACAGTGGGGCACGCTACACATTTGCCGTGCACGAACTTGAGATCACCGGCCTGCTCAATGGTCAACCCATGCACTACTGGCTTGCGATGGAAAATCCGCGGCCCAGCGGCCAGATCACCGCAACCGGCGACTTCGGCCCACTTAATGCAAGCGACGTTGGCGCGACCAACGTCTCCGGCCAGTTCTCCTTCAATCGCGTGAGATTGCGGGATATCGGCAACATCCGCGGAACCCTCTCCTCTTCGGGCCGGTTCAGCGGTCCGCTGCGGGCGATACAGGCGGATGCAACCTCCGATACGCCCGACTTCGCCGTAGACGATGGCCAGCCCACCAATGTGCAGGGAACGATTCACTGCATCGTAAACGGCCTGACCGGCGACGTCTTCATGCCGCAGATCGAGGTCAAGAGCGATCGCACAACGGTTCATGCTTCCGGTGAGGTGGCCGGATCACCCAAGACTGCGAATCTCGATATTGCCATCCAGCGAGGCCGCGCCGAGGATGTTCTGCGGCCTTTTCTGCATCGCCAGGTTCCTATCGTTGGGCCGGTGGCACTGCACAGCCATGCCTATGTAGGACCTTCTGGAAGGGGCATTCCCTTTCTACAAAGGCTTCGTGTGAATGGCGTCTTCGACGTTCCATCCGAGCGGCTGGCGGACGCGAAAACTGAACAGACCCTTACTGCCTTCAGCCAGCGGGCACAAAGCAAGAAGACGCAGGCCACGCATCAAGAGGATCCTCCCCAGCAGGATTCCGAAGTCGTGCTCTCGTCGCTCCGCGGACCTGCCAACATCCACAACGGAGTGATCTCCACCACCGGACTGCTTTTCCAGGTTCCCGGCGCGCAAGCCGATCTCGCCGGCACCTTCGCTCTGCACGGCGAAGCGGTTCACCTCACCGGCAATCTTGAGATGCAGACCAACATCTCGCACACGGCAACAGGATTCAAGGCCTTGCTGCTCAAACCGCTCGCACCGTTCTTCAAAAAACAGGACAAGGGCGCTGTCATTCCTATCGCCGTCCTCGGCACTCCTGGACACTACCAGGTCACGCACGATCTGTCGCATCGCAAGTAAGGCTGCGTTTCGGCTGTTGCGCCTATACAGAAAAGGCGGCGATGCGGTATGTTCATTCTTCATCGCACATTGTCTTTGAAAATGGAGGCAGAACCGGAATGTTGCTTCCTCACACGTATCAGGCCGCGCTGCTTCTCATGGTCCTGAGCATGCTCTGCTGGGGATCATGGGCCAACACGCTTAAGCTCTGCCCAGGCTATCGCTTTCAACTCTTTTATTGGGACTACGCCATCGGCATGGTCTTCGGCGCGCTCGTCCTTGGACTCAGTGCGGGCAGTTACGGCGGCGACGGGCCTCCACTGATCTCTGACATGGTGCAGACCGCGCCCGTGCTCGTCTTTTACGCGATGCTCGGCGGCGCCATCTTCAATGTGGCCAACCTGCTGCTCGTCGCCGCCATTGACGTCGCCGGCCTGGCGGTCGCCTTCCCCGTCGGCATTGGTCTCGCGCTCGTCATCGGAGCCATCTCGAATTACGTGATCACGCCGGTGGGCAATCCCCTGCTCCTCTTTGGCGGCGTCGCTCTGGTCGTGGTTGCGATTCTTCTCGATGCCGCCGCCTATCGCAAGCGGGACGCCGCTGCGCATGCAACGACTACGCGCGGAATTGTGCTCAGCCTCATAGCCGGCGTGCTTATGGGCTGTTTCTATCCGTTCGTGGCTCGCGCGCTGAACGGATTGCCCGGAGAAACCGCACCCGGCCCTTATGCAGTTTCTGTCTTTTTCGCCATCGGCCTGTTGATCTCGACCTTTCCCGCAAACTGGCTGCTCATGATCAAGCCTCTCGACGGCAAGCCGCCGGTGAAGGGCCGCGATTACTGGCCGGCTCCGCTGGGATGGCATCTTGCCGGCGTGCTCGGCGGCGCGATCTGGTGCATCGGTGGTGTGGCCAACTTTGTCGCATCCGGTGCGCATCTGGTTGGTCCCGCGGTTTCCTATACCATCGGTCAGGGTGCCACGATGGTTTCGGCCTGCTGGGGCGTCTTTGTCTGGCGCGAGTTCGCCGGCACGCCTCGTGCGGTCAAGACTCTGCTCTCTCTGATGTTTCTGTTTTTCCTGCTGGGACTCGGCGCAGTGGCCGTAGCCCCGCTCCCGCAATTGAATCGTTGAGGTGCCCCGCACTTGTCCGAGACCAAGAAAAAAATTGTTGTCGTCGGCAGCGTCACGATGGATCTGGTGACGCGCACACCCCAGATTCCCGCTATCGGCCAAACACTCATCGGCACGGGCTTTGACACGACACCCGGCGGCAAAGGCGCGAACCAGGCCGTGGCCGCAGCACGGCTCGGCTATCCGGTAACGCTGGTGGGCAAGGTGGGAAATGACGCTTACGGCCCCGCGCTGCTCAAAAACCTTGCGCTGGCCGGTGTCGATACCGCCGCGATGGAACCGACTGAAGGCTCTTCGGGGCTCGCTCCCATGTTTGTGGCCGAAACCGGCGAGAACTCGATCGTCGTGGTTCCCGGCGCAAACGGCAAAGTCGACCGCGCTACCGTCGATCGGCATGCGGCATTGATTCGCTCTGCAGGCATGGTGCTCTGCCAGCTTGAACTGCCGCTCGACACCACCATCTACACCATCGCGCTTTGCGCCGAAGCTGGCGTTCCCGTGATGCTGGACCCCGCGCCGGCCGCGCCCCTACCGGACTCGGTGCTGCGGCAGGTTACCTGGTTCACGCCGAACGAGACAGAAGCTGCCTCTTACGTAGGTGACACGACCTCCGCCGAGGAGACTGCACAGCGCCTGCATGCCAAAGGCATCCGTGGTGTAGCCCTGAAGCGCGGCGCAGAAGGCGCATTCGTCTCGATCGCACGAGAAAAAGCCGCATGGGTCAAGCCCTTCAAGGTACAGGCCATCGATACAGTCGCCGCCGGCGACTGCTTCAACGGCGCCTTTGCGGTAGCGTTGCTCGAAGGTAACGATCCCTGGACAGCGGCTCGTTTCGCCAATGCGGCTGCTGCCATCTCGGTCACGCGTCGTGGCGCGCAAGCCTCCATGCCTTCACGTGCCGATGTGGACAGCTTTCTCGCTAAGAATTCATGACGCACGCGTTACGCTGATGCTGCAGGCGAATCCAATCTCCGGAGAAGAACGGCGACACATGACACGAACCATGAGACGATTCCGGAGACCATTCAACACGCGCGTTCTCTGCCTTGCAGCTCTCGTGGCTTCCATCTCGATAACCGCTGTTGCGCAAGATACTGCCTATGCACCGCGGAACCAGCAGATTCCTGCGCCCGCCTGCATGGAGATGCACTTCGCCTGGGAGACGGCGACGCCCTCCGGCTGCCCGCCCTTCACGCATGAGCGCTGGCTCCACGACATCGAGCACTGGCGCGACGAGCGGCGCATCCGCGTCACCTTTGACTCTGCGCGCTATCAACTGCCGGCTCTCAAGTGGACGCAGTCCAGCTTTATGCAGCCGCAGATGATGGTGCAGGATCGCTACTTCTACGATCCCGTCGCTGGGCGCTACACGGTCGACCGCTATCTCGACGATCTCGAAAAACGCTATGGCGGCATCGATGCTGTCCTCATCTGGGCCACGTATCCCAATATGGGCATCGACGATCGCAATCAGCTGGAGATGGTCGCGTCGATGCCCGGTGGCATTGACGGCGTGCGCCAGATGGTCGCCGACTTTCATCGCCGCGGCGTGCGCGTTCTCTTCCCCATGATGATGTGGGACGAAGGCACGCACGCGCCGGACAAGCCATGGCCACAAGCGATTGCGGAGCTGATGAGGGCGATTGACGCCGATGGCATCAACGGTGACACGCAGGATGGCGTGCCTCTCGGCTTTTCGCTGGCTGCTGAAGCCATCGGTCATCCGCTCGCCTTCGAGCCGGAAGGCAGCCCGAGCGATGAGGCGTTGAGCTGGAACGTGCTCAACTGGGGCCAGTACAGCTTTCCTTTCATCCCCATGGTCGACCGCTACAAATGGCTTGAGACCCGCCACATGGTCAACATCAGCGACCGCTGGGCACAGGACAAGACCAACGATCTACAGTTCGCCTTCTTCAACGGCATCGGCTGGGAGAGCTGGGAGAACGTGTGGGGCATCTGGAACGGCATCAATCCACGCGACGCCGAAGCCACGCGCCGCGTCGCAACGATCGAGCGTAGCATCGCTCCCTTTCTCATCAGCGCCGGCTGGGAGCCACTCTATCCGATGCGCAACTACGGCGCTTATGCGAGCCGCTGGCCGTTTGACAAAGAAACCGTGTGGACCATCGTGAATCGCACATCGTACGACATCGCCGGACGCCAGATGGATGTACCGAATAGACCGGGTATGCGCTACTTCGACCTCTATCACGGCGTGGAGCTGCGTCCGGAGATTGAAGAGCAACGCGCCATACTGAGCTTCGATCTTGAAGCGAATGGCTATGGCGCCATTCTCGCAACGCCCGGTGAACCCAGTGCGCAGATCAAGGCGTTGATGCAGCGCATGGCAGAGATCACGGCCAAGCCGCTGGTTTCTTTCTCGCATCAGCCCGCAATCCTGCCGCAGCAGATCGTGGCCATCGAACCCACCAGACCCGCTGCCGAAGCGCCGGGCGGCATGATCCGCATTCCTGGCGGAGCTTTTGATTTTCGCGTGAGCGGCACCGAGATCGAAGGCGGTGACAATCCTGGCGTCGACGTGCAGTATCCATGGGAGAACACGCCGCGCCGCTATCATGAGCACGTCATGCAGGCTGCGCCGTTCTATATCGACAAGTATCCGGTCACGAACGCGCAGTTCAAGCAATTTCTCGACGCGACGCATTACACGCCCAAGGACGCAATCCACTTTCTTCGCGACTGGAAGAACGGCACGTATCCGCCGGGTTGGGAGAACCGGCCCGTTACCTGGGTCTCGCTCGAAGATGCGCGCGCCTACGCGGCGTGGGCGGGCAAGCGCCTTCCGCACGAGTGGGAGTGGCAGCTGGCCGCGCAAGGCACAGACAGCCGCATCTATCCGTGGGGCAATCTGTGGCAGCCGGCCAACGTTCCTGTAGCAGTAACAGGACGCGCGATGCCGGGCCCGGACGCAGTCGATGCGCATCCGCAAGGCGCAAGCCCGTACGGCGTGATGGATATGGTCGGTAACATCTGGCAATGGACCGACGAATTCACGGACGAACACACGCGCGCCGCGATCCTGCGGGGCGGCGAATACTACCAGCCGCAGGGCTCCATCTGGTATTTTCCGCAAGCCTTTCGCAACGACCAGCACAGCAAGCTGCTGCTGATGGCCACGGGCTATGATCGCTCCGGCGGTGTGGGCTTCCGCTGTGTGGTCGATGCGCAATAATCACGACCCAAATCCTCGAATCTTGCATCTAGACTATCGGCGACAATAAGAGCAATGGTTTCACTCCCTGGTCGCCGAAAATCGCGCCGCGAATTTCTTCGCAACGCTACCCTCGTCGCTGCCTCTGCCGCGATGCAAGGCACAGCTCCCTGTATCGCGCACGCGCAACCCGCGCCCGACTACCGTCTCGAAATTTCCGAGATCGACTGGGATCTCTCACCGAAAAAGAAGATCCGCACTGCGGCCTACAACGGCCAGATTCCTAGTCCGCTTCTCCGCCTCACCGAAGGCAAGCCGGTAAGCATCGCCATTACCAACAAGCTCGATCATCCCGAGATCGTGCACTGGCACGGCCAATGGATTCCCTCTGCAGCAGACGGCTCCATGGAAGAAGGTTCGCCGATGATCCCTGCGGGAGGCAGCACCTTGGTCGAGTTTGTGCCGAAGCCCGCGGGCCTGCACTGGTATCACACACACGCGACGGCCAACCGCAATCTGAAGCATGGCTTGTACACCGGCCAATTCGGAATTCTCAACGTAGCCCCATCCGCGAATTCAGCACTCTACGATCAGGAGCAGTTCATCGTATTGCATGATTGGGAGCCCTACTACTCGGCCAGCGGCGACGGCTCGCTGATGGTGAACTACGCGCTCGGCTCTGTGAACGGCCGCATGCTCGGTCATGGCAATCCCATCCGCGTGCGTGAAGGGGAGCGCGTGCTGTTTCAGATCCTCAACGCCAGCGCGACGGAAGTCCATTGGCTGGCGCTGCCTGGTCATCGCTTTCAGGTGCTGGCGCTCGACGGCGCGCCCGTCGCAACACAAGCCATCGTCGAGACGCTGCGCCTTGGACCCGCGGAGCGCGTCACGACGTTAGTGCAAATGAATGCTCCGGGCGTATGGGTCTTGGGCGAACCGCGCAAAGATTTTCTGGATGCCGGCATAGGCATTGTCGTCGAATACGCAGGCCGCACCGGAGTGCCGCAACTACCGCACGAGACGAGGCTCTTGTGGAACTACCGCGTCTTCGCGGATGCAACTCCCATGTTGCGCAAACCGGATCTCACCATTCCGCTTATCTTTACCTCGAAGTTCAAAGGCCACGGTGGGCTCGATCAGTGGATGATCAACGGCAAATCCTATCCAGATTACGAGCCCGTCATCTTGCACGCAGGGCTACGGCATCGGCTCGTCTTTGACAATCGCAGCACAGACGATCACCCCGTTCATTTGCACCGGCACAACTTTGAGTTAGTCTCGATGCAGGGTGATCCACTCAGCGGTGTGCACAAGGATGTCGTCGTGGTTGCGGCGGGAACCAGGATAGAAGCCGATCTGGTCGCCAACAATCCCGGCAGTACGCTCTTCCACTGCCACCAGCAGGATCACATGGACTCTGGCTTTATGACTCTGTTTCGTTATGCATGATCGTATTCTGTAATTTCTAGCCTGCTAGACCGCTAACAAGGACCGCAGTTGAAACATACGCACTCCATCCTTGCCTTCGCTCTCCTCGCCTGCGCAGCCGCGGTCTGCCATGCCCAGGGCAACTATGAGATCCAGGTTTATGGAGCCGACACGGTCGCTCCGCGCAGCACCATGCTTGAACTACACTCAAACTTCACCGCAGTCGGACAGCGGCTTTATGTGGATGGCGCGGCACCCACCAACCACGCCGAGCACGAGACCATCGAGATCACGCAGGGCATCAATGACTGGTCTGAGGTAGGCTTCTACATCTTCACCAGCGAGCAGAGCGGCCTCGGCGTCGACTGGGTCGGTGACCACATCCGCCCGCGTGTGCGCGTGCCGGAAAAATGGCGCTGGCCGGTGGGCGTGAGTCTTTCGATGGAGATGGGCTATCAGCGTCCGCTCTTCTCGCCCGATACCTGGACCTGGGAGATTCGCCCCATCGTCGACAAGACTGTGGGCCGCTGGTACTTCGCGGTGAACCCCGCGCTCGAACGCACCTGGCACGGGCCGGACGTGAACCAGGGTGTGAGTTTCGCGCCCGCTGCCAAGATCAGCTACGACTTCACCAAACAGATCACCGGCGGCCTAGAATACTACGCCGACTACGGCAGCCTCACGCGCATCGACCGCCTGCACGACCAGCAGCAGCAGTTCTTTCCCGCCATCGACCTCAACGTGTCGCCGCAGTGGGAGATTAACTTCGGTGTCGGCGTTGGCCCCACTGCGGCCACCGATCGCTGGATCGTCAAGGCGATCATTGGCCGCCATTTCAGCTGGGGACACGGCCCGCAATAGCTCTGCGTCTATACAAAGCTGCTGTCGCCGCCATTGTCGAAACCGCCGCCGTCATCGAAGCCGCCGGAATCATCGAACCCACCCGAGTCACCTTGATCGAAATTCTGATCCGAGTTGTCGAAGTTCGAGTCGTCCAGATTTCCCTGATCGAAGTTGCTTTGATCTCCGCTTCGATCATCGCCCTGCGTGTTGTAGCTGGCGTCTGAGAACTGTGCAGCGTTTTGGTCCGATGATTCGTGAAAATGCCGCTCTTCTCCGCCTCGGTCAAGCCTGTTTTGATCGAGGCTCCCCTGGTCAAAGCGTTGCTCGTGGTGCTCGGGCGCGCCGCCCGGCTGATCGTAATAGTTGTTGATCACCGTCTCTTCGACAGGCCGCTCGAACCCGACGCCACCGATGCCAAATCCCGGACCACCCCAGCCATATCCGCCAAAACCCGGATGCCCCATGATGCCGTGCAGCGCTGCTTCGACACCTTCAAAAGCCAGCGCACCAGCGGCCACGCCTGCCGCGGTCTGCATCGCTCCACGCAAAAAGCTCGGCTGCCCTGCAGCCACGGGCACGTATTGCGGCTGCCCTGGAATGTATTGCGGCTGTTGTACCGGCTGGAAGCCGGGCTGCTGCACCGGCTGAAACTGTGCCGGTTGCGGCGCTGGCGGAGGAGCGGGCTCCGGATCATGCCGGCCCAGCAGACTGTCCAGAAAGCTGGTCGCATGCGCGGGCTGCCGCGCCTGCTGAAGCTGCTGTTGTAGTTGCGCCACCTGCGTCTTTGCCTGATCGAGCGCAATGTTCTGTACCAGCACTGTTTGCGCAAGAATATACAGTGCGTCCGGATTTGCGCCGAAGCTCTGGCTTAACAAAGCCTCCGCATCTAGGTCTTTTTCCTGCAATTGTGTAGAGTTCACGCGCTCGATCAGCGCACGGAGAAGCTGTTCTTCCTGGGGAGTCACAGAGAAAACCTCCGGCGGCATCTTCTTGTTCGCTGCCGCCTCTTGAGCAGAGAGACGCGAGCGCGCGGACAAAGTTGCACACCGCAGATTTCTACGCAAAAAGAACAGCCGCAGTTCCCGCGCTCATCGGGTGTCTGCGGCTGTTCTCTGGTCCCTTGGTTTTTCAGCTCACCAATGCGTATGCGCGAATTGTCTCTTTGCGCGCTGTGAGCCGCTCGATGAGGTCGGTACGCACCTCATAGCCGCGGCCTGGCGTATCGGGCACGACGATCTCGCCCTCTGATGACACCGTTACCTCCGGCTCGATGATGTCGTCTGCAAAGTACCGCGCTGAGGCCGATACATCACCCGGCAGGGAGAAATTTTCGAGTGTTGAGAGCGCGATGTTGTGCGAACGTCCAATGCCCGACTCAAGCATGCCGCCGCACCACACCGGCGTGCCGCGCTCGAGCGCCGCATTGTGTACAGCAATCGCTTCGGAGAAGCCGCCCACACGCCCCAGCTTGATATTGATGATCTTGCACGATTCCATCTCGATAGCCGCCAGCGCATCGCGCCGGTTGCGGATTGACTCGTCCAGACAGATCGGCGTTTCGATCCGCTTCTGCAACATCGAGTGGAAGTAGAAGTCGTCGTGCCAAAGCGGCTGCTCAATCATGAGCAGATCGAATCCGTCGAAAGAAACGATGTGATCCAGGTCGCGCATCCGGTATGCCGAGTTCGCATCGCAGCTCAACGAAATCTCCGGCCAGCGGTTACGCACCTGCTCAAAAACTTCGGTATCCCATCCCGGCTTGCACTTCAGCTTGATGCGCCGGTAACCGGCGGCCAATTCGCGCTCGATAATCGCGAGCAGCGACGGAATCGAATTCTGGATGCCGATCGAAACGCCGCAAGGAATCTTCTCGCGCACACCGCCGATCAGGAGCGAAAGCGGGATGCCTTCACGCTGCGCCTCGATATCCCAGATCGCGTTCTCCAGCGTAGCCTTCGCCATGTCATTGCCGCGCACCTGGCGAAAGATCCGCGGGCACTCGCCGCCATGCTCCGGCGTCTCAGCCGCCAGCATCGGCCCCAGTTCCTGCGTGATCACCTGCCAGGCCGTATCGGTCGACTCGCCAGAAAAGAATGGGTGCTCACCGGCCGTGCACTCGCCCCAGCCAACCAGACCTTCGGAGTGGATTTCAGCCAAAAGGATTCTTCGTTCACGGGTGACGCCAAAACTGGTTTCAAACGGACGCACCAGCGGCATATGCAGTTCACGCAGAATAATTGCATCAATTCTCATAAATTTTTGTGATCCTCAAGAACCTGATCCGACCAGCGTGCTAGTTCGAAGATTCCATTTCTCTCTGCATCCAAGGCGAAGCCCACTACGGCCAGCCCCCGAGAAAAAGCTTGCTGAAACTTCCGGCGGTTCTCTAACTGAACGGCGAGAGCCCGTTCTCGATCCGCTTTGCTGGCCTTCCACTGGTAGATGGCGGCCGGAACTAAAATGCGTTCCTCGATGTTCTGTTCGTTTGCAGGTTGCTCTTCCAGGATTGCCTTTACACGGGGCGAATCCAGGTCCCACTCCGCTATGAGCCGGTCTGTGGGCAAGCCACCCTGCAGTCGAGAAGAGGATACACCATAGAAATCCGGCCTATAGGTGCGCGCGATCGCGCCCAGCCTGTGGATATTGAGGAAAGCGTTTTTGATTTCCAGCGGATCGAAGGTCCACTCCATTCGGGTAATGCCTCTGGAAAGCGCCTCATCCCGCTGAGAACGTTTGAGTTGAACGCCGATCCCCCGATTCCGGTAGCCTTCGCGGACCGCCAGCATGTGCGAATGTAGGTACGGCTCCACGCTTCCCTCGTTTGTTTTGATGCCCGGCAAAGACATAGCGAAACCGACCATGAACTCACGCTGGCCGTCCTGCTGCTCTGTCTCGGAATCCACGTCAAACGCGCCGATGACCTGTCCGCCAATCTTCTGCGCCAGCAAGAAGGTTTTGCGCGGGATGATCTCGCTCTCGACGTAACCCCACGTCTCGATCTGCAGTTGCACGCAGGCCTCAAACTCGTCGAATCCTTCGCAGGAGCGAATGCGGATCATCGCTGGCCCTCGTGCAACGGTTTTGCATCCGCAACGGCCTTCACTGCCAGCTTGCGCTTGGCCTGAGCCCAGAGCGCCTCCAGTTCATTGGGAGAAAGCTCTTCGAGCGGCCGCTCGGACGCCAGTTCCATCGCGCGAAACCGCTCGCGAAATCGCAAATTGCATCCACGCAGCGCCATCTCCGCGTCGACGCCAAGATGCCTGCCCAGGTTGACAACCGTAAATAGAAGATCGCCCAACTCCGCTTCGATCGCCGGCTTGCGAGCCGGATCGTCAGAAGCCGCCTCGGCCTCCAGCTCCGCCGTCTCCTCTGCCAGCTTCGGCAGCAGATCGCGCCAGTGCGGCCAGTCGAAGCCGGCCTTCTGCGCCTTGCCACCCAGTTTGGCGGCCTCCGCCAACGCGGGCAGCGCACGCTGCACACTGTCGAGGCGTGAGAGCGGTTCTGCGCTTTCAGTATTTCCTTTTTCTGCGGTGCGTTTTTCGGCAGCCTTGATCTCTTCCCAGTTGCGCAGCACCGCAGTGGCTGAACCCTGCACCTCGGCATTTACGTCCGCACGATTGCCTGCCGCCTTTGAAGCCTCTTCGCCGAAGACATGCGGATGACGCCGGATCAGCTTGCGGTTCAGATGATAGAGAACTTCGGCAATCGTGAACTGGCCTTCGTTGGCTGCCATCTCGGCATAGAACAAAACCTGCAACAGCAAATCGCCGAGTTCCTCGGCCAGATGCGGAAAGTCGCGCCTCTCGATCGCGTCGAAGACCTCGTAGGTCTCTTCCAGCGTGTATTTGCGGATCGAGTCAAAGCTCTGTTCGCGATCCCAGGGACAGCCGCCCGGTGCGCGCAGCCGCGCCATGATGGCGACTGATTCACGAAATAGCTCCGCAGCCTTCACCGGATCAGTGAGGGTTTGCGGTGTAGAGATCTCTGCTGGGGGACGTTCGCGCGGAAGATCCATGCATCTTCAGTTTAAATGGTATCGATCAAGACCGATTCAATGCCCGAGCATTTTGCGAAAGCCCGAAGCTAAAGCCTCGTCGCCTTGTGTAGCATTTCAGTGGCCTGAAGGCCACTGCTGCCTCCGCCATCCATGCCGCTTGTGAACGTCTATGCGCTCCGCTCCGTCTTAATCACCGTATACTTTATGCTTCCATGATCCGTTTTCTCGCCACCCTCTTCGCCGCGCTCGCGGGCCTCGCGTTTGGCAGCTTCTTGAATGTCTGCGTTACGCGTTGGCCGCTCGAAGAAAGCGTCGTCGCCCCACGTTCGCACTGCCGCCATTGCGAACGCATGCTTGCGTGGTGGGAGAACATTCCGCTTGCCAGTTGGATTCTGCTGCGAGGCCGCTGCCGGACATGTCGTGAGCGCATCAGCTGGCGCTATCCGTTAGTCGAGATCTCGGTCGGCGCGATATGGGCCGCGCTCACCTGGCGCTTTCTCACTCTGGCGCTCGATCCGCGCCTTCCCGCCATTGCGCCAACGCTTCACTGGAATCTCTTCAATGAGCTGGGCCGCGCCATCACGCTCTTTATCTTTTTCTGGACTCTGATCGCCATCGCCGTTCTTGACGCAGAAAATTTCTGGATTCCGGACTGGCTCACAATCCCGGGCATGGTACTCGGCATCGCGTCGGAGGTTACCTACCAACTCGTCGGAGCCGAATCTCTCGACGCCGCGACTCCTTTGCCGCTCTCCGCTATCGGCAAGGTCGTTCTCACGTCCCTAGTCGGCGTTGTGGCTGCAGCTCTGCTCATTCTGCTCATCCGCTGGATCTACAAATTGCTGCGCCATCGCGAAGGCATTGGCCTTGGAGACGCAAAGCTCATGGCCATGCTTGCCGCGTGGCTCGGCTTCGGCGGCGCACTGCTGGCCTTCGGGGTCGGCGTGGTGCTCGGCGCCATCGTCGCGCTGATCGCTCTTGCACTCCCTGGCGCGCGTAAAGAAGACAGCGAAGCATGGGCGCTGAGGAAGATGCCGCTCGGCACTTTCCTCTGCATCGGCGGCATCCTCAGCGGCCTGTGGGGCGAGCGAATCATCACCGCCTATCGGCACTGGGCAGGATTTTAAAAGCTGCTATTTCTGGGGCGCGGCATTCGAAGCCGCCGCCGGCTTTACGTTCGCAAGCTCCGGCTCGCTGAGAGCCTTCTTCGCCTCTTTGGCGTGCTTGCTGTCCGGATCGTACTCCATCACCTTCAGGTAATTGGTCCGCGCCTCGGCGTAGTTGCCCAGATGGCGGTCCGCCTCGGCCAGTCCCCAGTACACGTCGGGGTTGTCGGGATCGAGCACCATTGCTGACTGATACCGAGAACGCGCTGCCCGCCAATCCTTGTTATCGAGATAGTACTTGCCCACACTCTCGTCTTCGGCCGCGTTCTCGTGGTGTTCCGGCGCGATCTGGTCCTGCTTCCGGCCGTGTTTTGAGGGCTGCTCGTCGTCTGGCCCGGGCATCAGGCTGTCGATGCCGTTCAGGCTGGAGCTTGAACTTGAATCCGGCCCGCTTCCATTTGCTGCAGCCGGAGAGTCGTCGGGGCTTTGCACAGGATCGACATCGCCCGCCGGCAGCACCGCACGGCCATTCACCGATCCATCAAAGCTGCCGGACGGCAGGTCCGGCGTGTTCTTCGACGGCAGCACCGGAACCGAGCTCTCATCTTCCGGGAACTGGTTTGCGTTTTGCTGCGCGGAGGGCTGCGAATTCGCAGGCTTCTTTTGATTTTGCGGATTTGCGTTCTGGCTCGCCGGGGCTTGTGCACGGAGAGGTGGTTCGGCGGCCAGCAGGCAACCCGCAACGAGCGCAACGCCCAAGGTTGTTTTCATCAGGATCGTTTTCATCACGATCGCCTCACACCCTCACCCCACCCCTCAATGGTACGATGCGGTTCGTGGAGTGTCGATGCACAGCTCCGCAGGAAGGAACGCATCCAATCTCGCATGGCTCTTATGATCCGCTCGTCCGCCATTCATGCAGCCGGCTGTTACACCAGCACCTCTATTCGCAAAGGCGCCAAGGTCGCCGAGTACACCGGCCACATGATGACTAAAGAAGCAGCCGACCAGCGCTACGAGGACTCGCTCCTCACCTATCTCTTTGGACTCGGCGACGGCACGATGGTGATCGACGGTCATGCCATGGCCATGTTCATCAACCATAGCTGCGACGCCAACTGTGAGACCGAGGAGATCGACGGCCACGTCTGGATCAAAGCCATCCGCAACATCGCTCCAGGCGAGGAGATCACTTACGACTATTGCCTTTACGACGGTGGCGATGACGATGAGGCCATCTGCAACTGCGGCGCCAAAAAGTGCCGTGGCACCATGTATTCGCCCACTGAGGTAAAGAGCCGCCAGAAAGCCAGGAAGGCGGCAAAAAAGCGTAATAATAAATCTGGAAACGCCTCTGGCAAGAAGCACGGACGATAACTACGGAACACCCTTGAGGGAAGAATCGCAACTGCCGTCTCTCACTTTGGACCAGATGGAGGTCTTACGGAGGTTCGCTCTGTTCGAAGCCAGTCTGGAAGACCTGCAGCACGCTTTGGCCGGGGTGTTCGAGTTCAACTTCCATGCAAAAGAAAAGGGTCCGGGCGGATACGCGCCGGCGCGGACAGCAGCCACACATTTCCGCGTGCCCGAGCCTGGCATTCTCATCACGCGTGAGCACATTGAAAACGCATTGGAGCGCAAGCGCTTCGGGCTGGTCACGGAGCGTGATCTCGTGGTCTGGGCTACAGTGCTGCTGATGAACGACGCCTACGCGCTCGACCCCGCCGATGAAGACCTGATCGCTGAGTGGCTCAATGACATCAGCCTGAACCTCGACGCTTCATAAAGGCGCTCAGCGCGCAGCCTCAGCCCTAAACTCTGCCTCATCTTCAACTCGCCGCACCCCATGTTCCGCCGCAGTCCGGAACGATACAATCCCATCTAGGCCGCCTATGTTCGTGAAGCGGTTCAAGGAGCGCGTGTCCTCATGGGTTATCAGGTTCTGGCCAGAAAATATCGTCCGCAGCGGTTTGCCGACGTCGCCGGCCAGGACCACGTGACGCGTACGCTGATGAATGCGCTGGAGCAGAACCGTATTGCGCACGGCTATATCTTTTCCGGTCATCGCGGTATCGGCAAGACGACGATCGCCCGCATTCTGGCCCAGGCTCTGAACTGCCGCAACGCCGTCGGCTCGACGGAACGGCCGACTCCGGAGCCTTGCGGCATCTGTGACTCCTGTGTTGAGATTCGTCAGGGCAATGCTGTCGACGTGATCGAGATCGACGCAGCCACCAACCGCGGCATCGATGAGATTCGCGAACTGCGCGATGCTGCCCGCTACTCGCCCGCGCGCGACCGGTACAAAATCTACATCCTCGACGAGGCCCACCAGATTACCGAGGCGGCTTTTAACGCGCTGCTCAAGACGCTGGAAGAGCCGCCGGCGCACGTCATCTTCATGATGGCGACGACCGAGCCGGAGAACATTCCGCAGACGATCCGCTCGCGTTGCCAGCACTTCAGCTTTCACGCCGTTAAGTTCGATGACATCCTGGCACAGTTGAAATCTATCGCCGCCCGCGAAGCTGTGGAGGCCGAAGAAGCCGCGCTGGCGCTTCTCGCCGAGGCCGGCGACGGATCGATGCGCGACGCCTTGTCGATCATGGACCAGGCCATCGCGTCGGCTCCAATGCAAGATGGCCGCCCTGTGCTCGCCGCCGCGCAGATTCGCGAGTTGATGGGCTCAGTGCCCAACGCAGTCTTTGAGCGGCTCCTCGAAGCAGTCGCGGCCTGCCAGAGCGTCGAGTTGATGGAACAGTTGAATGTACTGCTCAACGCCGGACACAGCCCGTTATCGCTCGCCCGCCAGATGGTGCGCTATCTCCGCAACTGCCTGATGGCCAAGCTGGGCGGCGAGCAGACAGAACTGTTGCAGATCTCTGCCGACGAGCGTGCCCGTGCAGCCCGCACGTCGATGCTCTTCACCGAAGAAGAAATCACGCGCAACCTGCAGATCGTGCTGCGCACCTTCGACGACCTGAATTTCCGCCAGGAACAGCGCTTCCATCTCGAACTCGGGTTGTTGAAGCTGATCCACGCGCAGCGGCTGTTGCCGATCGAGGAGTTGCTGAGTGGAGTCGCTGGCGGCGTGAGTCCGCGCGGTGCAGCTCCATCAGGCACGCCGCGCCCGTCTACCGCATCGCGGCTCACGCCCGCTCCCGCATCTGTTCCCGCATCCGCTTCGAAGACGACTCCGCCATCAATTTCACCGTTCACATCAAGTTCCGTTCGAGAAGCGCCGGCGGTCCAACAGAGCAGCGCGGTGACAGTTGCGGCGGTCTCGGCAGCAGTTGAGGTTGCATCCGTCTCAATAGCCGAAACGCCGAGTGATACCGCGCAAGAGACCAAACCGTTTCCTCCAGTGTCGATCTCGGCGGGCGCATCCGGAGCTGGCTCGCCTTTGACCGATGGCGCTTTGGCCAAGGTGCCTGTAGCGTCGCCCACACCACTCTCTGGTTCGGAATCGGCTCCAGAGATTGACGCGCTGCGCCAGGCAGTTGTGACGGCTCTTGCTGGTGCCGGTCATAGCTCGGCAGCGCAATTGCTGGGCGCAGGCACCTGGTCGATCGACGGCTCTAACCTGCGCATTGAAGCGCCAGGGATGGGCAAGAAAATGCTCAGCCTCACCGTGAATGCTGCAGCAGAGAAGATCATCAAGCAGGAACTGCAGCGGCTTGGCGGACCGGCGCGCTTTCTCGTTGTGCCCGGCGCTGGCTCGGGGTCGGCTACGGCTGCTGTTGCCGCACCAATCGCAGGCAGCATTCAGGAAGAGGCGCTCGCGCATCCACTGGTGCAGAAGGCCAGGGAGATCTTTCACGCCGAGGTCCGCAGCGTGGTCGATCTTCGCCAGAAGTAACAACAAGTTACAAGGAGAACGTTGCATGTTTAACCCGCTGAAGATTTCCGAGATGCTCTCCCAGGCCGGCCAGATGCAGGAGGAGGTCCAACGCAAGCTGGGCGAGACCGTGGTGGAAGCATCGAGCGGCGGAGGAGCCGTGACCGCGACGATGAACGGCAAGAAAGAGCTTCTCAAACTGCGCATCGATCCTTCCGCCGTGACGAGCCTCAGCGGCGGCGGTCAGGCCGATGTGGAGATGCTCCAGGATCTGATCGTCGGCGCAGTGAATGAGGCGGGGCGCAAAGCCGAAGAGATCATCAAATCCAGCCTGCAAGGCATGCTCGGCGGGTTGAAGATTCCCGGCTTGAGCTAAGAATTCCCTTTGCAGCACGATCCGAACTTCACGGAGATAACATCTTGTCACGTTATGCCGAGCCGATGGCGCGGCTCATCGAAGAGCTGAAAAAGCTGCCTGGCGTGGGCACCAAGAGCGCACAGCGGTACGCCTTTCATATTCTGCGCTCAAGCGACGAAGATGCTGCCGCGCTGGCTGAAGCCGTGCGTGGCCTCAAGGCCAGCCTGCGGCTCTGCTCCATCTGCAACAACGTGACGGATGTCGATCCTTGCGCTTACTGCGCAAGCCCCACGCGCAATCAACGCCTCGTCTGCGTAGTCGAAGAGCCTACGAACATTGCAGCCGTCGAGCGTACGCGTACGTATCAGGGTGTCTATCACGTGCTGCACGGAACTCTTTCGCCACTGCACGGCGTTGGTCCCGATCAACTGCGCACCAGTTCGCTGCTCGGCCGCGTAGAGCGCGGCGAAGTCGACGAGGTGATCCTTGCGACGAGCCCGACGCTTGAAGGCGAGGCCACGGCCAACTGGCTTGCATCAGCGTTGCGCAACTCTTCAGTGAAGATCACACGCATCGCAACAGGCGTGCCCGCCGGAAGCGATATTGAATATGCCGATGAGGTGACGATGGCGCGCGCGCTGGAAGGCCGACGGGATATTTAGGTCAACAACGGGCGGCGGCCCAGGCTAGGCGCGAGAGCAAAAACGCGCCAAACCAGGGCACCCATTTTGTGTCTCAGCATAAAAAGACGGGAGCGCACGATGGCGCTCCCGCTTTGCTCATGGCAGGGCAAACTATTTCGACATCCTATCGAGATCGAGGTTCAGTTCGAGCACGTTGACGCGCGGCTCACCCAGAAATCCTAACTGCCGCTTCTGCGTATGCTTCTCGATCAGCACACGCACAGCATCTTCCGAGAGCCCTCGCGCCTTGGCAACACGCGGCACTTGGTAATACGCGTTGTCGGGCGTGATGTCAGGATCGAGCCCGGAGCCTGACGTCGTAACCGCATCGATAGGAACGGGCTTGCCGGGATTTTCCTTCTGCAGTTTGTCGATATCGCCTTGAATGCGCTGTGCGAGCTTGGCATTCGACTGGGCCAGATTCGAGCCGCCCGAAGCTGTGGCATCGTATCCATTGCCGGCCGCTGATGGGCGCGGATGAAAATAGCGATCCGAGGTGAAGCTCTGCGCCAGCAGCTCTGAACCAATGATCTGCCCATTCTGCAGAATCAGGCTTCCGTTTGCTCTGTAGGGGAAGACGAACTCCGCGATCGCCGTAAGCAGCAGTGGATAGCCCAGCCCCAATAGCAGCGTGGTCACCAGCGTATAACGGATCGACGTTCTCCAAACGGAATGCACTGCGCCGCTCCCAGCGCTCTCTCGGTGGACCGCGGTTTCACTTGTCTCCAGCGTAGCTGTTGAATGCATAATTTCCAATCTCCTTTGGCCTGATCCCCGAACGATCCTCTTCTCAGGCCATGTGCAGTGCCACCAGGCACAGGTCAATCGCCTTGATACCAATGAACGGAATAATGATGCCACCCACGCCATAGACCAGCAGGTTCTGGCGCAGCAGCACGTCAGCCGCGCGCGGCTCATACTTCACGCCTTTCAGCGCCAGCGGAATCAGCGCGATGATGATGATCGCGTTGAAGATCACGGCGGAAAGAATCGCCGACTGCGGCGAATGCAGATACATAATGTTGAGCGCGTTCAGCACAGGAAATACTCCGGCGAACATCGCGGGAATGATGGCGAAGTATTTGGCTACATCGTTCGCGATGGAAAACGTGGTCAACGCGCCGCGCGTCATGAGCAATTGCTTTCCGATCTCCACGATCTCGATCAGCTTTGTCGGGTTCGAATCAAGATCGACCATGTTACCGGCCTCTTTGGCAGCCTGCGTGCCGGAGTTCATCGCTACGCCTACGTCGGCCTGTGCGAGAGCGGGCGCATCGTTGGTGCCGTCGCCCGTCATGGCGACCAGCTTGCCCTTGCCCTGCTCGCGCTTGATCAGGTCCATCTTGTCCTTGGGCTTGGCCTCGGCCAGAAAATCGTCTACACCGGCCTCGCGCGCAATCACCGCTGCCGTGAGCGGATTGTCGCCCGTAATCATGATGGTGCGGATCCCCATGGCCCGCAAACGCGCCAGCCGCTCCTTGAGTCCACCCTTCACGATGTCTTTGAGATAGATCACGCCGAGAGCGGTCGAGTTTTCTGCAACAACAAGCGGTGTGCCACCGAGCCGAGCGACTTCTTCCACGCTGTCGCGGACTTTCTGCGGCAGCGACGATCCCTGCTCTTCAAGGAATCGTGCAATCGCATCGACGGAACCTTTGCGAATACGCGTGCCAGGCAGATTCACGCCGCTCATGCGCGTCTGCGCCGTGAACGGAACAAATTCAGCGTGAATGCCGCCGAGATCGCGTCCGCGCAGGTTGTACTTTTCCTTCGCGAGCACCACGATCGAGCGGCCCTCGGGCGTTTCATCCGAGAGTGATGCAAGCTGCGCCGCGTTCGCAAGCCGCTCATGACTCACGTCAGGTGCAGGGATGAATTCGGTCGCCTGCCGGTTGCCAAGCGTAATGGTTCCGGTCTTGTCGAGCAGCAGCGTGTTCACGTCGCCGGCGGCTTCTACGGCGCGTCCGCTCATCGCCAGCACGTTGTACTGCACCAGGCGATCCATACCTGCGATGCCGATGGCCGAGAGCAAGCCGCCGATGGTGGTCGGAATCAGGCAAACGAGCAACGAGACCAGCACAAAGACCGTCTGCGGCGCTTTGGAATAAATTGCGAACGGCTGCAACGTGACCACAGCCAGCAGAAAGATGATGGTGAGGCCCGAGAGCAGAATGCTCAACGCGATCTCATTCGGTGTCTTCTGCCGGGTCGCGCCTTCCACCAGCGCAATCATGCGATCGAGGAAGGTTTCTCCGGGATTCGAGGTGATGCGCACCTTGATCCAGTCCGAGAGGACCTTTGTGCCACCCGTCACAGCCGAGCGGTCGCCGCCAGCCTCGCGGATCACCGGTGCGGACTCGCCGGTAATGGCTGACTCATCAACGGATGCGACGCCTTCGATGACCTCGCCATCGCCCGCGATGTATTTGCCGGCCTCGACGAAGATTACGTCTCCGGCGCGCAACTGACCGCTGGGCACTTCTTCAAAGCCGCCGTTCGCGGTGTAGCGCTGGGCGACGGTCTCGCCTTTGGCTTTGCGCAGCGTGTCGGCCTGTGCCTTGCCGCGGCCTTCGGCCATCGCTTCGGCAAAGTTGGCAAACAGCACCGTGAACCAGAGCCAAAGCGTGATCTGCAGATTGAAGCCGAACCCGGCACGGTGATGCATCGTGTTTTCGATCAGCAGCATCGTGGTGAGCACGCTGCCGACTTCGACTACAAACATCACTGGGTTCTTGATCAGCCAACGCGGGTCGAGTTTGCGCAGCGAATCGACCAGCGCCTGCCCGATGATTTCCGAATTCCAAAGACTCGTTTTTTCAGCCATGACTGTTTATCTCGTCTGTTCCTGATGCGTTTGCGTCTAGAAAAGCTGACCGGCTTTGAGGAGCAGGTGTTCCAGAATTGGCCCCAGGCTCAACGCCGGGAAGAAAGTGAGCGCGCCGAGAATCAGAACCACGCCGACCAGCAACACGGTAAAGAGCGAGGTATTCACCGGGAAGGTTCCGGGCGATGGCGGCACGCTCTTTTTCTGCGCCAGGTTTCCGGCGAGAGCCAGCACCGGCAGCATCATGAGAAAGCGGCCCGTCAGCATGTCCCATCCCAACGCCACGTTGTACCACCAGGTATTCGCATTCAGGCCCGCGAAGGCCGAGCCGTTATTCCCTGCACCGGAGGTAAAGGCATAAAGAATCTCCGAGAGTCCATGCGGCCCCGGATTGTTGAGGCTGGAGAGTCCTCTGTCCGGCATCATCACAAAAGCCGCAGTCAGGCTCAGAATGATCAGCGGGAAGATCAGCGCATAGAGCATCGACATCTTTACGTCGTAGGCTTCGATTTTCTTGCCGAGATATTCCGGAGTGCGGCCTACCATCAATCCAGCAATAAAGACCGCGAGCACAACGAAGATCAACATGCCGTATAAACCGGAGCCGACACCGCCGAAGACCACCTCGCCAAGCATGATGTTGGCCAGCGGAATCATGCCGCCAAGCGCCGTAAAGCTGTCGTGCATGCCGTTAACGGCGCCGCAGCTCGCGTCTGTCGTGATGGTGGCAAACAGCGACGTATCGGCGATGCCGAAGCGAACCTCTTTGCCCTCCATATTGCCCGCAGGCGCAGTGGCGCTGCCCGTTTGCGCGGCCCCATGAATCACGTTGTAAGGATGAGACTCAGCCCAGTACACCGTGGCGAAACCAGCGGCGAAGAGAACATACATTGCCGCCAATACGGCCCATCCATGCCCCTGCGAGCCCGTCATGCGGCCTAGCGTATACGTCAGTCCTGCGGGGATGATGAAGATGGAAAGCATCTGCAGGAAGTTCGACAACGGCGTGGGATTCTCATAGGGATGCGCGCTGTTTGCGTTGAAGAATCCGCCACCGTTGGTGCCCAGCATCTTGATCGCTTCCTGCGATGCCACCGGACCTTCGCCGATCGTCTGTGTCTGTGCAGGCTGCTCCAGCGTATGAGCGACCGCGTACGCATGCAGATTCTGTGGAACACCCTGCGCCACCAGAGCAAGCGCGTAAAGAATGCAGGCTGGCAGCAGGATGTAGAGCATCGTACGTGTGGTATCGACCCAGAAGTTGCCGATGGTGGCAGACATGGTGCGCTTGATGCCGCGAATCAACACGACTGCGATCACGATGCCGACGGCCGCGGAGTAAAAGTTGTGGATCGCCAGACCGGCCATCTCGGTGAGATAGCTCATCGTGCTCTCGGGCGTGTACGACTGCCAGTTGGTGTTTGTTGTAAAACTGGCTGCTGTATTCCAGGCCAGATCCGTGCCTACGTTAGCCAGATGCTGCGGATTGAAGGGCAGGTATGCCTGCAGCCGCTCGATCGCGAAGGTAAGGAGCAAGCTGATCGCGGAGAAGCCCAGCATGGCAAAGGCATACTCGCGCCAGTTCATCTCTTTCTTCGCGTTCACGCCGCAGAGTTTGTACAGAAGCCTCTCGATCGGCCGCAGCACAGGGTCGAGCCATGTACGCTCGCCCTCAAACACGCGTGCCATGTAAATGCCGACCGGGCGAACGGTCGCGAGCAGAACGATGCTGTAAATGGCAAACTGCAACCAGCCATTGGTGGTCATCTCAGAATTTCTCCGGGAAAAGCAGGCTGACGGTGAGATAGCCCAAAAGCAGAACGGCAAGCACAAGCGCTATGAATGTAACGAGATCGATGTGCACGGCAGTTACCTCAACTTCTGGCAGGCCTTGACGTACAGAAACGCCAGGGCGAAGAAAGCCGCGGTGAACAGCAGCATGATTACGTCTTGCATCGCGAATCTCCCAAGCCGGCAGACGCGGTAAATCCATTTGTCTGTCGAAAATGATTCTCACCCGCAACAGGTTTAGGTCACGAAAAGGTTTCCTAAATAAACCGTAAAGGACGGGAGGCGCGGCTGCGGAGCTCGACGACGCGGTGAGGAGGGATAAAGCAGCAGATCGGCGAGAGTTACTCTTTGTTATCGCTCCAGCCTTCAGGGATGAAGCGGTAACCGACCCACGGCTCGGTCTGAATGTATTGCTTGCCGGTTTCGCCTTCGAGCTTTTTTCGAAGCTGTCCGACAAAGACGCGCAGATACTCGGGCTGATGCGCCGATTGCGCGCCCCACACCGCCGTCAACAGTGCGCGATGCGTGATCACTTTGCCGGCGTGACGGATCAGGTGAACGAGCAGATCAAACTCTTTCGGCGTGAGGTGAACCGGATTACCCCGCACGGTGACGCTGTGCGCGCTCGCGTCCACCACAAAATCGCCCACTTTGATCGCTGTAGCCTCACGCTCAGGAGCGCGGCGCAGATGCGCACGAACGCGCGCCAGCAGTTCTTGAATGCTGAAGGGCTTGGTCACGTAGTCGTCGGCGCCAGCATCGAGCGCCTCCACCTTCGAGCGCTCGTGATCGCGCACAGAGAGCACGAGGATGGGCGTTGCGCCACGCGTGCGAATTGCGCGGCAGACGTCGACGCCAGTCATCTCGGGCATCATCAGATCGGTGATGACCAGGTCAGGCGGCCAGTCGCTGAAGACCTGCAGGCCCTCATGCGGATCGTTCGCAGTGCGCACATCGTAGCCCTGCGCGGAGAGCGCCGCCCGTAGCACTCGCGTGATCTGCGATTCGTCGTCGATTACCAGTATCCGGCCCGGCATCACTTTCTTCTTTCCATGGGAAGATTACATCATCGCGCAGGCCAAGTATCATTCCGCAAGAGACGGAGTGGAGACAAACGTGGAAAGAACGAAGAGCGCGCGGGTCTATTCGGGTGGCATGCTTTCCTGGATTGGCGGCACAGCTCTGGCGGTCGCAGCGACGCTGGCGCTCAGTGGCTTGCACGCGAATTCGACCACGGCCGGCATGGTGTTCCTTGTGCTGGTGGTCTGGCTTGCCACACAGACCGGAACCGCGCTCTCGCTCTACATTGCGGCACTGTGCGCAGTCTCGTTCGATTTCTTTTTCCTTCCCCCTTTCCACACATTTTTTTTGGCGGGCGCGCAGCAGTGGGTGGACATGTTTTCGTTTATGGCGAGCAGCCTGGTCGTGAGCCGCCTGGCTGAGCGCGCGCGGCAGCAGAAACGCCAGGCCGAACAGCGCCAGGAAGACGTAGAGCGGCTCTATGCATTGAGCCAGGAGATGATGCTGTACGAAGATGCAGACCGGCTCATGCACAATCTGCCCCAACTGATCAATCGCATCTTCAACCTGAATGGGGTCGTCCTTTACATCAAAGACAGGGACGAGTTCTATGCTTCGAAAACCGAGGCTCCGATGGGCCTGCAAGCAAACATGCGCATGGCAGCGCAGGAACTGAACCCGGCCGCTACTTCCCTTTCCGGATATCACACCACGGCATTGATGCTGGGCCTGAGGCCGGTGGGCGCACTGGCTTGGCAATCGGAGACTCTCTCACGCGAAGTGGCCGCCGCCGTTAGCGCCCAGGTCTCGATTGCAGTGGCCCGCGCCATCGCGATCGAAAACTCAGCACGCGTAGAAGCCGCACGGGAAGCCGAACGGCTGCGCACCGCTCTCATCGATTCACTGACTCATGAACTGCGCACACCGCTCACTTCAATCCGCGCCGCGGCGACAACCCTGATGGAGAGTGAGGCGATAGATGATGCAGCGCGGCATGATCTAGTGTCGATCATCGACGAAGAAACCGCACGCCTGGATGGCCTGATCGGCGATGCGGTAGAGATGGCGGAGATTGATGCCCAAGTAGTGCAGGTTCGCCGCTCGCCGCACCATCCGCGCGAATTGCTCGACCAGGCGATCGAAGAATCACGGAAAACTCTGGCTTCGCACAAGGTGAGCATTCAGACAGATGGCGGCAAAGAGCCGGACCAGGATGGACCGCTGTGGTTTGATCCGCATCTGCTGGGCCGTGTGCTGCGTCATCTGCTCGAGAATGTGGCGGCCTACACGTCGCCCGGCAGCCGAGTCGTGCTGAGCAGCCGCAGAGTGGGCGACCGCCTGGAGTTCAGCGTGGAGGACAACGGCCCCGGCATCGATCCAGCCGATCTGCCGCTGATCTTCGAGAAGTTTTATCGCGGCAAGCAGAGCGCGCGTCTCCGCAAGGGCTCCGGCATGGGACTGGCAATTGTGCGCGCGATTCTCACGGTCCATGGAGGCAGCATCGAAGCTGCGAGTGCGCCCAACGGCGGAGCGCGTTTCCGGTTCTGGGTTCCACTGGTGGAAAAAGAACCCGACAACGAGACATAGCAGTCATCAGGATTCGCCAGGCTCTCCGCTCCAATCGCAGACAATCTCTTTCCGTTGCTCGGAGCTTTCCGCCGCCCACTCCAGCAGTCGCGCCACGCGCCAAGCGTCAACCGCAGCTACCGGCGCTGTGCCTTTACCGAGAAGCGCATCGCGGATGCCCGCATAGTAGAGCCGATAGTCGCCGGAAAGCGCTTCGACGGGCCGGGTCACCGTGCCGCCATCGATCCCGACATGCAGCGCACCCCAGTTCGCCTGTGGTTCGCGCCCCCAGTTTGGATCCGAGATGCGGGTCACGTTGTTGAGCGCGGCTTCTTGTGGATCGAGGCCATGTTTCCAATAGTTGCCATTCGTGCCGCGAAGATGGAATCGCGGCCCTGCCGGCAACGAAAGACTGTTCGCGCCGAGCGTGACCAACAGGCCCGGATAGCGAAGCCGGACGGTAAAGGAATCATTCGCGCCCTTGCCTTCGCGCTCACGGCGAACGTCGGCACTGACGGCGGCCGGCTTTCCAAAGAGCACGAGTGCCTGGTCTGCGAGATGTGTGCCCAGATCGAGCAACAATCCACCCCCGGCCGGATCTTCCTTCCAAAGACGGTCTTTGGGCAGCATCGGACGCCAACGGTCGAAGCGAGACTCGAAGGCCACCAGCCGGCCCAGCGCTTCTTCGCGTAGAAGTTTTTGAACCGTCTGGAAGTCGCTGTCCCAGCGACGGTTATGAAACGGCGCGAAGAGTAAGGTTTGTTTCTGGGCCAACTCGATCAGCCTGGCAACTTCCGCCGAGGTTACGGCTGCAGGCTTGTCGACCACTACGTTCTTGCCTGCCTCTAGAACACGGCGCGCAAGATCGAAGTGCGTCTCGTTCGGCGTGGTGACGACGATGAGGCTCAGCGACGGGTCGGCCAGCAAGTCCTCAAGCGCGCGATACGTCACGATGCCCGGATAGCGCTCCTGCGCCTTGCTCGATGTGCGCTCGTAAATGGCGGCCAGTTCCAGCCCTTCGACAGACGAGATCAGCGGCGCATGAAAGACGCGCCCGCCCAGACCGAAACCGATCAGACCCACTCGAATCATGCCGTTCTCCGGGGTAAAAAACAGCTCAGCCCTCAAGCTTAAATCGCGTCTCAGCCAGCCGGTAGAGCCTGCGCCATACCAGCCTGTTCATCGTCACCACCATCAACGAGATCAGAATCGTGGCCAGCAAAAGCATGGCAAACCGGCCGCTTTCAGTAGCCGCATCAATCTGCGCTCCGAGGCCAATTGTTTCCAGCGTGCGATCCTTCAAATGTGAGTACTCTGCGAAAACCGAGGCATTCCATGCGCCTCCAGACGCGGTCACCATCCCGGTGATCAGGTACGGAAAGATGCCGGGCAGAATCAGCTTCGTCCATCGCTGCCAGCGCGTAAAGCGATAGAGTGAGGCGACCTCGCGCAAATCCGAAGGAATCGACATCGCGCCCGCAATGACGTTGAAGAGAATGTACCATTGCGTACCCAGCAGCATGAGCACAACGGAGCCGATACCCAATCCGCTGCCGATGCTGACGAGGCCTATCAGCAGGATGGGGAAAAATGCGGTCGCCGGAACCGATGCCATGATCTGCGCAAAGGGCTGCACCACGCGCGCGATTCGCGGATTCAGCCCAATCGCCACGCCCACAGGGATTGTCCAGGCGGCAGAGATCAGCAGAGATGCATTCACGCGCAAGAATGTTGCCGCAGCGCCTTCCAGCAGTAAGCGCAGATCGGGCCACGTGATGGTGCTCAGCATAAAGACGGCCTGCGCAGCCGCCCAGCAAACTGCCGCTGCAACGCCCACTGCGAGCACCCAGAAGACCGGCGTCTTCTTGGTCTGAGGCTTTTCATCGAGAGGGCGAACTACCTGGCATTCCCGCGTGTGCGAAAGGCGACGGTAGATAGGCTCTTCTATACGATTCAAAATGCGGTTCGGCACAGAATTGAAGAACGCAGACCGACGCAATACTTCGAGGATAGGCGACTTGACTCGATCCGCCGATTCGACCTGCTCGAACTTGAACTTGTCGCTCCAGGCGATGAGCGGACGCCAGATCAATTGGTCCGTAGCCACCACGATGAGGATGATCGCGGCAAATCCAGCGACCATGGCGCGGATGTCACCCGATGCGGAGGAGGTCTGCAGATAAGAGCCGAGACCAGGAAGCTGAATGAAGTAGTGCGTGCCGATGGGGCCCATTTCGCATGCGATCAGCGCGAACCATCCGCCAGCGACCGAAACGATCGAGTTCCAGACCAGACCGATGGTGGCGAACGGCAATTGCAGTTGCCAGAAACGTTGCCAAGCCGAGTAGCGGTAGATGCGCGAGGCCTCGATCATCTCGCGAGGAATGGTCTTGAGCGAAGAGTAGAAACTGAAGGCAAGGTTCCATACCTGGCCCGTGAAGATGAGCAGAATGACGCCTAACTCGATACCCAGTTGATGACTGGGAATCAGCGCGACCATCGCCAGCACCACCGGCGGCAGAAAACTGAGCACCGGAATGGATTGCAGGATGTCGAGAGCGGCGACCATCCAAGGCTCCAGCCGGGGATTGTAGGCAGCGATGTAGCCATAGCTGATGGCAAAGGCCAGGCTCAACATGTACGCGATGATCATGCGCACAATGGAGTAGAAGGCGTAGAGCGGAAGCGCGCTGATCGAATTCGAGATCGGCACCACCGGAACCGGCTTGCCCAGCCAGTAGACGCCGGTGCTGATCAGGCCGAAGAAGACGGCGAGCGCGCAGATCGCAATGCCCGCATCGATGAAGAAGGGCCAGGTGCGAACAGTGACCAGGGAACGTGCAAACGGATGCTGGATTCTCACTCCGCGTCCTCGCTGGCGGAGATCTCTTCTTCCTGGACATCGGGCAACACAAAGCGGCGCCGGCCGGCATCGAAGTCAAACAGCTCCGCGTAGCGACCCCAGGCGATGGCCGTCTCCAGTTGGCGCTGGCTTTCTTCATCGCTGAACTGTTCATCGAGCAGGTCGAGAAAGAACTCATCTGGAACGGTATGATCGCTCTTTGCTTCAAGAGCACGCCCAATCTGGCGCAACAACAGCACGTGTTCCACCGCCGCGTCGCGAAAGAGCTCCTTCTGGCGCAAAATCTCAGAATTGGCAAACTCAGCGCCGGTCGGCGTGATGGCCGCGTCGCCTTCCTCGATGGTCAGGAAACCGAGCAGTTGCGCCGCATCCACAATCGGCAGCAGATCATCGATCTCGAAGGCGAGATCGTCGGCGAGCCGGTAGATGTCATCTCGGCCCCCCTTGTCGAGAAGCAGCTCCAGCAGTCCGGCGACGCCACCGGGGCGTGCATGTGGCAGCATCTGGTACTTCATCTGGCGCTGGTCGCGGACACGCGGTCCGACGGACTGATCGGGCACTTCGGTTGGGGCGACGTCCGGCCGGGTCAGCACTTTGTAGATGTAGTCCACAAGCTGCGTAAACGCCTCGGACTTGCGGTCACGGGGCTGCGGCAACTGCACACGAAAGTCTGTACGAATATGGCCCGGATTGCGGCCGAGCACAATGATCCGATCCGCGAGCAGAACCGCCTCTTCAATGTTGTGCGTCACGATAAAGACTGCCTTGGTGGGCATGGTCTTTTTCGCCCACAGCTCCAGAAGTTCGCTGCGCAGGTTTTCGGCAGTCAGCACGTCGAGCGCGGAGAAGGGCTCGTCCATGAAGAGCACTTCGGGTTCCACGACCAGGGCGCGGGCAAAGCCGACGCGCTGCCGCATGCCGCCGGAAAGCTCCTTCGGATATGCGCCTTCAAAACCGTCCAGTCCGACTGTGTCCAGCATGCGCATGCTGCGTTCGCGCCGCTCCTCCGGCGGCACGCCCCGGGCCTGCAAGGGCGCTTCGACATTCTCAAGCACTGTCATCCAGGGAAAGAGCGCAAAGCTCTGAAACACGATCGAAACATTGATCTCGGTGGAGGTAATCGGCTTCTCGTGCCAGTAGACCTTCCCGGCAGACGGTGTGGAGAGCCCGGTCAACATGCGTAGCATGGTCGACTTCCCCGAGCCGGAGGGCCCCAGCAGAGCAAGAATTTCGCCGGGGACGACGCTGAGGTCGGTGGCCGAAATTACCTGGATTCGGTTTTCGCTGGGCTGGGCATAGTACTTTTCAATCCGCTCGGCGCGAATGATCGCCTCGGCGGCGGGAGCCGCGACCGGGCTCTGGTTTGTCAGGGCTGCTTCCTGCATGCGGGGTCTCCGGTGTTAATTCGGTGGCTTTCGCGCCAGGAGCACGCAGCCTGTTGCAATTTTTAGAGCATCCTGCCGCAGAAGCCGCACTCATCCAGCAGGATCTAACAAAAATTCACTCAACTTTAGGGCGCCATCCGCTTGATGTCGTTCTGCCCATCATAGACTTGGAATTTTGCGATCGGATGAATCTCGATTTTCGCGATAGAGGTTCGCAATACCTCAGCGGGACTCGAAGAATTTCTCCTTGTCTTTGGAGGACATAGGGAAAATGCCTCTGCCGAGGTTATCATTGAAACAAGGCGAAGAGCTAGAGAAGCGGCTCTCCCTTATTTTGATGAAACAACCAGAGTAAGCACCCAATCATCTTATCTAAGCATCCAGGAGAGTATGTCCGATACGACAACGAAACCCAAGGTGCTGGTTGCGGACGACGAGCGTGTGATTGCCGATACGCTGGCCATGATCCTGAACCAGAGCGGCTTTGACGCCCGCGCAGTCTATTCCGGTGAGCGGGCACTTGAGCTGGCGCCCACCTTTGCGCCGGATATGCTCATCTCCGATGTCATCATGGCCGATCTGAATGGTATCGATGCGGCCATCCGCATCCGTTCCCTGCTTCCGGCTATCAAAATCCTGCTCTTTTCCGGCCAGGCCGCCACGGCCGATCTGCTTGAAAAGGCGCGCGCGCAGGGCTACGAATTCGAGATTCTCGCCAAGCCGGTCCATCCACAGGATCTGCTGACGCGGCTCCGCCAGTAGTTCTGCCTATAGCCTGAATCGACATTTTTCGGTTTTCTCGGCTTCCGAGCTAAGCCGCGGTCGTTTTGCGCCTCTATAACCCGCTGGCCGCTTGCCCTGACCCTCCCGAACCGGCGAAAGTAAACGTACGATGATCCGGGCATTCCGCTCCACCCGCGTCCTGACGCCTGAGGGACTCCGCCCCGCCACTCTGCTGGTGGAGGGCGAGCGCATCTCTGCGGTGCGGGCTTGGGATGACTTACCGACTGCCGTGGAGCTGCGTGACTTTGGCGACCTGCTTCTGATGCCGGGGCTGGTAGACACGCACGTCCATATCAACGAACCGGGGCGGACGGAGTGGGAGGGCTTTGCGACCGCGACGCAGGCTGCCGCAGCCGGGGGGGTGACCACCTTGGTGGACATGCCGCTCAACTGCGTGCCCGAGACCATCGACGCAGAGGCGCTCGAAGCCAAACGCCGTTCGGCTCAAGGCAAAACATGGGTCGATTGGGCTGCCTGGGGAGGCGTGGTGCGTGGCAACGCCGATTCCCTGCTCGGCCTCATCCGTTCCGGCGTTCCCGGATTCAAGTGCTTCCTGATCCATTCCGGCATCGAGGGCTTTGCCTGGGTCGACGAGGCGGACCTACGGCTCGCGCTGGCGCGGCTGCGCGGAACCGGGCTGCCGCTGCTGGCGCACGCTGAGGTGGCCGGGCCGGTGAACGCCGCCACCGAGGGGCTCAATGCTCGAGGCGCGAACTGGCAGAAGTATGCTGCCTATCTCGCCTCCCGCCCCAATGCGGCAGAGGTCGAGGCCATCGTTCTTCTGATTCGGCTGGCTGAGGAGTTCGAGACACCCATTCACATCGTGCATCTGGCCAGTGCAGTGGCTGTGCCGCTGCTTGAGCAAGCGCGCAGTCGCGGGATACCCATCACCGTCGAAACCTGCGCTCACTACCTCTGGTTCGCCTCCGAAGAGATTCCCGACGGCGCAACCGAATACAAATGCGCGCCGCCGATTCGGGCCGCGGCCAACCGCGAAGCGCTCTGGCGCGGGCTTGAATCCGGGCTCATCGACATGATCACCACGGACCATTCCCCCTGCCCTCCGGCGATGAAGAACCGCGAAGAGGGCCGCTTCGACCAAGCCTGGGGGGGAATTGCATCCCTCGGCCTTGCACTACCGGTCGTCTGGACGGGAATGCGCCGGCGCGGGCTCGCAATCGAGCGCATTGGCGCGTGGATGGCGGCTGCCCCCGCGCGTCTGGCTGGTTTCACAGGCCGCAAGGGCGCTCTCACTCCGGGCGCCGATGCCGATTTCGTTATCTTCGATCCCGATGCCGAATGGACCGTAACTCCCGACGATCTGCGCTTTCGCCATAAGCTCTCGCCCTATCTCGGCGCGCAATTGTGCGGACGCGTGCACGAGACCTGGCTGCGCGGAGAGCGCATCTTTGCGGACGGCCGCTTCAGCGACGCACCGCGCGGCAGAGAGTTGGTGCGCGCATGAGAGATCGTGCGCAGCGCGCTATAGCTGAATGCCACCGCATCGCGACCATGAGCGAGGAACCGGGCCGCACGACGCGCCGCTTTCTCACTCCTCCCATGCGCGATGTCCACGCCCTTCTTACCAGCCGTATGCAGGCTCTGGGCATGAGCGTTCATATCGATGCAGCCGGCAATCTGCGCGGTCTCTGGCAGCCGGCCAAAGCCCGCAAACCACGGCTCATTCTCGGTTCGCATATCGATACGGTGCCCGACGCCGGCGCCTTCGACGGCGTGCTGGGCGTGACGCTCGCACTCGAATGGGTGGAAATTGCGCACGAAATCGATCTTCCGCTGGCGATCGAAGTGATCGCCTTCTCCGAAGAGGAGGGCGTGCGCTTCGGCGTGCCGTTTATCGGCAGCCGCGCCGTTGCCGGCCGCTTCGATCCTGCATTGCTGTCGATTCAAGATAAGGACGGTATCTCGGTAGAGGCGGCCATCCGTGCATTTGGATTGGATCCCGCGAAGATCGGCGACGCAGCTGCAGATGTTGACGTACTCGGTATGCTCGAGATCCATATCGAGCAAGGTCCGGTGCTCGAAGCGGAAAACCTGCAGGCAGCTGCGGTCTCGGCTATCGTGGGACAGACCCGCATGAGCCTCCAGTTCAGCGGCCACGCCAATCACGCGGGCACTACGCCGATGCACCTGCGCCACGATGCCCTCGCCGGGGCCGCACAGTGGATCACGGCAGTCGAAGCGCTCGCACAACGCAGTGACGGTCTTGTCGCCACCGTGGGCAAGGCTGAGGTCACGCCGAACGCTGGGAATGTGATTGCCGGCGCAGTGAACGTGAGCCTGGACGTGCGCCACGCGCACGATGCTGCGCGCAACGCGGCCGTTGACGCACTGATCGAGACAGCTGAAGCAATTGCTGCGCGACGGGGCCTCAAGGCCACGTGCAAACGTCAACTGGAACAGCCCGCTGTGCCCATGGATGAGCGGCTGACGGCTTTTCTCGCGGAATCGATCGAAGCTGCGGGGCTTCCGCTGAAGCGCATGCCCAGCGGCGCCGGTCACGATGCAATGGTGATGGCGGCGCGCATGCCTACGGCCATGCTGTTTCTGCGCAGTCCTGGCGGCATCAGTCATCATCCTGATGAGGCCGTACGCGAAGAAGACGTTGAGGCCGCGCTGCATGTGGGCCGCAAATTTCTCGAACGGCTCGCAGCAGACGTCAGGTAAAATCGAGCAACACGTTTTTGAAAAAACTCGCCGGACGAGGTCGCATTTGCATCATCTCGGAGCAACTCGAAGCAGCCTCAAACACGACCATCTGCTGCACACGCCGGATACATTCATTCGCACTCCGTTGCCCGGTGCGGAAAAAGTCGACTTCATCGTTCATATCGCACCGCAGTTGGGCGCGCGCTTCACGCAGATGACAGCCGAGTTCGCGGCGGGTGGCACGCTCGGCCCCGCACCTGCGCAGCGTTTTCTCTACGTGCTCGAAGGTGAGCTTCAGTTGCAGGCATCCGGGAGGACGCACCTTCTGACAGCAAACAAGTTCGTTTATCTGCCGCAGGACACGGCGCACGCTGTGCGCGCTTTGACCGCCGCACGGGCTGCCGTGATCGAAAAACCGTATCAACTGCAAGACGGCGCGGCCGTGCCCGAGATTGTGGTCGGCGACGAATCGAAGATCGCCGGCACACCCCTGATGGGAGACGATGCTCTGCGCGTGCGAGCGCTCATGCCTGATGGCCCGCCCTACGACTTCGCTGTAAACACGATGACGTACGATCCCGGTGCAGCGTTGAGTATGGTCGAGGTTCACGTGATGGAGCATGGATTGCTGATGCTCGAAGGCGGCGGCATCTATCGCCTCGGCGATGCCTGGTATCCAGTGCAAGCCGGCGACTTCATATGGATGGCTCCGTACTGCCCGCAGTGGTTCGGCGCGTTAGGCAAGAAACCGGCGAAGTATCTTATCTACAAAGACTGGCGCAGGCATCCTCTCGGAGCGTGACCGAATGACGACCACACCTCGCGCCCTCTCAATCGACAGGCTCATTGGAGAATTGCAGGCGCTCGCGCGAATCACTGAGGCTGAGCCGCCGGTGGTCACGCGTGTTGTCTTCAGTGATGCCGACATGCGTGCGCGTGCTTACGTGCGAGGTCTATGCGAGGAGGCGGGACTCACGGTCGAGGTCGACGCGATCGGCAATACCTTTGCGCGCTGGCGCGGCAGCGATCCGGCTCTGGCGCCGGTTGGCACTGGCTCACACATCGATGCGATTCCCAACGCCGGCTTGTACGACGGCTGCGTGGGCGTGCTCGGCGGGCTCGAAGCGATTCGCGTTCTGCAGCAGCTCGGCTTTAAGCCGCGCCGCTCGATTGAGCTTGTCATCTTCACCGCGGAAGAGCCCACGCGCTTCGGCATCGGATGCCTGGGCAGCCGCATGTTGGCTGGCGTGCTCTCGCCGGAGAAGGCGCGCGCTCTACGCGATAAACAGGATCGCGGCCTGGATGACTGGCGCGCGCAGGCCGGCTTTACCGGACCGCTTGAATCGGTCGCTCTCCCTCAAGGACGCTGGCACAAGTTTCTCGAACTGCACATCGAGCAGGGGCCTCATCTCGAAGAAGAAGGCCTTGATGTCGGCCTCGTTACGCACATTGCCGCGCCGGCAAGCCAGCGCGTCGTGATTGAGGGCGAAGGCGGACACGCCGGCGGCAAGTTGATGCCTGGCCGCAAAGACGCTCTCGCGGCAGCCGCAGAGCTGATTCTGGCGCTTGAGTCTGCGGCAAAGGCCTCAGGCGCCGTCGATACAGTGGCAACGGCCGGCGTCTGCGAGGTCTTTCCGGGCGCGGTCAACAGCATTCCTTCGCGCGTGATGATCACCACCGATGTGCGCGACATTGACAAGGCTCGCCGCGATCGCGTTCTCGACGCATTGCGGACCACCTGTGATGACGTGAGTGCGCGCCGCGGCGTACGGATCACCGCTGAACTGATCAACGCCGATCCACCGACAATCTGCGATCCCTCCATTCTGGATGTGCTCGAAGCCTCAGCAAAAGCCGCCGGCAAGAAGTACAAACGCATGGTGGCGCGCGCCTATCACGACTCATCGTTCGTCGCCTGCATTGCTCCGACTGCAATGCTCTTCATCCCCTGCCGAGGCGGCGTCAGTCACCGGCCGGACGAGTACGCCTCGCCGGAGTGGATCGGCAGCGGCGTGCACGTGCTGGCGCGCACACTGGCGGAGCTTGCCGCGTAGCCCCGCCGCTTTGCTTCTTGCGCGCATCGTTGTATCCTATGCCTCAACCCATGCGGAATTTTGGGCATCCTGAGTCATGAGCGCGCATGCAACAACCCGTATTGTTGGCGCGGCTGTCCCTCGCAAAGAGGGTGTAGACAAACTCGTGGGCCGGGCGCGCTACGTAGACGATCTCGAGCGCGAAGGCCTGTGGCATGGGGCCACGGTGCGCAGCGCCATTCCGCGCGGCATCATCCGTTCCATCCCGTTTGATCCGCGCATCGACTGGAGTGAGTTCACCATCGTGACCGCGGCTGACGTGCCCGGCAAAAATCACATCCAGCTCATCGTGGCCGATCAGCCCTGCCTCGCCGATGGACGCGTAAATCACTGCGATGAAGCGATCCTGCTGCTTGCGCACCCTGACAAGCACAAGCTGCTCGAAGCCGTGCAGGCGGTGCACGTCGAATACGATCCCCTCCCCGCGGTTCTCAGCATTGAAGAGAGCGAAAAGCAGAACGACATCATTCTCGGCGAAGATAACATCATCAAAAGCTTTCAGCTCGAAAAGGGCGAGGTCGATTCCGTCTGGGCCACGGCGGCGCACATTGTTGCAGGCGAATATCGCACCGGTGCGCAGGAACACCTCTACATCGAAAACAACGGCATGATTGCGGAGTGGAGTACGGAGAGCGGCCTCACCGTGTGGGGATCGCTGCAGTGCCCGTACTATGTGCACAAGACACTGCGCGCCGTCTTTGATCTGCCCGATGACAAAGTGCGCGTGATCCAGACCGAGACCGGCGGCGCCTTCGGCGGTAAAGAGGATTATCCGTCCACGCTCGCGGCTCACGCGGGCCTGTTGGCCCAGAAGAGCGGTCATTCGGTGAAGATGATCTACGACCGCATGGAAGACCTCGCGGCGACCACGAAGCGTCACCCGTCACGCATTCGCCATCGCACCGCTCTCGATCAGAACGGCAAGTTGCTCGCGATGGAGATCGATCTGGCCACGGACGGTGGCGCTTACTCGACGCTTTCGTCGACAGTGCTTTCGCGCGCCACGCTTCACGCCTGCGGTCCGTATGTGTGCCCGCATATTCGCGTCAAGGCGCGAGCATGGGCGACGAATCATCTGCCGTATGGCGCCTTCCGCGGCTTCGGCGCACCGCAAGCGATCTTTGCGATGGAACGGCACATGGACGAGATCGCTGCGGCGATCGGCATGGACCCGATCGAACTGCGGCGCAGAAACTTTCTGCATCAGGGCGACACCAACGCGACCGAACAGTTGATGCGGGAACCGGTGATTCTCGATCAGCTTCTCGACCGCGCACTCCAAGAGAGCGACTATCACGCCAAGCGCAAATGCTTCGCACGTGAGAATGCGAAGAGCCCCATAAAGCGCGGCTTGGGCATCGCGGCCTTCTATCATGGCTCCGGCTTTACCGGTTCCGGTGAGTTGTATCTCAATTCCCTCGCAGGCGTGGATGTGACGGCTGACGGCAAAGTGCGCGTGCTGGTTTCGAACACTGAATTCGGCCAGGGTACCAACACGATCCTCACGCAGGTTGCGGCAGAGGCGCTCGGTCTTGACTTCGGCGATGTGATCATGGCGCCGGCGGACACTGCGCATATTCCCAACAGCGGGCCGACGGTCGCCTCGCGCACTTCGATGGTCGTGGGCAGGCTCATTGAACGCGCCAGCCTGCAACTGCTTGCCATTCTGCGCGAACAAGCTGGATTAGGCCAAAGCCACACTCGTGAAGAGTTCTTCGCCGCTTGCGCGCGCTATCGTGAGACCCATGGCAAAGTGGAATCGCTCTGCCGCTATGAAGCGCCTCCAGGAATCTATTGGGATGACCAGACTTATCACGGCGAGGCATATGGCGCTTATGCGTGGGCCATTTATGTGGCGCAAGTTGCCGTCGATACGGTGACTTACTCGGCTGAGGTTGAGGATTTCTGGGCCGTACAGGAGGTGGGTCGTGTACTGCATCCTGTGCTGGCGAAAGGGCAGATCGAGGGCGGCGTGGCGCAAGGCATTGGCTATGCGCTCTACGAAAAGGTCGTCTGGCAGAACGGCCACATGGCCAATAACCAGATGACCAACTACATCATTCCTACAGCGGAAGATATTCCGCCGATTCATGTGCACTTCGAGCAGATTCCGTTTCGTTACGGCGGATTCGGCGCCAAAGGCATCGGCGAACTGCCGCATGACGGACCGGCGCCGGCCATCTTGAATGCGATACGAGATGCTACCGGCGTCGCGTTCAATGCGATTCCGCTGTTGCCGGAAGATCTGTTCGCCACATTCGTCGCGCATGAGCGATCCGAGGAAACCGTCGCCCTATGAGTGCGCCTTGGCCAACAATTCAATTCAGGGTGAATGGCGAGTTGCGCAGCATTGAAGCGCCTCCGATGAAGCGCCTGCTCGACGTACTGCGCGAAGATCTCCGGCTGACCGGAACGAAAGAAGGTTGCGGCGAAGGCGAGTGCGGCTCTTGTTCCGTGCGCATAAATGGCGAACTGGTGAATAGCTGTCTGATCCCCGTGCTGCAGGCGGACAGCGCAACGATCCAGACAGTCGAAGGCCTCGCTTCCGATCTTGAGACGGGCGGCGCACTGCATCCGCTGCAGGAGGCCTTTCTGGCCTGCGGTGGCGCGCAATGCGGCATCTGCACACCGGGAATGCTTATGGCCGCGGCGCAGCTTGTTGAAATTCATCCGCACCCAACGATGGCAGAGATTCGCGAAGCGCTCGCTGGCAATCTTTGCCGCTGCACGGGATTCATGCGCATCTTTGAATCGGTGCTGCACGCCACCACACATGCATCGGCGCATGCATCGACACATGCATCTGATCCCAGCTTGGAGCAGACGCAGCATGCGGGGTAACCCTCAAACGCACGAGCTCGTCGCGCCGGGCAACCTTGCTGCGGTGCTCAATTTGATAGCCGCCGAACCAGGAGTCTGGACACCAATCGCCGGCGGAACTGAACTGATGGTCGCTCATGCGGCAGGCCGGCTCAATGCTCCAAAGCTGGTAAGTCTCTGGGGCATTCCCGAGATCCGGTTTGTGCGCGCTACTGAGGCGGGTATTACGATTGGCGCGGGCGCGACGTTTTTGGATCTGCGTAGGAACGCGCTCATCTCGAATGAACTGCCTCTGCTGGCGAAAGCCGCAAGCTGGATTGGTTCCATCGCCAACCAGGGCCGCGCCACGCTGGGCGGCAATCTTGTCAACGGCTCGCCGGCGGCGGACTCCTCGCCGGCGCTGCTCGTCTACGATGCCGAGATCGAAATGATCTCCGCGGGCGGCAGCCGCCGCACTCCGTATCGCGCGTTCCACACCGGTTACAAACGCAATGCGCTCGCGGCAGATGAGTTGCTCTATGCGGTCCATCTTCCGCGCCGATTTACACAGCATCGCCAGTATTTGCGCAAGGTGGGCACACGCCGCGCCATGGCCATTGCCAAGGTTGCATTGGCAGGCACAGCGCTCCTCGAATCGGGGATCATCCGAGAGATTCGCCTGGCCGCGGCAAGCCTGGCCGCGTTTCCAACCCGCCTCTACAAGACGGAAGAAGCTCTGTTGAACAAACCGATCGCGAAAGAAACCGTGCAAGCGGGATGCAGCGCTATTTTGGCTGAAGCGTTACCGATTGATGATATTCGCTCGACCGCGGCATATCGCCGCCGCGTTGCCGCGAATCTGCTGGAAGAGCTTCTGCTCGAAATATCCGGCAAAGAGGAACAGCCGTGAACGCAACGCTTGCTGCATGGAATCGGGCTGACGAGGCTGCCGCGCTCGAAGCCACACTGGCCTGTTGCGGCGCACGGCGCTGGGCAAAGGCCATGGTGACCGCGCGTCCCTTTGCGAGCGTGGAAGCATTGAGCGAGGCAGCTGACCGGATCTGGAGCACCATGGAAGTAGCGGATTGGATGGAAGCCTTCGCCTGTCATCCACGAATCGGAGCACGTACCGGCGCGCGCAACGCAAAGCACGCTACAGCGAAATCGGCCGCGTGGTCCGCGCAAGAGCAGTCTTCCACATTGCAGGCAACCGAACGCGTGATCGCCGAGCTCGCGGCTGGTAACGTTCTATATGAGGAGCGTTTTGGCTTTACATACATCGTCTGCGCAACGGGCAAGAGCGCCGAAGAGATGTTGGCCATTTTGCAGCGACGCCTTACCAACAGCCGCGAGGCGGAGTTGCGCGAAGCCGCAGAGCAACAGCGGCAGATTACGCAAATTCGATTAGGGAAATGGTTGATCCATGAGTAAAATCACCACACACATTTTGGATACAACACTGGGCAAACCGGCTACCGGTATTGCTGTACGCCTTGAGCGGCATGAGCTCGACCGGCGTCAAGCCGGCCGATGGGCTCCCGTCTCCGCGGCCGAGACCGACGCCGACGGGCGCTGCAACGATCTGGCACAGAACGCTCCGGCGGGCACGTATCGGCTGACCTTTTCCACCGGCCCATATTTTGAACGCCAGGGCCGCGCGAGCATTTATCCGGAGATCTTCATCACTTTTATCTGCAGCGGCAAGGGAAATTATCATTTGCCTCTTCTGTTAAGCGACAACAGTTATACCACCTATCGAGGAAGCTAAGATGGCCAGGCTGGGAGAGAATCGCTACGGAAAGTCGCGCGTGCGTCTGTCGCGGATCACGCGCATCCACGATCCGCAAAACGGCGAACGTCACGAGTTCAATGAGTGGACTGTGCGCGTGCTGCTGCACGGCGACTTCGACGCGAGCTTCACCGCGGCAGACAATAGTAAGATTCTCCCCACCGACACGATGAAAAACACCGTCTACTCGATTGCTCGCAGCTCGAAAGCTGCGACCATCGAAGAGTTCGCGATGGAGCTGGGCGATTATCTGCTCAATAACAATCCGCAAGTCTCCAAGGTCAGCGTGAATATCCAGGAAAAAACCTGGGAACGCATGATCGTAAACGGAGCGCTGGAAGCAACTACCTTCAAACTGGGCGGACCAGAATTGCAGACGGTCGACGCCGTGCGCGAAAGAGGCAGCGAATGGACCATCACCTCCGGCGTCGATGGGCTCACGATCCTCAAGACGACCAAGTCAGCCTTCACCGGCTACATCCAAGACAAGCTGACCACACTCAAGCCCGCAACTGATCGCATCTTCGGCACACGGGCCATGGTGCAGTGGGAGTTCGCATCGGCCGCACAGGATTTTGCGGCTGTGCGCGCACGTGTCCTTGCAGCGCTGCTCAAAACATTCGCCGATCACATGAGCATGAGCGTGCAACACACGCTTTTTGATATGGGCAAGGCGGCGCTCGATGCTGCTCCTGAGATCGCGCGCATTCATCTCGCCATGCCGAATCTGCATCACCTGCTTGCAGACCTGCGTCCCTTCGGGCAAGATAATCCAAACCACATCTTCGTACCCGTCGATGAGCCGCACGGCTCGATTGAAGCCACGATCGAACGATAGCGCGCTTCAGGGGAAAACATACGCGTGAGCAACCAGACGAGCATCAAGCCTGAAGTGTACGCAAGCGAGACATTCGGGCTGCACGCGGGCGTGCTCGGCCCCATCGAAACTCTCGCACAGTCTGTCTCGGCCATCGCACCCTCTACCACGCCATCACTCACCATACCTCTGGTTTTCGCGCTGGCTGGCACAGCGACGTGGTTCGTCTATCTGCTGGCCACGGCGGTGATCCTGCTGGTGGGTTTCTGCGTAAGCCGCTTCGCGCGGCTTTCGGCTTCACCCGGCTCGCTTTACACCTACACAGCGGACACGCTCCCGCCGATCTTCGGTGTCATCTCGGCATGGGCGCTGCTATTGGCATATGTGGCGACGGGCGGATCGGTCGCCGGTGGCGCGCTTTACTACGTGGGCGTGCTGGGCCAGCAGTTTTTCCACTGGGCGCCGCCTGCTATCCCAACGCTTGCGGTGGTCTGCGCGGCGGCAGGCGCGATCGCCTATCGCGATGTGAAGCTTTCCGCGGAGATGATGCTGTGGATCGAGGCGGTCTCGGTCAGCCTTATCGTGATCGTTTTGGTGGCGCTGCCTGTCCGGCTCGGTTTCCACTTTGATCCCGACCAATTTCGGCTAAAAGGAGTGTCCTTCTCCGGCTTAGGGCCGGCGTTGGTGCTCTCGATCTTCAGTTTTGTTGGATTTGAAAGCGCCACGACGCTTGGGGCAGAGGCGCGCGACCCTCTGCGCACCATTCCCCGCGCCGTGCTGCAGTGCGCTCTGCTCTCCGGCTTGTTTTTTATGCTGTGCGCTTACTCTGAGGTGCTGGGCTTTCGCGGCGAACCCAATCAGCTGATGGGCTCCACAAGCCCTCTGCATCTGCTGGCCACCAAAGGCGGCATCGCCCCGTTAGGCATTGCGATCGACATCGGCGCGGCGGTGAGCATGTTTGCCTGCGTGCTGGCGTGCACCACAGCGGCAGCACGGGTGCTGATGCGCATGGCGTACAGCGGGTTGTTGCCGCGCGCCTTTGAGCGCACAAATCGGACGCACGGAACGCCAGGAGCGGCCATCGCTCTCTCCGCTGCGCTCATGTTCGCCGCTACAGCAATCTTGTGGCTGCGCGGCGTTGCGGGTTCCGATATGTACGACCTGCTCGGCTCGCTCTCGGTCTTTGGCTTTCTCACGGCCTATGCGCTTGTCGCACTGGCTCTGCCCTTTGCACGCCGCGCCCTCGGCCAACATTCCCACGCAGTCGCTGTGATCAGCATGCTGGCTGTGCTCGCTGTTCTTTTAATCGGCGTCTTCGATCTGCGCTCAACCTCCGACGCGGTCCATGCGCGTATTCCTTACATCTATCTCGGCTACATCTTCTTCGGGCTTGCGTGGTACTTGCTGCGGCGAAAAAGGGCCGCAACGACGGCGGAGTAGGCCATCATCCTGCATCTTCCTTTTCAGGCTGAGCCAAGATCAGCAGCACCAGGCCAACGACGCTAAAATTGCGTGCAGCAGCTTCCTGCCCGTTCCACGCATGCGATTGCCACATCAGGAACCACTCCCCACCGACTGCCAGAAATGCCGCCAGCCACATCAGCAGTGAGAGCGTAAGTCCGGCAGCCGACAGGCGCCCAGCTTTGCGAAACTCTCCTGCTGGAGAATGTAGAGCCCGCAGCATCCGCGCAACTCCCCACCACAACACGGTGGCAGTGGCCAGCTCCCACGCGATGATACTGAGATAGAACGCGATATGAACCGCCGGCGCGTCGATCGCCCGCCACAGACCGCGATTGCCGGGAAATGTGGAGTCCATCATCAGAACGTGGCGAACGAACTGATAGTTCGAGTTGAAATCCGTAATGTTGTTGAAGACGATGAGCGAATCAAAAAAAGCGATGCCTGCAACCAATGCAATCTTCGCAATGCGTGGAATCATGGTCTGGTCCTTGGTGCGGCAGCTGATCCAGAAAACGTCTGGAAGTACGCGGTAAGAGCATTGAGCGTGGCATCGTCGTAGCCGGGCTGACCCGGCATCTTTGCATCGGGCCGGACCGATGCAGGATTGCGGATGATCATGCGAAAACGTTGCGGATTGGTACGTGCGATGACGGACATCTGCCGCCAGCTTACGCCGGCCATCCTCCCGCCTTCCGCGCCGCTGTTGTGACAGCGAAAGCAGTCCTGCCGTGCAATCTGGTTTCCTTGCTCCACCAGCGAGCCGCGCGGCCAGCTGCCCGGTGGACGAATCGCTCCAAAGACCACAGACTCGCGACGAATCTCGATCCGCGTAACGCCGTAGGGAATTTGCGGCTCGTCGTCATGTGAAAGCACTCGAAATGCAGGTTTGAAGAACGGATGCGAGATGAAATACGGGCCGAGCGAAGCGCTGCCCGGTGCAGGTGGCCACTCGTCGCGCGGCTTTCCATTAATGCGCAGCACCAGCAGCGGATGATGCACAGCGAGATAGTCGCGCGGATAATTCGTACGATAGCCATCGGAACAGATGGCCACGAGAAGCACCGAATCAGGCAACTGCCCGAAGAGCTGTATCAATGTAGTGAGAGCCACGCCGCTGATCACTGTATTGCGTGGCAGATTGGAATCGTCGTTGACCGTGTAGGTTTCCTGTGGCAGCTGCAGCAGGTCTTCATAACGCAAATAGCGGGTCTGCCCAGGTGCTCCGGCCACATCGCCGCCAATCTCCAGATCACCCGCAGAAGCACGTTGCGCGCGCAGCGCGGGAGCGGGATGCGGCTCATCCGGAGAGACCATCGCACCAAGTGCCAGAAAGAGAAGCAGACCTCTCAGCATGGCTCATGCTAGCTTGTCTACGGCAATGGTCCCAAGAAAAATCTTGTTTCGCGTGCTACAGTCAAATGCAAATGGCAGATAACGTATCCCCTGAAAAAAGGCTCGCTGATCTAGGTCTTTCTCTTCCGCAGGCGCCGTCACCGGGCGGCAATTACGTTCCGGCGAAACAGGTAGGCTCAGTTCTCTATCTCTCCGGCGCCATTTCGATAGGGCCCGATGGCATCATCACCGGCTTAGCCGGAGTGGACGGCTCCGTCGAAAAAGGCTACGCAGCGGCGCGTGCATGCGCGTTGATTCAACTGGCCGTTCTCAAGCGGGAACTCGGCTCACTCGACCGCGTAGCCGAGGTGCTTACGCTGAACGGCTATGTGAACGCCGCGGCTGGCTTCGACAATTCTCCAGAGGTCATCAACGGCGCATCGGATCTCCTGGTGCAGGTCTTCGGCGAAGCCGGCCAGCACGTCCGCGCCGCCATCGGCGTAAGCGCACTGCCACGGGGCGCTCTGGTGGAGATCCAGATGAGCGTGCGGGTGAAGGAATCGTGAGAGAACACACGCTCTCTGCCGAACCGACTCACTCGGTCTGGGATCGGTCGCTCGAGCCTCGCCTTTGCATCGAATCCGGCGATGAAGTGCTGATCGCATGTGTCGATGCAAGCGGCGGGCAGGTGCAGCCGGGCATGACGGTCAGCGAATATCTCGCGATCGACCGTACGCGTATCCACGCACTTACCGGACCCATCTGGATGGAAAACGCGGAGCCTGGTGACGCGCTTGAGATCGAAGTGCTCGCGACGCGCCATTGCGGATGGGGTTGGTCCAGCGTGATAGAGGGCCTTGGCTTTCTCAAAGAGCGCTTTCGCGCGCCTTTTCTCTTTCACTGGCAGCTTGAAGGCGAATCCACCAACTCGCTCTTCCCTGCCATGGTGCCTTTGCGGCCGTTTTTGGGGGTGATGGGCGTGGCTCGCGCGGAAGATGGCAAATTTCGTACGCGTCCTCCAGGCCCGTTCGGCGGAAACCTCGATGTGCGTGAACTCTGTGCTGGCTCGCGGCTGTATCTGCCGGTGTTCAATCGCGGCGCGCTCTTCAGCTGTGGCGACGGTCACGCAGCGCAGGGCGATGGCGAGGTGTGCATCAACGGGATTGAGTGCCCACTTGATGCAACACTCCGTTTTCGCCTGCACAAACACCAGCCTCTCGCCGGACCACTTATCGAGTCCAGTGAAGTCACCGCGCCGGACTGCTGCTCTGACTCGTGGGTCGTTGTCGAGACTGGCACCGATCTGGCCGAGGCGGCCCGCGCCGCAACCAGCCGCATGGTTGACCTGCTGGTAAGCCGCTGGGGATTCAGCGACGTGCATGCGTACATCCTGTGCAGCGTGGCGATGCGGCTGCGGCTCAGCCAGGTGGTGAATGAGCCGGTGCACACCGTCAGTGCCGCGCTGGCCAAGCAGATTCTCCCCGGCCGCCAGCTTTTTCCCGTCTCCTGAAAAGCCTGCCTGTCTGCGATTTTACGCCTTTCCGCAGCGTCGCCGCGACCGCGAAAACCAGGAAAAACTTATGAGAATTTTATGCGGTGCACATTACTCTGGCGATACCCCGTAGTGCGAAAAGGATCAGACTCAGAGACGCGCCCAATTTTGTGGCGTTTCATTTTTCTTCATTGAGCTTGAGCCACACTGAAGCACGGAATTCTCGCATTTTTCCACCATTTTGGAACGTCTCGCAAAACCTATGGGGATATCTCTATTCCGAGGTAGGTTCCTTTGAGGCATCCGATGCGCAACCCCCAGTCTCTTCTTCTTCGGCTGATCGTGATGATGGCAGCCGTTGCGCTGTGCGGCAGATTTCTGCCGGCCCAGCAGACGCTTGGCGGCATCACCGGAGCAATCACTGATGCTTCCGGCGGCGTGATTCCCAACGTGACGGTCACCGTGACCGATGAGCAGACCGCTCTCACGCGTACGGCCAAATCAAGCGGAGATGGCACCTACACCTTCGTCAACTTGCCCATCGGCACGTACACCATCACCTACTCCGCCGACGGCTACGAAGTGCAGAAGACGCCGCACATCACCGTACAAGCCGATCGTACCGCCACGGTGAATGCCGCGCTCAAAGTGGGCCAGACCAGTACAACTGTCGAAGTGGAAGCTGCGCCGCTGATGAACGCGGTCGACACCACGAACGGCTACGTGATGGAGACAACGCAGATCGCTGCGACACCTCTGCCTACCGGCAGCTTCACTGGCTTGGCCATTCTTTCTCCGAGCGTGGATGCCGAACTGCCCGGCGGCACCGGCGCGAACTCCGGCCTCGGCAATGCGCCGATCTGGGCTAACGGCCAGCGTGACACCTCCAACAGCTTTCTGCTGAATGGCGTGGATGCAACGAACCTCTTTAACGGCAAGAGCACCAGCCAGGTGCCGTCCGCGCGTGTCATCAACTCGACCGGTGTCTCTTCCAGCGCGGGAGCCGGCGGCGTGATCCCGACTGTAGCGTCCGTCTATCTCTCCATCGGCAACGCGCTGCCCACGCCAGCGCCGGAGACTCTCGAAGAGGTTCGCGTAAACGCCTCGATGTACGACGCGCAGCAGGGTTCCACCTCTGGCGCGCACATCGACATGAGCACCAAGTCCGGCACCAATGACTACCACGGCGCTGTCTATTTCCGCCGCGGCACGGATTGGCTGAATGCTGCTCCGTTCTTCTTCAACCAGGATGCCGATATCCCACAGAAGGATAAAGTGCCGCAGTTGCACCGCTATATCCTTGGCGGCACCGCGGGCGGACCGATCATCAAGAACAAGCTCTTTGCCTTCCTGGCATATCAGCATCTGCACGTCTCCGATGGTGAGCTTGGCGACTCCATCCTCGACGTTCCTGTAGGACTCAGCGACAATCGCTCGGCGAGTGCTTTGGCTACGCTTACTAACAATGCCTTCGGCACCAACCTGACCGCCGCCAACATCGACAAGAACGCGCTGGTGTTGTTCAACTCGCCTTCGCTTCCCGGCGAGCCGGGCAAGTGGCTGATCCCGAACGACACGCTCTATCCCAACCTGCCTTCAGCCGCTCATATCGACAACGCATTCATTCCTGGCACGGGCCGCTTCAAGGCAGATATGGCGGTAGCCGATGTAGACTACAACGCCAGCTCGAAGGACACTCTGGCTCTCAAGTACTTCTACCAGCACGATCCGACTCTCGCTCCTTACTCTTATTCGAGCGTTCCTGGCTTCACGGAACATCTCGACTCGGGCGCGCAGGAGTTCTCGATCAACAACAGCTATATCGTCAAGTCGAATCTGAGCACAACAGAAACCCTCGGCTTCCTCCGCGAAAAAGATTGGGGCGACAACGAGCAGCCGTTCGGCCCCAGCTCGATCCCTGGTGGCACAGTCGGCACAGGCTCCATCAACGTGTTCGGGTCAAAATATTTCCCAGGTGTCTCCGTCTACAACGTGCTCGGAGGTTATCAGCCCGAAGGCTTCTCGCAGGCGATTCTCAATATCGGCCCGAATGCTGAAGGCCAGGCTCCTAACACGGGCGTCTTTCAGAACCGCATCTCTCCTTCAGGGAATGCGATCTGGATGCTTGGCAAACACAGCGTCAGCTTTGGCGCGAGCTACGGTTATACGCAGCTGAACACCATCGATCACCGCACAGGAACGGGCACAGTGGCCACCGACGATTTCAGCCAGATGATTCAGGGCTTCGTCACACCAGGCAGCTCGGCGACGGGCTTCTATGTCAGCTCCTTCCTGCAAGGTAACGCCAGCCGCTACTACCGCGCCAATCAGCTCGGCATGTATGTGCAGGATAAATTCCAGATCATGCCTTCTCTGTCGCTCACCGCCGGCGTGCGCTATGACTGGGACGGCGGCCTCACTGAGAAATATGGCCGCCTCTTCAACTTCGATTCCAAACTCTATAGCTACAGCATCGCATCCGATACCATTACCAATCCTGGACTGGTGATTGCGGGCAACAATGCCAACGGCACGCAGGGCGTAAGCAACACCACGCTTACGGGCAGGCAATGGGGCATCGGGCCGCGCATCGGCGCCGCATGGCAACCAGGGCTCTTCCACAGCAAGCTCGTGGTTCGCACCGGCGCCGGAATCTACTACGATCGCGGCGAGCTCTTCAGCTACTTTTCACCTGGCTACGCGATTGGAACCGTCACAGGCGGTCCCTTCGGCGTGAATCAGCAGCTGCCGTTCGTGAACGCTTCCAGTTGCCCGGTCGGTTCGGTCACTTACTTGTACTACTATCTTCCCACCTGCGGTGGTGAAGTCGATCCAGACACAGGAGCCGAGATCGGCAAACCTTCTGATGCGGCCGGCGATCTTGAGAATCCGTACGGCCTGTCGCTCTTGCCGCCGCCCAACAATCCAAAAGCCTCGGACCTGGCAAAGTATCTTCCCAACGCCAATGCGATCGTGAATGACTTTGGCCAGCCGATCTCGCTGGGCGTCTACGACCGCGCAAACAAGCTTCCCTACACCATCAACTACACGCTGGACCTGCAATGGCAGCCGCGTAACGACCTCGCTATCGAGCTCGGTTACGTCGGCAACGTGGGACGCCATCAGGTGATTCCCATTCCGCTCAATCAACCGAGCATTGCCTCTCCTTCCAACCCGCTCCTTTCCGGCGGCGCATTCAAACAGAAGTACAGCTACGGTTACAACGTGGGTGGCGCGTCGCTGCCCGATGGCTCCGATTACCTGGCAACCTACGAGGGCGGCAATGTGGATCTTCGCGTTCCCTACATCGGCTATGCGGCTGAGTCCATCACCTATCGGGCTGCCGGCATCGACGACTACAACGCGCTGCAGGTTCACGTGGACAAGCGTATGAGCCACGGCGTTCAGGTGAGCGCTTCGTACACCTGGTCCCATGCGCTGGACGAGCAGAGCGGCTTGGGTCTCTTTTACAACGGCAACAATCCACTCAACCTGCGCAGCGCGTATGGCTCAGCGGACTTCGACCGCACGCACGTCATCAACTTCAACTACGTCTTCGCTGTGCCCAATCTGATACATGGAGATTCGCTCGCAGGCAAGGTAGTCGACGGATGGTCGTTGATTGGCCTCACCGTGCTGCAAAGCGGCCAGCCCTACAGCGTGATCGACTTCTCCGGCGCGGTAGGCAGTATCTACTACTCGACGGCCGATGGCATCACGAACCCCATCGTTCCGCTGGCCCCCGGATGCACGCCCAAAAACGCGCTCTCCGGTTCCTCGGGCGCGTGGACACCGGGCGGTGGAAAGCCTGCGCTCAAAGCCTCCTGCTTCACGCTGCCGCTGCTCCCCGCCGGCGGGCTGAACGGTGCAATTCCGACCTCCGATCCGTACGAGACGGGATTCACCTCCGGCCAGCGGAATATCTTCCGCCAGGCATTCCAGAAGCGTGCGGACGCCTCGCTGGTCAAGGTAACGGGTTTCAAGAACGAGCGCTACAGCCTCAAGTACACGCTCGACGTCTACAACCTTACCAACACCACGAGCTTTGACGTGCCCGGTAATGAGGTCTCGCAAAACTCGGAGTACAACGCGTATCCATTTGCGGGTCAGCCGGTGTTGGCGTCGAGCAACTGCTCGAGCAACCCGGTCGGCAACACCGAAGCTCTCTACTCCTGCCCGTCAGGCCTCGGCATCGTGTCGCACACAATCGGCTCGCCGCGCCAGATTCAGATGTCGCTGCACTTCGATTTCTGAGCCACTCACCGAAAAACACGGAGGGCATCTGCTTCGGCAGATGCCCTTTCATTTGCCGCACTGTCCTTCCGAGAACTTCGAACCTAGCGCACCAGCGTCACGGTAAGCGCCTTCTCCGGTCCCGTGAGATACGCTTCTTCCAGTTGACCCGATGTGGCAAAGAACTTGCGCCCAACATGCCGGGCCGGCAGAAAGAAGCGCAGCTCCTTTTCAGTGAATGGCCATGGCGACAGCCGAAAATGGCGCGCTCCGAGAGGATGTACCTGTACTTCTTTCGCCGATCCATCATTCACCGCAAGGGGATGCAGCAGATGCGTGGGCGAACGGAAATCTACGCAAGCCAGCAGAGACAAATTGTCGCAAGCCTGCAGAAGCCGGAAATTTTCAACGATCCGTTCGCCGGACTTCTCTTCTGCGCTGAGGGTCCGGTCCGCAGCTACTCTTGCGTCTAACTGCCCCTGATATGCGCGCTGCCGATCAAGAAACCCGTCCAATAGTCGAAGCTGATCCCATGGGATCGTAGACCGGTCTGCGTGCTCGGTGAGCAGGTTGTAGGTATGCATGGAGATCAACAACCCCGCATAAGGGTCCTCTTCCGCAATGATGCGGACGGCCTGCTCGCGCACAGCGAGGTACTCTTCGAGATCAATCTCTTCAAATGCCGAATACTTTCCCACTAATTCAGTTGAGAATGCAGACGGCTTGCCCTCGCGTGTAATCGAGGGATGCGCGTCCCTGGCCATCCAGCCATCATCATGGCTCGCAATGCCGTGCAGCACGCGCTCACGCGGTATCGGTTTGCGAAAAAGTGCATTGCCCCATTCGGCGGCAAAATCGCCGGCCAGGTGTGCGTGGTCGCGGTGCGTGATTAGCCACCACCCTGACTCCGATTCCATGCGCAACATCGATCTAGCTCCTCATTCAGATGCCGGGGCCCGTTTCGACTCATGCCAGTTGTGCAGCGCCAGCCACTCGAAAAACATCACGATAAAGAAAAAAGAAAAACCGAGCACCGCGGCTGCTAACACGAGCGCAAATAGATAGCTCGTCTCCATCTGGTTGTTTGCATAAATCATTGCATACCCAAGCCCACCCTCGCCCACGCGCGTGGAACCGGCAAACAGCTCTCCGGTGATGCCTCCGATTACGCTAATGCCTGCCGAAATGCGAATGCCGGTGAACAGATTCGGAAGAGCGTTGGGCAGGCGCAGCTTGAACAGAATCTGGGCACGCGAGGCCCTGTTCATCACAAACAAGTGAATCAGGTTTTCATCTACACTAATCAATCCCTGGGTGGTATTGGCGATGATAGGCGCAAGACAGATGACGAAGGTCACTACTGCCACCGCAAAGATTCCTGCACCGGCCCAGTTGATGATCAGCGGAGCGATGGCCACGATCGGCACGGTTTGGAGAAGGATCGTGTACGGATACAGCGTCTGCCGTAGCCAGCGCCACTGTGCAAAGATCATCGCGACGGTAATGCCAACGGCAATGCTGGCCAATAGCCCGCCGGCCGACTCCTCGGTTGTAATCCACAACGACCGCATCAACGCCGGATAGCGTTCGCCCAACACGTGCGCCACCGCAAGCGGTCCCGGCAGAATGTACGCCGGCAGATGATTCAGCCAGATCACCATCTGCCACAGACCGAGTAGAAAGACGAGAACGAGAAAACTCTGGATTGCCAGAAGAGCTCTGCGCGTCATGCGTGAAAGACTCCTCGCAACAGGCGCGAAGCGTGGGTAACGGCTTCTTCAAACGCGGGCGACTCACGCGTGTAAGCGGTGCGCGGCCACGGCAGTTCGATCGGGATCTCATGCGCCACGCGGCCCGGGTGTGCGGCCAGAATCACGATGCGCGTGGAGAGAAAAACCGCCTCTGCTACAGAATGCGTCACAAAGAGCACAGTCCATTTCTGCTCGGTGTACAGGCGCAGCAGTTCCTCATTCAACCGGTCCCTGGTCATCTCATCGAGAGCGGCGAACGGCTCATCCATCAAAAGAATGCGCGGCCTGCTCGCCAGCGCACGCGCGATGGAGACACGCATCTTCATGCCGCCGGAAAGTTGCCGCGGATAGCTCTTCGCCACATGGACCAGGTTGACCAGGCCCAGCATGCGGCTTACACGTTCTTCGCGGACTGCGCGTGCAGTATGCTCCAGTTCCAGTCCCAGGCCGACGTTTTCCTCGACGGTCCGCCACGGCAGCAACGTTGCATCCTGAAAGATAAAACTCATCAGCTCACGCGCGTTGGCCGGAGTCATGCCGTTCACGCGCACTTCGCCCTCGCTCACCGGACTGAGCCCGGAGACAAGCTTGAGCAGCGTTGATTTCCCGCATCCGGACGGGCCAAGAAATGTGACGAATTCGCCGCGCTCCACACGCAGCGAGACGCCGTCGAGCGCAACGGCCGCATTGCGATATCTCTTGCCTACGGTCTCGAGCACAATCTCCGGAATCGTCCCGCTTACCATTTCGCTCACCATCCTGCATCTCCCGTGATGGGCAGGTAGAGCGCCGAAGGATAAGCAGACGTGTGCAGCACGTGTTGGGTCGACCGCGTCCAGTTCCAGTTGTCTGCGAGTTGAGGCGGCGTATCGTTCGAGGGATTGCGATCGTACAGCGGAAAGGCGGAGCTTGCGATTTCGAGCCGCAGACATTCGCCTGCAGCGAGCACAAAGGAGGTCGGCTCCAGCGCAAACTCCCACCGCTGGATCGCATCGGCCTCGTATCCGGAGTCGCGAAAAAGCCACGAGCTGCGCGCGATACCAACCGACAAGAACTCCGCGCGTCCGCTTTCCGTCACTCGAACGATCTTCGCCACGAAATCCGCGCACGAAGCCGATGTGGCTGCCCACAGCACAATACGCGGCTGGCCGAGAATGGCTGTTTCGTGCGCAAACGGATACGAGGTGTAAACCAGGAGATTGTTTCCCAGTTCCACCGCAGCCTGATCAAACGGACCGCTCAGCGCCTGCGCGCCACCGGGAGCAAGCACCGGCACTTCCGGATCGTAGACGAAGATGTCGCGCGGCTCATCGCTGTCCGGCGTGTCCTCCGAAAGCTGCCCGTCGCCTTTGCGTGAGTTAGCATTGCCGCCACTACGCAGATAGAGCGGATAGGTCGCCCGATCGGGCCACTCAATCGCGTTGCGCCAGCTGTTTGGCCCAAGCGCAAAGTGCCGGATGCGCGGCTCGCCCTGAAAGTCGCCAGCGTCTTTGAGCCAATGATTGAACCAGCGGAGCAGAATCGTGTCTGTATCGACATTCGCGGCTTCACCGAGATCCGAGTCGCCTGCTCGATCGCCCCAGGGAATATGAATCCACGGACCGGCGATGAGGTATTGGTGCTCGCGCGCAAAGGCGCTGCCTGCGCCAGTGCGCAACGCGCAGTAGCCTGCAATGGAACCTTCGAGATAGGTATCGAACCAGCCGGCAATGTGCAGCGCGGGCACACAAATCCGATCGACGCGCGTGCTGACATCCTGCACGCTCCAGTACTCTCCAGGTTCACGATGCGAAAACCAATCTCGCACATAATCGGGCAGCGCTGGATCGGCAATCGCCGGATGCGCCGCATAGGGAGCCTGCACCGCTTGCGCACGTACATTAGTCCACGCGGCCTCAAGCCGGTCGCTCGCGGCACGTAATCCTCTGCGGCGCGCGTCCTCGCGAAGCATCTGGATGCCCCAGCCCAGCGTAGAGCTCAGTCGAAGCGCGCCCTGATGATAGAACCAGCCGTGGTACAGATCCGCTGCCGTCATGTGCGGCGCAATACAAACCAGTCCCTCCGGCCGTTCCGCCGCAGCCAGCAACTGTGTAGCTCCCTGGTACGAAAATCCGTACATGCCGATGCGCCCATTGCAAGCCGCGTGCTGACGCAACCATGCAATCGCCTCCGCACCATCGCGGCCTTCGTGGCGAAATGGATAAAACTCGCCCTCCGATCCGCCGCGTCCGCGCACATCCTGGATGACGACGTGATATCCGTGCCGCGCAAACCAGACTGGATGCGCATAGACAACCGTCGACGCAATATCGCGCCCGTACGGCTGGCGCATCAACAACGTCGGCCATGGTCCTTCGCCCGCGGGATAGTAGTAATCAGAGACGAGCGTCACGCCATCGCTGAGCCGGCACCGAACACCGCGCTCCAGTCGCACTCCATCCCCACAATCGACCAGACTTGCCTCTGGGCCCATCTCAGGCTCCATGCTTCGGTTCAAAGTGGTACATGGCGACAAGAATCTCTGCGATGCGCTCGGCCGCCTCGTTCGACCACTGTTGGCCGTTTTCCGCCGTCGCGGCAAAAGGGTCGCCGAGCACGCCGCTCGGCGCAATGTCTTTCGTAAGCCACGCAAAGTTCGCAGCCGAGCCTTCCGGCTTGAGCAACTCTGGCTGTTCCACACGTGCAATGTAGTTGGCTGTGTACTCCTGCTTGCGCACGAGCGATGGCGTCGCGTGCAAAAGATATGCTGTCTCGATCTCGCCGGCATGAAAACCGTAGGTACGCTCTTGTGGGCTTACGCCTTCAAATGCCGCGCCCGGCGATCCGAAGAGCGAAAAGGTGCGCAGACCAAACTCCGCCCGCAGATCACGCGCCAGCACATCCACCAGCGAAGTATTCCCACCGTGGGTGTTGTAGAGAACCAGTTTTTTGAATCCGCTTGCCGCAATGCTCGCTCCCAGGTCGCGCACGACGGCCATAAATGTCTGCGCGCTTACTGAAAGTGTTCCAGGAAAGCCGATGTGCTCATTGCTCTTGCCGTAGCAGACAGGCGGCAAGGCAAAGATAGGCAACTCCGCCGGTACACGGGCCAGCGCCTTGCCAAGCAGCAGATTGTTAATGAGCGTGTCGGTCGCCAGCGGAAGATGATGACCATGCTGCTCGATTGCCGCCGTGGGCAGGATCAACAGTGTAGTCGCGCGCGGCAACGCATCCACTTGCTTCCATGTGAGATAAGCAAAGTTACGCTCGTCAGAAATCCATGTCTTCACGGCGCCACCTTCTGCTTTTGAAAACTGATCATCTTGCCCGGATTCAGAAGGCCGCGCGGATCGTACTTCTGCTTGGCGAGCAACTGGATGTTATCGGCCCGGAACCGGCCGCCGTCTTCAAGATAGTTCACATGTGGATTCGCGATGAACACGCCAATCGACCGGCAGTAGGCGATCATCTCATTCAGTCTCTCCTCGGTAACAAAACGCACCACGGGAATCGCGCCGGGAATCACGATGCCTTCACCGTTTTTCATGAACTCGATATGAAAGAGAATCTCCTCGCCATAGCGCGTGCGCAAAAGCTGAAATTGTTTTCTCGACTCTGACGGCGAAAAGCCGCATTGCAGATAGGTATACGCGGGATCAGCCTTCATCGCCCACAACGTCGTGTGATTCCACGTGTAGTCGCTCAACAGTGGCTGTGTGCGGGGGCCGTCATACGCGCCTGAGAAGGTGACTTCGCCCCCGGCCATCTCTGCGGCTGCTCGCAAGGCCTCCACCTGCGCATTTGCGATCATTATCAGCGCAAGCGCCTTGCCTTCGCGCACCAGGTTTTTTACAGGCGTAAAAAACGACGGAATCGGCCATTCAAAGACCGTCGCCAAACGCTTTGTCCATGCGGATTCGGTTGCAATCGACTCCGTAAAGTCGAAGGCTTGCGCAAACGAATCGAATGCGACCGTCACCTGAGTCCATTCGACGGCCGGCGCCAGCGCGAACCAGATGCGGGTCAGAACTCCGTTGGTTCCCCACGCATGCAGAATCTCGTGCACTGCCGGCCCTTCGTGCAGCACCACGCGCGGCTTTTCTTCCATCGTGACCACTTCAAATGCGCGCACAGTGTCGAAATCGCGCAGGCCGCCGTGCATCACAGAGCCAATCCCCCCAGACCCACCCGCGAGAAATCCTCCGACGGAAGCTTTCACCAGCGTGGAGGGATACATGCGCAGTTCCCATCCCCGCTTGCGCGCCTCCGCTTCGAGCGCGCCGAGCCGCAAGCCCGGTTGGCAAACAGCAACACCGTCGGAGGTGATTGCTTCCAGCTTATCCATCAAAGAAAGATCCAGCACAATGCCGCCTTCAAGCGGCACACATTGTCCATAGTTGCCCGTCCCCGCACCACGCACGGTAACTGGAATTCCACGCGTGCCGGCAAAATGCAACACCGCGAGCACCTCGTCTACCGACGTTGGCTGCACCGCAATTTCGGCGCACTTGTTTACCAACCGCGGACGCAACACCGGTGAATACCAATAGAAGTCGTGCGAGAGGCGATCGAGCACAGCAGGCGAGGTCAAGACGCGCGCTTTGTCTTCGAGAACTTGCGACAGTCCTGCTGCGAGCCCTTCCGTCACGTCAGAGACCTCACTCGAAAAACTAATTTTGTTTCCGTGTCGACCAGAGCCGAAATGCCTTCAGCATCCGGGGATGCGTAAACAGCGCGTAGCATTCGTCGCGCAACATGGGCCCCTCCACGATGCACGCCATGTCGCTGCGCGCGGCCACCTCAGTCGCCGGAATCCGAATCTGATTGCAGTGGCGATTGGCATCTTCGATCGCCGCGCCGTACACCACACGATCGAGCCCCGACCAGAGCGCAGCACTCATGCACATCGGACACGGTTCGCACGTGGAATACAGCGTGTACCCTGCGAGAGAAATCTGTTTCAGCCGCTTGGTCGCGAGCCGGATCGCGCGTACTTCTGCATGCGCGCTGGGGTCGAACTCCTGCCGCACGGCATTCAACGCGCGCAGCAGGGTTTTGCCTGTCTGGGAGTGAACGATAGATGCGCCGAAGGGCCGTGGGCACTGCGTGCGCATCGAGCGTGCCGTAAAGGCCGCGAGCGCCGTCATGCGCTGCAGATCAGCAACGGGATCAGGAACTACAGCGCGCAGACTATCGCGCTTTCCGGCCCGTGCGCCGGTCGCGGTAGAAATGACTCCCATACTTGAAATTAGCATGGAGCGCGGCTCAAACGCTTGAGAAAATTTCCTCTATTCCCGGCTCGGTTGCGCTGCCTACAATCGGGGTATGGCCCCATTGCCCTGGACCCTCCGCTCCCTCAGACAAGCACTCGCAGCAAGCGCAGCCCACCCATCCGATCTGGCGGAGCAGGCTCTGGCGCATTCAAACCAAAACCCGAGCCGCAATACGTATCTTTGGCAAAATGCCGCGTGGACGCGATCCGAGGCCGCACGCGCCGAGAGCATGCCGCCCGCCGAGGGCGGCCCATTCGGTGACGGTCGCGCGGCTTTATGGGGATTGCCCATTTCGGTGAAAGATTGCTTTGATCTCGCCGGCACACCCACAAGTTGCGGCACTGTTTTTTACCGGGACCGCGATGGAAACACCACGCGCGATTCCTGGCTGGTGGATCGCCTGCGCACCGCAGGAGCCGTAATCGTCGGCAAAACCCACCTGCACCCGCTTGCCTATGGCATCACCGGCGAAAATCCTGAGTTCGGCGACTGCCTGCAGCCTGACAATCCCACGGCGCTCACCGGAGGGTCGTCCAGCGGCGCGGTGGCTAGCGTTCTTGAGGGCTCCGCTGCAGTCGCTATCGGTACGGATACGGGCGGCTCGATCCGCGTGCCTGCTGCGCTCTGCGGACTGGCCGGATATCGCGCTACCCTGGGCCGCGGTGACTGGCGTGGCGGAGCGCACCTGGCTGAATCCTTCGACACCATGGGCTGGCTCTTTCGCGATCTGGAAGACGCCCCGCTATTGGCGGCACCATTCGCACTCAAGCAAGACACGCCAGCCCGGACATTCACTCGATTCGCCTTTCTCGCCGACAGTTTTCTCCACGACTGTGAGCCGGCCATTTTCGACAGTTTTCGTCAAAGTATCCGCGAACTGGAGGCGCTTGGTCTCAAAGGTCATTCGATCGATCCCGACTGGTGGCGTGATTCGGCTGAGATCTTCGCGCCCATCCAGGCTTCAGAGGCTGCACGCCTGCACGCCGGCCACTTCGACCGATTTGAGACGTCCATCCGCGAACGGCTTGCATGGGGCGCGAGCATTCCTTCAGAAGAGTTGGCCAGCCTGCGCCAGCGGCATGCGGCATTCCGCGCCCGCATGGACGAACTCTTCGCGGAGCACGAACTCGTCCTGCTTCCCTGCGCTCCCGTCGCACGGTTGGAAGCCGGCGCTGACCACAGTCGTACGCGCGCAAAGCTCCTCCGCTACACCACGCCTTTCAGCCTCGCCGGATCGCCGGCCGTGGCGATCCCGCACGCGGTGGGCGGCATACAACTCGCGGCGGCTCGCGATTCAGACGAATCACTTCTTGCGTTGGCCGCCAAAATGGGTACTCACAGAAAGTTGACGGGTTCCTTATCTCTGTCGTGATAGCGTTCCTCTCAGAGAAGAAGGCTTCTGCCAATTTCGTCGAGGTTCCGCATTGCGAGCAGGCAGGTTCTATCCCATCTTTGTGCTGGCGTTCCTTCTGATATGCGGGACCACGCTCTCGGGCTGCCGCGGCCGGCAATCCGCAGCCGCGAATGGCCTCTACCCGGTACGGCTGCAACTGGACTGGTATCCGCAGCCTGAGCATGGCGGTTTCTATACGGCGCAAATGCTCGGCTACTACAAGGATGAGGGCCTCGACGTGACGCTGCTGCCCTTGCCGCAATACGGCAGCGCCGCTCAGCTTGTTTCTACCGGAAGGGCCGACATCGGCCTCGGCTCGAGCGATCAGGTTCTCGAATGGGACTCAAACGGCCTGCCACTCTTAGCCATCGCTGCCACCATGGAGCACGATCCGCAGGCCATCATGCTTCACAAAGACTCGCCCATCCATAATTTCAGCGACCTCGAAGGCCACACCATCTCGGCACAGACAGGCGCAACTTGGCTCAAGTATGTGATCAGCCGGTACAACCTGCACAATGTGCGTCAGATTCCGTCGACGCTCTCGGTTGCCAACTTTCTCGCCGATCCTAACTACGTCCAGCAAATCTTCATCACCAGCGAGCCGTTCTTTGCCAAACAGGCCGGAGCGGACGTGCGCACGTTGCTCATCAGTTCCTCCGGTTATGACCCTTATCGAGTGCAGTTCACTACGCGCGATTTCGCAGCGCAGCATCCTGATGTTCTGGCAAAATTCGTGCACGCGAGCATCCGCGGGTGGCGAGAATATCTGCGCAATCCGGCACCCACAAATGCGCTGCTCCTCAAGCTCAATCCGGCCCTGAATCCAGCGCAGGAGGCCTACACCGCTCAGGCGCTTCGCGACGGAGGATTTATTACTGGTGCGGATGCGAAGGGTTCAACCATCGATCAAACCGGGCACATGACAGCCGCGCGGTGGCAGGCAAGTTACGATCAGCTCAAATCATTGGGCATTCTCACCGGCCCGATCGATCCGGCGAGTGCATACTCGCTCCGATTTCTAACGGCCGCAAGTCCCTGAGTTCTATCGCCGCTCGCTATTCTTCGCCAATATCCTCGTTCCACACCTCAGGATGTGCGGCTATAAATTCCTCCAGCAGAGCGCGGCATTCCTCGCTGTCGAGATCGATGACTTCGACGCCATTCTCGCGGAGCCACTCGATTCCCCCACTGAAAGTGCGGCTCTCGCCTACGACGACTATTCCGATGCGAAACTGCCGCACCAGCCCGCTGCAATACCAGCAGGGAGCGAGCGTTGTGACCATCACCAGATCGCGATAGCTGCGCTGGCGGCCGGCGCGGCGAAAGGCATCCGTCTCGCCGTGGATACTGGGATCGCCCTGCTGCACACGGCGATTGCGGCCACGGCTCACCAGCTCACCCGAGCGCGTGAAGAGGGCCGCGCCGATTGGAATGCCACCCTCTGCAAACCCCAGACGCGCCTCGTCGAGTGCCACATCCAGCATGCGCCGATAGTGCTCTAATGTGTCCACGGGACTATTTAATCAGACCGGCGCTCTCATCGGTTCGCTGGGACCTTGCGAGGCGGCGGGCTACGGCACGCGACATACCTTCATCGCCCGGTTCATGTACGGACAATCGAACGAGGTCGACGCACTGCCTGAAAGAACGACCCATTGAACGGACGCTGCCGTAAGAATGGCCCTACGCTCTGCGTCTGACGCACGATCCAGGTCCTTTTGGACCGTCTCTCCGTATGTCCAGCTCGCTGTAAGCTCCGGAGCAATCGCGGCCACTCCCCCATCTTTTGAATAGTCCGGCAATGCACTCCGCTCCGCAATCGCTCTGAAGTTCTGTGTATCTTCACCGTTTGCAGAGATGTAATTTGCGTCGAGTGCAAAAGTGGCGTCGGCCGGCGTGTTATTCCTGACCCAGGCAAATCCGCGCTCCCACTCGTTGCCCGAAGCTCTCCAGGGAAATTCCAGATGCGCTGAATCGGGAAAGGTCTTGGCTTGAACGAAGCCCATGCCACCCCCAAGCATGCACACCATCACAGCCCACCGCCACGCGCTCTGCTTGAGGATCCGTTCACCCAGGAGCGCTCCGATTGCGAGGATCATGAGGATGTAAATCATCTGATAGATCCGCAAAGGCTGCAGACGCGCCACCGCATACGAAGACGCCGACTGGCGCGCGAAGATCAATGCAATGGCTACACCCATCGCTCCGGCGATGATAGCCATCTCTGCCAGCAGGCGCGCAGCTTCACCTTTTCGGCTCGATTGCGGCAAAGAAAGCGTAGCGAGCACGATTAGCGGTGCGGCTAATCCAATTAGCTCATACCATTGCCAAGTGCTCAAAAACCAGTAAGCACGTGTCTGCGCTACATGCGTATACGCAGCGGTCTGTGGGGCAGACGCCCAACACAACAGGGCCGCGATTGCCGAGATCGATAAAAATAATCCGGCAATGGCGACGATGCGCGGCTTCAAACCTGGGAGGGACATGCAAATGAGTAATACGACACATCCCAGCGCATAGGTCCCCATCAACGGGTGGACGATCTCCGCCAGTAACAGGCTGCCCAGGCAAAGCGCCGCGCCCGCCCAGGACAACACTCCAGAACTCCTCACCGACTGAATTGCATCAATGGCTCCCACCAGCGCAAAGAGACCGCAAGGCGTAGAAAAGCTGCGTGCCGTTACGTACGGATCCATCAGCATAAGTGAGGTGCCTGCTATCGGCAGAGTTAACCAAAGAGCGAGCAATGACACTGCGCCATACCGTGCCTCGCGTGTGCGATAGCAGCGGCCAGCGATCTGCCATGCAGCAAACAGTGTGGCCCAGATGCTCACGAGATGCAGAGCCAGCATCACGGGCATCACACTCAGCTTCGATACCCTCACCAGCGACGCCGCGATCGGCCCGAATAGAGAGAACCTGAGCTGCGCGGTGACAAACTGACTCCACGCCGGATACAGCTCAGGATGCAGTAGCTTCTTGATCTCGGCCAGATATAGGCCACCGTCTTCTGCATAAGGATGGTAGCCGTGAAGGACGACTGCAAGAAGGGTGAGAGCTGCTGTGACAACCAATCCTTCTGACGGATAAACTCGCGGCTGCGGTCCAAGAACAGGCGCTTGGAATTTTGGATCTTCGCTCTCTTGCAGAGAAGTGAAGATCGTCGTTTCAGCTGTCGCCAATGCTGCGCACTCCTCTGACTGCCTGATCCCGGTCCCATCCCCCTTTTGTGCGGATCCTTAGAGCCGTCTCGTGGCTAAGATGTGGGCAGTGAGCAGCTCAGTTGTCTACAAACACCCCGCAAACCGCATCACTTGTGCCTAATGGCTTGCCGGCGTTCCATCCTTCTCACCACTTTCCGAAGGCAGAGATACAGGGGATTGCACCCAATCGCCGAGTTGCCCGGTCTGGCGCAAAAAATACACTTCCGATTTCGCAGCCTGAAGCTGCGCGTCGAGATAATCGAGATATTTTTGCCGCTCCTCGATATGCGCGCTCTGCTCTTCCTTGGGTGTCATCGGCGGCGCGCCGTTCGCAGCGCGCAGTTGAATCAGCGTCGACTGAAGTTGGTTCTGCGCGATCTTGTAATCCAGCTCGGCAAGATCGGCCTTGGTCTCCAGTTCAGGAATAGAGCGAGCCAGCTTTTGCCGCCCCTCGATCTCCTGTCCACGCAAATTCGCTGCGTCCTGTTTAGCTCGCAGCGCGTCTGCAATCGCTTGCTGTGCGGCAGCCTTCCGTACTTTGTCGAGTATCGGGAGCTGCACCTGGAATCCAACGTTCGCTGTGTTGTAGTTGCCGTGCAGATTGTAGAAATCCGATACATTATTGATCGGACTGACTCTTCCATACTGCGCACCGAAGCTGACGATCGGCCTCCACGTGTATTCGGCATCGCCTTTTGCACGGTCCAGCTTGGCTTTTGCATTGGCTTCCGCAGCAAGCACGCCCGGACTATCGCTGTAGTTCTGCTTGAGGTCCTCTTCAATTGTTTCGATATTCGGAAATGCGGGCACACTCTCGGGCTGCGTTGTCAATTCACCGCGCGGCAGTCCGGTCAAATCCGCCAGATGATCGCGCAGAGAGACGATGTTGTCTTCCATTTGTAGCTCCTGCAGCCTGATCTGCGTCGCCTCTCGCTCCGCCTTCAGCAGATCGAGGTCACTATCTAATCCTGCATGCAGCCTGTCCTGCACAATCGCCACCAGCTTCTGCGCAAATCCGTATTGCTCGTTGAGCGCATCTGCGGAGTTCTGCGCCTCATCCAGAGAGATATACGTGATCACGGTATCTTCCTGAACTTGATTCCGTGCCTCCGCCAGGGCGAGTTGGGCAGCCTGTATGTCAGAATGGGCGGCGTGAATATACGCGCGCTGCTGAAAACTGAAGATCAGCGACTGCGCATTGACCGTGAAGATCGTCGGCACAGTGAGCGTAATTCCATATGAGTCCCCTGCACCGCCGGTAGTCACGACGCTTGGAACAAAGATATCTTTCATCACGGACAGGCCTGCCCGCGCCTTATCCATGTCCTGCTGTGCCGATTTCAATTGCGGGCTATTGACTAGCGCCAGGGTCACCGCACTCTGGAAAGACACCTGCCCATGACAAACGGACCGCTGCCCAAGGACTAAGCAGACTGCGACGAGAACACAACGGGCATGCCTGCATCGCCATTGCATTTCCGCCCACGCACTCGTTCTCATATCCGGGAGTGTTGTTTTGAGAGGCTATTCAGGTTCACTCGATCCTTTCGACGTTACTTCCCGACCTCGATCTTCAATCCATCGCTGAGCGGTTCGTCGTTCGCTCCGTGCAAAGCCACCTGATCTTTGACACTCAACCCATTTGTGATCTCTGCGCGCAGCGGATTCACAATGCCAATCACCACCGGCATTCTGGAGAGCTTGTCCCCATCGACACGATAGACGTAATGAGCCGCCCCTTCGGTGTGCAACGCTTCCCGCGGAATCGTCAGCGCGTGTTCATGCTTTGCCACGGTGACAACAGCCGTCACATTTGTATTCACGGGCAAGTCTCCTCGTGCGTCATCAAGGCCAATCATGCATTGCCCAAAGCTTGCATCCTGGGTACGTGTGATCGCGAGCGGCCTGCTCGCAATGCGACCATGCCACGTTCGATTTGCATCCCCTTCCCATAGAATTTTGACCGGCTGCCCCGTTTGCAGTTTTCCCACATCCTGCTCGTAGAAATCTGCGCGGATACGGATCTTCGAAAGATCCGCGACGTGCAAAAGCTCTGCTCCCATCGGCACAAAATCGTAAAGCCTCACCGGAATCAGGTACACGGTTCCGGATATCGGCGAAGCGAGATTCGCGTTGTCGTAGGAAACCTTCTCGGCTGCAAGCGCAGCCTTGTCTGCTTTCACGCGCAGCCTCCAGCTCTCCGCGTCGGTGGAACTATAACGCGCGGACATCCGCCGCTTCAGCTCGGCTAGAGCCATGTTTGCAGCGTCAAGTCGTTGCGTAGCAGACGTCACCTCGGCCTCCGAGGCGCTACCGCGTGCTTCGAGTTGTTTGACAGTGGCCAATGCCTTCGCTGCAGACTCCTGCTCCCGCTGATCACGCGCCAGCTCTGCTTCAAACGCGATTCGATCTTCCTGCGAACCATTGTGTTGCACATTTTGGTTATTGACCTCGCTTGACTCCAAGGCCGCACGCGCTGATTCGACCCGCGAAAGCGCATATTGATCTCTCATGCTGATGAGCATCTGCCCGGCGCGAACTTTCTCGCCCAGATGCACGTAAATCTTGTCCACCATTCCGGAGAAATTGGCTCGTGCCTGAAAGTCATTGAAGGGAAGAACTGTTCCCTGAGCAGAGACCGTAAGCTCGATATCCTGATACGCCGGTGTCGCCGCAGCAATTTGCACCCGCTTGCGCTCATGCGAATAACCAAATCCCGCAATCAGCAGGACGGCTCCCACAATCAATGCAATCTGCCACGAACGTATCCGGCGCGGCCTTGAGCCGTTTGCCAGTCCGCCCTGAGTGCTCATTTCGCCACGCCTCGAGGATCATATGGGCCTGCATTCGGCAAATCGTCGGCCGCCCGGAATGGAATAGGTTGCAGCAACGGGCTACACGGATCGTCGTACGCGAGTGCACGCAACGTCTCGCGCGGGCCGGCAATGAAGTAGGCGGGGGTTCCGCGCGCCAGCGGCGTGAATCCGCCGATCGCCTGAGCACGGGTGTCGATCGGGAGCCTGCGCGTAGCGTAGTTGTGCCGGCCCAAATCCTGGAGCATCCAATTGCCATCGTCCGCGATGATGACGTAATCGCGATCTGTATTCACAAACGTAGCCAGCGGAACAATCGGCAAGGTGTACAGTAACCTGCGTCCAGCCCAGAGATTTTCCTCGGGTGAGTCGTCGCCTCGGAAAGCACGAATTGCGGGAAAGTCGACTGGAAACACTTCGCGCGCGGCAAGCGCCGCGGGAGCATAGTGCTGAAATGTGAGCGCGAGCAGCGGATCGGGAATCACGATCGGCGAGTCCGCAGGAACCGATTTCTGCGCTTGTGGGAAGCGATCGACCACTTTGTAGAAGCACTGCTTCTGCTCTTGATACCAGTAACCTACAAAGGACTCGCGGCACGCAAACCAGGCGCAGAGGAAGCAGAGCATCACTGTCGCGGCGTGTGGCAATGTATCGAATAGCAGATATGCCACAAAGGTCGCGGCCATTGCAAAACCGAAACAAACCGGGATCACAAAGCGCGGTGAAAGCATGCCACCACGGATCGATGCGACCACATACCCCACCACCGGATACAGCATGAAGACACAAACCGCCGCAATTTCGTGAGCCGGAACGCGAAGCCTCGCACGAGATCTGGAGAGAAACGAAACCAGCCATCGAGGCAGTATCTTCGTCCTGCAGCTTTCGCACATTCCGGCGATCCAGGAACGCAGTGAGTAGACGATACAAGCAACTGCGAACAGCCCCAGGATGGGATAGAGAATCGTCTCCACCATTTCGGTGTAGGAGTCGGCGACCTGCTGCAGAGAAACCTTGTTCCACGCATACGGCGCGAACTGCGCAATCGAGTGCGCAATCATCGAGCGATAGAGCAGGATGGTCGCGGCAGCCATCGCGAGGGCAATCCAAACGCGAAGATCGATTGCACGCAGCAGTGCGGCGCGCGTAACAACGAGGCTGCGATCAGATTTGTCGCCCACATTCCGAGCCGCCACGAACGTTCGAGCCACCTCTCCAATCGCTATGGGAAAAAACGCCAGAACGGCAAAGTAGTTCGTTGAAATACTCGCAGCCAAAGCAGCGATCATTCCCAGGAAATAGACGCAGCGGGCATAAATACCGCGCGATGAATTGACGCTTTGGCTCCAGCAGAAAAAGGCGAGCATTGCCAGACCGTAGAAGATGCCATAGGAACGGCTTTCGTAGCTGTATTCGAATGCGCCCATCGTCATCGACAGCACAGTTCCGGCGAGCGCCCAGGTTGCAGGCAGCCGCCCCTTGAGATAGGCGAAGAGTGAGAGCAACCCAACCCAATATCCGCCAACCGCAGGGAGCCGGTAAGCAAACTCATGGTCCCCAAAGACGAGCCGGCTGAAGTGCACCAGGACGTGCGTCACCGGCGGATTCGGATCGACTCCGCGTTGCAGCGCTTGCCAGATGGCCCCAACGTTAGGCAATCGCGCAATGTGCAGCGTGATGAGTTCATCAAGCCAGAGTAGCTTGAGCGATGAAAGGATGAGCGTAACGGCTAAATACGCGAGTGATAAAACAATGAACGCGCGTGCAGGTGCACGGTCTATCGCGTTCCGGGCTGCATTTTGAGCAGGCATGCTGACACGGTGCAGGCCCGGTTTTCGCAACTCATCTCGATCTGTTTGGGTTTCAAGCGGCTGCAGGGTGCTCATGCAACAAATTTTTCGCCAGCAGCCTCCGGCACTTCGCTGGCAGGTACAGAGGGCCTCTCCGACGGCTTCGATGTGGCCCTCTGCTCGTGATATTCCTGTTCGGTGTTGATCTCCCACAGATTCTGCTTATCTGTGATGCCCGCCAAAATATTCTCCACAGCCACCATGGCCGTCAGCATGGAGTGATCCTGGTTGTTGTATTTGTGCATGCCGTTCCGGCCTACTAGAAATAGGTTTTCGAAACGGTCCATGTAGCGGACAATCTCATCGAAGCGATCGTAGGTTCCGAAGTACGCCGGATAGGTTTTCGGAACACGAAACACGCAGGCATCGCGCACGTCGCTCGCCTTCAAAATTCCGATCTTCGCCACCTCATCGATTGCAAATTGCTTGATCTCTTCGTTCGATTTATTCCAGAGCTCGTCCGTGTCGTAGCAGAAATATTCAAGGCCGATCCACACCTTCGAAGGATCGGAAACGAGATACGGACTCCAGTTATTGAAGATTTGCATTCTTCCAACCAGCACATCCGGCTCTTGAATGTAGATCCACGTATCTTTCAGCGGCGCGCCGTCAGGCTCGGTGATCGACAGCCGGTCCACCAGCAGTCCAACAGTGATGAAGTCCCGGTACATCAATCCATCTGAGATGGTTTGAATCTCTTCAGGAATCGGCGCGTCGATCGCGCGTAACAGCTCGCGTATCGGCATTGTCGAGAAGAAGTAGTTGCCCGGAATGGTGACGAGTTCACCTTCCGGCGTACGCGCCCGCACCGACACTACGCGCTCCGCACCATCTCGGCCAGTCTCGGTGTGTATGTCGATAACACGCCAGCCAAGCCGTATCTCGCCGCCCTGCTGCTCAATGAGTCCGGCAACCTTCTCCCACAACTGCCCTGGACCATACTTCGGATAAAGAAATCTTTCGATGAGCGAGGTCTCCGCATTCTTCTGTCGCACATCGGAGCTCGCGTGATTCGTTCGAGCGAAGAGCTTCTTCACAAAGTGCGTAACCGCTTTGAGCAGAGAAAGCCCCTTGATCCTCTGCGCACCCCAGGCTGCAGAGATCTCCGCACAGGGCACACCCCATACCTTCTCGGTGTAGCTCTTGAAGAAGGTCCGATACAGTTCCCTTCCGAACCGGTTGATCAGGAAATCTTCAAGCGTCTTCTCTGGCCGGCGTTGTGCGCACTGTGCCTTGATGTAGCTGAACAGGATGCGCACGGCGCGCATCGCGCCAAGACGGCGCAGCGTCTCTGCCGAGAGCGAAAGCGGATAGTCAAAGAAAGAACGCATGAAATAGATGCGGCTCTTTCTCGGCCTCACCAGCATCACGCAATCGGGATCCGCGCAATCCGGATCGCCGATCGGAACCGGGCCGAGCTTCGGCTTTCCGTTGTGCCCGTTCCGGACGACGCGTTGGCGATTCTGATACTGAATCGCCAGCTCGCCTTGTTCTTCAGAGCTTGCGATCGGCATGATCTCCGTCCACCAATCCATCACGCGGTCTGACTTTGAAAAGAACCGGTGTCCGCCGATATCGATTCGATTGCCGTTGTGGCGAATCGTGCAGGAGATACCGCCGATGCGATCACTCGCTTCAAGCACAATCGGACGGATCGAAGAATGCCGGCAAAACTCCAGCGCGGCGGTCAAACCTGCCGGGCCGGCGCCAATGATGATTGCAGTCTGCTGTTGACGCGCCATGAGTCCTTCGCGGAGATGAACACCGCTCATCAGAGATGGAGTTTAGGATTCCGATTGCGTAACGCAAGTTGCCCGCTTGAGAATACCCCTTCCATCTCCTGAACTTGCCACCTGATTGGCACGATTTTTCCGCACCGCACACTACAGAAACCGAGAGTTGAAATGGCGTAAAATAGAGGCAGTCCTCGAAAGGTTGCCTCAATGCTGCGCACTACGGCTGGCGTCTGCCTGCTGTGTGTGTGTCTCCTCGCAATTTGTTCCTGCGGGGCGAACATCACTGGCAGGTTGTCCTACGCGCCAGCAACCACGGATCCGCTCGCTGTGTACGGGCTCACCGGGAATACCACGCCGGTGCTCGATCCGAGTATCATCCGGCAAGACTCGACCTACTACGCGTTCAGCACAGATGTAGACGGCACTCCAAGCAGCGGCCATCTGCCGATCCGGTGCTCGCAGGATAAAGTGCGTTGGACAGCCTGTGGCAGCGTCTTTCCGAATGCGATGCCCCGTTGGATTCGGAGCAAGGTTCCGGGCATTACTGGGCTGTGGGCTCCGGACGTCTCTTATTTCAGTGGCGAATATCACGTGTATTACTGCGGCTCGACCTTGAACTCGCAGCGATCGATCATCGGTCTCGCCACCAATGTCACGCTCGATCCGACCGATCCTGATTACAAGTGGGTCGATCGCGGTCTGGTGCTGGAATCAAAAAAAGGCGACGACTTCAATGCGCTCGATCCGGCAATCCTGGTCGATACCGATGAAAGCGTCTGGATAACTTACGGCAGCTATTGGAGCGGTATCAAGCAGCGCCAGATCGATCCTGCCACGGGAATGCTGGCCTCCGATCCGACGCGCTATGATCTGGCCACGCGTCCCGGCGTTCCGCACAATCCCATCGAGGGTGCCTCGCTGGTTCGCCACGGGGCCTACTACTATCTCTTTGTCTCGGTGGATCACTGTTGTGAATTGACCGTGGCCGAAGACAACTACAAGCAAGCTGTCGGACGATCCTCCGGCCCGCACGGTCCCTTTTTGGGTGAAGACGGCACTCCGATGATGAACGGCGGCGGAACGGTGTTGCTCCAGGGCAAACATGGCTGGAACGCCCCCGGCGGGGGAACTGCTTATCTCGACGCCGGAAATGGAGACAGCCTGATCATCTTTCACGCTCAAAATCTGACCAAAGATGCGACACCCACCCAATGGGTTAAAGAGCTCAAATGGGCTAATGGCTGGCCAGTTATCGGTAATTAGCCGCTACAACTTTTGGGGTAGGGTAACAGCTGCGAAAACTTCATCCCAACCCCCATACAATCTATCCGCTCGCAAAGAAACCCCTACTTATTGTATGAATAGTGGTGTTCTCAGAGGTTAGATAGTACTTTAACAAACTTTGGTAATGTATCCAATTTATTATCAAAGTTCTAATTTTGATCCCAAGTTGCACCAAATCAGTTACTATCAGTGATTCCAGCAGAGATAGGCTGTATATAGACCCCAACGGGTGATCTCTTCTGTTTCTGGCGCTCCTGTCGCGGGTGGTTGTCCGCAAGGGCGCCTTTTTGACCCTCCGATTCTTTGTCCTGTCACTCGATTTCCTATTTATATCGAGTGGAAGAGATAGAGTTTGGCGGGCAAGTGGCCGATAAGTTGTATGTAAGACACGTAAGCGGGGTTTAGCCAGGGGGAGGGGCGTAATGCCCGTGAATTCAGGCATATCACAGAACGTCGATGCACGATATCCGGATTCCATTGGCACTGAAGCCCTGTCCATCGCACTGATCGGCCCGGACGACGAAAAACGGGGCATCCTGGCCAACGCTTTGGCCGAGTGCCGTGGGGCGAATGTTCGAGAGTTTTCCTCCTATCCCACCGCTATCGACGACGTTCCGAGGCTCCTGGAGCTCTACTTCGACGTCATCATCATTGATCTGGACAGCGACCTCGAATTTGCCCTCGACCTGGTAGAAAACATCTGCGCAAAAGACGCCGCGACCGTCATGGTCTACTCGACCATGGCTGATCAGGACCTCGTCGTGCGCTGCATGCGTGCCGGCGCGCGTGAGTACCTCATCCTGCCCCTGGACCAAAGCACAGTCGCAGAAGCGCTCGTGCGAGCATCGGCCATCTCTCGTCCGAGGCCGCGGGCGGCCAAAAGAGCGATCGGCAGATCGCTGGTGTTTCTCGGCGCAAAGGGCGGATCGGGCGTCACCACCATCGCCTGCAACTTCGCCATCGCGCTCGCGCAAGAGTCCGGGCAGAGTACGCTGCTGGTCGATCTGGCGCTCCCCATGGGAGACGCGGCGCTCAATCTGGGCATTGCGGCTGAGTATTCGACCGACCATGCACTGCAGGATCCCGAGCGGCTCGACGCCAGCTTCCTTCACAAGATTCTGGCCAAGCATCAGTCAGGCGTTTCGGTTCTCGCCGCTCCCAGCAAGGTGCCTGAGGTTGAAGCTTCAAAAGAAGCGATCGACAAACTGATGTCCGTCGCGCGGCAGGAGTTTGACAATGTCGTCGTCGATGTAGGCTCGCGTATCGACCTCATGGGCACGACGCTCTTCCGCGAAGCCTCGACGATCTATCTCGTCACGCAGGCCGGAATCTCTGAACTGCGCAACTCGAATCGCCTGATCTCGCGGTTCTTCCATGAGACAGGACCCAAGCTCGAAATCATCATCAATCGCTTTGAGGCGGGCTTCCTCGGCGTTACTGAAGAAGTCATCACCAAGGCCATCAGCCGTCCGGTGCGTTGGAAGATTCCTGACGATTACGATGCAACGCGCCAGATGCAGAACGCCTCGAACGGGCTCTCCCTCTCAGATTCGCCGATCTCGCGGCTGATTCTGGAGATGGCTGGCTCGGTGACAGGTCTTCCCCTCCAGCAAGAGAAGAAGAAGGGATTCACCTTTAAAGGGTTCGGCCGAGGCGGCACGGAGAAACCCATTTCTATTACCCCTGAACGGCCTGTAGAGAGACCTGTTGAAAGATCCTCTGAAAGACCCATTGAACGGTCGGTTGAGAGACCGGTGGAAAGACCTGTCGAGCGGCGCGTTGTTGAAAGGCCCGCCCCGCCGAGCGTGCCTCCATCCGCTCCCGGCGAGCCGGCAAGCGTGGAGTGGTATGCTCCCGAGCCGATCGCGTACGGCACCCGGCTCAGCGCAGAACAACTCAATGCCGCAGCTTCGGCTCCAGGAAGGTTTGTTTACACGCCAGGGCCTGGCTACCTGCTGCCTGCAGGCACCCATACCCTCTGGGTGACGTTCACGCCCGAAGACACCACGGATGAAAATCCGGTTCAGTCTTCCGTCTCCATTACTGTAGCCAAGGGCACGCCGCAGATCGACTGGCCGGAGCCGGACGAGATGGCTTGCGGTGAAGCGCTCAGCGCGGCGCAGCTGAATGCCACATCTTCGGTCGCTGGAAACTTTGAATATTCTCCAGCAGCGGGCGAGGTATTGTCCGCGGGCACGCACACGCTTTCGGTTTTCTTTACTCCCAGGGACCAAGCGAACTATACCGAGGCTGAGGCTACCGTATCGGTCAGCGTCGCAAGAAGCGTGCCGGAGATCGAGTGGGCCGCACCTGATTCGATCGTCTGTGGGACACCGCTGAGTGCAGAACAGCTCAACGCCGTATCGTCGGTCACCGGAAGCTTTGACTACTCGCCGGCGCTCGGCGAAGTGCTGTCGGCGGGTACCCACACGCTTTCGGTCACCTTCTATCCGGCCGACGAAACAATCTACATGCAGGCGCAGGCGAGCGTTACGCTGACGGTCGACCGTGCGACGCCTGCCATCGCGTGGTCTTCACCGGAAAAGATCACTTACGGATCGCCGTTGAGCACTGCTCAGCTCAACGCCACAGCGTCGGTTCCAGGAACCTTCGTCTACACGCCGAGCCTGGGCGCCGTGCTTGCCGCTGGAGACCATACGCCTTCCGTCATCTTCACACCATCCAACGGCTCTGATTACACGCAAGCGCAGGCTGCGGTTATGCTCACGGTGGCCAAGGCGATGCCGTCGATCACGTGGGCAGCGCCTGATCCGATCTCGCACGGCACCGCTCTCAGCGCGAAGCAGCTGAACGCTACAGCCTCCATACCCGGAACGTTGGCCTACGCGCCAGCCCTGGGCGAAATACTTCCTCCGGGAGCTCACACTCTGTCGGTATCCTTCACGCCGACAGACTCGGTTAACTACACGCGCGCTCAAGCCACTGTGTCGCTGACTGTCACTGAGATCGAGCAGACATATATCGAGTGGCCGGTTCCCTCCCCCATCTCTTACGGCACGCCTTTGAGCGAAGCCCAACTGAATGCCAACGCCTCGGCGCGCGGCTCCTTCGTCTACTCGCCGGCTTTAGGCGACGTGCTTGCGCCCGGGAAACACAAGCTCTCCGTGAACTTCACCCCGGAAGATCCCGAGAGACACGCTCCGGCGCAGGCAATGGTTTCGCTTCTCGTCGAAGGACTGCCCAATGTCGCTTCGCTGCTGAAGGCAGCGCAAACATCCTTGGGTTACTCCGCTCCGATAGCAGATGCGGATCGGAAACCAACCACGTTCAACGGTGGGCAGGGTGCCCCCAAAGTACAGCAGGAAACGCGCACTTATAAAGGTGCCACTTATGTGAAGGGAGAAGATGGGAAATGGCATCTCCAGCAAAAATAACGGAGACACTTCCGGATACACTACCAGAGGATTTTGGCGAATGGGATGGCGGAGAATCGCCTGCGGCTGAACCAGCTGCTCCAGGCAGAACCGATGCAGGCTCGAACTCCGGCGGCGCAAAACCGGCTTCACGGCCTGCAGCAACGCAGAGCTCGATCAAGCCTGCGGCGGATCTGCTGCACGGCGCGCCACTGCCCTCTCCAGCAAAGGACTATAGCGACGATCGCGCTTTTCTTAATCGCGTAAAGTCCCTCAAACCGCCGGTGGAAAGGTCGTCTGAAGTCGCTTCGCGGAAGCCGGCATCTGCTGCGGCAGCCGTTGATGCTCCTGCGGCACCGGCTCGCCCCGCAACTCCGGCGCCTCGCAAAACGCAGGCCGCCGCGCAGACTGCGGCGATGAACGAAGCCGACGAGGTTCTTTTCCAGACGTTTCGTTCCAATGCGACTGCGCCTGAAGTCAAGGTTAAGGAGCCTGCCAAGAAGAAGTGGATGCTGATCGGAGTTGCCGGCGGCGTTCCGGTTCTGCTTCTGCTTCTCTTGATGATTCCGATGTTCCACCACACCAAGCCAGCGGCGGCTCAACCCGTCGCTGTGCCGCAGCCCGTAACGGTCACAACCGACGACCAGCCGGACGCGGCCTCCACCGTTGTTAAGCCCTCCCCCTCCAACTCAACTCAGGCCCCCCACGCTGCCGATGTCAACAGTGCCAAAAACGCTGCGGCCGATGCGGCTCCCGCAGCCAAGGATGACCAGCAGGACGCTGCCGCTGCTCCCGCCCCTGTTGCGTCGCAGATGATGAACGACCAACTGAATGCACCCACGCGGATTCAGCGTGCGGCCAGCACAAATGACGACGCGCCCCCGCCGGCTTCAAACTTCGCCATGGCTGGCCTCGGCGGCAACACCGCCATTGGCAATGTCTTTGGCGGCGACAAAACGAAGGTGCAGGTTGCGCAGCCCACGACGGTTCGTGTGTCGGCCGGCGTAGCTGTTGGACTGCTGATGCAGAAGACAGCGCCCGTGTATCCCCTGATTGCCAAAACCGCCCGGGTCTCCGGCACGGTTGTGCTTCAGGCCAGGATCTCCAAAACCGGAGCCATCGAAGATCTGCATGTGCTGAGTGGACCGGTAATGTTGCGCCAGTCAGCCATGGATGCAGTGCGGACCTGGCGTTATAAGCCCTATAAGCTGAACAACGAACCAACGGAGATCGAGACAACGATCAACGTGATCTTCTCCTTAGCTGGATAACGATCCGGATGGCGCGTTTCGCCGCTCCACAAGAGATTCGCAGCCGAGGTGTGCTTCGGCCAGCTCTCCTGTTCGTGCAGATAGAATCTCGCAAGACCTAAAATTTTACTTATAGAAAATCTTGCAACTTGTTTGTAAATTGAGAGTTGACGCTCTGGAAAAATCCAGGTGGTGGGCAGTGAGGGACTCGAACCCCCGACTTCCTGCTTGTAAGGCAGGCGCTCTAACCAACTGAGCTAACCGCCCACGTGCGCCACGACGCGATTGTGGCTCTTGTCATCATAGCAGCGTCAATTCCGCTTCGCCCAAAATTGATAGACTCAGCCGGTGAAGCAACTCATCGTAAACGCGGACGACTTTGGGCTGACCTCCGGAGTGAATCGAGCAGTAGCCGAACTGCATGCCGAAGGCCTTCTGACTAGCTCGACGCTCATGGCGCGCGCCGGCGCCACAGAAGAGGCCATCGAAATCACCCGCTCGACGCCCTCCCTGGGTGTGGGTTGCCATGTGGTCCTCGTCGACGGCACGTCCGTTCTTTCAGCCAGCTGCGACGTTCCCCATCTTGCCAGTCCGGCGACAGGCCAGTTTCGGCAATCGCTGGGCGCTTTTCTCGCCGATCTTTACGCCGGCCGCGGATCTTCCGCGTACACGCGCGAGATCGAGGCCGAAGCCCGAGCGCAGATTGAATATCTGCAAAATCGGGGGGTGAATCTCACGCACGTAGATGCGCACAAGCACACGCATATGTTTCCCAAGGTGCTGAGACCGGTACTGCGGGCTGCGCGCGCTGCGGGAATACGCAAGGTGCGCAATCCATTCGAGCCTGCATGGGCGGTACATGCCACTGCGGGCGCCTCGTGGGCTCGCATCGCAGAGGTCAGTTTGTTGCGATGGCTCAAGCCGATCTGGCAAAGGATTCTCACAGAAGAGGGGTTCACGACGACCGATGGAACCATCGCCGTGGTTGGCACGGGCGTTCTGAATGCTGACATGCTTCGTTCACTTTTGCAGAGGCTTCCTGATGGCACCTGGGAGCTGGTCACGCATCCGGGATACAACGATGCGGATCTGGCAAAGGTTCCCACCCGGCTGCGCGCCTCGCGCGAGATCGAGCGTGGGGCGTTGGCGACCCTGAAGGAATTTCCGGATGTCGATCTCATCTCTTTTCAGCACCTGTTGCAATCAATGCCGTCGCCTGCAAACATTTAGCAACCAACATCATCAGGACATTGAATCTTCCGGGCGCTGGCGAGCGTCCATAGCTCAGCAGTACACCAGAACCGGATTGTGCGAAGGTCGTATGCGGATCGGCATTACCTGTTACCCCACCTACGGCGGCTCCGGCGTTGTGGCCACAGAGCTGGGCATCGAACTGGCGGCGCTCGGCCACGAAGTACACTTCATCTCGTACTCGCAGCCGTTTCGCCTCAACGGCCGGAGCGAGGGCATCTATTATCACGAAGTTCCGGTATCGAATTATCCGCTCTTCGAGTTCCCTCCCTACGATCTGGCGCTTGCTTCGCGCATGGCCGAGGTGGCCGAATACTACTCGCTCGATCTGCTGCATGTTCACTATGCAATTCCTCATTCCGTGAGCGCACTACTGGCGCGGCAGATGCTGGCCAGCCGCGGCCGTCGGCTGCCGTTTGTCACCACACTGCACGGCACCGACATTACGCTGGTGGGGCTCGACCGCAGCTATCTTCCCATCACGCGTCACGGCATCCAGGAGAGCGACGGCGTCACCAGCATTTCGAATTACCTGAAAGACAAAACGGTCGAAGACTTCAACGTCACCCGGCCCATCGAAACCATCACGAACTTCGTCAACTGCGACGTCTACACGCCTATCAAGGATGAAGCGGCACGGGCCGAGGCGCGTCTGCATCTGGCTAAGCCCGACGAAGCGATCCTGCTTCACCTGTCAAACTTCCGGCCGGTCAAACGCGTGGTCGACGCAGTCAAGATATTCGCGCAGGTAGTTAAAGAACGGCCGGCGCAACTCGTCCTTGTCGGCGATGGACCGGACCGTTCGGCGGCGGAGTGGCTGGCGCACGACCTCGGCATTCATGACCGGGTTCACTTTCTCGGCAAGCAGGAGCGCGTGAATGAGCTGCTGCCCCTGGCCGACCTCCTTCTGATGCCGAGTGAGATGGAATCCTTTGGGCTGGCGGCTCTGGAGGCCATGGCGTGCAAGGTGCCGGCGATCGCCACGCGTGTGGGCGGCGTGCCGGAGCTGATCGACGAAGGCATTACCGGGCTGCTCTTCGACGTAGGCGATGTGGACGCGATGGCAGAAGGCGCTCTCAGCCTGTTGAATAACAGCACGAAGCTTGATGAGATGCGATGTGCGGCACGCAAAGCTGCACAAAAACGTTTCTGCGCCTCGCTGGTGGTGCCGCAGTACGTGCGCTTTTATGAAAAGGTGCTGGCAGCAGGCACATAAAGTGCTCCTGAGCGGCATGGAAGTCCATTCGTCACATTTGTGGAACCCAAAAGCGCCGGCTGCGTAATCTAAAACGTAGGGGCTGTCACGACCTCTGGTTTCGGGCTGCCGGAACCGGTATTCACGCCTTTCACAACCACAATCGTCTATCCTGAAACTGCCCACCCCCCGGGAGGTACCGGATGTTTTCCCCCGCCGTCGCTCCACCCCCCACTCCCACACCGGTCGAAGAGATTGCCGAGGCGCTCGAGCACATCGGGCCGCTGCAGGGCCTCTCTTTTGAAGAACGGCTCTGGCTGGCGCAACACGGCCGCGAAGTGGTCGCCAATGCCGGCGAAGTTCTCTTTGAGGAGGGCGCGCCCGCCGAGCACATGGTGCTCATTCTCAAGGGCGAGATTCACGTGCGCCGGCAGCAGAGCGGCCCCATGGCTCTGTTTATCGGCCGCGCGGGCCTGATGACCGGCATCCTTCCGTTTTCGCGCATGGTCAGCTATGGCGGCCAGGGATTTGCCGTGTCGCCGGTCTGGGTCCTGCTCGTGCCCCGCTCAGTCTTTCCGGAGATGCTTCAGGCCATCCCTTCCATGACGCAGAGGGTGGTTTCCACCCTGCTCGACCGTGTCCGCGAGGTCACCCGGATCGAGCAGCAGGCGGAAAAGCTCGCCGCCCTCGGCAAGCTGGCCGGCAATCTTGCCCACGAGCTCAACAATCCCGCATCGGCTGCCCAGCGCGCCGCTTCGAGCCTGGTGGAAGCGCTCCAGGCCAACCGCGCCAACCGTTTCAAGCTGGTCAAACTGGCTCTCACGGCGGAACAGATTCACGTCATCGTGGCCTGGGAAGAAAAGGTGCTGAACCGGACGGTACCGCTTCCGCCTGCCGGCACACAGCCCGGCGCTTTGGACTACATCGCCCGCGAGGAATCCATCCGTACCTGGCTTTCCACCATCGGCTGCCAGGAGGTATGGGAGATTGCGCCGCAACTGGCTGAGCAACGCATTACGACTGCCGACCTCGACGATCTTCGATCCATTCTTAATCCGACCGAGATCTGCATCTCGCTCCAGTTTTTCGCCCGCTACCTGCGTTCGACACGCGCGGCGGAGACGCTGATCAACTCCACGGCACGCATCTTCGACCTGATCGACGCGGTCAAAGACTACTCCAACATGGATCGAGCGCCGATCCTCGAAGTCGATGTCCCTGCCGGACTCGATGCCACGCTGCAGATGCTCCACTCGCGTATGGATCGGATCGAGATCGAGCGCGAATATGAGCCCGGCCTGCCGCGAATCAGCGCCTACGGAGGCGAGCTCAATCAGGTGTGGATGGCGCTGATTGAAAATGCATTGGACGCGCTTGGCGACGGAGCCCCAACGGACAGGCCTTCGTCCGCGGGGCGCAGTCGAGGCCTGCTGCGCATCGCCTGCCGGATGGAGTTTGACATGCTGCTGGTCGAGATCTGGGATACCGGCCCGGGCATACCGGACGAACTGCAGGAACGCATCTTCGAGCCCTTCTTCACCACCAAGGCGCCCGGCCGTGGTCTCGGGCTCGGGCTCGATCACGCCATGCGCATTGTCCGCAAGCACCGTGGCCACTTGAGCGTGAAATCACAGCCCGGCTCCACGTGCTTCCGCGTCCGCCTGCCGCTCGATCAGTTGCAGGCGTACTAAAACGAAACATCCGCCGGCGCCGTGACCATCAAAACCGACTGGTCGCCCGTCTTCTGCTTCCACGCTGCGCGGATTGCGTCAATTTTGGTGCGGTTTTCGTCATCATCGGCGTAATCGATGACCAGCAGCTTCGACCGCAGCCGCTCGGGTGTAGAGCTTCCCTTGCTCTCCCACTGTCCGTAGACATCCAACACGCTCAGCCCGGCTGGAAAGCGGGGCGTTACCTCTTTATCAAGGAAATCCCGCCAGGCTGTCTCGCTGATTCCCTGCTCAGGATGGTCTGCTGGTCCCAGACCAAAGTAGAGCTTTGTATCGACCCACCCATGCGTGTGTCCGGGATGGGCAGAATCGCCTGTCAACGTCGGCGCGGCGGTTGCGCCTGCAGGTGTTGCAACGCGATGCAAACAGCCCGCAGAGAAAATCACGCCCAGCGCGGCGATCGAAAGAACGGACTGCCGGAAACGCCCCTCTGATCCCCGTTTCCTATTCCCTACTCCCTCGCCGTTCACTTCTCCACTTCCACGCCGCGCCAGAAAGCAACATACCCTTTGATTTTGCGCGCGGCGGGTTTTGGATCGGGATAGTACCAGGCTGCGTCCTGGTTATCTTGCCCATCAATCACCAGGCTCATATAACGCGCCTGTCCCTTCCAGGGACAGGTCGACGTGGTGCTGCTGGGCCGGAAGTATTCCCGCTTGAGGCTGGACTCCGGAAAATAGACGTTTCCTTCCACCTCTTCGGTCTGATCGCTTTCGGCCACGACTTTGCCGTTCCAGATTGCTCGCGCCATATTGATTCCGGTTGCATCCATTCCGTTTTTCTCCTCAAGCCGGCAAACGACCGGCCTGAAGAGGGATAACGGTTATGACACTACCAGAGATTGCGCTTCTATGGCGAGTCCTGACCCAAACTTGAAACTGTGGACTACTTTGCGGCTGCAATCGAGTCGATGTGGACGCTCATCTTGTCCGCGTCGGCAGTCGCCTTCACGGAAACGTGGTCTCCGTAAAAGTCTTTAACGGCGTCGGGGTTGTCGATCGACCAGACCTGCTTCTTTGCCTCATCGACAAAGACCGGTTTTTGGCCATTCTTGATGCATCCCTTCACGCACTCCGAGCCGCTTCCGGCGTGCTTCGCGCCGCACATCGTATCGGAAATCCAACCATTGATCTGCGTAGAATCGGCCGCTCGTACCATCGGAGCCGCCAAAGCAAAAGCAGCTGCCGCGACTGCAAGTACACGTTTCATAGGGAACCTCCGCGGGGTGAATTCAAGACCGCTCCCATGATCCTCTGTCAGCCCAGATACGCACAAGAGGTCAAATGTAAAGCAAATGTAAAAGGATTTACTCGCGGAGAAGAACAAATTCGCGCACTTTATTTGGTTGCGCGAATGCGGCGTGTCGCGTTGACCCGTTTCAGAGTGGCCTCATACCGCGCTGCGGCTGCTGCAAATCGGGTGACCAAGGCGCTCGTCTTGGACAGAAACGTAGGGTTTTTCTCGCGGATTGCGTCCAGGATGGGCGCGAGCTTGGCGAGCAGAAAAAATCCCTCGCCGTTGCAGTCGACAAACAGCTCTGCCGAAACGGCTCCATGCAGGACCATGGCAGCCGCCATCTCCCAGTATGTAATCACCTGCCGCAGCCACGGATTGTGCGGATCCGCCGGATTCTCGTAGACGGCATAGAACTCCTCCACCGTCTTCGGCCAGAAATGGCCTGTCATCCAGGCGCGCGCTTCACGCATCACCGTCTCGGTGCGGAGCTCGTACAGCTTCAGGATGATCTGGGCGTCGGCAGGCGTCGCCAGCATTTGCTCCATCTGGGCATCTCCGCAGCCCATAGTACAAGATTCCCCGCAACCTGTCGCGTTAACCCGATCACAGCTATTGCAGCAAAGCTCTGGAAATTCTGAAGTGATGAAAACTGTTCTGGAGAGATTCGAGACAATCTGGAAACGATGAGGCCGGCGGCCTGAAGCATCACGCCTCCAGCATGCCTGCCTTGTGGAGAAACCGCAGGCCCGGCTCCAATCCAGTCTCAAGTTCCACCGCTGGAGTGTCCGGAAACTCGGCCTTCATTGCGCGCAGCAGCTCGTTGCGGTTGCGCGTGCCATCCAGAAGCAGGAGCAGGCTGCGCATCCGCGCATCGTCCATACTCACGGTTCTGTGCAGCAGCGAGGTTGCATTGCGATTTGCGCGCGCATCACTTCTGCAGCTTGCGCTGGCCCTGGGCCGCTCCGTCACAGCGGGCGCAACCGGAGCAGGCCACGCATGCAGTTCGATCATCTTGGCCACGACAAGACGCAACAGGAAGCCCGCAAACTCCGCATTCAAAGAGAAACCGGCCTCTTTGAGTACGGGCTCAAGCTCTTCGAAACCGAGCGCGCGCGGCCATGCGGCTCCTAATTTTCTCAGCATCGCAGTCACGCCGGGGTGGTTCGATTCCATCTTGATGCCGCCAGGCAGGGTGAAGACCGTGGCGCCAGGTGATTCGGCCGGTGTGGCGGCCGTCTGCGAAGCAAAGAGCAATCGCTGGAAATGCTCTGCCGGAAAGCCCCGCTGCAAAACGCAATCCGACTTGCACAACAACGTCTCGCGATAGGGACGCATCCGCAAAAAATCGAGAAGCTGTTCCTTGCGAAGATCATCACCGCCCGATGCGTTATCCAATGCGGGCTGAATCTCAGCGCGGTAGCATGGGTCAGGAGGAGGCGGCAGCTCCGCCTCGCTCAGATACTGCAGCCCATGCTGGCGCGCGTCGGCAACAAAGTCGGAAAAATAGACCGGGAGATACTCACCGGAAAGCTCATCGTGACTGGTGGCCGCAGGGTCTCGTTTCTCTAACCTCTTCAACTGTGCATCGAGGATCGTTCGAAAGAGGTCGCCTTCCTCGCGGTTCTCCGCCACAAATCTCAGAAAGTTCAAGCCTTGGGCCACTCGCTCTCTCTGACTGTCGATAGCGTATGCGCCAAAGCGCATCAGGTCGCGCGCCATTGTGCGCAAATAGCTGCCCGGCAGCGCGTTGTAGCTGACAAAGGCGATGCCGTCTGGAGTCAGGAGCTCGCTCAAAAGCGCCAACAACCGGTCCCGGACCAGCGCTGGAACCCATGCATAGAATCCGTGCGCGATGATGTAGTCAAACGATCCGAGTTCGGCTCCTACCTCAAGCAGATCGCCTTGAAAGAGCCGTATGTTTTTGAGTCCGAGTTCGCGAACCCGCTTTTGTCCGCGCTTGATGGGCAGTGCTGCCAGATCGAAGCCGACGAACTCACTGGCCGGCGCAGCATAGGCCATCGGGATCAGGTTGGCGCCGTCACCGCATGCCACTTCAAGCACGCGGCAGCGCGCTACCAGAGCCGGCGAAAGACCATGCAATATGGCCATTGCCGCCAAGTTGTCGGGATGTGTGTTGCGATAGGCCTGGCCGGGATAGGCGAGAGCGTCGTAGGGATTTTGCGCGCGGTCCAGAGTTTCCTCCTGAAACCGCAAGGATAACGCCTTCTAGGCCGCGGGTGCAGCCTCTGATTTCGTCTTCCTCTTGAGCTCGCCGGTAGCCGCGCCCGCCGCTAATTCTTCATCGGTGAAGAACCGGCCCGAGCCATCGAGTTCACCGGAGGCCAGCTTGCGTGAGACCTCGGCAAGGCCATTGTCGACGGCACCGAAGATTTCCTGAACGGTCATCGCTCGCACTCTGTCTCCTCCTCGATGATTGACCAGACCGCCTCACTGAATACCTGAGGCGGGTGAGGTGCTTCACGGCGCGCCACAAGCTGGAGCGCACGCGATCTCTATTATCGTAGATCATTGCGTCATCCGCCAGTGGCAGATAAAGGTGGCGCATATTCCAAAGCCCTGCCCGATAGCGCCGGCGAATCACTTCTTCTCTTCAGGAATGGAGTGCCCGCCCTGACTCACTCGCCTGGCAACACGCTCGATGGCGTATTCGGGTGACGGAATCCACAGACAGATAAGCGAAATCTTCCAACCTACGTCACGGCATTCCTGAAGAAATCTTAGATAAGATCGCGCCGCGCATGTGGTTTCTAATGCGAAACTATCACCTTGATTGACAAAGCTGTGCATTCGGGTGAGCATTTCGCGCCCGGCGGCAAACGCGGCTGCATCAACGTTACCTGGCGAGATTCTGCGCGCGATCTCATCCGCATTCAGGAAAGCATCGACCGGCAGCCACTTCGGTAGCAATACACGTGCCGCTGTCGTTTTGCCCGCGCCGTTCGGACCGCCAAGAATGAAGATATCTTTTCCTTCGTTCTTCAACGGCCCGCTCCGGTATTGCTCAAGTCGCGCAACTTACGCCGGCTGCAACTCCCGCTTCTCTTCTTTGCTCTTCTCGGTCACCGGCCCGTGTGTCTCGGCAGTGGGCGGAGGAGGCGCATCGCCGATCCGTTTCGAGTAAGTGCAAACCACTGCACTCTCCTCAGCCGCCGGAGCGCCCTTCTTGCCGCGCTTCTTCGTAGTCGCGGCCTCTTCTTCCACGCTCTTCTTCTTGTTCGGGCATTCGAGATAGATGCCGGACTTCAGCACCTTCTCGACGAGGTACGGGCTGCCGCACTCCGGGCATTTCTTGGGGACAGGCTTATTGTTCGATGTGAAATCGCACTTCGGATAATTCGTGCAGCCCCAGAAGACATTGCCGCGCCGCGCCTTGCGCTCCGCAATATCGCCGGTACCGCACTTCGGGCACTTCATGCCTTCAATCAAGTTTTGCTTGATGTACTTGCACTTCGGATAACCCGAGCACGAGACGAACTCGCCATACGCGCCCTGCCGCAGCACCAGCGGCTTGCCGCATACCGGGCAGTCTTCACCCGTGGGCTCGGGCGGCTTCTGCTGCTGCTTCTGGCTCAGCTTGCGGAAGGTCCGGCACGGCGGATCGGCGTTGTAATCCGGGCACGCCATGAATGGCCCAAAGAGCCCGCGCCGCAGCACCATCACCTTGCCGCAGTTCTCGCAATACTCCTCGGTCTCGCCCACATCCTGCGCCTCGGGTGTGTTGAGATCGGGCTTGGAGGCGATGTTCTCTTTCGTAAAGGTGCAGCTCGTCGGATCTTTCTTGTTATATGCCGAGCATGCGAAGAATGTGCCGAACTTGCCCCACTTCAATACCAGCGGCGATCCGCAGAGCTCGCACTTCTCGTCGGTCTTCTGCTCCATCCGCTTGATGTTTTCCATCTTCTTGCCGGCCACTTTCAATTCCTTTTCAAAGTGGTCGTAGAAGGCGTTCAGCAGATCTGTCCACTTCTCCTTGCCGTCTTCGATGTCGTCCAGTTCCTCTTCGAGCTTGGCCGTGTATTTGGTGTCGAAGATATAAGGGAAGTTCTTCACCATCAGATCGCAGACCACCACGCCGATCTCCGTCGGATAGAAGCGGCCGCGCGATCCGCCATGTTTCACCACGTATTCGCGGTCTTGGATGGTATTGATGATCGACGCATAGGTAGAAGGCCGGCCGATACCCCGCTCTTCCAGCTCCTTCACCAAGGAAGCTTCGTTGTAACGCGGAGGCGGCTGCGTAGCGTGCTCTTCAGGCAGCAGCTCCTCGAGCGCCAGCGTCTTCACGCCATCCAGGTTCGGCAAGCGGTTTGCCGACTCATCATCTTCGTCCTTCTTGTCTTCCGAGACCTCGTAGACCTTCAGGAATCCGTCGAAGCGCAGAATCGAGCCACTTACGCGAAAGTCATAGCGGGTTCCGCTCTTTTTCGCTTCCGCGACGATGTTTGCGGTGGTCACGTCGTAGACAGCGGGAACCATCTGCGAGGCCACAAATCGCTTCCAGATCAGCGTGTACAGTTTGAGCTGTTCGTCGGAAAGATAGCGTGCGATCGATTCGGGTGTACGCGCGGCATCCGTGGGACGGATCGCCTCGTGCGCATCCTGCGCGTCCTTCTTGCCCTTGTACACATTCGGCTGGGCCGGCAGATACTGCGGTCCTAGCTGTTTGCCTATCCACTCGCGTGCAGCTGTTACTGCTTCCGGAGCTACACGCGGCGAGTCGGTACGCATGTATGTAATGAGGCCGGTCGTACCGTCGGCGCCCAGGTCAACGCCCTCATAAAGGCGCTGCGCCACTCCCATGGTGCGCCGCACGTTGAACCCTAATTTGTTGGCGGCGTCGCGCTGTAGCTGGCTGGTGATGAAGGGTGCGATGGGCCGGCGCTGCTTCTCGTTCGCCTGCACCGAGGCGATCGACCACTTGGCGTCCTTCAGATCAGCGAGCACCACATCGGTGGTCTTCTTGTCCGGCAGCGCATTCGCTATGAACTGGTCTTTGCCGTCCTTGTCTTTGCCATTGGCGACACGCGATGGTTCACCATTGACGCCGATAAACCGCGCCTTGAAGCGGCTGTCAGCCTGACGCTCGGGGTGCAGCAATGCATCGAGTGTCCAATATTCGACCGGCTGGAATGCGCCGATCTCGCGCTCCCGCTCGACAATCAGCCGTAGCGCCACAGTCTGCACACGTCCTGCAGAGAGCCCGCGGCGGACCTTATCCCAAAGCAGCGGCGAAATCTGGTAACCGACAAGCCGGTCGAGCACGCGACGCGTCTGTTGCGCGTCCACAAGATTCTGATCGATGTCGCGGGCATGCTTGAAGGCGTCTTGAACAGCCTTCTTCGTAATCTCGTTAAAGGTCACCCGGCGAATTTTCTTCCGCTCCTTGGCGTTGGTTCCCAGTTGCAGCGCCAGATGATAGGCAATCGCCTCACCTTCGCGATCCGGGTCGGGCGCCAAGTACACTTCGTCAGCCTTCGCGGCCAGCTTCTTGAGCTGTTCGACAACCTTCTCTTTGCCTGGGGACACGAGCAGCTCCGGCTCAAATGTCCGCTTCTTCAGCTCCACACCAATTTCGCTCTTGGGCAGATCCATAATGTGCCCCACTGAGGCGCGCACATCGAACCCTTTGCCCAGATATTTCTCGATCGTCTTCGCTTTCGCGGGGGATTCGACGATCACCAATGCTCTACTCGTTGCCATCCTGAATCTACTTTCCCTCTCCACTTTCCTTGAACGTCAGTAAATCTGACCCGTCAGCCCATTCAGCCTATATGGACTCTGAGGCTCTATCTTCGTTTTTGCGCCCACGCCAGCCAGCACATGCCAAACCAGCGCCGGGACGCTCCCTTCCAGTGTTACGAAAAAATGAGCCTGCAAGTGTTGCACCCTACCATGGAATACCGTCGCATTTCCACTCTTGGAAGATGATTTCACCCTTCCCAAGGACGCAGCTCCGGGCAAAAGGCCGCCGCGGGGTGGAAAAAGCCTCCACCACAAACCCTGCCGAATCAGTCGATAGGAGCCGATTTCCGGGCGGTATCATGGACTCTTGCCCGGTTAGACGAAATTTTTTCAGCCGTGCAGGCCCACTGCCGTCCTCGCCAAGAGAAGTAGCCCGAATCCTTTCTCCCGGCCGCCTTCAAAGTGTCCTGACGTAGTTCTTTCCTGGTAAACTCCGCACCCGCCCCGCCAGCTCCAGCTCAAAAAGCGCCGTAAATACTTCTGCTGACGTGAGTTGCGTCTCCAGAAGCTCCAGAATTTCATCGATCTGGAGGCTTTCGTCCGTCCGTAAAACCTCTAGAACGATCGATTCCTCGGGCCGCAGCACCGGATCAGGCAATAAAGATGCGACAGGTTCCGATTTGGATGCAGACCCCAATCCCGCCTGAGCCTCAGACTCCAATTGCAACCGAACCTGCGAGGGCAGGTCTTCCCAGACATCTTCCCAGGTGGCCACGAGCTTGGCGCCGTGCTTGATGAGGGTATTCGGTGTCCACGATCCTTTATTGGTCACATTGCCCGGCACGGCGAAAAGATCCCGGTTCTGCTCCGCCGCGCAGCGGGCCGTAACCCGCGTACCGGAGTTTTCGCTCGCCTCCACAACCAGCACGCCTATGCAAAGACCGCTGATGATCCGGTTCCGGCGCGGAAAGTTCTGCGGCGCAGGAAACGTCCCCATCGGCACTTCGCTCACGATGGCTCCGCCGAGCGCGAGGATCTCCTCGGCGAGCTTTTTGTTTTCCTTCGGGTACACAACGTCGATGCCGGTCCCCCACACGGCCACCGTCGGCATCCGCGCCGCCAGCGCGCCTTTGTGTGCGCACGAATCGATACCGCGGGCCATGCCGCTTACGACCAGCAGCCGGCGCGCCGCCAGATCGCGCGCCAGCATCTCCGCCACGCCGGTTCCGTAAGGTGACGGATGCCGTGTTCCGACGATAGCGACGGCTGGCCGGCTTAACTGCCGTACATCGCCGCGCACCCACAGCACCGGCGGCGGATCGTAGATTTCGCGCAGCCGCTCCGGATACGCTTCGCACCCGAAGGTCACTATCGTAGCGTTCTGCTCCGCAAGCCTTCCCCACTCTGCCTCGGCTGCGGCGCGTGCCTTGCCGTCAAAGATGAACTGCGCTGCCTCAGCCGGAAACCGCAAACCCTCGAGCTCGGTCAATCTCAGCTCGAAGATGCGGCTTGGTCTGCCAATCTCGCGCACTGCGTCGAGAATGCGCTTGGGCCCGAGCCCCGGCGCAAGCACAAGCGCAAGCCAGGCAAGCCGCTCCGCATCCAGCTCCAATGCGCGATGTGACCGGTTGTCTTCTGCGCGCAGATTCGTCGCGTTTTTTATTTCGTCCACGATTTGCACAGCTCCGCTTCGTTACCGAAACGCAAAACGGTTATGGAGGGGAATGCGCACACGTTATTCCGGTAACTTACCGAAAGTCAAGTATGGATTACTGCGGCTTAAAACTCACAGGCGCTTTGCGGCTGCATTTTCGACACTTTCGGCGATGATCGTACTTGAAACTCCCTGGGTGCGGAACAATCGCACTCTGAATTACACGAGATTAGAGCAACAACCCGTGCGAGGTTCTCGATGCCTCCGCACATTTGGAACCGCCCGTGAAGCGTAGAACTTCTTATTGCTGGTTGATTGCAGCTTGCCTTTTGTTCTCTCGCACTGCAGCGCTGGACGCGCAACAAACGCGTCCAGCGTTGCACCAGCTTTTGCATGGGCATGTACGCACCGCGGTCCTGAGCGGCAAAGCCGCACCTGCTGGACGCCTCCAGGCCGACCGGCAAATGAATCTCTCGATCGTGCTTCCGCTGCGCAATCAGACAGAGTTGGCCAGCCTTCTGAACCGGCTCTACGATCCCAGCAGCCCCGACTATCATCGGTTCCTTAGCACTTCGCAATTTGCCGAGGAGTTCGCTCCTACCCCGCAGGACTACCAGGCCGTAGTCCAGTTCGCGCAGGCGAACGGCTTCACCGTGGGAGCTGCACCTGCAAACCGCATGGTGGTTTCGATTACCGGTTCGGCTGCGCAAGTGGAAAAAGCCTTCAATCTGCGGATGGGGCTCTACCACCATCCCGCGGAGAATCGCCTCTTTTTCTCGCCCGATCGCGAACCCTCCGTTGACCTCGCTGTACCGGTCGCGCATGTCGCCGGGCTGAACAATTTTTCGACACCTCGGCCGATGGCCACACATGCGGCCGCGCAGGACGGGCTGGCAAACGCGACGGCGTCGGGCTCGGGTCCGAACGGCGCATTTCTCGCAAGCGACATGCGTGCCGCTTACTACGGCGGCACGGCGCTCACCGGCGCAGGCCAGACCGTGGGGCTTCTGGAATTTGACGGCTACAACCCCAGCAACGTGGATCTGACCTTCGCAAGCGCAGGCCAGTCGAATTCGGTGCCGGTCAACAATGTTCTTCTCGACGGCGTTACAGGAGCCTCAGCCTCAGGCGATGATAGCGAGGAAGTTCTCGACATCGTACAGGCGATCGGTATGGCCCCGGGGTTGAGCCAGGTGCGCGTCTACATCGGCAGCAACGACGCCGATATTTTGAACGCCATCGCCTCGGAAGATGTCGCGCAGCAGGTCAGCATCTCCTGGTCCTGGACTCCCGATGATCCCGCGACGGATGAGATGTTTCTGGAAGAGTGCGCGGCGCAGGGGCAAAGCGTCTTTGCCGCTTCCGGCGATTGGGGACAGTTCGATCCGTATTTCGACAGCTTCTTCCCGGCGGAGGATGCCTTCGTCACAGCAACGGGCGGCACCGATCTGACGGTGAACGGCCAGACATGGGCAAGCGAGACAGCGTGGAATCGCAGCGGCGGCGGCATCAGCCCGGATGGAATTTCGATGCCGGCATGGCAGGCAGGCATCGCAACATCGACCAACGGCGGCTCGATGACTCTGCGCAACGTACCCGATGTAGCCGCCGAAGCCAACACCGACAACTACATCTGCAGTTCAAGCGGATGCCGCGGCGACTGGGGCGGCACAAGTTTTTCCGCGCCGCGCTGGGCCGGTTTCATGGCGTTGGTCAACCAGCAGGCCGCGCAAAACGGAGAGCCGTCCATCGGATTTCTCAATCCCACCCTTTATGCGCTGGGCACTGGCTCTGGATACGCCGATGACTTTCATGACGTAGTGCTCGGCAACAACGATACGCGCGGCAACTGCTGCGGATGGCCCTACTACAACGCGGTTCCCGGCTACGATCTGGTTACGGGATGGGGCAGCCCCGCCGGCCAGGCACTTATCGATGCACTTGCTCCTGCGGCTTCGGCAAGCTTCACGCTCTCTTCTTCGGCCAGCACTGTTTCGGTCGCGCCCGGCGGTTCCGCCTCAACGACCATCACTGTCGCGGATAAGGCCGGCTTCTCCGGAAATGTGAACCTGGCGGTCTCCGGTCTGCCGGACGGCATCAACGCAAGCTGGAGCCAGAATCCCACCGCCGGCAAAAGCACACTGACGCTCACCGCTGCCAGTTCCCTGCTGCGCGGTTCTTACCTGATCACCGTCACAGGCGCTTCGGGCTCTGAGACGGAGTCAACAACCTTTGCGTTGACCGTGAATGCACCGGGGTTCTCGCTGGCCGCCGCGCCTGCCAGCTTGAAGCTCTATCCCGGTAATTCTGGTTCCGCAACTGTCCTGATCAATGGAACCGCAGGCTTCAACGGCAGCGTCAATCTCGCGGTGACCAGCGGCTTGCCCGCAGGCATGACGGCCTCCTGGGTGGAGAATCCTACGACCGGAACCAGCGCGCTGACGCTGACGGCCAGCGACTCCACGCCCGTCAATACCGACGCAATGCTGACCATCACTGGCACCTCGGGCAACGAGACCGAGACCACCACGCTCGCCGTGGTCGTGATGCCGCAGCTCTTTTACCTCAACGTCACGCCGTATCCTTCGAACATTGCGCAAGGCGGCACGGTAGCGCTCACCGTTTCGGCCGTGCCGGTGAGCAAGTACAGTGACACCATCAAGCTCACGGCGCCGGCGCTTCCGGCAGGAGTGACGGGATCCTTCAGTCCTTCGTCCATCACCTTCGGCCAGACAAGCACGCTCACGCTCACGGCCAGCAGCTCCGCTCCAGTGGGTGCAGGGCTGCTCGGCATTCAGGCCAGCGGATCGCTCGCGGGAACGATCAATCAGTTCAATCTTGCCGTCACCGCCAAACCGCAGCCGTCGTTTGGGCTGACGGTTGCGCAGTCCTCTTTGGCAGTCGCACAGGGATCATCGGTTGCGGACACCGTCACGGTGGCTCCGCAGAACGGCTTCAGCGGCGCCGTGAATCTGGCCATTTCCTCTGGCCTGCCGAACGGCATTACAGCATCATTCAGCCCGAATTCGACGACGGGCAGCAGCCAGCTCACGATTACGGCAAACAGCACGGCAGCCGCCGGTTTCTACACGTTGTGGATCAACGGCACGTCGGGCACGCAGTCGACGACCGCCGCCCTATTCCTCAGCGTGACTCCCCCACCAAGCTTTGCGTTGAATGCAGCGCCTGCTTCCATCAACCTGGTTCAAGGTGCAAGCACCACGGACGCCATTAGAGTCGTGCCTCAGGCCGGCTTTAGTGGCAGCGTGCATCTCGCAGTGATCTCGCCTTTACCGGCGGGCGTTACCGCGTCGTTCAGCCAGGCCGTGACTACGGCAAGCAGCATGCTCGCGTTCGGAGCTTCTTATGCGGCTCGGGCCGGCAACTATGCGATCACCGTCGCGGGGTCTTCGGGCGATCGCACGGTGACGACGACCGTTCCTCTCACCATTGCGGCAGTTCCGATGATGCCGACAACCGTATCTCTTTCGATTTCGCCTGACGGCGGAACGTTGACGGTGGGCTCGCCTTTCACGCTCACCGCGACCGTGACGACTCCAGGAGCCGCCGTACCACCAACAGGCAATGTTGTATTCACGATCGGATCTCTCAGTCAGACCGTAGCGCTCAACACATCCGGAGTTGCCACGTATTCGGGCTCGGTTCCCGCGACGCCAGGCAGTCTCACCGTCTCCGCTGCGTATCAGGGTGGATCAGGATATGCGGCCAGCGCTTCGAGTTCGATCAATGAAATTGTCGCGGCGTCCGTGCAGCCGCAGTTCGCCCTCGCGGCGAGCGCGGTCACCATTGCTCCCGGCGCCAACAGCGGCAACACATCCGTTATCACCATCACGCCGACCGGCGGATTCACTGGAGCGGTCAGCCTCACGGCGACCATTGTCACGGCGCCAACCGGCGCCAAAAATCTGCCGACGTTCAGCTTTGGCGCGTCCAGCCCGGTTCATCTGGGCAGCACCGGCGCAGTGACTGCCACGCTCACTATCTCGACGGCAGCCGGCGCTCTGGCGGCGACCGATCCCGCGCGCAACACCTTCCCCTGGTATGCGCCCGGCGGAGCAACTCTCGCGTTCGTTCTTCTCTTCGGTATTCCGGCGCGCCGCCGCGCCTGGCGCGCGTTCTTAGGAATTGTTGTGCTGCTCGCAGTTCTGGCCGGCGGTGCCGTGGGCTGCAGCGGCAGCTTCGTTCCAACCAGCACTTCGGCCGCATCCGGCAACGGCACCACGCCGGGCCTCTACACCATCTCCGTGACCGGCGTCTCCGGCACCACTTCGGCGACGACCAATGTATCCCTTACCGTTGAGTGAGACGGTGGGCCTGATCACGGCATCCGGAACGGCGGGTTGATACTCTAAAGACTGTGAACGCCCAGCACGACTCGCGCCTGCGCGTGGCAGCCATTGACTTTCTGAATCCCGCGCCGCTGATGTGGGATTTCGAGCATCCGCCCCTCAACGCCGCACTTGCCGAACGCTATCGCATCGACCGCATGACGCCTGCGGAGTGTGCGGTGCGTCTCGCTTCCGGAGAAGCCGATCTCGGCCTGGTGCCAATTGCAGCGCTGGCGACGACTCCTGGATTGCGGATTCTCCCCGGCTGCACCATCGCCTCAAAAGATCGCGTTCGTTCGCTCCTTCTCGTCCGCCGCGCAAACCAGCCGCTGACGCAACTGCGCTCTGTCGCCGCAGACACGGCCAGCCGCACGACCATTGCCTATGCGCGGATTCTCTTTCATAAGTGGGGTCATCCGTCCGTTCCGTTCGTCCCGCTTGCCGCCGATCTCGATCGCATGCTCGCGCAGGCCGATGCGGCGATCCTCATTGGCGACCCGGCTCTGCTCGCTCTCGAAGAGCGCTCCAATCGCTTCGAGCGCACTGGCGAAGAGCTCGTCTATCACGATCTCGCGCACGAATGGCGCACGATCACGGGTCTTCCCTTCATCTCCGCCGTCTGGGGCACCGCTGCGCGGGGCAACTCTTTGGATGAAGGTATTGTTCTGGATTTTACGTGCTCCCGCGATCACGGCCTCAAGAACATCGATACGCTGGTGACCGAATGGTCGTTGCGGCTTCCGATTCCCGAGAGCACGATCCGCAGCTATCTCACCGGCAATATTCACTACGTGCTCGACGAGGAGTGCCTGGAAGGCATGCGTGGCTTCTTCCGCATGGCGGCGGAGTGCGGCGTGCTACTGGAGTACAATTTTTCCATTCCGTCGCAGGTTCCGCGCTGACCATTTCATTCCCGAGGTAATCCCGCACCTTCCACAGCTTTTCGCGAATCCAAGACAGCACAGGAGAATCATCTGCATGTCCACGAAGATTGCTTTCATCACCGGCGCCAATCGCGGCATCGGTTTTCAAACCGCTCTCGGCCTTAAAGGCCTTGCCAAAGTTGTCATCGGCTCCCGCGATCTGAAACAGGGTGAGCAGGCTCTCGAAAAATTGCGCGCCGCCGGTGTGGATGCAGACGTGCTGGAGTTCGACGTCACGCAGCCCGCGAGCCATCAGGCTGCTTTCGACTACTTCAACACGCGCTACGGCAAACTCGACATCCTCATCAACAATGCCGGTATCGCAGGCGGAACCTTCCCCGCCTCTGGACCGGAACACTCGGCTGCCGATGTCCCGCTATCTCTGCTCCGGAAGGTCTTTGAGACGAATTTCTTTGCGCAGGTCGCCTTGACCGAAACGCTTTTGCCGCTCATCCGCAAGAGCCCGGCAGGCCGCATTGTGAATCTTTCGAGTATTCTCGGCTCGCTCACGCTGCACGCTACGCCAGGCTCGCCGATCTACCACGCCAAGTCCTTCGCCTACGATGCATCGAAATCCGCGCTGAACGCCTTCACCATTCATCTCGCCTATGAGTTGCGCGATACCAACATCAAGGTCAACTCCGCGCATCCAGGCTGGGTCAAGACCGATATGGGAGGTCCAGAGGCTCCGATGGAGCTCGAAGATGGCGCGAAGACAAGCGTTGCGCTGGCTACGCTGCCCGATGACGGCCCAACCGGCGGCTATTTCCACATGGGCCAGACACTCCCCTGGTAAGCGATTGACCGCCACCGCTGGACTGGAAATCATAATGTAATCGGGTTCTACATTGCGGCAGTACCGAGTAACGGTAATCTCCTTGGAACTGGATGTGCGGATCGCATGGGTCCGCGCATCCTCGCGCTTTCCATAGCCTCTCCAAATGTCTGCAAGAACAAAAGTTGTTTCCCGCATCGAAAAAACTGTGCCCTCAAATCCCTTCCTGAATTCCGCATTCAACTATCCTCGACGCGTTACCCAAACCACACCCCTTACGCTGCAACTATTTCCGTGGCTGGTCCGTCCATCTAAGTACGTAAGAATGTGCGGCTAACCGGCTCGCGATGCGATGCATGTTTGTCGCTTGAGTTGTGTTAGGCCTGAGTGCCAGAGACTGCGGCCCGGGTGCTTTGAGCAATCTGGGAACGTGCTTACGGTATGCTCCGCCATCCCCTTCGGGCCGGCGGATCCGCCGGCGGGACGTCCTAATTTGCTCTGGCCCGCCAGAGCGCCGCCATCCCAATTTACGATCAATATGAGTTGCTTTTCGAAGACCTCATAGGTCCACAAATTGGACACACACGAGAAGAACATGGACGAACCTTCGTTTCTTTCGCGTCCAGCGGACGCTTCGCACCCATCTGCACGGAGACGCCGCCATTGGTGGATTTGGGCGACGATTCTTCTGCTCTTCGGTCTCCTGTTTTATTGGGTGATCCGTCAGCACAACGAAAACCAGCAGGCCATCAGCCCACGTGGACGGCGCACCATCACCGGACCGATTCCGGTGACGTATGCGACGGCCACCAAAGGCAGCCTGGGCGTCTATCTCGATGCCATCGGCACCGTCACACCCGTCTATACGGATTCGGTGACTGCGCAGGTTACGGGTGTGATTACGGCTGTGCACTACCGCGAAGGCCAGTTTGTGCACAAAGGCGATCCGCTCATCGACATCGATCCCCGGCAGTACGCCGCTCAGCTGGCACAGGCGCAAGGCGCGCTGGAGCGCGATCAGAATCTGCTCGCCGAAGCGCAGATGGACCTGGAGCGCTACAAAGCTGCGTGGGCGAAAAACGCCATTCCGCGGCAGACCCTCGAAGACCAGGAAAAGCTGGTGCTTCAGGATCAGGGAACGGTGAAGAACGACGAGGGCACGGTGCAGTACGACCAGGTGCAGCTTGGTTACTGCCACATCACCTCGCCGATTGATGGCCGCGTGGGATTGCGCCTCGTCGATCCCGGCAACCTGGTCACTGCCAACTCCACCACCACACTCGTGGTGGTCACGCAGACCACACCGATCACCGTCATCTTCACAATCGCGGAAGACAGCCTGCCTGAGGTGCTGCAGCAAACGCATGGCGGCAAAGCGCTCCAGGTGCAGGCCTTCGACCGCACGCAGCAGACGCTTTTGGGCACGGGCAAGCTCATCACCGTCGACAACCAGATCGATACGACGACGGGCACGGTGAAACTGCGCGCGCAGTTTGACAATGCGAAGGGCCTGCTGTTTCCCAATCAATTCGTCAACACACGCTTGCTTGTAAAAACCGTCGATAACCTCACGCTGGTTCCCTCGTCAGCCATTCAGCACAATGGATCGACTGATTTCGTATACGTGATCCAGCCGTTAGGCGCGCATCAGGGCGGATCACGCGGCCAAGGCCAGGATCGAGGTCAGGGCCAAGAACAAGCTCAAGCTCCACCAGCGCAGAGTGAACAGGGTCAAGGCGGACAAGGTCAGGGGACACAAGGTCGAGGCACTCGGGGCCAGGGCGCGCGCGGTCAAGGTGGCGGTGATGTAGCGACTGCCCGAGCCGTGATGCACAAGGTCACCTCAGGCATTTCCGACAAGGGCGATACGGCTGTCACAGGCATCAATCCTGGAACCGTAGTGGCCAACAGCAGCTTCCAGAAGCTCGTGAACAACTCACCAGTCTACGAGTCGAAATTTGCGCTGCCAACTGGAGAGGAGACCGAGGATACCGCCCCATGAGTCCGTCGCGCCCGTTCATTCTGCGGCCGGTGGCAACGTCGCTGCTGATGGCCGCGATTCTGCTCGTGGGTATCGTGGCATTCACGCAGTTGCCCGTCTCAGCTTTGCCTGAGGTCGACTACCCCACGATCCAGGTGCTGACCTTTTATCCCGGCGCCAGCCCGGATGTGATGGCCACTACCGTCACCGCGCCGCTCGAACGCCAGTTTGGCGAGATGCAAGGCCTCAGCCAGATGACCTCGACGAGCGCCGGCGGCGTGTCGGTGATCGTGCTGCAGTTCGATTTGTCGCTCGGCCTGGATGTGGCCGAAGAAGAAGTGCAGTCGGCCATCAATGCCGGCGGATCGTTCCTGCCCTCCGACCTGCCTGTGCCGCCGGTCTACAACAAGACCAATCCGGCGGATGCGCCTGTCCTCACGCTGGCCATCACTTCGGATTCCATTCCGCTTTCGACTGTTGAGGACGATGTCGACACCCGTCTTGCTCCGCGGCTCTCGCAGTTGGCCGGCGTGGGCCTGGTCAGCATCTCCGGCGGGCAGAAGCCGGCAGTGCGCATTCAGGTGAATCCTGCGCAGCTCTCTTCTTACGGCCTCAACATGGAGGACGTGCGCACAGCGCTCACACAGGCCAGCGTGAACTCAGCGAAGGGCAACTTCGACGGGCCGCGCCAGGACTACCAGATCGACGCCAACGATCAGATCACCGAGGCCAACGAGTACAAGAACGTCGTCGTTGCCTATTCAAACGGCGCACCGATTTTTGTCAAAGACGTGGCCAATGTAGTGAATGGCGTAGAAAACGCCAAGCAGGCTGCGTGGATGGGTGCGGCGAATGACAACCAGTCTGCCTCGCTGACGCCCGCCGTCATCCTTAACATCCAGCGCCAGCCTGGCGCCAACACCATCACAGTCGTCAACAGCATCCAGAAGGTGCTGCCACAACTGGAGGCGAATCTCCCCGCGGGCATCCAGGTGACAACCCTCACCGATATGACCACCAGCATTCAGGCCTCGGTCCACGATGTCGAGTTCGAGCTGATGCTCACCATCGGCCTGGTGGTCCTGGTCATCTTCCTCTTCCTGCGCAGCTTGCGCGCAACCATCATCCCGTCTGTCGCTGTGCCGCTCTCGTTGATCGGCACCTTCGCTGTGATGTATCTGCTCGGCTACTCACTCGACAACCTCTCGCTCATGGCGTTGACGATCTCTACGGGCTTCGTGGTCGACGACGCTATCGTCATGATCGAGAACATCAGCCGGTTCCTCGAAGAAGGCATGCCGCCGCTCGAAGCTGCGCTGACCGGCGCAGGACAGATCGGCTTCACCATCGTTTCGCTGACGGTCTCCCTCATCGCCGTACTGATTCCCCTGCTCTTCATGGGCGACGTGGTGGGCCGCCTCTTCCGTGAGTTCGCCGTCACGTTGGCCGTCACCATCATCATCTCGGCGGTAGTCTCGCTCACGCTCACCCCGATGATGTGCTCGCGCATTCTGCGCCATGATCCTGAAGAACAGCAAACCCGCTTCTATCGCTGGTCCGAGCATGTTTTCGAGCGCATGATCGCGTTTTATGGGCGCACGCTGCGGGTGGTTCTGCGTTATCAGACCATCACGCTGCTCGTAGCCGCGGCTACACTGGCGCTCACGGTCATTCTGTACATCGTGATTCCCAAAGGCTTCTTTCCGGTGCAGGATACCGGCGTAATCCAGGGCATCTCGCAGGCCAATCAGTCAATCTCCTACACGGCAATGTCGGCCAAACAGCAGCAGTTGGCAAAGATCATCCTTCAGGATCCGGCGGTCGAGAGCCTCTCCTCCTTTATCGGAGCGGATGGCATCAATACCACGCTGAATAGCGGCCGCATTTCGATCAATCTCAAGCCGATCGAAGACCGCGACTTGAGCGCTGCGGACGTGATCCGGCGCTTGCAGAACAGCCTGAAGCAGGTGCAGGGCGTTCATCTCTACATGCAGCCTGTGCAGGACATCACTGTGGACGACCGCGTAAGCCGCACGCAATATCAGTACACGCTGGTCGATCCGGACACTGATGAGTTGAACGAGTGGACCACCAAATTTGTAGCCGCGCTGAAGAAGCTGCCCGAGCTGGAAGATGTGGCCACCGACCAGCAGACCGGCGCGCGCGCCGTACAGCTGGAGATCGATCGCGTGACTGCTTCGCGGCTGGGCATTGCGCCGACGACGATCGATAACACTCTTTACGATGCCTACGGCCAGCGCCAGATCAGCACGCTCTACACACAGCTCAACCAGTATCACGTGGTATTAGAGACCGCACCAGAGTGGCAAAAGAATCCGGCGAATCTGGGCAGTCTGTACATCCAATCGAATGGTTCCTCGGGCGCGAGCGGAGCCGGCGCGACCACTTCCTTCTCGTCTTCGGCCTCAGCCTCCGCCGGCTCGAATGCGTTGACGACCTCTACCAAGTACACACCCTCTTCTGCGGTTGTGACCGCGCCTGCACGCGTGATCGGGGGCGCAGCCAGCACAAGCGGCTCTTCCGTCAATGGTGGAACGGCGTCCGGCACTACGCCCAATGCCAGTGTCTCGTCGGTAGGCGCCAGCGCGATTCCTCTCGGCGCATTCACGCATGCTACCCAGATCACGGAAGCGCTCTCGATCAACCACCAGGGCCAGTTCCCGGCCGTCACCGTCTCGTTCAACCTGGCTCCACATGCTTCGCTTGGCACGGCGATCAGCGATATCGAAAAAGTGGTCAATGATCTCCACTTCCCGGCCAGCCTGCAATCCGATTTTCAGGGCACCGCGGCCTCATTCCACAACTCGCTCTCGAATGAGGCGCTGCTGATTCTTGCTGCGCTGGTCACGGTGTACATCGTGCTTGGTGTTCTGTATGAAAGTTTCATCCATCCGATCACGATTCTCTCGACGCTGCCGTCGGCCGGCGTGGGCGCGCTGCTGGCTCTGATGATCTTCCGCCAGGACCTGAGCGTGGTGGCGATCATCGGCATCATCCTGCTCATCGGTATCGTGAAGAAAAACGGCATCATGATCGTGGACTTCGCGCTCGAGGCAGAGCGCGAGCACGGCAAAGATGCCACCGAAGCTATCTACGAGGCCAGCCTGCTGCGCTTCCGGCCCATCATGATGACCACCATGGCCGCGCTGCTCGGCGGATTGCCGCTGGCCCTCGGTCACGGCCTTGGATCGGAACTGCGTCGCCCGCTGGGTATCGCGATGGTGGGCGGACTTCTCTTGAGCCAGATTCTCACGCTCTACACCACGCCGGTGATCTACATCTTCTTCGACCGGGTTGGACAACGCCTCACCGGACGCAAGCCTTCGACGAAACCGATCTCTGAGCCGCGCCGGCCCGGATTGGAGAACGCATGAGCCTTTCGTCTCCATTCATCAAACGGCCGGTCGGCACCACGCTGCTGACCATTGCCGTTGCGATTGCAGGAGCGATTGCTTTTGCCGTTCTGCCGGTGGCGCCACTGCCGCAGGTGGATTTTCCCACGATCAGCGTCTCTGCCGGCCTGCCCGGCGCGAGCGCGCAGATCATGGCGGCGTCTGTGGCCACGCCACTTGAACGCCAGTTCAGTCATATCGCCGGCATCACCGAGATGACGTCGTCGAGTTCGCTCGGCAGCACGAATGTCACGCTTCAGTTTGACCTGAGCCGCAACATTGACGGCGCAGCCCGCGATGTAGAAGCAGCCATTAACGCGGCACGCACTTATCTGCCCGCCAATCTTCCCTCGAATCCTTCTTATCGCAAGGTGAACCCGGCGGACGCGCCGATCATGATTCTCGGCCTCACGTCGGATAAGTACGACGTGACGAAAATTTACGACCTGGCTTCGACCATCCTTGAGCAGAAGCTCTCGCAGATTCAGGGTGTGGGCCAGGTGGGAGTGGGCGGTGGCGCTACGCCGTCCGTACGCGTAGAGGTCAATCCGACGAAGCTTGAAAGTTTCGGGCTCACGCTGAGCAACGTGCAATCGGTGCTGCGGCTGCAGAACTCGCACGAGCCGCGCGGCCAGCTTTCGGATAACGGGCTCACCGAAGATATCATCACCAACGATCAGATCTCCCTCGCGGACGAATACAAGCCGCTCATCATCGGCTATCACAACGGCTCAGCCGTGCGCCTGGAAGACGTGGCCGACGTCTCGAACTCGACGCAGAACCTTCGCACCGCAGGCTACATGGATGGCCATCGCGCGGTGTTCATCATCATCTTCCGCCAGCCTGGCGCCAACATTATTCAAACGGTCAACCGCGTCCGCGAGCAGCTTCCTTTTCTTGAGGCGGTGCTTCCCCAAGGCGTCGATACGACCATCGTTCTCGATCGCACCACCACGATCCGCGCCTCAGTCGACACAGTGGAAAAGACGCTCGTCGGCTCCATCGTTCTGGTAGTACTGGTCGTCTTCATGTTTCTGCGCAGCCCGCGCGCTACGCTCATTCCCAGCGTCGCCGTTCCGGTCTCCCTCATCGGAACCTGCGCAGTGATGTATCTCTTCGACTATTCGCTCGACAACCTCTCGCTGATGGCCCTCACCATCGCTACGGGTTTCGTAGTCGATGACGCGATCGTGGTGATGGAAAACATCACGCGCCATCTCGAAAGCGGGATGGCCCCGATGGCCGCAGCGCTCAAGGGTGCGCAGGAGATCGGCTTCACGGTTTTTTCTATCAGCATGTCGCTGATTGCGGTCTTCATCCCGATTCTCATGATGGGCGGCATCGTAGGGCGGCTCTTCCGCGAGTTCGCAGTGACGCTCTCCACGGCGATCATCGTCTCGATGGTGATCTCGCTTACCACCACGCCCACCATGTGCGCGTACATTCTCAAAGCGCACAAAAAGGATGAGAAGCACAACATCCTCTATCGCACCAGCGAGAACGTCTTTAACGGATTTCTGTGGATCTACCGCAAGTCGCTGCTCTGGGTGCTCGACAATTCGGTGCTCATGCTCATCGTGCTGCTGCTCACGGTGGCGCTCAATCTCGTGGTGATCGTCAGGATTCCGAAAGGCTTCTTCCCTACGCAGGACACCGGCACCATGACCGGCATGTTGCAGGGACCGCAGGACGCCTCGTTTCCCTTCATGAATCTCTCTGTGCAGTCGATGATGAGAATCGTCAAGGCCGACCCTGCGGTAGCACACGCGAATGGATATACCGGCGGCCAGGGATCGAGCAACGGCGGCTTCATCTACATCGCCCTGAAGCCGCTGGGAACCCAATGCAAAGAGAGTGCGCCATCCTGCGATGTGCGCCAGACCTCGGCGATGGATATAATCAATCGCCTTCGCCCCAAGATGAACCGGCTGCCGCTCGCCTCCGCGTTTCTTCAGCCCTCGCAGGACCTGCGCATCGGTGGCCGCGGCAGCGCCGCGCTCTATCAGTACACCATTCAGTCGGACAACATCGAAGATCTTGCCCACTGGGGACCGATCCTGCTCGACAACATGAGGAAGTTGCCCGGCCTGCAGGACGTGAATACGGACCAGCAGAATGGCGGCCTGCGCGAAATGCTTCACTATGACCGCACCACGGCCGCGCGGCTAGGCCAAACCCCTCAGTCGCTCGATTCGGCGCTTTACAGCGCTTTCGGGCAGTCGGAAACCTCCGTCATCTATACACAGCTCAATCAGTACTACGTCATCCTGGAGGTTGCGCCCAAGTACTGGCAGAGCCCAGCCGGGTTGAACAGCATCTATCTCGCCACCAACCGGTCGGCACGCTCTGGCTTAGGCGCCATTTCACCGCTGGCGAGCATGACCAAGCCCGAGACCAACACGACACCGCTGCAGGTCAGTCACACCGGACTCTTCCCGTCGGTTACGGTCTCCTTCAATCTCGGCAACGGTCTCTCGCTCTCCGATGCCACGCGCGAGGTGACACAGATGGAACAGCACCTGGGCGTGCCCGCAACCATCCGCGGATTCTTCGCCGGCACGGCGCAGGCTTATCAGGACTCGCTGAGGAGCGAATGGTCTCTGGCGATAACTGCATTACTCACGATTTTCATCGTACTCGGCATACTCTACGAGAGCCTGGTTCACCCATTCACTATTATCTCCACTGTATTCTCAGCGAGTGCTGGCGCGATGCTGGCTCTGATGCTCTTCAAGATGGACCTGAACGTCATTTCTATCATCGGCATCATTCTGCTGATCGGCATTGTGAAGAAGAACGCGATCATGATGATCGATTTCGCGCTGCAGGCAGAACGTACCGAAGGAAAGAACACACGCGATGCGATCTTTGAAGCCTGCATGCTGCGCTTCCGACCGATCATGATGACCACCATGTCGGCGATCTTTGGCGCGCTGCCGCTGGCCTTTGGAACGGGCACCGGTTCAGAGCTGCGCCGGCCGCTGGGCATCACCATCGTGGGCGGACTACTGCTGAGCCAGTTGCTCACGCTCTATACCACTCCGGTGGTCTACCTGTTTATGGACAAGATGCGCACGCGCGCGCTGCGCAGCACACAGCCCGCGCTCCCGGCCCCCGCAGAAGGGACGGCCTCGTAATGCAAGAAGGACTTGATTTTATGCCTGATCTTCACGATCGAACCCGAAACGTTTCCTCTCCTTCGTCCTCTCTGCGTGCTCCGCGGAAAGGATGGGCGAGCTCGAATCCGCATCCGGCTGGCTATTCTCTTGCCGTCATCGCGATCTGCACACTCATGCTTATCGCCGGTTGCCGCGTGGGGCCGCCGTATCATCCTCCTGCTGCGCCTGCGGCGACTGCGCCGAACTACAAGGAGTCGACCGTCAACTTTCAGGACGCGGATGGATGGAAGGTCGCCAGCCCGCAAGACGCCATGATCCGCGGAAACTGGTGGGAGGTCTTCCACGAGCCGGAGCTGAACGCTCTCGAAGAGCAGCTCAACATCAGCAACCAGAACATCAAGATCTCATTCGAGCAGTACATGGCCGCACGGGCTGTGATTGCCGAAGCCCGCGCGCAGTTCTGGCCTTCGATCACAGTGAATCCAGCGTTCAGCCGTTCGAAAAGCTCCGCCAACCTGCGAAATTCTTCTTCCGCAAATACCGGCCAGACCACTACGCTGTGGTCAGCGCCGCTCGATGTCTCATGGACGCCGGATTTCTTCGGCAAGATTCGCAATCAGGTGCGTGAGGCTCAATATGCCGCCCAGGTGAGCGCCGCCGATCTCGAACTCGAAAAATTGACTGAGCAGGCAAGCCTCGCTCAATACTACTTTGAGATTCGCGGCCAGGACATGCTGCAGCAGATCCTCGATCAGACCGTAGCTGCGGATCAAAAATCGCTCGACGCCGCGCAGGGCGCCTACGATGCCGGAACCGGCGATGCCATCGCGGTGGTCGAGGCAAAAGCGACCCTCCATGCCGCGCAGTCTTCCGACGTCAATGTGGGCCTGCTGCGCGCTCAGTATCAGCACGCTATCGCCGTGCTGCTCGGTAAGGTAGCCACCGACTTTTCGGTTCCCGTAAAGCCGATGGTCTACACGCCGCCGCCGATTCCCACCGGCGTGCCATCGCAGCTCGCCGAGCGCCGGCCCGACATTGCAGCCGCCGAGCGCACGCTAGCCCAGGCCAATGCTACTATCGGCATTGGTTACGGCGCATTTTTCCCGAACGTGACCATTTCGGCAGCAGGAGGCTTTGAGAGCTCCACGCTGAAGCGTCTCTTTGACTGGCCCAGCCGCTTCTGGTCCATCGGCCCAAGCGCCTCGGAGGTCGTCTTCGACGGCGGGCTCTATCGTGCCGAACTGCACCAATACCAAGCGGTCTATAACGCGGACGTGGCCAGCTATCGCCAGACCGTTCTCACTGCCTTTCAGCAGGTCGAGGATGCCCTCTCGGCCACCCGCATCTATTCGCAGCAGATTCTGCGGCAGCAGGAGGCCGTCGAGTCGGCGCAGCAGTATTTGGACATGGAGATGGAGCGCTACAACACCGGCGTTGATCCGTACGTCGATGTGGTGCTGGCGCAGACCACGCTTCTGAATGATCAGGTCACGTTAAATACGCTGCATGTCGAGGAGATGATCGCGAGCGTGCAACTGGTTGACGCGCTCGGCGGAGGATGGGATCGGAGCCAGCTTCCCACGCCTTCGCAAGCCGGCGCAAAGACCGCCAACGCGGACTACACGATGCAGCGGTAGGCGGAGACCGAACCTACTGCACGCAGCGGTAGCAGATGTTGTCGCCGTCCAGCCGGTACTCGGCAGAACAGACGTCGCCTCCGCAGATCATCATCTCACCGCAATAAAGCTGACGGCGCGTGATGAGTCCCAGCGTACCGCAACGCGGGCATGACATCACCGCCACGTAGGGATTCTGCGCCTGGCCAAGCTTCTCCTGGTTTTCCAGCAGGAAAACCGTTCCGGGGTCCATTCTTTCGGGGATCCATTCTTCCAGAAACTGCAAGTCGGCTGACATCGTTCCCTCCGTGGGTATGGATGCAAACTCGCCGCAACGAACTTCTGACCTAAATCTGTACTGAACAACAGCAGTTACGAATGGCGATTCCAATTTTTATAAAGCTTGATCTGCAACACAGTCTTGCTGCCCGCCCCCATTTTCGTCAACCGGAATCCGCGAGGAGGAGTATCGGGCGTTACTCCCACGCGCGGTACGAACGATCCATCTCATCCCCGCAAAGTGGTAACTCTCATTTAGACGCTTCCATTCCCGCTCTGGTATGCGCCAGGGCGAACTCGTCGATGGCCTTGTAGGTCTCCTGATTGCGCAGGATCGCCTCGACGTATTCACGCGTCTGTGTAAACGGAATCGATTCGACAAACTCATCCATGCCTGTATACGGTCCGGCAGACTGCCAGTCGGTCACGCGGTTGTCTCCGGCGTTGTACGCTGCCAGCGCATACTCCTCTACGCCGCCGAAGTGATCGAGCATCTGACGCAGATACCGTGTCCCGAGCTTGATATTCGTCTCAGGATCGAGAAGCTGGAAGGTCTGGAAGTGGGCCATCCCCACTTCGCGCGCCATCTGTTTGCCCACAGACGGCAACAGCTGCATCAACCCATAGGCATTGGCATAGGAGATTGCTGCCGGGTTGAACTCCGACTCCTGCCGGATGAGCGAAGCCACGAAATAGGGATCAAGATTGTTCTTCGCCGACTCAGCCTTGATCGTCTCCCAGTAAGGCTCGGGATAGAGAATCCGCCAGTAGGCCAGTGGAATCGAGTCGATCGAAGCTGTGGTGGCGTACGGAAGAGCACGCTTCAACGCGCGCAAAGCGCGGAAGGTCTCGCCGTAGTTGGCGTAGATCTGCGCCTCGGCCAGTGCGCTCCACGAGTCGGAGTCCGGATCGGCCTTGATCTCATCGGCGATGTACTCGTTCAAGCCGGCGTTGGCCACCAGCCGCGCCTTCGCCAGGTGCGGGCTGTCAGTTGGAAAGCTGTCCACCAGCTTCGGCTCGGAAAGCGGCTGGAACTGATCGAGCTGCGGGGTGGAGACCGGCTCCAGCTTGCCCAGCGCCGTCAGCCGCTGCCGCGCCATCTGCGCATAAAAATAATGCTGGTAGGCGCGGACGATGGCCCGGTAGTTGGCTGCGGCCTGTGCCGGAGTGTGGTCCTGGGTCTCGTAAAGGCGCCCACGCCAGTAGAGCGCCGAGACAGTTTCAGGGGCGGAGGGATACAGCTTGATCTGCTCGTCAAAGAGGCGCGCCGCGTCCGCATACTGGCCCAGCCGGTAACTCAACCAGCCAGCCCGCCAGTGCGCTGCGGCGGCATTCTTGCTCTGCGGGAAATGCGCGGCCAGGTAGCCGTAGTATTCGATCGCCTTCGGATAGTCGCGCTTCAGCAGGAACATGTTCCCGGCGGAGAACAACCCTTCAGCCAGCCAACGACTCTGCGGAAAGCGTGTCTCCATCTCCGTCAAAATGCGCTGCAGGTCGGCGGCATCGTCGCGGTCACGGGCCAATTCCATCAGCAGTTCCAGCCGGCGCGCGCCGTTCTCGTCGTTGGTATCGGGCAGCGACTGCGCTTCGGCGGGTGTGAGCCGTTTCAGCTTTAGCTGGCAAGCAGCCACTGCTACCGCGAAACCATTCCGGTCCGTCGCACTCAATTCGGAAGAGCGGGCCAGCGTACGATACTGATCCATCGCGTCGCTGTAGCGGCTGGCGTTGTAGTAAGCGTCGCCGAGGGTGCGCAGTTCAGGAACCGTCAGAGAAGAGGCCGCGCCGCTCTGCGTAAGCTTGAGCAGCGCTGTCTGGGCCTCAGGCGATAGCGGATGACTCAGCAATAATTTCTTGAAAACATCATTCGCAGTCGTGGTCTGTCCGAGCGCGAGCGCCACCTGTGCTTCGGCCAACTGGAAAGCCGACCGGTCGGCGGCATCCGTATTTTCGGCCTTGGCCAGCACCTCCCGGGCGCCCGTGGGATTATTCAGCGCCAGCAGGACATTCGCTTCGAGCTCCGGCGCCTCTTCGTCAAAGATGCTGTCGGGATAGCGTTCGGTGAATCCCTTCAACAGGCTCTCGGCCGCGGCGTTGTCCCCGCTGTTGTGGTTCGCCTGGGCGGCGAGGAAGTCGGCGTAGTCGGCGAGCTCTTCGCCGTTGTGCCGGGCCTGGGCGAGGCTCGCCACCGCCTCGGGATAGCGTTTGTCGAGCAGATAAGCATGGCCCAGCGCCAGATAGGCCGCAGCTGCGGCTTCACCGGTATGGCGGTGCGCATAGGCAGTTACGCCCGCATAGGCCTCGGGAGTGCGCAGCAAGGCCAGTTGCTGCGCCATCGGCCGCAGCTCAGTGGAAGCGACAAATGCCTGCTTGATGCGGGCGGTGCGGGCCGTCCTTACCGCACGGCTGGCCTTTTTGCGGGGCCGGTGATGGGCATGGGATGCCGTTTTTTTCGGCGCCGGTGTTGGCCGCTTGGTGACCGTCGATTTGGCGGTTCGCGCCGCGGGATCGCCGGTGCCTTTTGCGCTTTGTCCGGCCACTGATCCGGCACTCAACAGCAACCAAGGCAGGAATAGCAGTGAGACCACAACGTGCGGGGTCGTGCCGAAGATACTCCTGGGGAAGAACTGCACCTTCATACATCCACTCTAGTACCGTTTTCATTCAATGGACGCACGGCTGAACCACTCGTGTTACTCAAATCAGCTTTTGTTGTACTTCGCGATGGAGCAGGCCCGGTTTGGTCCTCTGCCGGGCGGTCCTTTACACTCTTGTTAGGCCGTCGAAGAGAATCGGATCGAATCTTTTAGTGGTGCCGTCAAACTGGACCCCGGCTTTAACGAACTTGCAGGAATTCCCGCATCCAACCGCCATGTCAACCATCCAACCAATTGCAGGAGAAAACGAGCAGCATCCCGACGTGGCCCTGGTGGAAAGGGTTCGCGGCGGAGATGTCTCGGCCTACGACACGCTGGTCCGCAAATACGAGCGGCAGATCTTCAGGATTGCGCAGCACATCACGCAAAACCGTGAGGATGCTGAAGATGTAATGCAGGACGCGTTTCTGAAGGCATACGAGAAGCTCGATCAGTTCCAGGGAAACGCGAAGTTCTACACATGGTTGGTGCGAATCGCGGTCAACGAGAGCCTGATGCGGCTGCGCAAGCGGCGTACAGGCAAAATGGTTTCGATCGACGAGGATCTGGAGACCGAGGAGGGCACTGTTCCCCGGGACTTGGCCGACTGGGCGCCCGACCCGGAACAAAACTACAACCAGTCGGAACTGGCCGAGATTCTGCGCAAGACCATCCAGGGACTGCCGCAGGGCTTTCGCGTGGTTTTTGTTCTGCGGGACGTGGAAGGACTTTCAACCGAGGAGACGGCCGAAACCCTCGGATTGAGCGTTCCGGCCGTAAAGTCGCGGCTTTTGCGGGCTCGCCTGCAGTTGCGCGAGCGGCTGAGCCGTTATTTCAAAAAGAAGACCGGCGCGGCGCTTCCCCAGGAAGCCGCCTCCGCGCTTGGGCTCAAAAAGGGAGATTGAGAAGTGACTTGCACTGAGTTTATTGCCCTTCTCGACGACCTCATTGACGACACCGTCACCGCGACGATGCGCGCCGACCTGCAGGAGCATCTGCGCGGTTGTGAGCACTGCGAGGTCACCCTCAATACGACCCGTAAGACCATTGAAATCTATCGTTCGCACGAAATATATGATCTTCCGCCTGACCTTCGCGAACGCCTCCACTCCGCCATCATGGCGCGGTGTAAGAGGGGCTGCTGAAAGACATTTCCGCCGTACAATTCCAGCCGTACAATCCAAGTTGTGACCGTAGCGGGCACAACTTTCCTCGGAAAAATGCGTCTGCACGTGCGGTAGGTTAGCTATTCCCTCGCCCGGAGCGTCGTCAATGGACTCGCTGAAAAGCGCCCTGGCCGTTCTTTTGTGCGGCGTGCTCAGCACGCCCACGCCCTACGGAACTGCTCAGACCGCCGAGGCTTCCGATACCGCAAAGCCGCCGCACCGCTCTGCCTATCAATCCGCGCAGCTTCAGGGCGACGAGCGCATCCTGCATGCCCTCAACCGCTTCACCTTCGGCCCACGGCCGGGCGACGTTGAGGCCGTTCGGGCAATGGGCCTGGATAAGTGGTTCGAGCAGCAGCTTAATCCGGCAAGTATCGATGAGACTGAGCTCAATGCCCGGCTGGCGCAGTTCCCTGCCATGCAGTGGAGCACGCAAAACCTTCTCTACCGGATTCCGAGTAACGCCATGATCCGCCAGGCCATGAATGGCCGGGGGACGATTCCGCAAAGCAACATTCTGCACGCGGTCTACGAAGACCAGATTTACCGCTTCCAGGAGAAAAGGGCGGATCAGGCCGAAAAGAAGGCGGACCAGGGCGCGAGTGCGCCGAATCAGGCCACCGCCGGCAGCAGCGTGAATCAGGCGACCTCGCCCACCATGAATGGCGACGCCACGATGCAAGGTGGCGCGGCGATGAATGCATCGGTTTCCTCAGCCATCATCCTGAACCAGCTTGACCAGCTCAGCACAACCGCCGATCTCAACGCAACCACCAATCAAGGAGCCGATGCGCAGTCTGCGAAAAATCGCGCCGCGGACTCCATGACCGCCGCGACGGGCACTGCGGCAAACGCTCCCAACCAGGACAGAGTGTCCGACATGCCTGCCGATGCAAATCAGGCTCTGGTGTCCGACATCCTGAACCTGCCGCCGCGGCAACGTGTTGCGCAGTTGGCGGCAATGGAGCCACCGGCCTTCGAGAGTTTTATCCGGTCTTTGCGTGGCCCGCAGCGCATCAAGTTGAATGCCGATTTAAGCCCCGAGCTGAAAGAGACCGTAGCCGATCTCGAAAATCCTCAGCGGCTGGTTGTTGCGGAGCTTATCTCCCAGCGCCTTGCGCGCGACATCTATTCAAACGCTCAGCTGCAGGAAGTGATGACCGACTTCTGGCTGAATCACTTCAACGTCTTTCTGCACAAGAACGAGGAGACGCCCTACTATCTCGTCAGCTATGAACGCGACGTGATCCGGCCGTTGGCGCTGGGCAAGTTCGAAGACCTGCTCGAAGCAGTGGCGCACAGTCCGGCGATGATGCTCTATCTCGACAACGCCGAGAGCATCGGCCCCGATTCACCCGCGGCCGAGCGCGCCAAGATGTCAGCGGCTCGCAACGGCAACAAGAAAGCTCCCGAGGGCATCAACGAGAACTACGCTCGCGAGCTGATGGAGCTGCACACACTCGGAGTGAATGGCGGCTACACGCAGGCGGATGTGATCCAGGCGGCGCGCGTCCTCACCGGCTGGACCGTCGATCAGCCGCAGCGCGGCGGCGGATTCACCTTCAATCCCAACCGCCACGAACCCGGCTCGAAGAAAGTGCTCGGCAAAAAGATCAAGGAGAATGGCGAGAAGGAGGGCGAGGAACTCCTCCACCTGCTGGTCACGCGTCCTGCCACTGCGCAGTTTCTTTCGCGCAAGCTGGCGATGCGCTTTGTGAGTGACGATCCGCCGCAGAGCCTCGTCGATCGCATGGCAAAGAGCTATCTCTCCAGCCACGGCGACATCTCTGCGGTACTGCGCACGCTCTTCCGCTCACCGGAGTTCTGGTCAACGGGCGACTATCGCGCCAAGGTGAAGACGCCTCTCGAATTCGTCGTCTCTGCCGCGCGCGCAAGCAATGCGCAGATCGACAATTATCAGCCGCTTGAGAATGCACTGCGCCAGATGGGCATGCTGCCCTACGGCTGCATTCCTCCTACCGGCTACAAGTGGGATGCCGCCGACTGGGTCTCGACCGGCGCACTGGTCGACCGCATGAATTTTGCTTTGAACCTTGCCGCGAACCGCCTTCCTGGTATCACAGTGACTTGGGCGTCAAGTTCGCTCAGCGGGAATATGGCGGCAGATGCCGATGTGCCCAGTCCTGAATCAGAAGAAACGCGTCTCGAACCGCTCGTTGTTGCCGGCGGTGTGAGTGCCGCGACGCGATCGGCTGCGCTTCAGCAGTTCCAGTTGCAATCCGCGCAGGAAAATAATTCTGTTCGGCCCGTCGCCGCCACGAACCGGCCCTTCAACCGCAACCGGGCCGTGACGGCGCTTGAAAGACAGGATCAACTGCTGGCCGGCCTGCTGATCGGCTCACCGGAATTCCAGCGGCGCTGAAAGATAGCTGTCAGCTTTCAGCCGTCAGCTCTCAGCTTGATGTTCCGCACGGCACGCAGATGAAGCTGAGAGCTGAGGGCTAAGGAGACTCATATGAATCGCCGATTTTTTCTTCACAGAGGCGCGCTCGCCGTCGCGGGCACCGCGGCCATTCCCAGCTTTCTCGTTCGCAGCGTGATTGCGGAGGCTGCCGGCGCTCCTGGCAAGCGGCTGGTCATTATCTTCCAGCGCGGCGCAGTCGATGGGCTCAACGTGGTGGTTCCCTACCATGAAAAAAACTACTACTCGATGCGCCCGACGATCGCGATTCCACAGAACAAGGTCGTCGATCTCGACGGCTTCTTTGGCCTTCATCCCTCACTCGCGGCCTTCAAACCGCTCTATGACCAGGGTCATCTCGCCATCGTGCATGCCGCCGGCTCGCCGGACATGTCCCGCTCGCACTTCGATGCGCAGGATTACATGGAGTCCGGCACGCCCGGTGTGAAAGGAACAGACAGCGGCTGGCTTAACCGTGCGCTGCAGGCTGAGGATCTTCGCCACCGCTGCGCAGGCACCTGCGAGCAGCACACCGCCTTCCGCGCGCTCGCTCTCGGCGCGGAGGTGCCGCTCACTCTGGCCGGCAAGGTGCCAGCCATTGCGCTGAACAACGTGAACGGATTCAGTGTCGCCGGCCGCGGTCCAAATCCCTCGCCCGCCGCCAGCGCGTTTGAAGCGATGTATGCCGGATCCGGCGACCACATCCTCCACACCGCAGGCGATGAGACCTTTGAAGCCGTCAAGATGCTGCGCGATGCCAATCCTGCGCAGTACCAGCCGGCGGCCGGCGCGAACTATCCCAACTCAGAGTTCGGCAACAGCATGAAGCAGATTGCGCAGCTGCTCAAAGCCAATCTTGGTGTCGAGGTGGCCTTCACCGATGTGAGCGGCTGGGATACGCATCAGAACCAGGGCGGCGTGAACGGCCAGCTTGCCAACCGGCTCACCGATTTCTCCGCAAGCATCGCGGCCTTCTGGCGCGACATGGGCGACTGCGCAGGTGACATCACGCTGGTCACGATGTCGGAATTCGGACGTACTGCGCACGAGAATGGCACCGGCGGCACCGACCATGGCCATGCCAACGCGATGTTTGTTCTGGGCGGCCAGGTCAAGGGCGGCAAGGTTTATGGCAAGTGGCCGGGTCTCGCGAATGAGCAGCTCAATCAGGGCCGCGATCTGGCTCTTACTACCGACTACCGCGCTGTGCTTGGCGAAGTAGTGGCGCACACTCTTGGCGCCGACAATCTGGAGATGATCTTCCCCGGCGCAAGCCTTGCACGCGATCGCTTTCTGCGCCTGGTGTAATCACGCGGCGTCGCTTCCGTCCGACTCGTAGTGCAGCGTTGCCGGAGCGCTATAATCGGGCCAAGCTGGTGCCATCATGATTCGCAGGGCTCTCCTTCTCTCCTTCACCACTTCTTTGCTTGCCTCCGGCGCGGCCGTGGCGCAAGCGCCACCTGCAAGCCCATCCTTTGACGTAGCCACCATCAAGCCTTCGGCTCCGCTTGATCTCGTCAAGCTCCGCGCCGATGCGCAGGCAGGCAAGATACCGCGCTTCGGCCCGCACGTCGACGCGTCGCGCGCCGAATATATCTACATGACGCCGAAGCAGCTCATGGCCATCGCCTACCACGTGAAGGAGTATCAGATCAGCGGCCCTGACTGGCTGAGCGATGAGCACTTCGACATTGAAGCTACTCTGCCGGATGGAGCCAGCCGCGATGATGCGCCGTCAATGCTGCAATCGCTGCTCAAAGAGCGCTTCAAGCTGACCACGCACAAATCGACAGAGGAGCACAAGGTGCTGGCGCTCGTCGTCGGCAAGTCCGGACCAAAACTCAAAGAAGTTCCTGCGCCGCCCGCGCTCGATTTAAACGCACCGCTCAAGCCGGGTGAGCAACAGATGGACGGACCGGACGGACCGGTGCGCATCATGAGAAAGCCCGATGGCACAACGACCTTCAATCTTGGCGATAAGGGCACGGTCACCAACCGCATCAACACGGCGAACCAGAGTCTCGATATCGAATCGGATGGTGTTACTCTTGCGGGCTTCGCGGATATCCTTACGCGCGTGCTCCAACTCGGCAATCAAGGTGGCCCGCTCGTCGTAGACCAGACCGGCCTCAAAGGCTTCTACGAAGTCACCACCGAGATCTCATTCGCCGATCTCATGGCCGGCATGCGCGCCTTCAATCGCGGCGCTCCGCCCAGCGGCGACAATAACGCCAACCCGGCCGCCGCAGCCTCCGATCCTACCGGCGGACAAACCGTCTACGCCTCCGTTGAAAAGCTCGGACTCAAACTGGAGGAGCGAAAAGCGCCAGTCGAGCAACTCGTCATCGACCACATGGAAAAGACGCCGACGGAAAATTAGAATGCTTACGTCCCTCGTGATTGGCATACTGACAGCGTCGGCATTTCGCCAGATCGCTGCGCCTGGTCCCTCCAACACTACCGCGCTCACTGTCAGGTTTCAGGTAGCTACCATTAAGCCAAGCCGTCCTGAAGAATCTCGAACGATGCAAATTCAAGGCATTCGATTCGCAACCACTGATACATCGGTAGTCGACTTACTCAAATACGCATACGGACTTCACGAGCAGGAGATTGCCGGCGGGCCCAAATGGTTGCAGACACAAAAATTTGATCTTGTCTGCGACCCGGAGACCCAGACCAGACCATCCTCAGAAAATTTCAAGGCGATGGTACAAACTCTTCTCGCAGATCGCTTCCACCTGGCGGCTCACTACGAAACAAGAGATCTATCAGTCTTCGCAATCGTGCTTGCAAAGAGCGGGTTGAAATTGGCCAAGAGCACTCGGACTCCCGATGGAATCCCTAGCGTGGCTTATGCGCCAGGTCATTTAACCGCGGCGAATGCCACAATGACGGATCTCGCAACGTTCCTACAGCGCTTTATCACAGATAGGCCCGTGATTGATCAGACGGGAATAACCGGGAAATACGATTTGACCCTGCGCTGGACGCCCGATGAGTTGCAGACCGAAACAATTCGCGATAGCAGCAGTAACTCTCTACCTGGTTTCTACACAGCCATTCAGGAGCAACTGGGCTTGAAGTTGGAGGAAGAGAAACGTCCTGCTCCAGTGTTTGTGATTGACCACATCGATATGCCGTCAGAAAACTGAAATATCCCTCATTGTGTTTCAGTGCTTGCTATACATCTCCATCACGTCTTTGCGCAGTTCGATGCGGCTGTCCTCGCGGGTATAAAACATGTGGCCGCCGGGAAACTCATGCACCGAGACGCGCGTGGGATCGCCCATCACCGGCATCTGGTTTACCGTGAGCACCGAGCCCATGAACGGGCAGGAAAGGTCGTTCCAACCGTGCACGATCATCACCCGCAACTTGGGATCGGCCGCCACAGCCTGCCGTAGCTGCGGCACGGAACCCGAGCGCAGATCATCCCCATCCCGATCCCAGGCACGATTCACCGCATAGGAAAGCGCGTTGTACCGCGCGTCTATCTTCCAGCCAACGATGCGGGTGACGAAGTCGACCATGGCGGTCGTCAAGGGCGCAACGATGCTGGCGAGGATGGGATCGTTCGCGCGTTGCTCGGGAGCAAATGGGAATGGATCGAAGGAAGTCACGTTTGAGTCATAGACGGAGCCGAGCTTGCCCTGCTCACGATGCACCTCGCGCAGATACGCTCCGGTTTCAAGGCGTCCGCCTGAGTACTTCACAAACTCCGGATCGAGGCCCGTCATCTCCGTCACACGTGCGATCATTCTGTCGGTCGCTGCCTGGTCGGTGCGGCCTTTGATGAGCGTGGCCGCATACTCGCCTTCGGTGTAGGCAATCACGTCGGCCATTGCTTCAGGGGTAAGCTTCTTCTGCCGTTCGAGGTTTGCCGCGGTGATCGAAGGCAGCGTCATCATCCACGGAATCGGCGACAGATCGCCGTTCTCGTCAATCGTCGGATTCAGGTAAGGCGAGACCAGCACGATGCCGTTCATCGCGACGCCGAGCTGCGACTGCAGGTAGTAGGTGACGCGCGGCCCACGAAAGCCGCCATAGCTCTCGCCGACGAGGTACTTGCGCGACTCCATCCGATCATTCTTCACTAGCCAGTCGTAGATCACCCGCGAAAGATACTCGATATCCGGCGTCGTACTGTAGAAAAGCTTCTTCGCCTGTTCTTCCGGGACTTTGGACCGGCTGAACCCAGTGCCGATGGGATCGATGAAGACCAGATCGGTGAAATCGAGCCAGCTTCCCTGGTTGTCCGCGAGCTCGGTTGGATCGGAAGGACTATCGCCCTCGTTGCCTGCACCCTGCAGATGCTTGGGTCCGATGGCTCCGAAGTTTAAGAAGACGCTTGAAGCGCCGGGACCGCCGTTGAGCGCAAAGGTGACCGGCCGGTCAATACTAGCATTATTGCCACCGCCATTATTGCCCGCCATCGTGTACGACGTGACTACTACTTCCCCGGCGACCTTGCCATCCTTGTCGCGCACCGGCAGCGCGCCTACTGTCACGGTGTAGTGCAGCGTCTTGCCGCCGAGTTCCATCGACTGCTGCGCGCGTGCCTCAGTGGGTAGCGGCGGTAGTTCCCCTTTGTCCGTATCCGGCTTGTTCGCTGGAGCCTTATCGTTCGAGGCAGCTTTGTCGGCGTCCTGCGCAGGCTTGTCGGATTGCGCCGAAAGCTGCGCGACGGGAAATCCAAGGCTGCCAAGTACACATGCCAGAAGGCCAATGCGGGCAAGACGACGGGAGAAGAGGAGTACGCTCATGGAAATACCTTACTAGAGCAGTCCCGAACCCGAACGGCGATGTGACCGGCCGCCGGAGTTTGGTGGCCGCCAACTAGCAGCCCCGCCGCCGCATGATTTACCCTCAAAAGCGGCATGAGAATACCAATTTCTCTTCCTGGCTCCGCCCTCGTATTGTGCCTCGCAATGACCAGCGCGCTGG